>FWPV01000036.1_pt1 | contig 522791 bp, 510 predicted proteins | sample 2228371 | NCBI WGS metagenome assembly FWPV01 (sample SAMEA103939776, study PRJEB20133) | metagenome | reverse complement strand
CGGCGAGACCGTGACGCTTTCGACAACCGGCGGCACCAGCAGCGACGGCAACTACTCGGCGCAGGACATCGTCGACGCCATCAACACTCAGGTCGGTACTTCGGCCGGCGTCCTTGCCTCCCTGGATACCAATGGCAATCTCGTCGTCACCTCCACCGGCACTGCCGGTGCCGCCGATGCTGTGACCATCGACAATTTCTCGGCTGGCGACGCTACCCAGCTGGGCTTTGCCGGTGCCACTGCGACGGATACCGGTACGGACGCTGTCACGACTGGTGCCACGACGGTTGCCAAATCTGTTGACGCGCTGGTCACCGAGATCAATGCCAACACCAGCCTGAACACGGCGATCCGTGCGTCCAACGACAACGGCAAGCTGCGTATCGAGAACCTCTCGACCACGGACCTGTCGGTTTCGGGCATCAGCACCGCCGGTGAGGTTACGGGCGCCGCCAACACGGTGTCGATCAGCGGAAACGACGTTCGCAAGAATCTGGTCAAACAGTTCAACGAGTTGCGCGACCAGCTCGACAAGTTCTCGGACGACGCCTCGTTCAACGGCATCAACCTGCTCCGCGGCGACAAGCTGAAGCTGACGTTCAACGAAACCGGATCGTCGACCATCGAGATCCAGGCCAAGGACGAAGACAGCAACGCCATCTCGATCAACAACGCGAGCCTTGAGATCGAGTTCGTCGTCGACGCCGACTTCGACAGCGACGTGACGCTCGACGCCAAGTTGGAGGTTCTGGCAGAGGCGCTCGGCAAGCTGCGCTCGCATGCTTCTTCGTTCGGTTCAAACCTGTCGATCGTGCAGAACCGCACGGACTTCACCAAGAACATGATCAACACGCTCGAGACCGGCGCCGCCAACCTGACGCTGGCCGACACCAACGAGGAAGCCGCGAACCTCCTGGCGCTGCAGACCCGCCAGCAGCTCAGCTCGACGGCTCTGTCGATGGCTTCGCAGGCCGACCAGGCTGTGCTCCGGCTCTTCTAAGCGCGAACATCATCGCAGGTTATTTAAGGGCGGACCTCGGTCCGCCCATTTTCGTTGCAGGATGGGGCAATCTTCAGCGGCTCGTGCACCGGCAATTTACCATTCCGTTCTTCCCCGCGTTTCGATTCAATTCGTTGGCGGGGCTTAAGGCTTTTTAAGTGCGGCGGAACGAATAATCCGGCCACGTCTCAGGATGAGGCGGTAGTAACGCGTTCGACCCAGAAAGGGCGTCTCAAATGGAAGTCAACCTGTCAAAGGCGGTTCGTTCGAACCTGCTGAGCCTGCAGTCCACTGCTGAATCGATGGCCAAGACGCAGGAGCGTCTCGCAACCGGTCTCAAGGTGAACTCGGCGCTCGACAACCCGACCAACTTCTTCACTGCCTCCTCGCTGAACAGCCGCGCCGGCGACATGGCATCGCTGCTGGACTCGATGTCGAACGGCATCAAGACCATCGAGGCTGCCGATAACGGCCTCAAGGCGATTACCAAGACCGTCGAGTCGATGCAGTCGACGCTGCGTCAGGCGCGTCAGGACAAGTCGTTCAAGACCGGCTCGTATGCCATCAATGTCGGCTCATCGCCGGCTGGCACCGAAGCGATTTCGCTTTCGGGCGGCGCTGTCGGCTCGACCGCGGTGAGCATCAACCTCACCACCACGAGCGGCGGCACCACTACTCCGGCCTCGAATGCTGTCGTGACCGGCACTTCGGCTCTCGGCGCCATCGATACTGGCGGCACTTCCGCAACGAACGCCGTCCTCACCGGCACCACGGCTCTCGGTGCCATTGACGCGTCTGGCGGTGACATCACCTTCGACATCAACGGCACGACGGTTACGCTGTCGACTACCGGTGGCACGAGCTCCGACGGCAACTATTCGGCCCAGGACATCGTCGACGAGATCAATGCCGCAAGTGTCACCGACATCACGGCTTCGCTCGATACCAACGGCAATCTGGTTCTGACTTCTGCAGGGACCGCCGGCGCTTCCGACACGATCACCGTCGACAATTTCTCGTCGGGTGACGTCAGCCAGCTCGGCTTCGCTGCCGGCACTTCAGCTGGCGCATCGGGTACCGATGGCATCGCTGCTGCGGACATCACGTTCGATGTCAACGGCGAGACCGTGACGCTTTCGACAACCGGCGGCACCAGCAGCGACGGCAACTACTCGGCGCAGGACATCGTCGACGCCATCAACGATCAGGTCGGTACTTCGGCCGGCGTCGTTGCGTCGCTCGATACCAGCGGCAACCTCGTCGTGACGTCCAGTGGTACTGCGGGCGCTACCGACAGCGTCACCATCGACAACTTCTCGGCTGGCGACGCCACCCAGCTGGGCTTTGCCGGTGCCTCGGCGACGGATACGGGCTCGGATGCGGCAACCACGGGCGCCACGACCGCTGCCAAGACCGTCGACGCGCTGGTCACCGAGATCAACGCCAATACCAGCCTGAACACGGCGATCCGCGCGTCCAACGACAACGGCAAGCTGCGCATCGAGAACCTCTCGACTTCCGATCTCAGCGTTGCTGGTATCAGCACGTCGGGCGAGGCAACCGGTGCAGCCAATACCGTGACCGTTGGCGGCAACGAAGTGCGTAAGAATCTGGCCAAGCAGTTCAATGAACTGCGTGACCAGCTCGACAAGCTGGCCGACGATGCGTCGTTCAACGGTATCAACCTGCTCCGCGGCGACAAGCTGAAGCTGACGTTCAACGAGACGGGCACTTCGACCCTGGATATCCAGGCGAAGGACTCGGACGGCGCCGCCACTTCGATCAACAACGGCAGCCTGGGCATCACCAGCGCCGCCGACGCCGATCTCGACAGCGACACCTCGATCGACGCCAAGCTGTCGACGCTCGGCGATGCACTCGGAACGCTGCGGTCGCAGTCCTCGGCTTTCGGTTCTAACCTGTCGATCGTGCAGAACCGCACGGACTTCACCAAGAACATGATCAACACGCTCGAGACCGGTGCCGCGAACCTGACCCTCGCCGACACCAACGAAGAGGCAGCAAACCTCCTCGCTCTGCAGACCCGCCAGCAGCTGTCTTCGACGGCCCTGTCGATGGCCTCGCAGTCCGACCAGGCTGTGCTCCGCCTGTTCTAGTAGACGGCCCTACACGCGAATATGGAAAGGCGAGTCCCTTGGGGCTCGCCTTTTCGCTTTTTCGGTTCGTGGAAGCAGGGTCGGTGCGCTTTGCCTGTACGCGGTAGCGCTTTGGTGACCAGATCGGCAGCATAGTTCATCAGGTGATTCCCCTGAGGAGAGGCGGCATGTCGCTCAAAGTTGAGCTGAAGCCAGGCGAGAAACTCATTGTCGGCAACTGCGTGATCACCAATTCCGATCAGCGCACGCGGCTGTTCATCGACGGCAAGTCGCCGATTCTGCGCGAGAAAGACATCCTGACGTTCGAGACGGCCGACAGCCCGGCGAAGCGAATCTATCTGGCCGTGCAGCTGATGTATATCAACGACAATGTCGACCGTCTGACGCAGGATTATTTCGCGCTGATCAACGACATCGTCACAGCGGCGCCATCAACCACGCCCATTGTTGACGAAATCAATAACGAGATATTAACCGGCTCGCTCTATAAAGCTCTGAAGGCTGCCAAAAAGCTGATCCAGTACGAGCAGGAACTTCTCCAACATGCAACATAACGCTGCGCTGGCCTACCAGCAGGTGGGACGCCAAACGGTTACCCCTCGCCTCCTCGAAGCCAACCTGCTGTCCAAGGCTGCCGCCCAATTGCAGCGTGTCCGCGATGATTGGGACAATGCCCGGAGTGAACTCGACGCGGCACTGATGTTCAACCGCAAGCTGTGGACGATCTTCCTTAGTTCTGTGACTGGCGAACAAAGCGAACTGCCCAAGGCCCTTCGTGAGAATATCGCCAACCTCGGCCTGTTCGTCATGAAGCAGACCATTTCGATCCAGGATCAGCGCGAGCCAGGCAAGCTGACCGTGCTGATCAATATCAACCGCGAGATCGCGGCAGGTCTGCGCGGCGGCTGATGCCACGCTGCTGACGGAACAAAGAAGGCCCGCAACGCGGGCCTTTTGCATTTTGAGGGAACGCCGCCAACTACCTCATGTAGTTGACCAGCGACAGCTGGCTGAGCATCGATGTGGTCTGGTAGCTGGCCTCGAGCCGGGTCTTCAGGGCGAGGATCTGCATGGCGACTTCCTCGGGCACGGCGGTTTCGATCTCGTCCAGCATGTTGGTGAGCTGCGCCTTGTAGGCGGTGTGACGTTCGGCCACCTGCCCGGCCGAAGCACTGGCGAGGCCGAGTTCGACGCTGATGGCGGCGATGGAGCTGGAGTCGGAGTTGTTTTCGGCGAGCCTCGAGGCGTTGCGGCTGGCCATGGCGGTGAAGCGTGCTTCCGACGTCGCGTCGCCATCGGGAAAGCTCTGCGCCGCGACGGCGCCTAGGGTGCGGACGAGACGGGCAATGCCGCCTTCATTGGCCTGGACGCCGTAGTCGATGCTGGTGCCCTCCCCCACTTTCGCAGTGACGGTCTTGCGGGGATTTGCGCTGTCCTCGCCGGTGTACCACAGCACAGTGTCGGCGCTGGTGCCGGTCACCTGAGCGGTCGCGGTTTCAAAGGGCGGACCATCGACGCGCATGGCGCTCTCGCCCTGGCCGTAAAAGAAGTCGTCGGACGCGGCGAAGGCAGAGGCCGCGGCGAGGTCGGTGGTGGCGAATGCCTGGATGGACGCGGTGAGCGCCGTGGCAAAGCTGGCTGCGGTGGCGTCGGGGTCCGCACCGATCTGGAATGTACCGGGCGCCGAAGGGTCGTTGGAGGCGGTCAGAACGATCTGCTCCTCGGTGCCATCGGGGAGCACGAGGCTGATGCTCACCGTGTCGCCGGCGGTGGGGAGCGTGGCGCCGAACTGCACGGTCTGCTGCGGCGGGCTGCCGGCAGGCGGCGAAACCGTGATGGCGCTGGTCGAGGACACCGCGGTCGAGAGCTTCAGGCCGAAGGGGTGCGTGCCATCCTCGGCGAGGGTGACGGTGTCGGTGGCGCTGCTCACAGCGAGGCGGCCCATATTGCCGGTTCCGAGATCGGCCAGGCGGCGCTCGGACACGACCTGCTTGAGGCCGGCCTTGCCATTGGCACCATTCAGCACCGCATCGGCGCTGGCAACCGGCGGGGTCTCGGTGGTGGAGCCGCCAAACAGGTAGCGGCCATTGACGTCGGTGTTGAGCAGGCTCAGCACCTCGTCGAGGCGGGAGGCTGCCAGGGTCGGGAAGGTGGCGAGATTGACCTTTTCCGAGCCGCCAATGCCCGAGACGGCGGCAGCGCGGGCATCGGACTCGATCTCGTCGATGCGCGACAGCGTGGTATCGAGCGTGCTCAGCCGGATGCCGACTGTGGTGATATTGCTTTCGTAGGCTTCGATGCGCGCCACCCGCTGGCGGAGGCCAAGGTCGAAGTACCGGTCCGAGCCCATCTCGGCGAGGTTGGAGGCCTTCTCTCCGGTGGCCAGCTGCAGCTGCAGCTTGTCGAACACCGTCTTCATGTTGTTGATGTTTCGAACGCTGTTGCTCAGCGGAAACATGGTCTTGTTGACGAGTGTCATGGTGGACCTCAGGCGTTCATCAGCGCGTCGAGCAGTTCCTGCACGACGGAGAGCACACGGGCATTGGCGGCGTAGGCGTTCTGCAGTTCCATCAGGCGCGCCATCTCTTCGTCGACATTGACGCCGTACTCGCTGTCGAGCCGCTGGCCCAGCGCCTCGAGCGAGAGGGTCTGGGTGTCGCTTTCGGCGATGGCGGAAGCGGCGGCGTTGCCCTGGAAGTTGATCGTCTGGCTGATGAAGTCGCTGACCGTGCCGGCAAGCCGGAAGCTGGTATCGGTGCCGGAGGCACTGAGAGCGCCGGAGAACTTCAGGTTGTCGAGATTGTCGATCAGCGCGTTGACGCGGGCCGCATCTCCGAGGGACGTGGTGCCGTCATACTTGACCAGAAGCGTGTTGTCGGTGGCGATGGCGCTGTTGACGCGGATGCGGCCGGCGAAGCCGCGCTTCTGGCCCACGCCATCCAGCGCGTTGGTGAAGTCGGTGTCGCCATAGTCGACAAACAGCGACACCCCGAGATCGCCGGTCTGGCTACCAGTGACGGTGGTGCGGGTCTGAAGACCGACGATTTCGGTTGTGCCGGCGGCACCGTCGTCGAGGACGCGAAGCGTCCCGGGCGCCGGGCTGGAGATGGTGAAGGCAGTCCCGAGAGCGGTCTGAAGCTGGTTGGCGACCGAACCGGCGCCGGCTGAGAAGTCGACGCCGATGACCCGCGCGCCATTGGCATCGACATAGTCCATGGGCAGCTTCGTCGTGTCGTCAACACGCAGGGCGCGGACCGTGCGCGTCACGCCACCCGACAAATAGCTGAAACTGATCTCGTTGCCGTTCCGGACATCGGAAAGGTCGATATCGTAGCCCGCAGCCGCGCCCGCGCTGGCCGGGGTCCCCTGGGTGGTGACGGTCGACATGGCCTGGGCGAGCGCGGCGGCGATCTCGTCCAGCTGGTCCTGGGCCTGCACCAGCGTCTTGTCGCGCAACTCGACATAGGCGGCGAGCGTGCCCGACTGCAGCACGTTCTGCTTCACCAGATCGAGCGACAACCCCGACGGAGTGGTCAGCTTCAGTGTGCCGACGCCGTTCTTGGCCTCATCGATGTCGAACCGGCTGGTCGGGGACAGGGCGCCGGCCGTTTCGAAGCTGAAGATCGAGCGTTTGACGTCCAGGATGCCGACGCCGGATTTGGTCATCAGCGCGACGGTATCGTCGTTTCGATAGGTGACCTTGAGATCGAGCTTTTCCGACAGCGAGGTGACCAGGCGATCGCGCTGATCCAGCAGGGTCGCGCGCGAGGTCTCGTCGATACCCTGATCCGCAAGGCGATAGTTCACCTTTTCGAGCGCCGCCAGCTCGGAGTTGAGCGTATCGACCGAACTGGCCATCTGCGTCTCGACCTCCTGACGCAGCGCCTGGATGTCGCTGGTCAGCTGGTTGAGCGTGCCGGCAAGGGTCTGAGCCTTCTGCACCGTGTCGGCGCGAGAGGCGAAGCTGTCGGTGTTGGAGGCCAGGGTCGACAGCGACGACTGGAAGGCGTTAAACGTGCTGTCGAGCGAGCCGGTGGTGCCGGGCTTGCCGAACAGCGTCTGCACGCGGTCGACATATTCGGCGCGGACGCTGGCAAAACCGGTCTCGGCCAGGGTGGCGGTGTAGTGCTGCTGCAGGCTCTCGTTGAAAGCGCGGGTTACGCCGCCCTCGCGGGCCCAGGTCGAGCTGACCCCGAGCGAGTCGATGACGCTTACGGAGCGCCGGTTGTAGCCGGGCGTTCCGGAATTCGCGACATTGCTGGACACCACCTCGAGCGCGTTCTGACCGACACGCATGCCGGACAGGGCGTTGCTGAGGGCCACCGAAATGCCCATTGCGGGTACTCCTTACCTGCAAGTGTTCATGCATCGCACAAGGCGCAACGCATGGTCCGGCCGTCCTGGCCGGGCCCGGCGCCGCTGTTGGCGCCGGGAAGCCCTGCGCCGGTCAGCGCACCATGTTGAGCGCTTCCTGCAGCATCTGGTCCGCCGTCGACACGATGCGGGTGCCGGCGGCATAGGCCTGCTGGGTGACGATGAGCTTGGTGAATTCCTCCGAGATGTCGGTATTCGAGGACTCCAGCGAAGCGCCGAGCACGCTGCCGCCCTCCTCAAGGATCGGCTCGCCGGACTCGGACGTGGCCGCAAAGACGCCGCCATCCATGCGCTTGAGCGAGTTCACCGCATTGAAGTTCGCGATCACCACCTGGGCGACTTCGACCTGCTCGCCATTGGTGTAGCTGACCACCACGCGGCCATTGTCGTTGACGGCCACCGAGACGAACTCGCCTGCGGCGTAGCCATTCTGCGTCATTGCCGTCACCGAGGCGGTGCCGTTGGCATCGTTGAACTGGGTGAGGCCATTGAGACCATGCTGAAGGCGGATGTCGCCGATCGTCACCCCGTTGACCGTGAGGTTGGGGATGTCGGTGTATTCGATCGGCGGATTGGGCGAGCCGTCAGTGCCGAAAGTGTAGTCGTCGCCGATGCGGGTCCACATCGTGCCCGTGCCGGTGGCGTCGGCGTTGGTCATGACGAACAGGTTCCAGCGCTCTCCGCCGGCGTTCTCGGTGGAGCTGACCTTGGCCCAGCGCATCTGGATGTCGGCGGGGGCGCCATTGGCGGCGTAGACGGTGATGGCGCCGCCGGAAATGGACTGCGAGATGAAGTTGTCCGACTGCTGCGCGGTGACGGTGTCGACGCGGGCCGCAAGTGCACTGGCCTGGGAGACGGTGGCGGAATAGGTGCCGTCGGCGAGGCCGAAGCCGGTGGCGGCAGTGCCTGTGGTCCCGTCGGTGATGGTGACATCGTTAGCGACGCTGGCTGAGGCCACCTCGATGCGGCCATCGGAGTTGACGCTGATGCTGCCGCCGGTCAACTGGCTGGTGATGTAGGCCAGCATTTCATCGATGGTGTCGGTGGCCGTGTCGGTGATGTCGACCGTGGTGCCGGTGCTGCCGGTGCCGTCGTCGATGAAGCTGATCGTCACCGGCGAACCGCCAATATCGATAGTGAGGCTGTCACCGGCCGAGGCGACAGTGCTGGCGTTGGCGGTGCCCAGAACCGTGCCACCGAGCGCGGCCGCTGGCTCGTCGGCAGGCAGGTTGAGGAAGTCTTCGGCCGCGAGCAGTTCGCTGCCCGGCGTCTGCGATTCCTGATAGCGCAACGTCTTGGGCAGCTGCGGCAGGTTCAGCTCGTAGTTTACGCGCGTGGTCTGCTGCGCCGGAAGGAAGGCGTTGGAAACACGCAGTACCTGCGGCACCGAGCCCGAGAGGTTGCCGGTGGACGTATCGATCGGCAGGCCCTTCAGGTAATAGCCGGCTCCGTTGACGAGGTAGCCGTTCTTGTCGAGTTCGAAGTCACCGCGACGGGTGTAGTAGCTGGCGCCGCCGAACACCGCGACACCGTCCGACTGACCGATACGCGGCTCGACCACGAAGAAGCCGTTGCCGTTGATGGCCATGTTGGTGTCGGTCGAGGTGCCGCGCACGTCGCCCTGGACGTTGTTGGTCGAGCGCGACTGCGCCAGCACCGACCCCGCCGTCTGCCGCTTCTGCGAGGCATCGGGGATCAGATCGACGAAATCGGTGTCGATGCGCTTGAAACCGGTCGTCTGACTGTTGGCGATGTTGCCCGAGATGTTCTCGAGCGCGAAGGACTGGGCGCGTAGCCCGGTAACTGCGGTGGAAAGAGCGCCGTAGATGCCCATTGTAAACTCCGAAACCCCCATGGACGTGCGGACACGTCGGTTCGCCAGAAACAATGCAAGAGCAGTGCCAAACAGGTATCTCATTGTTATTATTCGGCTTTAGGTGGAGGACCCCTGCCCTGCCCCTGCCCTCGGGGCAAAAGAGTCCGGGCGGGGCGGCAGTTCTTGCCGGGGACGCGCAAGGCGCGGCGCGCCCTTGTCGGGCGGGCGGGCAACGGGTAAACGCCAAGCACCCGCAGATACGGGCCTGAAACGCCGGACGATCCCGCCATGCTGTATGAGACGCCAGAGCAGTTCCTCGCCGCCCCGCGCCACGCGGTGACGGTGTTCGGCATGGCCGGCGTCGGCAAGACGCGGCTGGCGGCGCTGCTGCGCCAGAACGAGTGGTTCCACTACTCGGCCGACTACCGCATCGGCACCCGCTACATGGGCGAGTTCATCGTCGACAATTTCAAGGCCGAAGCGATGAAGGTGCCGTTCCTCAGGCACCTGTTGCGCTCGGACTCGATCAAGATCGAGAGCAACATCACCTTTGCCAATCTCGACCCGCTGTCGACCTATCTCGGCCGGCCGGGCGATGTGGCAAAGGGCGGGCTGCCGCTCGGCGAGTATCAGCGCCGGCAGGAGCAGCATCGGGTCGCCGAGATCGCGGCGCTGCAGGACGTGCCCTATTTCATCGAGCGGGCCGACAAGCTCTACGGCTATCGCAATTTCATCGCCGACACCGGCGGCTCGCTGATCGAGGTGGTCGATTGCGACAACCCGGATGACCCGGTGATCCAGGCGCTGAGCGAAAGCACCGTACTGGTCTACATCCGCGGCACCGAAGGCGACGCGGCGGAACTGGTCCGCCGGTTCAAGCAGAGCCCCAAGCCGATGTACTACCGGCCGCATTTCCTCGTTCAGAAGTGGGACGAGTTCAAGCGGCTGAACGGCGTCAGCGACGATGCGGCGGTGGACCCCGATGCGTTCGGGGCCTGGGGCTTCGAAGCGCTGCTGCACGACCGGCTGCCGCGCTATCAGGCGCTGGCCGACCGGCATGGCTATACGGTCGAGGCGCGCGATATCGCCAACCTGAATAGCGGCGCGGAGTTTCTGAAGGTGGTGGCAGCGGCGATCGGGAAGCGAATGCGATAGCGCCTCAGGGCGCCACAGCATCCATCGTTTCCCGATTTCCTGCTATACGAGGCAGACCATGCCCATTCGCATTCCAGACGACCTTCCTGCCCGCAAGACCCTCGAAACCGAGGGCGTCACCGTCATGGATTCCTCGCGCGCCGCGCGCCAGGATATCCGCCCACTACAGATCGGGCTCCTGAATCTGATGCCCAACAAGGAGCGGACGGAAACGCAGTTCGCCCGGCTGATCGGTTCGACCCCTCTGCAGATCGACCTGACGCTGGTGCGCATCACCGAGCACCAGTCCAAGCACACGTCGGAAGACTATCTGCGCAGCTTCTATTCCACTTGGGAGGAAGTCAGGGAGCGCAAGTTCGACGGCTTCATCGTCACGGGTGCGCCGATCGCGCATATCCCGTTCGAGGAGGTGAAGTACTGGTCCGAGATGCTCGAGATCATGCCCTGGACGCAGACCAACGTGCACCACACGATGTTCATCTGCTGGGGGGCGCAGGCGGCGCTGCACCATTTCCATCAGGCGCGGCGCTACCGCATGGAGCACAAAGCATTCGGCGTCTTCCGGCACAAGCTGGTCGGCGGGCCGACACCGTGGCTGCGCGGCTTCTCGGACAGCCCGATGATCCCGGTGAGCCGCTATAACGACATCGACAAATCGAGCCTCTCGGCCGAACTCGACGTCCTGATCGACAATGACGAGATCGGCGTGTGCCTGCTCGAGGACAAGCGGCGGCGGGCGCTCTACATGCTCAACCACCTCGAGTACGACAACCGCTCGCTTGCCGACGAGTATGAGCGCGACGTCAAGGCTGGGCTCAACCCGCAGCTGCCGCGGAACCTGTTCCCGGACGGCGATACCAGCAAGGAACCGGAAAACCGCTGGCGCAGCCACGCGCATCTGATGTTCCAGAACTGGATCAACGAGATCTACCAGACCACGCCCTACGAGCTGGAAGCGATCGGCATCGACAGCTAGGGGCGGACACCACCAAAGCCAGCGCCGTCATGGCGCCGGCCATAGTCCCCTGAGGTCGGCAGGCGGCGGCGAGAACAGCGCCGCCTTCCACAGCGGTGCGTCCCACAGCGCGAGAACGCTCCAACTTGATGCCGCCGCGAGCGCCAGCGCCAGCAGTGCCAGAACGCGCAGGCCGAAGGGCAGCCGTACGACGGTGAGCCAGCTGACAAAGGCGGCCAGCAGTGCTAGCGCCGGCACGATGCTCTCCATCCCTGTCTGGAGCGTGGCCCGCGCCAGCACCAGATAGAGCGGCAGTGCGACCACGGCCAGGGCGCTGTACCCGTGGCGCCGTTCCGGCAGGTCGGGCCAGACGCAATAGAGCAGCGGCACCAGCAAGACCGGCGCGAAGACCATCAGCGCCACCAGTCCAAAGAGGAACGCGTCGGCGTCGAAACGCGGGCTGGCATAGGCGTGGACATAGGGCAGCAGCGCGGCGGCGACATCGAGCCCCGACTGGGCGATAAACCCGACAATCCCTAGCGCCACGATGGCCGTGGGCATCAGCGTGACCAGCAGCATGGCAACAAACGCGCGCAGATCGCGACGCGCATCCGGATCGGCGAAGGCGGACGCAATGGCGATGGGCACGATCAGCAAGGTGGCCGACGGGCTGGCCAGCAGCAGCAGCGGCAGCAGCAGGCCGATACCGATGGCCGCCTGCACGTCTCCGACGTTTTCGAGGGCGCGGATGGCGGGGATCAGCGCGGCAAAGGCGATGTAGAGCGGCAGGTCGCTGGCCGATGCGGTGAGCGTATAGAGAATGCCGGCATGCAGCAGCAAGGTGGCGAGCACGAAGAAGGTGCCGATGCGGAACCAGCCATTGCCGCGCAGCCGATCGTGGAGAGCGCCGAAGGCTAGGCCCGAGACGATGGCGGCGACGAGCGTGAGCACCAGATGCTGCAGCGTCGCGCCCGGCAGCAGCTCGACGAAGCGGAGCACCACCTGCGACAGCCAGCCGCCGCTGCGCCAGTCCTCGCCGGACTGCAGCTGCACCACATCCTGACGGACATAGCCGGCCTTGATCACATGCAATGCCAGAAGCAGCAGCACGATGACGGCGCCCGACGACCACAGCACCGTTGCCGGCCGCCAGAAAGGCGGACGCGCACCGGGCCGGACGGGAGCGGTTGCCAGATCGATCAGGCTCATTGGGCCTCCCGCTTCACGTCTTCCAGCGTCTGCTGGGTAACGCTCGAGGTGCCGTGCTCGGTCTTCTCCCAGTAGTGCGGATTGTACAGCAGCTGCCAGAACGCCTTGTAGGCGGCGACGGAGTGGAGGACCCAGTAGAAGGGCAGCAGAATGCCGACCGGCACGAGGTCGTAATACTTGCGCTTGAGGGCCGCGATAACGCCGAAATAAGCGAGGAATAGGTTGCCGAGCACCAGGTTGAACAGCGCCATGGTGCCGAAGGGTTCGGGGAATAGCCAGCCGACATCGAGCGCATGGCTGGCCCAGACCAGCAGCGTGATCGCCCACAGGATCGGCGCCAGCAGCATGGTGAAGGGCGGCGCACCGATGAAGAAGTGGAAGGCCAGAAATCCCTTGGTGCCGATGGAACGCCAGAGGTGGATCGGGTGACGCATGTGGACCAGCCAGGTCTGCATATAGCCCTTGATCCAGCGCGAGCGCTGCTTGATCCAGCTGGGGAGGACGCCGTTCGCCTCCTCATAGGTCGTCGAGTTGATGACGCCGACCGTATAGCCCTCCTGGGCGAGGCGGATACCGAGATCGGCATCCTCGGTGACGTTGTACGGGTCCCAGGCACCGACCTGACGCAGCGCAGCCAGCCGGAAGTGATTGGAGGTGCCGCCGAGCGGGATCGGCACCTTCAGCCAGTCGAGGCCCGGCAGCAGGAAGTCGAACCACTGGCTGTATTCCAGCGTGAACATCCGCGTCAGCCAGTTCTCGGAGCGGTTGAAATAGTTCAACCGGCCCTGCACGCAGGCAAGGCGCGGGTCGCCGTGCCGGAAGGCCAGCACAGCCTTCTTGAGCTGATCCGGCTCGGGCTGGTCTTCGGCATCGTAGATGGTGACGAACTCGCCACGGCAGAACTGCAGCGCGTAATTGCAGGCCTTGGGCTTGGTCTTGGGCTGGCTGGGCGGCACCCGCACGATCTCGAACGTGCCGGGCAGACGCAGGGCCTTGGCCGCGGCGATGGTCTCGAGGTCATCCTCTTCGAGCACCAGCTTCACTTCGAGCTTGCTTGCCGGGTAGTCCAGCCCTTTGAGCGCGCGCGTCAGCAGCGGCAGGACGCGCGCTTCCTTATACATCGGCACCAGCACGGTGTAGACCGGCAGATCGGCATCACTGAGTGCCGCAATCGCCGCCGGCGAGATCTCCATGTCCACCTTGCGCGAGGCGCCGACGAAGGTGAGCAGGAACTTGAACAGGAACGTGAGCGTGTAGAGGCTGGTGAAGACCGCCATCAGCGTGACCGCTGTCGGCAAGGGCGCAAGGGCAAACGCAGCGACCAGCGTCGCCAGCCCACCCCAGAGCACCAGCTTCTGCGGCCGCGTCACCGTCAGCTTGGCCGAATGCTCGGGCTTCCAGGAAAACAGCGCTTCGCGCGCAAAGAAGCTGTCCCACTCGCGGAACAGGCTGGCGGTCTGCCACAGGATGTCGAAGGGCGAGGTGATGACGAAATCGTACTGGTCGGCGCCGAAGCGCTGGTCGGCCCAGATGATGTGCTCGGTGCTCAGTTCGGTCGCCGCGAGCACGAGCCTGCCATTGACCCGCTGCCACGGGATGATGTTGCTCTCGGCGTAGTGCGGGCGGTCCTTGATATCGATCAGGCTTGGATCGATCGGCTGCTTCTGCAGGTCGACGAAGGGCAGCCCGTAAATGTCTGCCACGGCCCGATAATAGTCCATCGGACGCACCAGCCCGAGGGCAATGATGGTCTGGGCGAGGCTCGACCCCCATTGGGCGGATTGCTGCAGGGCACGAGCCAGTCCGGTCAGCTTGAGCAGCTTCCGCTCAATCAGCAGTTCGGCCACCTTGAGGTGCAAGGCATCGCCCGACGAGCGGAATCTTGGAACGCCGATGAGCTCGCCATCGTCGGGATAATCGTTGCGTATAACCTGCCTGACCATTCATCCATTTTGGAGGCTAAAGGGTGAAGAAACCTCCACAAGGCCCTCGGAGTTTACGTTGCCTTGTATTCGCGGGCGAACACCCTACCTTCCGGATCGAGCTGAGGATTTTCCGTGCCGCAACCGCCGACGACCATCACCGACGAGTTGGGCATCGCTCTGGGCAACCTGGCGGATGCCGCCCGCCAACCCTTCGCGCCGACGGTTCGGCTGGGCGTTACCGGGCTCAGCCGGGCGGGCAAGACCATCTTCATTACCGCGCTGGTGCATGCATTGCTGACCGGCGGTCGGCTGCCGGGCCTCACGGCGATGACCGAGGGACGATTTATCGGCGCGCGGCTCGGCGAACACCCGGATGCGGGCATTCCGCGCTTTGCCTATGAGCAGCATCTGGCGGCGCTGACGGCGCGGCCACCAGTGTGGCCCGAATCGACGCGGCGGATCAGCCAGTTGCGGCTGGTGCTGCGCTTCCAGTCCGGCCGCTGGGCCGGCAAGATGATGGGGCCGACGACGCTCAACCTCGACATTGTCGACTATCCGGGCGAGTGGCTGCTCGACCTGCCGCTGTTGACGCAGAGCTTTGCCGAGTGGAGCCGCGCAGCGCTGGAGCGGGCGCGACAGCCGCATGCCGCCAACGAGGCGCGGCCGTTCCTGGATGTGCTGGCGGCAACTGATACGAGCGCCGAAGCGACCGATATCGCCGCCGGGGCGCTGGCGGATGCGTTCACCACCTATCTGCGCCTCAGCCGCGAAGATGGGCGGGCACTCTCCAGCCTGCCCCCCGGGCGGTTCCTCTTGCCCGGCGATCTCGAGGGGAGCCCGGCCCTGACCTTTGCACCGCTGCCGCCGCCATCGGGCGCGGTGCGGAGCAACAGTCTCTATGCTCGGCTGGAGCGCCGCTACGAGGCCTACAAGGCCATCGTTGTGCGACCGTTCTTCCGCGACCACTTCGCCCGGCTCGACCGGCAGATCGTCCTCGTGGACACCCTCAGGGCGTTGAATGCCGGGCCGGCGGCGGTGGCCGATCTCGAAAGCGCGCTCACCGATATTCTCGCGGCCTTCCGGCAGGGCGACAACAATGTGCTGAGCCGCATGGTGGCGCGGCGGATCGACCGGATCCTGTTCGCGGCGACCAAGGCGGACCACATCCATTCGAGCAGCCATGACCGGCTGGAAGCGGTGATGATGCGGTTGGTGGCCAAGGCTTCGCAGCGCGCTCGCTTTGCCGGCGCTGAGACCCGCTCGCTGGCAATGGCCGCGGTGCGCGCCACGCGCGAGGGCGTGGTGGAACAGTCGGGCGAGCGCCACGAAGTAATCATCGGCACACCGATGGCGGGCGAGACGCTGGATGGGACCAGCTATGACGGCAAGACCGAAATCGCGTTGTTCCCCGGCGACCTGCCGGCGCAACCGGATGCGGTGCTGGAAGCCGGCAAGCCCGTGCCGCTGCGCTTCCTGCGTTTCACGCCGCCGGCTCGGCTCGATCGCAACGCCTCGGGTGACGCGGTGCTGCCGCATATCCGGCTCGACCGTGCCATCGAGTTCCTGATCGGGGACAAGCTGAAATGAGCGCCCCCTTCGCAAGACCGGTGGGCACGGCAAAAGCCGACGAACAGGCGGCTCGCGCGCCACGCGCCTTTGCGCCGGACGTCAGCGCGGCGCCAACCGACGTCACCGTGTTCGAAGACACTGGGACGCCGGAGCTTGATGCAGAACTAGTGCCAAGGCGGCGCAACTGGCTGGTACGTATTGCGTGGACGGCCGGCGGCGTCCTCCTGTCGCTGGCGGTGGGGCTGGCCATCGAACGGCTGATCGCGGAGCTGTTCGCGACGCAGCCCTGGCTGGGCTGGCTGGCGCTGGGCGTTGCCGGTGTGCTGCTGGTTGCAGTGCTGGCGATAGCGGCGCGGGAATTCGCCGCGGTCTGGCGCCTCAGGACGCTGGACAAGCTGCGGCACGCCGGCGAGGCGGCGCTGTTGAGCGACAAGCCTGCCGATGGCAAGGCGGTGGCGCGCGAGGTGCTGGAGCTCTATCTGCGCCGTCCGGACCTGGCGCGGGCCCGCGAGGAACTGGAAGCCGATCTCGGCCAGATGTTCGATGGGGCCGAACAGGTGCGGCAGGCGGAGCGCCGGCTGCTGACGCCGCTGGACCTCAGGGCCCGCGCATTGACCGCCGCTTCGGCGCGGCGGGTGGCACTGGTGACCACGGTGTCACCGCGGGCGCTGATCGACCTCGCTTTCGTGATCTTCGAAAGTGTGCGGCTCGGCGGCGCCATCGCCCGCCTCTATGGCGCGCGGCCGGGCCTGCTCGGCACCTGGCGGCTGGTCGGCGCCATTGTCACGCATCTGGCGGTGACCGGCGGGCTGGTGCTGACCGATGGCGTGGTCGAACAGCTGATGGGCCAAGGCCTCGCGGCGAAACTCTCTGCCCGCCTGGGAGAAGGCGTCGTCAACGGTCTGATGACGGTGCGGGTCGGCATCGCCGCCATGCGCGTCGTACGCCCCCTGCCCTTCGCCGCCCTCGGCGCACCACGCGTCAAGGACTTCATCCCCGAATTGGCGAACGTGCTGGAGACGAGCAGGGACTGACGAAGCACGCATTTGACAGGGCGGCGCTGGCCGCTCCGTGCCGAATGGTGCAGCTGGCCCATAGGGCCGGATGACCGCACCGTCAGGGCGCGGTTAAGGCATAAGTCGTGTCCAGGAACTCTGGCAAATATCCCTGCCGAAGGATCGGATAGAGCGCATTGTGATGAACGGGAGACTGCGGGTCAGAAACCTCTACGAGCTCGACCGGAACAAACTCTGACAGGGCTTCGGCCGCAACCTTATCCCGCGGCGACTGGGCGCCGTATAGGACGATCAGTCTTTCGGTCTTGCTGGACTTCCGGGCCCTCTGCAGATCAATCCCGGCGTGCTCGCCAGACTCCCTTGTCCATCTTGGACTTGTCGGCCTATTTGGCCCTACTGAGATCGCCACCGGGCTGTCCCAATGCAGCGCCGACAGCATGGAAGCGATGCCGCCGCCGCTAATTCCCAGAACGACAATTCGGCGATAGCTCTGGAACCGAAGCATTTTTGGCAGCACCTTCTGCAGACCATCGAGAGTATCGGCCAGTGGGGCCAACCCTTTGATGAACGCTTGGAACGGTAAGTCGCGCAGCAGCGCGAAATCGGTCCTGCTCGCATCGAGGCACTGGATAAAGGTCATCGCTGGCATCATCGGTCGATGCCCGGTGCCGCAGAAGCATACAAGCAGTGTCTTGCCGTCCGGCGGCCGACCATCGGAAAACAGAATGACCGTCTTGGTCAGCTCACGCCGCAAGTACGGCTCTGGGTCCGGCTTGCCACTGAGATCGTGCAGGCCCTTCAGCTTCTCAAGCCAACTGGTGCACACCGTCCGGAGGGTCGCGGGGTCAAGACGCGTGTTCAGCGCCTCGGCGTCCCTCCAGAACTCCGTATCAACGCAAACCTCCTGCCAAGTAGACAACAATTCAGCCGGAGTGAACAGAGACTCTAGCGTTATATGGAGACGATGAACCTGATTTACGGTCGGACATTGCGCCAGCAGACCGCGGTACTCGTCGATCATTAGAGTTTATCCCCGATAACTCGAACAAGGGCCTCCAGGCTCTCGATCTGCACCATCTCTTCGGGCAAAATCGAGACACCAGTGTCGAGCTCGATCGAGATGCATAGCTCCATGATCGAGAGCGAGTCCATCTGCATATCCTCGATACGCATATCCGCTTTCCCGGCGACGAACTCCTCGGATATATCGGCATCCTTGAATAAAATAGCTGATGCCTGGTGCAATCCATTTACAATAGCTACGCGAATATCTCGATCATTCACTTTTATTTTTTCCCGAAACGACAATTTCCTGTACCCGCCGCCTCAACACTTTACCCTGCGAGTTGCGAGGGATTTCGTCAACGATGCTGATGCGTCGAGGCGCCCTTAGGGCGAGGCGCTGACGGGCAAAGGCCAGTAGCGCTTCCGGCGTTGTTTCCACACCTGGCCGAAGTTCAACAACTGCGACCGGAATGTCTCCATGTGTGGCTGATCGGACCGGCGCAGCCGCAGCGGCACGCACTGCGTGATGCAACTCAAGCGCTTCCTCGATTTCGGCCGGGAAGATATTGATGCCATTGAGGATCATCATGTCATCGCGCCGCCCCTCCACGACCAGTTCCCCGTCGAGGTTGAAGTGACCAACGTCGCCTGTCAGAAACCAGCCGTCACGAAAGCGCGATGCCGAAAGGTCGGGATCGTCAAGATACCCACTTGCGCTACCGAGGGTTCGCACGCGGATAACGCCGCTCTCTCCGGGAGCTACTGGGTCCCCAGCGGCATCCACGATCTCGACGCGGACGCCCGCGCAAGGGCGGCCAACTGTCTCGCCAGCATGCCGACCGTCAGCGGTAACAGCAATCGTGCCACACTCCGTCGCCCCATAGCGCACCGAGACCTTTCTCGTCACTCGTGTCTCCAGACTCGAGCGTAGTGCGGGGGGAACAAGGCTACCGCTAACCCGAACTGTCACCTTGTCCAGCGGGCGCCCCTCAACAGTCGCCACAAGTCCGGCGGCATGAATTGGAGCGACGTCAAGGCAGGTCACGCCATAGCGCCCGCAGAATTCCACCAGACTATTGGCTTCATCGGCCGCCCGGAACACATTCGTGCCGCCGCGCATAGCGGTATAGAGCCGATGCCGCTTAGCGTTGTTATGCTCAATCGACGCGAGGCATGATAGCCGGTGCGTGTCGTAGCCAGCGTTGGAATTTGCCTGCGCGACCAGTTGTTGCGGCGAGACGTTGACGATACTGGGTTGGCCGGTCGTACCCGAAGTTCGCAAGTAAAGTCCGCCCGCGCCGGGGCCGATTTTGCTTGAGTGCGCGACAAACACCACGCCTCGCTGATCGACCAACGCGTCGACCTGACACCTTGCCGCAAGATCCTCACGCACGTCGTCCGTGTCGAATGTGGGGAGCGTGACATGGCATGTATCCATGCACAGAAGAGCGACTGAGGTAACCAGATGCTGGACTTCGTCGGCGATGTGGAGGCCCACGACCATACCCGGCCGCAGCCCCGCGGCCCATAGCCGGGCCTTGCAGTCTTCGACCATCCCGAGCATCTGGAGATAGCTGATCGGCCCGTTTTGGGTGACGAATGCGTCGACCTCGCTCCTTCGTTCAGCAACGAGCCGAAAATGTTCAACCAGACTCAAGCGGAACGCCCCGACGCTTCACTGCCCCATACAAGCACAGCTGCGCCCGACGGTTCCAGTGACGCGCCGCGAGTACTTGCCGAAGAACGACGGGCACCGCCACTCCACCCTGGATACTTTCGCGCCGGTAATTCCGTCAACTCGCCATTGCACCTTTTTTTGTATTCAGACACCCGCATGGCAGATGGCATGGCTCTTGTAGTGATGTGCCACGATGGGAGAGGTCACCGAGCCCAAGACCAATTGCCTCGCAGGCGCCCATGGTGTGGTGTGGTCCAGTCCAGCCCGGACCGACACACCTCCGTGTAACCCGGTAACAGGCGTGTGCCGCCTTGCGGCAGATCGCGGACAGGCACATATCCGGCGTCAGTTCCTGTTTGATACCGGTGTTGCCATGTACAAAGTCGCTGTCCTTGTCGGAAGCCCCCGCGCCACGTCGTCCAACCTGCGCCTCGCCAAGGCGCTGGAAAAGCTCGCCGCCGGCAAGCTCAGCTTCCACTATGTCGATATCGCCAGCCTGCCGCACTATGACGACACGCTGTGGGACAACCCGCCGGCCGAGGTCGTGCGGATGAAGCGCGAAATCGCGGAAGCCGACGGCGTGCTCTTCGTGACGCCCGAATACAATCGGTCGATCCCCGGCATCCTGAAGAACGCCATCGACTGGCCGTCGCGGCCCTATGGCGAAGGGGTATGGACCGACAAGCCCGGTGCCATTGCCGGCGCGACGGGCGGCGTCAGTGGTACCGCCGCGGCCCAGGTGCACCTGCGCTCGATCCTGCCGGTGGTGGGCGTGGCACTGATGGGCAAGCCCGAAATCTACTTCCAGTCCCGCCCGGATGCGATCGACGCCGAACTCAACTTCACCGACGAGCGCGTGCGCACCAACATGTCGATCTGGGTGGAACAGTTCAGCAAGTGGATCGGCAGGTTTGCAGCGCCGAAGGCGGTGGCGGCACAGGCACGCAGTTCGGCGGCCTGAGGTGCTCAGGTTGGCAGGCCGAGCTGTTCGTCATGAACTCGGTGAGGCGCCCCACTGTAGCAGTGGGAACAGCGTGCCAAGACCCACCGCAGCGTCGGGATCGGTGATCTCGCACCAGGTGGTGGGAAGGAGCGAAGCGATAACGGGTTAACCCAGTTGGGGCCGCTCCCAGTACCTCTCATCGGCCACCAAGCCGGCATGCTACTCGACAACTTCCTGTGGGGTCAGCGACGAGTAAAGCGCGATGTGGCGTGCGTTGAGCCGCTTGATGGTCTCTCAGTTGGCGACGAGTTTGTCATAAACCTCGAGCTTCAGAGGCTGCCCTTCACCGCCGCAGCCACCGCGCCTAGCGTCTCGCACTTGACGATTTCGTCGGGCAGGATGCTGACGCCGCTCTCCACCTCGATGGCGATGCACAGCTCCATGATGGCAAGGCTGTCGATGTCCATATCCTGGAAGGCGACATCGCGCCAGCCTGCCAGAAAGTCTTCCTTCCAGCCATTGTTGCGCAAGGCAAAGCAACTGCCCTGCTCAAGGCCGTTGGCGATGATCTGGCGAATATCGGCGTCGGTCACGTAGCGTTTCCCGTTGGGTTGAACAGGGGGGCAATCTCGCGGCGAAGAATCTTGCCCTGGCTGTTGCGCGGCAGGGTCTCCAGAATCAGGATGCGTCGCGGGCTGCGCAAAGCCAGGTGCTCGCGGGCATAGGCTTGCAATTCGGCAGGCGTTACGCTGGCGCCAGCCCGCAGCTCGACGGCTGCGACCGGAATCTGTCCGTGGATGCGCGAGACCAGCGGCAACGCGGCGGCGACTGAGACCGCGGGGTGGCGCTCCAGCACGCGCTCGATCTCGACGGGGAAGATATTCAGGCCGTTGAGGATCATCATGTCGTCCCGGCGTCCCTTGACGACGAGCGCGCCGTCCGCACGCAGCAGCCCGACATCGCCGGGCCAGAACCAGCCGTCGCGAAACCTGGCATCAGCCTCGAGGCCGGCGTCCAGGTAGCTGGTCGCCATGCCGGGGGCTCTGAGACGGATATGGCCGGCCTGCCCTCTTGGAAGCGGCCGGTCCTCGACATCGACGATCTCGAGAACGACGCCGGAGAGCGGTGCGCCAACTGCCTCATCATCGTCGTGACTGCCGGGCAGAGCCATGGCGATAGCACCGCACTCAGTGGCCGCATAGCGCACGTAGAGCTCGCGGGTGAGGTTGGTTTCGATGGCGCGACGAACGTCGATTGGGACGGCCGAGCCGCCGGTCCGTAGCTTGACGCCGCGGAGCGCCTCGGCATCGCCCTGCGCCGCAAGATCGGACGCATGCATGCGCGAGATGTCGAGGCAAGTCACCGCGTGCTGGCGGCAGAACGCGGCGACATCAAGCTGTCCCGGTGGACGGAACACGTTGGTGCCACCCTGCCAGACGCAATAGAGCCGGTGGCGCTTGGAATTGTTGTGCTCTATGGCCGCCAGCCGCAGCAAGCGCTCCCGGGCATATTCGGCATGCCGAGCCGACTGGTCGGCCAGCATCTGTTCGGTGAAGGCGACGATATTCATATCGCCGGTCGTTCCGGACGTCTTCAGAAATACAGTGCCGCTGGCGTTGCCGACGACACCGCCGGCGATATCCGGCAGCGGCCAGTCGATGCGAGCGGTCCCCGCTGGGGTCGGATGGTCGCCGGCAACGACGACATGGGTAACGGCAATCCTTCGGGCGATCGTCTCCCGCAACGAGGCAGAGTCGTGACTGGCGAGCGTGACATGACCCGCGCCAACTGCCAGCAGCGCTAGCGACGCAACGAGATGGTCCACCTCATCGGCAATCAGCACTCCGACCCGGCTCCCGGCCGCGATCCCTGCCTGTTGGAAAGCCGCAGCAGCGCCCTCAACCCGGCGGGCCAACTCCGCATAGTCAAATGCCTCGCCCTCGGTGACCACCGCCAAAGGCGCTTCCGGTACGGTCGCGTGGCGCTGAAGTTGGCGCAGATAACTCATGACACGGATTGAGGGTGGAAACGCTAGCTTCACCAGTTAGCACGCCGGCCTCGGCAAGGTGAAGTATCCACGATACCTCCAGACTGGATCGGTTCGGGCGTTGACCGACTCCGTGGGGCAGGACAAGTCGGAAGCGGTTGGGAGACGCTTCATGACAAAACTTGGTTTGGCACTTTTTCTTGCGGCATTGACCGCGAGCAGCGCGATGGCTGCTGATCTGACCGTGGAGGTGGCGGCGGAGCCGGCCGTCCCGGCCACTCCGGAAGGGGGCTTTTACGCCTCGTTCTTCGGTGGCGCGGCCCTCGTCGACGATCTCGACTACGAAGCCAGCACCGACGTGGACGGCAGCACCAGCTTCGACAACGGCTTCGACGTCAACGGCGCGGTCGGCTATGCTTTTGGCAACGGTCTCTCGGTGGAAGCCCAGTTCGGCTATCAGCGCAGCGAGCAGACCGGCGGCACTTATGGACCCTACGACGTGCCGGTCACCGGAACCGGCACCGTGCTCTATGGCATGATCAATGCCTGGTATGGCGTCGATCTGGGCAAGATCACGCCGTTCATCGGCGGCGGCGTGGGTGTTGCCAGCATGACCCTCGATTCCGTCTACACCGGCTCGATGTTCGAGGACTCGACCTTCAAGGACACGGACACGACCTGGGCCGCGCAGATCGGTGCGGGGCTGGCCGTGGCGGTGACCCAGGATATCGACCTGGTCGGTCGCTATCGCTATTTCGCCACTGGCGATGTCGGTTTCGTCGATGGCCAGGGCACGACGCTGAAGGCTAGCTACGGCACTCATCTCGTCGATGTCGGCCTGAAGCTGGCATTTTAGCGGATTGCATTGGTTCGGCTCGGGAGACGATCCGCTTCGGCACATCGTCTCAGAACCAAGCTGCCTCGAGCCGCACTCCGACTTTACCGCCCGAGCCAACCGCTGAGCGTACTTCGACCCAGCCGATGGCCGGGTCCGCGCTTGTGGCCATGATGTCACTGATGGGGAGCATGTGCCGAGGGACGGGCTATTGTTTTGACCTGTCCGTGCCGCACTCGTTATGTGAAGTCGCTTTGAATCTATAGGGTTACATAATGAAAACGTTTGGACTTTCCCTCATCGCCGCCGCGCTGCTGACCGGAACCGCTTTCGCCGCCGACCTGCAGGTCTACGAGCCGGTCGAGATGACCGATCCCGTTGCGGCCGGCAATTTCTATGCGTCGGTCTTCGGCGGCGCAGCATTTGTCGGTGACTTCGATTTTGAGTCGGATGTCAACGGCGGCACCCCTGGGTCGATGAGCTTCGACACTGGCTATAGTGTCGATGCCGCAATCGGCTATGAATTCGGCAACGGCCTGTCGATCGAGGCCCAGTTCGGCCACATCAATGCCGAGTCCAATGGCGTCACCTACGATGGCGCTGACGGCAGCTCGGATGGCCCCGCGTCAATGACCTATGGCATGCTCAATGCCTGGTACGGCGTCGACATGGGCGGCCTGACCCCCTTCATCGGCGGCGGTGTGGGTGTCGCCTCGCTGGCCATCGACGCGGATTTCCCGGCGCTGCCAACCGCCTCGATCGATGACAGCGAAGTCACCTGGGCGGCCCAGGTCGGCGCTGGCCTCAGCCTTGCGGTCACCGAGGATATCTCGCTGATCGGCCGCTATCGGTACATGATGACCGGCGATGTCAGCCTGACCGACGTCGATGGCGACGAGAACACCGGCTCGGCCTCCGCCAGCATCGTCGATGTCGGCCTGAAATTCGCCTTCTAAGCTTGAGACGACGAATCCGCGTTCACGACGGGCGGTCTTCGGGCCGCCCGTTTCGTTTTGGTGCCGTTCGAGCATTCGGACTGCGGCCGGAGCAGAATCGAAAGGGGCAACCACCTGTCGGTGATTGCCCCTTGTGTTTGTGAGTGCCACCGAAGCTCGGCAGCCCGCGCGCAGCGATCAGCGCGAGTAGAATTCGACGACGAGGTTCGGTTCCATCTGGACCGGGTACGGCACGTCGGACAGGGCCGGCACGCGCACATAGGTGGCGGTCTGCTTGGAGTGATCCACTTCGATATATTCCGGCACGTCGCGCTCGGCGAGCTGGTTGGCTTCGAGCACGATGGTCAGCTGCTTGGAGCGCTCACGCACCTCGACCTTGTCACCGGGCTTGACCTGGTAGGACGGGATGTTGACGCGCTTGCCGTTGACCATGACGTGGCCATGCGAAACGAACTGGCGGGCGGCGAACACGGTCGCCACAAATTTGGCGCGGTAGACGATGGCGTCGAGACGGCTCTCGAGCAGGCCGATCAGACGCTCACCGGTATCGCCCTTCACGCGGACGGCTTCCTGGTAGAGCTTGCGGAAGGACTTCTCGGTGATGGAACCGTAATAGCCCTTCAGCTTCTGCTTGGCGCGCAGCTGCAGGCCGTAGTCGGAGGTCTTGCCCTTGCGGCGCTGGCCATGCTGGCCCGGGCCATAGGCACGGTTGTTGAGCGGGGAGTTCGGACGGCCCCACAGGTTCTCGCCAAGACGGCGGTCGATCTTGTGCTTGGACTGAATGCGCTTCGTCATCGTAACCCTTTCAAAGGTCGAAAGTGATTGCGCCCTCCTCTGCCCTCACTTGCGAGAGGGCCGACAGATCCCACGTTTCAGGGAATCCCGGGTGCGCTCATGGAGCCGGATGGCCCGATAAGTGGCCGCGTGATAGAGGCCGGGCCGGACAAAGTCAAGCTTGGCGGGCGGTCCCGTCTTCGACCATCTTTCGGTCGAGCGTGCGCTGTTCCCGCAGCCCGGGGAACAGCCGGCTCCAGATCACCGCAATAGCGATGGAGCCGAAGCCGCCGATGACCACGGCCGGCACCGGCCCGAGCAGATGCGCCACCGTGCCGGCGCGGAACTCGCCCAATTCGTTGGAGGCGCCGATGAACACCGAGTTCACCGCATTGACGCGTCCGCGCACCTCTTCGGGGGTCCAGAGCTGCATGATGGTTTCGCGGATGGTGACGCTGACCATGTCGGCCGCCCCAACCAGCGCCAGCGCTGGCACCGACAGCCAGACTGTGGTCGAAAAGCCAAAGATCACCGTGAAGGCGCCGAACAGGCCGACAAAGAGGAACAGCGTGCGGCCGGCGTGGTCGCGGATCGGGAAGCGCGACAGCCAGATCGCCATCAGAATGGCGCCGACACCCGGCGCGGCACGGAGGAGCCCGAGTTCGGTGGGGCCGGCGTGGAGAATGTCCTTGGCGTAGATCGGCAGCAGCGCCACCGCGCCGCCCATCAGCACGGCAAACATGTCGAGCGAGATGGCGCCCAGCACCACACGATTGGAGAAGATGTAGCGGAAGCCGCCGAACAGCGTGTCAAGGCTGGTCGCCTGATGCGACTCGCGGCGGGGTGGCTTGGGGATCAGGAGCACCGCGACGATGGCGCAGCAGAGCAGCGCCCCGGCCGTGCCGAAGGCAACGGTTGGGGCGACGCCATAGAGCAGGCCACCGACCGCAGGGCCGGCAATGGTGGAGAACTGCCAAGCCGACATGTTTGTCGTGATCGCGTTGGCGAGGGCCTCGGGCGGCACCAGATTGGGCGCCAGCGATTGCGTCGCCGGCCCCCAGAAAGCGCGGGCGGTGCCGAGCACGACAAGGATGAAGAAGATCGGCCACACCTCATGCGCCTCGGCATTGGCGAGAAGGAAGAAGCCGGCGGCACAGGCCAGCTCGACGCCGAGACAGATCGCCATGATCATGCGGCGATTGACCCGGTCGGCCACCAGCCCGGTGACAAGGATCAAGAGCAGCGAGGGCAGGAACAGGCAGAGCCCGACCAGCCCAAGCAGCAGCGGTTCGCCGGTGACATCATAGATCTGCCAGCCGATCGAGACGGCCATGATCTGCACCGCGAAGCTGACCAGCAGCGTCGTGAGCCAGAAGAACCGGAAACCGAGATAGGAAAAGGCGAGCTTGGCGCGATCGCCGGTGGGCTGGGATGTGTTCATGGCCCGGAGCTGATCGCACGGCCGATTGCGCGCGTCAAAGGCAGATTGCCTCAACGAGAGGCAGAACTCGGCCTCCGTCAGTCTTCGGCATCGCGCTTGCGAATCTTGTCCGGCGCCCGGCCCTGGCGGAGATGCGCGCGGTCGATCGAAGAGATCACGCCACGCAGGGTACGGATTTCCTGTTCGCTGAGCCCGGCACGGGTGAAGGCGGCCCGCAGATTGTCCACCATGGTCGGGCGCTTGTCGGCGGTCTTGAAGAAGCCGGTGCGGTCGAGAGTCGATTCCAGATGGGCGAAGAGGCCAAGCAGCTGCTCGCGCGGCGCCACGGGATCGAGGCCGCCCTCGAAGGGCAGCACTTCGCCCTTGTCGGCCTGCTGTCGCCACTCATAGGCCATCAGCAGCACGGCCTGCGCGATGTTGAGCGAGGCAAAGGCAGCTTCCACCGGGAAGGTGACGATGGCATCGGCGATGGCGACCTCCTCATTATAGAGGCCCCACTTCTCGCGCCCGAACAGGATGCCGGCGCCGCCGCCCCCGGCAATGTGCGCAATCGTGCGCTGCGCCCCCTCCTCCGGCCCATAGACCGGCTTTTGCAGATCGCGGCGGCGGGCGGTGGTGGCGAGCACGAAAGAAAGGTCCGCGATCGCCTCGGCGAGTGTCGGGAAGACCCGTGCCCTCTCAATGACGTGGTCGGCGCGCGAGGCGGCTGCGACGGCCTTCTCGTTGGGCCAGCCGTCACGCGGGTTGACGATCCTCAGGTCCCACAGGCCAAAATTGGCCATGGCGCGGGCCGCCGTGCCGATGTTTTCACCCAGTTGCGGTTCGCACAGGATCACCGCCGGACTGGGGCGAAACACGATATCCTGAGTGCGGTCGGTGCCGGCCATGCGCTGGGCTCCCTTTCGGGGCGGCACATAGGGCCGCTGGCAGGCAAAGATCAAGCAAGGATCGGCCGCAAGCTACGCAACATGGGCGCGCGTCAGCAGGGCCGTGACCTTGGCGGGCCGCTTGAACTCGCGCGCCAGCATGGCGAAGTGCAGCTCCTCGTCCCAGTTACCCTTGAACAGCGCGTGTTCGCGGAAATGCGCCTCCATGCGCATGCCCGCCGAGGTCAGCAGGGCAATGGCTGCCGGCGAAGAACCGCAGCGGGCATAGATCCGGTGCAGCCCAACCGTCTCGAAGCCATGTTCCAGGACGGCGTTCAGCACTTCGGCGCCATAGCCCTCGCCGCGATATTGCGGGGCCAGCACCAGGCGGACTTCGCCCTGCCCGGCCGTTGCGTCCGCCCACCTGAGGCTGACATGGCCCAGCACAATTCCGTCGCGCCGGCGCTCGATGGCAAGGCAGAGCGTGTCGCCCGCGCGGGTCAGGCCGCGCATGCGCAACATGGCCGCGAAGGCCTCATCGGCGGCGCGGGCCTCGCGCACGGGACGATCGAGATAGCGCTGGATGGCCGGCGCGGTGAGATAGGCGGTGATCGCCGCAGCGTCCTCCTTGCGCAACAGGCGCAGGCGCAGATTCCGGGTGTCGATCACTGGTGCGTGCAATGCCATTTCCGCCTCCCGCCGGTCAGGTCGAAGGCATAACCTGCTGCCGGGTCAACCGGTTCCGGTCATCGGCGAGCAAGTTGAATCACGTCTGCGGGAGGACACTGCCGGACGCTTCTCGCCGGTGGCGCCACTCCGTCTCCAGCAGCGCATAGACCAGTTCCTCGGCCCACTCGCCCTTGATGAAGACATGCTCCCGGAGATGGGCTTCCCGCCTCAGGCCAAGCCGTTCCATCAGGCGCCAGGATGGCTGGTTGTGGACCGAGCAGCGCGCATAGATGCGGTGCAGGCCGGCGCCGTCGAAGCCCAATTCGAGCATGCGGGCCGCGGCCTCGGTGGCATAGCCCCTGCCCTGCGCATCCGGATGCAGCAGATAGCCGAGTTCGCCTTGCCGGCTTGCGGCGCTGCGCAGGATCAGCGAAATCTCGCCGACGAGATGCTGGTCGTCCCGCCGCTCGATACCGAGCACAATCGAGTCCTCGTCGGCCATCAGAAAGATCTGGCCAACGCGGGTCTGCACCAGCTCGGTGCATTGTTCGCGGCTCATCGGGTCGTCGAACAGATGGCGGGCGACGTCTTCGCGCTGCCGATAGGCATAGACCGCCTCGACATCGCCCCGGGTGAACGGCCTGAGGCAAAGACGATCGGTTAGGATCGGAAGGGCCGGGGCAAAGACCATGGCGATGGTCTAGTCTCGGGCGGCGGCGCGATCAAGCAGGACTTGCTCCGCACCGGGCGCTTGGGCAGACTCCCAGGCGAGGTCTGTAGGGGTGGAAATGACACTCGAACACTATGCCAGTCGTGTGCGCGACCATTTCGACGGCGATCCGCGGATCACCGAGAAGAAGGCCTTTGGCGGGATGATGTTTCTGCTCAACGGCAACATGCTGGTGGCGGTGCAGAAGGATGGCGGCCTCTTGGTCCATGTTGCGCGGGAGGACGTCGAAGCCGGCCTCGCCCGCGAAGGGGCGGAGCAGATGGTGCATGGGGGGCGCACCATGACCGGTTTCCTCTGGGTCGCGGCCTATGCCACCGAGACGGACGAAGAGCTGGCCGACTGGCTGGCGTTTGCCACTGCCAGCACCGCCAAGCTGCCGCCCAAACCCAAGGACAGCAAACCGGCGCCACGCAGGCGCAGCACCCCGAAGCCGGCAGGCTGATCTGCGAGCGGCGCGCAACTTGCACCGCCGCCCAATCGCGGCTTGATTTGCGCCCCGAACTCGGGTTTAAGCGCCGGCACGGAGAGGTGGCCGAGTGGTCGAAGGCACGCCCCTGCTAAGGGCGCAGACCTCTAAAGGGTCTCGTGGGTTCGAATCCCATCCTCTCCGCCACTTCCCACACAGATGTCCGCATACACTGACCGCGCCCTGATGGCTCGCCAGGTACACTCGTTGGTGCTCCGAGTGGCATGCGCCACGCGCCGCTGGCAGCCAGCTCGCCACCGCCCGCCCTCTGAACAGACGATCAATCTGGACTCAGCCAAACCCGGTCCCGGAGCGGTGTCGCACGCGGTCAGAAGCCGGCAGACACCACGCCACACCTAAAGTCTGAGTTTTTGTTTGTAAAAATCATTTGCACTCACAAAAACCATACGGCAAGGTGCCTTCCATTGAGAGAGCACGCAGATGCTCGGCGGGAGGTAGGACTTGATCACCGGAATAGCCTGGGACCATCGACGCTGCTGGGGACCGCTGGATGCCAGCATTGCGCCCTACAAGGCCGCATCCGGCGAGGATGTGCGCTGGGATCGCCGCAGCCTCTACAGCTTTGGCGAAGGCGACCTGGGGTCATTTGCCGACCGCTATGACCTGATCATCTACGACCATCCCTTCGTTGGGGACGTCCGCGCCAATGGCTGGATGCTCGATCTCGCCCCATTTCTTTCGAGCGAGCAGCGCGCACAATTCGCTGCCGACGAGGTTGGCGCCTCCTGGCGATCCTACGCCTATGGTGGCGGCATCTGGGCCCTGCCCATCGACACGGCAGCGCAGACGGCGGCCTGGCGGCCGGATCTGATGGCGAAGCACGGCTTCGAAGTGCCGAGCACCCTTGCCGAGGTCCTTACGCTGGCCGAGAAGGGCGCGCCCAAAGGGCTGCATGTCGGCTGGCCCTCGGTGCCGACGGACCTGATGTGCACGCTGGTGTCCGTGGCGGCCAGCATGGGTCGCAATCCCGGACATGCGGGCGGCGACTTCCTCGCCGCCGCCGATGCCGCACAGGTGGTAGGCGAGCTCAAGGCTCTGGCCCGGTTGGCGCATCCCAAGTCGCGCGAATGGAACCCGATCCGTTGTCTCGACCACATGGCGGCCAACGATGACGTCGTCTACGTGCCCTACCTGTTCAACTATGTGAACTACGCGGCGGGTACGCCCAAGATCACCTTCGGCGCGGCGCCTTCTGTGATTGCTGGAGAGACGCCACACACCCTTCTCGGCGGCGCCGGGATCGGCATCAGTGCCAAATCCAAGAATCCCCAGGCGGCTTTCGAATACGCCATGTGGCTTTGTTCGCCGGCCTATCAGGCAGGAGATTACGTCCGGTTCGGCGGTCAGCCGGGCAGCCGGGCGGCGTGGATGTCCGATGCTGCCAACGCCCTCAGCGGCGACTTCTTCCGGAACACGCTGCCGGTCCTCGACAAAGCCTACCTGCGGCCGACCCACCCCGGCTTTGTCCCCTTCTTCCACGATGCCACGCTTAAGCTGAGCGAAGTGGTGTTCGGCGAAGCGCCACTCGGGCCGTTCGTCGACTGGCTCAATGCCAGCTATGCGCGGCTTGGTGAAGCAAAGGCGGCGAAATGAGCGCCTCAGCCGACGAGGATAGCGACACCAGCGGCTCGGCAGGTACGGGGAAGCGCAGCTATTCGGTTCCGGCCGCGGAGAAAGCGCTCGACATCATCGAGTTCCTCGCCAGCCAGCCCGATGGTCTGACGGTGACAGAGATCGCGGGCGCCCTCGGCCGCACAGTGCACGAACTCTATCGCGTCATCCTGGTGCTGGAAGCGCGCGGCTATCTTTACCGGCGCAGCGGTTCGGACCGCTATCGGCTGTCGCTAAAACTCTTCGAGCTGGCGCACCAGACCTCATCGGTGCGGCAACTGACCGATGCCGCCCTCCCCGTCATGCAGGCCCTTGCGCCAAAGGCGCAGCAATCCTGCCATCTCGCCGTGATGAGCGGCAACGAGGCGTTAATCGTCCTGCAAATCGATAGCCCCCTGCCGATGCGGTACTCGGTCATGCTCGGGGCCAAGTTCGACTTCGCCGAGACCAGCTCGGGTGTGGTGATCTATGCCTATTCGCCCGAGCATATCCGGGAGCAACTCGACGCTTCGCTTGTCGCGCAGGGACGCGCCGCCGAGATCGCCGAGGTGGCCGCCCGCGCCAGCTCCATCCTCAAGCTCGGCTATGAGGTGAAGACCTCGCTGGCCGTCGGCGGCGTCACCAATATCTCGGTCCCGGTGCTCGACTATCTCGGCCATGTCGTGGCCGCGCTGACCGTTCCCTATGTGCCGCAGCGCGCGGCGAGGGTCTCGCTCGATGCGGTGCGGGACCTCGCCGTCGCTGCAGGCCGGGCCATCTCGACCGACCTCGGGGCCGGGTCGCGCCAGGCCATCACCCCGCCCCCGTCCCGCAAGAAGGCATGATCATGTCGCTGGCAAAGACAAATCGCCCGGTCATCGAGACGCTGGACGCACTGGCGGCGCGGGTCCAGTCCGGCACACGGGTGTCGGTGGGCGGACACCACTTCGCACGACTGCCAATCGCGCTGTTGACAAAGATCGTCGACCGTGGCGTCAAAGATCTCAACTATTTCGCCTGGGCTGGCGGGCTGCCGCTGGAGCTGCTGCTCGAGGCTGACGCGGTGTCGTCGCTCGACATCTGCTTTTCCAGCCTCGACATTTTTGGGCTGGCGCCGCGGTTCCGCGACGTCGCGGAAAACCGCAAGTTGCCGATCAATGACTGGCCGGCGCTGGCGATGATCCAGGGGCTGCGGGCCGCGCAGCAGAACCTGCCCTTCATGCCGGTGCAGCTCCCGGAAGGCTCGACGATGATGGAGCGCTGCCCCGCGGTCTCCTATCATCGCGACGTCCGCAGCGGCCGGCTAGTCGGGCTCGTCGAGGCGCAGGTCATCGATACGGTGCTGCTGCATGCGCCGCGCGCCGACACGGCCGGCAATATCGAAATCTATGGTGCGCGCGCGCTGGATCTCGCCATCGTCGGCGCGGCACGGCAGGTGCTGGTGACGGTGGATGAGATCGTGCCGGCGGGTACGCTGCGCGATAATGGCCGCCAGACCATCATCACCCGCAACCTTGTCACGGCCATCGCCGAGGCCGAGGGCGGCGCCTACCCCACCTCTTGCCTGCCGCATTACGCCACCGATTTCCGCCGAATCCGCGAGATCCTCGATGGTCAGCATGGCAGCCTGCGCGCCGCCCTAGAGATGCCGTCCGATGGGCCGCCCGCGGTGTTACGACTGGCGGCCAAGGCCCGGCCCGAACAGATCGTCCCCGGCCCGTTCCGAAGCAGCGAGCCCGCCCCGACGCAGCCCTCGATTGACGAGATCATGGCGGTCAGGATTGCGCGGATGCTCGACAACGAGTCCTTTGCCAGCGCAGGCGCAGTATCGCCGTTGGGCAATGTCGCGTTCCGGCTCGCCAAGGCAACGCACGCGCCCGACATCTTCATCGGCACGTTCAGCTGCGGGCATGTCGATGTTGCCGCCGGCACGATGACGCTGAGCCTGCTGGAGGCAATGGATGCGGGATCGGCGGTGTCGCACAATGGCGGCGACGACACTTATTCGACCTATTACCAGCCGGGCATCGTCACCCACGAGATCATCGGAGCGGCGCAGATTGATGCGCGTGGCCGCACTAACAATCTCGAACTGACCAAGCCATCGGGCGGCAAGCTGCGCCTGCCGGGCCAGGGCGGCATGTCCGACGTCGCCAATATGCACCAGAACTACGTCGTCTATGTGCCGCGGCACAGCCGCGCGGCTCTGGTGGAGAGCGTCGAGATGGTATCGTCGGCGCGCGGGCTGATCAGTGCGGCGGAGCGGGTGGCGGCGGGGTACCGGCCGGGCAACATCTATCTCGCCACCAATCTCTGCGTCTTCCGATACGACGAGGCCGTCGGGCAATTGGTGGTGATCGAGACCATGCCTGGTGTAACGCGCGAGGCGATTGTCGCCGAGACCGGGTTCAAAGTGATCTTTGCCAACGACTGCACCGAAATGGCGGCGCCGACGGCAGAGGAACTGCGGGTATTGCGGGACGAGATCGATCCGCTGGGACTGCGCCGGCTGGAATTCGTCGGGGCGCGCGACCGAGGGGCGCTGCTCGACGAAATCCTGGAACGTGATGCGAAGGGCACGGCGGCGATCTTCGGGCTGTAGGGGAAACCATGGACGACAAGACGCTGTTCGAGACAATGCGCACCGAGCTGTTCACCGCAGTGGTGGGCGACGTGCTGGACAAGCTGGGCTATCTCAACCAGTTCCTGCCGCCGCAGATCATGCCGCTCGAAAAGCACATGCGCGTCGTCGGCCGGGCGATGCCGGTGCTGGAGGCGGACGTGTTCGCCGGCGTGAACCCCTCTGCAGGCCCACTGGCGCAGAAGCCGTTCGGCCTGCTGTTCGAGGCGCTCGATGACCTCAGCCCCGATGAAATCTATATTGCGACCGGCTCGTCATTGCGCTTTGCGCTCTGGGGCGGGTTGATGTCGACCCGGGCCATGCACCTCAAAGCAGCAGGCGCCGTTCTGGACGGCTATGTGCGCGACAGCAACGAGATCGAGGCGCTGGGCTTTGCGGTGTTCGCCCGCGGCACCTATGCGCAGGATCAGGGTCCGCGCGGCAAGGTGATCGACTGGCGCTGCCCGATCGAGATCGGCGGTGTCCGAATCCTGCCGGGCGACCTGCTGTTTGGCGATCGCGAGGGCGTTCTGGTCATTCCGCGGGCCGTGGAGCAGCAGGCGATTGAACTGGCGCTGGAAAAGGTGCGGACCGAGAACCAGGTCGCGGTCGCCATCCGCGGTGGCATGAGCACGGTCGAAGCCTTCGCAAAGTTCGGCGTAATGTAGTCAGCGCCGGTTGGGGTCGGCCCAGCGGCTTTCCGGGACAATGGCGTACCAGTCGAGGCGCGTTGGGTCGCGGTCATAGGTGTAGCCGCCAACCTCGCGGTAGTACTCCGCATATTGCGCGAGCTTATCGCGATCCAGCTCGACACCGAGTCCGGGCCCCTGCGGCACCTGCATCTCGCCGTTCACATACCGCATCGGGCCGCCGACAATCACGTCGTCGGTCAGATGATGATAGTGCGCGTCGGCCGCAAAGCTGAGGTTGGGAAGCGCGGCGCCGAGGTGCAGCATCGAAGCCAGCTGGATGCCGAGTTCACCCGAAGAGTGCACGGAGGCGCCGTACTGGAATGTCTCAAGCACGGTGCCGGCCTTGTAGGCCTGGCGCAACCCACCCCAGAACGTGGTGTCGAGAAGGACGACATCGATCAGATCGTGCCGGATCGATTGCGAAAGCTGCTCGAAATTGACCACCACGGTATTGGTTGCGGTCGGGATGCGCACGAACTGGCGGACCCGTCGCATGCCTTCGAGACCCCAGGTCGGATCCTCGAAATAGTCGTTGTTCAGGTGTTCGATGGCCTTCCCTACCCGGATCGCCTGCTCGACGGACCATGCCGCGTTCGGGTCGAGCCGCAACGCATCGCCGGGAAAGGCGTCACCCAGGGCGCGCATTACCTCGATGTCATGGTCGGGATGAAACACGCCGCCTTTGAGCTTGTGCGACTTGAAGCCGTGCCGAGCCACGAGGTCGCGGGCATGTGCCACGATTTCGTCCGGCGAGGTCTCCCCGCCCAAGCCGGTCGCCTGATCGGGCAGCCGGTAAAACAGATAGGTCGCGAAGGGCACCTGTTCCCGGATAGCGCCGCCTAGCAGATCGCAGGCGCGGATTCCCAGGTGCTTACCGGCGGCGTCCATGCAGGCCATCTCGATGGCCGCGTGGACCTGGGAGCGGTTGTTGTAGAGCGATGCCGTCGGATTCATGATCTTCCACCGCAACTGCTCGAGCTGCAGCGGGTCATGGCCCTTGAGATAGGGCAACATGCTGCGGACCGCCGCTTCCGCGGACTCGCCACCCCCGCCAAGCTCGCCCAGGCCGGCGATTCCCGTGTCGGTGACGACTTCGACGATGGTGCGAATGAAGCGCCCCCAATGCGCCCCGCCGGCATGTCGGAGCGGCGCCTCGAGCGGCATGGCCACGGTGGTGGCTCGAATATCGACGATCTTCACGACTAAGTCCTCGGCGCGGCGGGTAGCGTGTTCTGATTGTCTTCCAGCCAGTCCAGGATGGGTAGCACCGCACGCAGGTGCCGTGTCATCGCTTCGGCTGCTGCAGCCTCGTCGCGCCGTCGCAGGGAGACGAGAATCTCCTGGTGCTCGTCCGTGACCTTATCGGCGCCACGCGGCCAGTTGATGCCGATGTAACGTAGCCGGTTGAGGTGTACCTTGAGGTCTTCCAGCTCCTCGGCGACGGCCTCGAGCCCTGCAGCCCGATAGATGGCGCGGTGAAACTCCTCGTCGAGCTCGAACAGCCGGCGCATGTCATCGCGACGGACGGCGATCAACTGATCCTCTATGACATGACCGATGGCATCGAGCGCGACATCGGTCGCTGTGTGGCACGCCCGCCGTGCGACCTCGACCTCCACCGCTTCGCGGATCAGTTGCGCGGCGCGCACCTTCTCGATGCGGATGGGAGCCACGCGGGTTCCCGATTGCGGGAAGATGTCGACGAGGCCCAGGCGTTGCAGTCGCAACAAAGCCTCGCGCACCGGCGTCCGCGAGACGCCCAGCTTCTCGGCAATCTCGGCTTCGCGAATCGGATCGGACGGCCTGAGCACGCCGAGCACGATGTCGGCCTGCACCAGTTCGAAGATGTTCTGCGCCGTGGATCGCGGCTTCACGGACGGCGCTGAGGGAGATGAAGACATTGAAACTCGCGAAGCCTAGACAAGGTGTGTACACTAATATATTAGTACCCAAATCCGGTCAATGGCCGGTGGCGGGGACGTGTGCTGCGGCCATTCTGCTCACGGCCACAAGCTCCGCTGTCAAGAATTTAAGACTGTCCCAGGGAGGGGCCAATGAAGAGAGTCCTCGTAACGCTGCTGGCCACGACCGCAGCGCTCGCCGTGATGTCGAGCGCCGCTGTCGCCCAGAACCTGCCCAAGAAGATCGGCTATGTGGCGAACTACTCGACGCACGAGTGGTACCAGAACGTCATCAAGGGAATGGAAGCCCGCGCCGCCGAACTCGGCATCGAGTTCGAAATGCGTGACGCCAACCTCGACGTCGCCCGCATGGTTTCTGCCTCGGAAGACTTCATGGCAGAAGGCGTCGACGTGCTGATCGTCACCCCGGTGAACGAGGAGGGCGCCGTGCCGCTCGTCCGCCGCGCCAAGGAAGACGGCGTGCCGCTGGTGCTGGAAGGCAACCCGGTGGCCGGCATGACCACAATGGTCGCGATCTGCGACTACGACACTGGCTACCATGCTGGCGTGGCGGCAGGCGAATATGCCCGCGACAATCTGGGTGGCACGGCCAAGGTGATGAATGTCGGCCTGCCGCTGCTGTCCGCTACGGTGCTGCGGTCGAACGGCTTCATGGACGGTCTGAAGACCATCCTGCCCGATGCGACCATGGTTCATGATCTCGATGGCGGCGGCAATCCCGACCGCGCGCTGGAAGTGTCAGCCGCCGCGCTGGCCCAGAACGGCGACATCAACATCATCTATGGCATCAACGACTCGTCCTCGCAGGGCGGTCTGCAGGCCTGGAAGGCGGCCGGCAAGTCGCAGGACGGCCTGCTCGTGGTCGGTACCGGCGGCGAAGGTCTCGGCTTCATCAACATGATGGACACCGAGCCGAGCTACCAGATCGAAGCCGCAATGTTCCCCGAGAAGGTCGGCTTCACCTCGATCGACGCCGCCGTGAAGCTGTTCAACAACGAGACCGTGCCGGCACATATCGTCTCGCCCACGGCGCCGATGGTCGGCACCGACAGCTGGAAGCAGTTCTACTCGCTCGACGGCACCACCCGCACGATTAACTGGGAGACGGTCAACGCCATCACCCCGCCGGACGCGTGCATGAAAACGGCAGCCGACCTGTAAGCTGCCAAGTCATACCCATGGGCCGGGGGGCTAACACCCCCGGCCTACCCTTCTTCCCGCCTTGGAACTTCGATGAGCGATCTCACCCGCCCAGCGCCCGCAACCGGCTCGATGCTGGCCCGGCTCACCGGCAACAGCCAACTCGTGCTGCTGGTCATCCTGGCACTGCTTTGCATCGCCATCTCTATCGGCGCGCCGCAGTTCTATTCGGTCGAAAACATCATCGCCATTTTGCGCCAGTGCTCGCTTGTGCTGATCATCGCGGCGGGCATGACCATGCTGCTGATCGCCGCCGAGGTCGACCTGTCGGTCGGTGCCTCGCTCGCCTTCTCCGGCGTCGTTGCGATGGATGTGACCAACAAGACCGGCAGCGTGTTTCTCGGCGCGACCGCCGGTATCCTGTTCGGGGGCCTCGTCGGCCTCTTCAACGGCATCGTCGTGACCCGGCTGCGCGTCAACTCGCTGATTGCCACCATCGCGACGATGATGATCCTGCAGGGTGGCGTGTTCCTCTATTCGCGTGAAGCGGTGCAGAACATGCACCTGCAGAAGGCCTTCACCGACATCTCGACCGGCTATATTGGCCCAGTGCCCGTGCCGGTGATCATCGCCGCACTGGTGTTCGTAGTGGCCTATGTTGTGCTGCGCCACACGACGCTTGGACGCTACATCTACGCGACCGGCGCGAACGAGCGTGCCGCCCGGCTGTCAGGCCTCCGCCCGGAACGGCTGAAACTGCTGGTGTTCGTGGTCACCGGGTTGCTGACCGGCCTCGCCGGCCTGATCCTTGCCTCGTTGATGAATGCTGGCCAGCCTACCGCTGGCCGAGGCTTCGAGCTCACCGTCGTTGCGGCGGTGATCCTTGGCGGGACCAGCCTCACCGGTGGCCGCGGCTCGCTGCTCGGCACGCTGCTTGGCGTGCTGGTGCTGAAGGTCATCGACAACGGCATCATCATCCTGCGCTGGGACCAGAACCTGCAGATGGTGGTGCCCGGCGTGGTGATCATCCTCGCCACCTATCTCGATCTTGTCCGGAAGAAGCGCGATGCAACCTGACACCGCGACCATGGCCCAATCCCCTGCCCCCGCCATCGAGATGGTGGGGATCGGCAAGCGATTTCCTGGCGTGCTGGCCCTCGAGGACGTCGACCTGGCGCTGGCGCCGGGCAAGGTCCACGCCCTGATGGGCGAGAACGGCGCCGGCAAGTCAACGCTGATCAAGATCCTGGCAGGCGTCTACCAACAGGACAGCGGCAGCATCCGGATCGGCGGCGCCGAGGCCAATCTACGCTCGCCCCGCGATGCGCTGCGGCAGGGCGTGAAGGTCGTGTTCCAGGAGATCGCGCTGATCCCGGAATTCACCGTCGCCGAGAACATCTTTCTCGAGGGCTACCCGACCAATGGCATCGGCTCGATCAGTTGGGCGAAGATCCGCGACGATGCTGCGGCGTTGTTCGCGCGGATCGGGTTCAATGTCGATCCCAGCGAGAAGGTCGGCAACCTGCCGGTTTCCAAGCAGCAGATGGTCGAGATTGCCCGCGCCCTGGCGCACGAGGCGCGTGTCGTCGTGATGGACGAGCCGACCTCGTCATTGACGCCGGCAGAGGTGTCGCTGCTGTTCGAAGTGATCCGGCGACTGACCAGCATCGGTATTGCGGTGCTCTACGTCAGTCACAAGCTGGACGAGATCTTCGAGATTGCCGACACGGTCACCGTGCTGCGCGACGGCCGGCACATCTCCACCAAGCCGATCGGCGCGCACAGCAACGACAGCCTGATCCAGGACATGATCGGTCGGCGGATCGAAAGCCTGTTCCCGCGCATCCGCGGCGCGGCGCGCGACGAGGTGATCCTCAAGGTCGAGGGTTTGTCGACGTCCGACAAGCTCAAGGACATCTCGTTCGAGGCGAGGGCCGGCGAAGTGCTGGGGTTCTTCGGCCTCATGGGGGCCGGCCGCACGGAACTCGCTAAGGCCATCGTCGGCTTCGACCCGATCCGCAGCGGGCGGATCAGCATTGGCGGACAGCCACTCTCGCCGCACGACACACGGACCGGCAAAGCACTCGGTATCGGGCTGCTCACCGAGGATCGAAAGAGCGAAGGGCTGATGCTGGAGCTGCCGGTGCTGCACAATATGAGCCTTGCTTCGCTGGAGAGCTATTCGCGCGCCGGCTTTGTCGACGAAGGCAAGGAGCGCAGCGCGGTGCAGGTCTTTGTCGACCGGTTCCGGGTCAAGACGCCGAGCCTCAACCGCCAGATCAAGTTCCTCTCGGGCGGTAATCAGCAGAAGGTGCTGCTGGCGCGGTGGCTGATGCGCGGCCTCAAGATCATCGTCGTCGACGAGCCGACACGCGGCATCGATGTGGGTGCCAAGTCCGAGATCTTTGCCCTGATCGACCAGTTGGCCGCAGAGGGGCTCGCCGTGATCATGATGACCTCGGAGATGCCGGAACTGCTCGGACTCTCCGACCGCATCGCGGTGATGGCGGAGGGTCGCCTGACCGCCATCATGAACCGCGACGCCGCCACGCAGGAGAGTATCCTCAATGCCGCAATCGCCTAGCCTCGCTGCCGTTGGATCAAAGCGCGGGTCTGGGACCCTGCGCGCGCTGCTGTATCGGAACGAGGCGGTGCTGCTGCTCGTCCTCGTCGCGTTGCTGGTGTTCTTTTCCGTCGCGACCGGCAATTTCTTCTCCACACGCAACCTCACCAATGTGCTCGGGCAAGCCTCTCTGGTGATGATCGGGGCGGTCGGGCTGGGCATGCTGGTAATCGCGGGCGAGATCGACGTTTCGATCGGTTCGCTGGTCGGAGCGGTGGCGTTGCCGCTGATCGTGGTGATGAACATGACGGGTTCGCTTGAACTGGGGATCATCAGCGCGCTGTTGCTGGCGCTCGTCGTCGGCGCGGTCAACGGCTATCTCAGCGCTTACGTGGGCATCAACTCGCTGATCGTGACGCTGGGCAGCCTCTTCGTCATCCGCGGCGGTATCTACATGTATACCGGCCAGCGCGCCATTTCCGACGACGTGATGCTCGAGAGCTTCTACCAGCTCGGCAATGGCCGGTTCATGGGGGTGATGCCCTACCCTGCGATCATCGCAATCGGGCTGGCCCTGATCTTCGTCTACATGATGCGGCACCGGCCCTTCGGCCGGCAGCTCTATGCCGTCGGGGGCAATCCGGAGGTCGCGCGACTGGCCGGCTACGATGTCAAGCGCGTCAAGTTCATCGGCTTCGTGCTGTCGTCGCTGCTTGCAGGGATTGCCGGCATCTTGCTGTCGTCGCGTCTCGGCTCGGCCGTGCATGTTTCCGGGCTGGGCTACGAGTTCCAGGTGGTAGCGGCGGTCGTTCTCGGCGGGGTCAGCCTCGCGGGCGGCATCGGCTCGCTGTCTGGGGTCGTTCTCGGTGTTCTGATCCTTTCCTTCCTGTCCAACGGGCTCGGCATGCTGAAGCTGCCCACCGAAGTACAGCAGGTCATCACGGGTTTGATCATCATTGGCGCGGTGGGGCTCGACGAACTCCGCCGTCGCAGAAAGTAGGAGACAACGACAATGGCTAGGCTCGAGGGGAAGACGGCGGTCGTTACCGGAGCAGCAGACGGAATCGGGTTTGCCATCAGCGCGGCGATGGCGCGCGAGGGCGCTCATGTCTTCATGGGCGACATTGATGACACGAAGGGCGCCGCGGCGGCCGCGAAGATCGCCAGCACCGGCGGCAAGGCCATCTTCCGGCACTGCGACGTGTCAGTGGACAAGGATATCTCTGATCTGATCGCGGCTGCCGCAGGCACCGGGCATCTCGACATCCTCGTCAACAACGCCGCAATCGCCATTGGCGGCATGCCGCTGCACGAAATGACCGACGAACAGTGGCACCGGCTGATGGCAGTGAACCTCACCAGCGTGTTCCGCGGCATCAAGCATGCCCTGCCCCACATGATCGCACAGAAGTCGGGATCAGTGATTTCGATGGCGTCGGCGCAGGGGCATATCGGCCTCGACGGCTGGACCGCCTATGCCGGGGCCAAGGGCGCGGTGATGTCCATGACGCGGCAGCTGGCCGTCGAGTTCGGTCCCAGCAACATCCGCTTCAACTCGATCTCGCCCGGCACCATCAACACGCCGATGAACGAGCAGGTGATCCGGGAACTGGGGGCGCATATCGGCCGCGCCTGGGTCAAGATGCATCCGATCGGTCGCATCGGCAAACCCGAAGAGGTCGCAGAGGCAGCGGTCTACCTGGCCAGCGATGCGGCAGGCTTCACCACCGGCACCGACCTCCGGGTGGATGGCGGCCTGACCGCGGCGCCCCGCTTTGTCCCAGAATATTTCCAAGAGTAAGCAGTGCCATGACCAAAGCTCTCGACGGCGTCACCATTCTCGATTTCAGCCATCTGCTGCAGGGGCCGTTCGCCACCCAGTTGCTGGGCGACATGGGAGCCAATGTCATCAAGATCGAACGGGCGGGCGCCGGCGATCTGTTCCGGTCCATGACGTTCTTTGCCAAATGGGTGGGCGGGTCGGAGAGCCCGAATTTTCTCGCCTGGAACCGCAACAAGCGCTCGATCGCCCTGAACCTCAAGAGCCGGCGTGTCCACGCCATCATCATGGAGATGGCCAAGACGGCCGACGTGGTGGTGCAGAACTTCCGTCCCGGCGTGCTCGACCGGCTCGGCTACGGCTACGAAGCCTTCAAGGCGGTCAATCCGCGGATCATCTATTGCTCCGGATCCGGCTATGGCGAGGACGGCCCATATGTGGACCGGCCCGGGCAGGACATGCTGATCCAGGGGCTGACCGGGCTCGCCTCCAACACCGGTCGCGCCGATGGGCCGCCCGTCCCGGCCGGATCCGGCATGGCCGACCAGATCGGCGCGATGAACATGGTCTATGGCATCCTCTCGGCGCTCTACTACCGGGAGAAATCGGGCAAAGGCCAGAAGATCGAGGTCAATCTGCTCGCCGGCATGCTGGCCCATCTGGCGCAGGAATATGTCGCGGTTCTCAATCTCGGGCAGGACCTGGTGCGCCCCAAGTCGGGGATCGGACATCCTGGCATGCAGGCGCCCTTCGGCATCTACGAAACCCGCGACGCCAAATATGTCTCGATCGCCATGAGCCCATACAAGACATTGTACGAGACGCTCGAGGCACCCCATCTCGCGGTCTATGACGACCTGACCACGCTTTTCGACAAGCGCGACGAGGTCTGGGAGAAGGTCAACGCGGAGACGCAGAAGTTCGACCGGGACGAGCTGCTCAATCGTATGCTCGCGGCCGACATCTGGTGCGCGGCAGTCAACGACATTCGTGCCGCGTCCGAGGACCCGGCTGTGGTGCACGGACGGATGATCACCACCTACGAGCATCCCGTGGGTGGTACGGTCCGGGTGATTGCGCCGGCGGTGAAGATGAGCGAGACGCCGGCCACGATCGAGCGCCCTGCGCCGCTCGTCGGCCAGCACGGTCGCGAGATTCTCGCGGAATACGGCCTTTCGGCAGACGAGATCGCCGAGCTCGAACAGAACGGCGACATGACGGTCGCTTCGGCCAAGTGAGCCGTACGGACGCCTATCGCGGGCTCGGCTGGCAGCATGGGGCCCTCACCGTCCAACGCCTTGGCGCCATGCTGGCGCCGCTGACCTTCGTGTTGCCCGACGGCCGCCAGGTCAGTCCGATGCATGTTGCCCCTTGGGCCGACGAGCCGGTGGCGGCGGGCCTCCCCGCCATCCTGCAGAAGCTGCGTGGCGAGTGGCCCTGTGTTCCCTTTGGCTACGCCATCGAGGACCCTACGGCACCGCCCGAATGGGCCCGGCTGAACGGAACGCCAGAGCCGCTTGAAGAGATTCATGGCCACAGCTCCAATCATGACTGGACGTGGCGCGATGACGATGGCGCGAGCCTCCGGCTGGTTATGGATTATCCCTCGGGCCACCCGGTGCGGCGGCTGCATCGGTCGATCACCCCGGATCCGCACGCCGCCGCGGTCGACATCAGCCTTACCATAGAGATTGCCGAGGCCTGTCGGTTGCCGCTCGGGCTGCATGCCACGTTCCGGCTACCCACCGGAGTCGGAGGCGCCCGGATCGAGCCGGGAGCCTTCGCTGAGGGCCGTACCTTTCCCGGCACGGTGGAGCCATCGGCTCCCCTGTTCGCGATCGACAAAGGCTTTGCCGCGCTCGACGCTGTTCCCACCCGCTCGGGTGGCACCTGCGACGCCAGCCGCGTGCCGTTGTCCGAGGAGACCGAGGAACTGCTGCAGCTCAATGATATCGGCTCAGTCTCGCTTGCCAACGAGGCGGAGGGGTACCGGGTCGCCCTCAGCTGGAACAAGGCGCACTTTCCCAGCCTGCTGCTCTGGATGTCCAATCGGGGTCGCAAGGGCGCGCCGTGGAACGGCCGGCACCTGGCGCTGGGCATGGAGCCGATCTGCTCCCCGTTCGGCCTTGGCCCCGCGAGTGCCCGCGCCGACAACCCGATGGCCCGCGCCGGTACGCCGACCGCTCGCGATTTTGCGGCCGGCGAGGTCTTCACCACCCACTACCGAATTGCCGCCGAACCCTTATGAGGTCAGCAATGCCCATCCTGGACATGTCCGCAGCCCACGTCTTCTTCGATGGCACTTTCGCCGACCCGCGCCTTGCCCACCCCGAGGGCGTCGCCATCCATGCCGACGGCTCGGTATGGTGCGGCACCGAATGGGGTGATCTCATCCGCATCGAGGCGGACGCCAGCCGGCACACCCTGATGGGCAGCACGCACGGGTTCGCTCTGGGGCTGGCTTTCGACAGTGCCGGCAATGCCTATGTCTGCGACCTCAAGCACAGGGCCGTGTTCAAGTATCGCGCGAGCGATGGATCGTTCACGCGTTTTGCGGCCTCGGGCATTCTGGTGCCGAACTATCCAGTGGTCGATGAACGGCGCGGGGTGCTCTATGTTTCGGACAGCCGTGGCAACAACAATGTCGGACCGGGGGTGTTCCGCTTCGATCTGACGACAGGCGAGGGTGGCGTCTGGTGCTCCGCCCCATTCGACTTCGCCAATGGCATGGCGCTCGCTCCTGATGGCCGCGGCCTTTTTGTGGTCGAAAGCGACCGGGCACAGGTGAGCTATGTTCCGATCAACGAAGACGGCTCGGCCGGTACCCCAACTGTGGCCATCGCCAACACCCGGAATGTGCCGGACGGGCTGGCGATAGCGGCGGACGGAACGATCTATGTAAGCTGCTATGAGCCCAGCCGGATTTACCGGATGCGGCCGGGTGCAGAGCTGGAAATCCTCATCGAGGACCCGGCGGCGACCACGCTGGCCCATCCGACCAATGTCGCGCTCAAGGGCAACACGATGTACACGGCCAATCTTGGCCGCTGGCACATCACGGCCATCGACTTGCCGTCGGCCGGCTAGACACCGATCCGCCGTCCCCCCAGAAGCGGTTCTCGACGCAGAGCAGCTTGCCCCCTCCCAGCGTGGCACGTCCGCACGTGGCGGGTCGAGATCACGGCCACGAGCATATCAGGTCTGGCCGCTTGCGTTATCGCGCGTATGCGCATAGTTACTTAATTGGACGCAGTGACGAGAAATATCTGGTGCAACGTTATAAGTTCGTTTGCGGTGCTGTGGAGGAACGATACACCGTTCATTTCACACCCGGCTCTGCCGATGCTGCAGACGTCCCGGTGGCACTTAGCTATACCGCGATGATCGAAATCCGCGACAATCTGTGGGTGGTCGACTCGCATTGGTCGAGTGATCGTGTCGATGCATCGCTGCTTGATGAGATAATCTCCTGCGAGACCTCTGACGACTCATCGTGATACGGGTCTGTTCCGAAGCTTCTCCCTGCATAGTGAAGCGCCACTTCGCGCAATCATCTGCAATATCGCTTCGCATCGGAACAGCACCGACTGTTCACACGGTCGCTCCAAAACCCCCGGAGTTGCGGGCTATCGCTGAAGGCGACTTGCCGGCGCAAGATCTGCTGTTCCGTTGTCTCGCAAGACCTCTGGCAGGGGTCGCACGCGAACACGCCGGCGCACTGTCCGTTTCTCCGCGAGTCTAGCGGTCGAACGGGCGCTGGATCTGGTCCATCTTGTACAGGTGCCGGAAGTTGGGACTGGTGTTGACGAAGATCGGCAGCAGCGCCGCGCCGGTGACGGCTGCGTCCTCGATCAGTTCGGCGGTGACCAGCCGGGCCATCTTGCGGTCGCGCCGTGCAGCGGGCGTCGCGCGCAGCGGATAGGCCAGATCGACCAGCGTCTGGATGATCTGGCGCGGCATGGCACCGCCGACGGCGATGAACTCGGGGTCGAACAGGACTTCGAATACCGCCGTGGTGTCGCGCAACGTGTCGGAAGCGGCCTTGAGCCACTCCATCAGCCGGTGGTCCCGCAACTCGTGCAGCCGGACGATGTTGTCGTGGCTGAGTTCGTCGCCTTTCAGCTCACACGCCTCGGCCAGCCCGCCCTCCGACAGCACGTCGATGGTCTTGTGCTCGGGCCAGACCGGTGCGCCGCCGAGCCCGAAAATCGGCAGCAGCCCCATTTCGCCGGCATTGCCGAAGGCGCCTTTGAACGGCTCGCCGTCGATGATCAACCCGGCGCCGGTGCCCTGCCCGATATAGAAATAGACGAAGGTGCTGTCCTTGGCGTCGCTGCGGTGAAAGCGCTCGCCGATCGCCGCTGCGGTGGCGTCGTTCTCGACCAGCACCGGCAGGCCGGACAGGGCCTGCAGCTCTTCGGCAAAGCCGAAATCCCGCCACGCCTCCCAATAGGGCATGGAAAAATCGAAATCGTAGACGGCCGAACCGAAGGTCGGCAGCACCAGCCCGATGCCCCAGACGCGCTCGCGTGGCGCGCCGGCCTCGGCCAGGGCCGAGTCCAGTTCGGCGGCCACGCGCTCAAGCGTCAGCTTGGGCACCCGCGTGTCGAGCGCGATGTGGCGGCGCACCAGAATGCTGCGCTTCAGGTCGCTGACGACGAGCAGGCAGACGTTGCGATCCAGATGCACGCCAATGGAAAAGCCGGCGCGGGCATTGGGCTCGAGATAAATCTGCGGCTGCCCGCGGCGGCCGCTCGAGCGGCCGGCCTCGATGATCAGGCCCTGATCGAGCAGATCGCGGGTGATCGAAGAGATCGTCTGCGGGTTGAGCCCGATGACGCCGCCAATCTCCACACGGCTGATCGGACCGAGGTGAAAGATGGTTTCGAAGATCGAACGGCGGTGGGCGATGCGGGCGCCTTCGGAGCGCTTGGATTCCACCACCACAGCGGCCTTTGCCGAGCTCTTCTTGCTTGCAGACATATCCACCTGGGGCGCTTCGGCCCCATTTGATGGGGTCAAACTACCCGCCGCTCCGAGCTCTAGAGGATTACGAGCGAGACGCTACGTCCGCCATGCCGACAGCCAGATCGACGTCCGGCGACGCAAGTCGACTCACGCAGTTCAGTAGGCAAAACCGATAGACAACCTCAGTTACCGCAGTGTTTCACAATCGAGAAATCGTCACAAGCCGCCGGCAGATGCCGACGGCCTGTCACGCCACATCTCTCTAGAGACCGAGGGACTTCAGCACGTCGCGATTGTGCCGCGCGATGGGAAAGGGCTTGTCGGGCGGACACGGATACATGTCCTGCTCATAGACGCCGAAGCCATCGAAACCGCGTTCGTCGAGAAAGGCCTTCACTTCCTTGAAGTCGACAATGCCGCGATCCAGTTCGCACATCACGCCCGACTGGAAGCCGGTGATGAAGTCGATGTGCTCGTCATTGATCTTCTTGAGCAGGACCGGGTCGACATTCTTGAAGTGATAGTAGGGAATGCGGTCGGCATGGCGCCGCATGAAGGCGACCGCATCCGCACCGGTATAGGCATGGTGGCCGAAGTCGAAGCACAGCCCGACCAGCTCCGCCGGGGTTTCGGCGAGCAGGCGTTCCACCTCTTCTTCGGTCTCGACGCCCGAGCCGACATGCGGGTGGAAGGTGAACTTCAGCCCCTGCCCGGTGACATATTTCGCCGCCGCAATGGTGTTGGCGACCAGCAGGTCCCACTCGGCCTTGGGCAGCACCCGGCTGCCGCCTTCAGGTGGCAGGCCGGAATCGTCCATCAGCACCACCCACTCGGCACCCATCGCCTTGAGCAGACCGCAGGTCTGTTCCAGGCGCGGCAGCAGCGTGTCCATCGCGTCGGGCCGGGCGAGCAGATGCACCAGCGCCGAACCGCAGATCGACAGGCCACGGCTGTCCAGTTCCTGCTTCAGCCGCACCGGATCGGTGGGCAGGTAGCCCCAGGGTCCGGTCTCGGTGGAGGTGAAGCCGGCGTCGCGCACTTCGTCGAGATAACGCTCCCAGCCGACCTGTTTGGGGTCATCCGCGTACCAGACACCCCAGGCATCGGGGGCGGTTGCAAGTCGGATCATGTGTCACTCCGGGAACATCGCTTCAGATATTAAATCCTAACATTGCGGAATAACGGATGCCACTACGAACTTGCCGCAGATCGCGACAAAATCGCCTGTTTGCAAAGGCATAAGGCGATACCTGCCGTCTATCAGTGCCGCGCGAAACCGGGTGAGCACCCACAAAGCGCGCTTGATTCAGCCTCCGCTTCGTCAGATAAGATGTGTTTTGATGACTTAATAGAACGACGCTGCGGGAAGGAGGAGCCGGCGCCGTCGTTCCAGCATGGCGGAATGGACAATATGAAACTTGCTTTGATCGGCCTCGGCGAAGTGGCGCAACTCATCCACCTGCCGGTCCTGGCGCGGCTGGGCGGAATGTTTGAGCTGCACGCTGCCTACGACCCCTCCCCTTCCGTGCTGGCCACCGTCTCCGCCCGCTGGGGCATCCAGAAGACCTATGACAGCGTCGACGCGCTGATCGCCGATCCGGCCGTGGATGCCGTGATGGTGCTGAGCCCGGACCAGTATCACGGCCAGCATGCGCGGGCGGCGCTGGCAGCAGGCAAGCACGTCTTTGTCGAAAAACCCTCCTGCCTCGTCCGCTCCGACCTCGACTCGCTCAGCGAGGCGGCGGCCAAGTCGGACAAGGTGGCGATGATCGGCTACATGCGCCGCTATGCGCCTGCGTTCACGGCCGCCAAGTCCGCCATGCCGCCGCTCGAAGACATCACCTATGTCCGTGTTCGCGACGTGATCTGCGAGGGGCCGTGGTTCTTCAATCAGCTCGACACCGTGGTGACGCCCAATGGCGATATCCCGGCCGCGTTGCTGGCCGAGAGCCGTGCTCTGCGCGAAGAGATGCTGGCGACGGTATGCGGCCCCGATGCTCCGGCCGAGATTCGCACCGCCTACACGGTGCTCACGGGGCTCTCCTCGCACTCGCTGTCGGCGATGCGCGACATTCTGGGGCAGAGCCCGAAGCGGGTGATCGCCGCCGAGATCAAGCAGGGTGGCTCGCAGATCACCGTTCTTCTCGACTACGGCCATTTCACCGCGCTCTACGAATGCATGATCGGCGACGTGGTCCGTTTCGAAGCCGGCATGGAGATCAATACGCGCTGGAAGCGGATCGCCTTCGAATATCCGACGCCCTATATCCGCAACCTGCCGATGCGGCTCGAAGTGCAGGAGTCGACGCCGACCGGCAATCAGGTGACCGTCCACGGCCCCTACCATCAGGATCCCTTCGACGTCGAACTGCGCGCGTTCCACGCCGCCTGCGTCGAGGGTGCAGTCAATCGGACACCGCCGGCGGAAAGCGCTGCCGACCTCGATCTGTTCGCCGCCATCATCGCCGCCGCGCGGAACTGAGTTTCCGCAAGGTTGCGCTGGCCAGCCGTGCCGCCGTCTCGTATCTAGCGGGCCTCAGTGCGGCGGGCCCGCGCTCCCTTTGCCGAGGCTTTTCTATGCGATCTGTGACCGAGTTCAACGACGGCTGGGTGTTCGAGGGCGGCGCCACGGTGCGCCTGCCGCACAATGCGGTGGACCTGCCGTTCTCCTATTTCGACGAAGCGATCTATCAGCGCGTCTTCACCTATGAGAAGCGCTTCGAGGCCGATCCGGCCTGGGCTGGTAAGGACGTGTCGCTGGTGTTCGACGGGGCGATGGCCAATGCCCAGGTCAGCGTCAACGGCATCGTCGCGGCGTCGCACAAGGACGGCTACACGCCGTTCGAGGTGCGGCTGACCGACCGGCTCGCGGGTGGCGAGAACACCATCACGGTGCAGATCGACGGTAGCGAAAACCCGGCGATCCCGCCCTTCGGCGCTCTGATCGACTATCTCACCTATGCGGGAATTTATCGCGACGTCTGGCTGCGGGTCACCGCACCGGTGTTCATCGGCAATCTGAAGATCGAGACGCCCGACCCGCTAGCGGCGAAGAAGCGGGTGCTCGTCAGTGTCGACATCGCCAACCCGCAGCAGCTCGCGCTCGGCGGCACGCTCACCGCCACCCTGCGCGACGCTGCCGGCACAGCGCTGGCCTCGACCAGCGTCGAGGTCTCTGGCGACCAGCTGCAGCTCGAACTCGCCGACCTCGCCGGCATCGCGCTGTGGGACCTCGCGTCACCGACCCTCTATACGCTCGAGCTCGTTCTCGAAACGCCGCATGGCCGCGACGACAAGGCCACCCGCTTCGGCTTCCGCGAGGCGGTGTTCACGCCGGAGGGCTTCCGGCTGAACGGCCGCCCGCTCAAGCTCCGCGGCCTCAACCGGCACCAGTCCTTCCCCTATTCCGGCTATGCGCTGGGCAAGGCGGCGCAGGAGCGCGACGCCGAGATCCTCAAGCACGAGCTGCACGTCAACATGGTGCGGACCTCGCACTACCCGCAGTCGCCGTGGTTCCTCGATCGCTGCGACGAGCTGGGGCTGCTGGTGTTCGAGGAAATTCCCGGCTGGCAGCATATCGGCGACAAGAACTGGCAGGCGGAATCCGTCCTCAACGTCGAGCGGATGATCCGCCGCGACTGGAACCACCCCTCGATCGTGATGTGGGGCGTTCGCATCAACGAGTCCCACGACAATCACGACTTCTATGTCGAGACCAACCGGGTGGCGCGGGCGCTGGACACGACGCGGGCCATCGGCGGGGTGCGCTGCTACACCGACAGCGAGCTGCTCGAAGACGTCTACACCATGAACGACTTCATTCTCGGCATGGAAGAGCGTGGCGGCAACCGCCCGCGCACCGCGCTTCGGCCGCAGCAGGAGGTTACCGGGCTCGACCGCATCGTTCCCTACATGGTCACCGAGTTCGGCGGACACATGCATCCCACCAAGATCACCGACACCGAGCTGCGCCAGATCGAGCACGTGAAGCGGCATCTCGAGGTGCTCAACGCGGCCTATGGCGACCCGCAGGTTTCGGGCGCCATCGGTTGGTGCGCGTTCGACTACAACACCCACAAGGATTTCGGCTCGGGCGACCGCATCTGCCACCATGGCGTGATGGACATGTTCCGCGAGCCCAAGTTCGCCGCATACGCCTATGCCAGCCAGTGCGAACCGGACGAAGCCGTGGTGCTGAAGCCGGTGACGATCTGGGCCAATGGCGAGCGCAATATCGGCGGCGTGCTGCCGCTGATGGTGCTGACAAACTGCGACGAGGTCGAGCTGCGCTATGGCAACCAGCCCTCCAAGCGCCTTGGGCCGGATCGCGAGGCCTATCCGCACCTGCCGCATGCGCCGGTGGTGTTCGAACGCCACCATTTCACCGAGGGCGAACTCGGCGTCTGGGGCGATGGCTGGGTGGACGGCACGATCGTCGGCTATGTCGATGGCAAGCCAGTGGCCGAAGTGCAGCTGCTCGCGAACCCTGTGGCGACTGCCATCGAACTGGTGCCGGACCTGACGGAGATCGGTCGCGCCGACAGCGTGCGCGTGATGGTGCGTGCGCTCGACCAGGCCGGCAACAAGCTGGCGCATTTCGGCGAGCCGGTGTCCATCTGCGTCAGCGGTGCCGGCAAGCGGCTCGGGCCGGCGCTGGTGCCATTCCGCGCCGGCGCAACTGGCTTCTGGGTTCAGGCCGAGACCGCAGGCGAGATCGAGATCACGGTGACCAGCGATCGCCTCGGCACGGCGACGGCCACGCTGCGGGCCGTCTAGGCTTGCGGCGTCGTTCAGCCACGCGCGGATCGTAGTAGGTTAGCGCCTCCCTCCCCCTTGTGGGGAGGGCTATCGCAGATTGGCAAGGTGTCTGAGGCGCCGCCTTCTCCCCTTGCGGGAGAAGGTGCCCGAAGGGCGGATGAGGGGTTTCTTGCCGAGATCGCGGACCCCTCATCCGGCGCATTCGCGCCACCTTCTCCCGCAAGGGGAGAAGGGAGCCCGCGACAGACTCGGCATATGTGATCGCCCTGAAATCAAGGGGAGGTAGACCCGGCCGAACGAACCAGACACTTGCCATGGCAGCAATAGGCGGTGCGGGCCGACGAAACGGTCTCACGCGCTGCGGAATGTCGGGGTGCCGTCGCGGTAAACGGCATAGCGCGTGGCGGCGACCTTCAGCACGTCGCCCTCGCGGACCGGGCTGGTCTTGTCGAGGTGCACGGTCACTTCGCTGCCATCGGCATGTTCGGCCTCGGCGAGGAAGTACGGCCCGAGATTGACGACGCGCTTCACCGTCAGCGGCACCCCGTCTTCGGCGGGGGTGAAATCCTCCGGACGCACGGCCAGCGTGGCCTCGCCATCGCTGAGCGCGGCCGGCAGGTCGAAGCCCGCGGCGACCACCCTGCCCCCAACAACATTGCCCTTCAGCATATTCATCGTGCCGATGAAGTTGGCGACGAAAGTCGTCTCCGGGTTGGCATAGATCTCGTCGGGCGTGCCGACCTGCTCGATGGCACCCATCGACATGACGACGATGCGGTCGGCCAGCGCCAGGGCCTCGTCCTGGGCGTGTGTGACGAACAGCGTGGTGATGCCGAGCTTGCGCTGAATCTGACGCACCTCTTCGCGCAGCCGCTCACGCAGGTGCTGGTCGAGGCTGGCGAAGGGCTCGTCCATCAAGAGGATCTTGGGCTCGAGCACAAGGCAACGGGCAATGGCGACGCGCTGCTGCTGGCCACCGGAGAGCTGGCGCGGCATGCGCTTGTCGTAACCCTCGAGACCGACCAGGGCGAGTGCCGACAGCACCTTGCGGTTGATCTCGTCCCTGGAAAACTTCCGCAGCTTCAGGCCGAAGGCGATGTTCTCGAAGACGTTCATATGGGTCCACAGCGCATGGCTCTGGAACACCATGGCGGTCGGCCGCTTGTCCGGCCGCGTGCCGGCAACGTCCTGGCCGTCGATCAGCACCTGCCCCGAGGTCGGCATCTCGAAGCCGCCGATCATGCGCAGCAGCGTCGACTTGCCCGAGCCGGACGGGCCGAGCAGGCACACCAGTTCGCCATCGGCGATGTCGAGCGAGAGCGGGCTCACAGCCACGGCGGCGCCGAAGGATTTCGAGACGCCAGCAAGATTCAGACGAGCCATGAAGTCACTTTCCGGACTGCAATTTGAAACGAAACCATCAGCCGCCCAGCCCCCGTGCGAAGGAGTCCGAGCCCATCACCCGGCGGGCCAGCAGCAGGGCCGCCAGCGAAGGCACCCACAGCGCCACCGAGAGCACGGCGCCATATTGCACGACGAGCTGATTGTTGATCATCGACATCATGAGCAGCGGCATGGTCTGCACGCGCGGCGCCCCGACCAGCCAGGCGCCTTCGGTCTCATAGAAGGTCCACACGAAGGTCATCAGCAACGCTGCCCCGATGGCCGGCGCCGCCTGCGGCAGAGTGATGTGCCAGAATACCCTGAGCGGCGAGGCGCCGACATCCAGCGCCGCCTCTTCCATACTGCGGCTGACGCCCTGGAAGGCCGCGGTCGGCAGCCAGATCATCAGCAGGATGGTGTTGAGCAGCTGCACGATGACCACGCCCACCACCGTGCCGACGAGGTTCATGGTCAGGAACAGCACCGCAATCGAGATGATCAGCGCAAAGCGCGGAAAGGCGTTGCCCATCAGGAACGACATCATCAGCACCTGCTTGCCCGGAAACTGCATGCGGGCAAAGGCATAGGCCGCCGGCAGGCAGATCAGCGCGGAGAGCGCAGTCACGATGGTCGAAAGCTGCAGCGAGGTGAAGAAGGCCTGCCACACATCGGGCCGCTCCAGCACCTTGAACCAGTAGCGCAGACCCCACTTGGTCGGCAGCACCGAGGGATAGAACCACTGTTCGGTGAAGGCCCAGATGAACACCGTCAGGATGGGCAACAGCACGAAGAAGATGAGGAAGATGGCCAGCACATAGCCGGGCCAGTCCAGCCGCTTGATGAAGCCGATCATTTGGCACCTTCCTCGGCGCGACGCTTGGCGATGGAGCGGACATAAGCGAGGCCGGCCAGCGAACAGAAGGCGAAGACGATCGTCGCCTGCGTCGCGGCCTGCAGCGGGTCGCGCACCGTCGAGAAGGTGCGCAGCATGAACGGCCCCATCATCTCCGGCGAGGTCGGCCCCAGCATGAAGGGCATGAACGCCTGGCCGAACAGACCGAGGAAGTTCAGCGAGGTGACGACGAGAATGGAGTTCTTGATCTGCGGCAGGATGATCTGGAACAGGATCCGGATCGGCCCGGCGCCGATATCCTGCGCCGCTTCGATGGCGGAGGTGGCAATGCCCGACATGCCGGCGGTCAAGACCAGCAGCGTGAACGGCATCGCATCCCACAGCATGCCGATCACCGGCCCCCAGGCCGTGAGATAGGGCGACTGGAACCCGCCGATGCCGACCGCTTCCAGCAGGGTTTGCAGCAGACCGTTCGGGCCGAGATAGCGGATCAGCGCATAGACGATGACGATGCCCGGCACGAACATCGGGAACAGCGCCAGCGCCTGAATGAAGATGCCCAGCTTGCTCTTGGAGAACCGCAGGTAGATCGCGATCGGCAGGTTGACTGCGATCAGCAGGATCATGGTGACCACGGTGGTCCAGATCGTCCGGGCCAGATTGGCGAGACTATAGGGGTCGGAGAAGAACTTCAGATAGCTGGCGACGGACCAGACATAAGAACCGTCGGGCTGCTTGACGTAGAGCGTGCTGAAAATGCTGCGCAGAGCGGGAAAGAACAGGAATACTACGATCAGCGTGATCGGCACGGCGACGAAGAGGAGACCAATCGGCCTCCCCTTCATCGGTGCGGTCCTCGGGCTGTCGGTCGAGCCTTGGAGCGCGTCGGTCATCTTGGATGACTAGCCCTGCGACAGGCTGGAGGCAACGTTGCGGTACCAGCCATCGAACAGGTACTGCTCCCACGGGCCCGGGAAGGTCGGGATCGAGGTGGTCGCGACATTGGCGAACTTGGCCTGCAGCTCGGGCGACATTTCCGACCAGTTGATGGCCGGGAAACCACCGAGATCTTCCACGACCTTGTTCTGCACTTCGGCAGAGATCAGGAAATCGGCCAGCTTGAGCGACATTTCCTCGTTGGCCGCCACGGTCGGCACCAGCACGCTGGAATAGCCGCCGATGAAGGCCAGGTCCTGCAGCTGCGCCACCGAGGTGTTCTCGGGCACAACGCCTTCCTTCATGGCGACAAGCGCCATGTCGGACCAGGCGATGGTCATCGAGATCGCGCCGCTGGCGAGCAGCTGGATCGAGGGGGTGTTGCCGCCAGTATACTCGCCGCCCTTGTAGAGCGACGGGGCAAGATCGTTCAGCAGCGCCCAGAGCTTCTCGAACATCGGGGCGGCGTATTCTTCGGAATAGTTGTCGTTGGTGAACAGGCTCTCGTCACGGCCCATCACTTCCTGCAGCGCGCGCTCGATGAAGCAGGCACCGCTATCGCCCTGGTCGGGGCGGGCATAGGCGAACTGGCCCGGATTGGCCTTGATCCACGCCACCAGCTCCTCGAAGGTCTTGGGCGGGGTCGGCACCTTTTCGGCATTGTACATCATCACGACCTGCGAGCCGCGATAGGGCAGCGACCACTGGTTGTCGATGACGGCCGGATTGACCTTGCCCATGTTGGAGAGGCCAAGGGTCGAGAAATCGTTCCACAGGCCGGCCTCGATGGCGCCGGCCGGGTGATAGGGGCCAATGGCCTCCATCATGTCGATCTGCGGATCGGTGCCGGACTGCAGCGCGGCGAAAGCACGCTCGGAGAGCGCGTTCATCGATGCGCCGCCGCCACCGGAGACGAGGTTCAGCGTCACGCCCGGATTGGCCGCCTCGAAGGCGGGCTTCACGGCGGACGCCCAGAATTCAACGATATTGGTGTCGCTGTTGAAGAAGATGTCCAGCACCCCTTCGGCCGCTGCGGCCCGGGTGGCGAACAGGCTGGTCGCCATGCCGCCAATGCCAAGTGCCGCCGTATTCCTCAGAAAATCACGCCTGTTCAAGCTCATGTCTACCTCCGCGTTACCGTTCCCTGTGACGTCGTTTTCAGTCGAACGCCAGCGAATGGCATGGGACGTCATCCTCCGGATATCGCCCCGGGATGGGTCTTCGCTTTCAGGCGGCCGTCATCAACTTAATTAGCTAGCTCGTATTTAATTACAGGTGTCAAGCGCAAAATCCGTCCGCCACACGGGGCACACACGCGTGTGAAAACCTAGCAGATTGCTAGGAAATATGGGATAAGCGGCTTCAGCGGCTTAAGTCCGTCATCGCCAATTAGTCAGGCTCAAGCGCGCCGATCTCGCTGCGCAGGCCCGCGAAAACTCAGGAGAAACGGCATGCGTGAGTACCGCGATCGCCAGCGTAATCTCGAACAGCTGACCCAGCATCTGGAGGCCTGGGCCTCCGAGCTTTCCGCCTGGGAACTGCATGACCGCGAAAAGATCGCGCCATGGACGCTGCGCTCGCCCGAGGGCGAAGTGCGCGACATCGAGGTCGGCGACGGCTGGTCCAACCGCATCGGTATCCACAGCTTCCGCTCTGGCCCGATCTATGTCGGCACCGAGCGCGCCGATGCCGAGCTCCATCTCGATTTCGGCGGCGAAGCGCTGGTGCGGCTGGTGACGGCCGATGGCCGGCAGGTCAGCGCGTTCGGCGCCAACCCGCGCCACAAGCGCTTCGCGCCCTTGCCACAGGAAACTTTCCACATCGAGGCAGAGGTCGCGGCGCGCTCGCTCTTCGGCATTCCCAATCGCGACCCCAGGCTGGAACTGGCCGAACTGGTCAGCGTCCAGCCCGAAATCCGGGCGCTCAGGACCCGCATCGAGACCATCCGCAACACCGCGCTGACCGTCCACAACAAGGAACTGGCGCGGGCGCTATGCGAAGTGGCCGAGATCGGCCTGTCACAGCTTCGCCTCCCCACCGCGACGGCCGAAGTCGGCCCCCGCCATGCCGACCAGTCCTGGGCGAAGAACATCTGGGAGCGCAGCTTCGAGCCGACCGAGACCCCTGCCCGGCTGCGCCCGGACGCCATCGAATCGGTCAATGCCGCCATTGCCGCCATCGATGCGGGCCTCGCGGAACTTCGCACCCGCTATCCCAAGCAGGGCAAGGTGCTGGCCACCGGCCACGCCCATATCGACTATGTCTGGCTCTGGCCGCAGCCCGAGACGGTGCGCAAGATCCTCAGGACCTTCCACAGCGTCAACACGCTGATGCAGTCGCACCCGGACTTCACGTTCCTGCAATCCTCGTCGCTGTTCTACAAGCACGTGGCCGAACTCGATCCGGCCCTGTTCGACCAGATCAAGCAGCGCGTTGCCGAAGGCCGCTGGGAGGTCAATGGCGGCATGCTGATCGAGTGCGACACCAACATGCCCTCGGCGGAAGCCTTCGTCCGCCAGTTCCTGTTCGGCCAGTCGTTCTTTGCCGAGCATTTCGGCGCCATGAGCCGCACCGCCTGGCTGCCCGACACCTTCGGCTTCACCGGCGCAATGCCGCAGATCATGCGCCATGCCGGCATCGAGACGCTCGTCACCATCAAGGTGAGCTGGAGCGAGACCAACAAGATGCCGGAGAACCTGTTCCGCTGGAAAGGCAATGACGGCTCGACGGTGCTGGTCCACACCTATGACGCCTACGACAATGACGGCTACAACATGCTGATGCTGCCGCAGGCGCTCGACGAGGTGTGGAGCAAGCATGCCGGCAAGGATCTCACCGACACCGTGATCGCCACCTATGGCTGGGGCGATGGCGGCGGCGGCCCGGACCCTGACCAGATCGAGGCCTTCCCGATTCTGAACCTGATGCCGGAGATCCCGGCGATCAGCCATGGCAATATCCAGGACCATATCGACCGGATCAGCGCCGACCTGAAGGATGCGGCCGTGCCCACCTGGTCGGGCGAGATGTATCTCGAATATCACCGCGCCACACTGACGACGCAGGGCCGCACCAAGCAGCTCAACCGGCGTGCCGAGTTCGCGCTGGTCGCCGCAGAAGCCGCGAGTGTCCTGGCCAGGCTCGCCGGCGCATCGGTCGAGATGCCCAAGCTGGCTGACGACTGGGAGCTGATGTTGCGCAACCAGTTCCACGACATCCTGCCCGGTTCCTCGATCAATGAGGCCTATGTGCAGACCAATGCCGAGTTGCAGGGCGTCGTCGCCCGCTCCGAGGCCGTCGCCACGGCGGCGCTGACGCAACTCGCCGGCCTGACGTCCGGCGATAAGGAAGGGCTGGCGGTCGCGAATCTTTCGGGCAGCCGCAAGGCCGGCTGGCAAGTCGAGTCCCCCACCCCGTTCCCGGCGAGCCTCGCGGCGCAGCGGGTCGGCGATAGCTATGTGCTCGCCTCCGATCAGCCGCTCGCGCCCCTCAGTGTCGGCTTTGCGATGGCGCCGAGCGCGCAGAAGGTCAGCGTCAATGGCCGCGTGCTGGAGAACCATCTGGTTCGCGTCAGCATCGACGAGCACGGCCGCATCGGCTCGATCTACGACAAGCGGCGCGGCCGCGAACTGGTCGATGGCGCGGCCAACCGCATCATGGTCTATCGCAATGATCTGCCCCGCACCTTCGACGCCTGGGATATTGAACCGGGCTTCTCGCTGGGCGGCGAAGAGCTCTTGGCACTCGACAGCTGTACGGTCACCGCCGAGGGCCCCTATCTCGGCGAGATCACTGTCGTCCGCACGTTCGGCGCCAGCAAGATCACGCAGCGGCTGCGCCTCTGGTGCAACAGCCCGCGCCTCGACATCGTCACCGACATCGACTGGCACGACCGCCGCACCTATCTGCGCGCCGCGTTCCCGGTGACAGTGCTGGCCGAGCAGGCCGCCTTCGATCAGGCGATCGGCGTCACCCAGCGCCCGACGCACGACAACACCACCTGGCAGCAGGCGCAGTTCGAAGCCTGCGGCCACCGCTTCGTGTCGCTGGGCGAAACCGATTGGGGCGCGGCCCTGCTCTCGGCCGACAAGTACGGTTTCTCGGCCAAGGACAACACGCTGACCATCAGCCTCGTGCGCGGCCCGATGTTCCCCGACATGCTGGCCGACGAGGGCCACCACCACTTCACCTACGCCATCATGCCGCATGACGGCCGCTGGTGGGGCGAAGAGGTGCAGGCGGAAGCGGACCTCTTGGCCGACCCGCTGCGCTTCGTGCCAGCCTCTGCCGACGCGCCCTATACGGTAGCGCCGGTGCAGTGGAGCGGGCTCGACATGCGGCTCCATGCCCTGAAGCCGGCCGAGTCCGGCGATGGCTTCGTGCTGCGCGTCTCGGAAGCAGCCGGCCGCCGAGGCAAGCTCAGCGTCGCGGTCGAGGGCGACCGGCCATTGACGGCCGTCGACGCGCTGGAGCGCCCGATCGCGGCCGAGGATGCGGAGGTGTTCACCCCCTTCCACCTCGCTTCGCTGCGGTTCTGATAGCCCCTGGGCGGGACGCTCGGCTTCGGCTCAGCGCCCCGCCGAGGTGACAATGTTCAACCCCGACAGGGGATCGAAGAAGCAGGCGTGGGTGGTGTCGACCGCCAGCCAGAGCTCGCGGTGGGCCTCGACCTTGCTGCGGCCCGGCAGACGGGCGGTGATCAGCTTGCCGCCGAGCTCAGCGGTGAGGAAGGTATCGGAGCCCGAGTTCTCCACCAGTTGCGCGGTGACCTTCACGCCCTCCGATGCTGCGGCCAGCGAGAAGGCTTCGGGCCGCAACCCGACCACCAGATCGCCACCACCGCGCGCCGTAAGGGCCTTCGGCGGATTGGCAACGAGCAGCCGATTGCCGTCCGAGAGCGTCAGCACGGCGCCGACCGCTTCGAGCGTCAGCGTTGCCGGCACCAGATTCATCGGCGGCGAACCCATGAAATCGGCGACGAACAGGTTGGCTGGCTGGTCGAAGACCTCCTCGGGCGTGCCGATCTGCTGGACCAGCCCCTGGTTGAGCACGACAATCCGCGTGCCCAGCGTCATCGCCTCGATCTGGTCATGCGTGACATAGACGATCGAGGCGCCGAGCCGCTCATGCAGCCGCTTGATCTCGCCGCGCAGCTCGACGCGCAGCTTGGCGTCTAGGTTGGAGAGCGGCTCGTCGAACAGGAACAGCACCGGCTCGCGTACCAGCGCCCGCCCCATGGCGACACGCTGGCGCTGCCCGCCGGAAAGCGCTCCGGGCTTCCGATCCAGAAGGTGAGAGATCTGCAGCAGGTTGCTCACCTCCCGCACCTTTTCGGCCTGCACCGGCTTGGGCACGTTGCGCACCTTCATGCCGAAGGCGATGTTCTCGGCCACGGTCATCGTCGGGTAGAGCGCATAGCTCTGGAACACCATCGCAATGTCGCGATCGCGCGGCGGCACCTCGGTGACATCGCGGCCACCAATGACGATGCGGCCGCCCGAGGTCGTATCGAGCCCGGCGATGCAGTTGAGCAGCGTGGACTTGCCGCAGCCCGATGGACCGACAAGCACCAGGAACTCGCCGGCGCCCATCTCGATGCTGATATCCTTCAGCACCTCGACGGCGCCAAAGCGCTTCACCAGATTGCTCACCTCCAGAACCGGCGGTTGCGGTTCCAGCTTCTCGGCTAGTGCGGCCATCCTGCCCTCCCAGTCAGTGGCGCGGCGCCTGTCGAGGCGCGAACGATCAGATCGGCGCTGACCATGCGCTGCAACTGGCGCGGGTCGGTGCCGGCAATACGGGCGCCCATCATCTCGGCGAGCGCTGCCCCGGCCATGCGGATCGGCGAGCGCGTCACCGTCAGCGGCGGGTTGAAATGTTCGGGCCTCAGATGCGGCAGCACGTCGTCATGGGCGATGATGCTGAGATCGCTGCCGATGGCGAGACCGGCCGCCCCGGCGGCGCGGATCACCCCCAGCGCCTGTAGCGTCGAAGAACAGAGGAACGCCGTCGGCGCGGGTCCCAGACGTCCCGACAGCATCTCGGTGGCATGGAGGAAGGCCTGCTCTTCGCTCATCAGGTCATGGCTAACGAAACGATCCGGGATGTGCAGCCCGCGCATCGCGGCCACGCGGCGGAAGGCAATCTCGCGCTGCACCACAAAAGCCAGGTTCGCCTCGCCATTGAGCAGCGCGATGCGCTGGTGACCGAGTTCGATCAGCAGGCCGGTCGCCGCGGCAAAGGCAGCGTCATTGTCGATGTCGAAATAGGCGTAGCCGACGTCGTCGCCGGTGCGGCCGTGGACGACGAAGGGAAAGCCGCGTTCGCTCAAAGTCGTAATTCGACGATCGTTCAGCTCCGGCGCCGAGACGATCATGCCGTCGACCGAGCCCGAGGACGCAAAGCGCTCGTAATGGGCGAGGAGGTCGCGCTGCGGTGCGGTATGGATGATGAGGTCGAGTTCCCGGTCGGCGAGACCCGTGGAGAGACCGGCGAGGAAATCGACGAAATGCGGATCGACGAGCAGGTTGCGGCTCGAGCGGAAGATCATCCCCACCATGCCGGACTTGCCGGTGGCGAGCCGCTTGGCATTCGAGTTGGCCTTGTAGCGCAGCTTTTCGGACGCCTCGAGCACCCGGATGCGGGTCTTCTCGCCGACTTCGGGATAGCCGTTCAGCGCCCGGCTGACGGTTGCCGGGCTCAGCCCCAGATGTTTCGCGAGCTCGCGAAGCGTCGTCAAATCCGTCCTCCCGGCGGTTCCAAACCGTTTCGAAACTTGCACATCGTCTGTCACAGCGCAATTCGGCGTGGCCGGATCGAAGGCAAATTAAACCGGTTTGAAAATCTCGCCGGGCGCGGCTAAGGTGCGTTCAGATGGTGGCTGCCGGTGCCGGGAGGAGAGACAAGGCGGGCGGCGCCAGGGCTGTTTCAGATTCGAGTTTTCCGTCCCGACTGCCGAGTTGGAGACCCGCCGGAGAGCGGGTCCCCTGCAGCGGGTTGGAGAAAGCGGATGGCCCCGTCCGATAAGGATCGGGAAGGGCCTCGGCGTCGGTGCAACCCGGCGCGACGACATAACCGAGCAAACCTGTCTGGGAGGACAATTTGACCAAGACCGCACTGAAGACACTGGCAATGGGGCTGGGGCTGCTGCTCGCGTCCACCTCGATCAGCTCGGCTTTCGAGGAGGGCAAGCTCGTCGTGTGGATCAATGGCGACAAGGGCTTCACCGGACTGGCCGCACTGGGCGCCAAGTTCACCGAAGAACTCGGCGTGGAAGTGGTTGTCGAGCATCCGGAAGCCGTCACCGACAAGTTCCAGCAGTCTGCCGCCACCGGCGATGGCCCCGACATCTTCATCTGGGCGCATGACCGCTTCGGCGAGTGGGCGGCCGGCGGGCTGATCCAGCCGGTGGAGCCGAGCCAGGAAGTCCGCGACGGGATTTTCGACTTCGCCTGGGACGCGGTGACCTTTGACGGCAAGACCTGGGGCTATCCGATCGCCGTGGAAGCCGTCGGCCTGATCTACAACAAGGATCTCGTCGCCACCCCGCCCGCCACCATGGAAGAGATCGCCGGGCTGTCGCTGCCCGATGGTGTCGCCCCCATCCTGTGGGACTACAACAACACCTACTTCACCTTCCCGCTACTGATGGCCAATGGCGGCTACGCGTTCAAGAAGGACGAGGCCACCGGCAGCTACGACCCCAAGGATACCGGGGTGAACAATGCCGGCGCCAAGACCGGCGCAGCGCTGCTGCGCAAGATGATCGACGATGGCGTGATGCCCTCGGGCGTCGACTATGGCGTGATGGACGCGGCGATCAACAAGGGTGAAGTCGCCATGGTGATCAACGGGCCGTGGGCCTGGGCGAACCTTGCCACTTCTGGGATCAACTTCGGCGTCGCGCCGATTCCGTCGGTTGCCGGCCAGCCGAGCAAGTCGTTCGTCGGCGTGCTCGCCGCCAACGTCAACGCCGCGACCCCGAACAAGGACCTCGCCATCGAGTTCATCGAAAACTACCTCGTCACCGATGAGGGGCTGAAGATGATCAATGACGACGTCCCGCTCGGCGCTGTGGCCGATGAGAGCTTTGCCGAAACGCTGGCGGGCGACGCCAATGTTGCCGCCACGCTCGCCAATGCGCAGGCCGGTGTCGCCATGCCGTCTACCCCGGCCATGGGCAAGTTCTGGGCCGCCATGGGCCCTGCCCTCGCCTCGATCACCGACAAGTCGGCGACGGTCGACCAGGCGCTCGACGACGCGGCCACCCGCATCCTCGCCGAGTAAGCGCGGCCGTAATTCAGCTCCGGGGCCTTTGTGTCCCGGAGCCCAAGCCGTTCCGTGTCGCGCCTTGGGGAGAGGCCATGACTGCGCCCAGTCTGTCCGCACCGCTATCTGCACCAACCCGCCCGGCGAAACGTCTCGCGGGACTGGTCGGATATCTGCTGCTCGCGGTTCTCGCGCTGGGGCTGATGTATGTGGTGTGGGGGCTCTATCTCGCGGGCGAGCCGCTGTTTGCGGTGGTGGTGATGGCGCTGCTCATCGGCATCGTCATCATCTTCGGCGCGCGGCGCTTCTACACGGCCCGGTTCGTGTTTCCCGGCATCGCGGCGGTGCTGATCTTCATCGTCCTGCCGGTGCTCTATACGACCTATGTCGGCTTCACCAATTACAGCGCCCGGAACCTCCTCACCTTCGACCGGGTCACGGAACTCTTCCTCAGGCAGACGGCGGTCGACAAATCCACCGAGCGCCCATTCGGCCTCGTCGCCGAGGACGGGCAGTACCGGCTGTTCCTCGCCGAGGGCACCGGAGGGCTCCTCTCCGAACCGTTCACGCTCGATGGCACGCCGACCGAGTTGGTGCTGGCGCCGGTCGACACGGCGCCGGAGACCGTGCCACTCCGAGACGTCGTCAAGTTCCGCGCCGAACTCGGCGCCGTCACCGCCACGCTCCCCGACGGCAGCCAGGTCACGTCCTCCGGCCTCAGGAGCTTTGCCAAGGTCACCCCGATCTACGAGCAGCAGCCCGATGGCACGCTGGTCAACCGTGCGGATGGCACCAAGCTCGTCCGCGACGAGAGCGTCGGGTTCTACCGCAACGAGGCCGGCGACACCGTAGCGCCGGGCTGGCGCGTGAATGTCGGGCTCGCCAATTTCCAGCGTGTGCTGTTCAGCGAAGGCATCCGGCAGCCGATGCTGCAGATCTTCCTCTGGACCATCACCTTCGCGCTGCTCTCGGTGTTCTTCGGCTTCGCGCTCGGCATCCTTCTCGCCAGCGTGCTGCAATGGCCGCATCTACGCGGCAAGGGCGTCTACCGGATCCTGCTGATCCTGCCCTACGCGGTGCCGGCCTTCATCTCGATCCTCGTCTTCCGCGGGCTGTTCAACCAGAACTTCGGCGAGATCAACCTGATCCTCAAGTCGCTGTTCGGCATCCAGCCGCAATGGTTCACCGACCCGGTGCTGGCCCGCACCATGCTGATCATGGTCAATGTCTGGCTCGGCTACCCCTATATGATGCTGCTCTCGATGGGCTATCTGCAGTCGATCCCGCAGGATCACTACAAGGCCGCCGCGCTCGAGGGTGCCGGGCCCATCCGCAGCTTCTTTTCCATCACCCTGCCCCAGATCCTGCCGCCCTTCGTGCCGCTGCTGATCTCGAGCTTTGCCTTCAACTTCAACAATGTCGTCTTGATCCTGCTCTTGACGCGCGGCGCGCCCGACATTCCGGGGACGCTCGTCCCGGCCGGGCAGACCGACATTCTCGGCTCGTTCACCTTCCGCGTCTCGTTCCAGGATGCGGGGCAGAATTTCGGCATCGCCGGCGCCATCTCGACGCTGATCTTCATCCTCGTCGGCGTCCTCGCCTATGCTAATTTCTACGCCCTGCGGCGCGCCGCAGCAGCACGCGGGAGGGGCTGAGCATGATTGTCGAACGCCCACGCACACTCTTTTGGAAAAAGCTCGCCGCCCACGGCTTCCTCATCGCGTTTATCGCGCTGATCCTGTTCCCGTTCCTCGTGGTGCTGTCGATTTCGCTCAGGCCCGGCAATTTCTCCACCGGCAGCCTGATCCCCGATCCGATCAGCTTCGAGCACTGGTCGCTGGCTTTCGGCATTCCCTATACCCAGCCCGACGGCACCGTTCTGCAGCCGCCCTTTCCGGTGCTGACCTGGCTGTTCAACTCGATCAAGATCGGCGGCATCGCCTCGGCCGGCATCCTGATCCTCTCGATGACGGCCGCCTATGCCTTCTCGCGCCTGCAGTTCCGCGGCCGCGGTGCCATTCTCGACACGCTGCTGATCGTCCAGATGTTCCCGGCGGCGCTGACGGTGATCGCGATCTACACGATCTTCGATGCGCTCGGGAACGTCACGCCCGTGCTCGGCGTCGACAGCCACTGGTCGCTGATCCTCGCCTATCTCAGCGGCATCACGCTCCACATCTGGACCATCAAGGGCTATTTCGACTCGATCGATCCGGCGATGGACAAGGCGGCGCAGATTGACGGCGCAACGCCCTGGCAGACCTTCCGCTACGTGCTCTTGCCGATGTCGGTGCCGATCCTCGCCGTGGTGTTCGTCCTGAGCTTCATCGGCCACGTCACCGAATACCCGGTGGCCTCCGTGCTGCTGCGCGAGACCAACAACATGACGCTCGCTGTCGGCGCCCGCTCCTATCTTTACGAGCAGCGCTATCTATGGGGCGACTTCGCTGCCGCGGCGATCCTTTCGGGCCTGCCGATCACCGTCGTGTTCCTCCTCGCCCAGCGCTATCTGGTCAGCGGCCTCTCTGACGGCGGCGTGAAAGGCTAGGCACTGCACAGAGAATACCCAGCATCATTCGTATGCCTATTTTTTGCACGCGATGCTGGCGCTTTCGTCAGACGAACCCTTCGACACGGAGCGCTCATGCTCCATAAGTCCCTGATAACACTACACTCCTGACTCTGGCACGGCGCTTGCTCCATTGTATGCAGAGTTAGGAGCTAGGGTTCCGGCGCTTCTCAAGCGTGTCTGGTCCGAGAGCACCGACCGGGGCGGGAGACATCCGCTTTGGACACGGCGGGACAAAAGCCCGGGAGACCTCGTAAGCCAAGGGATTGGCGGCACGATGGTCTGCCCTCATCCCTTTGAACAGAAAAGGGATGCGCATCATGAACATGACGATCACGCCATCGCGCCGCAGCGGCCTTGCCGGCCTCCGCCGCATCAGCCTCGCGGCCGCCCTGCTGCTGGGCGCCAGCCTGCCGGCGCTGGCGCAGGAAACGCTGCGCGTGCCATTGACCTCCGACATCGGCTCGTTCGACCCCGACAACGCCTTCGAAGTCGGCGCGCTCGGAATGATCAACAATGTCTATGAAGGTCTGGTCGAGTACGCGCCCGGCACCACCGAAGTGGTTGGGCTCCTGGCCAAGAGCTGGGAAATTTCGCCCGACGGCCTTGTCTACACCTTTCACCTCGTCGAAGGCGCCACCTTCCACGACGGCACCCCACTCGATGCCGCCGCCGTCATCTCCGCCTTCGAGCGGCGCAAGAACGGCGACATGATCCTCGGCTACTTCCTGTGGAACGTCACCGACATGCAGGCGCCCGACGCCAGCACCCTGGTCATCACGCTGGGCATGCCGCAGCCGTCCTTCCTCGATGCGCTCTCGAGCCCCTGGGGACCGAAGGTCACCAGCCCGGCGGCGCTCGCCGAGCATGGCGGCGACGATTTCGGCAAGACATGGTTCACCGAGAACGCCGTCGGCACCGGCCCGTTCAAGCTCACCGAGTTCAAGCGCGGCGAGAAGTACACGCTCGAGCGCAACGAGGCCTATTGGGGCACCGCACCGTACTTCTCGACCGTCGAAATCCCGGTGGTCCCCGATATCGGCCAGCAGATCCTGCAATTGCAGGCGCAGGAAATCGACGCCGTGCCGACCAACTATCCCTGGGTGCAACTCGCCGCCCTGCCGTCAGGCGTCACACTCACCGCCCAGCCGAGCATGGCGCTGGTCGAAGGCTTCATCAAGCCGGGCTCGGCTCTGAACGATCCGGAAATCCGCGAAGCCGTCTGGACGGCCATCAACCCGGCGCTGTGGGTCAAGGATGCCTACGGCGAATTCGCCACTCCGGCCAAGTCGCTCTACCAGGCCTCGATGCTCGATCCGGCAACCCCGATCACCTTCCCCACAGATATGGAAAAGGCCAAGGCAACGATCGCCGCCAAGGGCCCGCTGACCCTTACCGTCGGCTATGGTGCCGAAGAAACGGTGAGCGTCGGCCGCGTCGCCGACCTGTTGGTGGCGCAGCTCGCCCAGATCGGCGTCACCGCTTCGGTCACCGTGGTGCCGTCGGGCGGCGTCTACAGCCTCAAGGGCGAGACGACCGGACCCGACCTGCTGCTCGGCCGGATGAGCCCGGATGCGGCGCATCCGGAAAACCAGGCGACGGTGTTCTACACCACCAATGCCGCGCTCAATCTCTATGGCGTATCGCTGCCCGGGGCCGATGCCATCGTCAACGAGGCCGGCACCAAGACCGATATTGCCGAGCGCAACGCACTCTATGAGCAGGCCGGGCAGATGTATTTCGACGCCGGCCTCTTCGTGCCGCTGGTCGATGTGCAGGACGTGGTCGTGCATGCCGAGGGCCTCACCGATCTCGGGCTCCGTCCGGTGTTCCCGCCGGGCAATATCGACTTCGGCACCGTGCGCTGGGCCGACTGACCCGCGCCTTCGGGGCCGCGTCCGCGCGGCCCCACCCCACCTCATCCTTCAGAGCGTGACATGACCAATATCCGCAAAATGTACGTGCTGCTCTGCGGCTTCGAAATCCTGCCGCAGACGGTGTCGCTGCGTGATATCGGGGCGCGCTTCATCATCTCGGTGCCGATCTCGGCCTATCTGCTCGACACCGACGAGGGCTGGGTGCTGTTCGACACCGGGCTCGACGAAGCCAACCTGCGCGACCGCAACAAGCTCGATGCGATGTTCCTCGAACCCGGCTGGGACCCGCCGCCGGTGGTCAAGCCGCATCACGAGCTGGAGCGGCAACTCAATGAGATCGGCATCGGCTTTGCCGATATCTCGACGGTCATCCTGTCACACCTGCATGCCTACCATACCGGCCACATCAAGCGCATGCCGCAGGCGCGCTTCATCGTGGCGCAGCGGGAGTGGGACTATGTCAGATCGGGCGAGGCGCCGTACTATTTCTTCGGTTCCGACTACGACCTGCCGGGGCTCGACTGGCAGTTCGTCAGCGGCGACCACGAAGTGATGCCGGGCCTGACCATCATCGCGACGCCGGGCCATTCCCCCGGCCACCAGTCGCTGCTGGTCACCCTGCCGAGCACCGGTGAAGTGGTGCTGGCCGCCGATGTTGGCGACATGATGCGCAATTTCGAAGAGGAAATCCTCCCCGGCGGCTCCACCAATGACATCGAGGCGCTGGCCTCGATCCGCCGCATCAACCGCGAGGTGGCCGAGCGTAAGGCCATGCTGTTCCTCACGCACGATCCTGTGCTGATCCAACAAATCCGGCTGGCGCCCGAATTCTATGACTGAGCCGGTCCTCGCCATCACAGATCTCGGCGTGACGCTGAGCCGCGACGGGCGCGCCAACCGCGTGCTCGATGGCATCAGCCTCGCAGTCGCGCCGGGAGAGATCGTCGCCCTTGTCGGCGAGAGCGGCTCGGGCAAGTCGACCATTGGCCTCGCCATTCAGGGCCTGCTGCCCGCCGGGGCAGCCCCCCAGACCAGCGGCTCGATCCAGCTGGACGGTAAGGAGATCGTCGGGGCGAGCCCGGCGCAGCTGCGCGACGTCCGGCGTCGCCTCGTCCGCGCCGTGGCGCAGGACCCGATGGGCTCGCTCAACCCCACAATGCGGATCGGCCAGCAGATGCGCGAGTCCGCCATCGGCCCGGTCGATGTGCTGGACTGGCTGGCCCGCACCGGCCTTCCCGATCCCGAACGGATCGCCGAGTCCATGCCGCACCGGCTGTCGGGCGGACAACGGCAGCGCGTCCTCATCGCCATGGCCATGCTGTCGCGCCCGCGGCTGCTGATCGCCGATGAGCCGACCACGGCGCTCGACGTCACCATTCAGGCGCAGGTTCTCGACCTGATCCGGGACCTGGCGCGACAGAGCGGCACGGCAGTGATCTTCGTCACCCACGATCTCGGCGTCGCGGCGGCCCTCGCCGATCGCATCGCGGTGCTCTATGCGGGCCGCATTGCCGAGATCGGGGCGGTACGCGACGTGGCGCAGCGTCCAGCCCATCCCTATACGGCGGGGCTGCTCGCGGCCCGCTTCGATTTCGGCTCCGATCGCTCGCGGCCCCTGCCGACATTGCCCGGCGCAAGGCCCCTGCCCGACAGTTCCGTCGCGCGCTGCAGCTATCTCGCACGCTGCCCGTTGGCGACGGAAGCGTGCGCCGCCGCGCGTCCTCCGATGCTTCCGGCCATCGTCCATGCCGGACAGGCCGCGTGCTTGTTTCCCGAGTCGGCGTCCCGTGCGCCGACGGCGACGATCTCGGCGCCCTGGCCCGTCGCCGGTCGGGATGAGCCCGGCGTGGCGCTTGAACTCTACAAGATTGAGAAGAGCTTCGCGTCCGGACCGAAGGATGGCTGGGGTCGTCGCGCCATGCGGCCGGTGCTGAAGGGCATCGATCTCAGCATCCGGCAGGGCGAATGCGTCGCCCTGGTCGGCGAGAGCGGCTCGGGCAAGTCGACCCTCCTGCGCATCGCGGCCGGGCTGGTGACGGCTGATGCGGGTGACGTCTCACGGGCCGGCAAGGTGCCGCCGCAGGTGGTGTTCCAGGATGCCGTCGCCGCGCTGACCCCCTGGCTCAGCATCGGCGAGCAGATCGCCGAGCGCCTGCGTCCGCAGCATCTCAGTCGCGCCGAGGCGCAACGCAAGGTTACCGACGCCTTGGCTCTGGTCGGGTTGGCGCCGCAACTTGCGCGTGCGCTGCCCTCTGAACTTTCGGGCGGGCAATGCCAGCGCGCCATGGTGGCACGCGCCGTGGTGGTGCCGCCGCGCCTCCTGCTCTGCGACGAGCCGATCAGCGCCATGGACGTGTCGCTCGCCGCGCAGACGCTCAACCTCCTCGGCGACCTCCGGCGACGGCTCGGCATGGCCATGCTGTTCGTCACCCATGACCTTGCGGCCGCGCGCATCATCGCCGACCGCATCGTTGTGCTCAATCAGGGCGCACTGGTCGAGGATGGCGAACCGGACTCGGTGATCCGTGCGCCGCGGGCGGCCTATACGCAACAGCTGGTCGCGGCAATGCCCAGCCTCGAAAGGGTGGTGGCCCCGTGAGCGCCTCCGATACGACACTCTCCGCCGGCGTTCGCACCCGAAAGGCACTTGCTGGCTGGTTCCGGCGCTTCGGCTGGCTGGAAACAATCGGGATTGGCGGCGTCGTCGTGATCACCATCATCGCAGTGTTCGCGCCCTGGCTGACGCCATTCGATCCGCAATTGCGCGTCGCCGAGGCCTATCTCCCGCCAGCCTGGCCACATGTGTTCGGCACCGACGAGATCGGGCGTGACCTGTTCTCGCGCGTCATTCTTGGCGTGCAATACACCTGGTTGCCGGGGCTGGCGGTGATCCTCGTCAGCCTCGTCTTCGGCACTATTGTCGGCGTCATCGCGGGAGTGGCCGGCGGCAAGACCGACGCCGCGATACTTGGGATTGTCGAGCTGTTCCTCGTCATCCCAGCGACGCTGATTGCCCTCGCGGTCGTCGCTGCGCTCGGGCCGGGCCTTGTCAACACCATGATCGCGGTCAGCATCTTCTGGTGGCCGTGGTACGCCCGCATCGCCCGTGACGAGATCCGGCGGCTGAAGCCCCGGCCGCATGTCGAAGCGGCGCGGCTGGCCGGCGTGCGTGGACCGCGCCTGTTGCTGCGCTACCTTCTGCCTGGCGCCCTGCCTGCGCTGCTGGTCGCGGCGACGCTCGACGTCGCCAATGTGGTGATGACCATGTCGCTGATGTCTTTCCTTGGCCTCGGCCAGCCCGCCCCAGCCCCGGAGCTCGGCGCGATGACCTCGCGGGCGCTCGAAAGCCTCACCACCTCATGGTGGCTGCCGATCATTCCTGCCGTGGCGATCTTCCTGATGGCGCTCTGCGCCAACCTCGCCGGCGATGGCCTGCGCTCCAGCGTCAAGGGAGCCTGAGATGGCGATCTACCTCACCCGGCGACTGTTCGGCCTCGTCATCGTGCTCGTCGCCATGAGCTTCATCATCTTCTGCCTGCAGGCGCTGATCCCTGCCGATCCGGCTCGCGCCATCGCCGGCCCCAGCGCCCCGGTTGAAACCGTCGAGGCCCTGCGCCAGCAGCTCGGGCTCGACGATCCGCTGATCGAGCAGTATGGCCGCTTCCTCGCGCGCCTTGTCACCGGTGATCTCGGCGTGTCGGTGCGCACGCGTCAGCCGGTGCTGTCCGATATCGGCCGCTACCTTCCCGCCTCGCTGGAGCTGATGCTGGCCGCCATGTTGGTAGGCCTTGGGCTCGCGACACTGTTCGCACTGGTGCAGAGCGCCGCCCGGCGCTCCGGGGCCGTGCGTCTGTTCGTTCTCGCCGCCGGCTCGGTGCCGATCTTTCTGTCCGCCCTGCTGTTGGTCTATCTGTTCTGGTTCAAGCTCGACTGGTTGCCCGGCTCGGGGCGCCTTGGCATCAGGCGCTTTGCCGGCCCCACCGGCTTCAACCTGATCGACGGCTTCCTCGTCGGCCGGCCGGAAGTGTTTCTCGATGCGGTCGCGCACCTGATCCTCCCCGCCATCACGCTCGGCCTGCCGATCGCGGTGGCCGTGGGGAGAAGTCTCAATGGCGCGCTGATCGATGTGCTGAAGCAGCCCTATATCCGCACGGCACGCGGCAAGGGCATCGGCGAGGCAACCCTCGTCGTCCGCCATGGCATCCGCAACGCCGCCTCAGCGCCACTGTCGATGATTGGGCTGCAGGCCGGGTTACTGTTCGGCAACCTGCTCATTGTCGAACGGGTCTTCGCATGGCCCGGTCTCGGCCTCTACACGGCGCAGGCTTTCTCGACCTCCGACTTGCCCGCAGTACTCGGCGTCTCACTCGTGTTCGGCATCTATTATGTCGCCGTCAGCGCGCTGGTGCAGGTGCTGCAAAGCCTCGCGGATCCCCGCATCGAACTTTAGGGTCGCTGCCCAGTCGATGGGCAGTTTGACTAGTGTTTCGACAGAAACACCCCGGCGATAAGTGGAGAGCGGCAGCCAACATGATGATAACACTGACTTATCCACTCTGGCACGCCGCTTGCTCCGTTGTATGCAGAGTTAGGAGCTAGGGTTCCGGCGCCGGCGTCTCTTTCTGGAGAGCGTGGCGTGTCTGGTCCGAGAGCACCCACCGGCGCGGGAGACATCCGCCCGGGACACGGCGGGACAAAAGCCCGGGAGACCTCGTCAGCCAAGGGATTGGCCGCGCGGTCTTTTCGGGCCCGCGCCGATCCCCAAGTCGAAACAGGGGATTGCGCATGTCATCGACGACCCAGACCATCAAGACACTGGTTTCCGCCCTCGCCATCGCCGCCATAGCGACGGTCGGCGCTACGAGCCTTGCCGCCGCCGAAGAGAAGACCGAGTTCAAGGTCGCCTGGTCGATCTATGTGGGCTGGATGCCCTGGGGCTATGCCGCCGATACCGGCATCGTCAAGAAATGGGCCGAAAAATACGGCATCTCCATCGAGGTCACCCAGTTCAACGACTATGTGGAGTCGATGAACCAGTACACCGCCGGCGCCTATGACGCGGTGACGCTGACCAATATGGATGGCCTCTCGATCCCCGCCGCCGGGGGCGTCGACACCACCGCCGTGATCATCGGCGATTTCTCGGCCGGCAATGACGCGGTGATCCTCAAGGACAAGACCGCGCTCGCCGACATCAAGGGCCAGAACGTCAACCTCGTCGAGTTTTCGGTGTCGCATTACCTCCTCGCCCGTGCGCTCGACAGCGTCGGGATGACCGAGCGCGACGTCAACGTGGTCAACACCTCCGACCCCGATATGGTCGGCGCCTTCCAGACCGCCGATGTCACCGCAATGGTCACCTGGAACCCGATGGTCTCCGAGATCGCCGCCCTGCCCGGCGCGACCAAGGTGTTCGACTCCAGCCAGATCCCGGGCGAGATCATCGACATGATGGTCGCCAATACCGAGGTGCTGGCCGACAACCCGAACTTCGGCAAGGCGCTGGCCGGCATCTGGTACGACACCATGGCGGTGATGGTGGCCGATACGCCGGAAGGCGCCGCCGCCCGCGCCGCAATGGGCGCCGCCTCCGGCACCGACCAGGCCGGGTTCGAGGCCCAGCTCGCCGCGACCAAGCTGTTCCCCACCGCTGCCGAGGCCGTCGCCTTCACCACCTCGCCCGACCTTAAGGGCACGATGGACAAGGTGCGGACCTTCCTGTTCGACAAGGGCCTGCTCGGCAATGGGGCGCCCTCGGCCGACGTCATCGGCATCGAACTGCCGGATGGCGAAGTGCTGGGCGACACCAACAACGTCAAGCTGCGCTTCTCGAGCGCGTACATGCAGATGGCGGCCGACGGGACGCTGTAGGGGCAAAATGCAGACCCCTCATCCGTCTGCTTCGCAGCCACCTTCTCCCGCAAGGGGAGAAGGAAGGCCCGACTGATGCTTCGGCGATCGCCTTCTCCCCTTGCGGGAGAAGGTGCCCGAAGGGCGGATGAGGGGTCTGGAACCCCGCGCTCCGTCGACCCCGTCTCAATGAGCGACCATCGCCATGCGCCTGATCAATCTCAAGCCATCCCGCACCAACCAGCTGCTGCTGGCGCTGGCGCCGTTCGTGCTGCTGATCCTCGCCTATGTTTTGGGCTCGGCGGCGCGGCTGGCCGAGAACCCGTCGGACAAGCTGCTGCCGGCGCTGACCAGCCTTGTCGATGCCGTCAACCGCATGGCCTTCACCGAAGACGTGCGCACCGGCGAGTATCCGTTCTGGTCGGACACCTTCGCCAGCCTCAGTCGGCTCGGGGCGGCGCTGGGCATCTCGACGGCCATTGCGCTGGTCTTCGGCATGATCATCGGCATGTTCCCCTATGTGCGGGCGCTCTTGGCACCGTTCTTTGCCGCCGTCTCGATGGTGCCGCCGCTGGCGCTCTTGCCGATCCTCTTCATCGTCATGGGCCTGGGCGAGACCTCCAAGATCACACTCATCGTCATCGGCATCGCGCCGATCATGGTGCGCGATCTGGCGCTGCGCGTCCTCGAACTGCCGCGCGAGCAGATCGTCAAGGCCGAGACGCTGGGCGGCAATTCCTGGCAGATCGCGCTGCGGGTCGTCCTGCCGCAGATCCTGCCGCGACTGATCACGGGGCTGCGCCTGCAGCTCGGCTCGGCCTGGCTGTTCCTGATTGCCGCCGAAGCAATCTCGGCGGAATCCGGGCTCGGCTACCGCATCTTCCTCGTCCGCCGCTACCTCGCGATGGATGTCATCTTCCCTTACGTCATCTGGATCACGCTGCTCGCCGTGCTCAGCAATGTCCTGCTCGACCGGCTGCGCGTCAGGATCTTCCCGTGGTCCGAACTGGGGAAGAGCCAATGATCGTCGTCGACAATGTCTGGAAGGAATATGGCGACCAGATCGTCCTCGAGAAGGTATCGCTGACCATCGAGGACCGCGCCTTCGTGGCACTTGTCGGCCCCTCGGGCTGCGGCAAGACCACCTTCCTGAAGCTGCTGCTCGGCGAGGAGCGCCCGACCCAGGGCACCATCACGCTCGATGGCGTGCCGCTGTCCGCCGAGCCGGGGCCGGACCGCGGCGTGGTGTTCCAGCGCTATTCGGTGTTCCCGCATCTGACCGTGCTAGGCAATGTGCTCCTCGGCAAGGAATTCGCCGCCTCGCGTTTTCGCGCGCGGCTGGTCGGGCCGGCGCGCCGCGAGGCCATTGCCGAGGCGCGCGAACTGATTGCCGAGGTCGGGCTTGCCGCCTCCGAGGACAAATATCCGGCGCAGCTTTCCGGTGGCATGCAGCAGCGGCTGGCGCTTGCCCAGGCGCTGATCATGCGGCCGCGCGTGCTGCTCCTCGACGAGCCGTTCGGCGCGCTCGATCCCGGCATCCGCTCGGAAATCCACGTGCTGATGAAGCGGCTGTGGAACGAGACCAACCTCACCGTAGTGATGGTGACGCACGACATGCGCGAAGCCTTCACCCTCGGCACCCGCGTCATTGCCTTCGAGCGGCCGCGCGACCGCCCCGACGAGCGCGAGCGCTATGGCGCCTCGCTCAGCCGCGACATCGACATCTGGCCGCCCCGCCGTGCCGGTGCCGACCTCGATTCCAGCCCCGACCGGGACGGCCCGGTCACCGATGGGGATCCCAGCCGGGACGACCTGGCGCCATCTGAAGGAGCGCCGGCATGAGCCGCACCCCCGAACAGATCGCTGCCGACCGGGCACGCTACGAAGAACACCAGCGCAAGGGCCTCGCCTTCGCCACCAAGGCACTGCCCGAGGCCAGCGCCCTGCCCCCCCCGCCGATCGCCGCAGATCGCGTCATCGCCACAGAGACCATTGCCGGTGGCTGGTACTGGTGGACCCAGCTGCGGCAAGGCGAAGTGCTGCGCATTGCCCAGACCCATGGTCCCGCATCGGTGGCGCTGGTCTGCTGGAATGCCAAAGACACCAGCGAACGGCTCAACCTCCCCGACACCGTGAAGGTTCAGTGGGACACCCGGGTGCAGAAGGGCCGCGTGCTGTTCTCAGACATGGGCCGCGTGCTGCTCTCGGTCATCGAGGACAGCTCGGGCGGCGCGCATGACGTGCTGCTCGGCGGCTCCACCGCCGCTGCCAATGCCGAAAAGTATCCCGGTGTCACGACCCGGAACACGCGCGACAATCTCGTCCTCGCCGCCGGCAAGCTTGGCCTCTCCCGCCGCGACCTGCCTATGGCGCTGACGCTGTTCGCGCCAGTGCGCGTGATGGACGATGACGGAAGCTTTGCCTGGCAGCCGCAGCTGCTCAACGGCAGCGACTATGTCGAGCTGCGCGCCGAGATGGACCTCTTGGTCGCCCTCTCCAATTGCCCGCATCCTCTCGATCCGGCCCCCCACTACGCGCCGAACCCGGTCGACATAACGCGGTACGCTGCCGAGATATCCGACGACGATCTGTGCCGCACCGCCACCGCAGAAGCCGTGCGCGGCTTCGAAAACAACGCTCGTGCGGAGGCCTGAGATGCGCAGCGAAGCAACCGCCATCCAGAACCACCGCATCCCCGCCGAGGCCCCGTGGTCCGGTGTGGTCCGCAAGGGCCAGACCATCCGCATTGTCGATAGCGAGGGCCAGCAGGCCATAGACACGATCTTTTACCGCCTCGACGACTTCGCCGAGCGCTACTCGGCGCAGGACACGCTGCGCGTCCAGGGTTCGGCCTATGTCGGTGTCGGCACCAAGGTGGTCTCCAACGAAGGCAATGTCATGCTCGAAGTGGTGGCCGACACCTGCGGCCGCCACGACACCATGGCCGGAGCCTGCTCGTGCGAGAGCAACACCGTCCGCTTCGGACACGAGACGCGCTACCTCCATGCCTGCCGCGACAACTTCCTCCTCGAAGTGTCCAAACACGGCATGACCAAGCGCGACATCGTCCCCAACATCAACTTCTTCATGAACGTCCCCATCGCGCCATCGGGCGAGATGACCATCGTCGATGGACTCTCCAGGCCCGGCGACCATATCGAACTGGTCGCCCATATGGATGTGCTCTGCGTCATCTCGAACTGCCCGCAAATCAACAACCCCTGCAACGGCTTCAACCCGACGCCGATCCAGGTGCTGGTCTGGGACGCTGAGTGATGTTCACCAAAGTCCTCATTGCCAACCGCGGCGAGATCGCGGTGCGGATCATTTCGACGCTGAGGCGGATGGGTATCGCCTCGGTCGCGGTCTATTCCGATGCCGACCGTTTCACCAGGGCGGTACAGCTTGCCGATGAGGCGGTCCGCCTCGGCCCTGCCCCGGCCGGCGAGAGCTATCTCGACGTCGAGGCGGTCATTGCCGCCTGCAAGGCCACCGGCGCCCAGGCGGTGCATCCGGGCTACGGTTTCCTTAGCGAGAACACTGCCTTCGCCCGGCGGCTTGAAGTCGAAGGCATCGCCTTCATCGGGCCGACGCCGGAGAACATCGAGGCCTTCGGGCTCAAGCATACGGCGCGGGCGCTGGCCGAAGCCAATGGCGTGCCGCTGCTGCCGGGCACCGGCCTCCTCGACAGCCTCGAGGACGCGTTGAGCGGCGCCGAGCGCATCGGCTATCCGGTGATGCTGAAATCCACCGCCGGCGGCGGCGGCATCGGCATGTCGCTCTGCGCCGACGCAGCCGCGCTGTCCTCTGCCTTCGAAGGCGTGCAGCGCACCGCCAACGCCAGTTTCGGCGATGCGCGAGTCTATCTCGAGCGTTTCGTCTCCGACGCGCGCCATGTCGAGGTGCAGCTGTTCGGCGATGGCAAGGGCAAGGTGATCGCGCTGGGCGAACGCGACTGCTCCTTGCAGCGGCGCAACCAGAAGGTGGTCGAGGAGACCCCTGCCCCAGGGCTCTCCGTCACCACCCGCTACCGGCTGCACGAAGCGGCGGTGAACCTCGGCCGCGCCGTCCACTATCGCTCGGCCGGCACCGTCGAGTTCATCTACGATCCCGACCGCGAAGAATTTTACTTCCTCGAGGTCAACACCCGGCTGCAGGTCGAGCATCCGGTGACCGAGGCAGTGTTCGGCATCGATCTGGTCGAGTGGATGATCCGGCAGGCCGCCGGCGAGACAGTGATTCCGGACACCCCCCTCACGCCACGCGGCGCGGCGATGGAGGTCCGGCTCTATGCCGAAATCCCGCACGCCAATTTCCAGCCCAGCGCCGGCCTCTTGACCGAGGTCCGCTTCGGCGACGCCCGCATCGACACTTGGATCGAAACCGGCACCGAGGTCACCAGCTTCTACGATCCGATGCTGGCCAAGATCATCGTCGCCGCCGAAGACCGGCCATCCGCCATCGCCAAGCTGCAGCGGGCGCTGGCCGAAACCAGCGTCTCGGGCATCGAGACCAACCTCGCCTATCTCCGCGCCATTGCCGGCTCCGAACTGCTTGCCTCCGGCCACGTAGCGACGACAGCACTCCGAAGCTTTGCTTTCACCCCCGACGTGATCGAGGTGATCGTCCCCGGTGCGCAGTCGTCGCTGCAGGAACTGCCGGGCCGGCTCGGGCTCTGGCATGTCGGGGTGCCGCCCTCGGGCCCAATGGACGAAAAGAGCTTCCGCCACGCCAATCGCCTCGCCGGCAATGCCGATGAGACCGCGGCGCTGGAGTTGACCGTCTCCGGCCCGATCCTGCGTTTCCACGCCGCCGGCACCATCGCGCTGGCCGGTGCCGAGATGCCGATGCTGCTCGATGGTATGCCGGTGCCGCACAACGCTGCCGTCGCCGTCGCGGCCGGTCAGGTGCTCAGCATTGGCGCCATCAACGGGCCGGGCCAGCGTGCCTATCTCGCCATCGCAGGCGGCATCGCCGCGCCTGTCGTCCTCGGCTCGCGCGCGACCTTCGGGCTCGGCAAGTTCGGCGGCCACGCCACCGGCACGCTGCGTGCCGGAGATGTGCTGCATCTCGCCCGCACGGCGCAAACCGCCAAACCGGCGAGTGATCCCGCACCGCTGACGCATGACTGGGAAGTGGGCGTGCTCTATGGCCCGCATGGCGCACCCGACTTCTTCCTCGAAGCCGATATCGAGACGCTGTTCTCGACCCGCTACGAGGTTCACTACAACTCCGCCCGCACCGGCGTGCGGCTGATCGGCCCGGCGCCGAAATGGGCCCGCAGCGATGGCGGCGAGGCGGGGCTCCACCCCTCGAACCTCCACGACAACGCCTATGCCATCGGCGCCATCGACTTCACCGGCGACATGCCGATCATTCTCGGCCCCGATGGCCCCAGCCTCGGCGGCTTTGTCTGCCCGGCGGTGATGGCGCGAGAAGAGCTCTGGAAACTCGGGCAGTTCCGGCCGGGCGACAGCATCCGCTTTGTCCCCGTCGCCCGCCCGCAAGATACGATCGCCGGTCCCGCCATTCACCGCCCGACCGAGGCCGGTTCCGCGATCGTCGGGCACTCCGACAATGGCCCGGTGCCGGTGGTTTATCGGCGGCAGGGAGACGACAATCTGCTGGTGGAATATGGCCCGATGGCGCTCGATCTGGCGCTGCGGCTGCGTGTTCATCTGTTGATGGAATCCGTTCATCAACATGGCCGACTTGGGGCAAAGGACGGCATCATCGACCTGACGCCGGGCATCCGCTCGCTGCAGATCCACTACGATTCCACCCGCATCAGTCGCAGTCACCTGCTCGGCCTCCTCAAGGAAATCGAGCAGTCGCTCCCCGCCCCCGAGGCGGTCACCGTCCCCTCGCGCATCGTCCATCTGCCGCTCAGCTGGAACGATCCGGAGGCACAACTCGCGATGCGGAAATATCAGGACCTCGTGCGCCCCAACGCGCCGTGGTGTCCGGACAACATCGAATTCATTCGGCGTATCAACGGCTTGCCGGATATCGAAGCGGTCAGGCGCACGGTCTTCGATGCCAGTTATCTCGTCCTCGGGCTCGGCGATGTCTATCTCGGCGCGCCGGTCGCAACGCCGATGGATCCGCGCCATCGGCTGGTCACCACCAAGTACAACCCGGCCCGCACCTGGACGCCGGAGAACGCCGTCGGCATCGGCGGCGCCTATATGTGCATCTACGGCATGGAGGGCCCCGGCGGCTACCAGCTGTTCGGCCGCACCATCCAGGTCTGGAACTCTTGGCGGCGGACACCGGCCTTCGCCAAGTCCCCGTGGCTGCTGGATTTCTTCGACCAGATCCGGTTCTTCCCGGTATCCCATGACGAACTCACCGAGGCCCGTGCCGCCTTCCCGCATGGCGGCTATCCGGTCAAGATCGAGCAAACCACGCTCGCCTATGCCGACTACGCGGCCGAGCTAACCCGCAACGCCGACAGCATCGCCGCCTTCAAGCGCACCCAGCAGAGCGCCTTCGAAGCGGAGCGCCAGCGCTGGAAGGATGAAGGGCTCGACAGCTTCGTCGCCGACGAGGGCGCGGGCATGGCCGATGCCTCGGAAGTCCCCTCTGGCCACTTCGGCGTCGCCAGCACGGTGCCGGGCAATATCTGGAAGATCCTCGTCGAGGACGGGGCATTGGTCGAGGCCGGCCAGCCCGTCGCCATCATCGAGTCGATGAAAATGGAAATCACCGTCACCGCCCATGCCGCGGGCGCGGTGCGCGATGTGCGCGCCGGCCCCGGCCGCAACGTCAAGGCTGGCGACATCATAATCGTCCTCGAAGCGCACTGAAAAAGGAGATCGCGATGGCCTATGTGCTCGGGTCGGACATGCGGGTGGTGCAGCCCTACCGGCACATCCTCGCCTTCTACGATGGCCGCATCCCGGGCCTCCGCGTCCATTCCGACCAGCCGAACTGGCTCGACAACGGCGCCTTCGGTCTCGGCACGGCGTCTTTCGCCATCATCGATGGCGGCTCGGCGCTGGTCTACGACACCCATATGTCGATCCCGCATGCGCAACTCGTGCGCGATCATCTCGAGGGGCTGGGCATCACCGAGATGCAGGTGGTGCTGAGCCATTGGCACCCCGACCACGTTGCCGGCAACATCGTCTTCGAGGACTGCGAGATCATCGCCAACCGGCACACCGCGCGGCTGATGGAGGAGAACCGTGACAGCCTCGAAAACGGCGATCCGCCCATCGGCCGGCTGGTGATGCCGACGCGGCTCTTCGACGAGGAACTGACGCTCACCATCGGCCGCCTGAGGCTCGACCTCCGCCGCCTCGACATCCACAGCATCGACGAGACGGTGATCCTCGTGCCCGAGCACCGGACCATTCTCGCCGGCGACACGGTGGAAGACACCGTCACCTATGTCACCGAGCCGGACCGGCTGCATCACCACCTCGCCGACCTCAAGCGCATGGCGACCTGGGATTTCGACACGATCCTCCCCAATCACGGCACGCTCGAAAAGATCGCCAGTGCCGGCTACGACAAGCGCTTCATCGCCGCGACCGAGCTCTATGTGAACAAGCTCACCGGGCTCGCCGAGCATCCCGAATGGGCGCTTGAGGACCTCCGAACCTTTGCCGCCGAGTCCCTGGCTTCGGGGGCTGTCGAGTATTTCGAGCCCTACGAAGTGGTGCATCGCGACAATGTCGCGGCCTGCCTGAAGGCGGCCGCGCAGGCTGACCGAGACATATCGCCCTAGTTGGCCAATAAAGTTGATCATCGTGATCATGTTGGGATAGAGCGTGTGCCGGGATAACCGGAGACTCTCTGTCATGAAATCAATCTGGCTCGCAGCGCTCGCTGCTCTGGCGCTCACCGCAGGCACGGCCTTCGCCGACGATATCGTGGTCACGCACGCGCAGGGCGAAACCACCGTCCCGCACAATCCGGCCAAGGTCGTGACGTTCGACATGGCCGCGCTCGATACGCTCGACGCCCTGGGCGTCGACATCATTGGGCTGCCGGGCAGCAACCTGCCCCAGTACCTGTCGAAATATGCGGATGAAAAGTACCTCAAGCTCGGCTCGCTGTTCGAACCAGACTACGAAGCCGTCGCCGCAGCCGCGCCCGACCTGATCATCGTCGCCGCCCGCTCCTCGGGCGCCTATGCCGAGCTCAGCAAGATCGCGCCGACCATCGATCTCACCAACAACTGGGCCGACTTCGCCAACTCGATCAAGAGCAACAGCCGGATCCTCGGCGAGATCTTCGACAAGTCCGCTGAAGTCGAGGCGATGATCACCAAGCTGGACGACAAGATCGCCGCGATCCAGGAAAAGGCCGCCGGTGCTGGCACCGGCCTTGTCATCCTCACCAGCGGCGCGGAAGTCACAGCGTTCGGTCCGGGTTCGCGCTTCGGCTGGATCCACGACGCCCTCGGCATCGCGCCGGCGGGCAGTACGATCGCCGCCGAGACCCATGGCGACGTGGTCTCGTTCGAGTACATTCTCGAAGCGGATCCCGACTGGCTGTTCGTCATCGATCGCGATGCGGCGACCGGCGAGGGCTCGGCTGCCTCGATCCTGGACAACGAGCTGGTCAACCAGACCAAGGCGGTCAAGAACGGCCATGTCGTCACCATCGACCCGGTCCGTTCCTACATCGTCAATGGCGGCCTTCCCGCCTTCCTCACCCAGGTCGAGCAGGTGGGCGCAGCGCTGGGCGTCGAGTAAATTGCGGCGCGAGGCCGGAGCGCCGGGCCGGTCATGTCCAAGCTGAAACTGGGACTCGCCGTCCTGATCGTGGCGGCTCTCGCCGCGATCAGCCTGTTCATCGGCGTCAGCGAGGTGTCGCTCGGTAGCCTGCTGTCGAGCGCCGCCGAGGATCGGCCGATGCAGGTGCTGCTGATCAGCCGCATTCCGCGCACCCTGGCGCTGATCCTCGCGGGCAGCGCGCTGGCGGTGGCGGGCCTGCTCATGCAGATGCTGGCCCGCAACCGTTTCGTCGAGCCCTCGACCGCCGGCACGGTCGAATCCGCCAGCCTCGGCCTCCTCGTGGTCACGATGCTCGCTCCCGGCTGGCCGCTGCTGGCCAAGATGGCGGTGGCCGCGCTGTTCGCGCTGGGCGGCACTGCGTTGTTCATGCGGCTTCTCGCCAGTGTGCCGTTGCGCTCGCCCTATGTCGTGCCGCTGGTCGGCATCATGCTGGGAGGCGTCATCTCGGCGGCGACCACCTTCATCGCCTATCGCTACGACCTGCTGCAGACGCTCGGGGCCTGGACCATGGGCGACTTCTCGGGGGTGCTGCGCGGCCGCTACGAACTGCTCTGGCTTGCGGCCGGACTGACCGTGATCGCCTATCTCGCGGCCGACCGCTTCACCGTTGCGGGGCTCGGCGAGGCCTTCACCACCAATCTGGGGCTCGACTACCGGCGCGTGCTGGCGCTCGGGCTCTCCATCGTCGCCATGGTCACCGCCGTCATCGTGGTGACGGCCGGGGCAATCCCGTTTCTGGGGCTGATCGTCCCCAATCTGGTCAGCGCCGTGATGGGCGACAATCTGCGCCGTTCCATCCCGTGGATCGCGCTCACCGGCGCGGGCCTCGTCCTCGCCTCGGACATTGTGGGGCGCCTGATCCGCTTCCCTTATGAAATCCCCATCGGCACCGTGTTCGGCGTCGCGGGCAGCCTCGTCTTCCTGTGGCTGCTGCTCGGGCGGAGGCGCCAGCTTGGCTAGCTCACCCCGCCGCTCGACCCCCGTGCTGCTGGCCCTTGGCGGACTGACGGCGCTCTCAATCCTTGCCTTCCTCGTCTGGGACGCCAAGGGCTCGTGGGATTTCGTCCTCCCGTTTCGTGGCCGCAAGCTCTGGGGGCTCTGCCTCGTCGCCTATGCCATCGCGGTGTCCACCGTGCTGTTTCAGACCGTCACCGGTAACCGCATCCTCACCCCGGCCCTGATGGGCTTCGACGCCCTCTACCAGCTGGTGCAGACCAGCTTCGTCTTCGTCTTCGGCGGTTTCGCCTATCTGACGCTGCCGCCCGAACTCCGCTTTGCGGTCAATGCCGGCGCGATGATCGTCCTGGCGCTCGTGCTGTTCCGGTGGCTGTTCGGGCGCGAGGGGCGGAGCCTCCATCTGCTCGTGCTCGTCGGTATCGTCTTTGGCGTGCTGTTCCGCTCGGTGTCGGGCCTGATGCAGCGGCTGATCAATCCCAATGATTTCGCCGTGCTACAGGACGCGATGTTTGCCAGCTTCAACGCCATCGAACCGTCGCTGCTGCTCCTCGCCACCATAGCCCTGGCGCTGACCAGCCTTGCCGTCCTGCCGCTGCTGCCGCGGCTCGATGTGCTGCTGCTCGGGCGCGAAGCAGCGATCGGGCTCGGCGTCGACCATCGCCGCACCGTATCGGCCGTGCTGGTGCTCGTCGCGATCATGGTCAGCGTCTCCACCGCGCTGGTCGGGCCGGTGCTGTTCTTCGGCCTGCTGGTCGCCAACCTTGCCTATCTGGTGGTGCCGACGCATCGGCATGCCGCCGTGCTGCCCGCCGCCGTGCTGCTGGCCCTGATCGGGCTGGTGGGCGGACAGGCCGTGCTGGAGCACGCCTTCGGCTACGACACGGCGCTGGCCGTGATCATCGAGTTCGTCGGCGGGCTGGTCTTTCTCACACTCACACTCAGGGGGCTGGTCCGATGATCGAAGCCAAGGGGGTTCGGAAGAGCTATGGCACCAGCCTGGTGGTCGATGGCGTCAGCATTGTCCTGCCAGCCTCGGGCATCACGGCGCTGATCGGCCCGAATGGAGCGGGCAAGTCGACGCTGCTCAGCATGATCAGCCGGCTCCTGCCGATGGACGCGGGCGTCGTCACCGTCGACGGGCTCGATGTCGCCCGCACCGCCTCCGACGTTCTGGCACGGCGTCTCGCCATCCTGCGGCAGGACAATCACATCGCGGCCCGGCTGACGGTCCGAGACCTCGTCGCCTTCGGGCGCTACCCGCATTCGAAGGGACGGCCGACCGATGAGGATCGCCGGCATGTCGAGCGCGCGCTCGGCTTTCTCGAGCTGGACGATCTCGCCGACCGTTTCCTTGACGAGCTGTCCGGCGGCCAGCGCCAGCGCGCCTTCGTCGCCATGGTGCTGTGCCAGGACACGGACTATGTGCTGCTCGATGAGCCGCTGAACAATCTCGACCTCAAGCATGCCGTGCGCATGATGCAGATGCTGCGCCGCGCGACGCGCGAACTCGGCAAGACCGTCGTGGTCGTGCTGCACGATATCAATTTCGCCTCGGCCTATGCCGACCATATCGTCGTCATGCAGGACGGCCGCGTGGTGCATGAGGGCAATCCCGACGCCATCATCCGCGCGGAGGTGCTGAGCGCGGTCTATCAAGTGCCGGTGCGCGTCGAGGTGATCGATGGCCGGCGCATCGGCATCTATTACGATCAGGAGAGCTGAAATGCCTGTCGACCTCACCCGCCCCGTCGCCGAACGCGTCCGGCACGAGCTGAAATTCCGCATTGCAACCGTAACGCAAAGCGAACGGATCACGCCCGGCATGGCGCGCATCACGCTGACGCATCCGAGCTTTGCCGAGTTTCCCTCGGCTGCATATGACGACCACATGAAGCTGTTCTTCGCGCCGGCGGGGACGGAATTGGTGATGCCGCAGCCCGGTCCCAACGGGCTCGACTGGCCGGAGGGGGCGCCCCGCCCCGAGGGCCGCGACTATACCCCGCGCCGCTTCGACAAGGCCAGGGCCGAGGTGGTCATCGACTTCGTGCTGCATGGCGACGGCCCTGCCGCGAGCTGGGCGGCTGCGGCCAAGCCCGGCGACACTGTTGGGGTCGGCGGCCCGCGCGGCTCATTCGTCGTCCGCGACGATCTCGACTACTACGTGCTGATCGGCGACGAGACCGCCCTGCCCGCCATCGGCCGTCGCATCGAGGAACTGCCGGCCGGCAAGCCGGTCGTGGCCCTGATCGAGGTGGCGGACGAAGCCGAGCAGCAGAGCTTCAGCACCAAGGCTGCCGCCCAGGTCACCTGGCTGCCGCGCTCTGCGGGTGGACCGACGCTGCTCGAGGCGGCCAAGGCGATCACCCTGCCGGCCGGCACCGGCTACATCTTCATTGCCGGCGAAGCGGCGGCCTCGGCAGCGATCCGCGAGCATTTCGTCACCGAGCGCGGCCATCCGACGGACTATATCAAGGCCGCGAGCTATTGGCGGCGCGGCGAGGCGGATTTCGACGACGGCCACGCCCACTGAGCGGTCTGAGTTCCACACGGCGGAATGCGAGCGCGTTGACCGTCCGCCCGTCGCTCCCTACCCCTTGTTGACGCAAGCGAGGGGAGCGACATGCGCATTTTTCTGGCGACACTGGGCACCGAGACCAACACTTTCGCCTCGTTTCCCACGGGGCTGGAGGAGTTCAAGCGTACGCTGTGGGCCGAGGACGGCATCGAAAAGGTGCCGCTGACACCGTGGTCGGCGCCGGCACATCACTGGCTGAAGCGCGCGCGCGGCCTCGGCTGGGAGGTGGTCGAGAGCCTCCACACCTTTGCCGAGCCGGCCGGCCCGACGATCCGTTCCGCCTATGAGATGATGCGCGACCGCATCCTCTCCGACCTCGCCAAGGCCGGGCCGGTCGATGCGGTGATCATGTTCCTGCATGGTGCGATGATCGCCGAGGGCTATGACGACTGCGAGGCCGATTTCGTCACCCGCATGCGCGCTCAGGTCGGCCCGAACGTCAAGATCGGCCTGGAGCTCGACCTCCACGCCCATATCGACGAGACGCTAGTCAAGGCCAGCGACATCATCGTCTTCTACAAGGCCTATCCGCATATCGACTACACCGAGCGTGCCGAGGACGTGTTCGCGCTGATGGTGCGGCTGCTCAATGGCGAGATCGACCCGAAGATGGCGCTGTTCGACTGCAAGGTGATGGGCCTGTTCCCTTCGACCCGCGAAGGCCCGATGATCGACTTCACCGCCGATATGTTCGCCGCCGAGGGCAAGGACGGCGTGTTGTCGCTGTCGCTCAACCACGGCTTCCCCTGGGCCGATGTGCCCAATGCCGGCGCCAAGATGCTGGCGGTGACCGATGGCGACCAGGCGCTGGCGGAGCGGATGGCCGAAAAGTTCGGCAAGCGCTTCTATGCCGAGCGCGCCGAGGCCATGCTGGATTTCGTGCCCTTTGCCGAAGCCATCGAGCGGGCGAAAGGCACCGGCGACAAGCCGATCCTCCTCGCCGACACCTCCGACCAGACGGGCGGCGGCGCGCCGGGCGACACCACCTACATGATCGAGGCGCTGCTCGATGCCGGCATCCCCGATGTCGTCTACGGCCCGCTCTGGGATCCGCTCGCCATCGGCATCTGCTTCCAGGTCGGGATCGGCGCGAAACTCAAGCTCAGGATCGGCGGCAAATACGAGCCGCATTCGGGCCCCTGTCTCGACGTCGACGCGGAAGTGATCTTCCTCAAACGCGACGCCTATCAGGACCAGCTTACCGACGAGCGCGTCATGGTCGGCGATGTCGCGGTCATCCGGGTGGCAGGGATGGAGATTCTCCTCACCACCAAACGCGTCGGCGTGTTCTCACCGACGCTGTTCACCCATCATGGTATGACGCTCGAGGACAAGCGCGTCATCGCGCTCAAGAACCTCTACAAGCACCGCGACATCTTCCGGCCGCTGACGCGAGAGCAGCTGTTCGTCGCCACTCCCGGCGCCTGCCCCCCGGACTGGAAGTCGATCCCGTTCCAGCGCATCCCCCGCCCGATCTGGCCGCTGGACGACGACCCGCTCGGGCTGGAGGGGTAGTCGGCTACGCAGAGTTCAGATCCGAAGGTTGCAGTGGCCGCCTTCTCCCCTTGTGGGAGAAGGTGCCCGAAGGGCGGATGAGGGGTCCTCGTCGCTTCCTCCGCCGACTCCGGCCTTGGCCGAATACCCCTCATCCGGCGCTGCGCGCCACCTTCTCCCACAAGGGGAGAAGGCAAACTGGTGCCCGCCGCTCAAACGAGACTACGCGCGAACGGGAGTTCCGCCCGCCCTCAGCGCTGGTTGAACAGCACCTTGTGGGTTTCCTTGTCGGTGGCGGCGCTGAGGTGCTGGCTCGGCGGCAGCGTAATGTCGAGGGCGCGCTTGACGCCGGGGCGCGCGATCATACGCTCGCGCCAGGCATCGAAGCTCGGGAACTCGCCAGGCTGGATGCCGTAGTTCTCCCAGCCGCGAGACCAGTCGAGAATTGCCACGTCGGCGATGGAGAAATCGCCCGCGACATAGTCCTTGCCCGCGTCGGCCATTTTCTTCAATTGCGTGTCGAGCACGCGGAACAGCCGGTGCGCCTCGTCGCTATAGCGCTTGATGGCATAGGGAATTTTCTCGGGCGCGTAGCGCGAGAAGTGGTTGTTCTGCCCCAGCATCGGGCCGAAGCCGCCGACCTGCCAGAACAGCCACTCGTCGATCTTCACCCGCTCGGTCCAGTTGGTGCCGTAGAACTTGCCGAACTTTTCGGCCAGGTATTTCAGGATGGCGCCGGACTCGAAGATCGAGATCGGCTGGCCCTCCGGACCCTCGGGGTCGACAATCGCCGGGATCTTGTTGTTCGGCGAAATCGCCAGGAATTCCGGGGTGAACTGGTCGCCCTTGCCGATATTGATCGGATGAATGGCATACGGCACGCCCAGCTCTTCCAGCATGATGGTGATCTTCCGGCCATTCGGGGTGGCGGTGTAATAGAGATCGATGGGAAGCGTCTGGGTGGTCATTGCCTGTCCGGGGTTGGTGTAGCGCAGGGCGGGCGGCCGCGACGGCCGTGTCTCCAATCTATCGGCATTTGCCGATAGAAGGCAACCCGGCCGCCCGCATAGCTGCGCTGAACTAGGCCCGGCTCAGCCGCATATGCGGCTCGCCATTGGACGTCTGGGCCGGCGAAATGCCCCGCAGGTCGACCGTGGCGGTCACCCGCTGGCGAAACGCCGAGAACAATTCGCTGGTCACCACATCGACCGGCTTGTCGAACTTCACCGTCACCTGGAAATGCCGCATGTCGGGCAACATCTGCACGCCCAGCACCATGCCGGTGAAGGCCTGGCCGAGATAGGTCCCTTTGACCCGCTGGCCGACCTGCGCCGGGCTCACCGCCCGCTCGGGCAGCGCGGCCGCGGCCGTGTTCCAGTCGCGATAGCCGTGACGGCGGGCGATTTCTTCCAGCGCCGCGCCATGAGTCATGGCCTCGCCGGCAGCAACGCGCGTGGCGCGGAGTTCGCGGGCTTCGGATTTCAGGGTGGCGGCACTTTGTACGTCGAGAGAAAAGCTCATGATGTCCTCAGGGAGGCTGTCGCTCATGGGGCTCGCCTTGCCATGAAACGCCTCGTCGGAGCGATCATGTCAGCTTTCGCGTCGTGCGGCTGGACTTCACCATCGGGTTTCCCCGGCGAGCGGCAGGTGCCAGCAACCTGAACGCTAGATGATGCGTCGCGAGCCTTCCGTCAAGACCCGAGCCATCGCGTCCGCTGATGGCAGCATCACCGCTCGGCATTTGCACAGCCGCCCCGGCTCGCCTACTGACCTCGGCCGGGGAGAACACCATTGATCGAACTGATGCTGCTCGTCGCCGGCCTTATCGCCGGTACGCTGAACTCGCTGGCCGGCGGCGGCTCGTTCGTCGCCTTTCCGGCGCTGCTCGCGGCCGGCGTGCCGCCGGTGATGGCCAATGCGACGAACACGTTCGCCGCCCTGCCCGGCTACATGAGCGGCGCCGCCGGCTATGCCAAGGACATCTTGCGACACCGCGACCGGCTGCTGGTCTACACGCTGGTGTCGGCGGGTTTCGGCTATCTCGGCGCGGAACTGCTGCTGCGGGTCTCGAACGAAGCGTTCAACCAAATCGTCCCGTGGCTGATGGCGTTCTCCGTGCTGCTCTTTGCCTTCGGCGCCCGGATCAACCAGGCCGTGGCGCGGCGGACCGGCGGCGGACGCGGGGCGCGTCTGGCCGGCACCGTGGCGCTGATCGCGCTCCTCGCCGTGCTGTCGCTTTATGGCGGGTTCTTCAATGCCGGCTTCGGCATCATGCTGCTCGCTTTCCTCGCGGTGGCGGGGATGACCGACATTCACGCCATGAACGGCCTGAAGCTCTGGATCTCGGCCGTCGTCGCCATCATCGCCACCGCCCGTTTCATCTTCTCGGGCGCCATCGACTGGTACCACGGCGGCATTGTCCTCGTCGGCGTGGTGATCGGCGCCTATCTCGCCGCCCGCATCGCCCACCGCATCCCCACCAAAGTGATCCGCGCACTGGTCATCATCTATGCCAGCGGGCTCACGGCGTGGTTCTTCTACACGGCATATTTCGCGAGCTGAAGGTCGTCGCTCAGGGGCGCACCCCGCCGGATTCACCGCAGCGCGCCAGGATGGCATCGACGACCCGATCCAGCGGCGCCGTCGCATCGATGGGCACGCCTTCCGGCGGCATGTCGGCCTTGGTTTCGTGCAAGTTTAGGATCAGCGCCCGCTCGTCCGGCCGTCCGCCGAACTCGTCCACAGGCCGCGCATCCAGCCGCCGGTTCAGCGTGTCGCGGTCGACCTCCAGCACGAAGACTCTGTCGAACAGCTCCATGAACCGGGGAACATTTCGCGCACCGCCGCAGAAGAACGAGATCGGCTGGTCCCGGTCGGCCGCCAGCGCCCGGACCTTGTTCTCATCCCATATGTGGTGCTCATGCACCCAGGTGGGGTCCTGAAGCCTCGACGCCGGCGCCGGCGCTGCGAACGGCAGTCCGGTGAGCGGGTCACCCCGGAGCGACAATTCCCGGTCGCCATGCAGAACATGGTAGCCGCGCCGCTGCAGCTCTTCGGCCACGCTGGTCTTGCCCGTGCCCGAGATGCCCTCGATGAGATAGTTTTTCCTGCCCATGCCGGCTTTTCAGTCCTTCCCGTGTCGCCGGTGTGACAACGCCAAGGACGCCTCGTCCTAGGCCCGCTTCACCCACACCGCGCAATCGTGGAATGCCGCCCCGCCGAAGGGGCGCACGGGATCCGACCCGATCAGCGTATTGATGCCACGGCCCCCGGCATGCGCCGCATTGGGGTGGATGCCCTCGGCGATCAACACGCCTTGCTGCATGCCCTCGAACAGCGCCGCGACCAGCTCCACCTTACCGCGGGCATTGCCGACGACGACCCGGTCACCTTCGGCAATACCCAGCCGTTCTGCATCTGCCGGGTGGATCAGCACATTCGGCACCGGCTGGCGCTTCTGGCTGCCGGGCGTCTCGGCAAAGCTCGAGTTGAGAAAGCTGCGCGATGGGCTGGTGGCGAGGCGGAACGGCGTTTCGTCATCCACCGCCTCCGTCACGTCCCAGTGGTCGGCAAAGCGCGGCATTTCGTTCGGGTCGCAGACCCACAGGTAGCCGCCCTTGTCGGCCACCGCCTGCCAGTCCGGCGCGAAGCGATAGCGCTTGTCGGGCCAGGCGAAGCCATCGGCGAAATGCGCGACGCGCTCGGGCGGATCACGGTCGACAAAGCCGGTCTTTTCGATCTCGTCGAGTTCGCCGAGGCCGGACTTCCTGAGGGTCGCCGCCACCACTTCCCGATCGGTCATCTGCAGCGTCTCGTGGCTGCTGCCCAGCCGACGCATCAGCTCGTTGATCACCTCGAAATTCGAGCGGCATTCCCCCGGCGGCGTCACCAGCTGCGGGCCGAACAGCACGCGGGTGTGGCCGCCGCGCCGGTAATAGTCGTTGTGCTCGAGGAACATCGTCGCGGGCAGGACGATATCGGCCAGCTCGGCCGTGTCGGTCATGAACTGCTCGTGCACCACGGTGAACAGGTCCTCGCGAGCAAAGCCCTGCCGCGTCAGTTCCTGCTCGGGCGCGACGTTGACCGGGTTGGTGTTCTGGATGAACAGCGCCTTCACCGGCCCGCCGCCCTTCAGCGCCGCCTCGTCGCCGGTCAGCACCTTGCCGATCTCGCTCATGTCGAGCTCGCGCCCGCCCTCCCCCAGCCCGGTGCCGAGGATCAGCGACTTGTCGAGCTTCCAGATGCCCGAATTGGTGTGGAAGGCGCCACCGCCCCGGTGCTGCCAGGCGCCGGTCATTCCCGGGATCGACAGCGCCGCGTGCATCGCCGTCGCGCCATTGCGCTGGCGGGTGAAACCATAGCCGAGGCGGAAGTAGCTGCGCGGCGTGGTGCCAATCAGGCGCGCAAAGGCCTCTATCTCGGCAACCGACAGCCCGGTGATCGCTGCCGCCCATTCGGGCGTCCGCGTCATCACATGCGCCTCGAACTCGGGAGAGAAGTCAGTGTGGCTCGCAAGGTAGGCGCGGTCGGCCAACCCCTCGCGCAGCAGCACATGCATCACGCCCAGCGCCAGCGCCCCATCGGTGCCGGGCCGGAGCAGCAGCGGCATATCCGCCTGCTCCATGGTGGCGTTGCGATAGATGTCGACGACCACCAGCTTGGCGCCGCGTTCCTTCCGAGCACGGACCGCGTGGGTCATCACATTGACCTGCGTCGCCACCGCATTGGTGCCCCAGATCACCACACAGTCGCTTTCGGCCATTTCCTCGGGATTCGGTCCGGCCAGAATGCCGGTGCCGGCGAGAAAACCCGGCCAGGCCGTGCCGGTGCAGATAGTGTCGTACTGGTTGGAGTAGCCGCGGGCCTTGCGCAACCGCTCGACGCCGTCGCGATGCACATGCCCCATGGTGCCGGCATAGAAATATGGCCAGATCGCTTCCGGACCGTCCTCCGCCTCGATGACGAGGAAGCGCTCGGCGATCTCCGCCATCGCCTCATCCCAACTGATCTGCTGCCAGTGGCCTTCCCCCTTTTTGCCAATGCGGCGAAGGGGATAGAGGAGACGCTTGTTGTGATGAATCCGCTCGGCGTAGCGCGCGACCTTCTCGCAGATCACGCCCGCGGTGTAGGGATCGTCCTTGGCGCCGCGCACGCGCCCGATGGTGCGGTCGTCGAGCAGCTCGATATCGAGCGCGCAGGTCGAGGGGCAATCATGCGGGCAGACGGAGCGGGCGATCCGGGGCGGGTTGAGCGCGTTCATGGGCACCTCGTGGACGAGCCGCGACTCTAGGAGTTTCGCTGCCCCCTGTCAGCGCTACCAGCAATGAATTGTTGCGATGGCAGCCATCAACCGGAGCGAGCCAGCGGCAGCGTCACGATGAACACCGCGCCACCGCCCGGCTGGTCCTCCACATGCACGCCGCCGTGGTGCCGGCTGACAATCTGGTCGACAATGGCCAGACCCAGACCGCTGCCACCGCTCAGCCGGTTTCGCGAGGTTTCCAGCCGGTGGAACGGTTCAAAGATCTGCCGGCGCTGGTCTGCAGGGATGCCTGGGCCGCGATCGGCGACGCGCAGCACCGCCATCTCACCCCGCCTCTCCACCGACAGATCGGCGCGATCACCATAGGCGACGGCGTTGTCAACGAGATTGTCGATCACCCGCCGCAGCGGTAGCTCGGCGATGGCCACCGGCAGCGGCGACGCACCGGCCCAGGCAACGCGCCCCGGTGCGCTCGTCTCGTGTGCCGCCGCAACCTGCTCGAGCACAGCCGCAAGATCCGTACTGGCTCCCTCGGGCGATGGCGCCATCGCCGCGAATTCGAGGCTTTGCTCGATCAGTTCCTGCATCGCCTCGAGATCGGCGATGGCCTTGTCGCGCGCCGTGCCCTCGGGCAGCAATTCCAGCCGTAGGCGCAACCGGGTCACCTGAGTGCGCAGGTCGTGCGACATCCCCGCAAGGATTAGTGCCCGGTTGCGGATCAGCGCGGCGATCTGGTGCTGCATGTCGTTGGTGGCGCGGATCAGCCGGCGCAGCTCCGGCGCCCCCTGCTCCGGGATGTCGTTGGGCGTGGCGCTGCGGGCAAAACTGTCCAGGCCCTTGGCCAGCGTTCTGAGTGGCCGGGTCTCGCGAAAGATCGCCGCCACGGCGCCGATCAAGACGAGAATCCCGATGCCTCCGGCCGCTATGGCGACCAGCGTGCTGAACGCATAGGCATCGACGTCGTTGCCCGGGTCAAGCAGCAGGTAGCGGCCGTCTTCGAGTTCAACGGTGATGCGCAAGTGTCGGCCGAAAACGCGCGCCAGCAGACCGCGCGTCTCGGTCAGCGGGTTGTTGGGCACATAACTGACATCGATCCGGTCGGGGGCGATCCCTTCGGCCGCAATGCGCTGGCGGATCGTTTCGGCCGTCCAGCTCAGCAACGGGCCGCCGGACTCGGGCGGCGGCGCAACATCGGAAATCGCCAGCCGGAAGCGGTCATTGTTGAGCAGTTCGAGTGCCAGCCGCTGCCGCAATGGCGCCTGCCGCTCGAACAGCCGGACGATTGCTGCCACCTCACGCGCCGCCGCGCCGCGGATGCCACCGAGATTCAACCCATCGTCGCGGGAGACCTGCACGGCCAGCGCAATCATCTGCAGGAGGAACAGCGCGCCGCCGACAATCAGGATCAGCCGAACCGAAAGCGAGACGCCGCGCATCAGAAGTCGGTCACCGGAAGCGCGAAGAGATAACCGCCATTGCGCACCGTGGTGATGGCGGCGACCACATCGGGCGCGTGCGGCGCCAGCCGGCTGCGCAGCCGCGACACGGTGACGTCAATCGTGCGATCGAGTGGGTCGGCCTGCCGCCCGCGCGTCCAGTCGAGCAACTGGTCGCGGCTCAGCACGCGGCGCGGGTGCTCGATGAAGCAAACCAGCAGGTCGTATTCGGCCGTGGTCAGTGTCAGATCCGCGCCATTTGCGGCCGTCACCATGCGGCCATCGAGATCGATGGTCAGCTCCCCGGCGCGCTTTCGCCGGCTGGAGGGCGTCGCGGCGATCGGAGCCGCCATCCCGGCCCGCCGCAGCTGGGCCCTGATCCGTGCCAGCAGTTCGCGCGGGTTGAAGGGTTTGCCGAGATAGTCGTCGGCCCCGAGCTCCAGCCCGACGATGCGGTCGACCTCGGCCGACTTGGCCGTCAGCATGATCACCGGCACGATGGAATGCTGGCGGATACGGCGGCAGATCGACAATCCGTCCTCGCCGGGCAGCATCAGGTCGAGCACCACCAGTGCCGGCGCAAAGCTCTCGACGGTCTGGGTGGCGAGCCGACCACTGTCGAGGGTCTTCACCTCGTAACCCTCGCGCGCGAGGAACTCCGACAGCAGCGCCCTGATGTCGGGGTCGTCTTCGATGATCAGCAATCGGGTGGCATCCATGCCCCGTCCCTAGCCAGCCACGGCCGCACCCTGCAATCGCAGGGCACGGGCTGCAACAAATCGTTACACGATCGGGCGCGCCTGCAACATCGGCGCAAAGGCCGCCCCGCATCTTCCTCCCATCGCAAACGCCAACGCGGAGACAACAAGATGCTGAAGACCCTGATTCCCGCCGCCCTGATCCTCGTCACCATGGCCGGGTCCGCCCAGGCCTGGGAGCGCAAGGTGACCGTCGACACCCCGCGCGGCACCTATACCGGCAAGGCCGAAGTCTACTGCTTCGACGGCGCCTGCTATCGCGATAGCGAGCTGAGCGGAGTCAACGGCGCCACCTTGCAGAAGAACGGCATGTGCGTGCTCAGCGAACCCGGCGTGTGGCACTGCCAGAGCACCGCTATCGGCCCGAATGGCGGCGTGCGGCACCGCTCCTCGACCATCACCGTCAACTGAGAACACCGAGAAGGCCCCCGAGGCCTTGGGAGCGAAGGCGCGGCTCAGAGCCCCCGCCCTGCCAGGAGCCTTCGCTCCCTCACTTTTCCTTCCCCGCAACACACTGTCGATCAAGGACCTGAAGTGACCATTCGATTTGCCATCGCCACCGCCCTCTGTCTCGCTGCGACCAGCGCCGGGCTTGCCGCCGAACTGAGCTGGGGCGACAAACTCGCCCTGCAAAAAGCCTGCGGCAACGACCTCAAGTCCCTGTGCGGCGAGGTGGAACGCGGCGAAGGCCGCATGATGCAGTGCGTCGCCGACAATCAGAGCAAGCTCAGCGCACAATGCGCCAGCACCATCGAGGAGCTGCGCAGCAAGCTTGACTGGCCGATGGAGACCGAGGCGAACGTCCTGTAGGCCTACTCGCCGGCGCGGATGCGGGCGAGTTCGACACCGTAAAGGCGCAGCGCCAGGTAGATGGCGAAAGCGAAACAGGCGATGCCAGCCATCTGGCTCCACGGCATCGCCGACAGCAGCGGCACGTGCTTGGCCAGCAGCATCGCACTGATCAATGCGAGCACTGCGGCAACTTCGGAAATTCTGAACGGCATGGTCTGTTGCGATCCCCAAATTTTGGATGCGCTGACGCGGCGCGGCTGCGGTGTGGCACCGAGCGGATCGGAGCCCCCGCGACCACGCTAGCCAAGTTGCGAAATGGTTCCATCAACTTTTGCGTGAATCGGCGTCGCTGTCGAAAGGCGGTGCAAAACCGCAACAGCGGGTTGGTGCGTTGACATCGGCCCGCTGCCGCGCCCATCTCACCTCAGAGGTGCAGATGGCCGAATCCGACACAAACCATACATGGCTCCGTGCGCTCCGCAGCCGGTTGCGGCTGCTCTATCACGGGCATTCGCCGGTGGCCGAACGCTTCCAGTTCGGGCTGCTGATCGTCGACCTCGCCATCATCGCTTTCTTCATCGCGACGCCGCTGCTGCGTGACAAGCCGGTGTTTCTATGGGTCGATTTCGCCGTGTTGGTGCTGGTGGCGGTGGATCTGGCGGCCCGCGGGCTCGCTAACAACGAGCCGCTGCGCTGGCTCAGGCAGCCGACGACCATCGTTGATCTCTTCATCATGATGACGCTGCTGTTTCCCGCCTGGCTCGCCAATCTGGGCTTTCTGCGCATCCTCAGGCTGTGGACGCTGTCGCGGAGCGGCGCCCTGTGGCGCCCGTTGCGGCATTTCGGTCTCACCGAGTGGCGAGAGAGCGGCGAGGCGGTGGTCAATCTCGTCACCTTCCTGTTCCTCGTCTCCGGCTTCGTGCTGACCTTCTTCCGCAATGGCGAGGTGGGCATCGCCGGCTATGTCGATGCGCTGTATTTTACCGTCGCGACCGTCACCACCACCGGCTTCGGCGATATCACGCTGCCCGGAACCTTCGGCAAGCTGACCTCGATCGTGGTCATGATCGTCGGCATCTCGCTGTTCGTCAGGCTGGCGCAATCGCTGTTCCGGCCCACCAAGGTGCGCTTCCCCTGCCCGCAATGCGGGCTGCAGCGGCACGACCCCGACGCCGTGCACTGCAAGGCCTGCGGCCACGTGCTCAACATCCCCAACGACGAGGATTGATCAGCGCGACAGCGCCCGGATCTCCGAATTGGCCCGGCGCAAGCGCTCCGCGAGGCTCGAGCCGACCGCCAGCACCAGGGCGCTGAAAGCGTGAGGCTGCCCCTCGCGCAGCCGGTCCAGCGCGAAGCGGTCGAGCACCAGCACTGTGCCGGAGGTCGCCGCGACCACGTCGGCGGTGCGCGGTGCGTTGCCAAACAGCGCCAGCTCGCCGAACATCATGCCGGCATCGATGGTGCTGACGCGGTGGCCCGGGCCATTGCCGACGCGTACCGCCACGTCGACATGGCCTTCGGTCAGAAAGAACAGCTCGTTGGCCGGGGCGTTCTGGGCGATCAGCGTCTGCCCGATCTCGAACCGTCGCTCTGTGACGTGCTGGCGCAGGGCCGCCAGCACCTCAGGCTCCATCCCGGCCAGCAGGTCGAACTCCTCGAGCGGCACATGGTTGATGCGGCTTGGCGCCTCGGCCCGTTCCAGCAGCCGATCCTCGAAAAACTCGAGCGCCACGTCGATATTGGGAAAGTGCATTTCCTGTTCGAAAGCGTTCGGCACTTCGCCGGACACAGTAACGATGGCGAAGGTCTTGCCGGCCTGCTGCAATGTCAGCCGTGCGGTGTTGAGCAGGTCGATGGCCACGTCGTCGAGCCGCAGCACGCGGGTCAGGTCGACGAGGAAGTAGTAGGCGGTCGAGGTGTCCTCGATCAGCCGCCGCGTGACGCGCTCGGCCTCCATGAAGCCGAGGTCGCCCTGTAGCTCATAAACCGAAATCAGGTGCCCGAAGCGGTCGAGGGTCTTGCCCTGCTCGCTGCGGCGCACGCGCTTGGAATGAATCTCGTCCCCGCGATACAGCCGGCGGAACGGCACCAGCCCGCCGCCACGATCCTCGAACAGGTGCAACTGGAAATTGTGCGAGATGTCCTCGCAGACCTTCACGCCGCGCAGGCTGTTGCCGACCTCGTCGAGCCGCGGCGAGAAGACACCAATGCCGAGCTGCCCCGGCAGCACTGCAGTGATGCCGCCCCCGACGCCGCTCTTGGCGGGCAGACCCACCGAGTATTGCCAGCCCCCGGCATAGTCATACATGCCGCAGGTGTTCATCACCGAGAGCACCGAGCGGACATTGGCCGCCGACAGGGCGCGTTCTCGCGTCACCGGATTGATGCCGCCATTGGCGAGTGTCGCCCCGATCATCGCCAGGTCCCGCGGCGTCACCAGCAGTGAGCACTGCCGGAAATAGAGGTCGAGATGCTCGTCGACATTGCCTTCGATCATCCCCGAATTGAGCTCGAGATAGGCAATGGCGCGATTGCGGTTACCCGTCAGGCTTTCGGAGCGATAGACCGCCTCGTCCATATCGAGGACACGGCCGGTGAACAGGCGGAACATCTCGATGATGCGGTCCATGCGCTCGCCGTGATTGGCGCCGCGGATCAGCGCGCTGGCGGCAATGGCGCCGGCATTGACCATCGGGTTGAACGGCCGGTTGTTCCGTTCGTCGAAGGTGATGGAATTGAACGCATCGCCCGATGGCTCGACGCCGATCTTCCGGAGCACCGCTGGCTGGCCGTGATCCTCCAGCGCCAGCGCGTAAATGACGGCCTTCGACACCGACTGGATGGTGAATTCGGCGTCGGTATCGCCGACCTCATAGACGAAGCCGTCGGTGGTGGCGAAGGCAATGGCAAAGCGGTCGGGTGGAACGGCTGCAAGCTCGGGGATGTAGCTTGCCAGTTGCCCATCGGTATTGGGCAAGTGCCGCTGATAAAGTGCCTCTAGGTATTGCCACACAGGCAGTTCGCGCGACACGGCCATGTCGCTGCGCGTGGCCATCTTCTGCATATCGTTGACTCTTCAATGCCCTACAAATATGCACGTTATGCGCCCTGCCCCAGAATGAGCAATACTCCAGATGGCAGATTGTCTTCCCTGGCGGCATGATGTCATGTCTTGATCCTGACATCAGTTCGAAGTGAATGTGGACGCCACGAACTGAACAGCGGAGGAAATGATGAAGACGGGTCGTTTGGGACGGCAGCTTACGGGTCTTGCCGCTGCGGTTTTTTGCTCCATGGCAATGATGGCGCCCAGTTACGCCGCCGGAGGCAAAGCACTCGGAGTGGATCCCGATGCCAGCGCTACCACCGATGAAGTAACGCGCACCTTGACTGTTGGCGACGATCTCGCGATCGGCGACATCGTGGTGACAGGCGAAACCGGGCTGGTTCAGATCCTGTTCGACGACAAGACCGAACTCGTGGTTGGCCCCCGCTCGCGCTTGATCATTGAGGACTACCTGCTGCGCGAGGATGGTTCGGCCGGCAAGTTCGCGATCAACGCGCTGTCCGGCACCTTCCGCTTCGCAACCGGTCTTGCCGCCAAGGATCGCTATCTGATCAAGACCCCGACGGGCACCATCGGCGTGCGCGGCACAGAATTCGACTTCAATGTCGATGAAGAGGGCACCCAGGTGCTGCTGTTCAAGGGCGGGTTGCAGTTGTGCAACCTCAAGGGCGTCTGCGTCTCGCTCGACGGCAGCTGTCAGGTCGGCACGTTCGATCTGGCGGAAGCCCTGCTGGTCGGGCCGACCGACGAAATCAATGGCGAGGCGCGCGAAGATCTCAGGCAGTCGTTCCGCTACGCCGAAGCGCAGGGCCCGTTGATGCGGCAATTCTGGATCGAGAACGCCCGCGAATGCCTCAACCGGCCGTTCGTCGGCAACACCTACACCGAGTTCACGTCACCGGCGTCGACGGACAAGAACCACCCGGAACCTGAGCCCGAGCCTTGCGGCGACTATGATCCCTACAACGAAGAATGCTGCGAGTGCGGCTGAGCCTAGCGAAAAGGCAGCGGGTGGCTTGAAACCACCCGCTGCCGTTCTCAGAGTTCGCTGAACGGGACGCCGCCGCGTGACTTGCTGTTCTTGCGGCTTTCGACGATCTGGACCACCACCCGCTCCGCCGGCACGCCGTAATTGCGCACCACCGCATCGGTGATGTCGCGCATCAGCGCCCGCTTCTGCTCGGCGCTGCGGCCTTCGACGGCATAGACGATGATCTCGGGCATCCGCTCAGGCCTTTGCCGAAGCCTTCTTGCTGGCCGATTTCGCGGGCTTGGCTTTCGCCGCAGGCTTGCTCGCCGCGGCTTTCTCCTTGGCCTCGGCCTCGCGGATCTTGGCCACCGAGGTCCCCATGTGGCCCCAGTTCTTGTTGTCGACCTCTTCAATGACCACAAAGGTGTATTCCGGCTTCTTGTTCAGAATCCGGACCAGCATCTCGGTGGTCTCCTTGTAGATCTGCAGTTTCTGCTCGTAAGTCGCGCCGTCAGTAATTTCGATACGCACGTATGGCATGCCGGATTCTCCTCCCAAAACGGGCGAAGGATGCGGCAGCCGGGCACGTGCGTCAATCGAGCGGATCGAAGGATTTCTTGGGTTTCTTCCGCGGCGCCGTTCCGGCGTCAGCCAGCGGGTCGTGCTTCACCCGGTTCTTGAACTTGGGCTTACCCTTGTCCTTGGGGCTGGCCTTCCGTTCCTTGCGCGACGGCGCGTCCGGCCGGGCTGCGGGTGCCGCTGACTCTGCCAGCGGCGGCGTGATATCGCGCGCCGGCCGCGTGGCCAGCTTGGCGCCCTTGTCGCTGCGCACCTTGTAGCGCGGTCCCTCGTCGCGCGCGGCAGCGCCCTTCTTTGGCCATGGCGCATCCTTGCCGGCATTGAAGCGCGGCGCCTCGTCGCGCGGCTTGTAGCTGCGCTTGGCCGGGGCCGAAGGCGGGCCGGAGGCGGCGATGGTGATGCCGTTCTCGATCTGCCCGCCCGTGCGCCCGATTGCGGCGGCGAAGGCCCCTGCCCGGTCGGCGGCGATTTCGAAGCGCGTTTCGTTGTCGAGGATCTTGATCGAGCCGATGTCACGCTTGGTCACGTCGCCGGCCTTGCAGATCATCGGCAGCAGCCATTTCGGATCGGCGCGGCGATTACGCCCGATCGACAGGGTGAACCAGCGCCCGTCGACCATCGGCTCCGGCTTGCCGCGCGGGCTGCTGTCGAACTCGCGCGCCTCGCGGCGCGGCCGTTCCTGCGGGATCGGAGCGTCCGAGACTTCCTCGGCGGCGGGACGGGCGGCGCGCTCGCGGCGGATATAGGCGGCCGCCAGCTGCTCGGGCGTCACGCGCTCAAGCAGCTCGGCGATGAAGCCGGCATCGACGTCATCGGCCTCGACCGTTTCACCGGCCGCCTCGAGGATCTGCGCGCGCTGGCGCGCCTCGATCTCGGCAATGGTCGGCGCCCCGCGCGTCGTGGCATCGAGGTTGGCGGCGCGCAGCACCCGGCTCGCGGCGTTGCGGCGGTGCAGCGGCACGATCAGCGCGCAGAGCCCCTTGCGCCCGGCGCGGCCGGTCCGTCCCGAACGGTGCAGCAACGTTTCGGGGTTCGAAGGAATATCGGCGTGGATGACCAGATCAAGATTGGGCAGGTCGATGCCCCGGGCCGCCACGTCTGTCGCGACGCAGACGCGAGCCCGGCCGTCGCGCATCGCCTGCAGCGCATTGGTGCGTTCGGCCTGGGTCAGCTCGCCTGACAGCGCCACCACCGGGAAACCGCGATTGGCGAGCCGCGCCGTCAGGTGCTTCACCGATTCCCGGGTGTGGCAGAAGACGATGGTGTTGGCCCCGTCATGGAGCAGCAGCATGTTGATGACGGCGTGCTCGCGCTCGTCATTGCGCACCACCACCTGCTGATACTCGATATCGGCATGCTGTTCGCCGGCAACCGTCGCAACGAGGCGGAAGGCGTCGCGCTGGAAGGTCTTGGCCAGCTCGGCAATCGCCCGCGGCACCGTCGCGGAGAACAGCAGCGCCCGGCGGGTCTCAGGCGTCGATTCGAGAATGAACTCGAGATCCTCGCGGAAGCCCAGATCGAGCATCTCGTCGGCTTCGTCCAGCACCACGGCGCGGACATGGCCAAGGTCGAGCGCACCCTTCGAAATGTGGTCGCGCAGACGGCCGGGCGTACCGACGACAATATGGGCGCCGCGCTCGAAGGCCCGGCGTTCGGTGCGGATGTCCATGCCGCCGACGCCGGCAGCGATCTGCGCACCGGTGCCGGCATAAAGCCACTGCAACTCGCGCTGCACCTGCATGGCCAGTTCGCGGGTCGGCGCGATCAGCAGTGCCAGCGGCGCACCCGCCGGCCCGAAGCGCTGCTCCTCTCTGAGCAGAGTTGGCGCGATCGACATCCCGAAGGCGACCGTCTTGCCTGATCCGGTCTGGGCCGAAACCAGCAGGTCGCGTCCCTGCGCCTCGGGTTCCAGAACGCCGAGCTGCACGGGCGTCAGAGTTTCATAGCCGCGGGCGGCAAGCGCTGTGGCAAGGGCGGGATGGATGGTTTCGGGCAGCATGTTCAACTTTCCGGCGGAACGCCTTGAACCCTCCGCGCTCGGCGCCAGCGGGCTCAACTGAGGAAGCCGGATCGTATGATTTCGGCCACCCCCAAGCCTCGCACCGACAAGTGTCGGGCGGGCATCCGGCCGTTTGCATGCAACCACTGGCAAAACAAAAGGGCCGCCCGGAGGCGGCCCTCTGAGTTCATATCAGATCGGCGATCAGCCGACGATCTCTTCGTCCTTGAAGAAGTACTTGATCTCCTGGGCGGCCGTTTCCGGCGCATCGGAACCGTGCACGGAGTTCTCGCCGACCGACAGGGCGAATTCCTTGCGGATGGTGCCCTCGGCGGCATTGGCCGGGTTGGTCGCGCCCATGATCTCGCGGTTCTTGAGGATGGCGCCCTCGCCTTCCAGAACCTGAACGACCACCGGGGAGGCGATCATCTGCTCGACCAGTTCGCCGAAGAAGGGGCGTTCCTTGTGGACGGCATAGAAGCCTTCCGCCTGGGCGCGGGTCATGTGAATCTTCTTCATGGCGACCGGACGGAGCCCGGCTTCCTCGAACTTGGTCAGGATCTTGCCGATCAGGTTACGGCGAACCGCGTCGGGCTTGATGATAGAGAACGTGCGCTCGATGGCCATTGGTGGTCCTTGCTGCGTGTGGGCGAAGTGCTCGCGGCGTGCTGACTGCTTGCCGATGAAAGAAGGTCGCGCCTTTTATCCAAGCCCCGTGACCGGCGCAAGACGGCGGTTGCGGGGCCGATTGCCGCTGGGTTAGCTGAGGACATGGATAGGGAGATCACAATTCGCCCGGCGCGGCCGGAAGACCAACCCAGACTGCTGCACATCATGTGGCAGACCGTGCTCGACAGCGAGAGCGATCGCGAGATGCTGCTGGCGCGCCCGGAACTGGTGCAGGTGCCGGTCGAACACCTCACACCGGCCGCGGCCTGTGTGGCTGAAATCGCCGGGATCGCGGCCGGTTTCGCCGTGGTCTTGCCCCGGTCCAACGGACAGGCCGAGCTCGACGGGTTGTTCGTTGATCCAGCGCTGCAGCGCCACGGTATCGGTCGGGCGCTGACTACCGAAGCGAAGCGGCTGGCGCGTTCGATGGGGGCGGCTGAACTCTATGTCGTCGCAAACGAGGACGCGTTGGCCTTCTACAATTCAGTTGGATTTGTCGAGATCGGCAGAGCCGACACAACGTTGCGCGCCGCGCCGCTGATGCGCCTCACCCTGTGACTGCGCGTGCGCGAGATTTCGCGTGCTGCCCCAAGGACCCTCCACCGACGCGCGTCATACTTTTCGGCGGACCCAAATCAGTCCAGTCACGCCCGCCCGCATGACTTGACGATCGCGATGCGGGTCCGCCAACCGTTTTTCGACCGGGCGCGCCGGCAGCGCATCAAGCACGGCCTCCCAGCCCCGCTGCTGGCCGGGTTATCCGCGCCGGGTGGACCGGGATACGCCCACTATTCCTGTTCGAGTCCGCACTCGCTGCCAGCGATCTCGGTCATGCCGAACACCATCTGCCGGCCGTCGGGATAGAGTACCGTGACCTCAAGTTCCGTCGCAGTCTCGTCGAGTCCTAGCACCGCCGTCCCCTCCACCGGGACGATCTGCATCGTGCAAACTTCGGACGTTTCGCTGGTCGGCATCGTCACCGTGACAAGTCCGTCCTTGGGCTCGAACACGGCCGGTTCGCCGACTTTGTGGCACGCGCTCCCGTCGAAGCCGTAGCTGAGGATCACCTCCTGCGGGCCCGCGCGGCAGGCGTCCAGGGTCGTGAAGCTGGCCGGTGCGCTTGCCACTGCCGGGGCGGCAAGCATAAGCGCGGCGGCAAGAGTGGCGAGTGGCGTGGCGGCTTTCATCGGAATTCTCCGGGTCGATCATGTGATGTTCCCGTCCTAAGGCCGCAAACCTGCACCCGGTTCCCTCAAACGGCCGGTTGTGATCGGCCGGGGCAGTTCGATCGGGCCGGTGCAACGGTGGACAAGCCCGGCCGCAGCGCTTATCTCACGCGCTTTCCAAGGTCCCGCCCCATGCTGACGATCAATAATCTCACCTACCGCATCCAGGGGCGTCCGCTCTTCGAAGAGGCCTCGCTGGTCCTGCCCGATGGCTCGAAGACCGGCTTTGTGGGTAAGAACGGCACCGGCAAGACCACGCTGTTCCAGTTGATACTGGGCGGCATCGCGCCCGAGGGCGGCACGATCGAGGTCAATCGCAAGGCGCGGATCGGCGCGGTGGCGCAGGAAGCGCCGGCCGGCGAGATCAGCGTGCTCGATGTGGTGCTGGCCGCCGACAAGGAACGTACGGCGCTTTTAGCCGAAGCCGAGACCGCGACCGACCCGAACCGCATCGGCGAAGTCCATACACGGCTCGCCGAAATCGACGCCCATACCGCCGAGGCCCGCGCCTCGACCATTCTCAAGGGTCTGGGGTTCGAGCAGGACCGGCAATTGGCGCCGACGTCGGAGCTCTCCGGCGGCTGGCGCATGCGCGTCGCGCTTGCCGCCGTGCTGTTCTCGCAACCCGACCTGCTGCTGCTGGACGAGCCGACCAACTATCTCGACCTCGAGGGCACGCTGTGGCTGGAAAAATATCTCCAGACCTATCCCTATACCGTGTTCATGATCAGCCACGACCGCGACCTGCTCAACAAGGCCGTCAGCTCGATCTGCCATCTCGAGCACAAGAAACTGACCTTCTACAAAGGCAATTACGACACGTTCGAAGAGACGCGTCGCATGCAGATGGAGCTCAACAACAAGGCCCGCGAGAAGTCGCTGGACCAGATCGCGCACCTGCAGAAATTCGTTGACCGCTTCAAGGCCAAGGCTTCCAAGGCCGCTCAGGCGCAGGCGCGCGTCAAGATGATCGCCAAGCTGAAGCCGCCCGCGGCGATGTTCGACGAGCACTCGGCGCCGTTCAACTTCCCCAATCCGAAAAAGGAACCCGCTTCGCCGATGATCACCTTCGACAATGTGTCGGTGGGCTACGGCGACAAGGTGGTGCTGCGCCATATCACCAACCGCATCGACCCGGACGACCGGATCGCGCTGATCGGTGTCAACGGCAACGGCAAGTCGACCTTCGCGAAGCTCCTCTCGGGCGACCTCAAGCCGATGGGCGGCGAGATGCGCAAGGGGCGCGGGCTGGAGATCGCCTATTTCGCCCAGCACCAGCTGGACAAGCTGAAGCCGGAATGGACGCCGTTCGAGCACATCATCGAGTTGATGCCGACGGACAGCGAGGCCAAGCGGCGCAGCCGCGTGGCACAGATGGGCCTCACCACCTCGCGCATGGATACCAAGGTGAAGAACCTCTCCGGTGGCGAGCGCGCGCGCCTCATGCTGGGGTTGATCACCTTTGGCGGCCCGGGCATGCTGATTCTCGACGAGCCGACCAACCACCTCGATATCGACAGCCGCGATGCGCTGGTTGCGGCGCTCAACGACTATCAGGGCGCCGTGCTGATCATCAGCCACGACCGCCACCTGATCGACGCGACCGTCGACAAGCTGTGGATCGCCCAGAACGGCACCATCGAGGAGTTCGATGCCGATCTCGACGCCTATCAGCGGGCGTTGACCTCCAGTTCGAGCGGCAAGGGCAAAGGCAAGAAGGGCGCAGAGACCTCGATCACCGACGATCGCAAGGGCCAGCGTCAGGACGCGGCACAGAAGCGCGCAGACGTCGCGCCGCTCCGCAAGTCGATCCGCGATGCCGAGCAGAAGCTCGAGCGGCTGCGCACCGAACTCAACCGAATTGATGGGGTGCTGGCCGACCCGAAGATCTACGACGGCGCCCCCGAACGTATTATCGTCCTAGGCAAGGACAAGGCACGGTTTGAAGCCGATATTGCCAAGATTGAGCAGAGCTGGCTCGAAATGAACGAAGCACTGGAAGCGGCCCAGAAAGCATGAGCAAACCCTCGAACTTGACCTACATGACCGCCAGCCAGGTGATCGGCCTGCTCAACCTGGAGCCGCACCCCGAGGGTGGCTGGTATCGGCAGAGCTTCGCTGACCGCCTCGACAATGGCGGCAGGCCACTGTCGACTGCGATCTACTACCTGCTCGAAGGCGGCAAGCGGAACGCCTGGCACCGGATCGACGCCACCGAGATGTGGCATTGGTATGCGGGCGATGCCATGCGCATCGAGACCTCGCATGACGGTGTGCATCGCACGGAATCGCTGCTCGGCCCCGATCTGATGGCCGGCGAGCGCCCGCAATTCGTCATCCCGGCCGGTCACTGGCAGCGCACCACCTGTCTCGGCGAGTGGACGCTGATCGGCTGCACCGTCACCCCCGGCTTCCAGTTCTCCCGCTTCGAGCTCGCCGAACCGGGCTGGGAGCCGGGTTAGGCATAGAAGGAAGACGTATCGGGCTCGATCCGATCTATAATCACAGCCTTCTTTCCCCGCTCAGCCTCGGACAGGTGAAAGACGATCCTCACTGGGTAGCTGTCGCTCATCTGCACCGGGTCAGACGAATTCGGATCGTATTGCAGCTTAACGTACACTCTCCCAGGGGCGATATAGTCCTTGCCTTGAACGACAATGGCGTCAGGGTCGACACTCAGGCCTTCGAACAACGTCTGGGAAGACAGATCCGCCAAGCTCTGCCACTGCTCGGAGTCCTGAAGGGCAAACCCCTCCACAGCCGGAGGAAGTGCCTCGGTGAGGAACTCCGACAGCCCCCGGTCCGGTCGAATTGCGATTGAGCTCTTCATTCTCCCAGTGCTCCATTCTCGAGACGCCATCTCAGCGTCCTAGATAGTCCTTCAAGATCGGCCATCAAGAACGCCTCGTCGACACCCATCCCAAATAGTGAGCGGCGAAACTCCGCTTTCATGTCACCCGGAACGATGAACGTATCAGTTTGGTCTCGAAGTCGCCAAGGCTTGTCAGGCAGTGGGTGAACACTGAAGAGGCCGCGCTGCATGGTGATGCGACTAGCCACGGCGGATGGCTTCAGGAATCGTGCCTCACCTATTGAGAACGGGTCGGGCGTATCCTCACGGTCTGGTTGGTAGAACCCCACTTCCCGCGCAGAGACGGCGATAACCTCACCGTTTGAGCGACCTCTGGCAGACCGCTCGCTGGCGAAGAAGGCAGCAACCAGGGCGTTTGTGGACCAGTCGATCAGCCGGGTAGGCAATCCGAAATGCTGCGCAAGCGCTAGCCAGTCCCAATCGTTGGTAAGCTGTGATCGGTCCACCATTGGCAGCGCTGCGCGCTGGAACTCCCGGAACAGTTGAACTTCCTTTTCCGGAAGATAGGTGCCTAACCGCCCAACCGACGGGCGAAGCGGCCATTGTCTGCCCTGCCCCCTGAATACCCAACGCGGGGCCGGATGGGCGTGCACCCAATCTACGTATTCTTTGAACTTTGATTGAGCGGATTGCCTAGCTCTCAGTCTCGCTCGCGCATCTGTCGAGCTTGCACGATGTATCGCCACAGTCTCTGTTCCCAGCGAAGAGGCCGTAACTCTGATCATCTCACGAGAGGACTGACAACCCTTAACCCTTCTTCACCCACCTGCCCCCGGCATCCTGCTGCCAGTAGGTGAGCTCGTTGCCTTCGCGAAGCGCCTTCCACGCCTCGCGCGCTTCGGTCACGGCATCGGGGTCGTGACCGGAGAACATGTAGGCAATGCGCTGATAGCTGCCGCCCTCGGTCGGCACCGCCCGGTCGACGAAAAAGCGGATATCGGCGCTGTTGGGGTTGTGCGGCCGCGTGGTGATCAGCACGGGCTGCAACGCGTCGGCATCGCCGCCGGCCAGGGCATGCGGAACGAACGCATCGTCGCGAAACGTCCAGAGCAGCTGGTCGATGACTTCGGCGCGCTCATCGCTGCCGGTTTCGATGACCACCTTCCAGCCGCGCTCGAGGCTCTTTTCCACCAGCACGGGCAGCACCCGCTCCAGCGGCTGCGTTTCGAGGTGGTAGAAAAGGATCTCGGTCATTCGGCCGACTTCGCCTCGTGCCTGTCCCTGAGCCAGCGATCGAGCAGCGCCACGCCGAACCCCGAGGACCAGGCGGTATTGGTCTCTGTGGAGGGCGAGCTCAGCGCCGTCGAAGCAATGTCGAGATGCGCCCAGGGCGTGTCCTTGACGAAGCGCTTCAGAAACTGCGCGGCGGTGATGGAGCCCGCCGGGCGGCCACCGGAATTCTTGATGTCGGCGAAGCGGCTTTCGATCAGCTTGTCATAGGCCGTGCCGAGCGGCATGCGCCACAGCTTCTCGCCCGTCGCGAGACCGGCCGCGAGCAGGTCTGCCGCCAGCGTGTCGTCGTTGGAAAACAGCCCGGCATGCTCGTGACCGAGCGCAACAACAATCGCGCCGGTCAGCGTCGCGAGGTCGACGATGGCCTTGGGCTTGAACCGCCCCTCGGTGTACCAGAGCGCATCGGCGAGGACGAGGCGCCCCTCGGCATCGGTATTGACCACTTCGATGGTGGTGCCGCTCATGGCGGTCAGGATGTCGCCCGGGCGCATCGCCGTGCCCGACGGCATGTTCTCGACCAGCCCCACAACCCCGACGACATTGACCTTCGCCTTGCGGCTCGCCAGCGCGTGCATCAACCCGATCACCGTCGCGGCGCCCGCCATGTCGCCCTTCATGTCTTCCATGCCGGCGCCGGGCTTGATCGAGATGCCGCCCGAGTCGAACACCACGCCCTTGCCGACAATCGCCACCGGTGCCGTGTCGTCGCCGCCCCGCCACTGCATGATGGCCAGCCGCGCCGGGCGTTCCGAACCCTGCGCCACGGCGAGCAGCGCGTTCATGCCCAGCGCCTGCATCGCCTCGGCATCGAGAGTTTCGACCTCCACCCCGAGCTCCCGCAGCGCTTCGGCGCGGGCCGCCACTTCCAGCGTGCCGAGCAGGTTCGGCGGCTCGTGCACCAGATCGCGCGCCAGCAGCGTGCCCTCGGCCACCGCCATGCGGTCGGCTATGGCGAGATCCGTCGCAGCCTGGTCGGCGACATGCAGGCTCAGCTGGAATTCCGTGGGCTCGCCATTGTCGTCGCGCGGCCGCTTATAGCGGTCGAAACGGTAGTGGCGCAGCCGGAAGCCCGCCGCCAGTTCCGCAACGCTCGCGGGGGTTGCCGCCGCCTCGTCAAGCAGCACGGCGGCGCTCTCGACTTTCAACCCGATCAGCTTGGCCGCCAGCGAGCCGCCGCGATCGGTCCATGCCGACAGGGCGGTGTCCGGCTTGCCGCTTCCGAGGACGACAAGGCGTTGCGCCTCGAGCCCGGCCGGCGCCAGCAGATCGAGCATCTGGCCCTGCTTGCCACGAAACTTCGCGGCACCAGCAATCCGGGCCCAGTCGAGCCCCGTCGCCGCCCAGATGGCCGCAGCGCCACCGGCCGGCGCCGAGTCTTCGGCGACATAGATGACCATTGCCGCGGCGGCAGCCAGCGGCAGATCGGTGGTTTCGATGCGAACGGTGTGGGCCATGAGATGTCCGTGAGATGTCCGTGAGATTCCGGGAATGTCCGGGAGTGTCCCGTTGCCGGGAAGGAAGGAACGGCGGAGCTTGCCGACCAGAGATAGCGGCTCCCGCCGTCGCGTCAATCCCGCAACACCCGGGCCGGCATCGATCCGCATCGGAGCATCCCGGCGTCGGGCGACCTTGCCAGCCCGAGGCGAAGCAGCACAAATGCGTTCACGGCGCGCGGCGCCGAATGCGAGTTCGAGCCGCCGGTCCATGTCCAGGTTGTCACGCTATCTGTTTGGATTGTTCAGCGCGCAGGCCGCCGCGCTGTTCACCTTGGCCGTGGTGCTGATCTTTCTGGTCCAGTGCCTGCGGGTTGCCGATGCCGGCGCCGTCCGCGGCCAGGGGCTGGGCATCATCCTGCTGCAGGCGCTGTTGTCGATGCCGGCGCTGGCCGTGAGCTTCCTGTTCGTCTGCATCGCCATCGGATTGGCACGCGCCCTGCGCGGCCTCGCCGAAACCCGCGAGTTGCACATCATCCATGCCAACGGCCGGTTGCGCGCGCTGTTGGCTGCGATTGGTGCCTTTGCCATCGTCGGCGCCGTGCTGGCGCTGGTCCTCACCCATTTCGTCGAGCCGCTGACGCTCAGGGCGGGCACTTTGATCAGGGCCCGCATCGCGGCCGATATCGTCGGCCGCTCGCTGGTGCCGCACCGCTTTGCCCAGGTGGCCGAGGGCGTGACGATCATGGTCGGCGGGCGCGGGCGCAATGGCGAGATCACCTCGTTCTTTGCGGACGACCGGCGCGACCCCAAGACTCAGCGCACCTACACGGCCGAAAACGCCCTGCTTGCCTCGGATGGCGAGAGCTATGTGCTGCAGCTCGAGAACGGCGCCATGCAGTTCCGCAACGCCGATGGCCAGTTCTCCGAGATTTCCTTTGCCCGTTACGATATCGATCTCGCCCGGCTGACCGGCGAGTTCGACGACACCCAATCGCAGCGCGAAACCACCAGCCTGACGCTGATCGAACAGAGCCTCGCCCGCGGCGAGATCGCCCCTGCCGACGCGCGCCGGCTGGTGACCCGCACGATCGAGGGGTTGCGCGTCCTGGCGCTGACCGCCATCGTCGCGGCCATGGCGGCGTTTCCCACCGGCCGGCGCCGGCGCAGCCGGATTCCCCTCGAACTCACCGTGTTTGCCATCGCCTTTGCCGAACGCGGCATCACTGCTCTCGCCCCGGGCAATGGCCTCTTCGCGCCCGCCACCGGCGGCCTCGTCATGCTGGCCGCCGCCCTGGTTGTGCTGACGGTTCGACTGCGGCTCTTCGCACCGGTCTGGCGGAGGCGCAGCGCATGAGCGTCATCGACCGGCACGTGACCCTCAGGCTCGCCGCCAGCGTCGGGCTGACGCTGGCGATCCTCGCAGGCATCGCGGCACTGTTCGAAACGCTCAATACCCGCCGCCTGATGGCGCTGACCGATACCGGCGGCCCGCTTCTCGCCCTCGCCGCCATCGCCACCTCCTCGGCGCAATGGCTGCTGGAAGTGTTGCCGCAGGGCGTGCTGATCGGCCTGATTGTCGGGCTGGTCGGGCTGCAGCAATCGCGCGAGATGCTGGTGATGAAGAGTTCGGGCCTGTCGATCTGGCGGTTGATGCGCGGGCCGCTGATGGCGCTGGTCGCACTCGGCCTCGCCATCGGGCTCGGCGCCGACGCGCTGGTGGTCAGTCTCAATCGCACGCTATCGCCGGGCAATGCGCTGAGCACTGGCGACAGCCAGCAAGGCAGCATCTGGCTCGAGGAAACCGGGGCGACGCCCTACGTCCTCTCGGCAGCCTTTGCCTATGCCAGCGGCGATCGGCTGGACGACGTGAAGGTGTTCCTGCCGGGTGGGACCGACTCGCCGCGCCAGCGAATCGAAGCACCGGCCGCCAGCCTCGTCGACGGCAACTGGGTGTTCGAAACCGCGCTGCGGTTCGAGGCCCACAAGGCCCCGCAGACGCTCACCGACTACCGCCTGCCGACCAGTCGCAGCGCGGCGGACATGCGGGCCCGCCTCGCCTCCGTGCAGGATCGGACCTGGTACGAGCTGCTGGCCGAACTGCGCGACGGGCTCAGCGATCCGGTGCAGCTGGCGGCCACCGTGACCCGGCTTGTCGAGCTCTTGGCACTCCCCGCGTCGCTGATCGGCTCGGCAACAATTGCCTTCGCATTTACGGCCGGTTATCGAAGGGACAATAAGTATGCCACGACGGTAGTTTATGGTGTCGTTCTTGGTTTCGTGGTTTATGTAGGGTCTGAGTTGGCGGTGCGCGCAGGTGCCGCTGGGGTGATCGATCCTTTGGTCGCGGTCCTCGGACCGCCGGCACTGGCTGCCGTGATAGGTGTGACAGTGCTGCTCCATAGGGAAGACGGGCGGACATGACGATGCGACGCCAAGCGCTGGGGAGATCGTGGGGGCGCCAGTGCGCCGGGCTGCTGATCGGCCTGGGGCTGATGGCCGCCATGGCCGGGCCGGCCCAGGCGCAACTGATTCCACCCGATTTCTTCGATGCCATTCCGGCGGACGGCTCGCCTGCCGAAGTCGAAGCGAACGTCCTCTCCTACGACCGCGGCAGCGACCTGATCAGCGCCGAGGGCCGCGTGGTCATGCGCTATGACGGCTATCTGATCGAATGCGACGACCTGCGTTACAATCAGCGCTCCGGCGAACTCTACTGCACCGGCAATGCCGCCGTGCTCGATCCCGAGGGTAACCGCTTCACCGCCGAGCGCATCGAAGTCACCGGCGGGCTGAAGAACGCCTTTGTCGAGTCGCTGACCGTCACCACCTCCGACGGCGCGTTGATCACCGCGCGCGACACGCGCTACTCACGCGAACTCGAGACCATTCTCACCGATGCCACCTACGCCCCCTGTGGCCTGTGCATCGACGAAAAGGGACGCCGCATTGGCTGGAAAGTGCGCGCCGCGCGCATCGTGCAGGACCCGATCACCAAGGGGATCACGATCGAACAGCCGCGCCTCGAAGTGCTCGGCACCCCGGTCGCCTGGCTGCCCTGGCTCTCGCTGCCCGATCCGAGCCAGCCGCGCCGAACCGGTGTGCGTCTGCCGACGGTCGACTATTCCGGCGAACGTGGCCTCCGGCTCACCGTCCCCTACTTCATCGCCGTGGGTGAAGATACCGACCTGCTGCTTTCACCGCAACTGATGAGCCGGCAGGGTTTCCTGATGGCCGCCGAGTGGGAGCAACGCTTCGACTATGGCCAGTTCAATGTCGCTGCGTCGGGCCTCTACCAGCTCGCGCCGGGCGCCTTCTCAGGCACGGTGGGCGATCGCGAGTGGCGCGGTGCCATCCAGACATCCGGCGAGTTCAAGCTCGCTTCCGACTGGACCGCGGGCTGGTCCTACACCGCGTTCAGCGATGCCGCTTATCTCGGCGACTACGACTTCAACGACGACGACACGTTGATCAACGAGCTGTTCGCCACCCATCTGAGTGACGATTTCTACGCCGACATCCGCCTGCAGCAGTACCTGGTGCTTGGCGACTACACCTCGGCCGATCAGGACCAGCAGGCCTTCGCCCTGCCCAATGCCCGCGGCGCCGGCTATTTCGATCTCGGTCCCAATGGCCAGGTCCGCACCAGTGGCAGCCTGCTCGGCGTCTATCGCGCCGCCGAGCAATCCGACATCTACGGTGGCGTCCCCTACGTCTTCGGCACCGAAGAGCAGAAGGCCCACGCGACGGCAGAAGCCAGCTGGCAGAATCGCTACATCACCTCTGCCGGCCTCGTGGCGACCCCCTATCTCGGCGTGCGGCTCGATGCGGCAAGCCTTGAAGGCACGCCCGCGGACGGAACGCTGCTGACGGCGACGCCGATCGCCGCGTTCGATCTGCGCTACCCGATGATCGCCATTGACGGCCTCGACACCCATCTGCTCGAGCCGATCGCGCAGGTGGTCTATCGCGGCTCGGACGAGACGCTGGTCGGGCTGACCAATGACAATGCCCACAGCTTCGTGCTCGATGACACGAACCTGTTCTCCTACAACCGTTTCTCCGGCACGGACCGGCAGGAGACGGGGCTGCGCGCCAATCTCGGCGGCCGCTACCAGGCCAATTTCGCCAATGGCGGCTGGCTGGAGCTGATGGCGGGCCAGTCCTTCCATCTCGCCGGCGCCAACGCCTACGATACCGCTGACGAGGTCAATACCGGCGTCAGTTCCGGGCTCGAGGCCGATGCGTCCTACGTCGTCCTCGGCGCGCGCGGCTCGCCGGCCGCCGGCACTACGCTCGGGGCCAAGCTGCAGCTCGATCCCGACGGGCCGCGTGTGGCGCGTGCCGGGGTGGGTGGCGACCTGCAGCTCGCCGAGAACACCAGCATTGGCGGCGACTACATCTACCTGCCCGAAGACAGTGCGACCGGCGTTCTCGCCGACCAGCACGAGGTCACGGTACGGGCCCAGATGCCGCTCGCCGACTACTGGATCGCCAGCGCCGGGCTGTCGTGGGATCTGGCGGCGAGCGAGTGGCTGGAAGCGACTGGCGAGCTGGTCTACGATGACGGCTACTTCCTCGCGGGTGGCTATGCCAGGGCGACGGGCCCGACGCATACCAACCCGGATTCCTTCTCGTTCGGCGTCAAGCTGGCGCTGAAGGGGCCGACCGGAGAGCCGGCCTTCTAGGTGCGGATTTTGGCCGCAATCCTCTCCCAATAAGCTGCGGCGCCTCAGCGCCCTGATTCAGAAATCGAATGGTGACGACATGCTCCGTCTTCTTGCTGCCGCTGTGCTCTTCAGTGTCGCCCTTGCGGCCCCCGTCGCTGCGGCCACCAAGGTGACGGTGAACGGCGTCGCCATCACCGACACCGAAATCGCGCAGCGGGTGCGGCTGATGAAGCTGGAAGGCGGCGGCGGCACCAAGCAGGCGATGGAGCAGATGATCGAGGATCAGCTGAAGCTGCAGGAGGCCAAGCGCTTCGGCATCACCATCTCGGACGCCCAGGTCGACGACGCGTTCCAGAACGTCGCGCGCAACGTCAAGCTGTCGACCGACAAGCTGAACGAGCTGCTGCGCGCCAACGGCATCAGCGCTGCGACCATGAAGGAGCGCATCCGCGCCGCCATTGCCTGGAACCAGGTGGTGGATGTCGCCGTCCGTGCCCGCGTGCAGATCTCGGACCTCGAGCTCGAGCAGCAGGCTGCGGCCTCGCTCGATAGCGACAGCAGCTTCGACTATATCCTCAAGGAAGTGCTGTTCGTCGCGCCAGGTGGCAATGCCGCCGGGCGGACCGCCGCAGCCAACAAGTATCGCAGCCAGTTCGCCGGTTGCGACTCGGCCGTGCAGCTGTCGTTGAGCTTTACCGACGCCGCCGTGCGCGACATCGGGCGCCGTCACGCCACTCAGCTTCCCGAGGCCATTGCCGACGAACTGGGCAAGCTGAAGGTCGGCGGCATCACCAAGCCGCGCGTCACCGAGACCGGCGTCTCCATGCTCGCCATCTGCGAAAAGAACGCCGCGCGCGACCTGACCTTCATCAAGAACAAGCTGCGCAACGAGCAGGGCGGCAAGGCGATGGAAGCCGAGGCCGAGAAGTATCTTGCCGAACTGCGCAAGAAGGCCCAGATCGTCTACAACTAACGCCTCGTAAACCTGACTTCGTCATACGCCGCCGCACTTAGTCCGGCTGTGTTACCGTCGGGTCCGTGGCCAAACTGATGGCAATGAAACATCGGGCGGCTCGGCGTTGGAGCAAAGCATGGCGGACGCGAGTGACACCTTGCCGCTGGCGGTCAGTATGGGCGAGCCGGCCGGGGTCGGCCCCGAACTGGTCCTGCAGCTCTTCGCGCGCCGGCAGGAACTGAACCTGCCCCCTTTCATCGTCTATGGGCAGCGCGAGTTCCTGCTGCGCCGCGCCGCGCGGCTCTGGCTCGAGATCGACATCGTTGAAGCCACGCCGGAAGCGGCCGCGGAGCTCTTCGCCACCGCCCTCCCTCTCGTTCCCATCGACGGTCTCGTGCCGGACAAGCCGGGCGAACCCAGCCCGATCTCCGGCAAGGTGGTCATCGAGGCCATCGCGCGGGCCGTCGGCGACACGCTGCGCGGCGCCTGTCGCGGCGTCGTCACCGCGCCGATCCACAAGGCGGTGCTTTACGGCGCCGGTTTCAAATTTCCCGGCCACACCGAATATCTTGCGGCACTCTGCGCCGGCAACGGTCCCGTGCCGATGCCGGTGATGATGCTCGCGCATGAGGATCTGCGGGTGGTGCCGGCCACCATCCACGTGCCGCTAACGGCCGTCCCGGGCCTGTTGACCCGCGAACTGCTGATCGGCATCGGGCGCATCGTCGCCCACGATCTCCGCACCCGCTTCGGCGCCGAGCGGCCGCGTATCGGCTTTGCCGGGCTCAACCCGCATGCCGGCGAAGGCGGCACCATCGGCACCGAAGAACTCGACATCATTGCGCCGGCCGTAGCGCAATTGCGGTTCGAGCAGATCGATGCCGAGGGCCCGATTGCCGGTGATACGATCTTCCACCCGCCGATCTGGCGCCGGTTCGACGCCGTCATCGGCATGTATCACGATCAGGCGCTGATCCCGATCAAGGCCATGGCCTTCGACGAGGCGGTCAACATCACGCTCGGCCTGCCCATCGTACGGACCTCGCCCGACCATGGCACGGCCTTCGACCTGGCCGGCACCGGCAAGGCTTCGCCGAACAGCTTCATCGCTGCCCTCCGCCTCGCCGACCGGCTGACGCGCTGACGCGCTGACGCTACTCCGCCTGGGTCTCCAGCCAGGCGAGCATGTCGGCGATCTCTTTTTCCTGCGCGGCGATGATCGCCTCTGCCAGTTCGCGCGCGAACGGATCGTCGCCATTGGCGAGTTCCGCCTTCGCCATGTCGATGGCACCGCGATGGTGCGGGATCATCGAACAGATGAAGGCGACGTCGATATCGGCAGCCGTGCCGCCAGCCATCATGTCCATGTTCATCTGGTCCATGCCGGCCATCAGGTGTTCATGCGCCGGCGAGGGCATTGCCATCTGCATGGACGACATCGCCGGCATGCCGTCGCCGGCATTGGCGAGACAGACCGGCGGCAGATCGATCATCATGCCATGGCCGACGTGGTCCTGTGCCACGGCAGGGACGGCCAGCAGTGCGAGGGTGAGTGACAGGGTGAGTTTGTGCATTCGTGTTGCTCCATGCGACGGCCGGAGCCAACACCTTCCCACAATGGCAAGGTCAATGCCGCTTTCCAGCCGCTCGCGAAGGCGTTATCCCCTCGTCATGCAGATCGACTCCTTGCCGCCGCTCCGTGATGTGATCGCCCGCCATGGCCTCAGCGCCCGCAAGGAACTGGGACAGAATTTCCTGCTCGATCTCAATCTCACCGCGCGCATTGCGCGGGTGGCCAAGCCCGAGGAGGCCGACACGATCATCGAGGTCGGTCCCGGTCCCGGCGGCCTGACCCGCGCGCTGCTGGCCGAAGGCGCGAAGCGCCTTGTCGTTATCGAGCGCGACGAACGCGCCCTGCCCGCGCTCGCCGAGATCGCCGAGGCCTATCCAGGGCGGCTCGAGGTGATTTCCGACGACGCGCTTGAGGTGGATTATTCCGATCTGGCCCAAGGCAAGACCCGCATCGTCGCCAACCTCCCCTACAATATCGGCACCGAGTTGCTCACCCGCTGGCTGAGCCGAGAGCCGTGGCCGAGCTTTTTCGACAGCCTGACGCTGATGTTCCAGCGCGAGGTGGCCGAGCGCATCGTTGCGCCACCGGGCAGCGATGCCTATGGCCGGCTTGGGGTGCTCTGCGGCTGGCGGACAGAGGCGCGCATCGCCTTCAATGTCGATCGTAATGCCTTCACGCCGCCACCGAAGGTCACCTCCAGCGTCGTGCATCTGGTGCCGCGCCTCCATGGCGGCGATGTTCCGGCGAAACGCCTCGAACACGTGACGCGCGCCGCCTTCGGGCAGCGCCGCAAGATGGTGCGGCAAAGTCTCAAGGCACTGGGCGTGCCGGTCGAGCCGTTGCTTGCCGCCGCCGGGCTCAAAGGCGACGAAAGGGCCGAAACGCTGCCTGTGGACACCTTCCTTGCCATCGCACGGGCGCTCGGCTGATGGGCGGCGTGTTCGCCATCCTGCTCTCGCTCTTCGCCTTCGCGCTGCCGCTCGGCATCCCGCTGATGGCGCAGCGCTGGCGCAGTTTCGTCATCGTCCTCGCGCTGGGTGCGGCGTTCTTTGCCTGGTTGACCTGGGATATCGGCGGCCAGCCGCCAGGCACCGACAGCTTTCCCGGCGCCTTTCTCGGCGGCCTGATGCTGTTCGGCTTCGTCGGTGGGGCGATTGCCCGTTTCGTTATGCTCGTCAGCCGTCGATAGTCTCGGCGGTTGCCGGCCGCCTTGCGGCCAACCGGCTGGTGTCGGCCACCGAGACGGTCCGCTTCAGGATGATCGCGGCGCGTCCCAAGAGCGCCGAGTTGATCTCGGAGAGCGACATGGTCGGCGTGATATCGGCCCAGACTTTCAGGGTCAGGTCGTGGTCGATATCGCGCTGGTCGATGGTTTCGCGCAGCGTGACCTTCACCTTCCCCTCGACGCGCCCACCGAGCGTCGGATGCGGTCGAACATCCGCAATCGTGCAAGCTTTGATCTGAAATGACATGTAGTTATTACCCTCGTCATCGCTACCGCACTTCGCAGTGCCACCCTAATGCAGGTTTTTCCACAGGCAATGACGACTAACCTTAACCCAATTCGTTAAGCGCCGCAGATGTTTGACCATAAACTATCCACAGGCGTTGCGTTCAAATGTGAAGCGCAGGACATTGCCAGCCGCGACCACGGACGAGGAGTGACGTAATGCTGCGACCAGCGAAGCTGATCGCGTTCCAGGCGCAGATCGAGCCCAACAGACCCGCCATCGTGTCGGGCGACAGCATCGTCTCCTATGGCATGCTGGAACAGGGCACACGTGCCATCGTCCATCGCATCGCCGGTTTCGGGTTGCCGCGCGGCAGCCTGGTGGCCCTTTCCATCGAGTCCCCGGGCCGACACCTCGCAGTCAGCCTGGCGCTTGAGCGCTGCGGCCTTGTCGCCGCCGCCTTTGCGCCGGACACCCTGCACAGTGCTCTGCCGCCCCCGTCACTTGTCCTTACCGACAAGCCAGTCCTGATGCCCGATGGCCGTCAATCGGTCGTGGTGGACGAGTCCTGGTTCGGTGTGATCCCACCTGCCGGCACGATGCAGCCCGATCCCGGACCTGGAGACGACTACCGGGTATTTCTCGGCCACGACACCCAGGGTGCGCCACAACCGCTCGTCTACACCCAGGCAAGTGCTGCCGAACGGGTGGCGGAAATCACCTCGGCGCTCGACATGATCGGCGCCTACACTCGCGTGCTGCAGATGTTCGGCGTGGTGGCGGCGGGCGGCTACATGGGCACGCTTGCCGCTCTTGCCCATGGCAAGACCGTCTATTTCCCCACAGCCGGACAGGACCCGCTGGAGCTGGTGCAGGTCTACCAGTGCCATCTCATTCTGTGCAGCGCAGCGCAGCTGAGCGCCATGGCAGCGCGGCAGTCGCAGCGCTACCTGCCGTTGCCCTCGCTGGTCGGCATCGCTGTCGAGGGCGCGCTGGCCGGGGAGACCCTCTCGGCCGCCCGTTCGCACGTGTGCGACCGCCTGCTGACAACCTGGGGCGTGCCCCAGATGCCGATCGTCTCGGCTGAACTTGTGGGGCATCAGGACAGCGTCGCCGGATCGGTTGGGCTGATATGCCCATGGGCCGAGGCGCGCGTCCACGACGGGGCGGGGATGAAGCTGCCGCCGGGTGCGAGTGGCCCGCTGCAGGTCCGATCGAGAGCGGACGGCGCATCATGGCTCGATACGGGTGCGCACGGCGCCGTATCGCCTGCCGGGCGTCTCATCGTCTCCGGCGAACGCCACGAGGTAGCATCATGACCACCCCCTGGTCGCTCATCGAAATGCAGGCCAAGGTCACCCCGAGCGCCCTGGCCCTCGTCACCCCTGACGGGGTCATGCGCTTTTCCGAGCTTCGCGCCGCCGTGCTCGGTGTCGCCAGCCGCCTGTCGCGATTGCCGGTCAAGCCAGGCGACACCATCGGCATCGCCATGCAGGGTCCCGACGACCAGTTGCTGTTCGCGCTCGGCGCCATGCGACAGGGCATCGTCACCGCGCCGGTCACCTCACGCGCGGCCTTCGCCAGCCTCGAGCGCCCTGCCCTGGTGCTGACCGATGGGTCGGCGGTGAAGGCAGATGGCCTCTACACCATCCGCGCCGATGCCAGCTGGTATCGCGCTGCCCCCGCCGACATTCCCAAAGAAGTGCCGATGACCCGGGAAAGCCATTGCCGGGTCTATATCAGCTCGGGCAGCACCGGCCGGCCGAAGGCGATCATGCAGGATATCGGCGGGCTGATGGACCGCATCCTCTACTCGGCAATGACCATCGATTCTGCCACCGGCGGCCGGCGTCTGCTGTCGATGATGTTCCCGGCATCGGCCTGGGGCCTTCGCTCGGCGCTTTCGGCGCTATGCGCCGGCTGCGCGGTCTACTATTGCCGAAGCGCCGAAGACGCGCCGCGCTTTGCCCTCACCAATGCTTGCGACATGCTGCTGTGCTCGGTGCAGCAGCTGCGCGCCATCGTCGACGCGCAGAAGCAGCGCCTGTTCTCGCTGCCGGAGATGCGCTCGATCATCATCGCCGGCAGCTTCATGCCCGAAGGGTTGGTGCGCGCGGCGCAGGCCCTGATCGCACCACAGGTGATGATGATCTACGGCTCCAGCGAAACCGGCATCAACACCTATGGCATCGCGCACATGCATCAGTGGCAGGACGGCACGACCGGCTTCCTGACGCCCTGGAGCGAGATCCGGATCGTCGGTGAGGATGGTCGCGATCTGCCGCCAGGCGAGGAGGGCGAAATCTACGTGCGCGCCGCCGGCCAGGTCCCCGATCTGGGTGAACCGGCGACCGATGGTGGGCGCCGCTGGATCCGCCCCGGCGATCGCGGTCGCATGGAGGCCGATGGCCGGCTGACCATCGTTGGCCGCGTCGGCTCGGTGTTCAACCTGGGCGGCATCAAGATCGCCGCCGATCGCATCGAGGAAGTGCTGCTCAGCTATCCTGCGGTGAAGGATGCCGGCGCCATCGCGCTGCGCGGCGAGGATGGGGTCGATGTCGTCGAGGCCGCAGTGGTGCTCGCCACGCCGGCAACGCCCGACGAGATCATCGCCTTCATGCACCAGCGCATGCCCTCGGCTGCCCCGCGGCGCATCATGATCGTCCCGGCCATCCCCCGTGGCGGCGATGCCAACAAGGTGCAGCGCGAGGACCTCAAGCGGATGATGATGAACTAGACGGCGTCGATCTGTTCCTGCAGGTCGCGTACGAAGCCATCCAGCTCAATCTGGCGAACCCGCTGCAGGCGTGAGGCGGCGAGGATGCTGCGCACGCGCGAGGTGGTGTCCTCGAGGTCCTCGTTGATCAGCACGTAGTCGTATTCGTTATAGTGCTGCATCTCGAGCCGGGCGTTCTTCAGCCGCTTGGAGATGGTGCCCTCGCTGTCCTGAGCGCGACGCTCCAACCGCTTCCTCAGCTCGACGATCGAGGGGGGCAGGATGAAAATCGTCACCATGTCGGCCCGGCAGTTCTCGTAGAGCTGCAGCGTGCCCTGGAAGTCGATATCGAACAGGATGTCGCGACCCTGGCTCAGCCGCTCCTCGACGCGCGCCCGCGGCGTGCCGTAGAAATTGCCGTGCACCTCGGCGCTCTCCAGCAGCTCGCCCTCGGCCTGCATGCGCTTGAAGGTTGCGACGTCGATGAAGTGGTAATGCGTGCCGTCGACCTCGTCGGTGCGGCGCGCCCGCGTCGTCACCGAAACCGAGAGCGCAATGTTGGGATCGTCCGCGAACAGCGCGCGCGAAATCGACGACTTGCCTGCGCCCGATGGCGAGGCCAGCACCAGCATCACACCACGGCGCGGAAAATCCATGTCGACCTGCGTTTCAGTCCCGGTTGAGCGCTTGAGGGCGCTATTCGATGTTCTGCACCTGCTCGCGCAGCTGGTCGATCGCGGCCTTGAGATCAAGCCCGATCGCGGTCAGCCCGACGTCGCTCGATTTCGAGCAGAGCGTATTCGCCTCGCGGTTAAATTCCTGTGACAGGAAATCGAGCTTGCGCCCCACCGGCCCGCCCGCCTTCAACAGCTGCCGCGCCGCCGCGACATGCGCGCCCAGCCGGTCCAGCTCCTCGCGGATGTCGGCCTTGGTGAACAGCAGCATGGCTTCCTGCGCCAGCCGCTCCTCGGCGACGGGTGCCGCGGCATCGGTCAGCACCGCCAGTTGCTCGCGCAGGCGCGCCAGCATGGCCTCGCGGGTGCGCGAGGGATGGCGTTCGGCGGCCGCAGCCAGCGCTTCGATCTCGGCGATGCGCTCGGCCAAGATGGACGCGATGCGGGCACCCTCTTCCCGCCGCGAGGCGGCCAGCGCGGCTGTGGCGGTGTCGACAGCTGCAAGGATCGCTGCGTGCAGCTGTTCCTCTTCCTCCGGCGTCAGCGGGCTCTGGTGCTGCTCGATGACGCCCTTCAGCGCCAGGAGGCCATCGAGACGCGGCGGCTCGGCATTGACGCGCGGCGCCAGCCATTCCAGCCCGGCGATCACCGCCTCCAGCGCCTGATGGTTGATCACCACCCGACCGCCCTCGCCCTCACGCTCGACACCCAGCGTCACCGTCAGCGAACCGCGGGTGATCACCTGGCCGATCCGGCGACGAATGTCGCCTTCCAGCTGTTCGAATCCGGGCGCCAGCCGCATGCGCAGGTCGAACCCGCGGCCGTTCACCGACTTGATCTCGACGAGGATATCCGCCCCGGCCACGCTAGACGCGGCCCGGCCGTACCCCGTCATGGACGCAAGGCTGGCGGCGGTCGTCACTGCACACTCTCGCCGGCATCCTCGGCCTGCTGGGCCTCGAGGGCTTCGCGTGCCGCCTCGGACTCGGCCTCGGCAGCCGCCTTGCGATAAAGCGCGACGTTCTTTCTATGCTGCGCATAGGTTTCGGCGAACAGGTGACCGTCGGCCGGATTGGCGCTCTTGGCTACAAAATAGAGATCGCGGATCGACGCGGGATGCGCCACGGCGCGCAGCGCGTCCTCGCCCGGATTGGCGATCGGCCCGGGCGGCAGCCCGTCGATCTGGTAGGTGTTATACGGCGTCTCGGCCCTGAGCTCAGCCGAAGTCGGGCCGCGCGTCAGCACGGATTTACCCTCGGTCACTCCATAGAGCACCGTCGGATCGGTCTGCAGCCGCATGCCGCGCTTCAGCCGGTTGATGAACACCGCGGCGACCTGCGGCCGCTCACCGGCGACACCGGTTTCCTTTTCGACGATCGAGGCGAGCGTCACCATTTCTTCCGGCGACTTGATCACCTCGTCGATGGCCGGGTCGCGCCCGGCCCAGATCTCGTCGACCGCCGCCTTCATCCGCGCCGTCATCGCATCAAGGACGGCCTGGCGACTATCGCCGGGGAAGAAGTCGTAGCGCACCGCGAGCAGCGAGCCCTCCGCCGGCAGCTCCACTGGCTCACCGGTCAGGTTCAGCGCGGGGTCATTCAGGCGCTGGGCGACCTGGAATGAGGTCTCGCCGGGGATGACATTGATGAAGAACTCGACCGGCTTGCCTTCGGTCAGCTCGGTGATGATGTCGGCCATCGAGGAATTGGCCTTGAGCATGTAGACGCCGGCCTTCAGCCCGCCTTCCTTCTTCAGCGCCGTGGCGCCGAGCCGGAACAGCAGGGTACTGGGCAGCAACTGGCCCTGGGGGATCAGTCCCTGCTCTTCGAGCCGAGCCGCAACGGTGCCGATCGAGGAGCCGCGTTCGACCGTGAAGCTGGTGTCCGTCGCCACCGCGCCGTCGGCATAGAACTGGTTGGCCGCATAGAGCAGACCCGCCACGACCACCACCATGCCGATGATCACCAGCGTCAGGATGGCGTTGAGAACATCGACGATGCCACCACGCCGCCGGCGACGTTTTTCGGTGCGTTCCTTGGCCATGGCGCGGTTTCCTCAGGCAGATCATCAGCGTGGGGCCGCGGAGTCTGCCTCCCGCCTGCCCCTTGGCTCAGCTCGCCTTGCGGAAGATGAGCGACGCGTTTGTGCCGCCAAAGCCGAAGGAATTGGACAGCGCCACATTGATTTCGCGCTGGCGCGGCTTGTGCGGCACCAGATCGATCTCGGTCTCGACGGACGGGTTGTCCAGGTTGATGGTCGGCGGCGCCATGCCGTCACGCATGGCGAGCAAGCAGAAGATCGCTTCCACCGATCCGGCGGCGCCGAGCAGATGCCCGATCGCCGACTTGGTCGAGCTCATCGACACCTTGCTCGCGGCGTCGCCCAGCATGCGGGTCACCGATCCCAGTTCGATCTCGTCACCCAAAGGCGTCGAAGTGCCGTGGGCATTGATATAGTCGATCTCGGAGGGTGCGATACCGGCGCGCTTGAGGGCGGCCTGCATGCAACGATAGCCGCCATCGCCGTCTTCTGCCGGGGCGGTGATGTGATAGGCGTCGCCGCTCAGCCCATAGCCGATGACTTCGCCATAGATCTTGGCGCCGCGGGCCTTGGCGCGCTCATAGTCCTCGAGCACGACGATGCCGGCACCTTCGCCCATCACGAACCCATCGCGATCCTTGTCATAGGGACGCGAGGCCTCCGTCGGGCGGTCATTGAAGCCGGTGGAGAGTGCCCGGCAGGCGGCAAAGCCGGCGATCGAGAGCCGATTGACCGGAGATTCCGCGCCACCGGCCACCATCACGTCGGCATCGCCGAGGGCGATCAGCCGGGCGGCGTCGCCGATGGCGTGCGCGCCGGTCGAGCAGGCCGTCACCACAGAGTGGTTCGGGCCCTTGAGGCCGAAGCGGATCGAGACATTGCCCGACGCCATGTTGATGATGCGGCCGGGAATGAAGAACGGGCTGATCCGGCGCGGACCCTTTTCGTGCAGCGTCACCGAGGCATCGTAGATGCCGCCGATCCCGCCGATGCCGGAACCGATCAGCGTGCCGATCCGCTCCTGCTCCGCCTGTGTCTTGGGCGCGACGCCCGCATCCTCGATGGCCTGTGTTGCCGCGGCCATGGCGTAGATGATGAAGGGGTCGACCTTGCGCTGCTCCTTCACATCCATCCATTCGTCCGGATCGAAGGCCCCGTCGGCATATTTGCCGAGGGGGATCCGGTGGGCGATGTGGCACGCGATGTCTTCGACCTCGAAGTCATCGATGCGCTTTGCGCCGCTCTTGGACGCGAGGATGTTGGCCCAGGTCGGTTCGATCCCGCAGCCCAAAGGGCTGACGATCCCCATCCCGGTGACGACGACGCGGCGCAATTCCATCGGTTCAGCCAGGCCGGAGCGGTTAGCCGACGGCCTTGGTCAGATAGGCGACCGCGTCGCCGAAGCTCTGGATCGACTCTGCGGCGTCGTCCGGAATCTCGACGTTGAATTCTTCTTCGAAGGCCATGACCAGTTCGACCTGATCGAGCGAATCCGCACCGAGATCGTCGATGAAGCTGGCCTTCTCGACCACCTTCTCCGCGTCCACGTTCAGGTGTTCGACCACGATTTTGCGGACACGATCAGCGATATCGCTCATATTCGACTTCCCTTGTTACCAGACTGTTCTAGCGTTCTTGTTCACCGGCCTTCCGGCTCGGCATATTCGACCCGCACCGGCATCCAGGCCCGATGGAGGCAGACATTAGGCGCGGTCCCCAAGGCTAGCAAGTGTGCCCGGTGCCCAAATCACGGGCGGACCTAACACACTTCGATTGCCTTTGCCATATTCCAGACCGCCGGGTTTCCCCAGGGTTCAGAGCATCACCATGCCGCCATTCACGTTTAAAGTGTGTCCGGTGATATAGCCGGACTCTTCGCTCGCGAGAAACACCACGGCGGCGGCGACTTCCTCGGCCGAGCCCAGCCGGCCGGCCGGGACCTTGCCGAGGATGGCGTCCTTCTGCTTGTCGTTCAGTTCGTCGGTCATGGCCGAGCCGATGAATCCGGGCGCCACGGTGTTCACCGTGATGTTGCGCGAAGCGACTTCATAGGCCAGCGCCTTGGACATGCCGATCAGGCCAGCCTTCGAGGCCGCATAATTGCCCTGCCCTGGATTGCCGACAACGCCGACCACCGAGGTGATGCCGATGATGCGGCCATAGCGCTGCTTCATCATGCCGCGCAGCACGGCGCGGGTCAGGTGGAAGGCCGCGGTGAGGTTCACCGCCAGCACCTCGTCCCATTCCTCGTCCTTCATGCGCATGAACAGGTTGTCGCGCGTCATGCCCGCATTGTTGACGAGGATGTCGATGCCACCCAGCGCCTCCTCGGCGGCGGGCACCAGCTTGTCCACCGCGCCGAGGTCGGAGAGGTTGGTCGGCAGGATCGGGTGATCCGACCCGGCCAGCATCGCCTGCGTCTCCTCCAGCGCCCCGACCCGGGTGCCGCTCAGCGCCACGCGCGCGCCCTTGGCCGCCAGCGCCTTGGCAATCTCGCGGCCAATGCCGCCCGATGCGCCGGTAACGAGGGCGCGTTTGCCCGTCAGATCAAACATTTGGTGGCTCCTACTCAGAGTCTGATTCAGGCGCCGATCTCGGCGAGGAAACGGTCCACATCCGCCGCCGTGCCGATCGACACCGCCGCAGTCTCGGGCGCGATGCGCTTGGCGAGGCCGCTCAGCACCTTGCCGGCGCCGAGTTCGACCAGTTGCGTCACGCCGCCCTCGCCCGCTAGCCAGCCGACGCATTCGGTCCAGCGCACCATGCCGGTGACCTGCTCGACGAGGCGCTTCTTGATCTCGGTGGGGTCGGAAATCGGCTTGGCCAGGACGTTCGACACTACCGGCACTACCGGCGCCGACACCGTCACCTGTTCCAGCGCATATTCCATCGCGTCGGCCGCCGGGCGCATCAGGGCGCAGTGGAACGGAGCCGATACCGGCAGCGGCAGCGCGCGCTTGGCGCCGGCCGCCTTCAGCAGCTCCATCGCGCGGTTCACCGCGCCGACATGGCCGGAAATCACAACCTGGCCGGGTGCGTTGTCATTAGCGACGCCGCAGACTTCGCCGTCACCGGCATCATTCACCGCAGCCAGCACCGTCTCTAGATCGAGCCCGAGGATCGCGGCCATGGCGCCCTCGCCAACCGGCACCGCCTGCTGCATGGCTTGGCCGCGGGTCTTCAGCAGCCGCGCCGCATCGGCGAGGCTGAAGGCGCCTGCCGCCGCCAGCGCCGAATATTCACCCAGCGAGTGGCCCGCGACATAGGCGGCATGGTCCTTCAGCGCAAAACCCCGGCTCGCCAGCACACGGGTCACCGCCACCGACACCGCCATCAGCGCCGGCTGGGCATTCTCGGTCAGCCGCAGCGTCTCGTCCGGCCCCTCGAACATGATCGCCGACAGCTTCTGGCCCAGCGCCTCGTCGACCTCGGCAAAGACGTTGCGCGCCTCCTGATAGGTGTCGGCCAGATCCTTGCCCATGCCGACAGCCTGGCTGCCCTGCCCGGGGAAGGTGAATGCGCGCTTGGTCATCGAAGTCTCCACCCAGTGGTCGTGTCGGTTGTGTGCCGCTGGCCCCGCCAACAGCCGTCCCGGCTTGCCGGCAGCCTATGCCCCGCCCCGCGAGGCGTCCAGTTGCGGGCGGCACTTGCAGAAGGGGTGCGGCAAAGTCAAGGCGGGGCGAGGCGCGATGTTGAGAGATGCATCAAGTGATGCTATTTCTGATGCTTCAGGAGACGTCAGATGCGCACGACCGTTACAATCGACGATGAACTGCTGAAGGACGCGCTGGAATTCTCGGGCATCAAGGAGAAGTCGGCGGTCATCAATGAAGCGTTGCGTTGGTTCGTGGCACGCGAAGCCGGTAAACGTCTCGCGAAGCTTGGAGGCAGCGCTCCGGACATCGAGGCCCCACCCCGGCGCAGGTTGGGCGGCAATGATCCTGCCTGACACGTCAATCTGGATCGAGCACTTCAGAGCCGGCATCGACAAGGTCGGTAGACTGGCGGCTCAGGCCGATACCCTCATGCACCCATATGTGCTCACCGAACTGTCACTCGGTTCTTTACCGGACAGAGCCATGACCCTTCGGTTCCTGCGACGCCTTTTGCCGCCTGTGCTGGCGAACGAAGCAGAAGTTGCGGCGTTGATCGAGCACCGCAAGCTATACTCGACTGGTCTCGGGTTTGTGGATGCGCACCTTCTTGCCTCCGCCCGTCTGACTGAGGGCTGCCTGCTGTGGAGTCGCGACCGACGTTTGGCAAAGGCTGCCGCAGAACTCGGGGTCGCGTCTTCGAACGATCCATAGCCGGACCTGTGCTCGCCTTGAGCCAGATCAATGCCCTCCGCCCGCGACGCGCCGATGCTCGCGACAAGGAGGCCTCAGATGTCCAAGCTCAATCGCGAATGGCATGAACTCAACCGCATGCCACCCAACGCCACCGATGCCGAGCGCGCCGACTGGCACTACCGCCACGCGCAAGCCTGCGGCTGCCGCGCGCTGACTGCGTCGATCGAAGAGTTGCTACGCAAGCATGGCTATGAGGTGCCGGCGAAGGTACATTGATCCGCCTCCCTTGCCATCTGCCCGCATTTCCCCTATAGCCCGCCTCGCATTCGTTCGGCCGGGGGCTGAACGGAGGGTTTTGTATTGCCGGGCGCCTGCCGCCTGACAGCGCAAGATAGGGAAGTTCCCGTCCTCCCGTGTTCCCGCTCTTTAGAAGACTGCTTTGGTGCCTTTCCGGCTTCAAAGGGGCTCCGCGCCGAGCGGATCAGTTGGACAACAACTTGAAGGAAGGCGCTTATGGCCCTTTACGAGCATATCTACCTGGCGCGCCAGGACGTGTCCCCGACCCAGGTCGAGGAACTGACCGCTGCGTTCACCGACCTGATCACCCAGGGCGGCGGCAAGGTCACCAAGAACGAGTACTGGGGGCTGAAGTCGCTCTCGTACCGCATCAAGAAGAACCGCAAGGCCCACTACACCCTGCTCAACATCGACGCCCCGCATCAGGCCGTGGCCGAGATGGAGCGCCAGATGGGCATCAACGAAGACATCCTTCGCTTCCTCACCATCCGCGTCGATGCGCTGGAAGAAGGCCCGTCGGCCATGATGCAGAAGCGCGACCGCGATGACGAGCGCGGCGATCGTCCGGGTGGCCCGCGTGGCGACCGTGGCGGTTTCGACCGTCGTCCCCCGCGTCGTTTCTGATTTCAAGCGGGAGTTTTCCAGGAGAAGTCACTTGCGCTTTTCCGGTTCGGAAAACGACCCCACTGCCAAAGGAATAGCCAAATGGCCATCAAGGACCTTACCACGACCACGGCCCGCCGTCCGTTCCAGCGCCGCCGCAAGACCTGCCCGTTCTCGGGCCCGAACGCGCCCAAGATCGACTACAAGGACGTGCGCCTGCTCTCGCGCTACGTCTCGGAGCGCGGCAAGATCGTGCCGTCCCGCATCAGCGCCGTCTCGGCCCTGAAGCAGCGCGAACTGGCCCAGGCCATCAAGCGCGCCCGCTTCATCGGCATCATGCCCTACGCCGTCCAGTAAGGACGGTCCTTCGGCGATCGGTGTTTCAGACGCACCGAACGCCCTCTCGCTGGGGTCGCGGAATGGTCCGCGGCTCCTAACTGCCGGTCATCGGCAGGACAGCCAAGGATAGAACAATGAAAGTCATTCTGCTCGAGCGCGTTGGCCGCACCGGCCATATCGGCGACGAAGTCACCGTCAAGGACGGCTTCGCCCGCAACTTCCTCCTGCCCCAGGGCAAGGCGCTGCGTGCCACCGAAGCCAACCGCAAGCGCTTCGAGCGCGACCGCGAGGACATCGAGAAGCGCAACCAGGAGCGCCGCGAGGCCGCTGCCGGGATTGCCGAAGGCCTCAACGGCAAGGTGGTCATCCTCATCCGCCAGGCTGGCGAAACCGGCCAGCTCTACGGTTCGGTCAGCGCCCGCGACGTGGCAGAGGCCCTGTCGGAAGACGGTTTCAGCGTCGGCCGCTCGCAGGTCGAGCTGGCCAACCCGATCAAGACGGTTGGCCTCCACACCGTGCCGCTGCACCTGCATGCCGAAGTCGCCGTCTCGGTCACCGTCAACGTTGCCCGCTCGGAAGACGAAGCCAATCGTCAGGCCGCCGGTGAAGACGTCACCGCCGTCAACTATGACGACGAGGCCAATGCCGCCTTCGCCGAAGTGCAGGCAGAAGTCGGCTCCGCCGCCGAATTCGGCGACGAAGACTAACCGCTGCTCTGCATCGACTTTGAAAAGGCCGGGGGCGACCCCGGCCTTTTTGTTTGGCGTCAGCTTCGCGACCGTGGCTCCGTTGCATCACGGAAGCCAATAATGCTGTGTTTGATAACCTTGACACCTTTTGGCGCAAAATACCCTCTGCTAGTTCAGGTGCGTGCTTAGATTCGCACATGTGGATGCAGGGGGTTGCATATGAAGAATTTGAGTGTTGGCGTACTGTCCGTTGCGGGCATGCTCATGTCCGGCGGGGCGTTTGCCGCTGATCTCGTCGTCGCGCCGGAAGCTCCGGTGGTGGAAGAGTCGGCGTCTGGCGACTGGTATGTCAGCCTGTTCGCCGGCGGCGTCTGGTCGGATGGCGATGTGACCGCCTCGCCGTCCAGTGGTCCGGACTATGGCTTTACCTTCGGCGCCGACATGGACATGGGCTACACGCTCGGTCTCGCCGTCGGCACGGAAGTCTTCGAGCACCTCCGCGGTGAAATCGAGTTGTCGGTGATCCAGAGCAAGCCGGACAGCTTCCTCGGCGTGCCGACCGACGACGTCACCAGCACCGGCATCAACCTGCTCGGCAACCTCTGGTACGACATCGAAACCGGCTCAGGGTTCACCCCCTATGTTGGTGGCGGTCTCGGCGTCGGCTACACCGAGCTCACCTCGGACCTCTCCGACGACAAGTATTCTGCCACGGGTCTCGTCTACCAGCTCGGCGCCGGCATGAAGGTCGCTATGACCGACTCGCTCGCCCTCGATCTGGGCTATCGCTACAAGGTGATGCCGGATGCGCCGGTCTCTGGGGATTACGTCGCGCCCGATACCGACCTTACGCTCGATGCGACCAGCCATATCGTTCAGGCCGGCCTCACCTTCACGTTCGACTGATCTGGCGCAGCGTCCGTTGGGGCGCTCCCATATCGCGGCAATCGCTATTGCCTTGACGAAATGCCGGCGGGACACTCGCCGGCATTTGCATTTCCGGACATCGACCATGCCGCCTCGCGCGCAGCAACCATCCGCCGCCCGCAACCTGAGCAGGAACGAACAGGTTGCCTTGCTCAAATCAGGCATCGCGCTGCAGCAGAAGAAGCGGTTTGTCGAAGCGGAGTATCAGTACCAGTCGGTGCTGCGCGCGAGTCCCCGCAATCCGGATGCACTCAACCTGATGGGCACGCTGGCGCTGGAGGCCAAGCAGCCGCAGCGCGCCATCGTCTACTTCGAAAAAGCGCTCAAGGCGCTGCCACGACAGCCCGCATACATCAACAACCTGGGGAGCGCCCTGCTTGCGGTCGAGGATTACCCTGCGGCGGCGCAGCAGTTCCGGCGCGCACTGCTGTTCGATCCCAAGCTGGTCGACGCCATCTGCAATCTGGGCCGCGTCTCAAAGCTGCTGAACAAGTCGGACGAGGCGCTGGAGCACTACCAACGCGCCCTGGCCGTTGCGCCGCAACTCGACAAGGCGGCGCTCGGGCTTGCCGATGTGCGGCGCGACCGCGGCGAGATGGCCGAAGCGACAGCGCTCTACCGCGAGGTCATTTCGCGCGGCACCGAGGCGATACAGGCGCTTGTGGGACTTGCGGCCGCGCATCGCTTCACGAGCGAGGATCGCGAACCGGCGCTGATGCAGGACCTGCTCTCGGCCGGGGTCCCTGACCCGGACGCCCGGGTCGCTCTCCGGCACGCATTGGGCAAGGCATTGGCCGACCTCGGACAGCATGACGCCGCGTTTGCGTCCTTCGCCGCCGCGAAGGCCGAGACCAGCAAGGGCTTCGACCTGGCGCTGCTGACCGCGAGGTACGATCACGTCATCGGGGCGCTGGACGCCACCTTCTTCGCCGAGCGTCGCGATTTCGGCCTCGACACCGAACTGCCGGTGTTCATCGTGGGCATGCCGCGCTCGGGCACGACACTGACCGAGCAGATCTGCGCCAGCCACAGCCAGGTCAGCGGCGCCGGCGAATTGCGGACGCTCGGCGCCCTCGCCTCCGAGCTTGGCGCCCTGGACCCAGACCCCAGCCTTTACGTGCAGCGAATGCAGCGGATGACCGCGGCGGAGTCACGCCGGATCGCGGAACGCTATCTCGAGCAGTTGCGCGCCTTCGGTGGAGCCGGTCCCCGTATCACCGACAAGATGCCGCACAATTTCGAGCAGTTGGGCCTGATCGCGCTGCTATTTCCGCGCGCACGGGTGATCCATTGCCGGCGGGCGCCCATCGACACCTGCTTTTCCTGCTTCACCCACCCCTTCAACGAGGGGCATGGCTACAACACCGACCTCGGCACATTGGGCCGCTACTATCTCGAGTACCGGCGCATCACCGATCACTGGCATCGCGTCCTGCCCAATCCGCCTTTAATCAGCAGCTATGAAGAGCTGATTGGCAATCAGGAAGCGCAGAGCCGCAGCCTGATCGCGCATCTCGGGCTCGAGTGGGAAGACGGCGTGCTCGATTTCCACCGAAGCGAGCGGCTGGTGAAGACGCCCAGCCGCTGGCAGGTGCGCCAGCCGATTTATCGCAGTTCGGTCAGGGGCTGGCACCCGTACCGCAGACATCTGGGTCCACTGCTCGACGCCCTTGGCCCGCTTGCGGCCGGCGAGGACGCATAGCCCCCTTGCCGCTGGCAGCGGCAGTTCGGGCGCCGTCGCAGCTCACTTCGCTTTGCGCTACATCCCCGCCGGGCAGGCCTGCTCCGGCAGGCGGGTGTCGCAGACCGAAACGCCTTGCAGGTAGCCGCGGATTTCGGCCTCACGCATCGGAGTCGGCTCGGCGCGAGCGGCGTATTGCACCACGTAGAACGCATCATTGCCGCTGATGGCCCGCATCCACATCGCCTCGGGCTTGCCGGTATGCGGGCTCAGCGGGCACACGAAGCGCCAGTCCGCATAGGGGTAACCATTGACCATTCCTTCGGCGAGCTTCGCATCACTGGCATTGGCGCAGGCGCTGTTCCAGCCCTGCTCCAGGCTCTCGGCGAACAGCTGGATCGGTGCGTCGCCCTCGCCCTTGAACACCTGAATGGTGATCAGGCGCGTCCAGTCCCTGACGGTCTCCCCCACCGGCACGAACTCGGTCATGTCCATCACGCCCTCGCTCACCTGGGAGCCGAGCTCGAATCCCTCGGGCAGGCCGGTCAGCAGGTTTTCCGCACGCAGCCCCTGCCCCAGGCCTGGCGCGGTGCCCAACGCCAGCGCCACCATCCCGATCATGCAGTGCCGCCAACGCATTCGCATCTCCCTCGCACACCCTATCGCGCGGGCCGGATCATGCATGCTAGGGGGAGCGGTGGAAAGCTCGGTTTGCGCCATACGATTCGCGCAATGGCCGCCCACACTTTCCCCCGTTGTCCCCACTGAACACAGGCCCAGTTTCCCCAGTGGCGGGAGGATGGCGGGTTGATGGACTGGGGAGTCGCCGCAGGGGCGTCCTGTGGTTAAGCAGTCCTTTACGACCTGAGTTGAGACGAGCGAGTCGATATGGCCGAGAATGTTCACCGCCTGCGCCCCGAAGATGAGAAGAGCTTCCGCCTCGCGCCACACAATGTGGAAGCTGAGCAGGCCTTGCTGGGTGCTATTCTGGTGAATAACGAGGCGTTTTATCGCGTCTCCGACTTCTTGATGCCCGAGCATTTCTACGAGCCGATCCACCGCACCATCTATGAGGTGCTCGGCAAGATCATCCGGGCCGGCAAGACCGCGACGCCGATCACCGCCAAGACCTTTCTGCCCGATAATCTCGTCGCCGACATCACCATGCCGCAATATCTGGCGCGGCTCGCCGCCGAGGCGACGACAGTGCTCAACGCTTCCGACTACGGCCAGTCGATCTACGACCTCGCCATCCGCCGCAATCTGATCCAGATCGGCGAGGAAATGGTGGCGATCGCCTATGATTCCGATGTCGAGCTGACGGCGGACAAGCAGATCGAGGAAGCCGAGAAGTCCCTGTTCGATCTCGCCGAGAAGGGGCGCTACGACGGCGGCTTCCAGACCTTTTCCGCCGCGCTGACCGATGCCATCAAGATGGCCGGCGAAGCCTATGGGCGCGACGGCAGCCTTTCAGGCCTCGCCACCGGGCTGGTCGATCTCGACCGCCAGATGGGCGGGCTGCAGCCCTCCGACCTGATCATCATCGCCGGCCGCCCGGGCATGGCCAAGACCTCGCTTGCCACCAATATCGCCTTTCATGCCGCCAAGAACTGGCGTGCCGAGGTGCAACCGGACGGCAACCTCAAGACCGTCGATGGCGGCCGCGTCGCCTTCTTCTCGCTCGAAATGAGCGCCGAACAGCTGGCCACGCGCATTCTCGCCTCGGAAGCAGAGATCTCCTCCGCCGACATCCGGCGCGGCAACATTCACGAGAGCCAGTTCGCCAAGCTGGTCGACACCTCCAACCTGATGGCGCAGGTGCCGCTCTATATCGACGACACCGGCGGCATCAGCGTCGCGCAGCTCGCGGCCCGGGCCCGGCGCCTCAAGCGCCAGAAGGGCATGGAGCTGATGATCATCGACTACATCCAGCTGCTCTCGGGCTCGTCCAAGCGCTCCAGCGAGAACCGCGTGCAGGAAATCACCGAAATCACCACCACTTTGAAGGCCCTCGCCAAGGAGCTGGAAGTGCCGGTGATCGCGCTGTCGCAGCTCAGCCGTCAGGTCGAAAATCGCGACGACAAGCATCCGCAACTTGCGGATCTGCGCGAATCCGGTTCCATCGAACAGGACGCGGACGTTGTGCTCTTCATCTACCGCGAAGAATACTACCTGAAGAACAAAGAGCCCAAGGAAGGCACGCCGGAGCATCTGGCGTGGCAGAGCGAGATGGAAAAGGTGCACGGGCTCGCGGAAGTCATCATCGGCAAGCAGCGCCACGGTCCTACCGGCACCGTCAACCTCACCTTCGAGGGCCAGTTCACACGCTTCGGCAATCTCGCGAACCGCGACTATCTGCCGGAGAGAATGGAGTAGCCATGTCGGCTCCCGCCAACGCCACCGGTTATGGCGCCCGCCTGACGGTCGATCTGGGTGCGCTCAAGCGCAACTGGCAGGCGTTGAACAAGGTCAGCCGCGGCGCGCTCACCGGCGCGGTGGTCAAGGCCGACGCCTATGGCACCGGGATCGTCCCGTCGTCGCGGGCGCTCTATGCCGCCGGCGCGCGGTTCTTTTTTGCCGCAACGCCCGACGAGGGCATTGCCGTCCGCGCGGCGCTGCCTGAAGACAGCCATATCTTCATCCTGAACGGGCTCTATCCGGGCTCGGCACCGCTCTATGTCGGCGAGCGGCTGATGCCCTGCCTCAGCTCGATCCCGATGCTGGAAGAGTGGCTCAAGGCCTGCCTCGCCTCCAATCAGGCGCTGCCGGCTTCGCTGCATTTCGACACCGGCATCAACCGCCTCGGTTTCCGGCTCAACGAGGCGCCGCTGGTCCGGCGCATGATCGATCAGGTCGGATATGCGCCGCAGATGATCATGAGCCATCTCGCCTGCGCCGATATCCCGGCGCATGAAAAGAACCGCACGCAGCTGGCGCTGTTCAGCTCGATCACCGCACAATTTCCCGGCATTCCGGCCTCGCTCGCCAACTCGGCCGGGTTGATGTCGAGCCGCGAGAACCACTTCCAGATGGTGCGCCCGGGCATCGCGCTCTATGGCGGCCGCGCCGTCGGCGGCCGGCGCAACCCGATGGCCCCCGTCGTCACGCTCGAGGCACCGATCCTGCAGATCAAGGAGGTCCGCACCGGCGAGTCGGTGGGCTACGGTGCGCTGCAGACCATGGTGCGCGACAGCCGTATCGCCATTGTGGCCATCGGCTATGCCGATGGCTTTGCCCGCGCCCTGTCCGGCGCCAACAATCATCGCGGCGCCATCCTTGCCATCAATGGCCGGCCGGTGCCGGTTGTCGGGCGCGTCTCCATGGACATGATCGGCGTCGATGTGACCGACCTGCCCCAGGTTCCGGTCCCCGGCGACATGGTGGAAGTGCTCGGCCGCCACATCGGCGTCGACGATCTCGCCGACGTCGCCGGCACGATCGGCTACGAGGTTCTGACCAGCCTCAAGGGCCGCTACTCGCGCAGCTATATCGAAAGCCAGATCCAGGTCGCGGCGCAGTAGCGCCGGGCCTACTCCTCGCCGAAACGCAGCTGCTTGCGGATGACGGTGTCGCGCACCCGCATGTACATTTCCTGCGCCTCGGCCTCGGGAATCCTGGCCGGGCCACGGTCGGAGTCCTTGACGCTCGTGTCCATCACGGCAGGCAGCACGTCGCGGAACCGGGCCGGCAGGCTCAACAACTGGTTGTGCAGGTCCACATAGATCGGCGCCGTGACTGGCGTATCCTCCGCAAGGGCTTGTGCCGCGCGCGCAACGACCTTGTTGAAGTGCGCCTCCGGCACTGCCTCCAAGAAGTTCTCCGGGCTGTCGAGGAAGTAGGTCTTCAGGTACTCCTCATCGCTCAGCCGGTTCTGCTCCCCTTGCCGCTTCTTCAGCGAGCGCTCGGACCACGCCAGCTTGTTGCGGTTATTGATGCGCTTGCGCGACAGTTCGTAGTCGAGCGCCCGCAGATGGAACAGGTAAAGCCCGACACCAAGGTTCTTGGCGCGAATGGTTTGGTGGAACCCGGGCATCCACAGCACTGGCGCCCGGTGGATCAGCTGCTTGCAGTACGGAAGCGAGAACTCCAGGTAGCGCCGCTGCTGGAACACGCCGAGCTCCGGCGTGTAGGCCGGTTCGCCGAACTGGTTGTGCAGGATATCGAAGCCCAGCGCATTGGTGTGCGCGCCAGCGTGCTTGGCGATGTAGTCCACCAGCCCCAGCTTCACCAACGGATCGACCACCAGCATTTCGTCGACATCGGTGAAGATCACCACATCGTAGTGCTTGAGCAATTCTTGGTGGAACAGGCTGACAGTGAAGGCCCGGCTGTCCTGGTCGATCGGTGCCCGCTCGAGGCGGATGACGTTGACGCCGTCGAGCCCGGTGGTTGAGCCATCGTTCGAGCCATCATCGATGACGTAGAGGTGCTCGCGGCCCAGATGCGCGCCGTAATAGCGCAGCCAGATCGGCAGCAGCACGTCTTCGTTGTAGACCGTCGTGATGATCGCGATGCTCGGTTGCATGTCCGACGTGACCCGCAAAATGGCTGACGTGCCCGATATGAACACCAGCATCCCGGCCTGATCTAGCAGCTGGGTCTGGACGTCACAACCGCCCCACCCTTCTTCGCCTTCCGCCGAAAGTCGAGCATGCCGGTTGGCTGCCGGCGCTTGACAAGCGCAGCCTCCCCCTCCTAACGTTCGGTATATGGTACGGACGTTCCAAATATGGAACTCCTAGGGAGGCCGTCGAAATGAGTGAGACACCGGGGCAACCCGTTCTCGAAGCGCGTCACATCACCCGCAATTTCGGGGCCGTGACTGCCCTTGCCGATGCTTCGATCACGCTCAATCGCCGCGAGATCGTCGGGCTGGTCGGCGACAATGGCGCGGGCAAGTCGACGCTTCTGAAGATCCTGTCGGGCGTTATCGCGCCCACCTCCGGCGACATCCTGATCGATGGCAAGCCGGTGCAACTGCGACGGGCGCAGGACGCCATGGATGCGGGGATCGAGACGGTCTATCAGGACCTCGCGCTGGTCGACACCATGTCGGCCTACCAGAACGTCTATCTCGGCCGCGAAGAGCTCTCGCCCAATCCGCTGGCCCGGCTGTTCAGCTTCGTGGATGACAGGAAGATGCGCCAGCGCGCCCGCGACGTGCTCGACTCTCTGCAGGTGAAGATTCCCTCAATCAACGTCTCGGTCAAAGGCATGTCCGGCGGCCAGCGCCAGTGCCTCGCCATCGCCCGCGCCCTGCTCTGGGGGCGGCGTATCGTCATCCTCGACGAACCCACCGCGGCGCTGGGCGTGCGCGAGACCGGCCAGGTGCTCGAGGTCATCAACGATCTTCGCAACCACGATGTCAGCGTCATTGTGGTCAGCCACAACATGCAGCAGCTGATGAGCATTGCCGACCGCATCACCGTGATGCGGCTCGGCCGCTCCATCGCTACCCGCACGGTCAAGGACACCGAGGTCAACGAGATCGTCGGACTGATTACCGGCGCGATCCCCGGCGATTCGCCGGAGGCGCGTGCCGCCATGGCCGCCTGACCCGAACACGGGCCGGCCGCAACGCATACCTACGCAGCTCAGGGGAGGAACCTATCAATGCGTAACTCGACACGTGCCTTCGCGCTTCTCGCGCTCTCGGTCCCGGCCGTTCTCGGCCTCACCGGGCTCGCCTCGGCGCAGGACAAATTCAAGCTCGGCATGGCCGTTGGCGGCAACACCTGCTGCGAATGGATGAAGGCCCAGGGCGACGTTGCCCGTGCTCTCGCCGAGAAGGAGGGCTGGGACTATGTCGAGCTCTCCAACAACAACGATCCGGCGACCGCGCTGAAGAACGCGCAGATCTTCGTCCAGGAAGGCGTCGACGCCGTCATCCAGTTCAACGGCCAGCCCTCGTCCAACCCGGCGATCTCTGCCGTCATGAAGCAGGCCGGCATCCCGATCGTCACCTATGACATCGCCGATCCGGGTATGTATTTCGTCGGCATCGACAACCTGGCGGCCGGCATCGCCGGTGGCGAGGCTCTTGGCCAGATCATCAAGGACAAGTGGAACTGCGAGCCCGACCTCGTCATCTCGTCCGAGGGTGCCGGCGCCGGCATCGTCAACGAATGGCGGACGGGCGGCATGCGCACCGGCGTCAAGAACATCTGCCCGAACATCCCCGATGAAAAATACGTCTCGTTCGAGGGCAGCGGTGATGCCGCCGTCGCCCTGCAGCCGGCTCGCGACCTGCTCGCCGCCCATCCCAACGCGGTCAAGATGGCCGTTGTCGGCATCAATGACGGTGGCGTGCTCGGCCTGATCAATGCTGCCGAACAGCTTGGCCGTGCCGACGAGGTTATCGGTTGGGGTCAGGACGGCGCCTTCATCACCGGCGACAACGTCAATCCGCACCTCGCAGGCTCGGTGTTCTACTTCCTTGAGGGCTATGCGGTTTATGCCATTCGCGACGTGATCAAGCCGGTGGCCGAGGGCAATGTGCCGCCGCTGAAGGCCGATGCCGGCGATCCGGCCTCAAAGGTCCAGCCGTGCCCGGTCACTGCCGAGCAGGCCGCGGCCGTGCCGGATATGGCCGAACGCGTTGCCCAGCTCTTGGAAGCCCCGGCCGGCACCACAGCCTTCGACCTGTTCTGCCCCAACAAGGGCTGAGCTGAATTGAAGCCGGTGGCTGGGGCTCCCCCCTCCACCGGCTACGCCGGTCCCCCTCCCTCGTAAACGGGAGAGGATCCCGACTGAAATCTGCGGTGGCGCACCACTTTCCTCTCCCGCCTGCGGGGGAGGGGGACCACGCGAAAGCGTGGTGGAGGGGGTGCGCCACCCACCGACGCACCAAATTCCAGCAGCCGAGCAAGGCCCATGCCCCTCAACCCAGCCATCGAGACCGCGCCATCGGCAGCGCCGCTCCGCGCCCGCCTTGGCAGTTGGGGTACCCCCATCATGCTGCTGGCCGTCTGGCTGGCGCTGATCGTCGCCACCTCGCTCTACCGCCCGGATTTCCTCGCGCAGCAGACCCTGCTTGCCGTGACTTTCACCATGGCCGTGGTCGGCGTCCTCGCCATCGGCCAGGGGCTCGTCGCCATTTCCGGCGGCTTCATCGATCTCAGCCAGCCGGCCAACCTGATCGCGGCCAGCCTTGTCGCCGTCCGGCTCTCCGAAGCCGGCCTGCCGCTGCCCATTGTCATTGTCGGTGCCATCCTGGCCGGCATGGCCTGGGGCGCAGCGAACGCCGCCATCATCGTTTTCGCCAAGCTCAACCCGGTCATCGTCACGCTCGCCACCAACTTCATCGGGCTGGCGGCGCTCTATCTGGTTTTCCAGCTCGCCGAAGTGCCCATCGGCAGCGAAATCTATCAATTCGGGCGCGCCACACTGTTTGGTCTGCCAGCGATCTTCTGGCCGATGCTCGGCCTGGTGCTCCTTGTCGGCTTTCTGTTGCCACGCACCCGCTATGGCCGCCGCATGATCGCGGTCGGCGGCAATCGCGCCGCCGCCAAGGCGCGCGGCATTTCGCTGACCGTGACCCGGTTCGCGACCTTTGCCGCAGCCGGTGGCTTCGTCGGCTTCGCGGCCGTGCTGTTCGCGGCAACCTCGGGACCGTTCAACCCGAGCTCGGCCAACACCATCCAGCTCAACATCATCGCCGGCGTCATTCTCGCGGGCATTTCGCTGGCCGGCGGACGCGGCAATTTCTGGATGCTGCTGCTCTCCATCGGCTTTCTCTCCACCCTGCCCACGGCGCTGGTGTTCTTTGGGCTCAGCTCGGACACGCAGTCGATCTTCCAGGGCGCCATCCTGATCATCGCGGTGTCCATCGACGGCTACCGCGCAAGAAAGGGCACACCATGAGCGACACCACGACAGCCGCCCCGGTGCGCCGCGCCGGTCTCAGCGAGGAGTGGCGTGCCCTCCTCACCGGGTCGGTGGCCTCGATTACCCTGACCTTCATTGCTGTGGTCGCCATTGGCTGGTTCTGGGCTGGCCCGCGTTTTCTGAGCTTTTCCAACGTGTCGATCATCGGCACCTTCGCTATCGTGCCGCTGATCGTCGGCGCCTTTGCCGGCTTTGCGCTATTGGCCGGCGTGGTGGACCTGTCAATTGGCTCGATGGTCGGTTTCTCCTCGGCGCTGTTCGCACTCTGCATCTCGATGGGCTGGGATCCTGCCAGTGCCGCAGTCGTGACGCTCGCCGCCTGCCTCGTCTTCGGCGGAATCAATGCGGTCGCGATTGTCGGCTTCGGCGCCGATCCGATCGCCGCAACGCTCGGCATGCTGGTGGCGCTACGTGGCATTGTCTGGGTGCTGGCGGGCTCGCAGGGCGCGATTTTCGCGTTCAACATCGACATGTTCAACCTGGTCGGGTTGTCGGTCTTCGGACTGCCGCTGTTCTTTCTCCTCGCCATCGTCCTCACCGCCATTGCCGCGCTGATCGTGACCAAGACCCGCATTGGCCGGCATGTGCAGGCCGTGGGTGGCGATGACCGGGCCGCAGCGCGCGCCGGCATTTCGGTGAAGCGCGTCCGCGTCGCGGCGCTGCTCGCATCCGCATTCGGCGCCGGGCTGGGCGGCATCGTCTACGCGGCGCAACTGGGCAGCGCTGCCCGCGCCACCGGCTTCGGGCTGGAGTTCCAGGTCTATGCCGCGCTGATGATCGGCGGCTACTCGATCCTCCGCGGCGGCGTCGGCAACCCCGTCGGCGGCGCGCTCGGCCTCCTCGCCGTGGCCGGCGTTTCCAACATTCTCGATCTCCAGGCGATCAGCCCCTACTACGTAAATATCATTGTCGGGCTGCTGCTGCTCGGGGCAGTGCTCCTCGACCGCCTGCGCGGCGGCGACGCCTACGAATAAGACCGCATCATCCGTTGCAAGGACCCGTCACGTGAAGATCTCCGACATCACCATCAAGACGTTCAAGACCACGGCCGACCGCTTCGACGTCGGCTATGCCCGGCCGATGCCGGACACCAAGCTTCTTCAGACGGTGCTGACTATCCACACCGACGAAGGCGTCGAGGGCCATTATTTCGGCGGCGGCTCGCATGGCGACGCCGAGGGCCTCAACATCGTCGATCAGCAGATGATCCTGTGGCGGCTGAAGGACCTGCTCGTCGGGCAGGACCCGATGGATCGCGAGATGATCTGGAAGTGGCTTTGGGTCGCCAATATCCAGGAAAACGTCGCCTCGGTGATCGACAACGCGCTGTGGGACCTTGCCGGCCGCTACGCCAATCTTCCCGTCTACAAGCTGATGGGTGGCGCCCGCGACAAGGTGAAGGCCTATGCCTCTACCTACCCCAATATCGGCAAGCCGCAGGTCTATGCCGATCACGCGCTGCAGTGCAAAAACGAAGGCTACATCGCCTACAAGATCCACCCGCACTATTTCTGGAACCCCGAGACCGGCACCCCGACGCCCGGCCGCCCGTCCAACATCAAGGCCGATATCGAGACCTGCCATCTCGTACGCGAGGCGGTCGGCCCCGACTACGTGCTGATGTTCGATCCCTGGGGCACCTACATGTCCCTCGAGGAAGCAATCCAGGTCGGCCGTGAGCTCGAAAAGCTCAACTTCTACTGGTACGAGCACCCGATGCCGGAATATCGGGTCGAGAGCTATGTGCGACTCAGCCGCGAACTGAGCATCCCGATCCTCTCGCCTGAAATCGTCGCAGGCGGCGTGTTCTCACGCGCCGAGTGGATCCTGCGCGGCGCCGGCGACATGAGCCGCATCGATGTGGTGCGCGGTGGCATTACCGGGGCGCGCAAGACTGCCATCGTCGCCGAGGCTTATGGTCTCCGCTGTGAAATGCACATGGCGGGCTGGGGCAACCTGCAAGTCTGCGGCGCCACACCCGAAGATACGTCCGAGTATTACGAGAAGGGCCTTCTTGCGCCGGGCGTCGACTACGACAAGCCGCACCCCTATCTCAAGAACATCTGCGACAAGATCGATGCCGAAGGCTATGTCCACCTCCCCAAGGGCCCGGGCATGGGCTACGAGATCGAGTGGGACTACATCAACGACAACCTGATGGACCCGAACATGACGACCAAGAAAGTCCACTGGTAAGCAACGGAAAGAGAGGCCCGATGTCCGCCATCACCCGGTCGATCCAGGCGATGGACCTGCTGGCCCGCAAGAGCCCGCTGGGAGTGCGCGCGATCGCCTCCCAGCTCGGCCTGCCGCTCGGCTCGGTGCACCGGCTTCTCCTCGACCTCGAGGAGGAGGGCATTGCCGAGCGCAATGCAGAGGGCGAATGGGAACTCTCGTTCCGCCTGCTGGAGATCACCGGCATGCAGCTCGAACGCATCGGGCTGCCCACGCTCTGCCGCCCGTTTGCCGAGCGCATCGCCGAGCAGACCGGCGAGACGGTGAACATCAACGCCCTCAGCGGCCTGCACGGGGTCTGCATCGACAAGGTGCGCGGCAATGCCGGCCTGCAGCTCGACATGCGCATCGGCTCGCGCGGGTCTCTCCATTGCGGCGGCGCCGGCAAGGCGATGCTGGCCTTCATGACCGAGGCCGAGCAGGCACGCGTCCTCGAAGGCCCCCTCCCCGCGCTCACCGCCCAGACGCTCACCACGCCCGAGGCGGTGCGCGCCGAGCTCGCCCGCATCCGGGCGCGCGGCTATTCCATCGACGACCAGGAGGTGGTGATGGGCGTCTATTGCGTGTCGGTGCCCATTCTCGATGCGCGCGCCCATCCGGTCGGGGCCATCAGCATCACCGGCTCCACTCCCAAGGCCCCCGGCCCTGCCGTGCAGCCACTGGTCGACCTGCTCAACGACGCCTGCGGCCATGTCAGCCGCAAACTCGGCTATCGCGGCGAATGGCCACCGCTGTCGGCACCCGACCGCCTGACCGCCTGAGGAGATGATTTTGAGACTTGCATGGGTGATGCGGCTGAAGCCGGGCAACGAGGCCATCTACAAACAGAAGCACGACGAGATCTGGCCGGAAATGCTTGAGGCCATGCGGCGCGACGGCGTCCGCAGCTTCTCGATCTACCTGCATGGCCTCGACCTCTTCGCCTACATGGAGCGCGACACCGCGCCCGCGCCAGACGCAAAACCGTCCGACCTCACCTGGCGCTGGTGGGAGATGATGGCGCCCTACATGGAAACCAACGCGGACTTCTCGCCGGTGCAATACCCGGTGACCGAGATGTTCCACTTCGAAAACCCCGCCCGAAATTCCAGCCAGTCATAAGAGAGCGACAGCCATGAGTCCGGCCGCAATCCGGGGCGTCGTCCCCATTCTCGTCACCCCGTTCCATCCCGATGGCCGGATCGACGAGGAGAGCCTCGCGAGCCTCATCGACTTCAACATCGCGGCGGGCGTCCATGGCCTCGGCGTGGCGCTGGGCAGCGAGGTGTTCAAGTTCAACGAGGCCGAACGCGCCCAGATCACCCGCGCCACCATCAAGGCCGTCAACGGCCGCGTGCCGGTGATCATCAATTCCGGCGCCAACGGCACCGATCTCGCGGTGTTCTATTCGAAGGCCGCCGAGGCGGCCGGCGCGGACGCGCTGATGATCATCCCGCCCGGGTTCTGGCCCGCCAGCCCCGAGGAGATCTTCGACTACTACAAGGCGATCGACGCCGCCGTCGGCATTCCGATCATCCTGCAGGATGTGCCGCAGGGCCCGATTTCGCCGGCCATGGCGCTAAAGCTCGCCGATGCCTGCAGGAATGTGCGCTACATCAAGGTCGAGACCCTGCCGGTCACCGCCAAGGTGCATGCCATGTCCGCCGCCGTCGGCGAGCGGCTGACGATCTTCGGTGGCGCCGGCGGCAGCTATTTCATCGAGGAGATGCGGCGTGGCGCTCACGGCACCATGCCGTTCTGCAGCCAGCCGGCCGATTTCGTTGCGGTCTGGGACGCGTTCCAGGCTGGCGACGAAGCGGCCGCCCGCGCCCGGTTCGACGCCACCATCATGGCGATCAACCGGCTCGGCAACCAGGGCGGCGACATCTTTTACGCCATGCATAAGCAGTTGCTGGTCCGTCGCGGCGTCATCCGCCACGCCTATGTGCGCAGCCCGACCACCGCCATCGATCCGATCACCCAGGGCGAAATCGACGAACTGCTGGCCCAGATCGTCCCCGAGCCGATCGCCTTCGGCCAGGGCTGACGTCTGGCCAGTTTGGCACTTGCTTGATGCACGCCACGGCGCCTGCGGCCTCCGCCTCGCTCCCCATCGAATTGGTGGGAGCGCAGACTGCTGAAACCGTGCCCGGATGAAGGCCAGCGACATGCGACAACGGCGGACGGGCGCCGCGATGGCGTCCAGGCGAGGCTGCCTGCTATAGTTCCCTCGATCATTCGATCGGGGGGAACTTGTACCATGTCTGAGGCGCCGGCGCGTCCTGTGCGGAAGTCTCGCCGCCGGCTCGGCTGGATGCTGGTGCTCGCGGTGCTCGTCATCGGGGCCGGCGCATATCTCGCCATCGCCCGTCCGTGGTCGCCGCGGCCGGTCACGGTGGCCATGCAGACTCTCGAACGCGGTCCGGTTTCTCAGGTGCTTGCTGTCAACGGTCGGGTCGCCGCGCGCCGCAGCGTCGTGTTGCGCCCCACTGTGCAGGCACGGCTCGTCTCGGTCAGCGCCGAGATCGGCGATTCCGTCATCGCCGGCCAGATCATCGCCCAGCTCGATGAGGCGCAGCCTCGCGCCCAGGTCGCCCAGGCCCAGGCCGCACTGGAGGCCGGCGTGGTTCGGCGCGACCAGGCCAGTACGAGCCTCGAACGGGTCCGCGCCCTCGGCGACAATGTCGCCCGCGCGACGCTCAACGACGCCGAAGCCGAGTTCGCCGCCGCCGAAAACGAGGTCTCACGCCTCGAAGCGCTGCTCGACCAGGCCCGAACCCAGCTCGCGCAATATACGTTCCGGGCGCCCTTCGACGGCGTCATCCTCTCGCGCTCCGCCGAAGAGGGGCAGCTGGTCGATCCGCAGTCGGAGCTCTTCACCATCGCGGACCTCCGCGAACTGGTCGTCGAGACCGATGTCGACGAGCTCTATTCGGCGCAGATCAAAGTCGGTCTCGCCGCTCTGCTGAAACCCGCCGGCGGCACCGCGGCGCTCTCGGGCAAAGTCAGTTTCGCCGCCCCGACGGTCGATCCCGAGACCGGCGGGCGTGCCGTCAAGATCGGCTTCGACACGCCCGTGTCGCTGCCGATCGGCCTCACCGTCAATGCCAATATCATCGTCGCCGAAAACCCTGACGCGCTGTCGATCCCCCGGGCGGCGCTCCGCACCGAGGGCACTGGCGCCTATGTCCTTGTCGATGCCGGCGGTGTTGCCACCCGTCGCGATGTTCAATTCGTCGATTGGCCGGCCGACCGGCTTGAAATCACCTCGGGGCTCGAAGCTGGCGACCGGGTGATCCTCGATCCCGACCGGGTCAAGCCCGGCCAGGCCGTTACGGCGGCAGGCAGCTGAGATGCCCTTCGTCCTCAAGGTCGCCTTTCGCTATCTTACGGCCAACAAGAGCCAGACGGCGCTGCTGATTTCCGGCGTTGCCGTCGGCGTCTTTGTTTTCGTGTTCATGAGCGCCTTGATCGGCGGCCTCGCAGTATTCCTCGTCCAGCGGACCGTCGGCGACATCTCGCAGGTCACCATCGAGGCGCCCGACCGCAATGCCGATGCCATTGCGCAGGCCGGGGATGTCGAGCAGCTGCTGGTCCGCCAGCGTTCCAGCTCCCGCCGCGAGTTGCTGCGCACCGCCGATGCGTTCCTGCCGATCATCGGCGCCATGCCGGAGGTCAAGGCAATCTCGCCGCAGGTCGTCGGCAACGGCTTCATGGTGCGCGGCCAGGTTCGCGCCGCCGTCTCGGTGACGGGGGTCGAACCCGACAAGGTCTCCGCCATTGCCGATCTCGAGAGCCGGCTCACCGAGGGCTCCACGGCCCTCACCAGCAGCAGCATTATCCTCGGCGCCAAGCTCGCCGACGATCTCGGCGTCCATGTCGGTCAGGTGGTCCGCCTGCAGTCCGATCGCGGCATCGAGCGGCCCTTCCTCGTGGGCGGGCTGTTCGAGATTGGCGTCGACGCCCTCGACAGCCGCGCCGCCTTCGTCACCCTCTCGGCCGCACGGACACTGTTCGAGATCCCGCAGGGCCTGTCGCGGATCGAGCTCAAGCTCACCGATCTCTACCAGGCCGATCAGGTCGCCGCCCGCATCGCCGCCGAGACCGGGCTCGATGCCACCCCGTGGACTGCCAACAACGCGCAATTGCTCGACGGGCTTCGCGCCCAGGCCAGCTCGGGCAACCTGATCAAGGCTTTTGCGCTGATCACCATCGTCATCGGTGTCGCGAGCGCCCTGTCGCTCTCCACCTACCGGCGCCGACCGGAGATCGGCATCATGCGCGCCATGGGCGCCACCCGCGGCTTCGTCACGCTGGTGTTCATCGTTCAGGGCGCGCTGATCGGCATCATCGGCGGACTGCTCGGCGTCGGGCTCGGCTTTCTCGCCCTCTCGCCCTTCCCGGTGCCGGAGCTGGCGCCGCCGGGTGGCCTGCCGGTCGATGTCCGGCTCGGCGCCTATGACCTCGCCTTCCTCCTCACGGCTGTCGCGGCAACGCTCGCCTCGATCCTCCCCTCGCGTTCCGCCGCGCGGGTCGAGCCGGTGACGGTAATCTCGCAATGAGTGCCGAGCCACTGGTCACCGTCCGCGACCTCACCAAGACCTTCGTCAATGGCGAGATCGAGACGCGCGTGCTCAAGGGCGTCAATCTCGAGCTGCATCAGGGCGAGCTCTGCGCCCTGCTCGGCCCATCCGGCTCGGGCAAGTCGACGCTGCTCACCATTCTCGGCACCCTCGCCCGCGCCACCTCCGGCGCCCACAGCATGCTGGGGGTCGACCTCGTTACCGCCAGCGACGCGGATCTCACCGAGTTCCGCAACGCCCATATCGGCTTCGTCTTCCAGTTCCACCATCTGCTGCCGGATTTCACCGCGCTCGAGAACGTCCTGTTCCCCGCAGCGCTGCGCGACCGGCGCGAGACGGCCGCAGCCCGCGACCGGGCCCGGCATCTCCTGCAGCGCGTCGGGCTGGAGGAGCGCGCCGACTTCCGCGCCACTCAGCTCTCCGGCGGCCAGAAGCAGCGCGTCGCCATTGCCCGCGCCCTGATGAATCAGCCCGAACTTGTGCTGGCCGACGAGCCCACCGGCAGCCTCGACCGCGAGTCGGCCGAACAGGTTCTCGATCTCATCGCCGAGATCAGCACAGCGGAAGGCACGAGCTACCTGATCTCCACCCACGACGACAAAGTCGCCGCCCGCTGCCGCCGGCAGATCCGTGTGGCGGATGGCTTGGTGCGCTGAGGCCCTCGCGTCCGCAACCGGCCTTCGGCTGACGTTACCGTGAACCGGCAGCGCGCATGTTAAAGTGAATTGCGACTTTCGCCGCAACGTGGTGGATAGGAGCCAGATCAATCGGACCGGTACGTTGCTCGTGCCACACCAGGTCGCGGTTGGGCGGAAATTACCTGCGCAGTCTTCAGGTTCATCGGGCCACCCCGAACCTTGGAAGGATTCTGCCGTGACCGCACCGAAACTCCTCCTCGTTGAAGATGACATCTTCATCGGCATGGACATGGCCCACACCCTGTCCGAGTCGGGCTATGCGCCCGTCCACACCAAGTCGCTCGATGAGGCCGAACGCGCCATCGACAGCGACCGCTTCGACGGCATCGTTCTCGATTTCCGCATCGGCGGCGAGGACACCATCGCCTTTGCCCGACGCATGCTCGACATCGGCCAGCCGGTGATGTTCTGCACCGGCTCCAGCCCCGGCGACCTCAGGGAACTGGTCGGCGACGTCCCCGTGGTCGGCAAGCCCTTCACCGAGCGGCAACTGCTCGACGCGGTGGCGTCGCTGGTCCGGCAGAGCCAGGAACCAGTCCTCGGCGCCTGAGGCACCGCTTCCGGCCCGTCACTTCGGCCAGGCACAAACCGGGCGACATGTCGCGCCCGGTCCGAAACGTACCTTATCCAGCGGTCAGTACTTGGCGGCCAGCTTCTCGATTTCGGCCTGGGCCCAGCCCACGGCCTCTTCCACCGACAGCCCGTCGACCACGACCTTCTGGAACGACTGGGTGACGATCTTGGCGACGTTGACTTCGGCGTTGAGCGCAGAGGGCGGGCCCTTGTAGCCGTCGACGATGCCGTTCTCGGCCATGGCGCCGAAATTGACGAAGGCCGGGGTGTCCTTGAACAGCGGCATGCTGGCGGTGAGGCTCGGGTAGATCGGCACCCAGCGGCCGCCGACCGTGTCGATCAGCGTCTCGTAGCGGCTTGGCTCGAAGAAATACGAGAGCCAGGCCTTGGCATCATCGGGACGGTCCGTGGCCTTGGAAACGATCCACACCCACGAGCCGGCGCTGGCACCGGAGCGGCCGTTCTCGCCGGGGCCCACCGGCACGGCGATCAGCTCGGTATTGGCCAGCAGCTCCTGGTCGTTCTCGACCATCCACGAATAGATCGAGGGCGGGTTGATGGCGAAGGCGGCCCGCCCGGTCTGATAGGCCGTGTTGTTGCCCGCATCGTCCCAGGTCAGCGTCGAGCGCGGAATCGTGCCCTCGGCGAACATGTCGGCGAGGAACTGGTAAGCCGCGCGAGTCTCGGGCGAGTCCCAGGTGACCGTCTTGCCGTCTTCGGCAAACATCGCGCCGCCAAAGGACCACACCACCTGCTTGATATTGCCTTCGGCATCGTTGGCAGTACTGGTCGGCAGCGCGAACGCGGTCAGCGTGCGGTCGGCGGCCAGCAGCTTCTGCGAAGCGGTCCGCAGTTCCTCCCAGGTGGTCGGCACCGCAAGACCCTGTGCTTCCAGCAGGTCGCGGCGGGCATACATCGGCACCACGTCCACCTCGAGCGGCACGCCATGGACTTCGCCATTGTAGATCGCCTGCGAGACCATACCCTCGTAGATGCCGCCCTCGACGGCGCGCATCTCTTCGAGAATCTCGGGGATCGGCAGCGTCAGCCCGAGCGCGGGGTAATATTGCGCCTGTGCGCCCACCTGCATGAACACGTCTGGCGGCGAGCCACCCTCGAAGGCGGCCGCCAGCCGCTCGTTGAGCACATTGGCCGGAACCACGACATATTCGGCGGTGATGCCACGCTCAGCGGCGAATGCTTGCACCGTTTCGCCAATGTAGCGGTCGGCCGCTTCGTTGAAGGCCTGCAGCCCCCAGATCGTCAGGTCCTGGGCCTGCGCCGCGCCGGCCGCCAGGATGGCGGACGTCGCGAGCAGCGCCCGTGTCAGTGACTTCATGGTTTCCTCCTCCTTGTTGAGCTCTTGCCGAGCCCGCTCTGGCGCCGGTTTCCGGTCACCCCTTCACACTGCCGGCGGCGAGGCCTTCGACAATGTATTTCTGCGCAACGATGTAGATGATCAGGATGGGGACGATGGCGATCACCGAACTCGCCATCAGTTGCCCCCAGATGAAGGTGTCGCCCATCATCAGCCCGGTGAGGCCGGTGGTCAGCGTCTTGGAATCGTTGGAATAGACATAGACCAGTGCATAGAGAAACTCGTTCCAGGCATTGGTGAAGGCGAAGAGCGCCACCACCGCCAGCCCCGGCGTCGCAATGGGCAGGATCACCTTGGTCAGCACCTGGAAGCGGTTGGCGCCGTCCACCACCGCAGCCTCGTCGAGTTCGGCCGGAATGGTCTTGAAGTAGCCGATCAGCATCCAGGTGCAGAACGGCACGGTGAAGGTCAGGTAGGCGACGATCAGCCCGAGCTTGGTATCGATCAGCCCCATCTGCTGCAGGATCAGGAACAACGGTATGAACAGCAGCGACGGCGGCAGGAGATAGGCCAGCACAATCGCCCGCGCCGTCAGCGACTGGCCGGCAAAGCGCATCCGCGCGATCGGATAGGCTGCCAGCGCCCCGATAGTGCCGGCGATCAGCGTCACGCCGATGGCGACATAGGCCGAGTTGAACACGAAGCGCGGGAATTCGGAGCGGAACAGCGCCTTGTCAAAATTCTCCCAGGTCGGCAGCACCGGAAACAGCGTCGGCACCGCGCCGTAGATTTCCTTGGAGGATTTGAACGCCGTGACCGCCACCCAGTAGATCGGCGCCAGCGCCCAGACCAGGGCGATCACCAATCCCACCACGGTGACGACGCGCTTGACGATGCGGGTGGTGCGGCCCTCGACCATGGTTAGTCCTTCTCGGATTTCAGCATGCGCTGGGTCAGAATGAAGATCAGCACGAGGAAGATCGGGATCACCGAGACCAGCACTGCCGCGCCCAGCCCGAGCTGGCTGCGCACGATGCCGTACTCGAAGGCGAGGGTGGGCAGGATCTGCGTGCGGTTGGCCGGCCCGCCCTGCGTCAGCACATAGACCATGTGGAACGAGTTGAACGTCCAGATGGTCGAGAGCATCACGGTGATGGCAATGACGTTCCGCATCTGCGGCAGCGTCACCGAGAAGAACCGGCGGATGGGCCCTGCCCCGTCGATGGCCGCGGCTTCCGACAGGTCGCTGGGGATCGAGGTCAGCGCGGCGAGGAACATCATCGTGTAGAAGGGCAGCCCGTGCCAGACCATGGCGATGCCCACCGAGATCAGGCCGACCTTGGGGTCGGAAAGCCAGTAGATCGGCACCTCGGTCAGCCCAAGCGCCAGCGTCAGGTAGGTTAAAACGCCCACCTGTTCGTCATAGATCCACTTCCAGGCGAGGCCCGCGATCAGCCCGGGCACCGCCCAGGGCAGGAACACCAGCGCCCGGAACAGACCGCGGAACGGCATGGGCTGCGCCAGCACCAGCGCGAAGGCCATGCCGAGCACGGCCTTGATCAGCACCACCCAGAAGGTGAGCCAGAACGAGTTGCCCGCCGCGCGAAGGAAGATCTCGTCGCCCAGCAGCGTGAAGAAATTGTCGAGGCCGACGAATTCGCCACCCCTCGCGATCACCCGGTCGGTGAAGGCCGTGCCGATGCCGTCGGCCAGCGGATAAACGATCAACCCGCCGAAGATCATGAAGGCCGGGATCAGGAACAGGTAGGCAGTCAGCGAACTCGGCCGGCGCGGCTTGGGTCGGACGGGCGGCGGCGGGGCGCGGAACCTGGGCGGCAGTCGGCGGTCGAGACTCTCTGCATCAGTGGCCATTGGCCACCTGACGGGTCTCCACCGGGCATCGGCTGCCGGCGATTAGCTGCAAGTATGGGCTCGGGCTGGGGACGCTGGTCAATATCCAGCTCCGCCCGCAAAATCGACAAACAATTTCCGCTCTCCTCCTCCCCGCGCTCGTTGGCGCAGGGTCCGGATCACAAGCGTGGTGCTCCGGACGCATCGATTAGGTCGGCCTCCACCGATCCCGTCAACGTAGCCAAAAGGTGTAGGTCGGCCGCAACAGGGGTACGCGATCCCGAAAAGCACTGGCGCGGCTACAGTCCCTGCACCTACCCTTGTCGAACAGTCCACCGGAATCGATCATGAACGAGACTTCTCCTTCCCCCTTCCCCTGGCCCGACGACCGCATCGCGCGGATCACCGCCTATCGCGCGCCCGAGCCGCTGACCATCGACGGCAAGCTTGACGAAAGGGCCTGGCAACTGGCGCCGCGCTCGCCGCGCTTCGTCGATCTGATCAGCGGCCGGCCGACCATCCACGACACCCGCGCCGCGGTGCTGTGGGACGACACGCATCTCTATGTCGGGTTCTGGGTGGAAGAGCCGTTCGTTGCCGCCAAGCTCACCGAGCGCGACTCGCTGATCTGGAGCGAGAACGACGTCGAGCTCTTCATTGCCGGCCAGGACGCCTATTACGAGTTCGAAATCAACGCCCTCGGCACCCTCTACGAGGCGCTGTTCGTCTGGGACGATGCCTATGAGACGGGCGGCTTTGCCGCCGATCCGCAGTTTGCCCGCGATGCCGATGGCGCCAAGCCCTGGAACGGCGTCGGCTACACCACCCATCCGCGCGGCACGCGCCTTGGCCTCTTCAAGTGGGATCTGCCCGGCCTCCGCGCCGCCGCCCATGTCGATGGCACGATCAATGACGATTCCGACCGCGACCGCGGCTGGACCGCCGAGATCGCCATTCCGTGGTCCGGGCTCGAATGGATCGCCAAGGGCGACAACCGCGCCCTGCCGCCGCGCGATGGCGACACCTGGCGCATGGATTTCTCCCGCTTCAACACCTATCGCGAAGCCGCGCCGGCAGAGGACTCCGGCGGCTGGGCCATGAATGCTCATGGCATCTGGGACAGCCACATCCCCGAACTGTTCCCCTATGTGACCTTCTCGAACCGGGTCGTGGGCGAGACGGGCTGATCGGCAGAACGGACCGGGCGCCCGGCGCTCTCGGTGCGCGCGGCTGCGGAGCCCCTTAGTCGAGGCCCCTCTTGCCGGGCGCCCAATAGGCCTTGTTCAGCAGTCGGCTGCGCGGCACGCCACCGCGCAGCAAGGCCGTCCGCAAGCGCTGGATCGATGTCGCCTTGCCGGTCAATATGACGCTCGCTCCCGGGGCCGATAGCAGTGCGGCCGCGATCTCGACGAGATGCGCGTCGTCCGGCCGGCGCTCGAATAGCCGCGCGCCATGTATGCCGAAGCTGTCGAGGTCCAGCGCCGCATGCACTGCGGCAGCCGAGTTCACCTCGAACACGCAGCTCAGTTCCTGGCTTGCCCCCTGCAATCGAATGGCGGCGGCGAGACCGAGTGAGGTCTCGTCCCCGAACAATATCGTCGGTGGCTCGAGACTGCCCGGGGCCAGCGAGGCGCGGGGACCGAACACCTCGCAGCTGTCGCCCGCCTTTACCGTGCGCACCCAGTCGCTTCCGGGCCCGTCGCCATGCGCATAGGCGATGATCCGGGTCAGGCCCCGACCGGCATCCCACTCGATGGGCGTGTAGGTGCGGTACGAAAAGCCCGGACCCACGCCGATCTGAACTTTCTGGCCGGGTGACCAGTCGACCCCCCGGAACTGCGGGCTCACCAATTCGATGACATGAAAGCCGCCCCCCAGGTCATGGGCGCCGGCAATGTCGGCCTGTTTCATGAACAGCCGGCCGAGCGCGCCGGTCAGGCCTCCGGATCTACGCGGAGCGGGGGCTTCCGGGGCGGAAGGATTCGACATTTTTCTGCAACCTCAATGCGTGGAGGTGCCAGAAATAGCCGTTGTGCACATTGACCACATTGCGCAATAGCGACAATCGATTGCGAAATCCGGTCAGCCGTCTGCCCCGAATTCGGCAAGGTAGCGGCCGGGTGGCTTGCCCAGCGCCTTGCGAAACATCGTGACGAAGGCACTGGCATTCTCGTAGCCCAGATCGAGCGCAACCGTCTGGACCGGAGTCCCTTGCGCCAGCCGCTGCAGGGCCGTCACGATCAGCAAGCGCTGCCGCCAGCGGCCGAAGCTCATGCCGGTTTCCCGCTGCAACTGACGTGTCAGCGTGCGTGGCGCCATACCCAATCGCTCCGCCCATATCTCGATGGTGGCGCGATCACCCGGAGTGCCGGTGATCGCGGCAGCGATCCTGCGCAATCGCGGCGTCGAGGGCATCGGCACCCCGAGCGGCTCGACCGGTGCGGCAGCGAGCTGGTCGAGCAGCACGGCAACCAGCCGCCCCTCTGCTCCGTCGAGGTCGTAGAGCGCCGACAGTCCCGACACCGCGAGCACCAGTTGCCGCAGCAGAGGCGACACGGCGAGGATACTGCAATGGCTCGGCAGGGTCGGCACCGCGTCGGGCTCGACATGCAGGCAATACAGCTCGACATCGCCATCGGCTGTCACCGCATGCGGCAGGTTGCCTGGGATCCACACCGCGCAATTCGGCGGCGCGATCCACACCCCCTGCTCGGCCTCGCAGGTCACCGCGCCACGCAAGGTCAGCAACAGCTGGGCTCGGGAGTGGGCGTGAAGGCCGAGTTCGATGCGTTGCTCGCCAAGCTCCGCGCCGAAGGCAACCACGTCGCGCGGCACGTCGAGCAGTTCGATGGTCTCGGGCGTTCTGAGCACGAAATCGCTGGCGGCAAGCTGCGCGGCCTCGATGTCTCCTGTCCGGAAAAACGGCATTGCCCGTCCTGTACACTGATCGGCGCAATTGCGGCCAAAGCCGCACGATACGTCAAGCGCCCCATGACGTCGCGCCCATCTCCCGGCGCCTGATGCGCCATATTCCCGTGCGCTTTCCCCGCTGACCTTCACGAACAAGCTGGTGGGCGAGACGGTTCGAGGCAGCGGGCGACTGGTCCGGGTGGCGCACCGATGCGTTGATCAGCAAGGGACCTCAGTCCGCCAACCTCGCCGCGAGCCCATCCGTGCCTGTCAGAAACCTCGTCTTCGTCCTCGGCGACCAGCTCTCGGAGGGTCTCAGCGCCCTCGCCGGCTTCGACAAGGCGCAGGATCTTGTGCTGATGGTAGAGGTCCGCGCCGAGGCGGTCTATGTCAACAAGCACAAGCAGAAGATCGCCTTTGTTCTCGCGGCCATGCGGCACTTTGCTCGGGCGCTGCGCGAACAGGGTTTTCCGCTCGACTATGTCGATTTCGAAGACCCCGCCAATTCCGGCGACTTCACCGGCGAGCTGAAACGCGCCATCGCCCGCCACCGGCCGGAACGGGTCATCCTCACCGAACCCGGTGAGTGGCGCGTGCTCGAGATCATGCGCGACTGGCAGGAAGGGCTGGGCCTCCCGGTCCTCATCCGCCCTGACGACCGGTTCCTCTGTTCCCGCGACGAGTTCGCCGCCTGGGCCGAGGGCCGGAAGCTGTTCCGCATGGAGCATTTCTATCGCGAGATGCGCAAACGCACCGGGCTGCTGATGGACGATGGCAAGCCCGTCGGCGGCGCCTGGAACTACGACACCGATAACCGCAAGGCCCTGCCCAGGGGACACCGCGCCCCTCCCCGCCTCCGCTTCGAACCCGATGCGATTACCCGGGACGTGCTGGCCCTCGTCGCCAAGCACTTCGGCGGCCATTTTGGCGATCTCGAGCCCTTCGGCTGGGCGGTAACCCGCGCCGGGGCGCTCGAGGCGCTGGGACATTTCCTCACCGACTGCCTGCCGGACTTCGGCGACTATCAGGACGCGATGAAGAGCGGCGAGCCATTCCTCTACCATGCGATCCTCTCGCCCTATCTCAATCTCGGCCTCCTCACCGCGCGCGAAGTCTGCGATGCCGCCGTTGCCGAATGGGAAGCCGGTCGTGCGCCGATCAACGCCGTCGAGGGCTTTGTCCGGCAGATCCTCGGCTGGCGCGAATATGTCCGCGGCCTCTATTTCCACCTGATGCCGAAATATCGCGAGAGCAATCACCTCGGCGCTGCGCGGCCGCTGCCGTGGTTCTACTGGTCCGGCGAAACCGCGCTCAACTGCATCGCCCAGACGGTCGGCGACACGCGCCGCCATGCCTATGCCCATCACATCCAGCGCCTGATGATCACCGGCAATTTCGCCCTGCTCGCCGGCCTCAACCCGGCCGAAGTCGAAGCCTGGTATCTCGGGGTCTATGTCGATGCCTTCGAATGGGTTGAACTGCCCAATGTCCACGGCATGGCGCTGTTCGCCGATGGCGGCGTGCTCGCCTCGAAGCCCTATGCCGCCTCGGGTGCCTATATCGACCGGATGTCGGACTATTGCGGGCCCTGCCGCTACGACCCGAAGCAAAAAACCGGCCCCGATGCCTGCCCGTTCAACCTGCTCTACTGGCACTTCCTCATCGAAAATCGCGACAGGCTGGGCAACAACCAGCGCCTCGCCATGCCCTATCGAAATCTCGATCGCATGAGCGAAGCGCATCGCGCGACCATCACAAGCGAGGCCGCGGCCTTCCTCGAAAGCCTCGACGCCCCGGCGTCAGCCAAGCCGTCACAGGGCGATCTCTTCGGCTAGTCGCACGCCCGCCCATGCCCCATCCGGCGACAGCTTGGGTCGATCAATGGGCACCGGTTTAAGGTAACATCTCGCGCTTAAATGGAACCGCGTCCCGGCATCGGCGTTTGCCTCGCAGTCGTCAACACGGTGAAATCCTATGGCTATTGAACGCGAAACGATTGTCGAACGCCCCGCCCCTACCGAGACGGTGGTGACCTCCAGCCCAAGTCCCTTCGGCATCGTTGGCTTTATCATCGCCGGCGTCATCGCCGTGCTGCTCGTCCTCTGGCTCGCCAGCGGCGGCATCACCAGCAATGGCGAGGCGATCAATGTCGACCTTCCGAACGTGACCGTCACACAGTAACCGGACGCGCTCCGCGCTTACCGGCCCTTCCCTTCCCTTCCCCTCAAACACCAAACCAAACCGCTCGCGTCCCGCGAGCGGCATCGGAGACTCTCATGAAAAAGCTTCTCGCCTTGACCGCGCTGGCCGTCCTCGCCTCCAGCGCCGTTTCGACCTCGGCGCTGGCTCAGAGCGCGACGGCGATGGCCACCGCCACGGCCGATCTCAACGTGCGCTCCGGTCCGGGCCCGCAATATCCGGCCATCGGCTTCATCGCCGTTGGTGACGCGGCCACTGTCGAAGGCTGCCTCGATGCCAGCAAGTGGTGCCGCGTCAGCTACGGCGACATCAGCGGCTGGGCCTATTCGGATTACCTGTCCGCCGATCTCTCCGGCGAGCCGCTGGTTCTTACCGATCGCTATGCCGAAGTTGGCCTTTCCACCGTCACCTATGAGGATGACGGTTCGGCCGGTGCCGGCGCGGTGGGCGGCGGCGTGACGGGCGCCGTCGTCGGCGCCCTGCTCGGCGGTCCGATCGGCGCTGCCATCGGCGGCGCGGTTGGGGCCTCAGGCGGCGCGGCTGCCGGTGCCATCATCGATCCGCCGCAGACCGTCACCGCCTATGTCAGCTCCAACCCCATCGAGCCGGTCTATCTCGAAGGTGAGGTCGTGATCGGCGCGGGCGTGCCCGATACCGTGGCGCTGCAGGTCATCCCCGACTACGATTATCAGTATGTCTACATCAACGGCCAGGCCGTGCTCGTCGATCCGGCCTCTCGCCAGATCGTCTACGTGGTCCGCTGACCATTGGCGGCCGGTGCCTCGGTACCGGCCGCCGCATTTCCCGACACCGCGCGGGGAACCCCACCCGCCACTACCGGGTTGAGCCATAGGCCACCCGTCCAGGTGGCGAACTGGGGGCTCTTGCATGACCAAGCTGGCATTTTACTGGCGGCAGTTGCTGCACAAGATGTGGTTTCTACCGGCAGCATTTTCTGCCATCGCCATGCTCACCATCGCCATCGCGCTTTACGTGGCGCGCTGGGCACCCGAACAGCTGCCCTTCACCATTTCGCGCGACGCGATCCAGTCGATCCTGCAGATCCTGGCGACCAGCCTTCTCACCGTCGCGGTGTTCGCGCTTTCGACGCTGGTCGGAGCGCTGACCTCGGCATCGGCCGCCACCTCGCCGCGTGCTGTGCCTCTGATCATCGGTGATCGCGCCGCGCAGACCTCGATTTCGGTGTTCATCGGCGCCTTCCTGTTCTCGATCCTTGCCATTCTCGGGCTCTCGGCCGGCATCTACAGTTCCGCCGGCCGCATGCTGCTGTTCAGCGTCACGCTGGCCGTTGTGGCAGTGGTCATTGCCGCGCTGATCCGCTGGATCGCGCAGATCTCCGATATCGGCCGCGTCCGTCACACCGTCGACCGTGTGGAAACCGCCACCGCCGAGGCGCTGGAAACCCTGCACAAGCACCCGCAATTCGACTGCCGCACGGCGGATGGGCCGCCGAAAGGCGCGCCGGTTCATGCCGGACGGCTCGGTTACGTGCAGCATTTCGACGCCGGCCGGCTGCAGGCGCTGGCCGAGGAGCACGATCTGCAGATCGCCATCACCGCCCGCCCCGGCGCCTATGTCTCCGCCATCCGGCCACTGATGCTGGTGCAGGGGAACGGAGAAGACAGCATCGACGAGGAGCTCGCGAACGCGCTGGCCGATACCTTCGTCGTCGGCGACCAGCGCAGCTTCGACAGCGACCCGCGCTTCGGGCTGGTGGTGCTTGCCGAGATCGCCGATCGCGCCCTGTCGCCCGGCATCAACGATCCGGGCACGGCCATCGACGTCATCGGCACGCTGACGCGGCTGCTGGCGGACTGGAGTCCGGGAGACCAGCAGGAAGAAGCTCCGGCCCACGACCGCATCAGCATCCCGGCCCTGCTGCCCCAGGATCTCTGCGATGACGCATTCCGCCCCATCGCCCGCGACGGCGCCGCCAACATCGAGGTGATGCTGCGGCTCGTGAAGAGCCTCGAAATCCTCGCAGCCAGCAATCCGCACCTCAAGGACGCGGCCCTCGCCACCGCCAGCGACGCGGTCGAGCGGGCGAGGAAGGCGCTGACGGCGGCGTCCGATCTCAGGGCCCTCGAAGACGCGGCACGCTTCGTCTGACTGGTGTGCGGGGCGGCACCGCCGCTACAGGCCTCGCGGTCGGCTCCGGCACCGCCCTTCCCGATCTCAAAAAACATGGAACGGTCTCGGCCCTGCGGGATTGGCCCTACAGGGTGCCATTCGGCGCTCGCAAATGACCATCCCAACATTGGAGACGATCGATGCGAACCAACAGCACCATTGCTTGCCTGCTCATCGCCACGGCCCTGGTGGCCCCGCCCGCCCTGGCGCAGGACAACGCACAGACCAACCCCGAGCAGCAGCCGGCACAGAACCAGGAGACGGCGGCCAACACCTCCGCCAACGCCGGGTCGACGGTCTGCTACGACCAGATCGACAGCTTCACCCAGCAGATGAACCGGGAAGGCTTCTGGGTCAGGGGCTGGGGCAATCGCTATGGCGACCAGTCCGTGCCGGCGGCCAACGCCCAGAATACGGCCATGGCCCCCTGGTCCGGCGTCAGCGCCGACATCCGCTCGCCACGCGCGCAGATCCGCGAGCTCTACGGCGCCGCGCAGGTTCTGGCTTATCAGGGCGAGACCGAAGGCTGCCAGTATCTGCTGAGCGTGCTGCAGGACACCTATCAGGGCTACACCACGCAGCTCGGCGAGGCCGGGATCGAGCCGGAAGCCATTACCGGCTGGCGGCAGGAGCGCATCGCGCTTGCCGAGCCGGTCACCGATATGAGCGGCACCGGCCGCTTCAACGTCGATGATCTGACCGGGACCGACGTGCGCAATCTCAACGACGAGAGCCTCGGCAGCGTCAGCGACATCATCATCGATCCGGCGACCGGCGAGGTCAGCTACGCCGTCGTGGCGCGTGGCGGCTTTCTCGGCTTCGGCGAGGACTATGTCGCGGTGCCGTGGGAGCAGTTCCGGGCGACGCCGGGCCTCAACACCCTGGTGCTGAACGTCACCGAGAACGCCTTTGGCGAAGCCCCGACCGTCGATCCCGACGCCTTTGGTGACTCGGCTCAGCTCGAGCAGCAGAACCAGCAGATCAACGACTACTGGGGCCAGCAGGATCAGGCCCAGAGCTAACCCTGCCCCGGCGCGCCGCCAATCCCGTGGCAAGCGGCGCGCCGGACGCAAGGTTGGACCACCTCATCGGCCCCGCCGGCTTCAGGCCGGCGGGGTCGGTTGCTTCTCCGCGGTGAGCGCGGGCCGGTTCCCGCACCCACCTAGCCTAGCGGCGGCGTCGCTTCCGCCAGGGCGCATTGGCCTCCCAATCCCCGGCCATGATGCAGCCGAAGGGCAAGACCTCATCCACGATTTCGGCAAGCTCGAAGCTCTCGATCTGCCGGCGTACCGCGGCCGCGTTCTTGTATGCGCTGGGCAGCTCCGAGATGTCGGTGACGCCCGAGAAGAACCGCGCATCGATGCGACCGTTTCGGCCGCGAAAATCTCCGCCTCCGTCCGTCCCGCCTGCATCATCCGGTGCTTGGTCCGCGAGAAGTTGCGGCCCGCCCCGTGCGGCGAGAACCCCAGCCCATGTGCAGCATCGCGCCCCCTGACAATCAATACCGGCTCGGCCATGTTGAGCGGGATCAGCGTCAGGTCCGTGGCGTCGGGAGCCCAGCCCTCAAAGGCCGGCGTTGCCCCCTTGCCGTGGTAGAACAGTCCGTCCGTCTTGCGAAAGACGAAGTTGTGCTCGTTCCAGAACCGGTCCGACACCTTGGCGCCTAGCCTTTCAGCCGTAAAATCATGGATCGTGAGGTGGTTAGCCTTGGTCCAGTCGCGGATCAGTTGCAGCGCTTCCCAGTAGGTGTCGCCATCGGCGCTGTCCGCCGGAATCCAGGCGTTCTGCGGAAGCGTTTCCGGCGACAGTTCCCGGCGATAGCGCTCGGCCAGCTTCATCCCCTTTGCATAAAGCCGGGCCCCGGGACCGCGCGAGCCGTGATGAGTCACCAGCGCGGTTGCGCCCGTAGACTTCAGCGTCCCCACATAAGCGAAGTGGTTGCCGTCCCCCTGCGTCCCCAGATGTTCAATGGCGATCGACGTCAAGTCCGCGGTCATCGAGTTGGCCTGCAACCGTGCGAGGAGATCCGCGTCCGGTCGCAACTGCGCCCCTCGCTGACGGCCACCGGGGCCGAAGTGCGTCACCGCATGCACCGAGTTCAGCAGGTCCGCCGGCGCTACGTCCGGGAACACCGAGATCGCCATCGAGCAGCAGATATCGGCCGAATGCATGCCTGGATGAATGCCTTCCGACGCCACCACACCGCCGACCGGAATCGTCCCCGGCGGGCCGGCGGGACAGGCGTCGGGCATGATCGCCCCCGAGCGCACCACCGGGGTCCGCATCAGTTCGGTCATGCTGTTCGACACCGACGCGACGTTCGCAACCTCGGTTTCGTCCTCAGGCTCGATATTGACGTAGAAGGGCACGGCGTTGCGGGCATGCAACTGCAGCGCCGGTTCGGGCTGGAAAGTCCGTGCCATATCCAGTGCTTCGTCGCGGTTCGCGCCGCGCTCCAGCAGTTCGTTGGCAGCGCGCAGGGCCGGGCCGAACCAATGGCCCTGCCGCAAACCGGCGTCGATCAAATCCTGTCCACTCAAAATCTCGATCATCGTGTCACTCGCTTTCAAAATGGCCGGCACGGTGCATGGGGCGCCGTGCCGGCCGGTGGTCAGTGCTGCAACGGCAAACTGCCTGCCGTTGCGACAGGCCGGATTGCCTGTCCCGATTTCTCGTCGCTCTTTTCTGCCCTGTGTATTGCACGCGCCGTGCCAACTCGGACGACAAATGCGAGATCCCTGCCGAGACACCCGGATTTCCTGAGGATTCTCAGCCGTCACGCTGCGGAGACGACGTTGTGTGCGTCAGCAAAATATGATACGATGGTCTATCAGTTTATATCGCAGGATAAGATGCGCCGGCGAGTGGCAATTGGCGTTCTGGGCACGACGCTCGACAGCGGACGGACGGAGGAGCGCTGGCAGAAGTGGCGGCCGACGGTGGCCCTTTGTCAGCAACCGGGGCTGTTTATCGATCGGCTGGAGCTGTTGGCGGACCGCCATGCCGACTCCTTGGCCAATCTGGTCACCACCGACATCGCCGAGGTGTCTCCTGCCACTGAGGTCCGACGGCACTTGCTGCAGCTCAGCGATCCGTGGGACTTCAGCGAAGTTTACACGGCGCTGCGAGAGTTTGTGGAAGGCTGCAGCTTCGACCCTGAGCGTGAGGACTATCTCGTCAACATCACCACCGGCACGCATGTGGTGCAGATCTGCTGGTTCTTGCTGACCGAAGCGCGATTCATCCCCGGGCGACTCCTGCAGTTGTCTCCACCGCGGAGGGGGCAGGCTGGGGTGTCGGGCAGCCACGCGATCATCGATCTCGACCTGTCGCGCTACGATGCGATTGCAACCCGCTTCGCCGCCGAGCGGCACGAGGCGGCCTCGTTTCTCAAGTCCGGCATTTCGACACGCAACCCGGTCTTCAACAGCATGATCGACGAGATCGAGAGCGTCGCCATCCGCTCGCGCGCGCCGGTTCTGCTGACCGGGCCAACCGGCGCAGGAAAATCGCAACTCGCTCGCCGTATCTTCGAACTCAAGAAGCTGCAGCGTCAGGTGAGCGGCGCCTTTATCGAGGTCAATTGCGCCACCCTGCGCGGGGACCAGGCGATGTCCACCCTGTTCGGCCATGTGCGCGGCGCCTTCACAGGGGCGCAGGCCGAGCGGGCCGGGCTGATGAAGAGCGCCGACAACGGCGTGCTGTTCCTCGACGAGATCGGCGAATTAGGTCCGGACGAGCAGGCTATGTGCCTGCGCGCCATCGAGGAGAAGCGCTTCCTGCCCATGGGGTCGGACCGCGATGTGTCGTCGGATTTCCAGCTGATCGCCGGCACCAACCGCGACCTCGCCCGGGCGGTGCGCGAGGGCCGTTTCCGCGAAGACCTCCTGGCTCGGCTCAATCTCTGGACCTTCTCACTCCCCCCGCTGCGCGAACGCCGGGAAGACATCGAGCCCAATCTCGATTTCGAGTTGCGGCGCTTCGCCGAGCGCGAAGGCCGCAATGCGACATTCAACCGCGAGGCCCGCGAACGCTATCTGAACTTCGCGATCTCGCCCGAGGCAAGCTGGAGCGCCAATTTCCGCGACCTCTCGGCGTCGGTCACGCGGATGGCCACCCTCGCCCCCAACGGGCGGATCAACGAAGCGACCGTGTTGGCCGAGATTTCTCGCCTGCTGCAACAGTGGCACGTCGGCGACAGCGAGGGCGACGAAGGTCTGCTCCGGGCGGTCCTCAGCGACAGGCTGGACGCCTGCGACCCGTTCGACCGCGCGCAACTGGCCGAAGTCATCCGCGTCTGTCGCAATAGCCGGTCGGCCAGCGAAGCAGGGCGGCGGCTCTTCGCCGTCTCGCGGCTGAGCAAGACCAGCGCAAATGATGCCGACCGTTTGCGGAAATATCTGGCGCGGTTCGGGATCTCCTTCGATACTGTCCGAGCCTAGGACGTGCAGGCGAAGATCGGTGCGTTGCTCTGCCGAAAATAATCTGGCGCCGGCCCCGGAACCCGGCATGGGCGCTTCCGGCTAGCCGCCGTTCAGTCGCGCCAAAACCGCCTCTGTCACGTCGGCACCGAGCCGGTACGAGAACGCCGTGACATCGCTGAGGTCGTCGCTCAGCGTGCAGTCGAAGGCGAGGCCATACCAGTTGTCGCCGGAGCGGAAGATCGCGCCGTTGGCGGCGAGCCGCGTGCCGGTCAGCTCCGCCCCGGCATAGGCCTCCGCCATTACCACGTCGGGCGCAAAGCCCTGTCCGGAATTGCCGATCTGGGCCAGGGCCTCGAGAATGCAGGTTTGCGCCAGCCGCTTTTCGGGCGGCAGCGTTTCGAGCGTATCGCGCACCCGCGCCATACTGGGAGCATCCATCATCGCCTTGAAATAGAAGCGTTCGGCGCTTTGCTGCGCGCCCAGCTCGAGCGTTGCGACATCGAGTTCTGCCGCCGGCGCCGGCGGGGCGGTTGCTTCGGCCGGCGCGCCGGTATCGGCCGTGACGGCGAGGGTGTCCTGCGCCCCGCTCTGCGGAGCCGTCAGCCCGCGCACGGCGGGCCGCGCCAGCGGGATGGGCGCCACCCTTGCCGAAGCGGTCCCCGCTCCCTGCACCGGTTCGTTTGGTTGGGAGGCGGCGGCCTCGGGGGCGTCTTCCGGCGCCGCCGGTTCGGTTGTCGTCTCGGGTGGAGACGTCTCCGCCGCTGCGGCCGCTGCGGCCTCCTCTGCCGGCTCCTCTTCTGCCGGCTCCTCCTCCGGCGTCTCGTCCGCAGGCGGCTCGCTGGCGCTGTCCGGCTCGGGCGGCGGCACAAGCACCACGTCGATGGCCGAAGGTGGCGCAGCGTTGACGCTGTCCGGCGGCGGCTGCCAGAGCAGAAGCACCAGCACCCCGACATGCAGCGCTGCCGAAGCCACTGGCCCCAATAGGGTCCATGCACTCCGCTTCGGCGGCGCGGGAAATGTCGGCTCGGGTGGCGGCAGTTCGCTCATGGCTCAGCTTCTACCATGACGATTGTGCCAACGGCGCGGCGTCCGGCGATCCTCCGCGCCGCGCCCTGGACTATGCCTTCTGCAAGGCGCGTTGCAGCAGCGCGGTCGAATAGAACTCGTACGACGCCGCCTTGTCCGGAAAATCGATCAGATGCACCGTGAACCGGCAGGGCACGCCATTGTCTGGCAGGTTGTCGGCAAAGAAGGACGCATAGGCCTCGGCATAGGCCTTGCGCAGCCGGTCCTGCTCGGCGGCATATCCCGCGGGGTCGGCAAGAATGTTCGGGCTCTTCGGCTGCGCCCCGAAGGCGTGCATCTCGACGAAATCGAGGTCGCGCAGCGACGAGCAGATGCCCGCGTCGACCACCCACTTCTCCCAGCACCGGAACACCAGCGCGACTTCCTGATGCGGGTCCATCGAGACGAGCTTGTCGAGCCCCAGGACGCCCTTGGCCGAATACCCGCCCGTCAATCCCGCGAAGTGGATCTTCAGGTCGCCATCCGGCTGCTCCTCAGTGACCAGCGCCGAGAGCACCGGCCGATCGCCCTCGTAGTAATAGGTGAGCTTGCCGCGCTTTTTGACGTTGAATGCCATCGATACCGTTCCTCTAATCTGGATTAGCTGGTGAGAACCTGCCGCAGCCGGGCCGCGACGATATCGGCCTCCTCGCGCGTCACCGTCTGCGGGTTCAGCGCGATGGCCTCCGGGTCGTCGGCCAGGGTACCGACCTCGATCCAGACGTCGCCGGTCTTCAGCTCCTCGATCACCCGGTCGCGCGTCTTCCCGAATCCAGCGTCGAGACGCACGATGGCGCGGCCGTGCGGCTGGCCGGCCTCACTCGGAAAGCCGCGCTCCACCGTCACACCCGCGATGCCGCCGAGCGCCCCGATCCACATCCGGACGATCGACTCGTAGCTTTCGAGGATCGCGTCCTCGTCCTGCGCCAGCGTGTATTCGACGGCGGCGAGCATGCCGGCAAGTTCCTCCTTGCCGACTTTCAGCGGCCGGCCGATGCCCTGCGTCGGCGGTGACAGCCGGCGGCAGCCCGCGATCAGCTCCTTGGTCCCCAGCACTAGGCCCGCCACCTGCGGCCCGCGCAGACCCTTGCCGCCACTGAACAGCACCCCCTCGCAGCCGAGGTCCCTGGTGTAGTGCCACAGGCTCGAAACCGGCGGAATCTGCGCCGCGGCGTCGACCAGAACCGGGACCTTGTGCCTCTTGGCGATCGCGATCACCTCCTCGAGCGGCGGCGATTTCGCGGCCAGCGCCCCGGCAAACCAGACGAGGCACGCCGTCCGCCCGGTGATCGCCGCCTCGAACGCAGCCAGCGTGTTGTCGCACTCGACGATGGAGGCGCCGGTCTGGAGAATCGCGAAGTCGTAGCCGTTGCGCTGCGACGTGAAGACGATCACCTCGTTCCTCGTGATGCCCGTGAGCATCGGAAACGCCATCGGCTCGGGCGCGTTCGGCGCCGCCATCAGCGTTGCGACCGAAAGCACGATCCCCCCTGCCGCCCCCGAGGACACGAAGGCCGCCTCATTGCGCGTCAGCGCGGCGATCCGGTCGCCGACCCGCGCCTGCAGCAGCGGCAGCTCGACAAACGCACCCGCCGCCGCGCGCATGGCCTCGAGCACTTCGGCGGGCATGCGCGATCCGCCAAGCTTGGTCAGCGTCGCCGACGCATTGATGATCGGCCGGATGCCCAGCTCCTCGTAAATCCCCACCCGCAGAACTCCCCCCGATTTGCGAACCACTCGTTGGGGGCGAGACTATCCAATCTGGGTGGTGGTTGCATTCTGAGATTGCGGGGGAGTCGGGGGCGGGCAAACCTTTGGGAACAGCTCGCATCACAACATTATCTGGCCTGTCCACCAACCTTTTGCACCGCTCGCTCGCCCTCGAAACGCGGAATCCTCGGGTCACGCCAACCCACTTCCCCACACGCGTCCCCCGTCCCAAAGCAGGTCATCCTGCTCTCGCCCATCCTGCGACCGACACTCCCGCTCGCCGAGAGAGGGAGCCACCTCCCCGGTTGCGTTCGTGGACACCTCCTTCGACTGGAATACCACTGCAAATATGGTTACAATAAGCATGAGTACGGTCACCCCTACGACGACCCTTTTCGTCCAAACAAATATCGGCTCGCCGCGCTTCACCCTCCTCCACTCAAACTTTAGTAATTCCTTCGCCGCGACTAGAAACTCCTCCTCCACCCCTTGGATATTATCTGGCGTTAAGGTCTTGTCGCTTGCAGCGAGGTCCTCAAACTCTCTCATAACCAACAGCAGCCGCTTTGCTGGCCCCTCGCCCCCATTAATGCGAAGCTTAATGCCGTTACTTGCCTCGTTTAGCGCCATATACTTCGCTAGAAGCGATTCTTTTTCCTGCCCTGCCTCTTTGCCTTGCGACCTGATCACGTCAGATATTGCATTAATGTTCACCAAATACGAGACGAAGCACTTTCGCAATTCGTCGATCCATAACTGACGAAACTCAGAGACCTTCTGTTCTTTGGCGATTACTAGACCAAGAAGAGACACCAGGCCCGCTATCGCAGCAGCGCCCACCGCACCTATGCTTATTTCGTTCATCTACTACCCCCCACGTCGACGGCAAACGATTCTGGCGCACCTGTCTTGTATTACTACACAGGGAGTGCCAATGGGTGAACCAGACGGCGTTTCAGAGATTCAAGAGCGAGGTCGCAATGGCGGAACGATTGACTTTTCATTTTGAGGGGGCGCTAGCCGACGCCCATAGAATGAACTTCTATGAGGCCGCTAGATTTCAGTATGCAGCGGCGCGCCTAATGGTAAAACTAGCACAGTTCCGTGAAAATGGAAACTTTTCCAAACGGATCACTGAGAAATTTAACTACAACATTCGGCTATTGAGTCAAGATGACGGGTCTTTCAACATAAACATTGACGATCCGGGACAGGCTGAAACTGATGACCATTTTCTCTCGATTTCCCTTTCTGATCTCGTTGCCTTTGTAAGTGAGCGAATTATCGAGAAGATTGATGAATCTGCGCTAGCAATCGCCCCGAATGCCAGTGATGCGCCAGACTCAATCCCGCCAGTAGCAATAGAGCGCCTTGTTAAAGAGGTGATGGATGGAAGACCGCTTACGTCTGGGCTTCCGGATCAAGTAAAGGAACTGGTGCGGCGGCGAGTTGCTGAGCTGCATCGAGAGTCCCGATTGAAAGAGAATAGCGCCACAATATCTCGGATAGATTTTGCGCGAAGTCAGAAACTGATCGGTATGTCCGCACCGCTGATAAGCGAGATGGCAACCGCGCTTAGGGAAAGTGCTGAGACACTGGAGGTGCGCTCTTCCTCGCAGAGAGGTGAGCGCTCCGTCCTTTTTCTGGACCGCCGCATGGCAGCGGCAATTGAGACAGCGGTTGTCGACGAAGAAATTACCCCAATTATTGGCGATGTGACCCAGTTCAACAAAGATAATGGGTGGGGAAAACTCAAGATAGAGAATGGAATGAGGACGTTTAACTTCAGCATTCCATCCGATCTACTTCCTTCGATGAGGCAGAAAATTATCGATAGTATGAAGCGCGATTTGGTCTTCATGCAGACGTACTTTGTAAGAGATCGTGCAGGTGAGGTTGTTCGCCTTGTCGCAGTTGGGATTCTGCCGATGCCCTCTGAGTAGACGCGACATAATATACGTATTATGGCCTTTTCACTTATGTAGGACGTTTGAGGGAGCAAACTTCCCAGTTCGTTTGGCCCCGGGACTCAAGACAGAAGAAGCCCAGTTGCTTGCGACTTGAGCGATCGAGATTGGAGTGGTTCTTCAATGATCGTGACGCCTCGCAAGAGCTTACTCCCTGCGCCTCCCCTGTCGAAATCCCCCTGCTCCATTCGTTGCCTCTTCACAGGGCCACTTTCCGGCCCTTTGATGCCCACGAAAGGAGCTTCCCCATGACCCGATACCTCGTCGCCATTCACCTGCCCGACGATTACGACCCCACGGCCGAAGACCCCGCCATGGTGCGCGACATCGACGCGCTCAACGACGAGATGGTCGCCGCCGGGGTGCGGGTCTTCGTCGGCGGGTTGCAGATGGCGCCGCATGCCAAGACGCTGCGCCGCAAGGCCGACGGCAAGGTGCAGGTCATCGACGGGCCGTTTGCCGAGGCCAAGGAGCATGTCGGCGGCTTCTGGGTGCTCGAGTGCCCCGATCTCGAGGCGGCGCTGGCTTGGGGCGAGAAGGCCGTCATCGCCTGCCGCGCCCCGGTCGAGGTCCGCGCCTTCAACTGACTTCGGGGATCGGGGAGTGCTCCGGTGGAGCCAGTTCCTCGACGCGCTCAAAACGCCTGCGGCCGAGCGATTGCCGCGGCTGTTTCGACCAAGCCATGGATCCGGCAGGTGTCGTAACAGCCGCGGGTCGAAAATCAGGCAAAGAAGCGCCTGGCCTCTTCGTCCGTCGGCATCCTGCCGTCGGGAGTCATCCGGTCGACCGTCTCGGGAATCTTGGTGGCAAGCCGCCCAAGAAGTTCCGCTTTCGACAGACCCGTGGCTCGGGAGAGTTCGGTCAGGTTCTCTTCACCGATCGCCTGCTCGACATCCTGCGGAGACAGGCCTCTGGTCGGCACACCGGGCCTCACCCAGGAGTCGGCCGTATCCGCCTGTCCGGACGACCTGAAGGTGTTGAGCAGTTCACCGAGTCCGCCCGCGAGACCTCCGCCTGCTGCGCCGCCGAGCAAGCCGCCCAACCCGCCCAGCAGGCCGTCGAGGCCGCCACCGGATGACGAACCCGAACCTCTCGACTGGACGCCCTTGAGCGCGTCGGCAATCTTGTCCCGGTTCTGATAGCCAGCTACCGCCAGAAGTCCCAGCAGCGCCAGCATTGAGGGCATGCGGTTAGCCATGATCGTCCCCTCAGGCGCGGCGGCGTGACACCGCGCCCCAGATGACGAGCACGACAATGGCGCCAATGACAGCGCCGATCAGGCCGGCGCCTTCACCGGCCGCGTACCAGCCGAGCGCCTGGCCCACATAGGACGCGATGAACGCGCCGACGATACCCAGCACTGTGGTCAGGATGAATCCGGAGGGTTCGTTGCGGCCCGGTACGATGAACTTGGCGATGACGCCCGCGATGAAGCCGATGAGGATGGTCCAGAGGATGCCCATTTATTGTCCCTTGTACGCCACAATTGGCGCTCGCAAGAACAAGCCGCAAGTCCGCGAAAGGTTGCCAGGAGCCCAACTCCCCACCGATCGCACCGTCTGACGTTGTGCCAGGACGATGCTGGACATGGCGATCGCAACCGCCAGTGATCCCAGGCATGACTGCCCTTCGCAGCCCCAAGGGAACAACGCGGCCCGCCCCTCGTTGCGTCTTGAACGCCGACCCCGGGGGAGCCGCATGCCGCATCGCGCCATTGCCTGGATTTTGGCCGGGCTCGTCGCCCTCGCCCTGCCCTTCATCGTGCTGCTCGCCGGCGAGCGCCACGAGGGGCGCAACATGACGTGGGACTTCGCCATGGGGCTCGGCTTCGGCGCCCTGGCGCTGGGCGGGCTGCAATTCGCGCTGACGGCGCGGTTTCGCCCGCTGACCGCGCCGTTCGGTGCCGATATCGTCTATCTGTTCCACCGCTATCTCGCCATCGGCGCCGTCCTGGTCATGCTCGGCCATTTCGGCATTCTCTACATCTGGTTCGAGGCGGACCTTGGCGAGCTCAACCCGCTGGTGGCCCGTTGGGAGCTGACCGCCGGCCGCGTCGCGCTGGTTTCGTTCGGGCTGCTCGTCGTCACCTCCGAGCTGCGCAAGTGGCTGAAGCTCGATTACGAGCTCTGGCGCTACCTGCATCTGGGCCTCGCCATCATCGGCTTTGCCGCCGCCATCGCGCATGTGCTCGGCGTCAACCGCTTCACCGCCGCCGTCGAAACCCGGGCGCTGTGGCTGGGGGTGACGCTGGCTTGGCTGCTGCTGCTGGTCTGGCTGCGGGTCGGCAAGCCGTGGCTGCAACGGCGCAACCCGTGGCGGCTGGTCTCCAATGTCGAGGAGCGTGGCGGAGCGCATTCCCTCACGTTCGAGCCGCTGGGCCGCCCGCTCAAACCCTGGCATCCGGGGCAGTTCGTCTGGCTGACGCTCGAAAGCTCGCCCTTCGCCCTCGACGAACACCCGTTCAGCATCGTCAGCGCCCCGGCGGCGGCGCCGCGGGTCACCGTGTCGATCAAGCCGATGGGCGATTTCTCCGCCCGGGCGGCCGCGGCGAAGCCCGGCGATATCGGCTATCTCGAAGGCCCGTTCGGCGCCTTCAGCATCGACCGGGAAGATCCCGAAGCCACGGGCTTGGTCATGGTGGCGGGCGGCATCGGCATCACGCCGATGCTGGCCAATCTCACCGCCATGCGCGACCGCGACGACCGGCGCCGTGCCTGGCTCTTCCATGCCAATCCCGATCTCGAGAGCGCCGCCTTCCGCGAAGAGCTGGCGGCGCTGCAACAGCAGCTCGATCTCACGGTGGTCAATGTCCTCGAAACCCCACCGCCCGGCCCGGAGCCGGACACCGTGGTGGAGACGGGCTTCGTTACCCGCGACATCCTCGAAAAATACCTGCCCGAGACGCTGGACGGTCTCCGCTTCCTGCTCTGCGGCCCCGCGCCGATGACCGAGGCGGTCACCGAGGCGCTCGAGGCGATGGGGGTCGAGCGCGCGCACATCAAGACCGAACTGTTCGACATGGTGTGAGGAGAACCGTCCCATGCGCGCCCAACTCGCCCTGATCCTCGCCACTTTCTATGTCGGCTTCGTCCTCGCCCTCGCTTTCGGGTTCGCGCTGGTGCTCAACGCCAGCTGAGGGTTGCTGCCCCTTGCACTCCAAGCACGCCGCGCTAGGATCATTCCGCTGCCAAGCTGGGGCCCGGGAGGCCCGCAACGTGTTCCTGGGGAGGAGACGCGATGTCGGATGCATTGGCGGCGGCGCCGCAACGGGCGCCCAAGGCGCCGCGCCTGCGTGCGGTGGGATTTGGTGACATTGGCGAGGCACTGAAGCGCGGGTTTTCGGATTTCCGCCGGGCGCCGCTTTACGGGCTGTTCTTCGGCGGCGTCTTCGCGCTCGGCGGCATCGCCATCTACCTGATGCTGATGGTCTATGATGCGCCCTGGATGATCATCCCGCTGGCCATCGGCTTTCCGCTGATCGGGCCGTTCGTCGCCGCCGGCCTCTATGAAGTCAGCCGCCGCCTTGCCGCCGGCACACCGCTTGGCTGGCGCGCTGTGCTGGTCACGGTGTTCCGCCAGCGCGAGCGGCAACTGGGCTGGATGGCCTTTGTCGTCCTCTTCATCTTCTGGGTCTGGCTCTACCAGGCCCGCATCCTGCTCGCGATCTTCATGGGGTTTTCTGCCCCCTCGAGCCTCGAGAAATTCCTCGCCGTGGTGGTCAGCACGCAGAGCGGCCTCAGCTTCCTCGCCGTTGGCACATTGGTTGGGCTGGTGCTGGCGCTGATCCTCTTCGCCGTCACCGTCTTTGCCATGCCGATGCTGCTCGATACCGAGGTCGATTTCGTCACCGCCACCGTCACCTCCATCCGCGCCGTCTTCGCGAGCCCCCTGCCGATGCTGGGCTGGGGCGTGGTGGTCACCGGGCTCACGCTCTTGGCACTCGCGCCGATGTTCCTCGGGCTTCTGGTCATCCTGCCGGTGCTCGGCCACGCAACCTGGCATCTCTACGCGCTCGCGAAGCTGCCACCGGAGCACCCGTAGGTCCATCATGCTACCGGCATTTCGCGTCGCGGGCGCCGGCGTCCGCAGCGCTACATCTTTTCGCCAGGCAGGCTGCTGGCCTGTTTCACCCAGTCGGAGAACTGTGCCGCGTCGATCGGTTGATCTTCATAGACGTCGAGATAGCGGACGCGAGGTTGTTTGGAGGCACCGGGCGGCTGCGGCTGCAATTCGGCGCCGTTGTAGAACGACACCTTCACGTAGCGGGTCATGTAGTGGAGCCCGAGAAACCAGTGGTCGTCGCCGGTCCCATAGAGCGGCGAGTTCCATTTGACCGCCTTCTCCACACCCGGCACGGCTGCGCTAACCAATTCGTCGATCTGCCGCGTTACGTCGGCCTTCCAGCCGGGCGCGGCGGCGATGAACGCGTCGACCTTGGCCTGACCGTAGCCCTTCTCGATCTGGGGATTGCCGCCGGCCAGCAATTTGGCCGCGGGCTTATCCCCCGGCCCGGCAGCAGGTGTAGGTTTGGCGGCACTGCCGGACTTGCTGCCCGTCCTCGTGTTCGACACGGCCCCTCCTCCCCGTCGCGATAAACATCACGACATTTGAGGCCAAAACCGACACGAAATCCAGACCCGAGGCAGGCGCCCGAGTTATTTCGCTTTTCTTTCAACCACTTACAGACGCTTCCTCAGCGAATGAGTCCGTTCGCTCCGCTCGTTCATCTTCGTTCAGAAAGCGTTCATCATCGGGGCTGAAGTGTGACATCCGGGCGCCGGAGGAACCGGCGCCCGGGGTCGTCATCAGAAGTTGAAGTCGTCGATGTTCTCGGCGTTGAACGTCGTCAGCTCGGCCTGGGTGTTGATCGAGTTGTTGGCGTTGATGGTGATCGTCCCGAGGTTCGGCACTTCGAAGGTCGAGCCGACCTCGTTCTTGATCGAGCCATCGCGGACACCGGCCGCGAAGTAAGCGGCGAGCCAGCCTTCATTGTAGGGCGACCACAGCTGGAAGGCCGTGACGGTGCCGTCCTTGATGAAATCGCGCATTTCGCTGGGCAGACCCAGGCCGGTGACCTTCACCTGCTCGGCAATGCCACGGCTCTGCACCACCTGCGCGGCGGCCGCGATACCCACGGTCGTCGGGGCGATAACCCCCTTCAGATTCGGGTAGTTAGCCAGCAGCGCTTCCATTTCGGCCGTCGACTTCTCCGGCTGGTCGTCGCCATAGACGGTCGCCACCAGCTTCATGTTGGCGTACTTGGCGTCGTTGGCCAGCGTCTCGTTCATGCCCACGATCCACTTGTTCTGGTCGGGGGCTTCGGTGGTGGCCGAAAGGATAGCGATTTCACCCTCATAGCCGATCAGCGAGCCGACCATTTCGACCTGGTCTTTGCCGACGATGTCGAAGTTGACCGGCAGGATGGTCGCATCGCGATACTGCTCGTTACCGGTGATGTCACCGTTCACGGTCAGGATCAGGATGCCGGCATCCTTGGCCGACTGCAGCACCTGATTGAGCGCATCGGGGCTGTTCGGGGCGATGGCGATCACGTCGACGCCGCGCTGGATCTGCGCCTCGATGAACGGAATCTGCGAGGTGGCTTCGGCAGTTGCCGGCGCCACGAACTCGAACTCGCAGCCGATCTCCTTGCATGCATCGACGAAGCCGCCGGTGATGGAATCGAAATACGGATTGCCGGTGTTCTTGCCGATGTAGACGATCGACATCGGGTCCTGGGCATAGGCCCCGCCCATCATGGTCAGGCCGAGCGCGAGACCTGTAAGTGCCTGCTTGATCATTGGTTTCCTCCAAGTGGTAGTCGTCTTGTTGCCGTTGACCGGCGTGTCTCCCGCTACCTTTGGGTGCGGGAATAGATGAAATTGGTGGCGATGATGGCGACGATCAGCAGGATGCCGAGCACCGTCATCTGGATGGCCGGCAAGAGGTTGGCGACGGTCATGCCCGTCGCGACGACGACCAGCAGCCAGGCGGCCAGGAAGGTGCCGAGAATGGTGCCCCGGCCGCCGAAAATGTAGGTGCCGCCGAGCATGGCCATCAGCACCATTTCCAGTTCCTTGCCCAGCGCCAGGTCGTAGCGCACCGAGCCGAGCCGCGAGGCGGTCATGATGCCGCCAATGGCCGAGACCAGCCCGATCAAGAGGAACAGCACCAGCTTGATCCGCCGGCTGCGGATACCGGCATGGCGGGCCGCCACGTCATTGGTCCCGACCTGGTAGATCTGACGGCCGAAGATTGTCCCCGCCAGCACCAGCCCAAGCACTAGTGCCGCGGCGAGAAACACCACCACGGGCAAGGGGATACCCAGGACCAGCACCCGGTCGACGCCGATGAACCAGTCGGCAATCCGGATCGACTTGTCGCCGGCCAGCACCTGCGCCAGACCGCGGAACAGGATCAGCGAGCCGATGGTGACGATGATCGAGGGCAGTTGCAGCACGATGACGAAGAAGGCGTTGAACGCGCCCATCGCCAGCCCCGCCAGGAGACCAAGCCCAACGGCCACTGGCACCGGCACGCCCGAGGCCTGCGCCCAGGCGAAGATACAGGCCGACAGCGCCATGTTGGCCGCCGGCGACAGGTCGATCTCACCGGCGATGATCACCATGGTCAGCACCAGCGCCACCAGCGCGATCTCGGCCGATAGCGCAAAGCTGCGCAAAATGTAGCCGATATCAAGGAAGTACGGCGACAACCGGCTGGCAAAGATCACCGCCAGCACCAGTAGCACCAGCGTCATGGTCTCGGGCCGGACGAGGATCACGTGCCAAAGCGGGCGCGGCGGAGCCGCCTCGCGGCCAGCAATGTTCGTGCCCGCTTTCGTGTCGATCGCGCTCATGCCCGCACCCGCTTGAGACTGACAATGCCCTGCTGACGCACCGAGCGGTCGATGACCAGCGCGATGAGGATCACCGAGCCATAGATGGCGTTCTGCGCCGAGCCGGGAATGCCGAGTAGCGGCAAAGCTGCCGAGACGCAGCCCATCAGCAGCACGCCGAGCACCACTCCAAGCACCGAGCCGACGCCGCCATTGATCGAAACTCCGCCGATCACCACCGCCGCAATCACCTGAAACTCGAAGCCGGCGCCGGTGTTGGACGGGTTCACGAAGCCCCAGCGGCTGGCATACATGATGCCCGCAAGGCCCGAGAGCGCCCCTGCAATGGTGAAAACGAGCAGCGTCAGCTGCGTCACCTTGATGCCGCGCAGCGGCGCCGCCACCGGGTTGGAGCCGAGCGCAAAGATCTGCCGGCCGACCCGCGTATGCATCGTGAAGAAATAGGCGAGGATGGCGATCGCGAAGGCGACGAAGATGATCGTCGGCATGCCGAACAGCGCCGAAGGCTGGCTCATCGCCTTGAGTTCACTGGGAATGTACTGCCGGTCCACCTGCCGGGCGTCGGAGACGATGAAGGTCAGCCCGCGATAGAGGTTAAGCGTTCCGAGCGTCACGATAATCGCCGGCAGCCTGAACACCGTCACCAGCGTCCCATTGATCAGCCCGAGCAGCGCCCCCGTGCCGACGGCGACGAGGAAGCCGAGTTGCCACGGGATTTCCGGCATGTCTCGAAACATCATGCCGGTGATCATGGCCGAGAGCCCAACCATCGAGCCCATCGACACGTCGACATGCCGGGCCACCAACACCAGCATCTGGCCCATCGCGGCAATCATCAGCAGCGGGGTCAGCATCAGAATGATGCGCAGGTAGTCGAAGGTGAGGAATTGCGGCTTGTAGAGGCCGATGGCGAGGCAGAACAGCACGATCATCACGGCAATGCCGGACTCGCGCCTCACGAAAATGCTGCGGAGCGCGTTCATGCTGCCGCTCCAATGCCTTGGACGCGCGGCACGGCGGCGCTCATGATCTTTTCCTGCGTTGCCTCGGCGCGGGGCAACTCGGCGGTTAGCCGGCCCTCCGCCATCACCAGGATGCGGTCGCACAGCGCCAGCAATTCCGGCATTTCCGACGAGATCAGCAGGATCGCTCGACCCTGCTCTGCGAGTTCGCCGATCATCTCGTAGAACTCGGCCTTCACCCCGATATCGATGCCGCGGGTCGGCTCGTCGAGGATCAGAATCGAGGGGTCTGCCAGCAGCCAGCGCGCCAGAATGGCCTTCTGCTGATTGCCGCCGGACAGCTCGCCGATCGGCTGGTTCACCGAGGCCAGCCGGATGCTCAGCTTCTTCACCGAGTCGCGCGCGAGTGCCTTCTCCAGCGCCCGCTTAATGATGCCCGCCGGCGCGATCTTGTTGGGAATGGCGGCGCTGATGTTCTGCTCTACCGACAGTGTGCGGAAAATCCCCGCCACGGCCCGGTCTTCCGGCACGAAGGCCAGTCCGAGGGCGATAGCCTCGTCCGGCTGGCGGATGTCAGCTGGCTTGCCGTGGATGCGGATCGCGCCGCTTTCCGCCGGTGCCACGCCGAAGATCGCCCGCGCCACGTCGGTACGGCCGGCGCCCACGAGGCCGCCAAGCCCGACGATCTCGCCCCGGCGCACCGAGAAGCTGATGTCCTGGAAGGTGCCGGGCAGCGTAAGGTTCTCCACCTCAAGCGCCACATCGCCGATGGCGGCGCTGTGCTTGTGGATGAACTCCTTCAGCGGCCGGCCGATCATCAGCCTGATGATGTCGGCATCGCTCAGGTTGTCGATGGTGTCGGTGGCGATCTTGTTGCCATCGCGGAAGATGGTGACGCGGTCGCAGAGCGCCCGCACCTCCTCGAGCCGGTGCGAGATGAAGATCAGTGTGCGCCCCTCGTCGCGCAGGCGCCGGGCAATGACGAACAGCGTCTCGACTTCCTTGGGCGTTAGCGGCGCTGTCGGCTCATCCATGATGATCAGCCGGCTGTCCGAGGCCAGCGCCCGGGCAATCTCGACCATTTGCTGGTCGGCAATCGACAGGCCCCGCATCGGCTTGGTCACATCGATATCGACACCGAGCAGGTCCATCAGCCGCCTGGCTTCGCGGGTCATCTCGCCCCACGGCACCCGGCTCCACCAGCCATCTTCGCTGCGGCCGAGCACCAGGTTTTCGGCCACGGACAGGTCGGGGAACGAGATCGGTTCCTGGTGGATCAGCGTGATGCCGAGCTTCTGGGCGTCGACCGGGTTATTGACCTCAACCGCGCTGCCGTTCAGCGACAGGGTTCCACGCGTGGGGCGATGCACCCCGGCGATAATCTTGGCAAAGGTCGACTTGCCTGCGCCATTCTCACCCAGCAGCGCGTGGATTTCTCCGGCCATCAGGTCGAGATCGACATCGCGCAACACTTCGACACCCGCGAAGGATTTCGAGATGCCGCGTGCCGAAAGAACCGGCTGACCTGTGGTCTCGTTCGCCATGATGCGCCCTAGTTGCCGGGGACCGGGGCGTCGGCGGCAATCAGCCCCTGGGCCTTGAGGTCCGACCAGAAGCCGGCGGGAATCTCCGTGCTGAGCGAGGCGGCGTTCTGCTGCACCTCCACAGGACGCGCCGCGCCGGGGATCACCGAGACCACCGCCGGATGCGCCAGCACGAACTGCAGTGCCGCGGTCGGCAGCGCCACGCCATGCGCCTTGCATACCGCCTCGATGCCGAGAACCTTCTGCTGGATTGCCGGCGGCGCCTTGCCATAGGCATAGTGGGCCGGCCCGGACGACCCGGTGACGAGGATGCCCGAGGCGAAGGGCGCGCCGATGATCACGGACACTCCGCGATCAAGGCAGGTCTTCATGCCGCGATTGAGGCTTTCCTGGTCGAGCAGCGTGTACGGCATGGCGACGAGGCAGAAATCCAGCGGCACCTCGGTGGCGATGCCCTCGAGTGCCTCGTTGACATTGATGCCCATGCCGAAGGCCTGGATATCGCCGGATTTCTTCAGCTCCTCCAGTGCCTTGATGCCGGTGTCCTTCAGCTGACGCTCATGCCCGTCCTGAGCGTCGCCATGATAGGCGCGATCGAGATCGTGGATCACCAGCGCGTCGACCGTATCGAGCGCCAAGCGCTGCAGCGCCTGCTCGTAGGAGCGCATGATGCCGTCATAGGAGTAGTCGAAATTGACTTCGAAGTTCAGCCCGCCCAACCAGGGCGCACGTGAGAAGGTCTTCGGGTCCTTCGGACGATAAAGCGTCCGGCCGACCTTGGTGGTGATCTGGAACTCGTCGCGCGGCTTGGTGCGCAAAAAACCGCCGATGCGGTGCTCAGATAATCCCCGCCCATACCAGGGTGCGGTATCGTAGAACCTGACGCCGACATCCCAGGCGGCGTCCAGCGTCGCGCGGGAATCGGCCTCGTCGACCTTGTTGTACAATTCGCCGAGATGAGCGGAGCCGAAACCGAAAACCGGCAGTTCGAGCGCGGTGCGACCGACGCGGCGGCGCGTGGATAGCGTGATGGACACGGTGTCCCTCCCCTGAATCCTCTGGCGGGGCTGAGCCCGCTCTGTCGTGTTGGCGTGCAACTTGTCAGACAAAAATTAGTTTGACAAGTTCTTACCACCCCGACCATTCTGTGCCAGATGCGCAACCACCGCAAAGGCTGGACCGCAGTCTGGAGAGGAGCCGATGCCCGATTTTCCCATCATCGATACGCACCTGCACGTCTGGGATCAGACGCGCCTGAAATACAGCGCTTTCGACGGCAATGAGCTTTTCGGGCACCCCTATCACGTCGAGGACTACCGGCGGGATTGCGGCGCGCTCGAGGTCGAGGCGATGGTGTTTCTCGAGTGCTATGCCGATTTCTGGGAAGGTGGCGGCCAGTACATCGAAGAGATCGAGTTCGTCGAAGACGAGCAGCGGCGCGACCCGCGGATCAAGGCGATCATCCCGATGGCGCCGCTCGAATGGGGCAAGAAGGTCCGCCCCATGCTCGAGGAGATGCGCGACAAGCACCCAAGCGTGCGCGGCATCCGCCGCATCATGGAGTTCGATGCCGATCCGCGCGCGCTGACCATGAGCGAGGGCTTCATCGAGGGCACGAACCTCCTTTCCGAGTTCGGCTGGTCCTTCGACATCAATCCCAACTACACGCAGATGGATTTCATCCGCGAGTGGGTGAAGCTGATCCACGATGTGCCTATGATCCTCGATCACTGCGGCAAGCCCGGCATCCGCCAGGGCAAGATCGAGCAGTTCCGCGAGGACATGCACGATCTCGCCAAGCACCCCAACATGTGGGTGAAGCTCTCGGACCTGCCGCCCTATGCCAGCAAGGATTGGAGCGAGGAGGAACTACGCCCCTATATCGAGGCGACCCTCGACGCCTTTGGTCCCGACCGGACCATTTATGCGGGCGACTATCCGATCCTTCTACAGTCCACCAACCTCACCGAGTGGGTGCAGGTTCTGGACAATGCCTTCGCAGATCTCGGCCTCAGCGAAGCCGAAACCCGCAAGATCTACCGCGACAACGCGGTCAAGTTCTATCGGCTCGACCTCTAGGCGCGCCATGGTCAGGCACGCTGTAGATCGGACCAGCGCTGACAACGATGCCTTTTCCGGCCTCGCCGATGCCGGCCGCCAGGCAGGCAGTGCCTTCGGCGGTGTGCCGCTCGACCGCCGGCCGATTGCCGAGCAGGTCGCCAACCGCATCATGGGCATGATCAAGAGCGGCAACCTGAAGTCGGGCGATCGGCTGCCCACCGAACAGCAGATGACCATCGCCTTCGCCATCAGCCGTCCGCCTCTGCGCGAGGCACTGAAGGCGCTGACGCTGATGGGCGTGCTCGAAAGCCGCCAGGGCGGCCGCTACACCGTCACCGACCTCACCCCCAGCCGGCTGGTCGCGCCGTTCAACGCCATGCTGGCCGTCGCCGAATACGATGTCGACCAGCAGTTCGAGGCGCGCAGCGTCGTTGATCTCGAACTGATCCGGCTCTGTGCCCGCCGCGCGCCGATCGAACAGCTCAACCGCATCATGAAGCTCGCCGTCGACGGCCGCGCCTTCGAGAACGACCCCGTTGCTTTCCGCCTGATCGACATCGAGTTCCACCAGGCGATCAACGATGGCGGCGGAAATGCGCTGCTCGCCTCGCTGGCGCAGGTGCTCTACGACCTTGGCCTCGACGTGCGCCGCACGGCAAGCGAGTTGCCGGGGGTCATCAATATCAGTGTCGCGCAGCATGTCGTCGTCGCCGAAGCCCTGATGGCGCGCGACGAGACGGCGGCGGCGGCCGCCTATCGCAAGCATCTTGAACATGTCCGCGACACCACGCAGCAGTCGATGGCCATCGCCGACCGCAGCTGAGGAGAGAAAATGCCCGAACGGATCGCCTTTCGCATGAACCTCAATCCCGGCCAGGCCGCCGAGTACGAGAAGCGCCACGACGAAATCTTCCCCGAGCTGGCCCAGGCGCTCAAGGATGCCGGCGTCTCCGACTACACCATCTGGCACGACCCGGAGAGCAACCACCTGTTCGGTATCCTTACCCGGACGGACGACCACACCATGGCCGCGCTGCCGGAGACGGAGATCATGAAGCGCTGGTGGAAGCACATGGCCGACGTGATGGAAACCGACGCCAACAATGTCCCCACCCAAGTACCGCTGAAGCGCGTCTTCTTCCTCCCCTGATCGCCACCCCTGCCCCGAAAGACCCGATGAGCACCGCGTTCCGCATCAAGGACCTCCGGGTCTACACCATCGCCCCCGATGCCAAGGCTGGCACCTATTTCGGTCCCGGTCGGTCCGAGCACTGGCTCACCGACTCGCTGATCTCCAACCCGATGTCGGGCTACGAGAAATACCGCGAGCGCCGCTCGAGCTGGGGCATCGGCGCCATCGGCGCGCTGGTGGTCGAAATCGAGACCGAGGACGGCACGGTCGGCGTCGCCACCGGGAGCGGCGGTGCGCCGGCGGCCTGGATGATCCGGCACCACTTCGCCCGTTTCGTCGTCGGGCAGGACGCGCGCAACGTCAACCTGATCTGGGACCAGCTCTACCGCTCCTCCCTGCCCTATGGCCGCAAGGGCCTGCCGATCATGGCGATCAGCTGCGTCGACCTGGCGCTATGGGATCTCATCGGCAAGGTCCGCCAGGAGCCTGTATACAACCTGATTGGTGGGTTGAGCCGGGACGAAATCTCCTTCTACTGCACCGGCCCGCGCCCGGAAGCGGTGAAGGCGCTTGGCTTCTGGGGCGCCAAGGTGCCGCTCCCGCACAGCCATTTCGAGGGCGAGGAGGGGTTGCGCAAGAATGTGGAGTGGCTGGCAGCCCACCGCGCCGCCGTCGGGCCCAACTATCCGCTGATGGTCGATTGCTACATGTCGCTGAGCGTCGACTATGCCATCCGCCTCGCCAAGGCCGCCGAACACCTCAATATCCACTGGTGGGAAGAGGTCCTCTCCCCCGACGATGTCGAGGGCTTCCGGGCGATCCGCGCCGCCTGTCCCTTCGTCAAATGGACCACCGGCGAGCACGAATATACCCGCTACGGCTTCCGCCGCCTGATCGAGGAGCGGACGCTCGATATCGTCCAGCCCGACGTTATGTGGGTCGGCGGCATGACCGAGCTCTTGAAGATCGCCGCACACGCCGCCGCCTACGACATCCCCGTCGTGCCGCATGGAAGCGGGCCCTATTCCTACCAGTTCATCGCGGCGCAGACCGGCCCGGCCTTCTGCGAATATGTGGCGGCGAGCCCCGATGGGCGCACGATCCAGCCGGTGTTCGGCAAGCTCTTCGTCGGCGAAGACCTGCCGGTCGACGGCAAGCTCAAGGTTTCCAGCCGGCCCGGCTTCGGCATGGAACTGGCCGACCCGGCAATGCTGGTACTGGTGGACTAGCGGCTAAAGCCGGCCCGCCGTTCCCTCACGGGCGTCAGCGCGTAACTGGCGCAGGCGATTGCCGGCCTGCGAGGCATGCTGGCGGGCCTTGTCGAGCCCACGATCGGTCGTGACGCGCACATCGACGCTCATGCCGACATAGCTGCTGCGGTCGCCCACGAAACTGCCCGACAGCGGGCGCGCCTGCGAGGGCCGGCGGGCCACGCCGACCCGGATCAGATCGCGGCTGCCGACAATCCCATTGGTGGGGTCGAACTCGACCCAACCGGCCCCGGGCAGGAACACCTGCACCCAGGCATGGGTGGCGCCGCCGCCGCGCAGCGTCCCCGTGTCGCGCGCCGGCACATAGATGTAGCCGGTGACAAACCGGGCGGCAAAGCCGAGCACCCGGCAGGCCTCGATCATCAGCCAGGCGAAGTCCCGGCAGGTCCCGCGGCGCAGCGCCAGCGTCTCCGCCGGCGTCTGCGTGCCGGGATCGGTGCGCCGCGAGTAGGTGAAGCTCTCGCGGATGGCCGCGGTCATCGTGGCCAGCATGTGGCTGGTGGAGGTCTCGATCGCCGGCGGCACAAACCGACGCGCCCACTCCTCGAGACTGGGGTCGGGATGGTGAACCTGCAGGTACGCGGAGAGATCGGGCAGCTCCTCGGCGCCATACTCGAACGGCCAGAGTTTTGCGCGCTCTTCAATGCGGAAGCTGGGTCCGTGGTTCGGCGTATGGTCGAGCACGATATTGCTGTCGAAGCGCAACTCGGTGCCGGGCGTCTCGAAGCGGACAATGGCGATGCAGTTGCCGAAGACGTCGTGGATCCAGTGAATGTCGGCCGGCTCCGGGTCGATCTTCAGTTCCGAACTCAGGAGCCGTTGTTCCTGGCTATCGCGCGGCCGGAACAGCACGCGGTGCTCGCCAAAGCGGACCGGTTGCGCATAGCTATAGGTTGTCGTGTGCCTGACACGCAGAATTGTCATCTCTTGCCCCTGAGACTTGTCATACGTGTCAACCCGGCCGGCGGTCAGAGGTTCCAGCGGAACCAAAGGCGCGCCCGCGAATTGGGGAGATCACCACCACAGGATCATCCCCATGCGTTTCCGGCTCGGTTGTTCGCTCGAATACACCATCAACACGGACACCACGATGCTGCTCAATCTCGAGCCGCAGCGGCTCGATGGCCAACGGGTGCTGAGCGAAAACCTGATCATCGAGCCACGGCCAGCCGCGGAAGAGACCCATACGTCGCGCGAAACCGGCAACCGCTATCGCCGCGTGCTGCTGCGACCGGGCCCGGTCGGTATCCGCTATGAGGCCGAGGTCGAGACGCAGCCTTGGCACGCCAGTCCTGGCAACATCGCGCAAGTGCCTGTGGCAGAACTCCCTTTCGAAGTTGTCCACTACCTCTACCCTTCGCGGTATTGTCCGTCAGATCTGCTCGGGCGCTTTGCCTGGCGGCAATTCGGCGACATCGCCGATGGGCATGAGAAGGTGACGGCGATCTGCAACTGGATTTTCGAAAACGTCGACTATCTTCAGGGCAGCTCCGATGTGAGCACCTCGGCGCACGACACCTTCACGTTACGCGCCGGAGTGTGCCGCGACTTCGCGCATCTGGGCATCAGTTTTGCTCGGGCGCTCGGCATTCCGGCCCGGTTCGTTTCGGCCTACGCGCTCGACCTCACGCCGCAGGACTTCCACGCCGTATTCGAGTGCTGGCTCGGCGGGCGTTGGTATCTGTTCGATGCCACGCGCCTCTGCCCGCTCGACGGTATCACGCGGATCGCCACGGGCCGTGACGCCGCAGACTCTGCCTTCTCGAGCTACTTCGGCACGCTTGCCGCCGGACCGAAATCGGTCTGGGTCAACCGGCTGGAGAGTCAGCAAGAGCCGCAATGGACATCCGACGCGATCAGCCTGGGTGGTTCGGACAACCCGGTCGCGGCCTGACCGCCAGGGTGGTCGACACGCTGCTTGAAACTGTCTTGCGCCGCAATCGATCGGAGGCCTACTCAGCCGCCGCGGACAGCCGGTGATGCCGGCCGATCGGTACGATCATCGGGGTCCCCGAGATCGGGTCGGTTGCCACCTCGGCGGCTATGCCAAACACCTTGAGGATGACGTCCGGGGTCACCACGTCGGCGGGCGTCCCTTCAGCGGCGATCCTGCCATTCGACATGGCGATGAGATGGTCGGCGTAGCGACTGGCCAGATTGAGATCGTGCAGCACTGCCACCACCGTGCGGCCATCGCGGCGCACGAGGTCGGTCAACAGGTCGAGCACTTCGACCTGATGGTTGATGTCGAGAAAGGTCGTTGGCTCGTCGAGCAGCAGCAGTTCGGTGCGTTGCGCAAGGGCCATCGCGATCCACACGCGCTGGCGCTGACCACCGGACAACTCGTCGACCTGCCGGCCAGCCAGCTCCAGCGTGTCGGTCGCCGCCAGAGCCTCGGACACGGCAACATCGTCCTCGGCACCCCAGTGCCGGAACCAACCCTGATGCGGATAGCGGCCGCGACCGACAAGGTCCGAGACCGTAATGGCGTCCGGAGCGACGGGCGTCTGCGGCAAGACGCCGAGGCGCGTCGCCACCTGCTTGGTCGACATGGAATGGATGGCCTTGCCGTCCAGGAGGACGCTCCCCGAAAGCGGCGTCAGCAACCGTGCCATCCCCCTCAGGAGGGTCGACTTGCCACAGGCATTGGCGCCGACGATGACCGTGAAGCGGCCAGGCGGAATGGCGACGTCCAACTGCTCGACGATGCGGCGGTCGCCATAGCCGAGGCTGATGCCCTCGGCGCGGAGCGACACAGGTTCAGACGCTGCGACAGCACTCATCACACGCTCCTTCAGTTGCCGCGCCCGGCGCGGTTCACATTGATCAGCAGGTAGATCAGAAACACCGCTCCCAGCGCCCCGGTGACGACACCCACCGGCAACTGGTTTCGGCCGAGGCCGTGCTGGGCGATCATGTCGGCACCCAGGGTCAACAAGGCTCCGGTCATGGCCGCCGCGGGCAGCAAGGCGGTGGAAGGCCCAAGCAGGCGCTTGGCAATCGGTCCCGCGAGGAAAGCCACGAAGCTGATCGGGCCGACTGTCGATGTGGCCAGCGCCGCCAGCAGCACGGCCACCAGCAACAGGCCCATCCGGCTCAGTTCCACCCGCGTCCCCAGCGCCGTGGCCGTATCGTCGCCAAGCTCGAGGCTACGCAGCGACAGTGACAGCGCGACCAGAATCGGCAAAAGCACCACGAGACCGGCAGCCAGTGGCATGAGGGACTCGAAGGTGGCGCCGTTGAGGCTCCCGGCCAGCCAGGCCAGGGCCCGCTGCACGTCGTTCACCCGGGCACGGGTGAACAGGTACGAGATCAGCGCGCCGCCGATCGCCGCCATGCCGATGCCAACGAGGACCAGCCGATAGGGGGCGATCCCGCCACGCCAGGCGAGGCCGTAGATGACCGCCGCGACGAGCACGGCGCCAAGGCAGGCCGAGACCGCCACTGGCACCCCGGTCCACTTGAAGATCAGGATCGCCACCACCGCCGCCGCGCTCGCACCCGTTGTAATGCCCACGATATCGGGGCTCGCCAGCGGGTTGCGCAGCACGGTCTGGAACACCGCCCCGCTGAGCCCGAATGCGGCGCCGGTGACGATCGCCGCCACGGCACGCGGAAAGCGCACTCCGAGGACGATGAAATCGGCTGAAGCGTCGGCCGATCCGGCAATGGGAGAAAGCAGCGAGGTCAGCACCTCAGCGGGTGACAAGGGATAGTCGCCGATCAGCATCGCCGCCGTGAAGAGAACGATGATCAGCATCGTGAGGCCGGCGAGCACCAGATTGCGGCGCCGGGACAACAGGTCGCGGACCTCGCGGATGGAGAGGCTGCTGACGCCGGACATCACAACTCCGCCAGCCGGCGCTTGCGGACGAGCGCGATGAAGAAGGGGGCCCCGACCGCAGCTGTGACGATACCGACCTGCAGCTCGCCAGGTGGCGCTGCCACACGCCCGATGATGTCGGCACCGATCAGGAAGATCGGCGCGATGACGAGGCTGTAGGGCAGGATCCAGCGATAGCTGGGGCCCGTGATGGCCCTGGCGATATGCGGCACCGTCAGCCCGACAAAGCCGATCGGCCCGGCTGCTGCGGTTGCGGCGCCCGCAAGAATGACTGCCGCAAGGCCGGCGATCCCGCGCGACAGCGCCACGCGCTGGCCAAGGCCGCGCGCCACGTCATCGCCAAGCGCCAGGCCATCGAGAATGCGGCCCGTTCCGAGTGCTAAAGCAATGCCGATGGCGAAGAACGGCAATATGCCGAGCAGAATGTCGGTGGTTCGCCCGGTCAGCGCCCCGACCTGCCAGAATCGAACCTGATCGAGCGTCTCGACACTGGTCAGCAGCACGGCGCTGGTCACCGACGCGAAGGCCGCGGTCACCGCGGCGCCGGCTAGCGCGAGCTTGACCGGCGTGGCGCCTTCCCGCCCGAGCGCGGCGATGGTGTAGACCAGTCCGGTCGCCGCCCCTGCCCCGAGAAAGGCTAGCCAGACATAGCCACCGATGGTCGCAATCCCGAACACCGAAATGCCGATGACCACGAACAGCGTCGCGCCGGCCTCGATCCCGAGGATGCCCGGATCGGCAAGCGGATTGCGCGTCGCGCCCTGGAGAATCGCGCCGGACAGGCCCAGCGCGGCGCCCACCAGCAACCCGACCAGGGTGCGCGGCAGGCGCAGGTCGAGGATGATCCGATGGGTCGTCTCGTCGGGATTGAATGCCGTCAGCGCCGCCCAGACCTCTGCGGGCGGGATGGCGCGCGCCCCGACGCCCATCGATGCCAGCAGCGTCGCGCCAAGCAGCACGATGAGCAACAGCAGGCCGCCTGCAAGACGGCGCGTGCGGGCGTTCGCCATCTTACTCGGTCAGGTTCTCGTCGGCGGCTTCGATTGCCGCAGTCAGCCTGTCGAGTTCCGACGCGTAGGTGCCATAGGTCCGCAACCAGAATGCCGGCCAGTCGGCCACCTGCCCTGCTGCGGCCGCCTTCATCGTCGTCCAGGTCGGCTGCGCCAAAGCTGTTTCCATGGTCGTCGACGCGCGGTTATCGACGATGATCAGATCGGGCTGATATTTGTCGACGGACTCCCAGCTCACGGTCTCCCAGTATGCGTTGGCGTCCGAGAGCTCCGGGGTGATGAGCTTGAGCCCCCAACTGGCGAAGTCCGAGAGTTCCGAAGAGCCTTCGGTGGCGGCAACATAGAGGGCATCGGTCCCGGCCCAGACCGGCAGAACGGTCAGGTTCGGCTTCTTGGCAACGGCTGCCTTGAAGGCCTCGCGGCTGCGCTCGAAGCGAGCCTTTGCATCCACCAGCGCCGGCGCATTGACGTCGGCACCGAGGCTCTCGGCGAGGACCGCATAGTCCTCGATCAGCTTGACGGCAGACGGCCCCTGCGCTGGACCGGTGATCGGCGCCAGGCGCAGCACCTGCTTGGTGCTGTCAGACACGGCTTCTTCAAAGCCCTGGTACGCGTTGTCGAGCGGCCAGTAGTCGGCAACGATCAGATCGGGCTTCAGGGCCGCGACCTTCTCCAGGTCGATCTCGCCCCAGGTCTGGCCGACGATGGCGATGCCGCTGATGTCCACGCCCTCGAGCTGCTTTTCCTGCTCCGGTGGATTGTTGCCATAGATGCCGACCGGCCGGATGCCGAAGGAAATCAGTGCAGCGGCCGCACCGCTATCGGCCACAATGCGTGTTGGAACATGGTCGAGCGTGACGGTTTTTCCATCGCCGCCGGTATAACTCCAGCCCTCAGCCAGGGCAGCGGCCGGCGCCATGACGCCGAGAGCGAGGAAAACCAGGAGCGCGCGCAACATGCGACAACCTCATAACTGAGCAATTCGCTCAGCTATCGGGCCATAAGATGATGTGTCAAGTCAGGATTAAGTTCGCACTCTCAACTTGAGATCCTGTGCGGCACGAAACTGTCGCCACCGCGCTCCGCGTCATGCCGTGACGACCAGATCACCCAGTATTTGCCTGCCTCGTCAGGCACCAGCACCTCGCTGACGCGACCGGAATGCGCTTCGAAGCGGGCGATGGAGCGGGCCTCGAGGGCAGCGTCCTGCCGCGAGGCAAACGGACCATGCGCCTTGCCCTCGAAATCTACCCACCAAGACCCGCGACTCTGGATGACCAGAAACAGCGCCTTGCTCATGTGCCGCCGCGCCCCCGCCAAGACAATCCGTAGCCTTTCACGGTCGGCGATCTCGCTCAAGACGACTTTGTTGCAGCGCCGTCATGCTTGACGTGCACCGCACTAGGCCTCACCTATCGCGAAAGAGAGGGGCCGGTGATCCGCCGTCCAACGCTGCCCGTAACGGCAACGATGAATATGGCGGAGTCGGTAATGCGTGCGGTTACCATGACAGAACAGGATCTGCCAAAGCCGGGCGGGGTGCACGACAGTGAACCCGCCGAGCTGGTCCGGCGTATAGCGGAAGCGCGCGACCGGACGGCTTTGGCCGAACTGTTCCGTCAGTTTGCGCCTCGGCTAAAGGCGATGATGCTGCGACTGGGCACCGATTCCGGTCAGGCCGAGGATCTTGCGCAGGAAGTGCTTTTGATGGTGTGGCGCAAGGCACACCTTTATTCCCCGCAGAAGGGGGCCGCCGCGACCTGGATCTTTACCATCGCGCGCAACCTCCGCATCGACCTGCTGCGCCGGCAGTCGAACCGGCCCTATGTGGATATCGACTCGGTCGAAATGCCGGGCGAAGCCGCGCCTGGTCCGGCTCTGATCGAACAGACTCAGGTGGTCTCGCGCGTCTCCAGGGCGCTCAAGATCCTTCCCGAGGAGCAACGCCAGGTGGTCGAGCTCAGCTTCGTCGCCGAACTCGCCCACCCCGAAATTGCCGAGCGACTGGGTATTCCGCTTGGTACCGTGAAGTCCCGCCTGCGCCTTGCCTATGACCGGCTGCGCCCGCTGCTGGAGGATCTGCATTGACCATCGCCTTCCATCCCGACATCGCCACGCTTATGGCATTCTCGGCGGGAACGCTGGATGAGCCTTACGCTGTCGTCATCGCAACGCATCTCGCCATGTGCGAGGCCTGTCGCGAGCAGTTGCGTCGCACCGACCTCATCGGTGGCGCGCTGCTCGCAAGCGAACCGGCCGCTCCGATGAGCATGGGCGCTCTCGATCGTCTGCTGGCTGCTGCAGACGACGATGCCATCATCGTCGCCGAACGTCCCGCCGAAACCGATGTCCCGGCCCCGTTGGCGCGCTACATGCCCAACGGGCTGGCCGGAGTGCGATGGCGCTGGTCCGGACCCGGTGTCGCCGTTGCCGATCTGCCGACCGACCGTTCTTCCAAGGGGCGGCTGATGCTGCTCAGGGTCGAGGCCGGGCGCAAGGTGCCCGAGCACAGTCATGGCGGTCAGGAGCTGACCCTGCTGCTGCAAGGAGCGTATCGCGACCGTTTCGGACGCTTCGCCGCCGGCGACATCGCCGACCATGACGAAGACGTCGAGCACCAGCCGATCGCGGAGCCTGGCGACGATTGTATCTGCCTTGTCGCAGTCGACGCCAAGCTCAGCTTCCGCAGCCGGGTCGTTCGTCTGCTGCAACCGCTGTTCGGCCTGTGACCGGCGCGCCGGGCACTGCCTGGATTATCGGCGGCAGCTCCGGCCTCGGCGCCGCCTCGGCTCGGCTGCTCGCGGCGCGTGGCTGGACCGTCGTGGTTTCTGCCCGCCGCGCGGACCGGCTCGCCGAGGTTGCCTCGGCGTCAGACCGTATCCATCCCCTTGCCCTCGACATCACCGATCTCGACGCGGTGACGGCCGCGGTGGCCGAGGTGATCGCCACATACGGACGGATCGACCTGTTTGTCTTCGGCGCCGCCGGATGGCAGCCCTCGCCGGTCGGTGACTATGATTTCGAACGTTTCCGGATGGCCGTCGACACCAACCTCCTCGGCTTGGTGCGCATCGCCAATCCGGTTGTCGAGCGGATGAAACGGCAGGGCAACGGCCAGTTTGTCGTGGTCGCATCGGTCGCCGGCTATTTTGGGCTGCCCCGCGCCGCCGCCTACAATTCGACCAAGGGCGCGCTGATCAACCTCTGCCAGACCATGAGGACGGAGCTCAAACCGAGCGGCATCGCCGTGCGCATGGTCTGCCCGGGCTTTTTCAAGTCCGAGCTCACCGCCAAGAACGATTTCCCGATGCCGTTCCTCCTCGAAACCGAGGACGCGGCCAAGCGGATGGTCAGCGGGATCCTCGACAGCAATCGCTTCGAGATCGTCTTCCCGCGCCGGCTGGTGTGGCCGCTCAAGCTGATGCGGATGCTGCCCTATCCGCTGTTCTTTGCTATCACCGATCGGATGATGCCGCCGAAATAGGCCTCAGGTCGGCCTGCGATACTGATAGATGCCGACATCGATCGAGCCCTCGGCGAAGCCCGCCTCGCAATAGCTCAGGTAATAGGTCCACTTGCGGCGGAATTCTTCGCTATAGCCGAGCTCTTTCACCGACTGCCAGCGTTCCAGGAAACGCTCGCGCCACAGGCGCAGCGTCTTGGCGTAGGACAGTCGGAACAACTCGACATTCTCGAGCACGAGACCAGCCTTCTGTCCCTGCTCCTCCATCGCCTTCTTGGTCAGCAGCATGCCGCCGGGGAAGATGAACCGCTGGATGAAATCGGGCCGCGCGCGGTAGTCTTCGAAGTCCCGCTCGCTGATGGTGATGGCCTGGATCGCCGCGGTTCCGCCCGGCTTCAGCCGATCGTGAACCGTCTTGAAATAGCTCGGCCAGTGCTCTTCACCCACCGCCTCGATCATCTCGATGGAGGCCACGTGGTCGTATTGGCCCTGGGTGTCGCGATAATCCTCGAAATGCAGCTTGGCGCGTGTGTCCAGGCCTTGGCGCTGCAGGCGTGCCGTCGCAAATTTCAGCTGCTCGACTGACAGCGTGATGCCATAGACCTCGGCGTTGAAGTCCCTCGCCGCAACCTCGGCAAAGCCGCCCCAGCCGCAGCCGATTTCCAGCACGCTCTCCCCGGGCCGGATGCCGGCCATCTCGGCCACGCGACGATATTTGTTTAGCTGCGCAGCCTCGAGCGACTCGTCCTCGGAGGTGAAGATCGCCGAAGAGTAGGTCATCGAGGGGTCGAGCCACTCGGCATAGAAGTCATTGCCGAGGTCATAGTGCTCGGAAATGTTCTTCTTGGAGCCCTCTTTCGAGTTGGCCCGCGACATGTGGTATGCGAGATCCTGCGCCGCGCGGCCGAACCAGCTACGGTCATTGTCGAGCACGTCGCGGTTCTGCAGGAAGTAGCGGAACAGCCCGGTCAGGTCATCGATTTCGACATCGCCGTCGATATAGGACTGCGCGAACCCGACAGTACCGCGGCGGATCGTCTTGGGAAGAACGGCAAAGTTCTTCAGGCGCAGCTCGGCATGTTCGCCCGTCGCCGGATTGCCAAACGTCCGCGAAGCCCCATTGGGAAAAGCAATTGTAACGGCGCCGTGCTTCGGGCGCCCAATGAGCCTCTGGCTCACAATCGCGGCCACCGACGACAGCACATGCGTCCAAACACTCGGCGAGGCGCCGCGATTTTCGACCGCAAGCTTATCCATGAACTAATATCCGACTAGCGGCGCGCTGCCGCGCGCCTGCCCGATGCACGTCGCTGCCAGAGTGTCAGGGGGACGCCCTTGAGCCACAGAAGCAGCGCTTCCCAGTGAATTCCAACAACCACTTTAGTCGTCATAAGTGGATATGCAAGCAGGAGTTTCAAGAGCTGACGGTCGTTCAGCGCGCGCCGGTTTCCGTCGAACCAGGCGCTCAACAGGGGCCCTTCGGCGGTGCTCAGAACGATGCCGGTAAACACACCGTCCGCCGGCGGCCGGATGGTGAAACGGTAGTCACCTTCGACACTGTTGAACGGCGACACGTAGAAGGCCTTGGGCGCGCTTTGCTCGATCTGCGGACCATCGACCAACACCGGCGCGTCGTAGAAATGGTGTTCGCCAAAGGTGTTGCGGACCTCGTAGATCAGCATCACAGTGCGTTCGGACGCGTCCTCGAGATAATACACCGTGAGCGGGTTGAAGGCGTAGCCGAGGATCCGCGGATAGGCGAGCATCCGCACACTAGCAATAGGCACCGAGACACCGGCGGCCAAGGCGCGTTTCCGGGCAAACGCCGCCAGCGAGGTGCCGTCACGCGGACCGAAATCCTTGCGGTACAGAGAGATCGCGTTGAAGCGGTCGAGCGAAAACAGCCGCAGGCCTTGGTCTAGTTCCTCCAGGCGGTCGAGATCGACCAGCATCGAGAATACCCGGTAGCGCAGCTTGTGGGCCTTGGGACGCAGCCGGCGATGGACCACATCGCCGACATAGAGCGTCCCAGCCTCCTTCACTCCGCTGCCCAAATCAGCTGCTCCTCGCCCGTCCAGTTGTGCGCGATCCGGTCGCGGGCGCAAGGCACCGTCCAGGGCCGGTCGATACCACCGATGCGCTCGGCCACCTCGAGGCCGGACTGGATGCCGTCTTCGTGAAAGCCATAGCCGAGCCAGGCGCCGGCAAACCAGCTGCGGTTGACGCCCTGAATGCGGTGGAAGTTCCGCTGTGCAGCGATCGCGGTGTTGTCAAACAGCGGATGCTCATAGCTTGTCCGGTACTGCACGCTGCCCGGGGCGAAATCGTGACCCGGATTGAGCGTGACGAACAACCCTGTCTTGGTCTTCAGCGGCTGCAGACGGTTCATCCAGTAACTCAGGCTGAGCTGCTCCTTGCCGGGCTCGCCGGTTCGCAGATAGTTCCACGAGCTCCAAAGCCCGCGGCGCCGCGGCATAAAGCTCTTGTCAGTGTGCAGCACCGCCTCATTGACGTTGTACTGGAACGCGCCGAGGAGTTCACGCTCGTCCGCGCTGGCATCGGCCAGCAGCGCCAGCGCCTGGTCGGCATGGCAGGCAAACACCACCTCGTCGAAACGGCGCCGGCTGCCATCGGCAAAGATCAGGCTGACGCCTTCTGTGTTTCGCTCGACGGCCATGATCCCGGCGTCGGTGACAGGCTGGAGACCGGCGTTCTTGAGAAGCTTGCCGACATATTCCCGGGCGCCGCCGCGGACGGTCAGCCATTCCGGCCGGTCGAGGATCTGCAGCAGATGGTGATTGGCGAAGAAGGCCACGAAACTGCGCGCCGGAAAGTCGAGCATGCGGCGCGCCGGCGTCGACCATATGGCAGCCGAGATCGGCAGCAGGTGATCCTCGACGAAAGCGCTGGAATAGCCGAAGCGCACCAGGAACTCTGCCATGGTGGTGTCGTCGTCCACCTGCAACGCCTGCTTCTCGGCCTCGCGGAAGAAGCGGAGGATATCCGCCACCAGCCGCCAGTGTTCGACACGGACGATGTTGCGGCGCTGGCCGAACAGGCTGTTGAGGTTCTGCCCGCCATATTCCATGCGGCCGCGATCCACCGAGACGGCAAAGCTCATCTCGGTCGGGGCGGTCTCCACACCGAGCCGGTCGAATAGCGCGGTGAGGTTGGGATAGTTCACCCGGTTGAACACGATGAAGCCGGTGTCCACCGGGACCTTCCCCTCGGGAACCACCGCATCGACGGTATTGGAGTGTCCGCCGGGTCGAGAGTGCTTTTCGTAGAGGGTCACCTGACTGGAGCGAGACAGCAGCCAGGCTGCAGAAAGGCCAGAAATGCCGGATCCGATCACGGCGATAGAACGAGACGTCATGCGGGATCGGCTCTCCGTTGGTCTGGCTAATACGAGGGCAGCAACGTCTTGGATCAGCAGCTAGTTTCGCGGCAGCGCGACATCGGAGACCCGCAGTTGCACTTCTTCTCGCCCCTGCCAGTGATCGAGGCTGAGCGATCCGGCGATGTGCAGGGGCCGCTCGGCGTCGCCGGACAGCAACGCGTCGCCAATCGCCGTGTTGGCGGCCCGGAACGCAATAGCTTTCAGCCGCCCGCCATCGCCGGACACGAGGTTGAACCGGACATGGCCGCCAGTGCCGACCAGATCGGCAAAGCGGGCCCGATGGGCCGGAAAGGCAAAGACCGGCTGCGGATTGCCTGCTCCGAATGGGCCGGCACGCTCGATCTGCTGAACGAGGTCGACACTCGCCCCGCGCGCTGTCAGCGCCGCGTCGATCTGCAGGGCCGAAGCGCCCCTCGCGAGGGAGACCGCAGGCGCGAGCTGCTGTTCCAGATGGGCTCGGAAGGGCCCTAACTGGCCGGGTTTCAGCGTGACGCCTGCTGCCATGGCATGCCCGCCGCCCTTGGCAATCAGTCCCGCATCGACGGCGGCGATCACGGCACTGCCGAGATCGACTCCCGGCATCGAGCGGCCGGAGCCCGTGCCGGTTCCGTCCGGCGCCAGCGCAATGACGAAAGCAGGGCGGTAGAAGCGTTCGCGAAGTCTTGCGGCGATAAGTCCGACTACCCCCTGATGCCAATCTGCGGAAGCAAGCACCAGCACCGGCGGTCCGTCTCCGCCGCCGATCTCTGCTTCGGCGACCGCAGTCGCCTGCTCCACGGCGGCAACTTCGATGCGCTGTCGCTCGGTGTTCAACTCATTGAGCCGGGCGGCAATGATCAGCGCCTCCTGCTCGTCGTCGAGCGAGAGCAGCCGCGCGCCGAGCGCCGCGTCGCCGATGCGGCCACCGGCATTGATGCGCGGGCCGATCAGGAAGCCAAGATGGTACGGATTGAGCGGCCCGTTGATGCGCGCCGCCAGTGACAGTGCCCCGATGCCCCGGTTGCGCCCCGCCCGCGCCACCTCAAGCCCACGCGCGACAAACGCCCGGTTCAGCCCCTTCAGCGGCACCACATCGCAGACCGTCGCCAACGCCACCAGATCGATCATCGCCATCAGGTCGGGCAAGCCGGTATCGCCGCGTTGCCGCAGGACACGGTTGGTGGCAACCAGCACCATGAAGGTAACGCCGGCGGCGCACAGGTAACCGAGTCCTGACAGGTCATCGGGACGGTTGGGGTTGACCAGCGCGGTCGCGGGCGGCAACTCGGCGTCCGACAGGTGGTGGTCGATCACCAGAACATCTAGCCCACGCCCGCGCGCGTGGGCGATGGGTCCATCGCTTGTCGTGCCGCAGTCGAGCGTGATCAGCAGCCCGGCACCATTGTCGATCAGCTTGTCGATGGCGCCCACATTCGGGCCATAGCCCTCGAAAATGCGGTCGGGAATGTGGACCTGGGGCTTCAGGCCGAAATGGGTCAGGTAGCGCGTCATCAGCGCCACGGAGCAGGCGCCATCGACGTCATAGTCGCCAAAGAGCGCCACCGGTTCGTTGTCGGTGATCGCTTTGGCGAGCCGTTCGGCGAGCGGATCCATGTCCGCCAGCGTTGAAGGATCAGGCATCAGATCGCGGACGGTCGGCTGCAAATAGGCCTCGGCCTCATCAATGCCGATCCCCCGCGCCGCGACGATCCGCGACAGGATCTCGCTCAGACCGGTGCGCTGGCTGATTGCCGTGGCGGTGCGTGCTGCGCCAGCATCGAGGCGATCGACCCACGGACGGCCACTGACCGAGCTTGCGACATCGAGGAAATGCTGGCGCGGCTGATCCATGTGCCGAGGTAAGCACATGGATCGCCCCCGTCGAGAGGCGAGCCGGGGTTTTCCCGCCCGCCGGTCAGCCGCGGCGGTGTTCGGCGGTGATCCAGCGCACCGTCTGGCTCCAGGAGCGCATGACGACGGTGTTGGTCCTTACGCTCGATTTGCCATAGCGCACACCCGACAGGAAGAAACCGTCGGTGACGCCGGTCGCGGCGAACAGCACGTCGCCTGAGGCCAGTTCGTCGGTGCGATACTTTCGGTTGGGGTCGCTGATCCCCATCCGGCGGGCGCGCTCGCGCTTGTCGTCGGTATCGAGGATCAAGCGCCCCTGCATCTGCCCGCCGATACAGCGCAAGGCCGCGGCTGCCAGCACGCCTTCCGGTGCGCCGCCAGAACCGAGATAGATGTCGATGCCGGTATCCTCGGTATTCACCGCATGGATGATGCCAGCAATGTCGCCGTCGCTGATCAACTTGATGGCGACGCCAGCCGTCCGCAGATCATCGATCAGGCCGGCATGGCGCGGGCGATCGAGCACGCAGGCGGTGATCTCGGCGACCGGGACGCCCTTGGCCGTTGCCAGCGCCTTGACGTTGTCGATGGGGGACTGGTCGAGATCGATCAGCCCGTCCGGATAGCCGGCCCCGATGGCAATCTTGTGCATGTAGACGTCGGGGGCATTCAGCAGGCCGCCGCGCTCGGCCATGGCCAGAACGCAGATCGAGTCCGGCTGGTTCTTGGCGCATAGCGTCGTGCCTTCGAGCGGGTCGACCGCGATATCGACCTCGGGTCCCTCGCCCGCACCAACCTCTTCGCCGATGAACAGCATCGGCGCCTCGTCGCGCTCACCCTCGCCGATGACGATGCGACCGCTGATATGGACCTTGCCCATCTCGGCCCGCATCGCCTCGACGGCAGCTGCATCGGCGGCCTTCTCGTCGCCCTTGCCGCGCCACGCAGCGGCGGCCAGGGCCGCAGCCTCGGTTACGCGAACGAGTTCCAGCGTCAAGTTGCGGTCGATCACCGCGCGTCGGGCCGTATCGGTCTTGGTCAGCTTCATGAGATCCCCTGCCCCGCCGCAGGGGCCCGTCAGAGTTGTTCGATGCGGATCAACTGCGGCTCGCCCACAGTGAACCCGTCGCCCGCGATCTTCGCAAGTGCGTCGCGGACGGTTTGCTCGAGGGTGGAGTGCGTCAGCAGCACCACCGTGCGGGTGGCAATGCCCTCCGCCGCCGGATCGCTAACACGCAAATCCGCCCTCTGGATGACGCTCTCGAGCGAAATGCCCGCTTCACCCATGCGAGAAGCAATAGACGCAAAAGCGCCCGGCACGTCCTTGGCATTTAGTCGGATGTAGTAGCCGCCCTCATGCGCGCGGATCGGCGCGGGGCGGTAGGGCGTCAGCTCATCGATCGGCACACCCAGCGGCGGCACGCGAGTGCCGCGCGCGATATCGAGGATGTCGGACAGGACCGATGAAGCCGTGGGCGGGCCGCCGGCACCGGGGCCGGAGAGCAGCAGTTCCTGCACATGGTCGGTTTCGAGCGCCACGGCGTTGAGAACGCCATCGACGCCGGCAATCGCCGAGGACTTGGGCACCAACGTAGGGTGCACCCGCTGGTCGATGCCATCGGCAGATCGCTGCGCGATGCCGAGCAGCTTGATCTTGTAGCCAAGGTCCGCCGCCACCTTGATGTCGGCCTGGCTGATCGAGGTGATGCCTTCCACGAAGATCTGGTCGGGCGCAATCTCGCAGCCGAAGCATAGCGAAGCGAGGATAGCGAGCTTGTGCGCCGTGTCGAAGCCGCCAACGTCGAAACTCGGATCGGCCTCGGCATAGCCGAGCTTCTGCGCGTCGGCGAGGCACTCGGCAAAGCCGATACCCTCATTGCCCATGCGGGTGAGGATGTAGTTGCAGGTGCCGTTCATGATGCCGTAAACGCGCGCGATCCGGGCCGAACCCAACCCTTCACGCAGTGTCTTGATGACCGGAATCCCGCCCGCCACCGCGGCCTCGAAGCCGAGTTGCGCACCGGTTTTCTCGGCAATCCGCGCGAGCGCCACGCCGTGGCGCGCGAGCAGCGCCTTGTTGGCGGTGACCACGGGCCGGCCGATCTCGAGTGCCGCCTTGACCGCGGCGAGCGCAGGTCCATCCTCGCCGCCGATCAGCTCGACGAAAAGGTCGATGGCGTCCGACTTGGCCAGAGCCACCGGGTCGTCGAACCACTGCAGGTCGGTGGTATCCAGCCCACGGTCGCGGCTGCGCGAGCGGGCGCAGACGGCGGTAACGACGATGCGCCGGCCCAGTTTGCGATTGAGCTCCTCACCATCCTTCTGAATGATCCGGACCAGCGTCGCGCCAACATTGCCCAAGCCGGCAACGCCGATCCGCAGGGGCGCTTCCAGCGCCGCATCGGCGTGCTCCTGCATGGCCTTGAGGATCCGGGTCCGGGTGTCGGAGCGCGGCTCACGCCCCTCGCGCAGGTCGAAAACGAATAGCGGATCGCCGGCGATGGTCCGCCCAAAACGGGTGGGCGTCCAGCCGCGCGCCGCAATAAAGGCTTCAACGGACTGGAGAAACGACTGGATGTCGGACATGGTGGTCACTCAACAGATGGACCGCCGAGGTATTGATAGGAACAACCCTATCCGTCAATAGGATTGTTGGCGCAGCACCGATGCGGAAAGCTGCGCCAACCTAACCTCAAGGCAACTTCGGAATGCTGGTCGCCGGATCGCCGTCCACTGCCGCTGCGAGCTTGGGCGGCAGAGCGTCGATGACGTAGCCAATCGACAACGGCGACTGGAACCAGATCGCGGAGGCCAGCACGCCGGCGCCATCGTCCAACCAGATCGATCGCCCCTGCTTCGCGATCTCAAGTCCCTGGTAGAGCGGCAGCGCCTCAATGGTCGCCTGCTTGTGATTGACGACAGGATTGTCCACCGGCCAGACGACCGCATCGGCCTCGAGCCTGTCGATCAGTTCCGGGCTCAGCCGAATCCAGCCGCTCTCGTCGGCCATGGCGTCGAGACCGACGGGAAATATCATCCCGAAACTTGCGAGAAACCGGTTCGGAGCCGAACTGCTGCTCCAAAGCGTGAACTGACCATCGCGATAGTCCGCCACGAGTCCGGTGCGGCCGGACAGCTCCGGGTGGGCCGCACGCGCTGCCGCGGTCCTTGCCTCGAGGTCGGCGACAACCTCATCGGCTTTGGCGGTATCGCCGGTCGTCGCCGCGCTGATCAGGCGCAGCTGCTCCTGCCAGGGCGCCTGCCAGATCTCGTAGCCGGCCGGTTGCGCGATCACCGGTGCGATGGCACTGAGCCGATCGTACGTCGCCCTGTCGATATCGGAGTAGACGGCCACGATCAGATCGGGCTTCTGCGCGGCCACCCACTCGAGGCTCAGTTCGCCAAGCATCACCTCGGGCTCGGCGTTCAGCTCGGCGCGAGCGGCCTCAGCCCAGGGCCAGGTGGCGAACGGCTTCTCGCCCCACCACTCCCTCACGCCGATCGGCGCGACGCCAAGCGCGTAGAGGAAGTCTTGATCGTTGTAACCGATCGAGACGACCCGTTGCGGCGCTGCCGCCACGGTGGTTTCGCCATAAAGGTGCGTCACGGTCACCGGGAAACCTGCCGCGGTGGCCAGCGTCGGCAGCATCACCGCCAGGCCGATGACCAGGCGATGCAGCATTCGCGAGAGGTTCCGCATCATGGCGTCTTGGCCTTCCGCGCCGCCTCGGCAATCCGCTCCAAGTATTGCGGCATGGCCCACTCGATCGACAAGGCGGACGACGAAATCACCCCCGTATTGAGCAGACGATCATCCATCCGTACATAAGCGCCCTTCCTGACCTGCGGCGCTGCCGCAATGGTCGGAATGGCGAAGAAGGCATCGGCGGCCTCGGGTGTCGAGAAGAAGGTGATGAGCACATCGGCCGGGATCTGATCGGCATTTTCGTAGCTCATCGGATACCAGAAGCCCTCGGCCGGGCCAGCTGCCTCCGGCCTCGGCGGGATGGTCATTCCCGCCAGGGCGAGCATCTTCGCCCGTGCGTCATCTGCAGAATGGATGGCCAGCGCGCCGTCATAGTCGATTAGCGTCACCGCACTCGTGCCCGCCAGCTCGGGGTATTTGGCGGCCTCGTCCCTGACGAACTGTTCGAGGTGAGCGACGAGCGCCTTCCCCTCCTCCGGCTTGCCGAGTGCCTCGCCGGTAATGGTGATCACCTGCTGCCAGGAGGCGGTCCAGGGCTCCTCCGGGAACGGGACCACCGGCGCGATCTGGCTCAGCAGCTTGTACTCGTCCTCGGTGATGCCGGAATAGACCGCGAGGATCAAATCGGGCTTCAGCGCAGCGATCTGTTCGATCGGTGGGCCCGCAGCGTTGTCGAGGATGAAGGGCGCCTCGCCGCCGGCTTCGGCCAGGGCCTCGGAAACCCAGGGTACGATGTCCTCATCGAAACCTTCGGAACGGAAGGTCGGGAAACCGACCGGGACCACGCCGAGGGCGATGCTGGCCTCGGTCGAGGACCAGCCCCACGTCACCACTCGCTGGGCGGGGTTCTCGATGGTGGTCTCGCCATAGGCGTGGGTGATGGTGACCGGGAACTCCTGAGCGCCGGCAGCAGCGGCCCCGGTCACAACAAGAATGAGCGCCGCGAAAAATCCTTTGAGCATGATCCTACCTTCGACTGACAATATCGAAAGCTGATAGTCGTTATCATATTAAGGATGCAAGTGCCCGCTCGGCCAAGGCGTGCAAAAAAAGAGAGCCCGGTCGCCGACCGGGCTCTCCCCAAATGAATGCGCGTCGTCTCACTTGACCGAGGTCAGCGGCACGACATTGTCGAGGCGCGGGGCGCCTGAGAGGAACTTCTTGATCGAGCGTGCCGCCTGGCGGATGCGCTGTTCGTTCTCGACCAGAGCAAGGCGCACATACTGGTCGCCATATTCGCCGAAGCCGACGCCGGGGGCCACCGCCACGCCGGTCTCCTGGATCAGCAGCTTGGCGAACTCCAGCGAACCCAGATGCGCAAACTGGTCGGGAATGGGCGACCAGACGAACATCGTGGCCTTCGGCGATGGCAGGTTCCAGCCGGCGCGGGCAAAGCTCTCCACCATCACGTCGCGGCGGTACTGGTAGACGCCACGCACCTCCGAGATCACCGAGTCGTCGCCATTGAGCGCAGCGGCGGCGGCCACCTGGATCGGCGTGAAGGCGCCGTAATCGAGGTAGGACTTAACCCGCGCCAGTGCCGCGATCAGCCGCTCGTTGCCGACGGCAAAGCCGATACGCCAGCCCGGCATCGAGTAGGTTTTGGACATCGAGGTGAACTCGACAGTGATGTCGATGGCGCCGGGCACTTCCAGCACCGAGGGCGGCACATCGCCGTCGAAATAGATCTCGGAATAGGCGAGATCGGAGAGGATGAAGATGTTGTGCGCCTTACAATAGGCGACGACTTCCTTGTAGAAATCCAGCGTCGCCGTATAGGCGGTCGGGTTGGCCGGGTAGTTCAGCACCAGCGCAATCGGCTTGGGGATCGAATGCCGCACGGCGCGATCCAGCGAGCGCATGAAATCCTCGTTCGGCTCGGCCGGCATCGAGCGGACGACGCCGCCACTCATGATGAAGCCGAACGAGTGGATCGGATAGGTCGGGTTGGGCACGAGTACCACATCACCCGGCGCGGTGATGGCCGACGCCATGTTGGCGAAGCCTTCCTTGGACCCCAGCGTTGCCACCACCTGGGTGTCGGGGTTGAGCTTCACGCCGAAGCGACGGCCATAATAGCTGGCCTGGGCCTTGCGCAGGCCGGGAATGCCACGGGACGAGGAGTAGCGATGCGTCCGCGGGTCTTTCACGGCCTCGTTGAGCTTGTCGACGATGTGCTTGGGCGTCGGCATGTCGGGATTGCCCATGCCAAGGTCGATGATGTCGACGCCAGCGGCGCGCGCCTTGGCCTTGATCGGGTCGATATGGGCGAAAACGTAGGGCGGCAGTCGGCGGATGCGGTGAAAATCGTCGTTCATGATTGACCTCGGTCTCCGCGAAGCAGTTGCGGCGCCCTTATGTGTTCGGCGCCGAATATCGCGGAATTATGGTTGTGACTGGGTTAAGCAACGGGTTGAGCCCGTCGAAGCTCTGCTGTTTCCGCTCTCCCCGGCCGCGCTGCGGCCATCGGGGAGAGCTAGCGAGCGGGGGCGTGAGCGCGCGCTGCCAGCCCGGCTGCCATGCCGGCGGCGGCGTTAAACGCTGCTACTCCCTGAGTCATCGTGCAATCCAGCTTGAGGACCGGGCTGGTGTAGTGGCCGATCGTGACGTGGTCAATAGCGCCCAGGTCAGACGTTCGTCGGCAGATAGCGCAGGAACTGATCCGCACTCGCCTCCCAGGAAAACTGCTCCGCATAGGCGCGACAGTCGGCCCGCGAGATTTTCAGCGCGCTGAGGGCGGCCGACTGCAGGTCCTCGTCAAGCACCCCAACCGGTGCCGTGCCGATCACGTCGATCGGTCCGGTGACCGGATAGGCCGCCACAGGGGTGCCGCTTGCGAGGGCCTCAAGCAAGACCAGCCCGAACGTGTCGGTACGGCTGGGGAAGACAAACACATCGGCAGAGGCGAAATAGCGCGCCAGGTCCTCGCCCTGCTTGGGTCCCACAAATACCGCCTCCGGATATGCCGAGGCCAGCCGTGCAAGGCTGGGACCGCCGCCCACCACCAGCTTGGTGCCCGGCAGGTCGAGTTCGAGGAAGGCTTCGATGTTCTTTTCGACCGCGACGCGACCAACATAGAGGAATACCGGACCCGGATGCTCTTGGGTCCCGCGCTTGTCCGGATGGAACAGCGTCGTGTCGACGCCCTTTGGCCAGACCGCCACATTGGTGAAGCCGCGCCGCTCCAGCAGGCCTTTGAGGTGCGGCGTGCCCACCAGGCAATGGGTCGCTCCACCATGAAACCAGCGCAGAAAACGATAGGACACGGCGAGCGGCACCGGCAGCCGTGCCCGCAGGTATTCCGGAAACTGCGTGTGATAGGCCGTCGAGAACGGAAAGCGGTTTCTGCGGCACCAGCGCCGGGCCATCAGGCCGAGCGGACCTTCCGTGGCAATATGGATCGCATCCGGCGCCACCGCTTCGATCCGCGCGAACACCGGCTTGGCCAACGTGCGCGACAGCCGGATCTCGGCATAACCCGGCATGGGCAGCGTCTTGAACTCCTGTGGCGTGATCAGCGACACCTTGATGCCGCGCCGCTCGATCTCGCGCACCACCAGCTCGATCGAACGCACGACGCCGTTCACCTGAGGGTGCCAGGCATCGGTTACAATCAGGATATGGCGCGGCTGGACGGATGCTGGCATGCGCCAGAGGTAGCTGCAGCGCCACAACACCGCAAGCGCGGGTTACGCCGTCATCGAAACGGTCCAAAGCAAAAGGGCCGGATCGCTCCGGCCCCTTCGAAACTGATATCCTGCCAGCACTTAGCGCTTGGAGAACTGGAAGGAACGACGGGCCTTGGCCTTGCCGTACTTCTTGCGCTCGACCACGCGGCTGTCGCGGGTCAGGAAGCCACCCTTCTTGAGCACGGCGCGAAGCTCGGGCTCGTAGTGGGTCAGCGCCTGCGAGATGCCGTGACGGACGGCACCGGCCTGGCCGGACAGACCGCCGCCGGAAACCGTGGCGACGACGTCGTACTGGTCCTTGCGGGCTGCGGCGACGATCGGCTGCTGCAGCACCATCTGGAGCACCGGGCGGGCGAAGAAAGCGTTGAACTCCTTGCCGTTCACGGTGATCTTGCCGTTGCCCGGCTTGATCCAGACGCGGGCAATGGCGTTCTTGCGCTTGCCGGTGGCATAGGCACGGCCCTGCGCGTCGAGCTTCTGGACGTAGACCGGCGAAGTGCTGGCGGCAGCAACCGAAGCCGAGGCAGCGCCGAGGTCTTCGAGGGAGTTGATGGTCTCGGCCATTACTTGGCCCTCACGTTCTTGGAGTTGAAGGAACCGACGTCGAGCTTGACGGGGCTCTGCGCCTCATGCGGGTGCGTTTCGCCGGCATAGACGCGCAGGTTGCCCATCTGCTTGCGGCCAAGCGGACCCTCGGGGATCATGCGGCGCACGGCATTCTGCAGCACGCGCTCGGGGAAGCGGCCGTTCAGCAGCTCGCGCTGCGTACGGTCCTTGATCCCGCCGGGATAGCCGGTGTGCCAATAGAAGCGGCGCTGATCGAGCTTCTTGCCGGTCAGCTTCACCTTCTCGGCATTGATCACGATGACGTTGTCGCCTGTGTCCATGTGCGGGGTGAAGGTCGGCAGATGCTTGCCACGCAGGCGCATCGCGATGATGGAGGCAAGGCGGCCCACCACCAGGTCCTTGGCGTCGATCAGGATCCACTTCTTCTGGATCTCGTCCGGCTTGGCCGTGTACGTGCTCATTTCAGGTTCCTTGGAGATTGGGCAGAAGCGTGCCTGCCCCGGATTCGTGGCGGGTGTATACGGGCGCACCGGAGCGCCGTCAAGTGCACACAAATTCCTACGACATTTCAAAGGCTTGCGGATTTGGTATTATTATACCACATCCTACGCCTTTGAATTTGCTGACTTTCGTGGAATTGCATCTGCCAGGTAGGCGACGACTGCCCCTGCCAGCATGAATGCCAGGGCCTGATGGCCGAGGGCCAAGGAGATCGGCACCATGTGGATGAGAGTCAGGATGCCGAGTATCACTTGGATCACGATCAAAGCGGCAATCCGCCAGAGCCAGCCGTGGACCCCGCCGAAACCGCCGCGCCGCGCCTGCCGCCACAGCAGCCAGGCGGCATAGGCGACAATCGCATAGGCCAGCAGCCGATGGTTGAACTGTACCGTCAGGGCATTCTCGAACAGGTTCTTCCAGAACGGGTCGATGACATCTAGGCCGCGCGGAATCCACTGCCCGTCCATCAACGGCCAGGTGTTGTAGCCCATGCCGGCATCAAGGCCGGCAACGAAGGCACCGGCGGCGATCTGCGCCAAGAGCAACAGCAGCAGGATGGCGACCGGCCAGCCCGGCTGCGCGGCCGGTGTAGTCTTTTCCGGCTCCAGCCGCCGCGCCACCCAGACCAGCGCGATGAACAGCAGCGAAGCGGCGAACAGGTGCGCCGCGAGCCGGTACTGAGAGACCGAGGTCAGCTGGCTCAGCCCTGACGAAACCATCCACCAACCGAGAAACCCCTGGAAGCCGCCCAGAACGAACAGCCCCGCTAGCGGCGCGGCTAGGTTCCAGGTGAACCGCCGCTGCACGAGGAATACCACGAACGGGATGGCGAAGGCGAAGCCCAGCACGCGGCCGAGGAAATGATGCGCCCATTCCCACCAGAAGATCGACTGGAAATCGGCCATAGCCATCCAGGCGTTCTGCTTGCCCTGCGGGATCTGCCGATAGGCTTCGAATTCCGCCTGCCAGTCCGCTTCGCTGAGAGGCGGGATGATGCCGGCGACCGGCTTCCAGGAGGTGATCGACAGGCCGGACTCGGTCAGCCGCGTCGCGCCGCCGACGACGACCATTGCCAGCACCAAGAGGGCCATGACGTATAGCCACACCCGCACCGGACCGAGGCGATCGGTCTCGGTGGTGACCGTGGCATTGTGTTCCGTTGCGCTGATCGTCACCTTAGGCTCCATTCGCGGGCGCATGGCTATCGCCAAGGGCGGGCCGTGACAACCGACCGAATGCCGCAGGCCAAGGACGCACCCATGTCGCAGTCTACCCGAAAGCTCCTAGGTACGCTCGCCGTGCTGGGCTCGATCATCGTCTGGTCGATCGCCGCCACGGCGATATACGTGACGGTGCTGCCCAATGCCGACTGGTGGGTGCTGATCGTGTTCTTTGCCATTGCCGGGACGTCGTGGTTCTTCCCCGCGGCCTGGATCATCCGCTGGATGTCGCAGCCCGGCGGCGATTGAGCCTACTCCCAGCGCACCTTGGCGCCGAGCGCGGTCAGCTTTTCGACGAAGTGCGGATAGGCGCGACGGATCGGGTCGGCATTCTTGATACGCGACTCACCCGGAATCTGGATCGCTGCCAAGAGCAGCGCCACCACCACCCGAATGATGTAGGGCGCTTCGACGGTGGCCGGCCGCAGCGGATTACCGCCGAAGACCACCAGCCGATGCGGGTCGGAAAGGTGGACGCGGGCGCCGAATTTCAGCAGCTCGGCGCTCCAGCCCAGCGCACCCTCATAGACCTTATTCCAGAACATGATGTCGCCGGTGCAGCCCACCGAGACGCCGACGGCATGCGGCAACAGGTCCGCGGGGAAATAGGGCCAAGGGGCCGCCTCGATCTTGGGCAGCATTTCGGCGGTGTAGGGTTCGGTGATCTTGCGCGTCCAGCCGGTGACCGTGATGCTGCCCTCGGCGACCTCGAACTCCATGCCGAGCTTGCCGAACTGCCTGAGGATCAGCGGCATGTGGCCACCCATGTCGGTCTCGACCGTCAGCCGGCCCCCGGTCACGGCGCCGATGGCGAGGAACGTCGCAACCTCGTGATGGTCGTCCGGAACCCGGGCCGTGGTGCCATTGAGCTTGCGCACACCGCGCACGGTGAGTTTGGAGGTTCCGATGCCATCGAGATCGGCGCCCATCGCCGCCAGCATCTCGCACAGCGCCTGCACATGCGGCTCGGATGCCGCATTGTTGAGATGCGATGTGCCGTTCGCCACCGCCGCGATCATCACGAAGGTTTCGGTGGCGGTCACCGAGGCATAGTCCGGCCACAGCGTCGCGCCGTGAATCTCGCCGCGGCGTTCGATGCGGTACGGATGAGTCGAGGCGATGGTACCGCCAAAGCTCTCCAGAATCTCGAGATGCGGGTCGATCTCGCGCACGCCCAGCGCACAACCCTTGGCCTCGGTGTCGAAGATCAGGTGATCGGACCGCAGCAGCACCGGCGCCAGCAGCAGCACGGCGGCGCGAATGCCCACCGGCAGTTCCGCATCGGCCTCGGCGAAAGCGGTGAAGTCATGCTGGATCGTCAGCGTCTGCGCGGCGAGGTCGCGTTCGACCCGTGAGCCCTTCGAGCGGAAGTACTCGACCAGCTTGTCGATGTCGCTGATCTCGGGAACATTGGTCAGCGTCACCTCGTCCTCGGTCAGAAGCGTGGCGCACAGCATGGGCAGCACGGCGTTCTTGTTGCCGGAAGGACGGATGGTTCCGGATACGGGATGGGCGCCGTCGACGAGGAGATCAGACATCAGTGTTCCTTGCGGAGGCTCGGGCTGAGCGCGCGTGCCTTACCCTATTTGCCGAGAAGCGAAAACAGGTCCGGTGCGGCGAAGACATCAACATAGCGTTGCTCCTGGAACAGCCCGTTCAGCGAGACGCGCGGCAAGGCGTGGAGTCCGTTGCGGTGCGCCGCATAAAGCCCCGCCGGGCGGGTGGTGACCGCCGTCTCGAAGCCGACCTCGCGGGCGAGGCCATATTCACGGTCCCGCGCGGCGATCGGGCTGCCTATGGGGTATGAGAAGTGGCGGGGTTCGACGCCGAACTGCGCCTTGATGATCCGTGCCGATTGCGCCATCTCGTTTCGGGCCTCGACAGCGCCGAGCTTGGACAGCTCGTAATGATGAACCGTGTGGGCGCCAATGGTGCAGAGGGGCTCCTTCGCAAAGTGCGCAAGCTCCGCCCAGTCCATGATCAGCGACCGGCAATGCGCGGCTAGGTCCATGCCGTAGCGTTGCGCCAGATCCCGGATCAGCTCGACGCGCTCATCCTCTGGCATGGCGCGCATGCGCGCGTAGAGGGAATCATAGGCTGCCTGCTTCTCGGCAAGGCTCGCAGTGACGAAGTACTCCGCCTCACCCCGGTGGATCACCGCGAGGCTGTTATTGGCGGCGATCAGATCCTCGAGCGCCTGCCACCAGACCTCACCCACTCCATCGACCAGCGCCGTCGGCACATAGAGCGTGAACGGGCACTTCTGGCGCTGCAAGACAGGCAGGGCGTGCACTAGGTTGTCACGATAGGCATCGTCGAAGCTGAACACGGCGAACCGCTTGACGGGTTCATCGCTTGCCAGCCGGCGCACGGCCTCGTCCATGCTGACTATATCGTAGCCGAGCGCCCGCACTCGCGTGATGGCGCAGTCCAGAAAACCAGGCGTCACCTGCAGGATGGCATTGGGCGAGAAGCGCCGCGGCGGTTCGGGCAGCACACGGTGCAAGGTGAAGATGACGCCACGGGCGCGCGACACCAGCCGCGCCAGATGTGTGACCTGCGAGAGCGCGAGCGCCTCGAACGCGGCGCGGATCACCGCGTATTTCAGTCGCCCCACGTCCCTGCCCCGCTCAGGCGACTTGAGCTTGGCGCGACGGTGTCGAGACCACGAAGCCGATGTCGAAGCCCAGCATGCCCGCATCCCGGCGCGCGGCGGCTACCACACCGGCGGGTGCGACATCTTCGGTCACCAGAATCACCGGCGCCTGGTGCCCTGCAAACAGCGGCAGTCCCGATGCCATGCCGACGGGACCGGTATCGACGATCACCAGTTGGTAGATGTCGGCCAGCGCATCGACCAGCGTCAGAGGCCGTATGGAGCGGCGATCGATGGCCGCAAGGCGACCCCACGGGACTTCTGCGAGGTTGTCGTCGAGCCGATGCACCACGTCGCCATACTCGGCCCGGTCGACGGAGAGATCGCTCAGCCCCTCGTCGAGGGTCAGCGTCCCCGTTCCGGCATCGACCGTTGCAACACTGAGGCCAGCGGCCAGCGCGTCCTCGATCAGTCGGTCGATCACCAGGTCCCGATCCGCACGACCGAGCCCAGCCAGCAAGACGGCCCTGAGACCGTTCGGCCCGATCGAGGCAGCAAGGTCATCGAGATCGATTATGGCGGTTTCCTCCACCTCGGGCAGTTCCTCTACCAGCATCTGCGCCTCCTCCTTCTGGATCTCGGGCCGGATTTGCGAGTCTTCTGAATCGCCTGGAGGCATTGCCTCCACCGGCGCCTCGGTTCTTGCCTCAGCATCGACAATCGCATCGGCGACGACGGGCGCCGCCAGCAGCACCTGCGGCGCGCTGGGCTGAGCCGCCTCCTCCGCCTCCGGTACGAATGGCGGGGGATCGAGCGTATCCATGTCGTCGTCGGCGCGACCGTCCTTGGTCCGCAGCGCCCGACCGGACGACAGTTCACCGAAAATGATCAGGCCGATTTGCAGCGCCAGCATGACAAAGGCGACCGCGCCCAGCGACAGCGCAATCTTCGGAGAGGCCGGTTCGGATGATGGGGCGGCCGCAGTGATAATGCGCACATCCGGCAGCGCGGCATTGGACGCGGTTCGTGCCGACGCATCGGAGTACCGGGCCAGGTAGGTTTCCAGCAGGTCGCGCTGGGCTTTCGCTTCCCGCTCGAGCCCGTCGAGGGTGACGCTGCCCTTGGTCGCGCTGGAAGCAACCGTCTTGGCAGCAGCCAGATCGGCCTTGAGCTTGGTCTCCAATTCGCCTTCGACGCGCGCCTCGACATCCAGCGCAGACGCGATCTTCAGCGCTTCGGCCGCAATCTGGTTGTCGATCTGGGCAATCTGGGCATTGAGCGCCCGGACAGTCGGATGGTTCGGCAGCAGCGTCGTCGAGCGCTGCGCCAGTTCGGACTGCAACGTGCCCTTGGATTCGAGCAGGCTCTGCACCACCACGGAGTCGCGCACATCGGCGATCCCCTCCACCGGTTGCCCGCTCTCGATCAAACCGCGGATCAGTTCGGCGCGCGCATCGGCCGCATTCTGGCGCTGCTGCGCTTCAAGAATCTGGCTGGCGACCGTCGAGAGCTGCTGATCGGTCACTGGGGTGGCATTGCTGCCGACAAACAGGTCGTTGGCGATCTTGAAGTCCGCGACGGCGGTCTCGGCTTTCTTCACCTCTTCACGCAGCCGGGCGATTTCCCGGTCAAGCCAGACACTGGCTTCGGCGGTATCGGCGATCGACTGCGCCGTCCGGCGCCGCACATGGGTCTCGGCTATGGCATTGGCGATCTTCGCCGCCAGCGCGGGACTTTCCGAGCGAACATAGATGGATACCACCGCCGAGTCCCGCTCGCGGATCACCGTGATCCGCTGCGCGAGATTGGCCAGGACCAGTTCGTTGACATCGCCCTCTGGCGGCGTGCGACCAGCCAATTTGAGCAGGTAAGTCACGGGCGAGAAGCCCGGCTCCGCAAATTCCGGCACATTGGCCAGCGCTTCGGACTTGGCAACTTCCGACAGCAGATCGCGCGACTTGATCAACTCGATCTGGCTGGACATCATCGCTTCGACGGTAATGCCCGACGAACTGCTGCCTTGGTCGCCGGGCGCCCGCAGATAGGCGTTCTCCCGGGGCTCGACCAAAAGGCTCGCCGAAGACTCGTAGAGTTTGGGCATCTGTATCAGCAGCGCGGCGACAATCCCCGCCACCACGCCGGTGACCAGCAGGATACGAACGAGCCGCCTGACGATCGCCGCCAGCAGCGCCCCCATATCCATCCGCATGTCGTCGGGGCCGCTCCCGGTCGCCGTCATTCGCCTGCCTCTTGCCTACGCGGCGGAGTCTGGCCCGAACGTGGTCAATTTTCGGTTAAGCGCGGTTGCAGGCTGCAGAAATCGCGGCGCTGACCTAAGTGATTGTTAACCATGCACAGACAACAATTGCGAGGTCTTGTTCGCCTCGGAGTTGTCATGCGCGTTTTGCGCCAGTTTTCCCTTCTGCTGCTCTTGCTGCTGGCTGGGTGCGCGATCTCGCCGCGCACCGAATACCTGCCGGCGACGCAGCAGGAGCCGTATACGCTCGACACGGGAGACGTCGTGCGAGTGTCGGTCTATGGCGAACCCGAGCTGACCAACAGTTATCGCGTTGATGACGGTGGCGCGTTGTCGCTGCCGCTTGTCGGAAATGTTCCCGTGCGCGGCAGGACCACTCAAGCCGCCGCCATGGCCATCACCTCGGCCCTCAAGGCTGGCTTCATCCGCGAACCCAGCGTGGCAGTAGAGATCGAGACCTACCGGCCGTTCTACATCCAGGGCGGCGTGGTCGCGGGTGGCCAATACCCCTATGTCTACGGCATGACCCTGCGCGCGGCGATCAGCACCGCCGGTGGCTTCTCCGACCTCACAGCTCCCAAGCTTGCTACGGTTTATCGCCGGGTTGGCGACGAGACGATCGAGACCGTGGTCCCCATGGATTTCCTGATCCGGCCCGGTGACAGCATCGTGGTGCCCGGTCGACGGCCGATGTCGTGAGCAAGCCTCTGCGAATCCTGCAAGTCCTGCGCGCCCCCGTCGGCGGACTGTTTCGGCATGTCTACGATCTGACGCAGGAGCTCGGAGCGCGCGGCCATCAGATCGGCATCGTCGTCGACAGCCTCCACACCGACGCCCTCACTAGCGAACGTCTCGCAGAGCTGACGCCGGTGGCACCGCTTGGCATCCACTCGATGCGCATCCCGAGGCTGTTCGGTCCAAGCGATATCGTCACGCCCTTTCGCATTCGGGCGCTCGCCGATCGGCTCGGCGTCGAGGTACTGCATGGACACGGCGCGAAAGGCGGATTCCTTGCCCGGCTCGGTCGGATCGGCGCCAGGCGCGTGGCGCTTTACACGCCCCATGGCGGTGTCCTCAACTACAGGCGGGATTCGATGGCCGGTCGCGCCTTCCGCCTCGTCGAGTGCGCCCTGGTTGGGGCAACGGACGCGATGATCTTCGAAAGTGCCTTCGCGCAGCGCGCCTTCGCTGAGCAGATCGTTGTTCCCACCCGCCCGGCTCAGGTGATCCACAATGGCCTTACGGCGGCCGAGTTCGAACCGATCGAGCTCGTGGAAGACGCGGCAGATTTCGTCTTCATCGGCGAGTTTCGCCCTGTCAAAGGCATCGGCTACATGCTGGACGCGCTGGTCGAGCTTCGCGGCCCCGGGGGGCGTCCTGCCACACTGGCCATGGCGGGGGGTGGCGCCGATCTCGACGCTGTAAGAGCGCGGATCGCCGAGCTCGGACTGATGGAGCGGGTTCGGCTGCTGGGCGTGACCCCCGCCCGCGAAGCCCTGCGACACGGACGCTGCGAGGTGGTGCCGTCGCTGGCGGAATCGCTTCCGTATGTCGTCCTGGAAGCGGCGGCCGCCAATATCCCGGTCATTGCCACCTCCGTGGGCGGCATCTCCGAGATCTTCGGACCAACGGCGGACAAGCTCGTACCCCCGGCTGACAGTGGGGCATTGCGGCGTGCCATGCAGGCGGTACTCGATGACCCCGCCTCTGCAGCAGCCGAAGCCGACGCGCGGCTTGCGCATGTCCGCGCCGGCTTCTCGGCGGTCCTCATGGCCGACCGGATCGAGGTGCTGTACCGCGAGGTTTTGGCCAAACGCCTGTCGAAGTAGAGCGGCTCGCTTCATCGAGTCTTCACTCATCTGGCGCTAGGTTCCGGCGCACACTCCAACCCGCCAGATTGCAATGTTCCGCCTCGACCCAAAGCAAGCTGTCATCGATCACGTTGCCAGTCGCAAGGCGCAGGCTACGCCGGTCGAGCTGGGTCCGCTCGCAGCCGAAATCGCCGCACGTCCGGTCGAGCCGGCCTATTCGGCGGCGGTGATCGCGGGGCTGGCGCAGGCGAGCGAGTCGCTGGTGCTCGCCGTGGTCGGCCTGACGCTCTACCTAGCCTTGGGTGGCGACCCGATGGTGCACGTACTGACGACCGTGGGCGTCATCGCCGTCACCGAAGTCATCGCCACCTATATGCGCATCCACCGCGTCGCTGCCTATCGATCCAGCCTTCGCCAGCTATGGCTTGCCGCGCTGGCCCGGAGCGTGTCCATCACGCTGCTGTTCGGCGCCGCGATGCTCCTCGACGGCAGTGGTGTTCTCAACCGCGCCTGGATCATCGCTTGGTGGGGCGCTGGCACGGTCGCGATCGTGCTGCTGCGCGTGCTCCTCGGCGCGCTCGTCCGGCGTTGGACGGCCGAGGGCAAGCTCAGGCGCCGCACCGTCATTGTCGGCGGCGGTAGGGACGCGGAAGCCCTGATTTCGGCCGTCGCGAAGGGCGCTGCCGACGATCTGGAACTGATCGGCCTGTTTGACGACCGCAATGACGACCGCTCGCCGGAATCTGTGGCCAGCGTTCCCAAGCTCGGGCGCGTTGCCGATCTGGTCGAGTTTGCCCGCAGGACCCGCGTCGACCTCGTCATCGTCTCGATGCCGCTCTCAGCCGAAAAGCGCGTCCTCGACATGCTGCGCGATCTGTGGGTGCTGCCGGTCGACATTCGCCTGTCCGCGCATATGAGCCAGCTTCGCTTCACCTCGAAGGCATATTCCTATGTCGGGGACCTGCCTGTGCTCGACATGGCCGACCGGCCGATCTCGGACTGGAACCGCGTCTTCAAGTGGCTGTTCGACAAGACCGTGGCACTCACCGCGCTGGTGCTGTTGTCGCCGGTGATGATTCTCACGGCCATCGCCATCAAGCTCGACAGCAAGGGGCCCGTACTGTTCGTCCAGAAGCGGCACGGCTTCAACAATGAGCTGATCGGCGTCTACAAGTTCCGCTCCATGTACACCACGCAGGCGGATACCGACGCAAAGAAGCTGGTGACCCGCGACGATCCCCGCATCACCCGTGTCGGGCGCTTCATTCGCAGAACCTCGATCGACGAGCTGCCTCAGCTGTTCAACGTGCTCAAGGGCGAGCTGTCGATCGTCGGCCCCCGCCCACATGCCCTGCAGGCCAAGGCCGACAACCAGCTCTACTACGAAGCGGTCGAAGGCTATTTTGCGCGCCACCGCGTAAAACCCGGCATGACGGGCTGGGCGCAGATCAATGGCTGGCGCGGCGAGACCGACACTGTCGACAAGATCATGCAACGCGTGAACTGTGACCTCTACTACATCGAGAACTGGTCGCTCTGGCTCGATCTGAAGATCTTGCTGCTGACCCCGATGTCGCTGCTCACCAAGAACGAAAACGCCTTCTGAGGTGGCCGACATCCATGCCAGCGGCTGGAGGGTGGCGGCGCCGTCGCAGGGCCTCGTCTGGCTGAAGTCCCGCCAGGCGACATGGCTCAACGCCCTCGTCGCCTTCTGGGTGTTCTGCGGCGGCATGGTCATCACCGAGCCCTCGCCCTATGAAGTTGCGTTCCTGGCTGTGCTCGGCATGTCGCTGTTTGGCGGGTTCACACTGCATCGCGGCACGCTCGGGCTGCTTGTGCTTTTCGCTGCCTTCATCCCGTTTGCGACCATCGCTGCCTTCCAGGTCCGGTTCGCCACAGTCACCGATGCCCTGATCTACCAGGCGGTGACGGTGTTCCTGTTCTTCACCTCCTACTGGATGGCGAACTATATCGCCGAAGATCCGGTGCGCCGGGTCCGCCTTGCCATGCGGGCCTACCTGATCACGGCGCTGATCTCGGCGATTCTGGGCACCGTGGGCTATCTCGGTATCGGCCACGATCTGTTCACCCGCTACGATCGGGCCAAGGCCTTCTTCAACGATCCCAATGTGTTCGGCCCGTTTCTGATCCTGCCGGCTGCGTTCGCGCTGCAACGCGTTCTGCTCGGCAGCTGGCGGCAGGCCTTCTGGGCAGCGGCGGCCTACGGCGTGTTGATGATCGGAGTGTTCTTCAGCTTCTCACGCGCGGCCTGGGGCCATTTCGCCATCACCAGCGCCATCGTCTTCGTGCTGGTCTTCGCGCTCGAAGCGACCCTGCGCGAACGCATGCGCATGGTGCGGCTCGCCATCATCGGCACCATGGTCGTGGTGATCGGCTTTGCCGGCCTGATGAGCCTGCCGCAGTTCCGGAGCTTCTTCGAACTCCGGACGCAGGAACAGAGCTACGATACCGGCGAGACCGGACGGTTCGGACGTCAGGGCTATGCATTCGATATGGCCCTTGAGCATCCTCTGGGCCTGGGGCCGCTGGAATTCCGCAACTACCGGGTCAAGGAAGAACCGCACAACACCTATGTCAACGTGCTGCACGCCTATGGCTGGGGCGGCGGATTGATGATGATCGCCTTCATCCTGATGACGGTCTATCGCGGCATCAAGGGCGTGTTCGTCCCCGGCCCTCACAGGCTCATGCTGATCCCCGTCGTTGCCGTCTTCGTGCCACTGGCGGGCGAAGCGGCGATCATCGATGTCGATCACTGGCGCCACTTCTTTCTCGTGGCGGGGCTGGTCTGGGGGCTGACGTCCGCGCGCTTCCCTTCGGGCGCGCCGCGCCGCACCCTGATCTAGCTGCGCTGCAGGTAGCGCCGCGCAAGGCGCGCCGTGTCGGCCGCGAATACGTCGGCATGCGCCTTGGCGAGGGCCGTCTCGGCGTGCGAGCCGATCCAGGCCAGCAGCGCCATCCGGCGCAGCAGGATCATGGTGTCGACCATCCCGACGTCGGCGGCGCTTAGCGGCCGCACCTCGAGATATCCGGCGAACCAGCTGCGGATCAGCGCCGGCACCTGCGGCGAGGTTTCGTGGAACGACAAGCTGGCTGCCAGGTCGTAGAGAAACCAGCCGAAGCCGGAATCGTCGAAGTCCAGGAGCACGGTCCGCTCGCCATCGACCAGCAGGTTGGCGAGCCGCATATCGGCATGGATCAGCCCAAAGCGGTCGCCCCCTTCCCCATAGTCGGCAAGCGCCGCTCGAAGGCGCGCCTCCAGCGCCTCCAATACGTCGCGTACCTCGCCTTCGACATGCGGAGCCTGTCGCCAGTCTCCCCAGGCGCTGGCAGGGTCGAGCAGGCCCGCAGCATCCCAACGCGGCCGCTCGAACGTCTCCGGCTGCTCCCAGGTCATGACATGGCGATGCGCCATAGCCGCAAACCGGCCGAGCGTCCGGAACAGCGCGGTCTGGTCATCGGCGAGCGTCGGCTCGCTGCCGGTCTCGAATTGGAAGAGCACGGCGAACCGGTTGGGCTCGACCTCCTGCAGCGCCTCACCGTCTGTGCCGGCAATCGGGCGCGGTACCGGAATGTCGGTCTCGGAGAGCGCGTCGAGCCAGGCCAGCTCTGAAAGGATGGCGGCGCGGGTCTGATAGCCGGGCCGATGCAGGCGCAGCACATATTTCGCCGTATCCGGGCCGTCGAACCGGTAAGTGTGGTTTTCGGAGTGATTGACCAGCGCGCGGGACGCGTTCGCCAGTTGAGGCCAGCGGGCTAGGACTGCAGTGGCCAAGGCGGAATCGTCGGACAGCGGATCGTGCCTTGCACCGTCCATCGCTTATCCTTCGACCCTGGGAGGGAAATGGTCGGAGTGGCCGGATTTGAACCGACGACCCTTTGTCCCCCAGACAAATGCGCTACCAGGCTGCGCTACACCCCGACTGGCCGCAACCCTTAGTGAAGCTGGCTTTTTGAGGCAAGAGGCAATTTCGTGCCAATGCCATCCACTTCATGCCATCAGGTCGGCGAACATCCCGCCGGTGGCGCGAAGCGCGTCGTCCGGAGTGATTCCCAGTAGCAGCCCGCGCTGGCCAGCATTGATCAACACCTCGTCAAAAAGCTGCGCGGTCTCGTCGATGGCGGTGGGCACCTGCTTGCGCTGTCCGAAGGGGCTGATGCCCCCGACCTTGAACCCGGTGATCCGTTCGGCATCGGCGGGCTTCATCATCTGCGCCGCCTTGCCATGGAAAGCCGCCGCAAGTTTCTTCATGCTGACCTCCCCGTCGGAGGGAACGACGACACAAACCGACTTGCCGTCGACCTCCGCCATCAGCGACTTGAACACCTGCTCTGGCTCGCGCCCGAGCGCCTCAGCCGCCTGCAGGCCAATGCGCGGCGCGTCCGGGTCATACTCGTAAGGGTAGAGCACGAAGGCGAAGCCAGCGGCGGTCAGGGCATGAGTGGCGGCTGTGGTCTTGGACATCGGAACGTATCGGCTGGTCAGAGATCGAGCCGGAAGGCGATGAGCCCCCTGCCCCTAAAGTTCGCGGGCGCGATCGAGCAGACGCTTGCAGTCGAGCAGTTCACGCAACACGCCTTCGAGCCGGTCGCGGTCGGCGCTTGACAGCCCGACCGGCTGGAACAGGCGTCGTTTTGGCGTCGCCGCGGGCGCGTGGTACGAGCCTTCCGCGAAATCCACCGGCTCGTCCGGCTCCACGTCGACCTCGTCGGGCGGTGGCAGAGCTTCCACCGGCTTGCCCTCGCCGATAGCGATGACGTGGCGGATGCCGCGATCCTTCAGGATGCGTTGCACGCCCTTGATGGTGAAACCCTGATCGTAAAGCAGATGCCGGATGCCCTTGAGCAGCAGCACGTCTTCTGGCCGGTAGTAGCGGCGGCCGCCGCCACGCTTCAGTGGCTTGATGGTTGCGAACCGCGTCTCCCAGAAGCGCAACACGTGCTGAGGCAGATTCAGCTCGTCAGCTGCCTCTGAAATCGTGCGGAAAGCGTCTGGAGACTTGTCCAATAGGGACTCACCGGGCTGGAAAGACTCTTATTTTCCAGCTCGGACCATAGATTTGTTGATCTTGGATTTCAACACGTTGCTCGGTTTGAACACGAGCACCTGTCGCGGCAGGATCGGAACTTCCTCGCCGGTCTTGGGATTTCGTCCGATACGCTGGTTCTTTGAGCGCACCTGGAACGACCCGAAGGACGACAGCTTGACGTTCTCGCCCTTCACCAGTGCGTCGGAAATCAGTTCCAGAACGCGTTCGACCAGTTCCGCCGATTCGGTGCGAGACAAGCCGACAGCTTCGTAAACCGCCTCCGCCAGATCCGCCCGAGTGACCGTCTTTTGTGCCATGCGACTGCCTCCGTTCCGCCCGCCGGACCATGTCCCGTGAGGCGCCCCCACCTACGGATAAGCAAAGATTAACGCGGCGAAACGCGGCTGGCAATCTCGCTTATGGATCAAAGGCTAGTGGAGATTGAGCACATGTTCTCGCGCAACAATTTGTCGCCGCGAGGTAGACATTTGCGGACTTCGCCTTCCGCCGCTACCAGCGGATCAGCGACGCGCCCCAGGTGAAACCGCCACCCATGGCCTCGATCATGACGAGGTCGCCGCGCTTGATGCGGCCATCGGAAACAGCGGTGTGCAGCGCCAGTGGCACAGAGGCGGCCGAGGTGTTGGCGTGCCGGTCCACGGTGATCACCACCTTCTCGGGCGGCAGGCCAAGCTTCTGGCCCGCACCATCGATGATCCGCTTGTTGGCCTGATGCGGCACGAACCAATCGAGGTCGTCGATGGTATAGCCGCTCTTTTCCAGCACCTCGTAGACCACGTCGGTGATCATGCCCACCGCGTGCTTGAACACCTCGCGGCCTTCCATGCGGACATGGCCGATCGACTGGGTCGAGGACACCCCGCCATCGACGTAGAGCTTGTTCCAGTGGTGTCCGTCCGAGCGCAGCGCCGAATTGAGGATGCCGCGGTCCTCGCCGGGCTTGCCCAGTTCCACAACGGCGGCGCCAGCGCCGTCGCCGAACAGCACGCAGGTCGTACGGTCGTTCCAGTCGAGCAGGCGCGTCGCCGTTTCGGCGCCGATCACCAGGGCGCGCTTGGCCATGCCGTTCTTGATGAAGGAATCGGCCGTTGCGACTGCATAGACGAAGCCGGAACACACCGCCTGAATGTCGAAGGCATAGCCATGGTGCATGCCGAGCTTTTGCTGCACGATCGTCGCCGTCGCCGGAAAGGTCAGGTCGGGAGTCGTGGTGGCCACGACGATCAGGTCGATATCGCCAATCTCGAGCCCGGCATTTTCCATGGCCTTTTTGCCCGCAGCGGCGGCAAGGTCGGAAGTGAGCTCGCCCTCGGCGGCGACATGACGCTGACGGATACCTGTACGTTGCTGGATCCACTCGTCGGAGGTATCGACGGTCTTGGCCAGTTCGTCATTGGTCAGGATACGCGCCGGCAGATAGGCGCCAACGCTGCGGAAAATGGTGCTTCGGTCGGTCACGCGGGCTTTGCCTCTGGTTCGGGCACGGTGCCCGGTGCGGTCGGTGCCGCATCGATTGTCGGAAAGCGGCGCAGGCCCTCGGCGATCTTGTCCATCACCCGGTTGCGCGCCATTTCATAGGCTAGGCCCAGAGCCCCTTTGAAGCCGATCTCGTCGGTGCCGCCGTGGCTCTTGATCACGACGCCGTTCAGTCCCAGAAACACGCCGCCATTGATGTTGCGGGGGTCGAGCTTGCGACGCAGCGCCTCGAAGGCCTGACCGGCGATAGCCGCCCCGAGCATCGAGAGCACATCCGCCTTCAGCGCATTGCGGATATAGGTGCCGACCTGCCGGGCGGTGCCTTCCGCAGTTTTGAGCGCAATATTGCCGGCGAACCCCTCGGTCACCACCACGTCGACCGTGCCCTTGCCGATGTCGTCGCCCTCGACGAAGCCGTGATAGAGGAAGCCCGAGCCGCTCGCCGCGTGCAGCAGCCGCGCGGCCTCCTTGACCTCGTCATGCCCCTTCATCTCCTCGGTGCCGACATTGAGCAGGCCAACCGACGGCAGCTCCTGGTCGAACAGCGCGCGCGCCAGCGCCGCGCCTAGGATCGAAAAATCGCAGAGCTGCTTGGCATCACCGCCGACGGTGGCGCCGACATCCAGAACGATGATGTCGGATCTCAGGGTCGGCCAGATTGCGGCGATCGCCGGCCGTGAAATGCCCTCGACGGGCCTCAGGCAGAAGGTCGCCATCGCCATCAGCGCGCCGGTGTTGCCGCCCGAAATGGCGACATCGGCCTCGCCATCCTTCACCGACTGCAGGGCATTCCACATCGAGGAATTGCCCCTGCCCTTGCGCAGGGCATTGGACGGTTTGTCGTCCATGGCGATGACATTGTCGCAATGGGCGATGCGCGAGATCGGCAGCAGGTCCTTGAACTCGGCGAGCAGTGGTTCGAGGTCTGCCTGGCGGCCGTGAAAGATGTAGCTGGTGTTCTTGCGCTCGCGCCAGAACAGCGCGGCGCCCTCGACCGCCACGCGGGGGCCTTTGTCACCGCCCATGGCGTCGACGGAAATTCGGATCGTGTCGCTCATTGCCGCCCGCTTCATGACCCCTTCGGGTCCGTCGCCAAAATAAGCATTCGCCATAGCCGCGCAACCCCCACCCGAGGGAACTGGGGGACATTACGGATCGAGCTTGTCCTTCAGCACCTTGAGCTGCGCAAACGGCGAAACCTTGGCGTCGCCAAAGCCGGCCTCGGGCACCTGCTCGCCATTGTTGCGTGGATAGGGATCGATCGCCAGCGCCAGCGTTTCCACGATGAGCGGCGTCATGTCCGCCTCGTTGCCTTCGAAATGGTCCGGCAAATCCTCGCCTTCCAGATCGACAAACACCTCCGCGTCCGCTGCCTCGATGAACGGCTTTTCGCCACCGGGCAGGAACACCCGGTCGATGGGTTCGCCAATCTGCTGCACCACGGGCTCGAGCGTTACGACGCTGGGCTGCTCGATTTCGGCGGTCAGCCGGCCAGTGACGCGGATGCCACCGCGGAAACGCACGGCATGTAGCGTCACCTCGAGACTGTTCACCGCAGTGATATCGAGTTCGGCCGCCAGCGTGGCGCGTTCGTCCGTGTCGACGCTCAGTTTCAGGTCGCGCCCGTTGGCGGGCATGGAATCGACCCGGATCGAAGCATCGAGAAGGCGGAAAGGTTGTGCCGTTCTGCTCATACTGCCTGCTCCAGGTTCAGTTTGCCGCCTACAATATCCCCGATGGCACGGGTCGCGAGGGCCTTGTCGCTGCGTTCGAGATAGTCGGCGAGCCGCTCGACCGGCGCCGCATCCGACTCATCGAACAGATTGCGCCGCAGCGCCTGTACGAGGCGCGCATGGTCGCCGGCATCCATCGCCTCATTGACCGCCCCCAGCAACCCATAGAACAGGTTGCCCATCTTCTGGATCTTCTTGGGCACGCCGATATCGCTGACGCCCATCTCGCGCAGCGAGCGATCCATGTCCAGGAAGAACAGGTCGAACACCGCCTGCGAGAATGCCGCCCCATCCTTCTTGTCGGCCCGCAGCCGGCGAAACAGCAGCACCAGGTGCAGCGAAATCATGTCGAACCGGCCCGTTACCGTGTCCGGCACGCCCCACTCGGCGTAGAAGGCCGGCTGCCGGGATTGCGCCACAATAGCGGAGTAGACGGCGTGAACAGCGTCGCTCGAGGGGGATTTTCTGAACAGCTTCAAGATCATCGGATGTTCTCCGGTCCTCTCCTAGAGGCTGGGCTGCCGATGAATGCGAGGCTCGTCGGAGTGTCCCAGGTCGCTTGCCAGACCGACGCCAACGCAGATAAACAGTTCGGCGGCCGCGACGGCCGTGCTCTTACGACAGCCACCGGGAAAGTCAAACTCATGTCCCTGCGCGCCTCCCTCCACCGCTCAATTCCGATTCTCGCTGCGGTGGGCCTGGCTCTGACCCTCGGAGCCTGCACCAGCGGGCTCAACCCGGTGCAAAGCAAGGCACGTGGGTATGCCATGGACGACGATCAGATCGTGCAGGTCCGTCCCGGCCAGAGTGCGGCGCTGGTGTCGGCGGTGCTGGGTTCGCCGCAGACCACCAACAACTTCGGCACCGACACCGCCTGGTACTATATCGGAGAGCGCGTCGATCAGACCGCCTTCGGCCTCGAGCTGAAGAAGGAACGCACCCTGCTTGCGGTCTATTTCGACAAGAACATGAAGGTCACCAGCGTCGAGCGCCTCGGTGTCGAAGACGGCCGCGTGATCAACATGGAAACGCGCCGCACCCCATCCTACGGGCTCGACCGCAACATCATTGACTCGATTCTCGCCTCGTTCTAGGCGGCACCTGCCAGCACTGCGGAGCGGCCGGACTTGGTTCCGGCCGTTCGCTTTTCTGCCGCTCAGGCGGGCGCCTGCCGCGACTGCAGCAGAAACAGCGCCAGGATCGCTCCCGTCGCCACCGGAATTGCCAGCACATTGATGGCCTGCCAGCCGATCCAGTCGAGCAACGCACCCGACGCGATCGAAGCCACCGCCATCACGCCGAACACCACCTGCTCGTTGAGCGCCTGCACCCGCGCGGCTTCCTCTGGTCGATAGGCTGCCGAGAGGAGCGCCGTTGAGGCGATGAATCCGAAGTTCCAGCCAACACCAAGCAGGATCAGGGCAATATCGAAATGCAGGGTGGTCGTGCCCTGCAAGTTGACGATTGCGGCCGCGAGAATAGCCAGCAGCCCGATCGAGGCGGTCAGCGGCGCGCCGAGCCGGCCGATGATCGACCCGGTAAAAAAGCTCGGCGCGAACATCGCGACGATGTGCCACTGGATGGCGAAGGCCGCCTGCTCGGTGGTGTGACCGCAGACATAGACCATCGCCAGCGGCGCCGCGACCATCACCAGCGTCATCAGCGCGTAGCTTGCGGCGGCGGAGATCATCGGCACGAACACCGACGGGGTCCGGATGAGTTCGGAAAGCGGACGGCCGGTATACTCGCCCCGCGCCTGCGTGACTGTCGGCGCCAGCCGCGTCAGGCCAAGCACAAAGACCGCCAGCAAGGCCAGCCCGGCCATCACCAGATAGGTGGCCGCAAAGGATCGTCCTTCGACCAGATCCTTGGTCCAGGCACTGATTTGCGGCCCGACAAAGCCAGCGACAACCCCGCCAGCCAGAACCCAGGAGATCGCACGCGGCTTCCAGTCCGGCGGCACGCTGTCGGCAGCGGCGAAGCGGTATTGCTGAGCGAAGGCCTGGGTGGTGCCGATCACCAGCAAGGATGCGACGAACAGCCAGAACTGCGCCGTAAACGCCGCGTAGGACGCAAGCAGTGCGGCCGGGATGACCAGTGCCGCGCCGAACATGAAGCCGGTGCGCCGCCCCCAGTGATGGATCAGCCAGGCCGCCGGGCCTGTCGCAAGGGCGGTGCCGACGATCATTCCGGAGACCGGCAGGGTGGCGATGGACTTGTCGGTGACCATTTCGGCCGCCGTCAGCGCTGCCACCGACATCAGGATCGCCTGGTTGGAGCCGACAATGGCCTGCGAGGTGGCAAGCAGTCCGATATTGCGCAACGGCGACCCGGTCGGCTGCGTCGGCGCGTCCATCGTCCTACCTCTTGTCAGCCGCATCGTCGTCGCGGCCTGCGTTGATCGCGACCTTGTCGAGCACACCATTGACCAGCGCGCTGGTGTCGTCGGCGTAGAAAGCTTTCGCCACGTCGACATATTCGGTGATGACGACCCGGGCGGGGATGTCCTTGCGGCGCAGCAGCTCGAACGCCCCTGCCCTCAGAATGGCCCGCAGCGTCGCGTCGATGCGGCCCATCGGCCAGCCATCTTTAAGCGCGTTGTCGACAGCTGGGTCGATTTGCAGCTGCCCCTTGATCACGCCCGAGACGATCTGACGGAAGAAGTCGGCGTCGGCCGGCAGGTATTCTTCGCCCTCGATCTCGCGACCCAGATGCACCGCGCTGAACTGCGACAGCGTCTCCTCGAGGCTCTGGCGCCCGACATCCATCTGGTAAAGCGCCTGAACGGCAGCCAGGCGCGCGGCGCCGCGCTGGTTGGCGGGGCGGAACTGGGCGGGGTTGCGGGGACGGATATCGGCCATGGGAAGTCTTGCTTTCGGAAGCGCGGGCTGCACCGGCTGGCAAGGCAATAGCCAGCCGCCGCCCCCAGCGCAATGCGTAACAGGTAAGCTCGTCGGGTCAGTCGTCCTCGACGATGGCACCATCCTCACCCAATTCGGTGAGGAACGAGCGGAAATCGTCGGCTTTCGAGAAGTTTTTATAGACCGAGGCGAAGCGCACGAAGGCGACGTCGTCGAGGCCCTTCAGCCCCTCCATGACGAACTCGCCGATCTGGTCTGAGCTCACTTCGGCATCGCCGAGGCTCTCCAGTTGGCGCACGACGCCCGAGATCATGCGCTCCACCCGCTCGGCATCGACATCGCGCTTCCTGAGCGCCGTATTCACCGAGCGCTCGAGCTTGTCGCGGTCGAACGGCACCTTGCGGCCGGACTTCTTCACCACCAGCAGTTCGCGCAGCTGCACGCGCTCGAAGGTGGTGAAACGGCCGCCGCAGGCATTGCAGATCCTGCGACGGCGGATGGCGTTGGAGTCTTCGGTCGGCCGGCTGTCCTTGACCTGCGTGTCGTCATTTCCGCAATAGGGACAGCGCATCAGGTGACCTCAGTTGGCGTAAATCGGGAAGCGCGCGGTCAGCCCTTTTACCTTTTCGCGCACGGCAGCCTCGACGACGGCATTGCCCTCGTCCGAGTTTGCCTCACGCAGGCCGTCCAGGACTTCGACGATCAGATTGCCGATCTCACGGAACTCCGCCTCGCCAAAGCCACGGGTGGTGCCCGCCGGCGTGCCGAGCCGGACACCCGAGGTGACGAACGGCTTTTCCGGATCGAACGGGATGCCGTTCTTGTTGCAGGTGATGTAGGCGCGGCCCAACCCCGCCTCCGCCCGCTTGCCGGTGGCGTTCTTCTTGCGCAGGTCGACCAGCATCAGGTGGTTGTCGGTGCCGCCCGAGACGACATCGAGACCGTGCCCGATCAGCGTTGCCGCCAGCGCGCGGGCATTGGCCACGACCTGGTTGGCGTAAGCCTTGAACTCGGGCTGCAGCGCTTCCTTGAAGGCCACGGCCTTGGCCGCGATGACATGCATGAGCGGTCCGCCCTGCAGCCCCGGGAACACCGCCGAGTTGATCTTTTTGGCGATCTCTTCGTCATTGGTGAGGATCATGCCGCCACGCGGGCCGCGGAGGCTCTTGTGGGTCGTGGTGGTCACCACATGGGCATGCGGAACCGGCGAGGGATGCGCGCCGCCGGCGACAAGCCCGGCAATGTGGGCCATGTCGACCATCAGATAGGCGCCGACTTCATCGGCGATCTCGCGGAACCGCGCCCAGTCCCAGACGCGGGAATAGGCGGTGCCGCCTGCGACGATCAGCTTGGGCTTGTGCTCGCGCGCCAGCCGGGCGACCTCGTCCATGTCCAGCAGGTGGTCATCGCGACGCACCCCGTAGGACACGACGTTGAACCACTTACCGCTCATGTTGACCGGCGAGCCATGCGTCAGGTGCCCGCCCGAATTGAGGTCGAGCCCCATGAAGGTATCGCCGGGCTGTAGCAGCGCAAGGAACACAGCCTGGTTCATCTGGCTGCCCGAATTGGGCTGCACATTGGCAAAGTTGGCGCCGAACAGCTGCTTGGCACGCGCAATCGCCAGCGTCTCGGCAATGTCCACATACTGGCAGCCGCCGTAATAGCGCTTGCCCGGATAGCCCTCGGCATACTTGTTGGTCATGATCGAGCCCTGCGCCTCGAGCACGGCGCGCGACACGATGTTCTCGGACGCGATCAGTTCGATCTCGTGCTGCTGGCGGCCGAGTTCCAGCCCGATCGCCTCGGCGATTTCGGGATCGGTCTCGGCCAGCGTGTTCGAGAAGAACTGGGGAAACAGCGAAACGGATGCGGCAGCGCTCATGGGCGTCTCCCCTTCAGGCTTTGAGGATTGGGCAAGTCAATATGTCGTGGTCCGCGAGCCTCTAGCACGCGGGGTCCGGCGATTCCAAGGCTGACAGCCTTGCTCTGGGTATGGATGTCTAGGGTCATGTGGGCTCCCATGACGGTTCAAAGGGTGCCCAGGCGAGCGGCGGTCAGAAGTTCGCGTTCCCCGGTGGTGCCCCACCTGATCTCGCCAGTCGCGCGAACCCGTGGGTTATCGCAGACTTCCCTCAGCGAGAAAAGTCCCTCCTAGTGCCTCGGCGGGCGGCAAAACGCCACGAGTTGACCGCCACCCTCGGCGAGGCTGCTCCAGTCATGCATTTCGAAGTCCAGCACAGCGATGGCGCCGGTGGGAAAGCCGCCAAAGTCCATGCGGCCGCTGCACAGCGCCAGCGCCGTTGCGTCCATGGCATTGTTGTGCCCGACAAGCATCAGCGCACGGGCCGAACCACCATTGGTGCGGATCACCTCCAGAAAGTCGCCGGACATCTGATCATAGATGCCCCGCACGAAGGCCGTGGGCGCCGTCAGCGCCGCAAGGCTCAGCGTCTCGCGGGTCCTCACCGCAGGAGAACAGAGGACAAGATCGGGCATCCAGCCTTCCTGTCGCAGCGTTTCGCCGATCCAGCGCGCCTCTGCACGGCCGCGCGGCGCGAGCGGCCGGTCAAAATCGTCGAGGCCCGGCGCGTCCCAGGCGGATTTCGCGTGGCGGATGAGGATCAGGCGCTGCATGGGTGTTTCTCGCCCGCCCTTGTCCTTCGCGCAATCCCCCGGAAATCCAGCACTGCGGGCCTCGCGTCGCGCTTCCAGCCGGTATAGTGCCGACATGATTCGCAAGCTTCCCGCCGTTCTGGACTGACCATGGCCGATACGCCCGATATCCTGCCGCCCGGCGACGCCATGCATGAGGTGGACCTCAAGCAGGCGCTGGAAGAGCGCTATCTCAGCTATGCGCTCTCCACAATTACCCAGCGCGCCCTCCCCGACGCCCGCGATGGCCTGAAGCCGGTGCATCGGCGCATCCTGCACGGCATGCGCCTCCTCCGGCTCGATCCTGATGGGGCCTACAAGAAATCCGCCAAGGTGGTCGGCGACGTGATGGGCTCGTTCCATCCGCATGGCGACCAGTCGATCTATGACGCGCTGGTCCGGCTCGCGCAGGACTTTTCCATGCGCTACCCCCTCGCCGACGGGCAGGGCAATTTCGGCAATATCGACGGCGATGGTGCCGCCGCCATGCGCTACACCGAGACGCGCATGACCGATGTCGCCATGCGCCTGATGGAAGGGATCGGCGAGAGCGCCGTCGACTTCAAGCCGAACTATGACGGCTCGACCGAAGAGCCGGTGGTCTTGCCGGCCAACTTCCCGAACCTTCTCGCCAATGGCGCGACCGGCATCGCGGTGGGCATGGCGACTTCGGTGCCGCCGCACAATGTCGCGGAGATCTGCGAGGCGGCGCTGCACCTCATCATGAACCCCTCGGCTACGGTCGCCGAACTCATGGAGTTCATCCCCGGACCGGACTTCCCGACCGGCGGCATCCTCGTCGACGACGCCAGCAGCATCCGGCTCGCCTACGAAACCGGCCGTGGCGCCTTCCGGCTGCGGGCGCGCTGGGAGCGCGAGGACAAGGGGCGCGGCGTTTACCAGATCGTCGTCACCCAGATCCCTTACGGCGTGCAGAAATCCAAGCTGGTCGAAAAGATCGCCGAACTGCTGTTGGCGAAGAAGCTGCCACTCCTCAAGGACATCCGTGACGAGAGCGCCGACGACATCCGCCTCGTCATCGAGCCCCGCGCTGGCACTGTCGATGCCGCAATTCTGATGGAGCAGCTGTTCAAGCTCAGTGAGCTCGAGCAGCGCATCCCGCTCAACCTCAATGTTCTCGACAAGGGGGCCATCCCCAAGGTGATGGACCTCAAGCAGGCAATCGTCGCCTGGCTCGAACACCGCAAGGACGTGCTGGTCCGGCGCAGTCAGCACCGCCTCGCCGAAATCGCCCGTCGCCTCGAAGTGCTCGATGGCTATATCATCGCATATCTCAATCTCGATGAGGTGATCCGCATCATCCGCGAGGAGGACGATGCCAAGGCCTCGCTGATCGCGGCATTCAACCTCACCGACATGCAGGCCGAAGCCATCCTCAACATGCGCCTGCGCTCACTGCGCAAGCTCGAGGAAATCGAGCTGAGGACCGAGCACAAGACCCTCACCGAGGAGAAGGCGCATCTCGAAACCTTGCTCGGCTCCGACCGCAAGCAGTGGGGTGAGATCGCTCGGCAGATCGGCGAACTGAAGAAGGCCTTTGGCAAGGACACCGTCATCGGCGCTCGCCGCACGACGTTCGCCGAAGCGCTGGATATCGACCACGATGAGGTCGCCACGGCGATGATCGAGCGCGAACCGATTACGGTGATCCTCTCCGAAAAGGGCTGGATCCGCTCGATGAAAGGGCACACCTCCGACATCGACGACAAGGGCTTCAAATCGGGCGACCGGCTGAAGCAGTTCGTCCACGCCCAGACCACCGACAAGATCCTGCTGCTCACCACCGGCGGCAAGGTGTTCACGCTGGCGGGTGATCGACTGCCAGGCGGCCGCAGCCAGGGCGAACCCGTGCGCCTGATGGCCGACATGGAGGAAGGCCAGGACATCGTCACGCTGTTCGTCTACAGGCCCGGCGCCAAACGTGTCGTCGCTTCGCGCAAGGGCGACGGCTTCGTGGTCGCCGAGGACGACCTCATTGCCAATACCCGTAAGGGCAAGCAGGTGCTCAACCTCGCAGGCGCCGAAGAGGCCAAGCTGATCGCGCCTGTCGAAGGCGACATGGTCGCGACCATCGGCGAGAACCGCAAGCTGCTGGTCTTCCCCCTGGATCAACTGCCCGAAATGACCCGTGGCAAGGGTGTCCGGCTGCAAAAGTTCAAGGATGGCGGGCTCTCCGACCTCAAGACCTTCGCCAACGCCGCTGGCCTCACTTGGACCGACAGCTCGGGCCGCACTTGGACCAAGCCGATCACTGAGCTTAGCGAATGGATCGGCAACCGCGCCGAAGCCGGCCGGCAGCCCCCGACGGGGTTCCCGAGGAACAATCGCTTCGGCGGGTAATTGGTTTCTGCCCGCCCTAGAGCGTCGGCCGGCACTGGTCCACCGCGATCCAGGTCGTGAGCCACGACGACTCATGCTAGCTTTGAGTTCAGGCGCGGCCCGCGCCTCCCCCCTCCGAATGGGGAAGCAGATCTCATGCAGGGTGACTGTTCATCGAACCAACTGTTCGAGCGCATGCAAAACGGAGGGATTGCAGACACCGCTCGCAATAGGAGGTTTGCAATGAAACACTCGTCACCGATCTACCGGCTCAAGCGCAACGCCCGGCGGCTTGCACGAAAGCAGGCCATTCCGCTTCACGATGCTCTGGACCGCGTCGCCGCGGCGGAAGGCTATTCCGCCTGGAGCCTATTGGCCTCAAGGCACGCTGCGCTCTCGCCTGCAACGAAGCTCTACAGCTGGCTCGAAGCTGGCGACCTCGTGCTCGTTGGCGCGCGCCGCGGGCAAGGCAAGACGCTCATGGCGCTGGAACTCGCCGCCGAAGCCGTGAGATCGGGCAAGCGCAGCTTCTTTTTCACGCTGGAGTACACCGAGGCCGAAGCCCAGCAGAGGCTTCAGGCGATCGAGTTCGATCTCGAAGCGTCCGGCGGCGGACTGACGCTTGATTGCTCCGATGGCATCTGCGCGGCCTACATCATCGAGAGGCTTGAGGATGCATCCCCGGATACTCTGGTCGTCATCGACTATCTGCAACTGCTGGATCAAGACCGCGAGCATCCGCCACTTGCCGAGCAGGTCTCTGCCCTAAAGGCTTTCGCCCGCGCCCGTGGGCTGGCAATCGTCTTCATCTCGCAGATCGACCGCTCCTTCGACGAAGCCGGCCGAGATTTTCCTGATCTGCGTGACGTGCGGCTGCCCAATCCGCTTGATCTGACGCTGTTCGGCAAGTCCTGCTTCATCAACAATGGCGAGGTTCGCCTGGAAGCGGCTTAGCAGGCCGCCGATCGGCCGCGGGTCCTGTTTCCCGCGGCCGGTTCCGACGCATCGCTGGGTCAGCGACGGACCAGCCTGATCTGCAGCCGCGACAATTGCTCGAGCAGCCGCATCCGGTGTCGCTGCGGCCACCACTCGTACAGCAGCAATTCGGCCGGCCGCCACATGGCGACCCAGCCGGCGATCACGAAGCCGTTCGAGAGGAGATTGCCAATACCCCCGCTTCCCAGCAGCGTGGACACCACGCCCGAGGCGCCGAGGCAAAGGCCGAGCGCGGGCAGCCCAACCCAGAGCGCCTGTCGCCCATGCCTGCGGGTCAACTGGATGCTGCTGCGCGCCGCTTCCATCTCGGCACCACAGTACCCGGCAACGGCTTTCTCGACGTCCGGCGCCCCGACCTCCGCAGGCCAGTTGTCCCCAACGATGATCTCAAGGGTTTGTGGCTCCGCCGGGTGTGTGGTTTCCAGTAGCCGGAGCACGCGCTCGACCCCCGATAGCCGCTCAAATCGTCCTGAAAGCGGATCGTATGGCGGGGTGGCGAACAGCTCGGCCGCCTCCGCGAGTTCGAGGTGAACGGCGTTCACTCCAGATGCTGCCAGCCAAGCGGGCCGCGCTGGACTTCCAGCGGGCGGAACATGCCCTTGTAGGCCATCTTGGGCGAGTCCTTCACCCAATAGCCGAGATAGACATAGCTGAGGCCGGCGAGCCGGACCTGCTCGATGTGATCGAGGATCAGCAGGTTGCCAAGGCCACGCTTGTCGAGATCGGGATCGTAGAAGCTGTAGACCATGGAGAGCCCGTCCGGCATGACGTCGGTGAGCGCTACCGCGACCAGCGGCCGGTCCGGTGCCTCCAGCCGGTACTCGACGATCACCGTCTGCACCGGGGTGTCCTCGACCATGTATTCATAGTCGACAAAGCTCATCTGCGTCATGCCGCCGCCGGAATGCCGCGCCTCCAGATAGCGCTTGAACAGCGCATATTGCTCGGCAGTGGCGCGGGGGGCGCAGACCTTGACGGTCACATCCTCATTGATCCGGCGAACGCGTCGGAAACGGGCCGACATCTCGAAGCCGCCCACGACGATCCGCACCGACTGGCAGGCTGAGCAGCCGTCGCAGGCCGGGCGGTAGATCAGGTTCTGGCTGCGCCGGAAGCCGTTGTCGGACAGCAGATGGTGAAGGCTGGTGGCCCGCCGCCCGGTCAGGTGGGTGAACAGCTTCCGCTCCTGCCGGCCGGGCAGGTACGGACAGGGCATCGCCGCCGTAAGGAAAAGCTGGGTGTTCTCCGGCGTGTGGTCGGTCATCGTTGCCCTTGGCTCACGGCGCACATCCTAGACGCCGCCAGCCAAGCCGGCAATCCTCATGCGCTGGCCCGCCGATCAGGCGCCGACCCCGACCGTCCGCCAATGCCGCTCCATAGGCGAGCGGCGCACCATCAGCGTGCCGCAGATCAGGTCATGCAGCATCTGGCGGCGCGGCGTGAAGAAAGCGAACAGGATCGACACCGGCCACGAGATCCAGAACGAGGCCCAGAACAGCAGCGGGTGGATCAGGATGCGCCAACCATCCAGCGGCTGTCCGCGTGTCGGGGTCAAGACGATGTCCATGGCCCGCATACCCACTGTCGCCCGCGACGGCGAGCCCAAGGTCGCCGCGTAGTAAGCCAGCACTGCGAACGGCACCACGAACGGGATCGCCAGCCAGCCGATGCCGAAGGTCAGGAACCCGGCGATCATCCCCACCAGCGAGACGCCGACCGCCATGCCGACAATGATCGCGGCATCGATGATATAGGCGCCGACGCGACGGCGCAGAAGGCTGTCGAACAGCTCGGGGTGTGACCCCGGATCGGGCAGATGCTGGCTCACCGAGACCTCCCCCAAGGCGCCCGCATTGGGCGCGTCCATTCTCGCAGCCAGAAAATGGTACATCTGGCCGCCCACGCAAGAGGAGTCGGCCGAAAACCGTCAGCGGTTCAGCCTGCGGGCCACCTCAAGCGCGAAATAGGTCAGCACCCCAGAGGCCCCTGCCCGCTTGAACGCCATCAGGCTCTCGAGAACGGTCGCGTCGCCATTGATCGCGCCGGCGTCGGCGGCGAAACGCAGCATCGCGTATTCCCCCGACACCTGGTAGGCGAAGACCGGTACGTCGAACTCGTCGCGCACCCGGCGGACGATGTCGAGATAGGGCATGCCGGGCTTGACCATCACCATGTCGGCGCCCTCGTCGATGTCCTGCGCCACCTCGCGCATCGCCTCGTCGGTGTTGGCATAGTCGAGCTGATAGGTCCGCTTGTCGCCCTTGAGCCGGTCGCCCGACCCCACGGCCTCGCGGAAGGGGCCATAGAAGGCCGAGGCGTACTTGGCCGAGTAGGACATGATCGCCACCTGCTCATGGCCCGCGCCATCCAGTGCCTGCCGGATGGCGGCGACGCGGCCGTCCATCATGTCGGACGGTGCGATGATGTCGGCCCCCGCCGCAGCCTGCGCCAGCGCCGAGCGCACCATCAGGTCGACGGTCTCGTCGTTGAGAATCTCGCCGTCCCGAACCAGGCCGTCTTGGCCATTGGCCGAGTACTCATCCAGTGCCACGTCGGCGATCAGTCCGATTTCGGGCACCGCGTCCTTGATGGCGCGCAGCGCACGGCACATCAGGTTGTCGGGGTTGGCAGCCTCCTCCGCATTCTCCGAGCGCAGGTGGTCCGGCGTGTTGGGAAACAGCGCCAGTGCCGGGATGCCTTCCGCTGCCGCTGCCTTTGCCGCCGCCACAGCGAGGTCGATGCTCAGTCGCTCGACGCCCGGCATCGTGCGGATCGCGGTGCGTTCGTTCTGGCCTTCGATGATAAACAGCGGCCAGATGAAGTCGTGCGCGGTCAACTGCGTCTCCCGCAGCATGTCGCGCATCCAGCCGGTGCGCCGCAGCCGGCGCTGGCGGCGCCCGCCCAGAAAGCTCATATCGTGGCGCGGCCAGTTCGGGCGGTTCTCGGTCATGGGCAGGGCCTTTGGCGGTCGGTTGGCGATTGCCGCCTTCTATCCCCCACGCCGCTCGGCGGGAAGGCCAAGCTTGTCGCAGGACAGCATCCGGGCTATCCAGCCTCAGCGGAACCGGAAGCGCCATGGATCTCAAGAGCGTACTGGCAGGACGAATTCTGAAAGGCATAGCGCTGGTCGCGCTCTTGCTCGGGCTCGCCGACGCGGCGCGCCTGCTGGGCGTCGGCGCGGGGGCGACCAGCCCGCTCGCGACGCTCGGCCCCGCCGGCTTTGCCTTGCTTGCCGTGTTCTGCGTCAGCCGGCTGTTCGCCGCGGTCGGGCTGTGGATCGGCGCCAGCTGGGGCGGCGTGTTGCTGCTCGCGGCCACTGTGGCGGAGATCGTCCTCTATGTGACGGGCAACCCGAACCTGCAGATGGATATCCCCGGTTTCGTCATCCGGGTGCTGCTCGTCGGGGCGCTGGCGACCATGTATGCGCTGAGCTTCCGGCTGCGTCGCTCGCAGGACTGAGCGGGCGTAAACGGACGATTCAGGTTACAATTTTCTGACCTCCGGTTACCTGTTGTAAAGCCAAATTCCTGAACTTTTTCCGTAAGATAGTTTTAAGTGTGCGGCTTAAGGCGATCTTATTTGGGGGTCCGTAGTTTGGCCCTATGAGACGCGAACAATCGCGCAGGACGACAGGACAGTGTGAGGCAGTTATGGCAACCAAATCCAACGCCGCAGCCGCGATGGCACCGGAAGAAGCCCCGGGGCTCAAGCCGCTCTACCTTGAAGCCGTCAGCCGCGTGGAGCGGTTGCATCGCCGGCTACTCGACCTGATCAAGGACGAGTTCGACCGCATGGGCTGGGATGACATCAACCCGGTGCAGGCCCTGCTGATGTTCAATATCGGCGATGCCGAGATGACCGCGGGCGAGCTGCGCTCGCGTGGCTACTATCTGGGCTCGAACGTCTCGTACAATCTGAAGAAGCTGGTCGAGACCGGCTACATCTTCCAGGAGCGCTCGCGTTCGGACCGCCGTTCGGTGCGCATCCGGCTGACGCCGAAGGGCGAGGAAGTGGCCGAGGTCATCGACGAGCTCTATGATCGCCACCTCAAGTCCATCGAGAAGGTCGGCGGCCTCGACGGCGACGCCTTTGAGGGCCTCAACAAGGCGCTCGGCCGCCTTGAGCGCTTCTGGGTCGACCAGATCCTTTACAAGCTCTAAGACTGTCTGTGGCCGAAGTGCCACACTCCCATGCAGACACGCCGGCTCTACAGCCGGCGTTTCTCATTTATGCCGCAAAGAACCGCTAATTGTGGCGAGTTGCCGGTCGTCAATGACCGAGCAATTTCCTTGGCATATGCATCGCATGCGCGAGCCGCCGGCATCACAGCTGGTTGAGAGCGTGGAGCGCTTGTGGGGCATCTGCTATGAGGCCTCAATGGTTGCGGCAGGATCCTGGATACAATGATGCGGCTTACACGACGTTCTTTGCTTGGCTCGGCGGCGGCACTGGGGGCCGGAATGGCCATGTCGGGTGTTGCCCGGGCACAGGATGACGATTCGCTGTGGGGTCAGTTCGGCAAGGACCGGATGCTGCGCGGCGCAGATCCGGACGGCAACACCGCGTCGGCCAAGAGCCTCGTCGACACCATCGAGCCGATCCTGAGCTTCGATACCGCCTATAATCTCCAGCTGGCGATCCAGAACTACCAGGCGTTTGTGGATGCGCATGGCACTTGGGATCTGCCGTCGCGCGACACGTTCGCGCTGGAGTTGGGCAAGTCGCGTCGCGCGGTCACCGCGCTAAAGCGCCGGCTGATGATCAACGGCGACATGACGTACGAAAAGCGGGTCAACGACGATTTCGATGACAAGCTGGATGCCGCCGTGCGCCTGTTCCAGGCTCGCCACGGCCTGATCATCAATGGCAAGATCGATGAGCCGACCTTCTACGCGCTCTCGGTGCCGACCGATTACCGGCTGAACCAGCTCAGGCTGAACCTCGCGCGCATCGAGCAATGGGCCTCGGCGCTCTCCGAACGCTACGTGGTGGTCAACATTCCGGCCGCCTCGATCGAGGCCATCGAGAATTCCCAGGTGGTGCAGCGGCACACCGCGGTGGTCGGAAAGGTCGACCGCGCCACGCCGATCCTCAATTCCAAGGTCCACCAGGTCAAGTTCAACCCGTACTGGACTGTGCCGAAGTCCATCATCGAAAAGGACCTCGTCCGCTACATGGCCGAGGACCCCGAGTACCTGACGAAGTTCCGCATCCGCATCTTCGACGGCAAGGGCAACGAGGTGCCGCCGACTTCGATCGACTGGTCGTCGGCAGCGGACCCGGTGCGCTACACGTTCCGGCAGGATCCGGGTGGCGAGAACTCGATGGGCCACTGCAAGATCGATTTCTACAACCCCTACGACGTCTATATGCACGACACGCCCCAGAAGGCGCTGTTCGGCGAGAATGCCCGGTTCCACTCATCGGGCTGCGTGCGCTGCGAAGGCATCGATACGCTGGCCGCCTGGCTGCTGCGCGACAATGGCGGCTGGGACGTGCCCACCGTGCAGGCGGCGTTCACCGGTGGGCTTCGCGAGGACATCCCGCTCAAGGTGCAGGTGCCGATCCACACCACCTACATCACGGCTTGGGCCAACCGCCAGGGCACAGTGAGCTTCCGCGACGACGTCTACAATTTCGACGCCCAGGGCGTCGTCAACTTCGCCCAAGGGTGATTCGATGGCCGGTGGTGACACCCAGGGTCCCGCCGGTCGCGTGCTCTTCGAGTTCACCCAGGTTGGCCAGCAGCTGCGCGTCGTCGCCATCGACGAAGCGACGAGCATCGAGGTGGTGCTGATCGCGCCGCTCACGGCTACCCGGCCACAGATGCAGCAATTGGCACTGGCAAAGCTCCGGCGTCGGCTGGGAGATAGTTCCCCTGAGGCGCCAGGGAAACCTGCGGGAAAGTGGGCCTAGTCCGATAGGAAACGCTCGAGGTTGTGCAGCGAGGCGTTGAGCCCCTCTTCATGGTCCTTCGCACTGATCCCTTCGGGCACATTGCGAGCGACGATCGAGACCAGGGTACCGCCGGCCTGCTCGACGAGCTGCCACTCCATCTGCATCTCACCAGCAAGAGCAGGGTCCGGACTTTCGAAGGTCACGATCCACTCGACATGCCGGTTGGCCACGATGGTGCCAAACCTCGCCGCGATGACGTCGGTATCTGCAGTGCTCTTGCCATGGCCGGCCTCGGCGTAGCGCAACGTGATCCTGAAGGCGCCGCCCTCGCGCGGCTCGAAAGCCTGGATGGTCCCGGTCATGTCGTTGGGTGGCAACCACTGCACCAGTTGCTCGGCGTCCATCAGCGCGGCAAAGACCCGCGCCGGCGTTGCCGCAATGAGGCGTGCTGATGTGTCCGTTCGTGACATCGGTTCAGCCTCTCAGCTTTCGAGCAGCCGCACCAAACCCTCGCGCATGGCCGGCGGGTCGATGTTGCGGGCCATCCAGACATGCAGATCGAGGAAGTGCCCGGTCAGCCGCAGCGCATCGGAGACGTCGCCGGCCCGGGGCGCGGTGCCATCGAGAAGAAACGGCGGCAGGCGCAAAAGCCGGTCGAGATAGGGTTGCGCCGCGGCCCGGCTGACGGCGCGGCCCGATTTGGGCGATACGAAGTCGAGCTCCTCGGTCACGCCGGTCGCCGCGCAACTGGAGAGGTCCAGACCGAACCCCAGCTCGTCCAGCAGCACGAGCTCGAACTCTGCCAGCCAGCGCCCGATCACCTCCGGCGCTTCGTCGGCGTCGAGCAGATCCAGCGTCATGCCCAGCAGCCGATCATGCGGGTCGCGCTCGGGCAACAGATGCAGGTGCTCGCACAGGACGTCGGCGAGATAGAGCCTGCGGCGGTCGAGAATCAACGCGGCGGCGCGGCTCTGCAGCGGCTCGAGGGCAAAGGTGCCGAGATGGTCCTCGAGGCGGGCCCGCCAGGTGGCGATCACGCTATTGCCGCGCTGCAGCATGGGGGCCAGCTTGTGCGAGCGTCCACCCCGCACCAGCCCCAGTTGCCGCCCGCGGCCGGCCGCCATGATCTCGGCGATGACGGAGGTCTCGCCATGCCGGCGTACGCCGATGATCAGGCCTTCACCGCTCCACTGCATCGGGGCTCACTTCCCCTGCGGGTACTCCAGCCCCATCTCGCGATAGCGCTCTGGGTCATCCCCCCATTTCTCGCGGACCTTGACGAAGAGGAACAGGTGCACCGGCACCTCGAAGATCTCTATCAGTTCCCGCCGCGCTTCCGCGCCTATGGCTTTGATGGTCTGGCCACCTGCGCCGAGCACGATCTTCTTGTGGCCGTCGCGGGTGACATAGACCACCTGGTCGATGCGATAGGAGCCGTCCTTGTTGACGGTGAACTTCTCGGTCTCGACCGTGGCGTTGTAGGGGATTTCCTCGTGGATGCGGAGGAACAGCTTTTCGCGCGTCACCTCGGCTGCCGTGATCGCCAGCGTCAAATCGGTGAGTTGATCTTCCGGGAAATGCCAAGGCCCGAGCGGGATGCGCTTCAGGCACCAGTCGAGGAAGTCCTTCACGCCGTCGCCCTTGAGCGCCGAGATCATGAAGGTGCGCTGGAACCGCACGGCCGCATTCAGCCGTTCCGAGAGGCCGAGCAGCGTTTCGCGCTTGATCAGATCGACCTTGTTGAGCACCAGCACCTTGTCGTGCGGCACCTTCTCCAATCCCTCGAGCAGCGCTTCCAGCTCCGGGGTAATGCCGCGTTCGGCATCGACGATCAGGGCGACGAAGTCGGCGTCCCCTGCCCCGGTCCAGGCCGCGTCGACCATGGCGCGGTCGAGCCGACGCTTTGGCGCGAAGATGCCGGGCGTGTCGATGAACACCACCTGGCTTTCGCCCTCGGTCACTACGCCGCGGATCTGCGAGCGCGTCGTCTGCGCCTTGTGGGTGACGATCGACACCTTGGTGCCGACCAGCGAATTCATCAGCGTCGACTTACCGGCATTGGGCGCACCGACCAGCGCGACGAAGCCGCAGCGCGTGTTGGCATTCGCCTCAGGGAGCGCCTTGTTGTCGATCTCGTTCTCGCTCATTGCGTCTCCCGCCAGACTCTTTCTCGGATCAGAAAGGCCTCGGCCGCCTTGTGTTCTGCCAGCTTCTTGGATGGTCCCATGGCCGTCTGCCTGTCGAACCCGCCGATCTCGACGGCGATGGTGAATTCGGGGGCGTGATCGGGGCCGGTCCGCTCGACCTCGACATAGTTCGGCGGTTCGAGCCCGCGGCCCTGCGCCCATTCCTGCAGCGTGGTCTTGGCGTCGGGCCTCAAATGCGACGCCGCCTCGATATGCTCGCCCAGCAGTCGCTCGATCACCTCATAGGCCTTGCCGAGTCCCCCGTCGAGATAGATCGCCGCGAACAGCGCCTCGGCGACATCGGAGAGGATCGCGTCCTTGTCGGCGCCGCCCGAGCGGGCCTCCGCCTCGCCCAGGCGAATGTAGCTGCCCAGATCGAGATCGCGCGCCATCGCCGCGCAGGTTTCCTTGCGCACCAGTCGCACCAGCGACCGATTGAGCTCGCCTTCGCTGGCTTTCGGCAGGCGCCTGTAAAGCAAATCCGCGACCGCCAGCCCCAGCACCCGGTCACCCAGGAACTCCAGCCGCTGATAATCGTGCGCCACCCGCTTGGAGGGCGAGATGGCGCTCGAATGCGTCAGCGCACGCAGCAGCTGGTCCGGATCGGCGAAACGGTAGCCGAGCCGGGCTTCGAGCCGCTCGAAGGACCGCGCCTTCCCCAAGGTCAGTTCACGCCCTGGAACATCCGGTCCCAGCGGACATTGGCCGGCCATTCCCACAGCTGCCAGGGCGGAATGTTGTTGGTGATCGAGAAGAAGCGCGCCTCGGCCTTGCCGACCAGCGCATCGGCAGGAACGTAGCCGACCTGACTCAGTACGCGGCTGTCGGCGGAGCGGTCGCGGTTGTCGCCCATCATGAAGTAGTGCCCGGCCGGCACAACATATTCCGGCGTGTTGTCGAGCTGCTGGTTGTCCGAGATTTCCTGGATGGTGTGGGTCACACCATTGGGCAGCGTCTCACGATAGACGGTTACCGGCACCGTAATCATCGAGCTGTCGGTGTCGTTCGCCGTGCCGATCTCCTCGCGCTCCACCATGGTGCCGTTGATATAGAGCCGGCCCTCGCGCATCTGGATGCGGTCGCCCGGCATGCCGATGATGCGCTTGATATAGTCTTCGTTCGAGATGTTGTGGAACACCGCGACGTCGCCGCGCTGCGGCTCACCGACGGCCAGGATGCGCCCATTGAACGGCAGCGGCACCGGGAACGAGTACTTGCCAAACCCCCAGGCCCATTTGCTCGCAACGAAATAGTCGCCGATCATCAGGGTCGACTGCATCGAGGCGGTCGGGATCGAGAAGGGCTGGTAGAGGAACGTCCGGAACACCAGCGCGATGATCAGCGCCTCGACGATGACGACGATCGTCTCGAGCAGCTCGTTCTTCTTTTTTGCCGGCTTGGCGTCCGCGCTGGTCATGGGTTGGCTCATTGCTGCCTTCTGGCCCTTAGGGCGGGTAACTTGGGTTATTGGAGCGCGGCAGCCTGGTCAACCGGCAGCGCCTCGATGATGACGAAGGCCTGGGCCATTCCGCCATCGTCGGTGATGGTGATGTGGATATGTGGCACCATGCCCGGCGGAACAAGGCGATCGAGCGCGGCTTTCGCGCCATTGGTCAGATGCATGGTCGGTTTGCCGCTCGGCGTGTTCACCACCCCCATGTCGCGCCAATAGACGCCAAAATTGAGGCCGGTTCCCAAGGCCTTGGAGCACGCCTCCTTGGCGGCGAAGCGCTTGGCGTAGCTCGCCGCCCGCTGCGCCCGGCGATCCGACTTCCGGCGCTCGGTTTCCGTGAAGATCCGCTGGGTGAAGCGTTCGCCGTAGCGATCCAGAGTCTTCTGTACCCGCGCGATCTCGCACAGGTCGTTTCCCATGCCGATGATCACGAGAGCCCCCGGCTGCCCGGCTTGACGGCCGGGAGTGCCGCCAGTTCCGGCGGCAAGGCATCGGCCGGATAGGCCGGCACCTTGTACTGGGTCAGCGCCACCAGCGGCACGCCGATCTCGGCCTCGCCGGCCGACCGGTCGATCAGGCAGGCCGCCGCCACGACATTGGCCCCGGTTTGCTTGATCGCCTCGATGCACTCGCGGATCGAGATGCCGGTCGAAACGATGTCTTCGACCACGATGACCTTCTCGCCCGGCTTGAGCTCGAAGCCGCGCCGCAGCTCGAACACGCCATTGACGCGCTCGGTATAGATCGCCGGCACGCCCAGATGCCGCGCCGTCTCGTAGCCGGGGATGATGCCACCGACCGCAGGCGAGACGATCTGGCTCACATCGCCATAGCCCGCCTCGCGGATCTTCGCGGCCAGCGCACGGCACAGCTTCTCGGTCTTTTCGGGATGCATGAAGACCTTGGCCTTCTGCAGAAAGATCGGCGAGCGCAGGCCCGAGGACAGGATAAAGTGTCCTTCGAGCAGCGCGCCGCTCTGGCGGAACAGGTCCAGCACCTCGTTCTGGGTCATGCAGGCTCTCCCTGGCGTTGCGGGGCGGTCCACTCGATATGGGTGAGCGACCGGCTTTCGGTGATGGTGCCGCGCCGCACATCGCTCAGCCCCTGGGTGAGCTTGAGGGAGTTCAGCACGTCGGTGAGCTGCGCCAGGTCGCGGACTTCCAGAAGAAATATGAATCGGTGGAAGTCCGGCGATTCAATGCGCATCGACAGATTATGGATGTTGGCCTCGCAGGCGGCAATCACCGAGGCGATCTGCGCCAGCGATCCGGGACGATTCATCGCCTGCAGCGAGATCACTACTTGGCGCTGGCGATCCTCGCGGCCGGCCATGTCCCAGCGCACGTCGATCCAGGCCACATCGCTGTCATACAGATCAACCAGCGCGTCCGAGTGGATCGGATAGACGCGGATCGGTTGCCCCGGCGTCATGATCCCGACCAGCCGGTCTCCCGGCACCACGCCCTCGGGCGAGGTCTCGACGCCGGTATTGAAGTTGAGTTCCGCCAGTGCGGCACGCGCCGCCGGGCCGGAGCGCGGATTGCCGGGCACGCGGAAGCGGAAGCTGTCGGAGGCCCGCAGGGCAAACCAGCCTTCGGCCTTGTCGGGCGCCGGCAGGTCGACTTTCTTGCGTCGCCGCTTGATGCCCTTCACTTCGAGGATCTCGGCGGTCAGGGCGTCGGGATCGATCTTGCCCTCCCCCAGCGCGATCAGCAGCTCGCGCTTGCCACCCAACCCCATGGCCTCCGCGACGCGCCGCTGTTCGGATTCATCGAGCGAAACGCTCTCGCGTTCGGCGAGCGCCGCAAGCGTGTGCTCACCCAGCGCATAGGCGCGCTGCTGGGCAGCCTGCCGCACGGCGCGGCGGATGGCCGAGCGCGCCTTGCCGGTGGCAGCGATGGTCTCCCAGTTCGAGGGCGGCAGATGGTTCTGGTCGCGGATGATCTCGACTTCATCGCCCGAGCGCAGCTGCGTGACCAGCGGCACGATCTGGCCGTTGATCTTGGCGCCAACGCAGGTGTCGCCGATGTCGGTGTGCAACGAATAGGCGAAGTCGATCGGCGTCGCGCCGCGCGGCAGCGCGATCAGCCGACCCCGCGGCGTGAAGCAGAACACCTGATCCTGGAACAGCTCGAGCTTGGTGTATTCGAGAAAGTCCTCGGTGGAGTGGCCGACGGTCAGGTGCTCGATGGTCTGGCGCAGCCAGATGAAGGCGCGCGACTCGTTCTCCACCTTGTGGATGTCGGTGGCGCCCTCCTTGTAGAGGGCATGGGCGGCGATGCCGCGCTCGGCCACCTGATGCATCTCCTCGGTGCGGATCTGCAACTCGGCGCGCTGGCGCCCCACCCCGACGATCGTGGTGTGGATCGAGCGGTAATCGTTGTGCTTAGGGACCGAGATATAGTCCTTGAAGCGGCCCGGCACGACCTTCCAGTTGGTGTGCACGATCCCCAATGCACGGTAGCAGTCCGCCACCGTCGGCACGATGACGCGGAAGCCGATCATGTCGGACATCTGTTCGAGCGCAATCTGCTTGCGCTCGATCTTGGAAAAGATCGACCAGGGGGATTTGACCCGCGCGCTGACCCGGGCATCGATGCCCTCGCTCTTCAGCTTGTCGGTCAGCTCGCTGCGGATGGCCTTGATGGTTTCGGCAAAGCCTTCCTTCAGCTCGGCGAGGCGCTTGGTGATCGCCTCGTAGTGGTCGGGCTGCAGCACCTTGAAGGCCAGGTCCTCAAGTTCCGAGCGCATGTCCTGCATGCCCATGCGCCCGGCAAGCGGGGCATAGATATCCATGGTTTCGGTGGCGATACGCTTCTGCTTGTCCGGGGCCATGAACTGCAGGGTGCGCATGTTGTGCAGCCGGTCGGCGAGCTTGACCAGCAGCACCCGGACATCCGCCGAGATCGCGAGCAGCAGCTTTCTGAGGTTTTCGGCCTGCGCCTCCTCGCGCGTCACCAGCTGTAGCCGCTCGATCTTGGTCAGCCCGTCGACAATTGCGCCGATTTCGGGCCCAAAGAGCTGGTCGATCTCGGCACGCGTCGCGTCGGTGTCCTCGATGGTGTCGTGCAAAAGGCCGACCGCGATCGAGGCGTCGTCGAGTTTGAGTTCGGTGAGGATCGCCGCCACTTCCAGCGGATGGGCGAAATAGGGGTCGCCAGAGGCGCGCTTCTGGCTGCCATGCTTTTGCATGGCATAGACATAGGCCCTGTTGAGCAGCGCCTCGTCGGTGTTCGGGTTATAGGCCTGAACCCGTTCGACGAGTTCATACTGACGCATCATCTGGGGCCGCACTCCCCGCGGCTCGGCCCGCAACCACCGGGGCCAAACAAAAAAGGCGCCGGGCGGGCACCCGGCGCCAATCGACTATATGGGGAAGCCGGTCCGCGGCGCAATCGCGCAACACGCGGACAGCTCAGTCCTCGCGACGCTCCGGCGGCGCCAGGCTCTCGATACCGCGCAGCAGCTCTTCTTCGCTGATGGTGTCGAAGCTGTCGCCGTCTTCGTCGGCATTGGCATCGAGCAGCGGAGCGGCATGGCGCTCGGGCTCGTCGACTTCGACATATTTCTGCAGCGAGTGGATCAGGTCTTCATGCAGGTCTTCGGGCGAGATGGTGCCGTCCCCGATTTCACGCAGCGCGACGACGGGATTCTTGTCGTTGTCGCGATCGACTGTGATCTGGCCGCCGGCCGAAATCATGCGCGCGCGGTGCGCGGCGAGCAGAACCAGGTCGAAGCGGTTCTCGACCTTCTCGATGCAGTCTTCGACTGTGACGCGGGCCACGTAAGACTCCGGTTTGTTGGGAATGGAAGCGCGCGCAATACACCACGCAGGCGCAAAGGGCAAGCGCATCGCCTGCACCGGCTCCAACCAAGGCAGCCCGAGCGGCAGGCGCGCACCACAACCTTCCGATGAAAGGCGAGTTGTCGGCTCCAATTTTATAACTGTTGCGTTCGGCGCGATTAAACGCATATTCCGAATTTAGCCAGTGTTTCGAGCCGCGATCGTTGGGGTCGGCGCGGTATGACAGTAAGGCTCAGAGCGGCACGCTTTTGAATGCCGCGCCAACGAGAGGATATTTTATGTCTATCGATTCCCGTGAACGGGTTGTTCTTTTCATAGACGGCGCAAATCTCTACGCGACGAGCAAAGCCATCGGTATCGACATGGACTACCGACGCCTGCTGTCCGAGTTCCAGGCCAAGGCATTTCTTCTGCGGGCCTACTACTACACTGCGCTGGTCGAGGATCAGGAGTACTCGTCGATCCGCCCGTTGATCGACTGGTTGGACTACAACGGCTTCACGGTCGTCACCAAGCCCGCCAAGGAATTCACGGACGCGGCGGGACGCCGAAAGATCAAGGGGAACATGGACATCGAGCTTACGGTCGATGCCCTGGAGATGGCGCCGCACTACGATCACCTGGTGTTGTTCTCGGGCGATGGCGATTTTACCGCGCTGGTCGCTGCGCTGCAGCGCAAGGGCAAGCGCGTCACCGTCGCCTCGACGCTGACCACGTCTACCCCGATGATCTCGGATGAACTCCGCCGCCAGGCCGACTTCTTCCTCGATGTTGCCGATCTCGCAAAGACCGTTGGCCGCCCGCCTTCGCCGGAGCGCGCCCAGACGGGGTTGCGGACAATGCTTGACCGCACACCGCAGACCACCGAGCCTAAATAGCTCCGATTCCCTTGTTGCCGACGGCCCCACTTGCACCAGACCAATCCGCCGCATGATTGTCCGCGCTGCCCGCGGCTGGTGGCATTCCGCGCCCAGAATCGCGAGGCCTATCCGGATTTCTTCAACGCACCGGTGCCGAATTGGGGCGACAGCGCGCCACGGCTGATGATCGTCGGGCTGGCGCCGGGCCTCAAGGGCGCCAATCGCACGGGACGGCCGTTTACCGGCGACTATGCCGGCGACCTGCTCTACGCCACGTTGGGCAAGTTCGGCCTCGCTGCCGGAAACTACCGCCAGCGCCCCGATGACGGACTGGAACTGACCGGTGTCTTGATTGCCAACGCCGTGCGTTGCGTGCCGCCGCAGAACAAGCCGACCGGCGACGAGATCAAGACCTGCCGCCCGTTCCTCGCCGCCAGTATCGAGGTGCATGCGCCACGGGCCTATCTGGTGCTCGGACGCATCGCTCATGACACGCTGCTGTCGACGCTCAATGAGAAGCGCGCGAAGTTCCCGTTCAGCCATGGAGCCGAGCACCAGTTGAGCAGCGGCGCCAGGCTTTTCGACAGCTATCATTGCTCGCGCTACAACACGAATACGGGCGTCCTCACCACGGCGATGTTCGAGGATGTGGTCGGCCGCGCGGCGCGGCACGTCGCGGGCTGACCGCCGGTGCAAGTGACGGTGCGGGCCTGCTCGGAAGTCGCGATCAAGTAACACAGCTATAACTCCTGCAGACGAAGCATTGACGTCGCTTGCAGTCGCGACTTCTTGTGTGTTCTGTTGTCGCGGTGCAAGTTGGGAGGCGCCCGTGACTGTTTACCTGCATCATGTGGCGCTGCTCGCCAGAGACCCCGAGCGCAGTGCGGCATTCTACCAGTCGATCTTCGGGCTTTCGCGCCTCGAGCGGCCGCCTTTCAAGATCGAGGGTGTCTGGCTCGATTGCGGGCCCAGCCTGCAACTGCATCTGACGAAGCACCTGCCGGGCAGCTTTCGAACAGGCGGGGTCGACAACAATGACGGACATTTCGCGCTGCGCACCGACGACTTCGAGGCGATTCTGTCGCGGCTGCGCGCGGCCGGTTTCCGGGAGGACGCGCTGGCGGGCGATCCCATGCAATTGCTGGTAAACCGCTCCGGACTGGCCGGCTTTCTACAACTCTACATCCTCGACCCGGATCGCAACGTTATCGAGGTGAATACGGCAAGCTGAGCGCAGTGGCGTATGCTGCGCGTTCGGTCGCCCTCGCCCTCATGCTTGATGTCATGCCGACGGCAGAGACCGAAGCGTCCCGCGCGCGGAGTGATACCGAGTGTTGGACATAGCTGCGCGCTACCCCAACTTATCCCCGCCCCTCCAACTCATGCGACTCTCTGCCCATCTGTCGCGTCGAAGCGAGATCATGACGAGTGGTTGGCGCGGTGGAGGTCGGGTGGTGGGGAAGTCGTTCCACACTAGGCCCAAAGCAGGTCGGCACGATCCGGTTCGCCGGGGACGCCGCTACAAACGCGCGGGGCGGCTCCATGCGGAGCCGTTCCAGAAGACCATGCCGTCACGCATGAGGCGGCCGCAGAAACCGGGCTCGGCAGGACCTCAGGTTCGCCCTTTGCAACGGACTGCACGGTCTTCGCGATGCGGCACGGGATGCGCCCGAGCCGGCTTGCCATACGCCCAAAACCCCGATCGGCCGGCGAGGCGCGAGCCTCGTTTCGTTTGCGGACTACCCGCGTGGGGCGAATGCCTCGCCGGCCCCGCTTCACTTCAGGCAACTCCGATGGCGGAAGCCAGTCGGACGCTTCAGCCTGCGGCGAATAGCGCCGGCGTCGTGTTCTGGCCGTCCTTGATGGTGCCGGCATTGGCGGCAAGCGCATCGATGGTCACCGGATCGGCGAACCCCGCAAACTTCAGCATCTCGCGCTGCCCGTCGGCAGAGGAGAGGTGCGTCGTCGGGAAGACGCGGAGAGCTTCCGGGTGACGGCGTTGCAGCTGGTCGGCCAGACGGTAGTAGTCGTCCCAATAGGCACCGATCGCCTCTCGGCTGCCGCCGGCCGGGTATTTGGGATAGCACTCGTCCCAGATGTTGCGGCGCCAGAAACGGCCATCGTGGTCGATCCAGTGGTTGATGCCGCCCTGCCCTTCACCGCCCTTGACCTTCAGGAACGAGGCAATGGTCTCCAGCCGGTCGCGCTTGAGCACGATCATGCGGAGGTCCGGGAAGGCTTCGAGCAGCGCCTCGAAGCGTGGCAGCCACCAGTGCGAGACGTCGCCGAAACTGTGAAAGCCACGTTGCAGATGGCGGAAACGCCGAACATGGAAATCGAAGCGCGGGTCGGGCCCGTCCCAGCTGAGGCGCGGTGCGTGCTCATGGGAGAAATAGCCACCGGGCTGGGCGGCGAGCAGTTGCGTAAGGCTGGTGCTGCCGCTGCGGCCAGTGCCGGCGCCAAGCACAAGCCTGCCCCGCTCTTCGCCATGCCGGGTCGGAATCTCGACCAGCAGCGACTCGTAAGCGCCCATCAGCGTTGGACCGCGGGGCACAATGGTCAGGTAGTGCGCCAGCACGCGGCGAGCGTCCTCAAGCCGGCCGGCCGAAATCAGATACAGAGCCTTCATGCCGGCGACCCGGTCGAGCGCGTGGCCGACTTCAGGTGTGGGACCCTGGCGCAGCAGTTGCAGCAGTGCCCGTTCCGCAGCATTGAGATTGCCCTTGAGGACAAGGTCCAGCGCCTGCTGCAGCGAAGTTTCTGTCGTCATCTTGAGGTTCCCGTCAGGGGGTATGGCGGAGGCGCAGCACTGTCAACCGTGCTTGAGCAGCCGGTTCTTCTCGCGATTCCAGTCGCGGTTCTTCTCGGTCTCGCGCTTGTCGTAGCTCTTCTTGCCCTTGCCGACGCCAATCAGGAGCTTCGCCCGCCCCTGCTCGTTGAAATAGAGCTTGAGCGGCACGATGGTGTTGCCGGCGCGTTCGACATCCTGGCTGAGCTTGGCCAGCTGCTTTTTGGAGACCAGCAGTTTGCGCGGCCGCTTCTCCTCGTGGTTGAAGCGGTTGGCCTGCAAATATTCGGGGATGTGGGCGTTGATCAGCCACAGCTCGCCGCGTTCCGGCGAGGCATAGGACTCGGTGATCTGGGCCTTGCCCAGGCGCAGCGACTTCACCTCGGTGCCGGTCAGCATCAGGCCGGCCTCGATCGTATCGAGGATCTCGTAGTCGTAGCGGGCGCGCCGGTTCTCGGCGACGGGACCCGTCACGATCATCTGGGGCTTATTGGCGGCTTTGGCCATGGTCAGTCATCCGGTCCGAGCGATCCCGGATATGGGGGCAATGGCGGGCGAAGTCCACCCGCCAGTGCCGGTTTTTGATCAGTTCAGCAAGCCGGCATGGGCCATGGCCGCATCGATGGCCTTCTCGTTGTCCATCGAGATCGGCACCAGCGGCAGCCGGAACTCGTTGCGGCAGAGGCCGAGCTTGGAGGCCGCATACTTCACCCCACCGGGGTTGTTCTCGAGGAACAGCGACTTGTGGAGCGGCACCAACTTATCCTGCAGCAGCAAGGCCTCGGCATAATTGCCCTGCTGGCAGGCATTCTGCAGCGATGCCGACAGACGTGGAGCCACATTGGAGACCACCGAGATGCAGCCCTGCCCGCCATGGGCGTTGAAGCCGAGCGCCGTCATGTCCTCGCCCGACAGCAGGATGAAGTCAGCCCCGAGCTTGGCCCGCTGCAGGCTGGCCCGCTCCATGCTCGCGGTCGCATCCTTGACGCCGATGACATTGTCATGAGCGTCGCGCAGGCGGGCGATGGTGTCGATGGTCAGATCGGTCACCGTCCGGCCGGGCACGGAATAGAGGATGATCGGCAGCGATGTGGCCCGCGCGACGGCGGAGAAATGCTGAAACAGCCCTTCCTGCGTCGGCTTGTTGTAATAGGGCACAACGCTCAGTACCGCATCGGCACCAGCACTTTCGGCAAAGCGCGCCAGCGAGACCGCCTCGTCGGTCGAGTTCGAGCCGGCACCGGCGACCACGGGGATGCGCTTGGCCGTCACTTCGACGCAGAGCTCGATCAGGCGGTGATGCTCCTCATGGGTCACCGTCGGGCTTTCGCCGGTGGTCCCCACGGGCACCAGCCCATGCGTTCCCTCCGAAATCTGCCACTCGACGAGGTCCGAGAAGGCTTTCTCATCCAGCGCCCCATTCGCAAACGGGGTAAGGAGCGCTGTGATCGAACCTCGCAACATTTTCGGCGATTTCCTCGGGTTGTCCGCGGGTTTGGGCGGATCTGGATGGTTGAGTTTGGGCCATTCGGCCAGAATCTGGCCACAGCGCTATCATGCGCGGGCCATAGTCGCGCACCATACTGGCTCGTGTGCGGCGCCACAAGCGAGGAGCGCGGAGAGGGTTAGCCGGCACGCGACGAGGTCTTGCAGGAAACGGAATCTTCACCACAAGGGCGCAGATTCCGAGATTGATGCAAGGACGGGGCACCTTGTTGGGTTTGTTTCGAGGACCAACAGGACGGGTATCATGTTCAATGTGCAGGGGCGTCAGCGCCTCGCCATAGGCATTTTCGCCACCGCCGCGCTGGGCCTCGCCCTGGCGTTGCCGCAGGTCATGTCGCCGCGCGCCAATGATGCCGTCGATCCAACCGTCACGGGCTCGGTCCGCAGCACGCCGAGCGCGGACGCTCGCGCGTCCACGACATTTCGCAAGGCGCTGGCGCTCGTTGCTTCCGGCAAGCATGCCGAAGGCTATGAACTCGCCCGGGGCATCGCCGACCCGACCGAGCGTCGCGCGGTGCAGTGGGCGGCGATCACCTTCGGCAATGGCGCCGTGCCGTCGGACGCCATGCAGCGCTTTGCCGCCGATGCTCCGGATTTCGTCGCCTCCAGCAGCTTTCGTACCCGCCTCGAGCAGGCGCTGGTGAAGGAAGGGGCGGAAAGCAGCCGCGTGATCAAGGCGCTCGGCGGGGCGATGCCCAACACCATCGACGGGCAGATCGCCTTGGCGATGGCCTATCGTGCCTCCGGTGAGGTGAAGCGCGCCACGGCAATTGCCCGCTCCCTATGGGTGGACAATTTCCTCGAACGCGCCACTGAGGACCGGGTGCGGACCGAACTCGGCGACCTCCTGGACAGCAAGGCGCATTGGGACCGCGCGGTGCATCTGATGATGCACGACCGTGCCAGCGGCGTCGAACGGTTGTTCGACGAGATGACGCCGGCACAGAAATCGCTGGCTGTCGCCCGCAATGCCACTTCGCGCAACGACAAGAACGCCAAAAAGCTGCTCGACAGCGTCGATCCCAGCATGACCGACAACCCGGTCTTCTATTTCAGCCGGGCACAGCGCGCCCGGCAGTTCGAACTTTGGGACGACGCCATCGCCTGGCTGGACAAGGCCAAGGGCGAAGTGCCGGACGCAGCCGAGTTCTGGTACGAGCGGCGGCTGCTGGTTCGGCAATTGCTGGCGCTTGGCGAAGTCAAGCGCGCCTATCGCGCCGCTGCGGGCTATACCGAAGGCCCCGAGGGCCGGCTGGTCGAGGCGCAGTTCCATGCCGGCTGGATCGCGCTGTCGTTTCTCCGCGACCCCGCCACCGCGGTCACGCATTTCCGGCTGATGCGCGAGAACTCCACCCTGCCCGACTCGGTGACCCAGGCGGACTACTGGCTCGGGCGCGCGCTCGACGCCACCGGCGACACCGAAGGTGCCCGCAAGGCCTGGGCCGACGCGAGCGCCTACGGCACGATCTATTATGGGCAGCTGGCGCGGGCTGCGCTGGGCGAACGTGCGGTGGGGCTGCGGCCGATGCCCGAATGGAAGTCGGCGGAGGTGGCCTTCGAATCGCGCGAGCTGGTCAAGGCCGTGCGGCTCCTCGCCGACAATGGTGAGAAAACGATGGCGGCGACACTGCTCCGCAGCTTCGCATTCGAACTGAAGGACGGGGCGGACCTGCTGCTGGCTGCACGTCTGGCGCAGACCCTCGACTCGCATCACCTGGCCATCTCGATCGCCGACACGTCGGAGCGGCGCGGCACGCCCCTCGACCTGTTCAACTTTCCCAAGGATGGCCTGCCCCGGCAGCAGCTGGCTTCCATCGATCATGCCGCGGTCTACGCGGTGGCGCGACAGGAGAGCCGATTTCAGCTCGATGCGGTTTCGTCGGCGGGCGCGCGCGGGCTGATGCAGCTGATGCCGGGCACGGCCAAGGAGACCGCCGGCAAGCTCGGGCTCTCCTACTCGGTCAACCGGCTTACCAGCGATGGCGCGTACAATGCCCTGTTGGGCTCCACTTATCTGAAGGCACAGCTCGAAACCTTCGATGGTTCGCTGCTGCTTGCCGCGGCGGCCTACAATGCCGGGCCCGGCAATGTGCGGAAGTGGCTGACGGCCTTTGGTGACCCGCGGTCCGACAAGATCGATCCGGTGGTCTGGGTGGAACTGATCCCGATGCTGGAGACGCGGAAATATGTGCAGCGCGTGCTGGGCAACTACCTCGTCTATCGCGCGCGGCTGGGCCTCGACGAGATGAGTATGGCGGATGCGCTGCGCCGGATTCCGGGATAAACCCGGGCGGGAATTCTGCTAAAGATTGCTCATGCTGCTTCGCGCCCGAACCGTTCCCGCCGGCCTCAAGGCCCTGCAATCGCTGCCCGTGGAGCTGATCACAGTCGGCCCGCAGCGTGAGCGCATGGCCGTGTGTGTCATGGGCCGCACTGCAGGCGGACAGGTGCCGCTGATCTGCGTGCCAGGCCATCACCGCAACATGTCCGACTTCGCTGGCTTCGCCAACCAGTTCCGCCGGCAGATCGGCGAGGATTGGCCGGTGGTGCTGGTCGACCTGAAGGGCCGCGGGCGTTCCAGCGATCGCGCCAACAAGTCGCTCTATGCGTCGCCTGTCGACGCGGAAGATCTGGCACAGATCGCGGCAGCGCTGGCGATCGAGCGGGCCATCTTTGTCGGCCAGGGCTACGGCGGCCAGGTGGTGATGGCCTTGGCGGCGCAGCATGCCAACCTGATTGCCGGCACGGTGTTGCTGGACGCTGGTCCGGTCAGCGATCCGCGCGGGCTGGTCCGCCTGCGCAACAACCTGCGCATCCTTGAGGGTCACCGCAGCGAGACCGGTTTCCGGGCGATGACCCGGCGCATCCTCGCGACGGACTATCCATCCACTCCGGAGCACATTCTCGACGAGTTGGCCGGACGCACGCACTATCTCGACAAGCGGTCACGGGTGCGGATGCTGTTCGATCCCTATCTCATCGAGATGCTGGAGCGCTTCGAGCATGACGATGTCCTCGTGCCGCAGTGGCAGCTGTTCGGCGCCCTGGCGGAGGCGCCGCTGCTGCTAATGCGTACGCAGCTGACGGAGCAACTACGCCGAGAGACGTTCGAAGAAATGCTCCGTCGACGGCGTGATGCCGAGGGCTATGTCATTGAGGGCCAGGGGTCACCTGCCCTGCTGAACACGGCCGAGGACGTGGAGCCGGTCGCCGAATTCGTGCGGCGGACGGCGCGGCTGCGGCGCGCGGCGGCCTAGCTCGGGCGTTTCTTGCGGCTTGGGCGCTTGCCCGCAGCGATAGCCGCCAGTTCCCGGGCCTGCTCCCGCCAGTGCTCGCGGTCGACGCGGCCAGCGATCCCGAGATGAGACTCGACCCAACCCGCATGGGCATCGGTCCATTCCGCCACCTGGTCGAAATGATAGATGCCCAAGCGGTTGAGGGTGGTCTCGACCACGGGCAGTACTCCGACGATCTGGGTCAGGTCGTCCCGCATGCCGTGGCGCGGCGCTCCCACGCCCGGAGGCTGCTCCACGCCAGGTTGGCCGGCGGGGACCACATCCCCGATCAGCACCGGCTCCGGGCCCGACCGGGATAGCAGCTCAGGCTCATGCTCGGGCTCGTCCGACCTTTCGGCTGGCACGATCCGGTCCGTCTCGTCCTGCGGCAAGACATCCGGCACGACACCAACAGCGCCAGCCTCTCCGGCAGGGGCCCCACCACTCTCAGCCTCGACCACGGCGACAGGTTCTGCCAACAGCACGGCCACCTCTGCCACCGGTTCGGGCGTGTCAGCTGTAGGGTCAGGCTGCATTTCGGCGGGGGCGTCGGCCATGCTTTCGGCCACTTTGGCCACCGGCTCGGGTTGCGCCTCCACAGGCTGCGGCCGCCTTCCGGGCGTCCAGCTGCCCTCGATGGCCCGCATTGCCGCCGCTTCCGCATCAGCCGCCGACATCTCCGGATCCAAACCCAACGGCTCGAGCGGAGGGAGCTCCGAAGCTGGCGCCACTACCATCGACTCGGACGCCACCTCGTCGGCCGGCTCTACCGGCGCTGCCGGGGGAGCGGTCTCCGATTCATCCTCGACCGCGGCGGCGATGTTATGGTCGTCGGGCGGTAAGGTTTCTGCCGCGACGGACGTGACAGGTGCTGGGACAGCCTCATCAGTAAGAACGGGATCTATGTCGATCCGCAGCGACGGTTCCTCGTTCTCCACCGCCGGTGCGGTTTCCTTGTTGGCCAATGGCAGGTTTCGATCGGGGCGGCCAACATCACGCCCGGCGGTGGCGAGGCCCGGCTTCCGGGCGGGGGAAAGTTCCGGTGGCGGAGGTGCCGCCACGGCTGCAGCGAAGTCCGGTGCTTCAATTTCCGCAGGCACCACCGGTGGCCGCGGCACCGACAAAGGCGCGATTACCGGCGTCGCAACCAGCGCCTCGACAGGATTTGCGCTAGTAGCAGCCACGGGTGCGACGGCAACGGTTGGCGCCTTCCTTGCCCGGAGGACAGCGACGCGCAAGAGACTGCCGACAGTTGCGCCAACTAGGAAGGCGACCAGCAGCAGCGCAGCGGTTTCGAGCGTGAGCACCGGATCGAACGGCATGGCTCAGCGTCCTCCGCTCTTGACCGATAGCCAGCCGGTGATCAGTCCGACGACTGCAGCAGCGGCCAGAAATGGCCAAAGCATTTCAGCGAGATAGAGCCAGGAGGTAATCGACATCGAAATCAGCATGGACCTCGATCAACGCTCGGCAAGGGTAAAGGCAATGCGGCGGTTGGCTTGCTTTCCAGCCCGCGTCTCATTGTCGGCAATCGGCAGGCTCTCGCCATAGCCAATGGCGAATAGCCGCCCTGCGTCCACCCCACGGGCCAGAAGTGCGTCGACGACCGCCTCGGCACGCGCCACCGAAAGCGCAAGGTTCTGATCGGCGTCGCCATCGGAGTCGGTATGGCCCTCCACATTGACATCAGCCGTCGGACATTCTGCGAGGTAGGTGGCAAGTTCATCGAGCACCGGCGCCGAACTTTCGGTCAACAGCGCGCTGCCGGACTGGAACAGGATGGCGTTACGCGACGCGAGGTTCCAGACGTGACGCTGGCAGAGCTCAAGTGGCGGCAGCAGATCGATACGGATGGTCCACTTTGCCGAGGCACCAGCAGACGCAATCAACTGTTCGACCTCGTTCTTGTGGGCTGTGCTTTCGGCGCGCGCATCAAGATACCACTTGCCCGAAGCGAAGCCGAAGGTGCCGTCAACGAGCCGCGCGAGCGCCTCGGTCCCCAGCTCGGATTGTCTGGCGAAATCGGGGGGAAGACCTTCGCCTACGGTCAGCGCGTCCACACCGGCAGTCCCGGAAAGCTCGGCCAGTCGCTGCCGGACGGGTTCGTCGGGCACGATGCCAGTGAACGAAATCGGCTCGCCATCGACCTTTCCGGCCCTGAAGAGGAAATCGGTCGGTGTGGGCTCCGCGATGGCGGCCGGCGCCGGCGTTGCCTCGGGCTCGGCGACCGGGGGCGGCAGTTTCACCGGCAGCAGGTCGGTCGACCAGACCGACGTCTCTCCATCGCGCCCGGCGAGAAGCGAGGCGACCTTCTCGACCGCCTCATCGCTGGTGGGCTGACCCGTCAGGCTCCAGCGGCGCCCTTCGAACCGAACGGTTCCCTCCTCAAGGGCCGAGAGTGCTTCGATTCCGGCAAGGGCATCGCGGGCAAAGTCCTCGGGTTCGCCCGAGCCGACCAGCGTCCCATCGACTGCCACCTTGCCGGCGCGCACCGCAAGGAAGCGTCGCAACTGCTCGGTCGGGACATAGCCGTCGAACTGGAAGCGGCCATCGGGGCTCTTGCGAGCCTCCCACGTGAAAGGAACGACCAATGGCGCGGCATCGTCGGCCTGGATCGCGACGGCCCAGCGTCCTTGCGGATCGATCGCAGAGATCAGCCGCTCAACCGCATGCCGCTCGGCAGTGGTCGCCACATTGCCCTTCAGCGTCCACTGGCCGTTGTCGAGTTCTGCCGATCCTGCAAGAAGCTGCGTCACGGCCTCGATCGCGGCGCCCGCGTTGACAGCGAAGTCCGGCGACGCCCCGAGAGCGAGTTCGGCCTCATCTGCGACGTCGGCAAAGGCCGCTGCCACCTGGTCGCGAAACTCGGACGATGGCAGATAGCCAGAGACCGTCACCGCGCCGCTACCAGCTTTCTCGAGCCGCCACTGGTAAGGATTGACCACTGCGATCGGCTGCTCAGGCTCAGGAAGTTCGACGGTCAGATCCCAACCCGCCGATGCAAGTCCGGCAGCATTGAACGCCGTCTTGATCCTCTCACCGGCCTGCGCGGTCTCGACCGGCGCGGTGAACGCCCAGTTCTCCCCGGCGTAGCGAATGGCGCCCGACTCAAGATCCTCAAGAATGTTCAAAGCCTTGACCAGGTCCGGTAGGAAGCGGTCCGGCGCCCCGTCGGCGAAGTCGAGGCGGTCCACGGCACCGGGCAGCGCCTCAGCAAGTGCCCGACGGGCAGCATCACTTGGGACAAAGCCGGTCAGTGTGACGGTTCCATCGGCAGCCTTCTCGGCGGCGAACTGGTACGGGTCGGCCAACGGCGGCAGGATGTCGATCGAACCTAGCGTGAAGCCCTGCGGCGCTCCCTCGGTCGCCAGCGCTTCGACGGCTTCATAGTCAGCCAAAGTGGCCGCGCGGCCGCGCAGGATGATCGTGGTCCCCTGGATGTTGAGCGTACCACTCGACAGACGCGGCAACATGGAGAGCACGTAGTCGACCCCGGCGACAAACCGATCCGGCGCACCACCGCCAATCGCGAGCTCGGTCGCATTGGTGTCCGGCAGTTGCGTCAGTCGCGACAGCGTTTCAGCGTCGGGCACATAACCCTCAAGCGTCACACGACCGTCGGACTTGTCCACTCCAAACCAGTATTCGGCCACGGGAGCCGGTGCCAGATCGAGCTGATCGGCCAGCGGCGTCATCGCGACCCGCACCTCTTCGCCGACGAAGCGATCGATCGGCGCACCCGCAAATGCTAGTTCAGAATCTGAAAGGCTGAAGCTACCGTCATGCAATTTCAGCAGATTTTCGGTCGCCGTGGTGACGGTCCGCTCGAAATCGCTCGGAGCCCCGGAGGCAAGAAGCAGGCTGGTCGAGGCCGTCACATCCGCGGGCAAGAGCGCTGTCAGCGTATCGATCACCTCTTCGCTCGGCACCACGCCCGACAGCGATAGCTGCGCGCCATCGAAGCTGGCATTGAACTGATAGGGCGATGCGAGCGGCGGGGCCACCTCGCGGTAACCGATGGTCAGACCTGACGGCGGGTTCAGTTCCGCCCGCGCAAGCAACGCGTCGTATGCCTCGTAATCTCGGGCCCGTCCAGAAATCGTCACCTGCAGACCGGAGAGAGCCGCCTCGCCCTCGTCCAATTCACGGGCGTAGTCTCCGAGATAGCGGACACCCTCGAGCCAGACGGCCCGATCGGGCACGCCGGCAAGCAGACGGGTCTGATCTTCAGCCCCTGCCCCAACGAGCTGCAGCACAAGATTGCGCGTTGCGTCGTCCGGCACGCCGCCATTGACCGTGGTGACGCCGTCAGCAACGGCCAGCATGAAGGGATAGGGAGAAGCCAGTTCGGCAATTTCGGTATTCAGCGCGGCGGACCGAACCCCTCGCACGGTAGCAACGAGGCCGGCGGCAAGATCCGCCTCGCGCTGATCGCTGACGGCCCCGGACAGCACCACATCGCGTCCCGCCAAGGTCACGGACGGCCAGTGAAGGTTGTTGGCGGCCAGCTCATCCTCAATACGCGTCGTGAGATCGTCGCGGATGCGATCTCCCGTCACCGCGAGAGCGGCGAAGGTACCTCCGACGACCACCACAAAGGCGGGAACACCCCAACGAAGGACAACTGCACTCATCCTGGCCTCACGACGACATGCCCGGCCAGTCCTGCTGGCGGTGGCGCGTACCGAGCAAATCGCCTGTTCGCTCCGCCGCCTTGCGTGCGATCCGACCGCTCATCCATGCCATAGCTGCTTCGGTTGCTTACGAGAAGGTTGGAGCAGACTTGTGAACGACTTCCGATGCACCTCACGAACAGCACAAAGAGAAAGGGCCCGGCAATGCCGGGCCCTTCCACATTCGAGAAGCTCGAGATTACTCGAAGGTCTTCTTGAACTCGGAGGTGATCTTGTAAGCACCATCCGAGTTGAGCTTGCCTTCGAGGGACGAGGTGAACCCGCCACCCGGAGCCCAAGCCAGCTTGCCCGAGCCGTAGAACAGATCGCTGTCGGTCTGTTCGCTGGAGACGTAGCCAACCTTACCGGTGACCGTGATGGTCTCGGTGACAGCGGCCTCGACCTGAGCAGCCACTTCGTAGCCGTCAGCGTCGATCGAGTCGTTGTGGTACCAACGACCGCCGAGGTTCAGGGTCACGCCATCGGTGACGGCAGCCGAGATGGACGCACCAGCACCGAAGTCCATGTCGCCATCATAGCCAGCAGCTTCAACCGAGCCGGCGATCGTGAACATGTCGAACGTGGCCGAAGCCGAGGCCAGCACGTTGAAGTACTCGTCGCTGTCGAAAGCACCAGCGAGGACAACCTTGAAGTTGTCGAAGGTGCCAGCGAAACCGGCGTGAACCATCCAGTCCTGAACGTCCATGGCAAGAATGCCATCGGCAGCGAAGGACACGTGAGCCGAGATGCCGTCACCGGCATAGGACATCACGCCGATGAAGGTACCAGCCGGGTTCTCAGCATAGGAGTCATCGGAGAAGTCATAGAAGCCGTCACCATAATCCGAACCGTCGAGGTTCTCGAGGCCGGCGGCAACCGAGAAGCCATTGCCGAGATCGGAGGTGACCTGAATGACGTGACCGCCATCTTCGATATCAACCGAAGCGCCAACGCCGGTGTCGACATCGTCCGAGTTGAACAGGCCGAGCCAGTTCAGCGGCTCGTCGTCGCCATCGTTGAGGATCGAACCCTTCTTACCGGCCATGATGACCGTCGAGTCGCCGATCGAGACGTAAGCTTCGTCGAAGATCACGCCATCGGTCGAGGAACCCGAACCGTAGGAAGCGAAAGTACCAGCAAACGAGGCAGACGACACCGAAGCCGCAGAGGTGACGCTCGACGAGACGGTGATACCAACACCAGTGCCGCTAGTGCTCGGATTGGTCACGACCGGAGCCGTGCCGCTTGCATAGACGGTACCCGACTGCGAGGCCGTGAAGCCCGAGGCCTGAGTGTAGGCGGAAGCGGTGTATTCCTTCTGGTCCGTGCGCTTGATCTTGATGACGGCCTTGGCCGGACCAAAATCAGACTCGGCAGTGGCAACGAACTTGATCCAAGCGTCGAAACGCGAATCCCAATCCGGAGCGCCGTCATCGGCGTCGGCGTCCCACGCATCATCCATCGTGGTGATGTAGGTGTCGGACGAACCCGAGTAGTCGCCCCACGAGAAGGCGTACTTCACTTCGCCGGTGATCTGCAGGCAGTTGGTGTCGGACGAGATCGTCAGACCCGAAAGGCCGAGGGAGTCACAGATATCGAGCGAGGTGAGGACACCCAGATCGGCAGCGTAGGCACCGCCGGTCGAGAGACCCGCTGCTGCCACAGAACCCAGAAGAAGGCTCCTGATTTTCATTATTGACCTCCAAAGTCAGTCATTCGTTTTGCCGGTCACCCGGCGGCTTGTCGAAACGCGACCACACTCGCTGTGTGTGTTGCCGTCGCGTTTGCGACCGACAAACGATCCCATGCATGGATTCGCAAGACCCACTCTACGCAGGGTTTGTTCTGGCGCAATCGAGGAATGGCCGAAATGGGGCAGTGCCATCCTTGTTGCCAAACGCGTGTTGCAGATTCACCACAGGTTTGGAAACCAAGCCTTAACCGGTGTGAACACGACCTTACCAAGAGGCGGGGAAAGGCTCGTCGAACAGCTCGGGATGGGCGGATTGCCAGGCCGCAAGGTGAGCGCGGCGGTTGGCGGCGATGCGTTCGGGAGCCCAGCCCCCGGCTCTTGGCTCGGTCTCGATCCGGGTGGAAGCGAGGGCCTCGGAGAGGTCCAGGCGCCCGAGAACGCGGGCGATCGAGGCGGAGTCGGCGATGTCGACATCCAGAATCGCGTGCGGCAACAACCGGTGCCAAGCAACCATCAGGTCACGATAGGCCGCGTGATAGGCGAGCAGGTCCGGAATGGCGGTGCTGTAAGCATAGCCATTGCCGGTGATGTATTTCTCGAAGAGCGCGATCAGATGTTCCGGTCGACTCCGCGAGGTGTGGAGGATTATCGCACGCGGCAAAGCGGCGAGGATAAATCCAACCAGCGCAAAGTTTGGCGGCAAGGTGTCGACGGGGCGGCGGCCGGGCGGCACCAGCGAGGCCAGTTCGGCGGCATAGGCCTCACCCATGCCGGTCCAGGCCGATTTGGGCCAGCGCGAGAGAGTCTGGCCATATTCGGCAGTGGCCCTGGCCACCAGGCGGGGCATGGCCCGCTGCTCGCCCACCCCGGTAAAGCTGTCACTGGCGGCGAGCATGGATTCAAGCGTGGTCTTGCCCGAGCGCGGCAGCCCCACGACGAAGACGGGGGCGATTCCGTCATGCCCTGCCCCCTCGGCCGATTCTGGCCACGCGGCGAACTGCTCGATCCGACGGCGCAGATGCGCGATCTCTGCCTCGGCCGAGTCGCTTGTGATCTGGCGACGGACGGTATTGGCAGCCTTGAACGCGGCGATCGATTCTTCGTGCCGGTCGAGGTCCGCCAGCGAGCGGCCCAACGCAAAGTGGACAAAGGCGCGCTCGTCGGGCGCAACTGCGGGTGATTCCGCGAGCGCGCGGATCGCTGCGACTTCGGCATCATCGCTGTCGCGGCGGCTCGACTCGGCGAGATAGCACCAGGCAAGGCCATAGTCCGGCTTGAGGCGGATGGCGGCCCTGAAGGCGGCTGCGGCTTCCTCAGGGCGGCGAAGAAGGCCGAGGCTGCGGCCAAGACGGTAGTGGAATTGCGGCTCATTGCGGACGGCCTCTGTCGCCTGCCGGGCCAGGGCCTCGGCCTCAGCCACGCGATTGGTCTCTTCATAGACCATACAGAGGCCGGTGACGGCGACTGGATGCCAGGCGCGGAGCTGGAGGGCTTCGCGAAAGGCCGCTTCCGCTGCCGGGAGGTCGCCGGCCTCTACGAGAACATTGCCCAGATTGGCATGGAATCCGGCCTCGGACGGCAGCAGGGCGATAGCGGCGCGATAGGCCTGGGCGGCCTCTTCGTGACGGCTGAGACCCTTGAGTGCCATGCCGCGGTTAGAATGGGCTCCGGGGAGGCGCGGGTTGAGTGCCAGAGCCCGATCGAGCGCGTCGACGGCCTCGGCGTGCCGGCCGAGCTGATTCAGGGCGACGCCAAGATTGGTGAAATATTGCGGATCGGTGCCTCGTGCGCGGATAGCGCGGGAGATCAGGCGGACGGCCTCCTCGGGTTTGCCCTGCTGCAGATTGACGAGGCCGAGCAGGTGGTTGGCTGCCGGCTGGTCGGGCATACGGTCGAGCACCTGGCGGTAGAACGGCGCGGCATCGGCGGCCCGGCCGGACTGGTGCAGGCGCAGGCCCTCGGCCAACAGCTCATCGATGCTGCGCCGGGGCGGCAGGCCGCCGGGACGGCGCGGGGGTGCGGGAGGCTTGGGCATGGGCCGGTTCCAAGGTGCGGGCGGACCATAGCGGGCGGGGATGGCATGTCAATTTGTGACAAACATCGCCTTTGGTTGCCTTGTGGCCGCCGCAAGTTGTCGTCCATATGGCGGCGCCAAGCGTGAGGGCGGGAGCGAAAACATGAGTGAGAACAAGGTGGCGGTCGTCAGCGGGGCGACGTCGGGAATCGGGCGGGCGGCGGCGATCGGGCTGGGCAAGGCCGGATATCAGGTCGCGATCCTGGGGCGGCGCGAGGCGGAGCTGGAAGAGACGGCCAAGCTGGCCGGCGCCCGATACAGCGGCGTTTGCGACGTGACCGACCCCGCCGCCGTGCACCGGTTCTTCACCGATGTCCGCAGCCGGCTGGGCCGGATCGACGTGGTGTTCAACAATGCCGGGCGGTTCGCGCCGCAGGCCAGCGTGGGCGATATGGATATCGCCACCTGGCAGAGCATGGTGGACGTGAACCTCAACGGCGCTTTCTATGTGGCGCGGGAGGCCTTTAGGGCGATGCGGGACCAGCACCCGCAGGGTGGGCGGATCATCAACAATGGCTCGATCTCGGCCTATGTGCCGCGGCCCGGCGCGGTGGCCTATACCGCGACCAAGCACGCGATCACCGGGCTGACCAAGGCGATTTCGCTTGATGGCCGGGCCTTTAGCATTGCCTGCGGGCAGATCGATATCGGTAATACCGCCACCGACATGACGGCGACGATGACCTCGGGGTCGTTGCAGGCCAATGGCACGATCGTGCCAGAGCCGACCTTCGATGTGCGCCATGTGGTCGATGCGATCCTCTACATGGCCGGTTTGCCGCTCGAGGCGAATGTGCAGTTCATGACGGTGATGGCGACGACGATGCCCTATATCGGGCGCGGGTGAGGCTGGAACGCGGCGCGTTCACAAATCAGCCCTGAAGATGAACGGATTCTGAACGGGGTTTGCACGGTGATTTCCGGGACCCGGAATTCACCGTATGCCTTTGATTTTCCGTCACTCTTTTCGCAGTGACTGGCCTTTTCCGCTCGGAAAGTCGCTACTTCTTCATCAGCGCAAAGTTGAATTCTCCGGTGCCCAGGACGGCGTAGAGCCGCTCCCAAAGGGGCAGCATCTGTTCGGGGCCGCGGGCAGTGGTGATGTCGCCCAGATCGAGGATCGACTGCCAGCCGAAGCTGCGCAGCAGATCCATGACCCGCCCCTTGGCGCCCTTGTCGTTGCCGGAGACGAACACGGTGTGCCGTCCGGGAACCAGCGCCGGCTCCACCATGACATTGGCATTGACGGTATTGAGCGTCTTGACCACCAGGGCGTCCGGGAAGGCGCGCTGGATCGTCTCGCCGAGGGAATCGGTGTTGGAGATGCTGAGAGAGGGCGGATAGCCGGCGGAGAAATCCAGGGGGTTCGAGACGTCGATCAGCACCTTGCCACCAAGGTTGGCAGCACCGGCCGACTCAAGGACCGGGATGGCCGAGGCGCCGCGTGTGGCGTGAATAACGATCTCACCAAAGGCAGCCGCTTCGGCAAAGGTTCCGGCGCGGCCGCCTGTCCGGTCCCGAAAGGCCAGCGCCTTCTCATTGTCGGCGCTGCGGGCCCCCATCATCACGTCATGGCCGCGCACAATGAGCGCCGCGCCCATGGTCTGCCCGACGACACCAGTTCCCAACACGCCGATACGCACCGCGATCGCTCCTCACAAGACACAGGTGAGTTTAGCAGCGGTCGAGGCAGGCGGGGGTGTTTTTCCGCGGTTGTTCCTTGCGGTGCTGTGGTTCTGCTAGTCAGCAGGATTTGGCGCGTCGATCGCCCCCACCCAGCTTTGCTACGGGCCTTCGGCCCTAGCGACGCTACCCTCCCCACGAGGGGGAGGGAGGTGCGACTGCACGTTCGGTTGGTGTGGCCAGTTTGCGGCCCGTCAGCCAAAGACCTTGTTGCCGCCGATCCAGGTGGACTTCAGACCCAGATCGTCGCCGAGGACGACGAAGTCGGCGCGGGCGCCGCGCTGGAGGTGGCCACGATCCTTGGCGCCGATGGCGTTCGCCGGGTAGAGCGAGGCCATGCGCAGCACTTCCTCGAGCGCTACGCCGATGGTGCGGTGCATGAAGGTGACCGCGTCGATCATGGTGAGATCCGCGCCGGCGAGGGTGCCGTCGGCAAGGCGCAGGGCGCCATCCTTGCGGTAGACCATCTGCCCGGTGAGCTCGAACTCCGTCCAGTCGGTGCCGGTGATCGACATGGCATCGGTGACGAGGAAGATCTGGCCGGGGCCGCGCTTGGCGCGCAGGGCAACGCCGATGGAGACGGGGTGGACGTGGATGCCGTCGGCGATGAGACCGGCATTGAGCGCACCGAAATCGAGCGCGGCACCGACGACCCCAGGCTCGCGGTTGCCCAGTTGCGACTGAGCGTTGAACAGGTGGGTGACCATGGTGGCACCGGCGGCGACGGCGGCCCCGACCTGGGCATAGCTGGCGTCGGAATGGCCGATGCTGACGGTGATGCCAGCTGCGACGAGGCGTTCGATCTGGCTCGGGGCGATGGCCTCGGCAGCGCCGGTGACGATCATATGGGGCAGACGCGACTTGGCCGCGACGAGGCGATGGACATCATCCTCGTTCATCGGGCGGATCAGCGCGGCGTTGTGGGCGCCTTTGCGCGACAGTGCGAAGTGCGGGCCCTCGATATGGAGTCCGAGAAAGCCGGGCACCTCGGCTTCAGTGGCGGCAGTCGCGGCGGCGATGGCTTCGTCGTTATCGGCAGGGGTGGCGGTGATCTGGGTCGGCATCAGCGCGGTGGTGCCGAAGCGGGCGAAGGCGGAGCAGATGGTGCGGATGCCCTCGAGCGTCGGCGTCTCGTTGAGCAGCGCGCCGCCGCCACCATTGACCTGAAGGTCGACGAAGCCGGGGGCGATGATGGCGCCGTCGGCCGCAACGCGGGAGGCGTCGGTGGGCGAGTCGGCGGCGATCAGCCCTTCGACATGACCATCGGCGACGACCAGCGCCATCCGGTCATGCCATTGCTCGCCGTCGAAGATGCGGGCGCCGGTGATTGCGTGCTTTGTGGACATGATCTTCAGTCTCTTCGCGTTGCCAGCGACGAACGCTGCTTGGGCCCTGAGAACTTGTACCCCTCATCCGGCGCTGCGCGCCACCTTCTCCCACAAGGGGAGAAGGAAAGGTGGTGCCCAGCCGAAGCAGAGTCAGTTCGAGGAAATGCTAGACGGTCTGGGTGACTTTGTTGAGGTAGGGCGGGCGGTCGGGGTCGAAGCCGCGGCGTCGGGAGAGGGCTTCGACAAAGCCGTAGAAGGTGGCGACGAGGGCCAGCGCATCGGTGATCGGGTGGCCGGAAGCGGCGAAGGGGAGGCGCTCGGCGGCGTGGGTGTTGACCGAGGTGATGAAGACGCGGGCGCCCTGCCCGGCCAGCCGTTCGGCCACTTCGGCGACCGAGGCTTCGGCGGCGTCGCGGGCGGCGAGGACCAGCACCGGGAAGTGCCGCTCGACGATGCGGGCCGGGCCATGGATGACTTCGGCGGCGCTATAGGCCTCGGCGTGGATCGAGCAGGTTTCCTTGAACTTCAGCGCGGCTTCCGAGGCGATGGCGAAGGCCGGGCCGCGACCGAGGACGTAAAGCGACTGGTGGTTGTCGAGCGCTCCGAGCAGCGGCGACCAATCGGTCGCGACCGCCTGCTCGAGCACCTGAGGCAGAGATTCCAGCGCGGCAAGCAAGGCCTTGTCCTGCAACCAGTTTCCGACAAGAGCCAGACCGGCAACGACGGAGGCGACATAGGTCTTGGTGGCAGCGACGCTCTGCTCGGGCCCGGAATGGAAGGCGATGGTGTGATCGGCACCAGCGGCGAGCGGCGAGTCGGGCGTATTGGTCAGGGCGAAGGTGAGTGCACCATTGCGGCGGGCGGAGGTGGCCATCGAGACAATGTCGGGGCTCTTGCCGGACTGGGAGATGGCAATGGCGGCCGCGTTGGGCAGGCGCAGCTCGCGGCCATAGATCGAGCTGATCGAGGGGCCAACCGAGGCGACGGGAATGCCGGCGAGCAGCTCGACGGCGTATTTGATGAAGGTCGCGGCGTGATCGGACGAGCCGCGGGCAATGGTGACCAGCATGTCGGGGTTGCGCTCGCGCAGCGCGGCGCCACCGGCAACGAGAGCCTCGCGCCCATCGGAAAGCAACCGGGCCACGGCGGCGGGGATTTCCTCGATCTCGCGGCGCATATGGGTGGCAGTGGTCACGATTAGGCTCCTTGGCGCGTGTCAGCCGGCTGAGTCAGGGCTTTGCGGCCACCGGCGGGACGGGGATAGACCCGAGACCGGCCGGGGGCAAGGGGTGTGGATGCGACGAGCGCCCCCTCCACCGGCTTCGCTAGCCATTCGAGCACAGCTCTCATGGCCTTCTCACTTCAAATCAGTCCGCCGGACTGATTTGACCTTCAGTACAGCTCGAAGTCCCCCTCATCCGCCCTTCGGGCACCTTCTCCCACGAGGGGAGAAGGTCGTCAGGGCCCCGCTCCATGCCTGTGGGCCTCGCTGCAAGCGATTGTGTGGCGACCGCATTGGGCGGAAAAGCCGATGGCGGGGCTGGTCCGGGGCCGGCAGCATGCTAGCATGGGGATGAGGGGAAACAGTCAAGCGGTTGAATTCATGCGCATTGTCGATACGCACCTGCACCTGGTCTATCAGGACAGGTTCACCTACCCATGGCTGGCCAATGCCGGATCGCTGAACCGGCAATGGACGGTAGAGAGCTTCTTCGCCGAGGGCGCGCCGCTCGGGATCGAGGCGGCGCTGCACATGGAAGTGGACGTGGTCGAAGCCCAGATGCTGACCGAGACCGAGGCGATGCTGGAGATCGAGCCGCGCGTGATCGGCGCGATTGCCAATGGCCGGCCGGAATCGCCGGACTTTCCCGCCTATCTCGACAAGCTGGCGGCGCTGGGCCGGGTGCGTGGCGTCAGGCGGCTGCTGCAGGGCCAGCCGGCGGAACTGTCGCAGGGCGAGCTGTTCCGCGAGAATGTGCGGCGGCTGGCCGGTTACGGCATGAACTTCGACATCTGTTTGAAGAGCCATGAGCTGGACGTGGCACCGGGGCTGATCGCGGCGTGCCCGGAGGTGCAGTTCGTGCTCGACCATTGCGGCAACCCAAAGATCGCCGAGGGCGAGTGGGATAGCTGGACCAGCCGGATCGAGGCGATCGCGGCGCACCCCAACGTGGTGTGCAAGGTGTCGGGGATTCTGGCCAATGTGGCGCCCGACTGGACGGTGGACCAGCTGCGCCCCTATGTCGAATATGTCATCGGGGCCTTTGGCTGGGACCGCGTGGTGTGGGGCAGCGACCATCCGGTGGTGACGCTATTCGCGAACCTGTCCAGGTGGGTGGAGGCGACGCGGGCGATCATCGCGGATGCGAGCCTGGACGAGCAGGCACGATTGCTGCATCGGAATGCGGAGCGGGTTTACCGGCTGTAGCCCCGCTTTCAGCCCGACACAGATCCGGTCAGGTCGATTCCGAGATAGCCCATCAGTTCCGACGCTGCGGCGGCCCCTGCCCGGTTGGCGCCGATGGTGGAGGCGGAGGGGCCGTAGCCGACGAGGTGGATGCGCGGATCGCGCGCCACCTGGGTGGCGAGGCGGCCGGTCATGGTGATGCCGCCGGTCGGCTCGCGGAGGCCAAGGGGGGCGAGGTGATCGAGTGACGAGCGAAAGCCGGTGCACCAGAGGATGACATCGGCGCGCTGGGTGGTGCCATCGGGCCAGCGGATGCCGTCGGGGGTGATTTCGGCGAACATCGGGTGATGGACGAGGACGCCGCGCGCCTGCATGGCGGAGATGGCGGGGGTCATGCGGAGGCCGGTGACCGAGACGACGGAGGTCGGCGGCAGGCCGGCGCGGACCCGCTCTTCGACGCGGCGGACGGCGGCGCGGCCGTCCTCCTCGGTGAAGCGGCCTTCGCGGAACTCGGGTTCGCGGCGGCTGACCCAGGTGGCGGTGGTGACGCGGGAGATCTCATCGAGCAGTTGGATGGCGGAGATGCCGGCGCCGACGATGACCACGTGCTTGCCGCGGAAGTGCTCAGCGCTGGTGTAGTCGTGGGTGTGGAGGGTTTCGCCGCGGAAATCGGCGGCGCCGGGATAGTCGGGGATGTAGGGCCGCTCCCAGGTGCCGGTGGCGTTGATCAGGCCGCGGGCCGAGAAGATGCCGCGATCGGATTCGATGCGGAAGCGGTCGTCGCGGTTGGTGACGAGGGTGACGCGGGCGGGCCGGAGCACCGGCAGGGCGAAGCGCTGTTCGTAGGCGGCGAAGTAGCGCGGGACGGCGGTGCGGGCGGGGACGGTGTCGGTGGCTTCGTCGACGGTTTCGGCAAAGCCGAGGCCGGGCAGATCGTGAATTCGGTTGACGGTGGAGAGGGTGAGGCTGGGCCAGCGATGTTGCCAGGCGCCGCCGGCAGTGTCGTTGGCATCGAGGACGACGAAGCCGCGGCCGGGGGCGAGGCCGCGCTTGCTGAGATGGTAAGCCGAGGAGAGGCCGGCCTGCCCGGCGCCGATGACGACGATGTCGGTGCGGACCGCGGCCTTGGCCGGTGCGGGTTCGGTTGGGCTGGCCATGGCGGGCTCCGAAAGGCGACGGCGCAGAGATGGTCTGCGGACGGGGCGGCCGCAAGAAGTGACACCGGTGTGACCGGGGAGGTTCAGCGGCGCGAGGGTTCCGGCCGGCTGAGCACGTAGGCCGCGCAGGCGACAAAAAAGGCGAGGACGAGGAGGTTCAGCCAAAGCTCCGGCCGGGCGCCGATTAGGAACAGAACGTAGCCGACAATCATGCCGATGGCGGCGGTGATCTTGGCGCGGCGCGGGATGGCGCGCTCGGTGCGCCAGGCGATGATCAGCGGACCGAAGCGGGGGTGCTCGAGCAGCCAGGTCTCGAGGCGGGTCGAGGAACGGGCGAAGGCGCCGGCTGCGAGGATGAGGAAGATGGTCGTCGGCATCAGCGGCAGGAAGGCGCCGATGATGCCGAGGCCGAGCAGGGCGAAGCCGGCAAGGAGCCAGAGCAGACGGAAGGCCCCCGGCCGCGGCCGGGGCGCGCCTGCCGGCGGCGGCGTTTCCATCAGAACAGGACGACCGAGCGGATCGACTCGCCGGCGTGCAGCAAGTCGAAACCCTTGTTGATGTCCTCGAGACGCAGGGTGTGGGTGATCATCGGATCGATCTCGAGCTTGCCGTTCATGTACCAGTCGACGATCTTGGGCACATCGGTGCGGCCGCGGGCGCCGCCGAAGGCCGTGCCCATCCAGGTGCGGCCGGTGACGAGCTGGAACGGGCGGGTGGAGATTTCCTGCCCGGCAGCGGCAACGCCGATGACCACCGACTTGCCCCAGCCGCGATGGCTGGCTTCGAGCGCCTGGCGCATGACCTTGGTGTTGCCGGTGCAATCGAAGGTGTAGTCGGCCCCGCCAATCTGGTCGGCGCCGCGCTTGGTCATGTTGACGAGGTGGGGGACGACATCGCCCTCGATCTCGGTGGGGTTGACGAAGTGGGTCATGCCGAAGCGCTCGCCCCAGGGCTTCTTGGCATTGTTGATGTCGACGCCGATGATCATGTCGGCGCCGGCCATACGCAGGCCCTGGATGACGTTGAGGCCGATGCCGCCGAGCCCGAAGACCACGGCGGTGGCGCCGGGCTCGACCTTGGCGGTGTTCAGTACCGCGCCGACGCCGGTGGTGACGCCGCAGCCGATGTAGAACACCTTGTCGAATGGCGCCTTGGGATCGATCTTGGCGAGCGCGATCTCGGGTAGCACCGTGTGGTTCGCGAAGGTCGAACAGCCCATGTAGTGGAAGATCTGCTGGCCCTTGTAGGAGAAGCGCGACGTGCCGTCGGGCATCAGCCCCTGCCCCTGAGTGGCGCGGATGGCGGTGCAGAGGTTGGTCTTGCGGCTGAGGCAGGACGGGCACTCGCGGCATTCGGGCGTATAGAGCGGGATGACGTGATCGCCCGGCTTGAGGCTGGTGACGCCGGCGCCGACTTCGAGCACGACGCCCGCGCCCTCATGACCGAGGATGGAGGGGAACAGGCCCTCGGGATCGCCGCCGGAGAGGGTGAACTGATCGGTGTGGCAGATGCCGGTGGCCTTGATTTCCACCAGCACTTCACCGGCCTTGGGGCCTTCGAGGTCGACTTCGACGATTTCGAGGGGTTTTCCGGCGGCGAAGGCGACGGCGGCGCGGGTTTTCATGGCGGGATCCCTGTCTCTGGCGCGCCGAGGCGCTGGTGGGACAGAGCTTTAGCGCGAGTCGGCGGGACAGCGCGAACGGGCTAACCGTCCGAGCAGCGGCCGAGGTTACGCTTCGTAAGGCTAGCGCTTTCGTGGCTCCGCCAAGGCCCTCCGAGCATAGCTCTCAGGGCGTGACGTCCGATGGTCCGGGCCCTTCGAGCATAGCTCTCAGGGCGTTCGGGACTAAAATCATGCCACCGGCATGATTTTGCGCGGGCTTTGCCCGCGCCGTCCCTCACTCCCACTCAATCGTTCCGGGGGGCTTGCTCGTCACATCGTAGACCACCCGGTTGATGCCGCGGACTTCGTTGATGATGCGGGTGGCGGCGCGGCCGAGGAAGTTCATGTCGTAGGGGAAGAAGTCGGCGGTCATGCCGTCGACGGAGGTGACGGCGCGCAGGGCGCAGACGAACTCGTAGGTGCGGCCATCGCCCATGACGCCGACGGTCTGGACGGGCAGCAGCACCGCGAAGGCCTGCCAGATCTTGTCGTAGAGCCCGGCCTTGCGGATTTCGTCGAGATAGATGGCGTCGGCCTGGCGGAGGATCTCGAGCTTTTCGCGGGTGACGCCGCCCGGCAGGCGGATGGCGAGGCCGGGGCCCGGGAACGGGTGGCGGCCGACGAAGCGGTCCGGCAGGCCGAGCTCGCGGCCGAGAGCGCGGACTTCGTCCTTGAACAACTCGCGCAGCGGTTCGACGAGCTGCATGTTCATGCGGGCCGGAAGGCCGCCGACATTGTGGTGCGACTTGATGGTGACCGAGGGCCCGCCGGTGAAGCTGACCGACTCGATGACGTCGGGATAGAGCGTGCCCTGGGCGAGGAAATCGGCGCCGCCGAGCTTCTTGGCTTCGGCCTCGAAGACCTCGATGAACAGCCGGCCGATGGTCTTGCGCTTGGTTTCGGGATCGGCTTCGCCTTCGAGGGCGCCGATGAACATGTCGGCGGCATCCACGTGAACGAGCGGGATATTGTAGTGGTCGCGGAACATGCCGACGACCTCTTCGGCCTCGTTCATGCGCATCAGGCCATGGTCGACGAAGACGCAGGTGAGCTGGTCGCCGATGGCCTCGTGGATGAGGAGCGCGGCAACCGAGCTGTCGACGCCGCCGGAGAGGGCGCAGAGCACCCTGCCCTTGCCGACCTGGGCGCGGATCTTCTCGACGGCGCGCTGGCGATAGGCGTGCATGGTCCAGTCCGACTTCAGCCCGACGATGTTGTGGACGAAGGCCTGCAACAGTTTCGCGCCATCGGGGGTATGAACCACCTCGGGGTGGAACATGGTGGTGTAGATGCGGCGCGCTTCGTTGACCGCGATGGCGAAGGGGGCGTTGGGCGAGGTGCCGACGACCTTGAAGCCCTCGGGCAGCCTGGTCACCCGATCGCCATGGCTCATCCACACCGGATAGCGGCCGCCGACCTGCCAGAAGCCCTCAAAGAGCGGGCTCGCCTCGAGGATTTCGACATCGGCGCGACCGAACTCGCGGGCGTGGCCGCCTTCCACTTCGCCGCCCTGCTGCAGCGCCAGGGTCTGCTGGCCATAGCAGATGGCGAGGATGGGAACGCCGGCGTCGAAGACGGCGTCGGGAGCACGGGGGCTGCCGATATCGGTGACCGAAGCGGGTCCGCCCGAGAAGATGACGCCCTTGGGCTTGAGGCGCTCGAACGCCTCGCCCGCGGACTGGAAAGGGTGGATTTCGCAGTAGACGCCGGTCTCGCGCAGGCGGCGCGCGATCAGCTGGGTCACCTGCGACCCAAAATCGATGATGAGGATGGAGTCGACGGGGGCGCTGGCGATGTCTTGCATAGCGGGCAATTATAGGCAGACCGGGGATTGTGCAAGAGGCGCCACCGCATGGCTCCCCTCTTGAGTTACGTGCCTCAGGCTGTGAAGATGCGGGCCAATGCGGGAGGAGAGACTGCATGACCGACATTGGCCCGAATGGCGCGAACATGGTTCGCGACAGGCGCCTCCATGGCGCGGATTTCGTGCGCGCTACGGCCTGCCTGATGGTGTTGGCGCACCATGTGGCGCAACGGGTGTCGCCGGAGGTGCTGGGCGGTTGGGCGCCGGTGTCGATTTTCGTGCAGATGTTCGCGTTCGGCGTGGCAGCGTTCTTCGTGCTGTCCGGGTACCTGTTGTCGCGGCCGTTCTGGCAGGCGCTGGATGACGGCCGGCCGATGCCCAGTCTTGGCACCTATGCGCTGCGACGGGCGGCGCGGATCGTGCCGGGGTTCTGGCTGGCGCTGACGGTATCGTTCGTTTTGAGCATCACGGTACTGGGGGTGGCGCTGGACGGAACGCTGGTGCTGCGGTTTCTGGCGGGCCTGGCATTCGTCGCCGATTTCCATTGGCTGACCTGGTTTCCGGTGGAGTTCAACGCCCCGCTGTGGTCGATCGGGTGCGAGGTGACCTCCTATGCGCTGATGCCGATCTGCCTGTGGCTGCTGTTCAGCCGACCCGAGTTGAGGGGCTGGCCGGGGCGACTGCTGTTCGTGGGGATGATTGCGCTGGTCGTGTGGCTGCAAAGCGTGATCGTGCAATATCCGCCGGAACGCGCCGGGCGCGGCTGGGAGTTCGGCCTTGTCGGCGGGGCCAAGTGGTGGTGGCCGAACTACAATCCGGTGGGGTTCTTCGCGGTGTTCGCGATCGGGGTGCTGGCGGCGGGGGTGCAGGTGCGGCTGGCGGCGCTGCGGTCAGTGCTGTTCGACGGGCTGGCGCTGCTGGGGCTGGGTCTGGCGGTGTGGTCGCTGGCGCTGTCCTATCCGGTGGCGGATGCCTATGGGCTGGCGGGGATTCCCTATGGGTTTCCGCTGTTCCCGCTGGGCGTGGGGCTGTTTCTCGTCGCCATGCCGGGCGCAAGGCTGCTGCCGCGGATCACCGACAACGCGCCGGTCGCCTATGTGGCGAAGGTGTCGTTCGGGGTCTATGTCTGGCACTACCTGCTGATGGAGATCGTGCGGGTGCTGTGGAACCCGAGCTATGTCTATTGGGGCATGCAGGACGTTGGGCAGTGGGCGATCATCAGCCTCGCGGTGGTGGCGCTGTCCTTCGCGATTGCGACGCTGTCGTATCGGTGGGTGGAGGCGCCGGCGATGCGCTGGGCGCGGCGGCTGGAGGGGAGGCGGGCCGGGGGCCCTACCCCGGTGGTCGCGGCCGGCTGAGCTGCTTTCAGCGCGCGTTGGTCTTGGCGAGCTTGCCGATGAGGTTCCGGGAGAAGCCGGCATCCATAGCGCGGCGGAGTTCGCTGTCGGCAGCGAGGGCCGTGCGGAGTTTTTGCTGCTCGAAGGCGAAATAGCGCACCGGCTTGACGACAATTGCGGTGGCCGAGGCCGGGTTGCCGGAGAGAAAGCTCATTTCGCCGAGGAAGTCCCCCGGCCCGCAGACGGCAACAATGCGCCCTTCGCGCTCGATCTGGACGACGCCCTCGGCGAGATACATGACTTCGTCGACCGGCTCGCCCTCGCGCGTCAGCTCCGTGCCGGGTTCGGCGGTGGCCATGCGGGCCATGCGCAGCAGGCGGCGGACCTTACGGCGCTCCACGTCCCTGGGGAGGTTGGCGACGAAGTGACCTTCGTCGGCCGAGAAGCGATGGCGCCGCGCATAATACCAGAGCAGCAGCAGCTGGCCGACATTGACGGCGACGAAGATCGACTCCCAGACGACGATGACCGGGTCGATCTCGAAGAAGGCGCGGTTGACGATGCGGATGAGGCCGGCGGAGATGGCGATGGCGCGCAGCCAGCCCATGTCGTTCATCAGCATTGAGAGGACGAGCAGCGCATAGGGAATCTGCGTCAGCAGATGCGCAGGGTCGAGCAGGCTCGTAATCAAGTCGTCGAACATAGAAACCGCAACTCACCAACCGGATATATTTAGGACCCGGAATCGGCCGCGGTCAAACGTCAATCAGCCCATAGCAGTGACCGGTTCCGAACCACCGCCATTGGTGCGGATCAACTTGCCAACGAGATTGTGGTTGAGGCGGGCTTCGAGCGCCTTGCGGACATTGGCGTCGGCCTCGGCGCCGCGACGGAGCTTTGCCTGATCGAAGGATAGGCAGCGCACCGGCTTGATGGCGCGGGCGGTGGCACTGGCATTGGCCCCGGTGAGAAAGCTCATTTCGCCAAGGAAGTCGCCGGGGCCGCAGACGGCGATGATCTTGCCGTCGCGCTCGATCTGGACGAGGCCGACAGCGATATAGGTCAGATCGGCCACCGGCTCGCCCTCGGTGGTGATGGTCTCGCCGATCTCGACATTGCGGCGGGTGGCGAACGACAGCAGCCGGCGGATGGAGCGGCGCTCGATGCCCTTGGGCATGTTCTCGGCAAAGTGCTGCTCGTCGTCACGGAAGCGATGGTGGCGCTCGTAGTACCAGATGGCGAGCAACTGGCCGACATTGACGAGGACGAAGATCGTTTCCCACAGGACGCTGACCGGATCGAAGACCATGAAGCCGCGATAGACGATCTTGGCGAGGCCGGAGGCGACGGCGAGCGCGCGCAGCCATACCATGCGGCGCATCAGCATGGAGACGATCAGCAGTAGATAGGTGAAGTGGCCAAAGAGGATGACCGGGTCGGTGATGCCGGTGAGGAGCTGTTCGACCATCAAGTACCGCCTGGATGCGGGGCACTACACGGCAAACCTTACCCCTCGGGCGGGTTCTGAATGATTTTGATGACGGTTTCGTGACGCAGAAAACGGCGCAATGCCAGAGGCTTCCGGTGGCTAGTTGAGCACGGCCACAGCGAAGTTGAGCACCGAGGCGAACCCCACCCAGAGGGCGTAGGGGACGAAGAGCAGGGCCGAGACGCGGTCGCGGTTCCAGCTTGTCAGGATGAAGCCGATGATGCTGGCGAAGATCAGGACGATGACGCCGAAGGCCACCCAGGTCCAGTGGAGCGTGAACCACAACGGCGACCACAGCCAGTTGAGCACCATTTGCGCGCACCAGAAGCGCATGGGGACGTTGGTCGAGCCGGCGCGGAAGGTGCGCCAGCCGGCGATGGCAATGAGGATATAAAGCGTGGTCCAGACCGGCCCGAAGAGCCAGTTGGGCGGGGTGAAGGGCGGCTTGTTGAGGCTCTGGTACCACTCGCCCGGCACGTTGAAGATGCCGATGGCCGAACTGACCCCTACGACGATGATCAGGAAGCCGACCAGCAGCAGCCAGTCACGCGGCGAGGTGGGGCGGGTGTGGATCGCGGTGCTCATGTGGTGATGAACGCTACGACCCGGCGATCGGTTCAGTTGGCGGCGCTGCGGACCAGTTCGGCGGCGTAGAAGCCGTCAGTTCCGGTGGTGCCGGGCGAGAGCGCGACGCCACCTTCGGGCGAGAAGCGGGCGCGGAGCGGGCTGCCGGAGAAGTGACGCATCCAGAGGCTGTGCGCGGGCGTCGCCGCGAAGTCGGGATGGCGCTCGAGAAAGGCGCGGACCTGATGCTGGTTCTCGGGCGGCAGGACCGAACAGGTGATGTAGGTGATGGTGCCGCCGGGCTTCAGGTAGCGCACGGCGGTATCGAGGATGTCGCGCTGCTCCCCGGTGCGAATGGCAAGCTGCTCGGGGGTGAGCTTCCACTTGGCAGTGGGCTGGCGGCGCCAGGTGCCGGAGCCGGTGCATGGGGCATCGATGACGACGCGGTCCAGCTTGCCTTCGAGATCGCCGAGGGCGCCGGGTTTGGGAGCACGGACCTGGACGTTGCGGGCGCCGTTGCGCTTCAGCCGGTCGTAGATCGGGGCGAGGCGGTTGCGATCGCTGTCATAGGCGAAGATCTGGCCGCGATTCTGCATGGCCGCGGCAAGGGCGAGCGACTTGCCGCCGGCGCCCGCGCAAAGGTCGAGCACCTGTTCGCCGCCGCGCACGGGGGCGGCGAGCTGGGCGACGATCTGGCTGCCGAAATCCTGCACCTCGAACCAGCCCTTGAGATAGGCCTCCTCAACCTGGACATTTGGGGTGCGGCTGTCGCGATTGCCGGCGGGGAAGCGGATGCCGAGCGGGAGAAGCGCGTCGCCGTCGGGATGCAGGCGCTCGAGGGCGCGGAGAACGCGCTCGCGATCGGCGCGGAGGCTGTTGACGCGCAGATCGAGCGGCGGACGGGTGGCGAGCGCCCTGCCCTCGGCCACCCAGGTGTCCCCGAAAGCTTCGGAGAGGTGGGGCGCGGCCCATTCGGGGATATCGGCGCGGATATGGTCCGGGGCGCCGGCAAGCAGGTCGGGCGCGGAGAGGCGGGCGAGTTCGGCTTCGGTGGGCGGCTCGGGCGCGTGCGGATCGGCAGAGAAGAGCGCGGCGAGGCCGGGGGCGTCTTCGCCCCAATCGCGGACGAGGACCGAGAGCGCGAGAGCACGCGGGGTGTCCTCCCCCATGGCAAAGGCATGCGAGGCGCGAGACCGGAGCGCGTCGTAGACGAGATTGCCGATGGCGGCGCGGTCACCGGCGCCGGCAAAGCGGTTGGCGAGGCCCCAGGCCTTCAGCGCCTCGGCGACGGGGCGATGGTGGCGATCGATATCGGCCAGGATCTCGATGGCGGCGGAGACGCGTCCGGGAAGTCGCATGGGATAGGCTCCGGGTGGGGTGGCGCGGACCTAACAGACGCGGGCGGGAAAGGCAAAGGATGGGCTGGTGGGGCTTCACACCCCCACCCTCAATCCCTCCCCACAAGGGGGAGGGAGGCGACCACATCGGTTTCAGTTCTTGCGTCTCCCTCCCCTTGATGGGGAGGGATCAAGGGTGGGGTGGGGACGCGCGCCTTCGCTTTGGCCTAGTTCCCGCCGCGGTAATTGGGGCTTTCGCGGGTGATGGAGACGTCGTGGACGTGGCTTTCCGAGAGGGCGGCGCCGGAGATTTTTACGAAGGTGGCGTTGTCGCGGAACTCGGTGAGGTTGTGGGCGCCGGTATAGCCCATGGCGGCGCGGAGGCCGCCGGCGAGCTGGTGCAGCACGGTGCCGGCCGGGCCCTTGTAGGGGACCTGGCCCTCGATGCCCTCGGGCACGAGTTTGAGGCTGTCGTTGACCTCTTCCTGAAAGTAGCGATCGGCCGAGCCGCGGGCCATGGCGCCAACCGAGCCCATGCCGCGGTAGGATTTGTACGAGCGGCCCTGGTAGAGGTAGACCTCGCCCGGGCTTTCGTCGGTGCCGGCCAGAAGCGAGCCGACCATGACGCAGGACGCACCGCCGGCCAAGGCCTTAGCCATGTCTCCTGAGAACTTGATTCCGCCATCGGCGATGACCGGAATGCCTTGACGCTCGCCCTCTTCGGCGCAGGCCATGACGGCGGCGAGCTGCGGCACGCCGACACCGGCGACGATGCGGGTGGTGCAGATGGAGCCCGGCCCGATGCCGACCTTGACGGTGTCGGCGCCCGCATCGATGAGCGCCTTGGTGGCTTCGCGCGTCGCGACATTGCCGGCGACGATGCGGGTGGAATTGCTCTCGCGCTTGACGCGTTCGACGGACTTCAGGACGCCCTGGGAATGGCCATGGGCGGTGTCGATGACGAGCAGATCAACGCCCGCGTCGATCAGCGCCAGCGAGCGCTCAAAGCCGGCATCGCCGACGCCCGAGGCCGCGGCGACGCGGAGGCGGCCCTGCGCGTCCTTGACGGCGCTGGGATTGAGCTGGGCCTTCTCGATATCCTTGACGGTGATCAGGCCGACGCAGCGGCCATGCTCGTCGGTGACCAGCAGCTTTTCGATGCGGTGGGCGTGGAGCAGGCGCTTGGCGTCGTCCTTCGAAACACCGTCGCGGACGGTGATGAGGTTCTGGTGGGTCATCAGCTCGGCGATGGGCTGATGCGGGTTGGAGGCGAAGCGCACGTCGCGGTTGGTGAGGATGCCGACGAGGCGGCCAAGATTGCGGCCGCCCTTGCCGCCATTCTCAACGACGGGAATGCCGGAGATGTGGTTGGCCTGCATGAGGGCCAGCGCATCGGCGAGTGTGGCTTCGGGGCCGATGGTGATCGGGTTGACCACCATGCCGCTCTCGAAGCTCTTCACGGCGCGGACCTCTTCGGCCTGGCGGGCGACATCGAGGTTCTTGTGGATGACGCCGAGGCCACCGGCCTGGGCCATCGCGATGGCCATGCGGCTTTCGGTGACGGTGTCCATCGCCGAGGAGAGGATCGGGATGTTGAGGAAAATGTCCTTGGTGACCCGGGTGCGGATGTCGACCTGCGCCGGCAGCACATCGGAAAGGGCGGGCTGCAGCAGCACGTCGTCGAACGTCAGTGCGCTTTCGCCGGTGATGGAGGTAATGATCTTCGCCAAGGGTCGGGCCCTTCCCTTCTGAGCATCAGAAAAACGGAAGCCCGTGAGCGGGAACGAGTCGTTACCGGCCCACGGGTTGGCGAGGGTGATTACCACCGGCCCGGGGGTTTGGGAAGTGGGGCGGATGCATGGCTCGGTGCGAGCTATGCTGGGGGAGACAGGCGCGGGCGACGAGGAGGCCCAGCACGCCCCCTCATCCGCCCTTCGGGCACCTTCTCCCACAAGGGGAGAAGGCGATGACCGCACATCCGGTGCCTAAGGTCAGGCGACGGGCGCGGGGCTGGCGGTCGCCACGCGGGCTTCGATTTCGGCGACGAGGGGCTCGATGCGGGAGACCATGTCGATGTGACGCTGCTCCATGGTGAAGTTGAGCGTCATGAACTCCCGGCCCGGGCAGAAGGTGCAGATGTTGGCGGCCGGGTGATAGGCCCCGCAATAGATCGGCTCCATCATCCATTGGGTGACCGGGCCAAAGGTACGGTGCGGCGGCACGAGCGTCAGCACCGCATCGCCACGCCCGCCGAACCGCCAGAAGCGGGCGCCGTAGAGAAACGGGAACAGCTTGTGGAGGCGGCGGTGCATGGTGAACAGGGCGAGGACGCGCACCTGGAACGAGGTGATGTCCTTGTTCTCGATGTCGCTGACCGCCTGGTCGACGCCGCGAACATACTCGATGAAGTCGGGCTTGTAGGGGAACTTCGCCATCAGCGTACGGACTCGGAAGAAGTCGTCGTCAGAGGCATTCCGGCGGTTGTCGAGCATGGTGTAGGCGGCCGTCACCACATGCTCGTTGAAGCGCCGGTCCTTGTCGGAGTGAAGGGCGAAGGTGACCACGGCGAAGTAGAGCGAACGCTGGCGCACGCCGAGGGCATTGGCGAGCCGGCGCATGCGATCGCGTGGCAGGGCAAGCGTCTTGAACACGGTGGGCTTGTCGGGCGGCGACAGCACGTGGGCGAAGAACAGGTGGATGGCGGCGCCAAGGCCGGCCTGCAGCGCGCCCTTGAAGCGGACGCCGAAGGGCACCTTGTTGGCCTTGTTCGATTGGATGCCGTGGCCGGCGCTCTGCGAGCGCGACAGCAATGCCGAGTCCGAGCCCTCGAGCACGCAATGGGCGGCGCGGACCTGAATGATGCTGGCGCGGCCCTGCTCGTCCGGGCCACCGGCGCGGGTTGCCGCCATGAAACGGAACAGCGGTAAGTCCGGGTGATCGAAGATATCCGCACTCTGGCCCAGCCACTTGTCCGGGTAGCCATCGAAGCTGTCGACCGTCTCGACAGAGGTGATGGCGTCGAGCTGGGTGTCCGTCAATGGCTGGCCGGGACGGGCACCAATGAAGCCATGGGTCAGTTGCGGGGCGAGGCCGACCACCTGGGCCGCGAGGCTCTTGAGCTGCTCACGGTCGAAAGGCGCCTTCGAAAAGGCGGTGAAGAAAATGGTGTCCTTGCCGGTGTACAGGAACCACTGGAAATCAGTGAACAGCGCCTGCGGATCCTTCTGGACCGCGGCAAAGGCAAGATCGAGCACTTCGGTATTGCCGCCGGCAAAGCTCGATGACGAGAAGCTCTTCATGGTCGGACTGTCCCTCTTCCGCCTGACAATATTAGGCACGAGCGGTAAAGCTGGGTCAATGCATGGTCAACCCGGCACTGAACCAGCGAGGATCAAGTCTGCCGGACATGTCGCGTCATGGGTTGCACGCAGCGTGAGTCGCGCCTAAAGCTCAGTCGTTCCTTCCCAATCCAGCCTCGAAAAGAGGCTTGTCCTTGCGCATCATCCCATTGGTTCTCGCCACGGCGCTGTTCATGGAAAACATGGACTCGACCGTCATAGCGACCTCGCTGCCGGCCATTGCCGCAGATATCGGGGCGGATCCGATTTCGCTCAAGCTCGCGCTGACCGCGTATTTCGTGTCGCTCGCCATCTTCATTCCGCTGTCAGGCTGGGTGGCCGACCGGTTCGGGCCGCGCAACGTGTTCCGCTGGGCGATCCTGGTGTTCATGGCCGGCTCGATCTGCTGCGCCTTCTCTTTTTCGCTCGAGACGTTCGTGGGGTCGCGCTTCCTGCAGGGGATGGGCGCATCGATGATGACGCCGCTGGCGCGGCTGGTGCTGGTGCGGACGACGCCGCGAACAGAACTGGTGTCGGCGATGGCGTGGCTGACGATCCCAGGGCTGATCGGGCCGCTCACTGGACCGCCGATCGGCGGGTTTTTGACAACCTATCTCAGCTGGCACTGGATCTTCTGGATCAACGTGCCGATCGGGATCATCGGCATCATCGCGACCACAGTCTTCCTGCCCGAGATCGAGAAGCGGACGCCTCGGCCGATGGATTTTCCGGGGTTCCTGATGGCGGGCGTGGCGTTTTCCGGCATCATTTTCGGGCTGAGCGTGATCAGCCTGCCGGCGATCCCGCTGGTGGCGGGCTATGCCGCGGTGGCGGTGGGGGCGACGGCCTGCGTGGTCTACTGGTTCCACGCCAAGCGGGTGCAGTTTCCGTTGCTCGACCCAAAGATGTTCGTCAGGTACCGGCTGTTCCGAAGCGCCATCATCGGCGGCTCGGTGTTCCGGATCGGGGTGGGCGCGACGCCGTTCCTGTTGCCGCTGATGCTGCAGATCGCCTTCGGCCTGACGCCGTTCGAGAGCGGGCTGATCACGTTCATCGGAGCACTAGGGGCGATGACCAGCAAGTTCGCGGCGGAGCGGATGTTCGCGCGGTTCGGGTTTCCGCGGGTGCTGACGCTGACCTGCATCGCGGCCTGCCTGTCGCTGGCGGTGATCGGGCTGTTCGGGCCGGAGACGCCGCATGTGTACCTCTACGGGATCCTGCTCGCGATGGGGCTGTTGCGCTCGATGTTCTTCACCGGCGTCAACGCGCTGGCCTTTGCCGATATCAGCGAGAACGACGCCAGCCAGGCGGCGGCGATTTCGACGGTGAGCCAGCAACTGGCGGTGGCGTTCGGGGTGGCGGTGGCCGGCGGGGCGCTGGAGCTGAGTTCGACGCTCAGCGGGGGCGAGCTGGGGTTGGAGAACTTCCACTTCGCCTGGTTCGTGGTGTCGGGCGTATCGCTGCTCAGCGCGCTGTGGTTCGTGCGCTTGCCGCCGGATGCGGGGGCGGATGTGTCGGGGCACAAGGGGAAACTCGATAAGCCTGTCGAGTCGGCCGCTTAGATTTCACTTTTTGATATCGGTGGAGGACAGGCTGGTGCTGACATGCTAGTGGCTTGTCGGTGCCCCAGTGGTACCCCACCCGACCACCCTACCCCCAGTTTCCATGTCCGCGCTTCGCCTGACGCCGCTGATCCTTGCTGTCGCCCTGTTCATGGAGAACATGGACTCGACGGTGATCGCCACCTCGCTCGCCGCGATTGCGACCGATATCGGCACCGAGCCGATTGCGCTGAAGCTGGCGCTGACGACCTATCTGGTGGCGCTCGCCATCTTCATTCCGATTTCGAGCTGGATGGCCGACCGGTTCGGGGCGCGCAACGTGTTCCGCTGGGCAATGATCGTGTTCGTTGTCGGTTCGGTGTGCTGTGCGGTGTCGGACTCGCTGCTGACGTTCGTGTTGTCGCGGTTCCTGCAGGGGATGGGCGGGGCGCTGATGACGCCGGTGGCGCGGCTGGTGCTGGTGCGGGTGACGCCGCGCAACCAGCTGGTGGACGCGATGGCGTGGCTGAGCATTCCCGGGCTGGTGGGGCCGATCGTCGGGCCGCCTGTGGGCGGGTTCATCACGACGTTTGCGAGCTGGCACTGGATCTTTCTGATCAACGTGCCGATCGGGATTGCCGGCGTGCTGCTGGTCAACCGGTTCTTGCCCGAGTGGGACATGCCGCGGCCGCGGCGGCTGGATGTTGTTGGGTTCGTGCTGGCCGGGACTGCCTTTGCCGGCTGGGTATTCGGCGTGTCGGTGCTGACCTTGCCGGCGCTCCCCGCCTGGGTGGGCATTGCGACGCTGGTGCTGGGGACGGTGGCGGCGCTCGCCTATTACTGGCACTACAAGCGCGCTGAACACCCGCTGCTCGACCTCGGCGTGTTCCGGTTTCCACTATTCCGCTCGACGGTGGTCGGCGGGGCGTTCTTCCGGCTGGGCGTGGGCGCGACGCCGTTCCTGTTTCCACTGATGCTGCAACTGGCATTCGGGCTGACGCCGTTCGAGAGCGGCTCGATTACGTTTGCCGGGGCCGCGGGGGCGTTTGCGGCGAAGTTCTTCGCCGAGCGGATCTTGCAGGCACAGGGCTTCAAGGTTGCGCTGCTGCACGCAACGGTGGTGACGGTGCTGGGCATTTACGCGATGGGGATCTACACGCCGGAGACGCCGGTGTGGCTGATGCTGCTGGTGCTGGTGTTTGCCGGCTTCTACCAGTCGATGTTCTGGACGGCGACGCATGCGTTCACCTTCGCCGATATTTCGGACAAGGATGCCGGCCAGGCGACGGTGATCAGCCAGGTGGGCGTGCAGCTGTCGCTGGCGTTCGGCGTGGCGCTGGGCGGCGGCGTGCTGGAGGCCTCACACCTCATCACCGGTGGCGAAGGGATCAACCCAAGCCTGTTCGATTTCCACCTGGCGTTCTGGGTGGTGGGAACGGTGGCGCTGGTGTCGACGGCGATCTTCTGGCGGCTGCCCAAGCATGCGGGCCGGGACATTTCCGGGCATGGGGCGGAGGCGGCGCCGGGGGAGTAAGCGGCAGCCGTAAATGCACTGAGCCGGCGTTGTTCAACGGCCTTGAACGACGCGTTCAGCGAATGGTGGCGTTGGGCTTGATCAGGATCAAGCTGCGGGCGGGTTGGCAGGCGCAGCTTTTGCGCGTGCCCTTACCCCATACAGAGCCCCTGAAATGAGCGACATCACCGTTTTCGACACCAATCGCGACCACCTGGTCATCCCGCCGCTGAGCGGCTTTTACGAGCGCATTGCGCAGCCAATGGCCTGGAGCCTGTTCCGGCTCGCCATAGGCGGCATGCTGGTGATCGAGGGCTGGCCCAAGATCGTCGCGCCATTCGCACAGACCGGCTTCGTGGAGAGCCTGGGGTTCTTCCCCGGCTGGTTCTGGTCGCCGGCCTTGGCCGTGATGCAAGTCTTTGGCGGCTTGCTGATTGCGGCGGGTCTGTTCACACGCCCGGCGGCGCTGGCCAATGCCGTTATGCTGGCCATCACGCTGTGGTTCCACTGGGCGCACCCCTATGGCGACGCGCTGCTCACCCAGGCCGGTATCGACGCCCTGACGGCGCAGCCGGACCTGTTCACGCCCAATGGCATGAGCCGGATGGCTGACGGTGGCGCCAAGTTCCTGGCACAGGTGCAGGACAAGGCGATCCTCGCCTCGCTGTTCTGGACCGGCGGCGCCTTCCTGTTCGCTGCCTTCGGCGGCGGCTACCTGTCGGTCGACCAGTTCCTCAAGAAGCGGTTCTGATCCGCGAGACACGTGAAGACAGCAAGGGCTCTGCAGATGACCTCTGCGGGGCCCTTCTACGCTTCCGAACGCCCCTTGAACCCACGCGCGACGAGATAGGTCTCGGCCGAATCCTGCCGTGACGCCTTGGGTTTGGCGTGGATGGTGGTGGCGAAGTTCTGTTTGAGCATGGCGAGGAGCTCGTGCTCGGTGCCACCCTGGAAGACCTTGGCGATGAAGGTGCCGCCGGGGGCGAGGACTTCGACCGCGAAGTGGGCGGCGAGTTCGACAAGCGCGATGATGCGCAGGTGATCGGTGGCGCGGTGGCCGGTGGTGGGGGCGGCCATGTCGGACATCACCACGTCGGCCTTGTGGCCGCCGAGCGCGGCGATGAGGGCGGCAGGCGCATCCTCGTCGTTGAAATCCTTCTGGAGGAGGACGACGCCGTCGATGGGGTCCATTTCCAGATAGTCGATGCCGACCAAGAGCGGATTGGCATCGGTGGAGCCAATGATGGGCGCGACGACCTGGCACCACCCGCCGGGGGCGGCGCCAAGATCGACGACGCGCTGGCCCTTTTTGAAGATGTGGTAGCGCTCGTCGAGCTCCTGGATCTTGAAGGCGGCACGCGAACGGAAGCCTTCGGCGCGGGCGCGGGCGACGTAAGGGTCGTTGAGCTGGCGCTGGAGCCAAAGCGTCGAGCCGATCTTGCGCCCCTTGGCGGTCTTGACGCGGACCTTGAGATCCTTGGCGGAGCCCCGGCCGGCCCCCTGCCCTGTACCCTTGGCCATCAGCGTCCCCTTGGTTTGGCGCCGCGATCGGCATCGATAAGCGAGATCAGGATGCCCTCACGCAAGCCGCGATCGGCGACGCGGACGCGATCGGTGGGCCATTCGCGGCGGATGGCTTCGAAGATGGCGCAGCCGGGCAGGACGAGATCGGCCCGGTCGCGCCCGATGCAGGGGTGGCTGACGCGGCGGTCGTAATTCATGCCCATGAGGGCGCGCATGGTGTCGTCGATCTGCTGGCGATTGAGCCAGAGGCCGTCGACCTTCTGGCGCTCGTAGCGCTCGAGCCCGAGATGGAGGCCGGCGAGCGTGGTGACCGTGCCCGAGGTGCCGATGAGGTGAACTGGGTGCTCGGCGATCATCTGGCGGAGCTTTTCGCGGCCGCGGAACTGGCGCAGGTGCTCGGCGACGAAGGCGACCATGGCCTCGAAGCTCTCGGGCGTGACATCGACGCCGCCGAAGCGCTCGGCGATAGAGACGACACCGACCGGCAGCGACTGCCACGAGCGGATGGAGGCGGCCATGCGGCCCTGGCGGCGCGGGCGACCGCCGCGGAAGTCGAGCCAGGCCAGCTCGGAGGAGCCGCCGCCGATATCGAACATCAGCGCGCCCTGCGATTCTTCCTCGATGAGATCGGCGCAGCCGGTGACGGCGAGGGCCGCCTCGGTCTGGCGGTCGACGATTTCGAGGGCGAGGCCGAGCTCGCGCTCGACGCGGGCGATGAACTCGACGCCGTTCGAGGCGGCGCGGCAGGCTTCGGTGGCGATCAGCCGCATGCGGGCCGGCTGATGCTCGCGCAGCTTGTTGCGGCAGAGGCGCAGCGCCTCCATGGTGCGATCCATGGCGGCATCGGAGAGCCGGCCGGAGGCGGTGAGCCCCTCGCCGAGCCGGACGATGCGGGTGAAGCCATCGAGCACGCGAAAACTCTGCTCATGCGGGCGGGCGATGAGCAGGCGGCAATTGTTGGTGCCCAGATCGAGCGCCGCATAAAGCGGACCGCGCGCCCGCCTCGGCGCATGGGATGGGGGCGGATTCGTCCGCTGTTCCGTCACGCGTGAGCCGGATTGCCCCCCGGTTCCTGCGTTCGCCGGGGGCGCGTGGGCGCCCTGATCCGGACGGTGCCGCTCTGCCCCCCCAGGGCTTGAGTCGGCGGCGGACCGAGCGATGTCGGCCAACCTTATTCTCCGTTGCCGTGCGGTCGCAGCTGCCGGGATTTTACCGGGGCGCCCGAACACGGCCAGTTCAGTGTCGCCGATCACGCTAGAGGAACATCGTGGCCGACGCAACGGCAACGGCGGCGGTGGAGCGGAGGGCAGATCTGCGCAACGCGCGGGCGGGACGGCTCCGGCGGACGGCGAAACGGGGCCGTAGAATTAACGTCACACAAGGCGCGCGGAAGGTGTTGATCCTGCCGACGAATGCCGCTATTAGCCTCGCCGTCCCGCTGACCGGGCGCCGACCGAGGCGCCTCCCGATGTGTCGGCGGCGATCCAGGCGCAGCGCTTGGGGAATAGTTCAACGGTAGAACAGCGGACTCTGACTCCGTCAATCTTGGTTCGAATCCAGGTTCCCCAGCCAGCTTTTCTTCTTTGATCGAGACGGGTACGGCGTCGGCTGTGAACAGGGTGCGCCTGTCGCGATTGGATTCGCTGGTATCCGCGACTCGACGACCGCAAAGTCGGAAGGCGCCCGCCCCTACCTCCCTGTCATCGCCCGATACAGCCGCTTGATTTGCCCCGGCCCCAGGCGACGCTCGCCGATGTGGAGGGAGGCGCCGCGGAGGTGGACGGGGGCGGCTTGTTCCATGGCGAAGCGGAGGGCGTTGGCGACGGTGCGGAAGCGGCGCGGGCCCTGAGCGAGCGCGGTGGCGGCATCGCTGCCGAGGAACAGGTCCCCGGAGGCGGAAAGCAGAGTGGCAGACATTGGTGGATCTTTCATGCCGGGATTGCCCGGTCTTGTTCTACTGGCGCGCCGTATGTCGCGACCGGTCTTCAGCGGCGCTGCGTAGAGCATTTCACCGTTTCGTTGAAACGACGAAGCTGCTCAAGTGCCTGATTTGTCGCGCTTCCGAACCGGAAAAGCGTTGCCACTTTTCCTGGAGGCACTCCAGTGCGCGCCGGCTGGACTGCAATGGGATGGATGCGGCGCGCTAAAGATCAGCGGCGGCCGACGCGGATGCCGGCGAAGGCGGCTTCGCCGACGCTGACAGAGGGTTTCGGTGCCGTGCTCGGCGACAGGTCGGATTCCTCGACGACGCGCTCGTTACGCTCGCCTTCGGCCTGAATGCGGTAGAGCACCGGCCCCTTGTCGTGCGGCAGGCAGGAAATGACCTGACAGGTGCCGCCAAGCCGGTTGAGATAGTGGGACGCAGCCCGCAGTTCGAGCATCTGCCCGACGTGATAACGATGCTGCATGGTGGCTCCGTTCGCGCTTCGCCGTTCGAGGGGAACAGGCACGGCGCTGGCTGGTGTAAGGTGCTCGACTGGCCTGGCCGCAAGTTGGCGCCTGGCCGTGTCGCCGGGCCGATGCTGGATCGACCTGCAGGCGGTGCGGAGGCGGCGAGCCGCCCCCGAATTCTCGATCAGGCGAGCTGAACGTTGATGGCGGACTGACGCCCGTCACGGCCGTTCTCGAGGTCATAGGAGACCTTCTGGCCTTCGCCGAGACCCGAAATGCCGGCGCGCTCGAGCGCGGTGACGTGGATGAAGGCATCCTTGCCGCCGGTATCCGGGGTGATGAAGCCGAAGCCTTTGACGGAATTGTAGAATTTCACAGTGCCGGTGATCATGGCAATCTCTCCTATGGCCCGATGCAGGTGCAAACGAGCAGCTTCCCCTGCGCATCGTGCAACAGAGGTCTATCAACGTTCGCGAAGTCGGAGGGTTAGCCAAGCTCCCGGCGAGGCCGGCAGGATCAGTTCGCCATCTGGGGCAGAAACGTATTCCAGCAGTATCGCGGCTGTGCGTGGCGGAGTCAAGTTTTTCCTATCGAGCCGACAAATTCGAGAAATTTTTCGCTCCCGGCAGTGCGGTGGCGGGCGACTGCCGGGGCGTCAGCGGAGCAGGGATTTCACGGTGTCGACGAGGATCTCGGCACTGCCGGGGGCGAAGCGGCCGGGGGTGCCGTAGAAGCGGTGGGCTTCGTCGACCTCGTAGCCGCCGAAGGGGTATTCGGGCCGGGGCGGGATGTAGCCGGCGGTGTCGTCGGCATAGGCGAGGACGAAGGCGGTGCGGGTGCCGCAGGCGGCGCGGAGGGCGAGGCCGGTTTCGGAGAAGACTTCGCCGGGCAGCGCGGCGATGACGACATCGCCCCAATCCAGCACCGTGACGCGGCCCTGGGACTCGCCGGGCGGGATAGCGGCGTTGTCGCTGGCCCAGGCGACCCAGTAGGGCAGCAGCAGCGAACGGGGCGGCGGGACGCCGGCATCGAGCTCGGCCTGCCATTCGGCGGCGCGGACGCGGAGATCACCTTCGGGGCGATCGAGCGGCAGCGTCACTGTGGCGTTGCGGGCGGTGGGATTGGTGGTAACCGGGCGGAGCGGGGCGGCGAGCGCGGCCGCGGCGATGCGGCGACCGAGGCGCTCGGCATGGGCGAAGTCGCGGTTGAGCTGAGCCTCGGCGGTGAAGGAGGCGCTGGCGGCGTGGCCATCGTTGACGTCGCCGGCACAGCCATTGGCAAAAATCGCCACGGCCCCGGGATAGGCGCGTTCGATCTCGTCGCGGAGGGCCCAGGGAAAATCGGCCGACATCAGGCGGTTGTCTGCGCCGAGGACAACCGGGTGGCAGGCATAGGAGACGAGGACGGCGATGACGCGGCCGGTCTCATCGGTGATCTGGAGGACGGGCAGGCTGCGATCGAGCGGGCCTTCGGCATGGCGGCGGTTGCGGGCAATGTCGGGGTCGGCGCCCATGCCGGCTGAGAGGTGGCAGGGTTTGGAATTTTCGACCGCGGTGCGGATGGCAGCGACGCAGGCGTCTTCGAGCGCCACAAGAAATGCCGGATCGGCGGGAGCGCCGAGGCGGCCGGGCATGGAGACCGGCGCGGCGTGGGTGTGGGTGGCGGCGACGACGACATTGTCGGGCGGCAGGCCACAGCGCTGGCGGATGCGGGCGCTGGTTGCCTGATGGATGCCGATGACGTCGGCGACGACGATGGCCGTGTCCCCGACGACCAGCGCACGTGCGGTGAGCGAATCGTGCGTGCCGAGGGCGGGCTCGGTGCGGGCGGCGTAGCCGGCCAGCAGCAGACCCGGCCGCGGGGTGAAATCGACGGTGGCGGCCCCTGCCCTCACCAGACTCATCGACGCACCTCTCCCCGAACAACGCGGCCGCGATGATCAGCAGATCAGGCGGGGTGCCGCAATGGCGGAATGGGCCGGCTCAGCACTCGCAATAGATGCGGTAGAGCGTGGTCAGCAGCTCGCGCACTTCGGGCGAGGCGATGGAGTAGTAGATTTGCTGGCCGTCGCGGCGCGGCTTCACATAGCCCCAGGCGCGGAGCTTGGAGAGGTGCTGCGACAGGGGCGACTGGCCGAGCTGCACGCGCTCGCCCAGATCGGTGACGTTCATTTCCCGATCGAGCAGATTGCACAGGATCAGCAACCGCTTGGGGTTGGCCATGGCGGAAAGCAGCTGGGTCGCCACCTCGGCTTTGGCTTCGAGTTTCTCGATTTCCATCTTGATCATATTAGAAAGTTCTTATATACGAACATGCGTGTGACATTGTCTGCCCCTTCGTTCGCACAATCAAGGAGCTTTTCGATCGCGCCACCGACCGGCGCACCCGGCCGCATGGCCCAAGCCTGAACGCAGAGTGCGCGGAATTGCCCGCGTCACCCATTGCCCCGTCTCTCCATTTGCAAGGTTATCTCGTGACGACTGAGTTTACTCCAATCGCTGCCCTGATGGGCGGCTCGCTGATCGGCCTCGCGGCCGTGGCACTGATGGCCTTTCACGGCCGGATTGCCGGCATGACCGGTATTCTGAGCGGGCTGTTGCCGCCGGTCGCTTCGGACTGGGGCTGGCGCGCTGCTTTCATCACCGGGGCGATTGCCGCCCCTGCCCTGCTGCTGATGAGCGGCGGACTGGCTGCCGATTTCGTCAGCCCGGTGCCGACGCCGTGGCTGATCGTCGGCGGGTTGATCGTCGGGGTCGGCGCCTATTTCGGCTCGGGCTGCACGTCGGGCCATGGCGTGTGCGGCATTGCCCGCCTGTCGCCGCGCTCGATCGTCGCCACGGTCACTTTCATGAGCACGGCCGCGATCACCGTGTTTGTCATTCGTCACGTGCTCGGGGGCTTCTGATGCAGCGGATCGTTATTGCCGGGCTCATTGGCCTGATGTTTGGCGCCGGTATTGCCATTTCCGGAATGGGCAACCCGGCCAAGGTGCTGAATTTCTTCGACTTTGCCGGAACCTGGGACCCCTCGATGCTGGTGGTCATGGGCTCGGCGCTGGTCGTGACGGCCATTGGCTATCGCCTGGTGCTGCGTCGAGCGAAGCCGGTTTGCGAGGCGAAGTTCCACCTGCCAACCAATCGCAAACTCGACGTGCCGCTGGTGGCCGGGTCGGCGGTGTTCGGCATCGGCTGGGGGATCTCCGGCTTCTGCCCGGGTGGCGCCGTGCCGGCGCTGGGCCTCGGCGAGCCGTCGGCCTGGATTTTCGTCGGTTCAATGCTTGCCGGCATCGCCGCAGCCCGCACCGTGCGCGTCGCCCTAGAGGCGCGCGCTTCTCAAAACGCCTGACAGGAAAAGGAGCTAGAAATGAGCACGCTTCCCTTCGCCACCGATCTCTCGGTCCAGCCGGAGGTTACGGCGTTCTTCGACGCGCCGACCAACACCATCAGCTATGTGGTCAAGGACCCGGAGTCGAACGCCTGCGCGGTGATCGACAGCGTCATGGACATCGACTACGCGGCCGGCCGGATCACCTACGACGGCGCCGACAAGATCATCCAGTATATCGAGGAGCACCAGCTCAAGCTCGAGTGGCTAATCGAGACGCATGTCCATGCCGATCACTTGTCCGCGGCGCCCTATATCCAGTCGAAGCTCGGTGGGAAGCTCGGGATCGGCGAGAACATCACGATCGTCCAGGACACGTTCGGCAAGGTGTTCAACGAAGGCACCGAGTTCCAGCGCGACGGCAGCCAGTTCGACCGGCTGTTCAAGGATGGCGACAGTTACCAGATCGGCAGCCTCACCGCCTATGCGATGCACACCCCGGGCCATACGCCGGCCTGCATGACGCATGTGATCGGCGATGCGGCGTTTGTCGGCGATACGCTGTTCATGCCCGATGGCGGTTCGGCCCGCGCCGACTTCCCCGGCGGCGATGCGCGGACGCTCTATCGCTCGATCCAGCGGGTGCTGTCCCTGCCGCGCGAGACGCGCCTGTTCATGTGCCACGACTACGGCCCGAACGGTCGCGACATCCAGTGGGAGACCACGGTGGGCGACGAGATCGACCACAACATCCATGTCGGCAAGGGCACGGACGAGGACACGTTCGTGAAGATGCGCGAGGCGCGCGACGCGACGCTCGCCATGCCCCGGCTGATCATTCCGTCGCTGCAGGTCAACATGCGCGCCGGCAAACTGCCGCCCAAGGACGAGAGCGGCAAGACCTTCCTCAAAGTGCCCGTGAACGGACTTTGACCCATGTTCAATTTCCTCAAGCCCAAAGGTGACAAAATGAATGCCCGCAAGATCGACGACAATTTCTCGGTGACCGGCCAGATCACGCCCGAGCAGGTGAAGGCGGTGGCCGCCGCCGGCTTCAAGGGGATCGTCTGCGCCCGGCCCGACAACGAAGAGTATGGCCAGCCGAGCTTCGACGCAGTGGCCAAGGCTGCGGAAGCCGAAGGGCTGCAGATCGTCCACATTCCGGTCTCCGGCATGCTGGGCGAAGGCCAGATCATCCGCTTCCATGACGCCTGGGAAAAGATGCCGAAGCCGATCCTCGGCTATTGCCGCTCGGGCGCGCGTGCCGGCAGCCTCTACGCGACGCTGAACCGCTAGTCGGCTCGCCTCCCTCGCTCCCCGGCAGGTTTCGCCCTGCCGGGGTTCGCTTACCCAAGAGCCAGCGCCGACATGGCGCAACCGGACCAATGAACATCAAGAGCTATCTTCCCATCCTCGACTGGGGTCGCCGCTACAACCGGCAGACGTTGACCAGCGACCTCATCGCCGCGGTGATCGTCACGATCATGCTGATCCCGCAATCGCTGGCCTATGCGCTGTTGGCCGGGTTGCCGCCTGAGGTGGGTCTCTACGCTTCCGTGCTGCCGCTGGTCGCCTATGCGGTGTTCGGCACCTCGACGGCGCTGGCGGTGGGCCCGGTGGCGGTGGTGTCGCTGATGACGGCAACGGCGGTCGGGCGGATCGCTGCCGAGGGCTCGGTGGACTATGCCAGTGCGGCGATCGTGCTGGCGGCGCTGAGCGGCATCATCCTGCTGCTGCTGGGGCTGTTCAGGCTGGGGTTCATTGCGAATTTCCTGTCGCACCCGGTGATCTCGGGCTTCATCACGGCGTCGGGCATCATCATTGCCTTCGGCCAGGTCGGCGGACTGCTCGGCATCAAGACCGAGGGCCATGCCCTGCCCGAGCTGGTGATGTCGATCATCGACAATATCGGGAAGATCAACGGCTACACCGTGGCGGTGGGCGCGGTGGCGCTGGCGCTGCTCTTGTGGATCCGGCTCGACCTGAAGAACTGGCTGAGGCGCTTCGGCGTGCCCAAGGGGGTGGCGGCGATCATCGTGCGCGCCGGCCCGGTTCTGGTGGTGTTCCTCACCATGGCGTGGTCCGTGCTGATGGACCTCGGCAGCAAGGGCGTGGCCCTGGTGGGCCAGGTGCCGCAGGGTCTGCCGATGCTGTCGCTGCCGAATTTCTCGCTGGAAACGGTGGAGGCGCTGCTGGTGCCGGCGCTGATCATCTCGATCGTCGGCTTCGTCGAATCCATCTCGGTGGCGCAGACGCTGGCGGCCAAGCGCCGCGAACGGATCGTGCCGAACCAGGAATTGATCGGGCTGGGTGCGGCCAATCTCGCGGCGGCCGTCGGTGGCGGCTATCCGGTGACGGGTGGCTTTGCGCGCAGCGTGGTGAATTTCGATGCGGGCGCGGCAACGCCGGCAGCCGGGGCGTTCACCGCCATTGGCATTGCAGGGGCGACGCTGCTCTTGACGCCGTTCCTCGCCGTGTTGCCGAAGGCGACGCTGGCGGCGACGATCGTCCTCGCGGTGCTGACGCTGGTTGATTTCTCGATCCTCAAGCGCGCGTGGACCTATTCGAAGGCGGACTTCGCGGCCGTGGCGATCACGCTGGGCGGTACGCTGCTGCTCGGTGTCGAAACCGGCATTGCGCTGGGTGTCGGGGCGTCGATCCTGATCTTTCTTTATCGCTCATCGAACCCGCATGCCGCCGTCGTCGGCCAGGTGCCGGGGACCGAGCATTATCGCAACGTCAAGCGGCACAAGGTGGAGACATTGCCGGGCGTGTTGTCGATCCGGATCGACGAGAGCCTCTATTTCGCCAATGCGCGCTATCTCGAGGATCTGGTCACCGACCAGGTGGCGGCCAATCCCGGGCTGACCGACGTGGTGCTGATGTGTTCGGCGGTGAACGCCATCGACATGTCGGCGCTCGAGAGCCTCGAGGCGATCCGGCATCACCTCGGCGACATGGGCGTGCGGCTGCACCTGTCCGAGGTCAAGGGGCCCGTGATGGACCGGCTGCAGGCGACCGACTTCATCCGCCAATTGAGCGGCAAAGTCTATCTCAGCCAGCACCAGGCGATGACTGCGATCCGCCAGTCGCGGGCACCCACAAAGACTGATTCAGATCAAGTCGAGGACGCGCGCGCTGCGCTAACCTGGCAGATATAGAGGAGGACAACATGGCACACGTCGTCGTACTGGGCGCCGGACTTGGCGGCACCATCATGGCCTATGAATTGCGCGACCTGCTGGGCCGCGAGCACAAGGTGTCTGTGGTCAACAAGGGGACGCGTTATAGCTTCGTGCCCTCGAACCCGTGGGTGGCGGTCGGCTGGCGGGACCGCGATGCGGTGGAGGTGGAACTGGGGCCGGTGTTCGAGAAACGCGGCATCGGCTTTCATCCGCAGGGAGCAAAGCGGCTGCATCCCGCCGAGAAGCGGATCGAGCTCAACGATGGCGCGGACCTGGCCTATGATTATCTGGTGATCGCCACGGGCCCGGAACTCGCGTTCGACGAGATCGAGGGGTTCGGGCCGGCGGCAACAACGCAGTCGGTCTGCCATATCGACCACGCGCTGGGGGCGAAGGGTGCCTTCGAGCAGCTGGTGGCCAATCCGGGCCCGGTGATCGTCGGGGCGGTGCAAGGCGCGTCCTGCTTCGGGCCGGCCTATGAGTTCGTGTTCATCCTCGACAAGGCGCTGCGCGACGCAAAGGTGCGCGACCGGGTGCCGATGACGTTCGTCACGTCAGAACCCTATATCGGCCATCTCGGGCTCGATGGGGTGGGCGATACCAAGGGGCTGCTCGAGAGCGAGTTGCGCCAGCACCACATCAAGTGGATCACCAATGCCAAGGTGGACAAATTCACCGACGGCGTGGCGCATGTCAGCGAGATTGCCGAGGACGGCACGGTCAAGCAGGCGCATGAGGTGCCGTTCGTCTATACGATGATGCTGCCGGCATTCCGCGGGGTCGAGGCGGTGCGCGGCATCGAGGGGCTGACCAACCCGCGCGGCTTCATCCTTGCAGACAAGCACCAGCGTAACCCCGCCTTCCCCGACGTGTTCTCGGTGGGCGTGTGCGTGGCGATCCCGCCGGTGGGGAAGACCCCGGTGCCGGTGGGTGTGCCCAAGACCGGCTTCATGATCGAATCCATGGTGACGGCGACGGCGCAGAACATCGCCAGCCTCATTGCCGGAAAGGCGCCGACGGCGGTGCCGACCTGGAATGCGGTGTGCCTTGCCGATTTCGGCGATGGAGGCGTGGCGTTCGTCGCGCAGCCGCAGATCCCGCCGCGCAACGTCAACTGGTCCGGCTCGGGCCTCTGGGTGCACGCCGCCAAGGTGGGGTTCGAGAAGTATTTCATCCACAAGATCAAATCCGGCGTGTCGGAACCGTTCTACGAGAAGCTGGCCTTGCAGATGCTGGGCATCGACAAGCTGAAAGCGGTGACCCAGGACGCGTCGGCCAAGTAAATGGAGCAAGCCATGCAACATGTGGTGTGTACCAGCTGCAGTGCCGTGAACCGGATCGATGCCGGGCAGAACGGGGCGGCGGGCAAGTGCGGCAAGTGCGGTGAGCCGCTGTTTTCCGGTCAGCCGGCGGACCTGCCGGCCGCGGGGCTGGAGAAGCAGATCGCGCGCTCGGATATCCCGGTGCTGGTGGATGTGTGGGCGCCCTGGTGCGGCCCGTGCCGGGTGATGGGGCCGCAGTTTGCGGCGGCGGCCCAACAGGCCGAGCCGGAGATGCGCTTCGTAAAGCTCAACTCCGATGAGAACCAGGAACTGTCCGGACGGCTCGGCATCCGCGGGATTCCGACCATGATCCTGTTCAAGGGCGGCCGGGAAGCCGGGCGGGTATCGGGCGCGATGTCGAGCAACGACATTCTCGCCTGGGCACGACAGACGGTGGGGCGCTGAGGCGCTACTCTGCCGCCTCGGCGGCGGCGAAGTCGCCGATGTTTCCGGGCCGGCCGATGCTTTCGTAGCGGAAGCCAGCGGCTTCGATGTCGCGGCGGCGGTAGACATTGCGCAGATCGACCAGCGCGGCGTCGTGCATCAGCGACTTCAGGCGGCGGAAGTCGAGCGAACGGAACTGGTTCCACTCGGTGACGAGCACCAGGCAATCGGCACCTTCGGCGGCGGCATAGGCGTCGTCGCAGAAGGTGACGTCGCGCAGCATCGGCTTGGCCATGTCCATGCCCTCGGGATCATAGGCGCGGATGATGGCGCCGGCATCCTGCAGCGACTGGATGATGGCCAGCGAGGGTGCATCGCGCATGTCGTCGGTGTTGGGCTTGAAGGTGAGGCCGAGGATGGCCACGGTCTTGCCGCGCACTTCGCCGCCACAGGCATTGATCACCTTGCGGCCCATGGCGCGCTTGCGCTGATCGTTGACAGCGATGGTGGTTTCGACAAGGCGCAGCGGCGCTTCGTAATCCTGCCCGGTCTTGGCGAGGGCCAGGGTATCCTTGGGGAAGCAGGAGCCGCCGAAGCCGGGGCCGGCATTGAGGAATTTCGAGCCGATCCGGTTGTCCATGCCGATGCCGCGAGCGACGTCCTGCACATTGCCGCCGGTGCGGTCGCAGAGGTCCGAGATCTCGTTGATGAAGGTGATCTTCATGGCGAGGAAGGCGTTCGCGGCGTACTTGATCAGCTCGGCGGTGCGGCGGTTGGTGAAGAATAGCGGCCCCTGATTGAGATAGAGCGGACGATAGACCTCGGTCATCGGCCCACGGGCGCGCTCGTCCTCGATGCCGATGACGATGCGATCGGGCAGCTTGAAATCGTGGATCGCGGCGCCTTCGCGGAGGAACTCGGGGTTGGAGGCGACGACGAAATCGGCCGTCGGATTGACCTCGCGGACAATGCGCTCGATCTCGTCGCCGGTGCCGACCGGTACGGTGGACTTGGTGACGATGACGGTGAAGCCGGTGATGGCGCGCGCAACAGCAGCGGCAGCAGCATAGACATAGCTGAGGTCCGCATGACCGTCATTGCCACGCGCCGGGGTGCCGACGGCGAGGAAGACGATCTCTGCGTCGCTGACGGCGCTGGGCAAATCGGTGGTGAAGAGCAGGCGGCCGGCGGCGGCATTGTCGACGACCAGCTGATCGAGTCCGGGCTCGAAAATGGGCATGACGCCCCGCTGCAGCCCGTCGATCTTGTCCTGATTGAGATCGACGCAGGTGACCGTGTGACCGAAGTCGGCGAAGCAGGCGCCCGAGACGAGCCCGACATAGCCTGAACCGATGATGGCGATTTTCAAAGCGCGCACACTCCAAACAGTGGACCCGGGTGCCCCGACCCAGAGACGTGAACTAGCATAGCCGTGTTGCTTCGGGCTTTCCTATTAAGGGACAATCCTGGCCCCGCACACACGAAAATTGCGCATGATGCCCCTGCCCCGAGGCGGCGGCCGGCGCGACACTTATCCCCGCGCGCGCAGCATGACCGACAATGCCAGCCGAACATCTGGAACGGGAGACAACATGGCCAGCGCGGCAATTACCTTCTGCACAGCGGGCAACAGATCGGTCGAAGGCGGGACGATGGCCGTGCCGCGCATGGCCGGCGCGACAAGTGAGATCGTTGCGGTGAGCGGCACTTCGCAGGCTAGCGTTGCGGCCAATCCACACCCCGGACGGACCGGGTTCGTGTCGATCAGCGCGATCGATGGCGCACTGTGGGCCACGGCGGGTGTCGCTCCGGTAGCGGTTGCGGGCGAGAACGGCTTTGCCGTGCTGGCCGGACAGACGCGGGACTTTGCGGTGGAGCCCGGCGACAAGATTGCGGTGATCGCACTGTGAGGGGCCTGAACCTGGGGCTCGGGTTTGCGTCGGAGCGGCCGCCGGCGGCGCGGCGCATCGCCGGCAACAATATCGCCTATGCGATCGGCGACAGCCGCACGCGCGCCACGGCGAGTCCTGCCGGCGGCTATAACCAGCGCTATCCGCTGACGGTTGCGCGACAGCTCTGCGCCGGTCAACTGGATCTGCCCTATCCCAACATCCAGGGCGTGGGCGGGTACACCACGCAGCAGGTCTACGACAATCTGTTCGCTGCGGCGCTGGCCAGCGCGGCCGACACCCTGATCGTGCTGGCGGGCACCAATGCGCTCGGCGCCAGCCCGGCGGCGAATGCAGCAATCCTCTCGGACATGGCGACCGAGTGGACGGAGAGTTCGCCGACACGCGTGATCCATATTCTCGACGAGGCGCCGTGGGGCGGCACGGATGGCGACGAGGCGGGGCACCAGGCGCTGCGGGACGCGATCCGCGCGCTGGCGAACCCGGCGGGCGGGGTCTATGTCGTCGGGTCCTGGCAGGCGATAACAGGCGGCAATGACGGAATCACGCCGCTGGCCGACAGCTATCGCGACAACCTGCATTTCGCGATCCCGGGCTCCATCCGGGTCGGGCGGGCGCTGGCGGAATCGCTGCTCGCGGCCCTGCCCGAGCGTGACTTCCACGGGCAGGCGACAGCGCTGGCCCAGAGTTTCAGCCTCGGCACCCTCGCTGCCAACGACATGGCGAGCAATACAGGGATCACGGCGGGCACGGTTGCGACGAGCATGGTGACCCATGAGGGTGAGACTTGGTTGCAGGTGCAGCTGGCGGGAGTGCTTGGCGCGGTCAACCTCTATCGCAGTTCGAACGCCATTCCCATCGGATGGGTGGCGGGGACCACACTGTTCGAGAGCAATATCGATTTCATCCTGCTGGCGGGACACGCGAACCTGCGGCGGCTCGGACTTTACGGCATGAAGCAGAGCGGCGCGCCGAACCCGCATTACAGCACCGGAGTCGGGGTTGGTGATGGCGAGCATGGCGGCAGCGCCGACGATGCCATCGATCTCAGCTATCCCGACGGGGCGGAGGTGCGGGGGACGCTGTGGACGCCGCGACTGCGCCTTGCGGCCGATGCCACGCAGCTCAGGCCGTGGTGGGTAACGATGGCGTCGCGAACATCGCTATCGGCAAGCGCAACGCTGCTGCTGCGGCGGCCGCAATGCCGGGTGGTGAGCTAGGGTCGACCCAGGATGCGCCGGTAGATCGCCATGTAGGCGGCGGCGCTGGCCGCGATGGAGAAGCGGGCGATGACGTCGGCCCGGGAGCGCTGCCGGGCATCGTCGTAGGCGGCAGCGCTCTCGAGCAGGCCGAGCACGCCGCCGGCGATCCGTTGCGGCGACTCGATATCGACGAGGCGGCTGACACCATCGGCGCAAACGAAATCTACTGCGCCGGAGCGTGCTCCGGCCACCACCGGCACGCCGCGGGCCTTGGCTTCGGCGAGGATGACCCCAAAGGTTTCGAGCCGCGAGGGATGCACCAGCACCGTGGCGCGCTCGTCGAGGAACTGCATGAGCTCGGTATGAGGGGTGTTGCCATGCGCATGGACGCCGGGCGCATCGGCGGCGAACTTGGCATCGAGGCCGGGGCCGAAGAGGTGGAGTTGCGCTTCGGGCCAGCGCTGGCGGATGAGCGGGAACGCCAGCAGGCTGGCGCGGACATTCTTGATCGGGCCGGCGTCGCCAACGGTGACGATGATGGGCCGGGCGATGTCGGCTTCCGCGCGTGGAACAAGGTCGGGCGGGATCTCGATGCCGTTGGGGACGAGATCGACCCTGCGGAAATAGCCGTAGAACGGCGCCCTGCCCGCGGTGAACGCGGATATGGCGCTGAGGTGTTTCACCCGCCACAGGGTGCGGTAGATCATCATTAGCCGCATCAGCCGATAGGCATTGCGGAAGTGCAGAAGATTGTCCCAGCCAAGATCGTGCATGGTGACGAGGTGCGGGTAGCGCGAACGAACCGCTGCCTCGGCGAATTCGTAGGTCCAGTGCGCGTGGACGATGTCGGGGGCGAGCGTCCGTATGGCGGCGGTGAGATGGCGGATCTCTGCCTCGAACAGATCCATGGCGCGAACGCGGGCACGGTAGTCCGGCGGGCCGCGCAGCGGGCAGTAGGTGATGCTGAACCCGGCTTCGGCCATGGCGAGCGGCTGGCGCAGCGCGGTGTCGGTGGTGACAATATGCACGTCGACCCCTGCCGAGCGCAGCGCAGCGGCCAGAGGCTCGACCGGGCTGCGGGCCATGCCGGGTGGCGCGCCGCTGAGGCGCAGCCCTAGGGAGGTCCGCAGCGACGAGGTCAGGACCGGACCGGCAAGCACAACCCGCATGGGGCGTTCCATATTGCGGTTCGAACAATCTTTTCGGCAAGCAAAGTGATGGCAAGCAAAGTGCCATCAATGCCGACAGTCGGAAGCCAGACCTAAACTTAGCGTTTTCGGCAAGACTTGCACGTTCGCCGGTATCGCGCCAAGTATCGTTGGCTGAGATGAGCGGGACGGCCCGTCGATATGCAGCAGCAGAAGCCTATTGGCCGAGGTCTCCAGTTCACCGTCGCGGGAACGGTGATTGCGGTATCGGTGCAGGCCTTGATCACGGTCGTGCTGCTGCGGCTGCTCGCGCCATCCGACTATGCGCACTATGCCATCGCCGTGCTGGTCGCGGCGTTCTCGACACAGGCCGCCGTGTCGGTGCTGGAGCGGGCGGCGATGCTGTTGCCCGATGATGACGGGCTCAGGGGGGCGGGCCTTGCTGTCGGGCTGGCGGTGCTGGGTTGTGCAGGCCTGGCGCTCGCGGTCGTGGTCGTGATCTCAGGCCTCGGTGTCATGGCAGTGCCGGTCGGGATCGTCGCGACACTTCTTGCCGCGCAGGTGGTCGTGGGGTTCGCGGTGGTGCCTCGCGCCCTGTTGCGCCGCAGGATGCGGTATGGCCCGATCGTCGGCTCGGAAGTCGCCGCGCAAGTCGTAGGACCGGGGTTGACCACCGTTCTGCTCGCGCATGCCGGTTTTGGCGCCTCTGCCATCGTCATCGGGAGCCTCGCAGGTGCGGCCATAACGCTGGCGCTCATGATCGTCTCAGCCGGGCGGGAGGCGTATTGGCCGGTGCGCCTCACCGGTCTCCGGCCGCTCGCTACGCGTGCGGGACGCGTGCTCGAGACGAGCCTCGTCGAGACCAGCATTCTGCAGATCCCGGTGATTGTCGTGTCGCTGCTGGGTGCGACGGCACTGGGATTGTTCAACCGGGCGATGAACCTCGTGCAACTGCCGGTGCAGATGGTGGCTTCGGCGATCAGCCGGGTGCTGGTCGCTGAGCTGGTGCGCGTTGCCTCCGACCTGGACCGGTTTCGCGACAGCGCCCGGCGGATGATTGTGCTGGCCAGTGCCACACTGTTTCCGGTCTGTGCGGGCATTGCAGGGGCGTCGCATGAGTTTGCGGCGGTGGTGATGGGGCCAAGATGGCTCGCCGCGGCACCCGCCCTGCCCTTCTTCGCCGTGACTGCGGCGGCGATGCTGGTGGCCGGATTGCTGGGCCTGATTGCCGACACGACGGGGCAGCTCCGGGCGAAGTCCCGGCTCTTGCTGGGTTCGGCGGCAATCCTCGCTGCCAGCGCCCTCGCGGCGCTGCCGCTGGGCCTCGTGGGCGTGGCCGCGGCCCTGATGCTGGCCAATCTGGTGCAGGTCGCGCTGCTGCTCGTGTTCGTGAGCCGACGGACCGGGACGGATGTGCGGCGAATGCTTGAATGGTTTGGGCCGGGGGTGGTGGCGAGCGGGATCTGCTTTGTCTGGTCGCGGCTGGTCTCCGGGATGCTGCCTGGGTTGGAGCTGGCGGCGCTGGGCGTTCAGGTTATTGGCTGCGGGCTCGCCGTCGCCGCCTATTACCTGATCGGGCAGCGCGCGATGGTGCGCGAACTCGTCGGTCTGCTGCGCGGCTGAGCGGTGCGGGAACGCCGCTGTCAGCCCCAAGGCTGAAGCGCCGGCTCCCGGGCGGGGCGGCCAGCAACCAGGGCGATGAGGATCAGGATCGTGTGCTCGTCGCGCAACTCATAGCTGTAGCCGAAGAGGCCGAAGGCGGCGAGGAGAGCGAGCGGGATGGCACCGCCGAAAGATGCCCAGTTTGCGCGAGGGCCGAACGCGCAACGCAGCCCACGCAGGGCGATGGTGCCGAGCAGCGCGGCATAGAGCGCGAGGCCGATCGCGCCCATGAAGACAAGTGCACCAAAATACATCGAGTGGATCGACACGCCCCAGCGATATCCGTCGCCGCGCGGGATGATAATGGTGGGCAGAGCATTGTTTCTGAGCCCGAGCAGCTGATCGAACAGCGACCAGTGGGCATAGTCGCGCAGCAGTCCGTTCCAGATCAGGCGGCGGAACGCGAATGTCGACGAGCGCCGCAGGAAATTGTGCTGGAGGTAGTCGGGCACGGGGCCGAGCGTGAAGCGGCCAAAGGCGCCGTTCACGGCGAGCCAGAGGATGAACCCGGCGAGGGCCAGCACGGCCACCATGAGAATTCGGCCGCCGCGGTTGGGCGACGGATGCAGGGCCGTGACGATGGCGGCACCGGCCAGGCTGGCGATGATGGCGGTGGCCTGGGCGGTCAGCAGCAACGCGACCAGCAGAACCGGGATGGCGAGGCTGGCGATGCGGCCAAACCGGTCGCGAAGCGCCTCGATGGCCCGGGAGATGGCGAGGACCAGGCCGGTGCCGACGAGCAGCGCGCCGTCGGCGGTCAGCGGACGACCGCCGTCATTGATGCTGGCCAGCGGTTCGGCACGGCCTCTGAGAAAGAGCTGCGGACCGAGAAGCATCCGCATTGCGACCAGCGCGCAGAGGAGGAGCGCGGTGACGATGAGGGCATCGCGGAGCTGCCGGAGCAAGGTCTCGTCGCGCGGAACGAAGGCCGCAATCAGCAAGTAGAGAGCGAAGGCGCCCTGGATGCGAAACGAGCGGAGGCCCGACGGCAGGTCGTGGACCATGCCCCGCGCCAGGTTGATGAAAATGATGGCAGCGATGCCGAGCAGAAGCACGGTCGCAATGTCGGGGTAGAGCGGGCGCCGGCGCGCGAGTTGCAGCAGCGTCGCGGCCTGCAGGATGAGCACCGGCTCGACGATCGTCAGGTTGTACGAACCGATGAAGGCGATGGTGTCACTGCCGACCACCTCCTTGAAGAGGGCAGTCAGCAGCGAGGCCCACACGGTATAGACCAGCAGGCGCAGATCGAGATCTACCGTTCGAGTGCGAACGAGGAAGCTCAACGGCGCGCGGCGCCCGTGTTGCAGTCCATCAGTGACCACAGAAGCTCTCTCGCCGGCGCTAGTGCCATCTTGAAACTATACACCCGACAATACATGCACACTTGGCAATTTCATCAAATATCGCGCAGAGTACGCTGGTAAAGATGCTTGAGCACGGGGACTGAACTGCCTTCCGGGGCGAACTCAGCCCACTGCCGGAGAAATCCGCTTGCTGAAGGCCGTAAAGACCGTGCTGCTTCGCTGGCTGGCCGTCCGTGGCGGGGTTCGGCTCGGGCGGAATGTTCATGTCGGGCCGGGCAGCCTCTTGTGGGCGTCCCGGCAACTGGTGATCGGCGACAACACCTATATCGGCAGGCACTGCACGGTGCAGGTGAATGGCCGCATCGGGCGCGGCGTGCTGATTGCCAACAATGTCGGAATTGTCGGCCGGATCGACCACGAATACCGGCTCCCCGGCGTGATGATCCGCGACGGAGTCTGGGTGGGCAGCGACCCCGCCAGAGCGAACCTGCCCGAAAATGCGGTCGAGATCGGCGACGACGTCTGGATTGGCTTTGGCAGCGTGGTGCTGTCGGGGGTGCGGATCGGCGATGGTGCCATTGTCGCGGCGGGGTCGGTGGTGACGCGCGATGTCGCCGCATTCGCCATTGTCGCGGGCGTTCCGGCGCGGGTGGTGCGTCAGAGGTTCGACGGCGATCCGGCCGCGATAGCGGCGCATCGGGCTGCGATTGCGGTCAGATATGGCCAAGGCCAGGACGAGGGATGACCCGCGCCCGGGTGGTCTATGCGTTTCCGACGTCGCATCGCTTTCGCGTGCCCTTCCACGAGCAGTTGCGGGCCGAACTGGCGGCGTGGGATATCGGCTACGACTACCTGTTCGATCCGGATGACGAAAATGACGGCAGGGGCGACACCCAGGCGATCGATTGGGCGACGCCGGTCAGGCAAACCGATATTCGCCTGGGGCGGCAGACACTGAAGCTGCAGCATGCCTGGAGAGCCGCGGCGGGCGCGGACCTGTTGATCCTGCAGCAGCAGAACAACCTGCTGTTCAACTATCCGGCGCAGCTCGGCCTCGTGCCGGGGGTGAAAAAGGTGGCGCTGTTCGGCCATGGCCGGAACTTTCAGGCCGAGAGACCCGATGCCCTGCGCGAGCGGTTCAAGCGCCACTGGGCCAGGAAGGCGGACTGGTGGTTCTGCTATACGGAGCGCTCGGCCGACGTGGTGGCCGGCCATGGCTTTCCGCGCGAGCGGATCACGGTGTTCAACAATGCCATCGACACTTCGGCGATCGGTCGCGAGCTGGCGGCCATTGATCCGGTCGAGCAGGAGCAGTTGCGTCAGCAGCTGTTCGGCGGCAGCCGCATGGTCGGGCTCCATCTCGGCGGGCTCTACCGGGAGAAGCGGATTGAGTTCCTGCTGGCCGCCGCTGCAGCCGTGCGGCGGCAGGTGCCCGACTTTCGGTTGCTGGTGATCGGCGGCGGACCGCAGGCGGACTTGGTCAGGGTAGCTGCCGCCCGGCACGACTGGATCCACTATGCCGGCCCGAAGTTCGGGGCGCACAAGTCGCAGCTGGCGAGCCTCGCACGCGTGCAGTTGATGCCGGGGCTGGTGGGGCTCGGCATCCTCGACGCGTTTGCCTATGGCACGCCGCTGGTGACAACGAACGTGCCGTTTCACAGCCCGGAAATCGCCTATCTGGAGAACGGGAAGAACGGCGTAGTGGTGGACGATCCGGAGGATGTCGCAGGCTACGCCGCGGCAGTTGTTCGGGTGCTCACCGACGACGCGCGTCGCGCCGCACTGCAGGCCGGCGCCAAGGCGGCGCTAAGCGCATATTCGATGGAGAACATGGTCCGGCGCTTTGCGGATGGCGTGGTTGCGACGCTGGCGGCCGGCCGCCGGTGACGCTTCCTTCATAGAGTCGGTTTCTGGCCGGAAGTCTCTGAGGCGACTGCATTTCTCCGGTTGCTCCTCGAAAGACCGAAGACGTCGCGCCACAGTGCTTTGCCATAGATCGCTGCCGCAATCCCAAGCCCGACAGGGCCGGCATGGCGCCAACCGAACACTAGCAAGGGCCGGAGGGGAAGTCCGAGTGGCGCGTTGAGCAGGCGCCAGCGTTCGAGGATGCTCCGACCCGCGCGGCCACGGCGGCGCTGCCGATCGCTGGCCGCGCAGGTGCCAACAGGCGCCGGTGCGACCCACAGCCGGGCGCCGGCAGCGCGCGCCCGATAGCCATAGTCGATGTCACCGAGCTGGTGGACAAAGACCGGATCGATGGTCCCGATCCGAGCGACCAGCGCGGCGGGCACCAGGACGCAATTGCCGTTCATGGTGTCGCATGGCGCCAGGCGGCGTCCGTCGGGGGCGCAACGGCGGAGCTTGAATGGATTGAGCGCCGAGGTTCGGCGGAAGCCCGAATAGGTAATGTTGCCGGTGGCAGGATCGGTGGTGGCGCCAACGATGACGTTGGGGACCTGCGAAGCGGCGTTGGCCACTCCCCAGGCATCAAGCAGCGTCCGAAGCCCTTCCGGCGCAAGCACGACGTCGTCATTGAGCAGCAACAGAGCATCGAAGGGTTGCCAGCGTGCGATCTGCATGGCGGCGTGCATGCCGCCGCCCCAGTAGAGCTGGCCACTGCCGGCAACGATCTCGACCCTGGGATAACGCCCGCGGACGGCTTCGGCGGTGCCGTCGGTGCTGCCATCGTCGAGCAGGATCACCGATAGCCGAAGGCCGGGCGCCTGCTGGGGAAACAGGCTGGACAGGCAGCGTAGCGTGGTCTCGCGCCGGTTGTGACAGGCGATGGTGACCGCCAGGGTCAGCGTCGCCCTGCCAGAGGCCGCACGTCTGGCGCTGGTCTCAACGTAGTTCATTCGAGCGCCTCTCCATGCGGGCTCCGAGGAGACCCCGGGTTGCCGTGACGACCACATAGATCAGTGAGCGCAGGTAGCGACGGGCCCGCCGCCTGGGCTGAAGGAGGAGCGTGTAGAGCCACTCAAGACCGATTGCCCGGATGATCCCTGGTGCCCACGGCACCGCGCCGGAGTGATAGTTGAAGGCCGCACCAACACCGATCATCCATGGAACGGACAGGCGCTGCACCTCGTCGGCGATCCAGCGTTCCTGCTTGGGCAGTCCCAGCCCCACCCAGACGATGTCGGGCCGCGCATCGATGATCAGGCGTTCGGCCGCGGTCCGCTCCTCGGCTGTCAGGCTGCGAAAAGGCGGTGAGTAGGCACCGCAAACTTCAATGCCGGGGAAATGCTGCGTCAAGCGACGCCCGAGTTCGGCCGGAACGCCAGGTGCGCCGCCATAGAAGAAGTGGCGCCAGCCGCGCGAAACGCCATATTCGGCGGCCAGTAGCATCAGGGCCGGGCCGGTGATCCGGGGCACGCTGGCGCCCCAGGCCGAACCGGCAAGGCGTACACCGACCCCGTCGCAAATGTTGAAATCGGCGCCGCGAATGAAGGCGCCGTGCGCCGGGTCGCGCTGCCCGTGATACATCGACTCCGTATTGGCGACACAGACATAGTGGCCGGCCTCGCCAGCTTCGATGGCGCGGGCCAGTTCCGCCAGCAGCGCTTCGGCTGGAACGCAGGAAACCGGCAGTCCGTCGATCTGCGCAGTCTGAAATCTGGACGTCGAGGTGTTGCCTGGGCCCACAATACATACACTCCGTGGCATGCACTGAACTGATGTCGGCCGTTCTCGCGTCACCGACGGCGCGTTTCAACGCACCGACCGGCCGCGGCAAATACAAGTCTCGGGAAAATGATCACGACACGCGACCATCAAGGCGCATGCTTCTAGTCTGTCGAAAGAAATACCGCGCGTCGCAACCTTTGCCGCTCAACAGCTTCTTACCAGTCGTCGCGACATAAGTAGTGTAATAGGTATTTTAACGAATTGTAAAGATGGTTTCGCAGCGATTCGTTGCTTCGTGGATTGCGGCAAAGGCAGGCACTGCCGCATCAATCCGGCTTCGTACTTGCTAACGCGCGACTGCGTGCGGCGGCGGTTGTTCGCCCGACGCAATCAAGCGAACTAGGGCTGTTGATCAGGAACCAATCGTAGCTCGCGCGCAAAACGTCCTAGAGCATTTCACCGTTTCGTTGAAACGGTGAAACTGCTCAAGTCTTTGATTTGCCGCGCTTCCGAACCGGAAAACCGTTGCCACTTTTCCTGGAAGTGCTCCAGGCAGGCTATGCGCGACCAAATTCGTCTTCGATCCGAATAATATCGTCCTCGCCAAGATAGGATCCGGTCTGAACTTCGATCAGTTCGAGCAGGATCTTTCCTGGATTGGCCAGCCGGTGCACGCAGCCGAGCGGCAGGTAGATCGATTCATTTTCGGTCAGCATCTTGCGTTCGCCGTCGATGGTCACCTCGGCCGTGCCGGAAACCACAACCCAGTGCTCGGCGCGGTGGTGGTGCTTTTGCAGCGAGAGCTTCTTGCCCGGTTTGACGAAGAGCCGCTTCACCTGGAAGCGGTCGCCATTGAGGATCGAGGAGTAGCCACCCCATGGCCGGTATGCGGTGCGGTGGATTTCGGTCAGCGCGGCTGTGGAACTGTTGGCCCGCAGGGACTTGACGACCTGCCCCACGCGCTGCGCCTGAGACAGGCGGCCGACATAGACCGCGTCCTCGCTGACGATAACGGCGACGTCGTCGAGGCCATCGACCGCGACATGAGCCCGTTCGGTCATGACGAGCGAGTTGGTGGTCCCGGACAGCGAGACATTGGCCGAAGCGACATTGCCGTCGGCGTCCTTGTCCGACTGCTTCCAGACCGCATCCCAGGCACCAAGATCGGACCAGGGGAAGGTGACCGGAACCACGACGACACGCGTCGATTTCTCGAAGATGGCATAGTCCACCGAGATCGAAGGCGAGGCCGCAAATGCCGGCTCGTCGAGGCGAATGAAATCGAGGTCGGTCTTGGCCAGGTCCACGGCACGATTGGCGGCATCGAAGACCGCAGGCGCCAGTGCTTCCACTTCCTCGGCAAAGCGATTGGCGCCAAGCATGAAGGTGCCGGAGTTCCAGTAGAAGTTGCCGGCAGCAATCATGCGCTGGGCGGTCTCGACATCGGGCTTTTCGACGAAGCGCGTCACCGCACAGACCTGGTCGACCGCCGCCGCTCCGGCTTCGATATAGCCGTAGCCGGTTTCGGGCGCCGTTGGGGTGATGCCGAAGGTAACGAGGGAGCCGGCGCGGGCGGCGTGCGCCGCCGTGTCGACGCTCCGCCAGTAATTGTCGTCGGGGGTGACGGCGTGGTCGGAAGCGAGGACGTGGATCACCGCATCGGCGCCGAACTTCTGCGACACATGGATGGCCGCGGCCGTGATCGCCGCGGCGGTGTTGCGCGCAACGGGCTCAAGCAGAACAGAGGCGGGTGTGATGCCGACCTCGAGTGCCTGCTCGCCGACGAGGAAACGGTACTCGGCATTGGTGACGATCACGGGCTCGGTATAGCGCTCGGTATCGGCGACACGCCCCAGCACCTGTTGAAACAGCGAGGTCGGGCCGGTCAGCGGCAGAAACTGCTTGGGCCGCGCGGAACGCGACAGCGGCCAGAGCCGCGTGCCCTGCCCTCCGGCCAGAATAACGGGAACGATGAGGTTGTGCTTGGCGGCCATGTTCAGCTTTCCAGGTAGTATTCGGAGTAGCGACCCTGGTAGCCAACCGGAACTCTGTCCAGCTGATTGACCACGGCGAGGATCTGCACATTGTCGGGCTTGACCCGCTGCAGGGATTCAAGGGCCCGCTTGATCGCCTGCAGCGGCGTATCGGACCATTTGATGATGTAGGCGGCAACGTCGCAGAGGCCGACCATATAGAGCGCGTCGACAACGGGCCCGGCAGGCGGCGCATCGAGCACCACGACATCGAAATTGCGCCGGGCGGCGGCGAGGAGGACCGAGAAGGTCTTGCCGGCAACCAGTTGATCGGTGGGGACATCCGATCGCCGCGAGCCGAGGATGATCTGTGCGCCCGAACCAGGATCCTCGACAACGAAGGACTTGAAGTCACCGACATGCTTGCGGCTGGACAGATAGTCGAGCAAGCCATCGGACGGTTCGAGTCCAAGCTGACGATGAAGGCCGGGCTTGCGCAGGTCGCAATCGACCAACAGTGTCGAGCGGCCGGACAGCGCATAGGCGCGAGCCAGCGAAAGGGAGACAGTGGTCTTGCCCTCCCCGGCAATCGACGATGTCACCATGATCACGACGCCGCCGGTCCGCTCGGCCTCGGTATGGCCGATGGAGCGGGTGATGGCATGGTCGAGGCCGATCTGCATGCGGCGGATCGACTCCGCATATCCCGACAGCGGCGCCGAGATCAGCGTATCGGCGATCGGGCCCGGATCACCCGCACTCTGCTTCATCAGCGGCTTCACCCGGGGGATCGACGCGATGACCATGGTGCGAAGCACCGACTCGACCTGCGCCTCGCTGGTGACACCGCCAAGAAAGTTCTCAACGACAAAGGCACCAGCGAGTCCGCCAGTAAGGCCAAGAACGAGCGCGAGGCCAAGAAAGGCCGTCGGGTTGGGGAAGGACGGAGCGTTGGGCGCATCGGCCTCCAGCGCGATCCGGCTGTCGGGCAGCTGCAAATAGGCCTGGTTTTCCAGGTCCTTCTGGCGGGTAAGCAGCGTTTCGTACTGCGCGCGCGCAATCTGCGATGCCTGCTGGAGTTCGTAGAGGCTGGTCAGCACGTCGGACGGGAGATTGCTTGAAAGGACCCGATCCCGGATTCGGGTTTGGCCCTCGACGGTGCGCGCCTGCAACGCGGCCAGTTCCTCCTCGAGGCCGGCCAGCGCACGCTCGGTGGCCTCGGTGAGCAAGACGTCGTGCTGCTGGAGTTCCAGTCGCAGGTCACCGGCGCTGGCACTATCCGCCGGCAGTGCCGCCAGCCGGCTGGCTACCGCTTCACGCTGGCGGGCACTGGCGGCGATGGCCTCGCTCTGGAGGTCACTGGCAACGGCCGTCCAGCGGCGCTCGGCAAGACCGGAGCGAACCTGGGCGATGGTGGCGTCGAGCGCGTCGTGGCGGCTGACCGCCGCCTCGAGCTCGGCGCGCAAGGCGACGAGGTCACCGCGACCCGTCTCGCGCGCGACACGTTCGACGGTGGCTTCGATGAAGCTGTCGAATGCCGTTTCCGAACTCGCGACATGGGCGGATGCTTCGCTGAGGCGATCGGCAACCACCGCCTGTGCTGCCAGCGCAGACTGAACCTTTGCCTCGAGTTGGCGCTCGACATAGACCTTGGCGAGTTCGTTGGCGATGTCGGCAGCGAGACGCGGGTCGAGCGAGCTGGCACCGATATCGATGAGGTTGGTGAGTTCGCGACGGTTGACCGCGACGGCGTCAAACAGCTTGCGGGCGGCCCTGTCGAGACGGGCTTCAGGGGTGGTGCTCGCAGGCGGGGCAAAGGACACGACCGACAGGATCCGCTCCCGCAGACCGGGCTCGCCGCCGCCGAATTCCGGGATCTCGCCGAGGCTCAGACGCTCGGCAACCGTGCGAAAAGCGGCCAGAGAAGCGATCAACTCGGCTTCTGCGTCAATTCGACTGCTGTTCCAGCCCGTGTCGTAGGGATCGTTGCCATCAAGCAGATCGCGCCTGACCGGATCGACGATGACGAGAGCCGAGGACGTGTAGATTGGCGCAATGGCGAGGAGGGCGGCGCCCGCAACGGCCACTGCCGCGACCAGACATCCCAGCACGATGACAAAGCGTCGCCGCAGCAAGCCTGCAATCGCACGGATGCCGAGCCCGTCAGCCTCCATGACCAGTTCCTGCCCCTGGGTCGGTCAAACTGCGCATGGATATGCGTAACCGGGGGCGACCGAGAAATCCAACCTGGACTTGAAACATCCCTAATCACCGGGCGCGGCATGCGTTGCTGCTTGGTCACATTGCGGTCCAGTAACGCCGGACGAAAGCAAGCAATAGCCGCATCCCGAGACTGAGTCTCGCAATAACGTGTCCAGATGTGGGGATGGCGCTGCGCCGACGGGTCGAAATGGCTACACAGTCACGCTTTGGCGCCGGCGGACACGGCTATTGCGTCTGCCGGTAGCGGGTCATCTGGCCGCAGCGGTTCGATCGACAAACATGCGCGGAACGAGGCCGATGCCGATGCCGATGTTGAACGCCAAGATGATGGAAACGATGACGCCGACGGCAATATCGGCCGGATGGCCGGCGGCGATACAGGCAAGTATCGCCGTGCCGAGTAGCAGCACACCAGAAACAAGCCATCCGCCCGCGGAGAAGGCCATGCCAGACGTCATGCCAAGCGCCAGCGCCAAAGCCAAGGCCTGAAAAAATCCGGGAATTTTCTGTTCCCTCCCGCGTCGTTCGTTCACGACTCTCCAGCACGCAGGATAACATCGGGTAAAGTGACTTGATATCAAATCAGTAAATAGTGTTCCCGAGATTGAGCGTGGCCGGCGATTCCAGGGGGTCAGAGGCCCCAGCGGAGGGCTGGAGTCAGAACCGGCGCGTCCCATAGACGCAGCATTTCTTCGTCCAATTGGGTGACGGTGACGGAGCAGCCTGCCATATCAAGTGAGGTGACATAGTTGCCGACAAGGGAGCGGGCGACCTTGATGCCGCGTGCGGTGAGCATGCGCAGTGCGGCATTGTAGACGAGGTAGAGCTCCATCAGCGGCGTCGCGCCGAAGCCATTGACGAAGAGCAGCGAGGGCGCGCCGGAGCGGGTATCGAGTTCGGCGGTGAGGGCCGCGCAGATTTCCTCGAGGATGGCGTCCGCGGGTTTCAGCTTGTCGCGACGGCGGCCAGGCTCGCCGTGGATACCGACGCCGAACTCCATCTCGTCCTCGCCAATCTCGAACATCGGCTTGCCAGCGGCGGGGACGGTGCAGGAGGTGAGCGCGACGCCCATGGAGCGGGTGGCCGCATTGACGCGGGCTCCCAAAGTGGTCAGCGCTTCCAGGTCCATGCCGGCTTCGGCAGCGGCACCGAGCAGTTTTTCGACGACGACCGTGCCGGCAACACCACGGCGGCCGGTGGTGTAGAGCGAATCCTCGACGGCCACGTCGTCGTTGACGAGGACGCGCGCGGCGGGCCCCGAGGCCATCTCGGCGGCCATCTCAAAATTCATCACATCGCCTTCGTAGTTCTTGACGATGTAGAGGACGCCCGCGCCGGTATCGACCGCCTCGGCGGCAGCCAGCATCTGGTCGGGCGTCGGCGAGGTGAACACCTGGCCGGGACAGGCGGCATCGAGCATGCCATGGCCGACAAAGCCGGCATGGAGCGGCTCGTGGCCGGAACCGCCGCCCGAAATCAGCGCCACCTTGCCGGGCTTCAGGTTGCGGCGGCGGACGAACTTGTGGTCGTCACCGAGAACGACGAGATCGGAATGGGCGGCAACGAAGCCATCGAGGCTCTCGGTGAGCATGCTGTCGACGGAATTGATCAGCTTTTTCATGGTGGGTCCTCCGGTCGCGATTGGGCGATGTTGTTTGTCAGATGGCAGCGACATAGACGTCGCTGGTGCGGGCGGCGGCTATGGCGGCCTTGGCCAGCGGTAATTGTGCGGGCGCCACCGAGAGGCTGCGCAGCCCCGCGCCGAGAAGCGCAGGGATCAGCTGCGGATCACCGCCGGCGTCGCCGCACAGACTAACGGAAATCCCGGCATCGGCGCCGAACCGCGCGACGCGGGCGATGAGCCCGACCACTGCCGGATTGGCCGGATCGGCTAGCGCGGCGACCGCGCCGTTATCGCGGCCGGCGGCCATGACATATTGGGTGAGGTCGTTCGAGCCGATGGAAAAGAAGGCGACGCCGGCGAAGGCTTCCGGCACGAGGGCGACGGCGGGGACTTCGACCATGATGCCCAGCGCGGGCATGGCGTGAGGGATGCCACTGGCTGCCAGTTGCGCCGCTTCGTCGCCGAACAGCGCGGTGGCTGCGGCGAACTCGGCGGGGATGGCGATCATGGGAAACATGACCTTCAGCGGCCCATGGACGGCAGCGCGGAGGAGCGCCCGGACTTGGGCGCGAAAGACGTCGGGGCGCGAGAGGGCGAGGCGAATGCCGCGGAGGCCAAGGAACGGATTGGTTTCCGTGACGGTGAAACCGGGCACCGGTTTGTCGCCTCCGGCATCGACGGTGCGGATGGTGACGGGGCGGCCGGCGGCCCAGAGCAGGACCTCGCGATAGGCGCGGTATTGCGTTTCTTCGTCAGGCACGCCCGAGGAGAACAGGAACTCGGTGCGCATCAGGCCGATGCCGTCGCAATGGGTCGGGTCGAGCCCGGCGAGATCGCCGGGGGCGCCGATGTTGAGCAGGACATCGATCCTCGCGCCATCGGCAGTGACGGCTGGAGCGTCGGCGCGCGACCGGGCCTGTTGCAGCAGGTGGCGATAGGCGGTCGAGGCGGTGAGAAAGGCGCGGCGGTCTTCGGTGTCGGGAAGAATAACCAGCACGCCGTGTTCGGCATCGATCTGGACATGATCGCCATCGGGGACATCGAGCGCCCCGAGGCCGGTGAGCATGGGTACGCCGCGGGCGCGGGCGAGCATGGCGACGTGGCTGGTGGGGCTGCCGGCGGTCAGCACGATGCCGCCGCCCTGCCCCCAATCGGTGGCAAGGAAGGTGGAGGGCGACAGATCGTCGGCATGCAGAATGGCGCCAGCGGGCGCGGCTTGAGCGGTGGCACCGGTCAGATGGCAGGTGACCCGCTCCGCAATGTCGCGCAGATCGGCGGCGCGGGCGCGAAAGTAGTCATCTGCCGCGTCCTCGTAGTCGGCGATCTGCACAGCCAGCGCATCGTGCCAGGCCGCAAGGGCCGGGCGGCCATCGGCGATGGCCGTGAAGGCGGCCTCGGCAAGGCTGTCATCGCCCAGCATGACCAGCTGGAACTCGAGTATTTCGGCGGCATCAGTGTCGGAGGCGACGACCAGAGCCTCAAGATCGGCGGCGGCAGCGACGATGGCGGCACGCAGCCGGGCTGCCTCGCTGACAGGATCGGCCTCAGCGATGTAGTCGGCGACAATGGAGGCGACGCGATGGAGCGGGCCCTCGGCGTAGCCGGTGGAGGCGATGGTGCCCCTAATGCGTCGCGCCGGCATCGGGATGTCCCTCGTCGAAATCGCGCTCCACGAGGCCGACCAGCGCGGCGATGGCCGCGTCAGCGTCATCGCCCTCGGCACGAAGCTGCAGGCGGGTGCCCTTCGGAGCCTTGGCGGCCATGACCTTGACGATGGACTTGGCATCGAGCCAGGGGCCGTTCTGAGTGGTGGCGAGCTCGATGCGGGCAGCAAAGCTCTTGGCGAGCTTAGTGAATTTCACCGATGGACGGGCGTGGAGCCCGACGGCGTGGGTAATGGTGACCTCGGCTTCAGCCATGTGAGCCTCCTCAGGGCGAGAGTTCTTCGGCGGTGGCCTTGACGGTTGCGAGATCGGAGCCACCGGAAGCTTCTGTCGCTGCGATCACGGCGCCTTCGACAATCGGGGCGTTGCAGATGACGATCTTTGCGGCCCGCTCGGGTTCGAGCATTTCGATGGCCATTTCGGCATTGGTTTCGGCGCCGCCGAGATCGAAGAGGATGGCGACGCCCGCATCAGACCAGGCGCTATCGATGGCCGCCAGGATGGATTCGACGGAAGACCCGAGCCCGCCGGCTGGGTCGCCGCCGCACCAGGCGAGCGGCACTTCGTCGCCGACCATCTGGCGCACCATGTCGGCAGCGCCTTGGGCGACGAGCGGCGAATGGGAGATGATGACGATGCCGACATTGCTCATTGCGGCGTCCCCCCGAGGGTGGTGACGACGGTTTCGAGCAGCAGCGCCGAAGAGCGGGCGCCGGGATCGATGTGGCCGATGGAGCGATCGCCGAGGAAGGAGGCCCGGCCGCGCAGCGCCTTGCGGTCGCGAGTGGCCTCGACTTCGGCATGGGCGACGGCGACCAGTTCCGGACCGGACTTGCCGGCGGAGAGCGCTGCGGCGACGGGGAAGAGCACGTCGAGCATGGTCTTCTGGCCTTCGCTGGATTTGCCGCGAGCGGCAACGGCTTCGACGGCCTTGCGGAAGGCTGCCGGCAGGTCGTCGGGCGCGACGGCGAGTTCCTTGCCGAGGGTGAGGAAGAGCGTGCCGTAGAGCGGGCCGGAGGCGCCACCGACGGTCATCACCACCTTGGTGCCGATGGCCTTGAGTGCATCGGGCAAGGGTTTCGGGGCGATGAGATTGGCGTCGGCGAGGACGGCGTTGACGCCACGAAGCATGCCGGCGCCGTGATCGCCATCGCCGATGGCGGCATCAAGGGCGGTGAGTTCCTCGGCATGCGCGGCAATGGTGGCCGCGGCCGCAGAAAGCAACGCGCGCATCTGCGCCTCTGAGAGCATTGGCGCATCCTCTCGACTGCCACCCCTATCGCGTCAAAGGGTTAGCAGGCGGGGCGGCCCGGATCAACGCGCGTTGGATCAGTCGAGCATGGCGCGGAGCGTTTCGTCGCCCTGAGCGTAGTTCACCGGATTGGGGCGCGGAGTGAAGTAGGTGACGCTGAGCCAGCCGGTGGCGAGGACCAGAAGAACAATGCCGGCCAATGCAAAACGGTGACGGCGTGCGGCTCCCACCAGGCGGCGAGGCAGCATGATAAGCCAGAAGACCGGAATGAGCAGAAGCAGGAAGAGCAGTTCCATCGTGACCCTCCGCGATGCGCGCCAAGGGTGCGACGATATGGTTAAGCAAGGGTTTCCTGAATGCCAGGCTGGAGTCTGGTTGCTGTTGCGCCGCCAGATTGATGAATGAGCGGGGCGCCATAACCGGTTGATATACAATATTGTTTGTCGCTTTTCGCGCGCTTTGTGGCCGAATGGTGGTAGAGGGTGCCATGCGGATGAATGCAGTCTGAACGGGGCAGCGCATTGATTGAGACGATGGCGACGCGTCGCCGGGACGCGACTGTGCTGCTGGCGACATGGAATGGTGCCCAGCACCTTATGGCGCAGCTCGACTCCATCGCGGCGCAGAGCGACTGGGGGCGGATCGATCTCGTCGCCTCCGATGATGGCTCCAGCGACGGGACGTTGACGCTGCTGGCCGAGGCCGCTGCGAAATGGCGGCGCGGCAGGTTCGAAGTGGTGACGGGCCCCGGACGCGGCTTTGCCGAGAACTTCAGAAGCCTGCTGCAACGGCAGGTGGCGACCCCCTATGTGGCATTCTCGGACCAGGACGATATCTGGCTCGCGGGCAAGCTGAACGTCGCGGCGCGGGCGCTGGGGGATGCGGAGGCCCCTGCCCTCTATTGCGGGCGGACGCTGCTGGTCAGCGGCGATGACCAGCCGATCGGGATGTCGCCGCTGTTCATGCGGAAGGTCGGGTTCGCCAACGCGCTGGTGCAATCGATCGCAGGCGCCAACACCATGGTGCTGAACCGCGCCGGGTTCGCGCTGGCGCGGCAAGCGGCGCTGCGCAGCGGCTTCGTGAGCCATGACTGGCTTTGCTACCAACTCATTTCCGGAGCAGGCGGACGCGTGGTTTACGACCCGGCGCCACAGGTGCGGTACCGCCAGCATGGCGACAATCTGGTGGGCGCCAATACCGGCTGGCGAGCGCGCGCCGACCGCCTGTGGCGGGCCTGGGGCGGGCGCTTCGTCAAGTGGAACGACCGGAATGTCGCGACCCTAACCCAGGTGCAAGACTTGCTGACGCCGGAAGCGCGCCAACAGCTGGCGGCGTTCGATGCCGCCCGACACGGGGCGCTGCCGGGCCGGCTGCGGCGGCTGCGGCAGTCGGGTGTCTATCGGCAGACGCTGGGAGGTCAGGTTTCGCTCTGGGCCGCAGCGGTGCTGGACAAGCTGTGAGGACAGTGGCGCGCCCTCGTCGAGCACGTCGTCCGTGGCCAAATGCAAGGCGGCTTGCCAAGACAGGGGTGAGCCTGTTTCATGATTTCAGCACAGGTACATTTCATGGCTGCGATGGCCCAGACTTCCGCCGACTCCGAGGCCAACAGCCATTGGTCCGAATTGGACGAAATCGCCCGGATCGTGGTGCTTTCGCCGATTTCGATCGTGGTGCCGACCTTTCGCGAGCGGGAGAACATTCCGCTGCTTATCGAGAGAATCGGCAGACTGGCAGAGACCGACAACCTGACGGTCGAACTGATCTTCATGGACGACAAGAGCAAGGACGGCAGCCTCGAGGCGGTGCGCGAGCTCGGCCTCGATTGGGTCCGTTTCGTCGAGCGCGACGGTGAGCGGGGACTGTCGGCCGCGGTGGTGGACGGCATCCGGCTCGCGAGATACCCGGTGGTCGTGTGCATGGACTGCGACCTCAGCCACCCGCCGGAGCGGATTCCGCAGATGGTGCTGGGACTGTCGAGCGGGCAGGAATTCGTGCTCGGCTCGCGCTATGTTTCAGGCGGCTCCACCGACGATGACTGGGGCTTCTTCCGCTGGCTCAACAGCCGGATCGCGACCGTGCTGGCGCGGCCGCTGACATCGGTGCGCGACCCGATGTCGGGCTTCTTCGCGATGCGGCGGAAAGACATGACCCGGGCCAAGGAGCTGAACCCGGTTGGCTACAAGATTGCGCTCGAGCTGATCGTCAAATGCGGCTTCGACCGGGTGGCCGAGGTGCCCATCCACTTCGCCGACCGGGTCTATGGCGAGAGTAAGCTGACGCTGATCGAGCAGCTGAAATATATCAAGCATCTGCGTCGGCTCTACGTCCACAAGTTCGCCAGCGCGATGTACCTGCTGCAGTTCCTGACCGTGGGCGCCACCGGCGTGGTGGTGAACATGGTGGTGCTGACGGCGTTGCTGGCGCTTGGGGCGCCGCCGACGGTGGGCATTGCCGCGGGTATCGGCGTGTCGCTGTTCACCAATTTCCTGCTCAACCGGCGCTTTACGTTCTCGTATGCCCGCTATGAGCGGTTCTTCAGGCAGTTCCTGGGATTTGCGGCCGCTTCGGCCATCGGCATCGTGGTGAACTTCGTCACCTCGTTCCTGCTGCTGCACTACGCACTGCCGGAGGGCCGGCAATCGGTCTATATCGCGTCGCTATGCGGCATTGCGGCCGGCATGCTCTTCAATTTCCTCGGAAGCCGCTATGTGGTGTTTCGCAAGCGGCACATTCGCGACTAGCGACGGCCTCGGCGGTTCGTTAGCGGTCACTCCGCCAAAGGCGATCCAAAACTACTTCTCAGTCGGGACCCAAACCTTCTATGGTCGCGTGTGCTTGAAGGAGACGACTAAGACATGACCATTCTGGTGACCGGTGGAGCCGGATTTATTGGGTCGAACTTTGTTCTGGACTGGGTCAAGGCCGTCGGCGAGCCGGTGATCAACCTCGACGTGCTGACCTACGCGGGCAATGTGAAGAACCTCGAGACGATCGAGGGCAGCAACCTGCACAATTTCGTCCGCGGCTCGATTGCCGACGGGACGCTGGTGGGCGACCTGCTGCGGGAGCACAATGTGCGGGCGGTGGTGCATTTTGCCGCCGAAAGCCATGTGGACCGTTCGATCTCGGGCCCTGCCCCGTTCTTCGAAACCAATGTGATGGGGACGCTGGCGCTGCTGGAAGCCGCGAAGAGCTATTGGAGCGGGCTGGGCGGAGCCGAGAAGGACGCGTTCCGGTTCCTGCATGTGTCGACCGACGAGGTCTATGGCACGCTGGCGCCGGACGAGGCGCCGTTTGCCGAGACCAACCCCTACAAGCCGAACAGCCCCTATGCCGCCTCGAAGGCGTCGTCGGACCATGTGGTCCGCGCCTATCACGAGACGTTCGGGCTGCCGATCCTGATCACCAATTGCTCGAACAATTACGGACCCTATCAGTTTCCGGAGAAACTGATTCCGCTGGTGATCCATAACGCATTGAAGGGAAAGGCACTTCCCATCTACGGCGACGGGCTGCAGGTGCGCGACTGGCTGTATGTCGGGGACCATTGCTCGGCGATCCGTCGGGTGCTGGAAGCGGCGACGCCCGGCGAGACCTACAATGTCGGCGGCGACAACCAGAAGACCAATATCGAGGTGGTCAGGCGGATCTGCGCGCTGCTCGACAAAAAGCGCCCCAAGGCCGACGGCACGTCCTATGCCGACCAGATCACCTATGTCACCGACCGGCCCGGCCATGACCGGCGCTACGCCATCGACCCGACCAAGATCGGGCGAGACCTGGGTTGGAAACCCGCCGAGAACTTCGAAAGCGGTATCGAGGCGACGATCGACTGGTATCTCAGCCACGCCGACTGGGTGGAAGACGTGACCAGCGGCGGCTATCGGGAATGGATCCAGAAGCAGTACGGGTGATGTTGCAGTGAAGATTCTGGTGCTGGGCCGCGACGGCCAGGTGGGAACCGCCCTGATGGGGCTGTTGCCGCCCTTGGGTGAGGTTCGCGGCTACGGCCGGGCCGGTGGCGATCTCGAAACGCCCGGCAAGATCGCCGAGTTGGTTGCTGCGGAACGGCCCGACGCCATCGTCAACGCGGCGGCTTACACCGCGGTCGACAAGGCCGAAAGTGAACCGGAACGGGCGCGACGGGTGAATGCCGAGGCGCTGGCGGAGCTGGGCGCGGCGGCGAAGGATGTCGGCGCCTGGGTGATCCACTATTCCACCGACTATGTGTTCGACGGCAGCGGCACGACGCCCTGGCGCGAGACGGACGCTACGGCGCCGCTGAGCGTTTATGGCGCGACCAAGCGCGACGGCGAAGCGGCGCTGGCGGCGAGCGGTGCTAGGTATCTGGTGTTCCGCACCAGTTGGGTGCACGCGCCGGGCGGCAACAACTTCATCGCCAAGATCCTGAAACTCGCGGCCGAGCGCGAGGAGCTGAAGGTGATCGACGACCAGGTCGGCGCGCCGACCAGCGCGCGGCTGATCGCGGAAGTGACGCTGAAGGCGCTGGAGCGGATCGATGCCGGCCGGCCGATCCCCGAGGGCATCTATCACCTCGCGGCGGCGGGCGAGACGACGTGGAACGGCTATGCGCGCTTCGCGGTGGCCGATGCGATTGCCCGCGGGGTCAAGCTGAAGGTGACGCCCGAGCGGGTGCTGCCGGTGCCGACCACGGCGTTTCCAACCCCGGCACAGCGGCCGCTCAACTCCAGACTGGATACGTCCAAGTTGCGCCAGGCCCTTGGCATGGCGCTGCCGCAATGGCAGGAGGACGTGAGGCAAACGCTCGACGCGATCACCCCGGAGGCAACACCATGACCCGTCGCGGCATTATTCTGGCCGGAGGTGCCGGCACACGGCTGCACCCGGCAACGCTGGCCGTCTCCAAGCAATTGCTGCCGGTCTATGACAAGCCGATGATCTATTATCCGCTGTCGACGCTGATGCATGGCGGCATGCGCGAAGTGCTGATCATTTCGACGCCGACCGACCTGCCGCGCTTCGAGGCGCTGCTCGGCGACGGCAGCGCCTGGGGCATGGAGTTGCAGTACATCGTGCAGCCGAGCCCGGACGGGCTGGCGCAGGCGTTCATTCTGGGTGCCGATTTCGTCAAGGGGCGGCAGTCGACGCTGATCCTCGGCGACAACATTTTCTTCGGGCACGACCTGCCGGGGCTGCTCGACAGCGCCGACCAGCGGCGCGACGGCGCGAGCGTCTTTGCCTATCACGTCACCGATCCCGGCCGGTATGGCGTGGTGGAGTTCAACGGCGCCGGGGTGGCGGTTTCGATCGAGGAAAAGCCGAAGCTTCCGAAGTCGAACTACGCCGTCACCGGGCTCTACTATTACGACGAAGAAGTGGTCGAGATCGCCAAGGCGCTGAAGCCGAGCCCGCGCGGCGAGCTGGAAATCACCGATCTCAATCGGGTGTATCTCGAAAGGGGCGCGCTGAATGTCGAGCGGATGGGGCGCGGCTATGCCTGGCTCGATACCGGCACGCATGACAGCCTGCTGGAAGCCGGCCAGTTCATCGCAACGCTGGAAAAGCGGCAGGGCTTCAAGGTGAGCTGCCCCGAGGAAATCGCCTGGCGCAATGGCTGGATCGACGATGAGCAGCTCCTGGCGCTGGCCGGACCGCTGGAAAAGAGCGGCTATGGCACGTATCTGCGCGGCCTAATCGAGGGGAACTGAGATGCAGGTGACCGCGCTGGAGATTGCCGGGCTGTTCGTGTTCGAGCCCAAGGTGTTTGCGGACGACCGTGGGGCGTTCTTCGAGAGCTTCAACGCCACACGGTTCCGCGAGGCGACCGGGCTGGACGAGGATTTCGTCCAGGACAACCACTCGATCTCGAAAAAGGGCGTGGTGCGCGGGCTGCATTATCAGCTGGCGCCGCATGCACAGGGCAAGCTCGTCCGCGTGGTGACGGGGCGGGTGTGGGATGTGGCCGTGGATATCCGGCCGGGCTCCCCCAGCTTCGGCAAATGGGCCGGGGTGGAGCTGAGCGCGGAGAACCGCAAGCAGTTCTGGATCCCCGCCGGATTTGCGCACGGGTTCGTGGCGCTGGAGGACGATACGCAGTTTCTCTACAAGACCACGGCGCTGTGGCACGGGGCGAGCGAACGCGCGATCCGCTGGGACGACCCGGCGCTGGCGATCGCGTGGCCGATGCCGGGTGATGCGATCGTTTCGGGCAAGGACGCGGTGGCGCCGCTCTTTGCCGATGCCGAGCTGCCCAAACCGGGGGATCACCCCTGAGATGAAGGCGCTTATCCGCCGCGTGCTGATCGGCCTGCGCCTCCTGCTGATCCGGATCTTGTTCTTTCCGTATTTCGCAGTGATCGACTGGCGCCTTGGCCAGGAGCTGAAGCGGCATGGCGACGTGCTCTCGACCACGGCGCTGAGCGAGAGCAAGGGCGGGATCTTCTGCGTCTTCCACCTGTTCGTGAAGCATCGGCTGCCGGCTTCGACGCGGCGGGCGCTGGAGGCATTGCGCGCGCTCGATGTGAGCATCGTCATTGTCAGCAATGGCCCGATCCCTGCCGAGGACGTGCCGGTGATCGAGGGCCTGGCGCACACGATCATCATCCGGCGCAATATCGGGCGGGATTTCGGCGGCTATCGCACGGGGATCCTGCATGTGCTGGACAAGTGCGCACCGGACCGGTTGCTGGTGGTCAATGACAGCGTGTTCTTCGCCGAAAAGGGTTTGTCCGAGTTCTTCGGGGCGCTGTGCACCGGCGGCGATTATGTGGGGGCGGCCGAGAACCACGAGTTCGGCTATCACGTGGGCAGCTATGCGCTGGGCTTCGGGCCGCGGGTGTTCCGGCATCCGGAGTTCCGGGCCTTCTGGCAGGACTTCAAGCTGAGCGAACTGCGCCCCAAGGTGATCAAGACCGGCGAGATCGGGCTAAACCGGCTGGTGATCGGGCGGATCGGGGCGAAGCCGGAGGTGGTGTTTTCGCCGCGCCGGCTGGGCGTGGCGCTGAACCGGCTGTCGCTGGTCGACCTGATCGACACCGCATCGCGAATGCCTGGCTCGTTCCCCGAACGCGATGCGCTGAAGACGCTGCGCAGCACGGCCGAAAGCTGGTTCGAGGCTACGGGTGACGACGACGACAGCGTGGGCAGCTCGCGGCCGGTGGATGCTGCGGCGGCGCTGGCCGGCGCCAGTTCCGACGCCGTTCTGGGGCTGGTGGCCAAGGGCTATCGCGGAAAGCTGGAGCGCGCGCTGATGGATTTCGTGTTCCGCGGCAGCCAGATCCACTGGGGCGCCCTGCCCTTCGTACAACACCTCGATTGCCCGCTGATCAAGGCGGACCTGGTGCTGCGCGGCATCTATGGGGTGGGCGAGCTGTCCGGCTTCTCCGACCTGATGCCGGAGGCGGAATACGAAGAGTTCTTTGCCATGTGCACGCGGCGCGGCGTGCCCGAGCAGCACTGGGGCCTCGTGCAGCGGATGATGCTGGCTGTGGGGTATATTTAGGCGAAAAAGTCTGCCGCACTGGCGAAGCGTTTGACCCGGCCGTGCTCGAGTTCGAGCACCTTGTTGCAGGTGCGCTGGATCAGGTCGTTCTGGTGGCTGGCGAGGACGATGATGCCGGCATGAGCGGCGAGGCGCTCCATGCGCTCCTGGGCCTTTGCCTGAAAGCTGGCATCGCCGGCGCCGATCCACTCGTCCATCAGCAGGATTTCGGGTTCCAACGTGGTGGCGATGGAAAAGGCGAGGCGCGCGGCCATGCCCTGGCTGTAGGATTTGAACGGCAGGTCGATGAACTCGCCGAGCTCGGAAAAGCCGATGATCTCGTCCATGCGGGCGTTGATCTGAGGCAGCGACCAGCCGTTGATCAGGCCGCGGAGCACGATGTTGCGGCGGCCGGTGGCTTCGGCGCGAAAGCCCAGATCGATGTTGAACAGCGCATCGACCCGGCCGGTAATGGCGATGTGGCCGCCGGTGGGCTCGTAGATGCCATAGAGCACCTTGAGCAGCGTGGTCTTGCCGGCGCCATTGGCACCGACGAGGCCAAGGCGATCGCCGGCTTCGAGGGCGAAGCTGACGCCATCGAGAGCGGTGACGTAGCGGCGTCGGTTATTGCCGCTGATGGTGCCGCCGGTCTGGGGCAGGCGCTTGTCGCGCTTGGCGAGCGTGAGTTTCTCGCGCAGCTCGTAGGTGAGCGTCAGATTGTCGACGGCGATGGCGACCATCAGAGGATCAGCGCGATCTGCCGCCGATGGCGGCCGAGGAGGAACAGTGCCAGCGCCCAGAGGCCGAGTGTGATGGCGGCGCAGAGGCCGAGGGCGGCCCAGGGGACCGTGCCATCGACCAGCGGGTGGCGGACGATTTCGAGGAAATAGGTGAAGGGGTTGAAGTAGTAGAGCGCGCCGCGGAGGCCCGTCTCCCCTGCACCCGACCAGAAGACCGGGGTGATGAACATGCCGACGCGCATGAAGTTGGAAACCAAGAAGTTGCTGTCGGGGAAGAAGGCGCCGGTGAAGGCGAAGACGGTGATCAGCGCCGGGGTGACGAGGATGACCAGCGCGAGACCGGGGAGCGCCCAGAGCCAGGTCAGCGTCGGCGGGATGCCGGCGAGAATGAGGATGATGACGCAGCCGACCAGCGCGTAGATGGCGCGGATCAGGCACTGCAGCACGGTGCGCATGATGTAGACCGACATCGGCAGCGTGGTGCCGCGGATGAAGGCTTCCTCGCGCTGGAACAGCCCGGCGGCGAGGGAGAGCGCCTCCATCAGGTAGTACCAGACAAGCAGGCCGGTCGCGACATAGACCGGGTAGGTCAGGTCGGCCGGATTGGGGTTGAAGAGGAAGATGAAGGTCGCGGCAAACAGCAGGTAATTGACCAGGAGCCAGAGCGGGCCGAGCGTCGTGCGCCGGTGCTGATCGCCGATATCTTCGGCCGCCAGCGCGATCCAGACGGCGCGGAGGACGTAACCGGCTCGAATATCGGTGATGGCGCTACGAAGTATGGCCTGCATGCGATCCTCGCCCGGTGGCGGGCGAGGCTTGGCTAGCACAGGGTGGCGGAGTGCGGAAGCGGGAGAGCAGGTTGGCCGGCGCGACCGCCCCTTCTCCCCTTGTGGGAGAAGGTGGCGCGCAGCGCCGGATGAGGGGGTGGCTGAACGCTCAGCATCACCTTCGCATACGGACCATCCGAGTACCCCTCATCCGCCCTTCGGGCACCTTCTCCCACAAGGGGAGAAGGAGTCCCGACTGCCGCCTCTAGCGGACCGCCGTAGATCTCGTTCGAGAGTTCAACTCACCACGGCCCGGTCGGTGACGCGGCGCCAGGCTGTGCCGTCGGAGAAGGCGAGGACGGGGCCGCCGGATTCGTCGGAGACGTGGAGCAACTGGCCGGCCGCTGCAGCACTCGGAAGTGTTGCGACAGTGGCGCTGGCGAGGCCGAGCGGCGCGGAGAGCGTGAGACTGGCGGTGGCGGGATCGGCGACGAGGGCTTCGGACCAGGTGCTGCCGTCGGGACTGAGCTTCAGGTGCAGCTTGTCGTCGCCAGCGGTGCCGAGTTCGGCGCGGCCGGAGAAGCCGGTCTGGAACAGCAGCGCGGCGGTATCGGCGACGCTGGCCTTGTTCATCACGACCCGCATGTCGCCACTGCCGGGGGTGACGTCGTCGTGGCTGAGGAGCACGGCGTCGGACTTTACCGCGAGGCGATTGGTGGCATCGGCGGCGGTGTTGAGGCCGAGCCGGGCCGCCTGATGGTCGAGGCCGAAGACCGGCAGCCAGTCGGTGCCATCGAAGGCGACGAGGCCCAGTTCATCGAGGAGGAAAGCACACCACCCTGGTTGCGGGGCGTGAAAGAGCCAGGCGGCGCCATCGAAATGGGCGATGTCGTTGGCGTGACCGGTCCAGTCGCCGGTGGGCGCGGCGGCGACGATGTAGCGGTCGCCAGTCCCAGGGGAGATCGGCGGGGTGGGGAGGTGACGGTCGATCACCGCCAGTTGCGTCAGCACGTCGAGGGCGATCAGCGCCTCGTTGTGGGTGATGTGCTTTTGCGCCTGGGCGGGGAGGATGAAGGGGAGATTGAGATGCGTGCTGGTGGTCACGGGCAGGATCCTCGGTTTTGGCGAGGATAGGGGTGGGTCTGGAGCGAGGGGATAAGTTGGGGGTCTGGCAGTCGGCAGTCGCAGGTGGGGCAGCACTCTCCCCTTCTCCCCTTGCGGGAGAAGGTGCCCGAAGGGCGGATGAGGGGTCTGGGACTTCACCGCTCAATCCAGCGCGGTTGAGGCACCGCGTACCCCTCATCCGGCGCATTCGCGCCACCTTCTCCCGCAAGGGGAGAAGGCGATCAATGCCAGCGCCGAGGAGAGACGCAGACGATGCTGGGCGTCTCGGCGAACTACGCAGGTGATCGCCTTCAAGCCGGCAGCAGCTCCGGCTTCACTTCTTCCAGTTCGATCAGGGTGCCGTCGAAATCCTTGGGGTGGAGGAAGAGGACCGGCAGGCCGTGGGCGCCGGTCTTTGGGGTGCCATCGCCGAGGACGCGGGCGCCGGCTTCGGTGAGGGCGCGGGCGGCGCTGGCGAGGTCGGCGACTTCAAAGCAGAGGTGGTGGATGCCGCCAGCCGGGTTGGCGGCGAGAAATTTGGCGATGGGGGAGTTGTCGCCGAGCGGATGCAGCAGCTCGATCTTGGAATTTTCGAGCTCGACGAAGACGACGGTGACGCCGTGCTCGGGCAACGCCTGCGGGGCATGGACATGGGCGCCGAGCTGGTCGCGATATTTCGCTGCGGCGGCGGCGAGATCGGGGACGGCGATGGCGACGTGGTTGAGGCGGCCGATCATCTAGAATACCCCTCATCCGCCCTTCGGGCACCTTCTCCCGCAAGGGGAGAAGGCGATGCGGCAACATCTTGCCAAAGTACCTTCATCGATTGCTCAGCTTTCCCTCGATCTGGTTCAGCACCGAGAACGCGGCTTCCAGCACGTTGGTGCCGGGGCCGAAGATTTCGGCGACGCCGGCGTCGCGGAGGAAGGGATAGTCCTCCGCGGGGATGACGCCGCCGACGATGACGGTGACGTCGCCGAGGCCCCTGCCCGCGAGTTCAGCGATCAGTTCTGGGACCAGCGTCTTGTGGCCGGCGGCAAGGGAGGAGACGCCGACGGCGTCGACCTTGAGCTCGGCGACGTGATCGGCGACTTCGGGGGCGGTTTCGAACAGATCGCCCATGTGGACGACGAAGCCGAGATCGGCGAAGGCGGAGGCGATGATCTTGGCGCCGCGATCGTGCCCGTCCTGCCCCATCTTGGCGATGAACAGCGATGGCGGGCGCTGTTCGCGGTCGGCGAAGGCTCGGAGGCGGCTTTGCATCTCGGCGTATTGCGGATCGCCCGCGTAGGTCTCGGCATACACGCCGGAGATGACGCGGGTGATGGCAGCGTGGCGGCCGTAGACATCCTCGAGCGCTTGCGAGATTTCGCCGAGGGTGGCGCGGGCGCGGGCGGCTTCGATGGCGGCGGCGAGAAGATTGCCCTCGTCCTTTGCGGCGAATTCGCGAAGTGCCGCCAGCATGGACTGGCAGCGGTCCTCGTCGCGGGTACGGCGGACCTCGGCGAGGCGGGCGATCTGTTCGTCGCGGACCTTGCGGTTGTCGATGGCGCGGACTTCGACGGGCGGTTCGCTGTCGAGGCGGTAGCGGTTGACGCCGACGACGACATCCTCGCCGCGATCGACGCGGGCCTGGCGCTGCGCGGCGGCCTTTTCGATTTCGGCCTTGGGGAGACCAGCGGCGACGGCGGCGGTCATGCCGCCGGCGGCCTCGACATCGGCAATCAGCGCTTCGGCATGGGCGACGAGATCGGCGGTGAGGCTTTCGATGTAGTAGGAGCCGCCCAGCGGATCGACGACATCGGTGACGCGGCTTTCGTGCTGGAGGATCAGCTGGGTGTTGCGGGCGACGCGGGCGGAGAATTCCGTCGGCAGCGCAATGGCTTCGTCGAAAGAGTTGGTGTGGAGGCTCTGAGTGCCGCCGAGCACGGCGGCGAGCGCCTCGATGGTGGTGCGGATGACGTTGTTGTGCGGGTCCTGCTCGGTGAGCGAGACGCCGGACGTCTGGCAGTGGGTGCGCAGCATCAGCGAGCGCGGATCCCTGGCGCCGAGGTCGGTCATGATCTTCGACCACAGCGTGCGGGCGGCGCGGAGCTTGGCCACTTCGAGGAAGAAGTTCATACCGATGCCGAAGAAGAAGCTCAGCCGGCCGGCGAAGGCGTCGATATCGAGGCCCTTCTGCATGGCGGCGCGGACATATTCGCGGCCGTCGGCGAGGGTGTAGGCGAGCTCCTGCACGGCGGTCGCCCCGGCCTCGTGCATGTGGTAGCCGGAGATCGAGATGGAGTTGAAGCGCGGCATGTGCTCGGCGGTGTAGGCGATGATGTCGCCGACGATGCGCATCGAGGGTTCGGGCGGGTAGATATAGGTGTTGCGGACCATGAACTCCTTGAGGATGTCGTTCTGGATGGTGCCATCCAGCTGGTCCTGACGGACGCCCTGCTCTTCCGCCGCGACGACGAACATGGCGAGGACGGGGAGCACCGCGCCGTTCATGGTCATCGAGACCGACATTTCGTCGAGCGGGATGCCATCGAAGAGGATCTTCATATCCTCGACGCTGTCGATGGCGACGCCGGCCTTCCCCACATCACCGGTGACACGCGGGTGGTCGCTGTCATAACCGCGATGGGTGGCGAGATCGAAGGCGACGCTCAGGCCCTTTTGGCCGGCGGCGAGGGCCTTGCGATAAAAGTCATTGCTTTCGCGGGCGGTGGAGAAGCCGGCATATTGCCGGATGGTCCAGGGCCGGTTGGCATACATGGTGGCGCGGACCCCGCGCGTGAACGGGGCAATGCCGGGGATGGACGCGGCGGCGTCGGGTTCGGCGGGGGAGTCCTCCGGGAAGTAGACCGGCTGGATCTCTAGGCCGCCATAGTTGCGGGTGAGCGAGTCCAGCGGGGTGTCGCGGAGTTCCTTTTGGGCGAGCCTGGCCCAGGTGTTGTGAGGGTCGCTTTTAGGCATGGCGGTATCCCATTTCCTTCTCCCCTTGCGGGAGAAGGTGGCGCGGAGCGCCGGATGAGGGGTCAGCGATGGCGGCCAGAGACCCCTCATCCGCCCTTCGGGCACCTTCGTCACCTTCCTTCGCTCCACTGGAGCGAAGGATCGCTGCGCGACCGGCTCGAAGTCCCACAAGGGGAGAAGGCGACAACAGCGCCGTCCGATCAAAGCCCATCATAGCGCCTCGAACTCCAGGATGACTTCGTCCACCGCCAGCACGGAGCCGGGTTGGACGCGGATCTTGCTGATCTTGGCGCGCTTTTCGGCCTTGAGGACGTTTTCCATTTTCATGGCTTCGACGATGGCGAGGGTCTGGCCGTCTTCGACGATGTCGCCCTCGGCGACGTCGATGCGGACGACCTGGCCGGGCATGGGGCAGAGGAGGAACTTCGAAAGGTCCGGCGGGACCTTGACCGGCATCAGCGGCATCAGGTCGGCGACGGCGGGGAGGAGGACGCGGGCGATGAAGTCGGCACCGCGCCAGCGCAGGCGGAAGCCGCCGGTGACCGGATCGATGCGGACGTGGTGAAGTTCGCCATCGACGCGCGCGATGCACAGCGTCATCCCCGGCTTCCAGCCGCTTTCGACGAGGTGCTTGTGGCCATTGGGCTCGGTGAGCCAGTACTCGATGCCGTCGGCGGCGACGTGGAAATCCCAGCGGTGATTGCCGATCAGCACGGCGCGGCGGTGGTCGTGGCGGGCAAGGCCGCGATCGGACACCGAGGCGAAGCCGCGGGCTTCGCGGGCATAGACCGAGCAGCAGGCGATGGCGGCGAGTTTGGAGAGTGATTCAGCGTCGGGCGCCACGCCGCTGAAACCATTGGGGAACTCTTCCGCAATGTAGCCGGTGGTGAGGCGGCCTGTGCGGAAGCGCTCCTGCGCATAGACGGTGGAGAGGAACGGGATGTTGTTGCCTACACCTTCGAGCTCGAAGGCATCGAGCGCCACCTGCATGCCGGCGATGACGGCCTCGCGGGTCGGCGCCCAGGTGCAGAGTTTGGCGATCATCGGATCGTAGAAGGTGGAGATTTCGCCGCCTTCGTAGACGCCAGTATCGTTGCGGACGATCAGCTCCGGGGTCACCTGTTCGGCGGGCGGGGCGTAGCGGGTGAGCCGGCCGGTGGAGGGGAGGAAATTGCGGTAGGGGTCCTCGGCATAGATGCGGGATTCGAGCGCCCAGCCGTTGCGCTTCACCTGATCCTGGGTGAGCGGCAGCGGCTCGCCCGAGGCGGCGCGCAGCATCAGCTCGACGAGGTCGAGGCCGGTGATCAGCTCGGTCACCGGGTGCTCGACCTGAAGGCGCGTGTTCATTTCGAGGAAGTAGAAATTGCGGTCCTTGTCGACGATGAACTCGACGGTGCCGGCCGAGGTGTAGCCGACGGCCTTGGCGAGAGCGACGGCCTGCTCGCCCATGGCGCGGCGGGTGGCCTCATCGAGGAACGGCGATGGCGCTTCCTCGATGACCTTCTGGTTGCGGCGCTGGATGGAGCATTCGCGCTCGTTGAGATAGAGCACGTTGCCGTGCTGGTCGCCGATCAGCTGGATTTCGATATGGCGCGGCTCGGTGACGAACTTCTCGATGAAGATGCGGTCGTCGCCGAAGCTGGAGGCGGCCTCGGATTTCGAACGCTCGAACCCTTCGCGGGCCTCGGCATCGTCGAAGGCGATGCGCATGCCCTTGCCGCCACCGCCGGCCGAAGCCTTGATCATCACCGGGTAGCCGATCTGGCGGCTGATGATGACGGCGTGCTCGGCATCGGCGATCAGGCCCATGTGGCCGGGGACGGTGGAAACGCCGGCTTCGGCGGCGAGTTTCTTCGAGGTGATCTTGTCGCCCATCGCCTCAATGGCGGTGGCCGGCGGGCCGACGAAGATGATGCCGGCCTCCGCGAGCGCGGCGGCAAAGAGCGGGTTTTCGGAGAGGAACCCATAGCCGGGGTGAACCGCCTCGGCGCCGGTCTGCTGGCAGGCAGCGACGATCTTCTCGATCGAGAGGTAGGAATCGCGGGCGGCAGAGCCACCGATATGCACGGCCTCGTCGGCCATCTTGACGTGCAGCGCTTCACGGTCGGCGTCGGAATAGACGGCGATGGTGCGGATGCCGAGCTTCTTCGCGGTCTTGATGACCCGGCAGGCGATTTCGCCGCGATTGGCGATGAGGAGGGAGGAGATCATCTGGAGTCCAGGTTTGCGGGCGACTGTTCGGCTGCGACGGCGGGCGAGCGGGCGTCGCGGGACTTCCAGCCCCGCAACATGCCTTCGATGCTGAGGTCTTCGTCGAGCCCCGGCCAGTGGATGCCGGCGTACATCAGCTCGAGCGTGTTGCGCTCGGTGTGCGAAGCGCGCTGCAGCGCCGGGTACCACCAGAGCGGCGTCGCGATCTCGCGGCCATCGGCCAGCTTGACGTGCAGGCAATCGTCGTCGCACCAGGCGGCGACCGGGACCCGCTGGTCCATCTCAGGTTCCGAAGTCCTCATTCCAGACCTCCCGCAGCCGCCTCTGCTCGGTTGAGGTTATGTCGAACAGCGCCCGACGATCTCCGGCAAAACAACTGATCGAGATTGTCTGTGGGCCTATGCCGAGTCACGTTGGACTCACCAAATGGTATGCGACAAGCAGCAACACAGTTGCACCAGTGCTTATGCTGCCCACGACTAGAGTCGGTAGGCCGATCTTCCGCCCGAGGCGATACTGCCTCCCGTACTCCCTAAGCCTGTCGTGCAACTCAGGTCGGTCAGCGTCTAGTGCCCTACCGTCCATCAGCTCACCCCCTTCGACGCTCGCAACGTTCAGTAGAGCGGCAATTCGAATTGCTAGACCAACACATGCGAATAGCAGCGATACAACGGACATTGCAGCTGCAACACGAATGATGGGCCAAGCTGCACCGTACTCTCGGAGGATTAGCAAGCCGAAAGCCACCAGGGCACTCGACCATGCAAAGGTGAACTTCGGCACGTCCGCACGGATTTTTGCACTGTCCGAAATGCGTCTCAGCGCCTCCCAGCCCTCTGTCACAGCGGAATGTTCCCATGCTTTTTCACCGGGATCACGGCCTGCTTCTTCTTCAGCGTCTCGAAGGCCCGGATCACCCGCCGGCGCGTTTCCCTCGGCTGGATGACGTCGTCGATGAAGCCGCGTTCGGCGGCGACGAAGGGGTTGGCGAACCTCGCTTCGTAGTCGGCGGTGCGCTGGGCGATCTTGGCTTTGTCGGCGAGCTCAGAGCGATAGAGGATTTCGGTGGCGCCCTTGGCGCCCATCACGGCGATTTCGGCGGAGGGCCAGGCGTAGTTGACGTCGGCGCGGATGTGTTTCGAGCTCATTACGTCATAGGCGCCGCCATAGGCCTTGCGGGTGATGACGGTAACCTTGGGCACGGTGGCTTCGGCATAGGCGAAGAGGAGTTTCGCGCCATGCTTGATAATGCCGCCATATTCCTGGGCGACGCCGGGCAGGAAACCGGGGACATCGACCAGGGTCAGAATGGGGATGGAGAAGCTGTCGCAGAAGCGGATGAAGCGCGCGGCTTTCTTGGATGAATTGATGTCGAGGCAGCCGGCGAGGACCAGCGGCTGGTTGGCGACGACGCCGACGGTGGTGCCGTTCAAACGGACGAAGCCGACGAGGATGTTGCCCGCATGGTCCTTCTGGATTTCGAGGAAATCGCCCTCGTCGGCGAGGCGGTGGATGACCTCGCGCATGTCATAGGGCTTGTTGGCGCTGTCGGGGATGATGGTGTCGAGGGCCGGGATGGCGCGATCGACCGTGTCGTTGACGGCGACGGTGGGTGCGGTTTCGGTGGCGCTCAAGGGCAGGAAGTCGAAGAGGCGGCGGACTTCGAGCAGGGTCTCGACGTCGTTGTCGAAGGCGGCGTCGGCGACGGCGGAGATCTTGGTGTGGGTCCCTGCCCCGCCCAGCTCTTCCTGCGTGACGATCTCGTTGGTGACGGTTTTGACCACATCGGGGCCGGTGACGAACATGTAGCTCGTGTCCTTCACCATGTAGATGAAGTCGGTCATGGCCGGGGAATAGACGGCGCCGCCGGCGCAGGGGCCCATGATCACCGAGATCTGCGGGATGGCGCCCGAGGCCTGGACGTTGCGCCAGAACACTTCGGCATAGCCACCGAGCGCGGCGACACCTTCCTGGATGCGGGCGCCGCCTGAATCGTTGAGACCGATGACCGGGGCGCCGTTCTGGACGGCGAGGTCCATGATCTTGCAGATCTTCTGGGCGTGGGTCTCGCTGAGCGAGCCGCCGAAGACGGTGAAATCCTGGCTGAAGACATAGGTCAACCGGCCATTGATGGTGCCCCAGCCAGTGACGACGCCATCGCCCGGGATGACGGTATCGGCCATGCCGAAATCGGTGGCGCGATGGGATACGAACATGTCGTATTCCTCAAAGCTCCCGGGATCGAGCAGGACATCGAGGCGTTCGCGGGCAGTGAGCTTGCCCTTAGCGTGCTGGGCGTCGATGCGGCGCTGGCCGCCACCGAGGCGGGCGTCCTCGCGGCGCTGCTCGAGCTTTTCGATGATGGTCTGCATGGGGCCCCCGGCTTCGTCGTCGCGCTCTGACAGGTCACTATAGACGCTTCCGTCACGCAACCCGAGACAGGAAGATGCCAGCCTGCTAAGTTAGCAATGTTGCAAACTGTGAACTTGCGAAGTTGCGAATGGCACAGCGAAAAGTCTTTGCTGGCGGCAAGGTGCGCGCGGCGCGGCAGAAGGCCGAGCTGACGCAGCGGGCGCTGGCCGTGCAGCTGGGGATTTCGGTCTCCTATCTCAACCAGATCGAGAACAACCAGAGGCCGCTGACGGCGGCGCTGATGCTGGCGCTGTCGGAGCAGTTCGGGCTGGATTTGAGCGAGCTGGTGTCGGACCGATCGGACCGGCTGGTGGCGGACCTGCGCGAAGTGATGGCCGACCCGATGTTCGGGGAAGCCGGACCGGGGCTGATCGAACTCAAATCGCTGGCGGCGAGCGCGCCCGACACGGCGCATGCGGTGCTGAGACTCTACGATGCCTATCGCAAGGCCAATGAGCGGCTGGCGAGTGCCGATGCGGCGATGGCCGGCACGGCGGGTGGAGGCACGCAGACGAGCTATGAAGAGGTCCGCGACTTCTTCCACTATGCCGGCAATTATGTCGACGAGCTGGACCTCGCTGCAGAGGCGCTGGCTGACAGGATCGGGCCGGCGCTGCACGGACGGCTGGAGCGGCTGGCCGAGTGGCTGGCGAAGACGCATGGCGTGCTGGTGAGCTTCGACGAGCCGGAGACGCCGGAGCTGCTGCGCCGCTATGACCGGGCGAACCGGACGGTGCGGATCAATGCCCGGGTGGCGGCGGCCACGCAGTTCTTCCAACTGGCGGCGCAGGTGGCGCTGATTGCCGAGCCTGCACGCATCGACGCGATCATTGCCGGAGCCGGGTTCAAGACCGACGAGGCAGCGGAGATCTGCCGGATCAGCCTGACCAATTACTATGCCGGGGCGCTGCAAATGCCCTATGGCGCGTTCCTCGCGGCCGCCGAAGCGCGGGCCTATGACATCGAGGCGCTGGCGGCGCAGTTCGGGGCGTCGCTGGAGCAGATCGGGCATCGGCTCTCGACGATGCAGCGGCCGAAGGCGCGCGGCGTGCCGTTCTTCTTTGCGCGGGTGGATGCGGCGGGCACCATCACCAAACGGCATTCGGCGACACCGCTGCAGTTCCCGCGCTTCGGTGGGGCCTGCCCGCTCTGGAACGTGCACCAGGCGTTCGAGGCGCATGGGCGGATGTTGCGGCAGCTGGCGGAAACGCCGGACGGGCACCGCTATCTCTGCCTCGCCTGGTCGGAGGAAAAGCGGATCGGCGGCTATCGCGGGCCGGTGCGGCGCTATGCCTATGCGTTGGGCTGCGAGATCACCCATGCGGGCAAGCTGACCTATGCGGCAGACCTCGATCTGGTGCGGGCGCCCGCGTTCGAGCCGATCGGCATCAGCTGCCGCATCTGCCCGCGCTCGGGCTGCCTGCAACGCTCGGTGCCGCCGCTGGACGGGCGGCTGAGCATCGATCCGGATCGCCGCGAAGTGGTGCCGTACCGGCTGGGCTGAGGCATGGTCGACGAGATGGGTTGCGGCGCGGCCCGAGGAGGGAACCGCGCCGCGCGCCAGAACATCCGGCCGTGCGAAGCTCAGGTGTTCTGACGATTCCGGATGAGGTCGTCGACCACGGACGGGTCGGCGAGGGTCGAGGTATCGCCCAGCGCGCCGAACTCGTTCTCGGCGACCTTGCGCAGAATACGTCGCATGATCTTGCCCGAGCGGGTCTTGGGCAGGCCCGGGGCGAACTGGATCAGGTCGGGCGAAGCGATGGGGCCGATCTCCTTCCGCACCCAGTTCCGAAGTTCCGTCTTCAGTTCGTCGGAGGCGGCCTCGCCGGCCATCAGGGTGACATAGCAATAGATGCCCTGCCCCTTGATCGCGTGCGGATAGCCGACGACCGCCGCTTCCGACACCTTGGGATGCGAAACCAGCGCGCTCTCCACCTCGGCGGTGCCGAGGCGGTGGCCGGAGACGTTGAGCACGTCGTCAACGCGGCCGGTGATCCAGTAGTAGCCATCCTCGTCGCGCCTCACCCCGTCGCCGGTGAAGTAGAGGCCCTTGTAGGTGGCGAAATAGGTCTCGGCGAAGCGCCGGTGGTCGCCCCAGATGGTGCGGGCCTGACCGGGCCAGCTGTCGGCAATGCAGAGGACACCATCGGTGGCGGTTTCCTCCCGGACCTGGCCTTCGGGGGTAAGGACCAGCGGCTTGACGCCGAAGAAGGGTTTCGTCGCCGAACCGGGCTTGGTGGGGGTGACTCCCGGGAGCGGCATGATCATCGAAGCGCCCGTCTCGGTCTGCCACCAGGTGTCGACGATCTCGCAGCGGCCCTTGCCGATATTCTTGTGGTACCAGTGCCAGGCTTCCGGGTTGATCGGCTCGCCGACGGTGCCGATGAGGCGGAGGCTCGAGAGCTCGGCGACATCGACGAATTGCTGGCCGGCCCCCATCAGGGCGCGGATGGCGGTGGGAGCGGTGTAGAAGATATTGACCTGGTGCTTGTCGACGGTGCGCCAGAAGCGGCTGGCGTCGGGCCAGGTGGGGACGCCCTCGAACATCAGCGAGGTGACGTTGTTGGCGAGCGGGCCATAGACGATGTAGCTGTGGCCGGTGACCCAGCCGACATCGGCGGAACACCAGTAGACCTCGTCGGGGCGCGGGTCGAAGATCATCTCGTGGGTCAGGCTCGCCCAGACGAGATAGCCGGCAGTGGTGTGCAAGACGCCCTTGGGCTTACCGGTGGAGCCGGAGGTGTAGAGGATGAAGAACGGGTCTTCCGCCCCCATCGGCTCGGGATCGCAGAAGGGTTCGACCCCTGCCCCGGCCTCGTGCCACCAGAGGTCGCGGGCGCCTTTCATCAGCACCTGACTGCCGGTGTGTTCGTAAACGAGCACCTTCTCGACGCCGGGACAGTCTTCCAGCGCCTTGTCGACATTGGCCTTGAGCGGCACGGTCTTGCCGCCGCGGCGGCCCTCGTCGGCGGTGATGACGACGCGGCTGTCGCAATCGTTGATGCGGCCGGCGAGTGCATCGGGCGAGAAGCCGGCAAAGACCACGGAATGGACAGCCCCGATGCGGGCGCAGGCCAGCATGGCAAAGGCGGCCTCGGGGATCATCGGCAGGTAAATGGTGACGCGGTCGCCCTTCCGGACGCCGAGATTCTTCAGGACATTGGCGAGGCGGCAGACCTCCTCGTGCAGATGGCTGTAGGTGATCTTGCGGACGGCCCCGTCGGGGTCGTCCGGCTCCCAGATGATGGCGACCTTGTCGCCATGGGCGCTGAGATGCCGATCGATGCAGTTGTAGGAGACGTTGAGCACGCCGTCCTCGAACCACTTGATCGCCACGTCCGGCAAAGCGAACGAGGTGTTCTTGATCTTGGTCGGGAAGCGCACCCAGTCGAGGCGCTTGGCTTCCTCGCGCCAGAACTCGTTGGGATCGGCGAGGGAGCGCTCGTAACGGCGGTCGAATTCGGCGGGCGTCAGGCGGGTGTGCCGCGCGTTGGGCGGGAAGGCGTGACTATTCATGGCTGCTTCCTGAGCTAGATGGCTAGGTACTCGTGTCGGAGCTCGGCATTGTCGAGCACCTCGGCAGCTGAACCCGTGAAGGCGACCTCGCCGGTATCAAGGATCACCGCCCGATCGGAGAGACGGAGCGCGGCGACCGCGTTCTGTTCAACGATGATGGTGGTGATGCCAAGCGCGCGGATTTCGACGAGGATCTTCTCGATCTCCTGCACGATCACGGGGGCGAGGCCCTCGTAGGGTTCGTCGAGCAGGAGCAGTTTCAGGTCGCGGGCGAGCGCCCGGGCAATGGCCAGCATCTGCTGTTCGCCACCGGACATGGTGACGGCATCCTGCTTCCGCCGTTCGGCGAGACGCGGGAAATGGCCATAGATGCGGTCGAGATCCCAGCCGCGTCCCGGAGCGACCTGGGCAAGCTGCAGGTTCTCCTCGACGGTGAGGCCGGGGATGATGCGGCGATCCTCGGGGACGAGCTGGACGCCGAGGCGAGCCGCTTCGAAAGCGGCGCGGTGGTGGAGGGGCTGTCCGTCGAGCCAGATCTCACCCGAGCGCAGCTGCGGATTGTCGAGCCGGGCGATGGCACGCAGCGTCGAGGTCTTGCCGGCGCCGTTGCGGCCGAGCAGCGCGAGGATCTCACCCTCGCGGATCTCGAAGCTGACGCCCTGCACGATGTAGCTCTCGCCGTAATAGGCGTGAATGTCGCGCACCGAGAGGAAGGCCGGCTCGGCGACAGGCGCGAGCGTGGCGGCGGAAATGGTGGTCTGTTCGATGGTGACGGTCGTCATCAGTGGGTGCCTCCGAGATAGGCTTCCTGGACCTTGGGATTGCCGCGAACCTCATCGGGCGGCCCTTCGACGATGACCCGACCACCGGCGAGGACGCTGATGCGATCGGCCAGCGAGAAGACGACATGCATGTCGTGCTCGATGATGATCTTGGTCATGCCGCGCGCCTTGATCTTTTTCAGCAGTTCGATGGTGGTGTTGGTGTCGTGGCGGCTCATGCCGGCGGTGGGCTCGTCAAGCAGCAGCAGACGTGGATGCTGGATGAGGCACATGGCGAGTTCCATGCGCCGCTTGTCGCCGCGGCTGAGCGCGCCCGCATGGGTATCCCGCCGCTCGTACATGCCGACATCCTGTAGCAGGTGCTCGGCCTCTTCCTGCAGCTCCCGCTCGGCCTCGAAGGGTTTCATAGTGGCGATGCGGAAGGCGCCGTCGCGCTTGGCGAGAGCGGGCAGCATGACGTTGTGCAAGACGCTGAGCTCGGGGAAGATCTCCGGCGTCTGGAAGACGCGGGCGACGCCGAGCTGGTTGATCTCGTGCGGCTTGCGGCCCGTCAGCACGGTGCCATCGAAGACGACGGCGCCGCGGCTGGGCGGGATGCGGCCGACGATCACATTGAGCAGCGTCGACTTGCCGGCGCCATTCGGCCCGATGATGGCGTGGGTCTTGCCCTCCTCGATCGACAGATCGATGTCGGAGAGGGCGTGAAGACCGGCGAACTGCTTGGAAACGTCGTCGACGTGCAGAACGATGTTCCGGGTTTCGGTGGACATGGTGCTCTCCTACTCGGCGGGCTGGACGCGGGTGGCGCCGTTTTCGGACGGGCCACGCCGGCTGAACACGCCGCCGATACGGCGGACGCCCTCCATGATCCCGCCGGGCAGGAACACCACGACGAGGACGAAGATCAGGCCCAGCGTCAGGTGCCAGCCGTCGCCGACGAACTTGCCGACAATGGCCACCACGGTTTCGCGCGCGCCTTCGGGGACGAAGGCGAAGAAGCGTTCGAGGGCTTGGTCGTTGAAGGCCGAGAAGATGTTCTCGAAGTACTTGATGACCCAGGCACCGATGGCCGGACCGACGAGGGTGCCGACACCGCCGAGAATGGTCATCAGCACGACCTCACCCGAAGCCGTCCACTGCATGCGCTCGGCACCGGCCAGCGGGTCGGTGATGGCGAGCAGGGCACCGGCAAGCCCAGCATACATGCCGGAGATGACGAAGGCGGTGAGCATGAAGGGCTTGGTGTCGAAACCGAGATAGCCCATGCGGTTCTGGTTGGACTTGATGCCCCTGAGCGTCATGCCGAAGGGCGACGAGAAGATCTTCTGCGAGATGAAGAAGCCGATCAGCAGCACCACGGCACAGAAGTAGAAGCCTTCGAGGCCGGAGAAGGTGTGACCCAGAATGCTTGCCGAGGGCAGCCCCTCGCCGCGGGGTGAGAGTGCGCTGTCGATGATGCGGGCATCGCCGAGGGTGAGTTGCAGCGAGGTTTCGCCATTGGTGATCGGGGTGAGCACCGAATAGGCGAGGTTGTAGCTCATCTGGGCAAAGGCCAGGGTGAGGATGGAGAAGTAGATGCCCGAGCGGCGGAGGCTGAGAAAGCCGATGGCGAGGGCGAAGATGCCGGCGACGATGACGGCGAAGAACACAGCCGGCAGCGCATCCATGGTCAGGAGTTTGAATGACCAGACCGCTGCGTATGAGCCGACGCCGAGGAAGGTGGCGTGGCCGAAGCTGAGATAGCCGGTGAGACCGAACAGGATGTTGAAGCCGATGGCGAAGAGCGCGTAGATCGCGAATTTCTGCATCAGCGCCGGATAGGCGGCCCCGAACGGCGCCAGCCAGATCGGCATGGCGAGGACGACGAGGGCGAAGAGCGCGAACAGCAGATAGTCGCGGCGCGGGAGGTGGAAGAGTTCCATGTCAGCTCTCCATCACGCCGCGACGGCCCAGCAATCCGCGGGGGCGGACGAACAGGATGACGATCGCGGTCAGGTAGACGATGATCTGGTCGATGCCGGGGAGGAGCGACTTCACCTCGTTCATCGAGGCAAAGCTCTGGAGGATGCCGAGCAGGAAGCCGGCCGCTACCGCGCCGGGGAGCGAACCCATGCCGCCGACGACGACCACGACAAAGCTGAGGACGAGGAAGTCCATGCCCATGTGATAGTTGGGCGGCACCAGCGGCGTGTACATCACGCCCGCGAGACCGGCGACGACGGCGGCAAGTCCGAAGACGATGGTGAAGCGCCGGCCGATATTGATGCCAAGCAGCCCGACCGTCTCGCGATCGGCCATGCCGGCGCGGACCACCATGCCGAAGGTGGTGAAGCGCAGGAAGGCGAACACGGCCGAGATGATGCCGAGGGAGAAGAGGAAATAGGTGAGGCGCCACCAGGGGTAGCTCACCGCGCCGGGCGCAAGGCCGAACCAACTGCCGATATCGGCCGCACCGCGAAGGACGTTGGGCATGGGCTGGCTGATCGGATTGGGTCCGAACACCGCCTTGACGATCTCCTGCAAGACGATGGCGAGACCGAAGGTCACCAGGATCTGCTCGGCGTGGCTGCGCTTGTAGAAGTGCTTGATCAGGCCGCGCTCCATGACCACGCCGATGATCAGCATGACCGGGATGGCGAGGAGGATGGACAGCGGCACCGAGTATTCGATCAGCACCCCGCCCCAATCACCAAACCAGGTCTGGGCCAGCGGCGTCCGGATTTCGAGGGGGGTGCCCCAGGCCGAGAGCTGCTCGGGATCGACGGTGATGGTCTCCATCGTGATGAGCTGCCGGAAGGCCACGGCGCAAAAGGCGCCGAGCATGAAGAGGGCACCGTGGGCGAAATTGACGACGCCAAGGGTGCCGAAGACGAGGGTGAGACCGAGGGCGATGAGCGCATAGGCGCCGCCCTTGTCCAGCCCGTTCAATAGCTGAGCGAGGATCGCTTCCATTTTGGGTTCCGCACGGCTTTCTGTCAGTTGCCTCCCAAGGGAAGGCTTGCTGGAACAGACGAGGGGCGGGCTCCGGCAGTGCCGGACCTCTGTGCCCACCCCGCATCTGGCGAAGCCGATGCCACCGGCACCGGCTGTGGGTCGCGGCGGGCGAACCCGCCGCGATGCCGTCAGCACATGGCCGGGGTGTCGGGGCCGAGTTCGCCGCCGAAGATCGCCGGGTCGTAGGTCACCGATTCCCTGGAGGCGGTGTCGACGACTTCGAGCAGATCGAAGGGGTTGGCCGGGCTCTCCTTGCCCTGCACCACGAGCACATCCTTGAAGCACTGGTGGTCGGAGCCGCGATAGAGCGTCGGGCCATTGCCCAGCCCGTCGAACTCGTAGTCCTCGAGTGCCTTGATGACTTCGGGCGGATAGAAGGTCCCTGCCCGCTCGCAGGCATCGGCATAGAGCAGCGTCTGCACGTAGGAGGTGTGCGCTGCCTGGCTCGGCGGCTGGCCATACTTGGCACCGAAGGACTTGGTGAAGGCCTGCGAGCCGGCATCGCCCAGCTGCCAGTCCCAGTTCGAGGTGCCGTAAATGCCCTTCATGGCGGCACCGGCGCCCTTGGCCATCAGGTCGGAGACCAGCGGCACGACGATTTCGAACTGCTTGCCGTTGACCTGCTTGTCGCGCAGGCCGAACTGCACCGCCTGGGTCAGCGAATTGACCATGTCGAAGCCGTAGTGGTTGAGCACCAGCACGTCGGCGCCGGAGTTGAGCACCGGGGTGATGTACTGGGAGAAGTCGCCGGCACCGACTGGGGTGCGGACAGGGGCGATGGTCTTCCAGCCGAGAGCTTCGGTGGCGTTCTTCATCGACTCTTCCTGGGTCCAGCCCCAGGTGTAGTCGGCGGTGAGGTGATAGGCGACGCGATCGGCGCCGTAGGCCTTGGCCAGCGTCGGCGCGATGGCGATGCCCGACTGGTAGGCGTTGAAGAAGTGGCGGAAGCCGTACTTCTTCTTGTCCTTGCCGGTGGTGTCGTTGGAGTGGGTGAGCGCCGCCATGAAGATGACGCCCATTTCCTGGCAGAGACCCTGGACGGCGATGGCAACGCCCGAGGACGAACCGCCGGAAATCATCACCGCACCATCGCGCTCGATCATGCGACGGGCGGAATCGCGGGCGGCGTCGGCCTTGGTCTGAGTGTCGCCGGTGACGTAGGCGACCTTCTTGCCAAGGATGCCGTTGCCGGTCAGCGTCTTGGACGAGAAGGTGGGGATCATGCCACCGTCGCCGCCACCGTTGAGATGCTCGACGGCGAGCTCGAAGGCGCGCTGCTCGTCGGCGCCCTCATCGGCATAGGCGCCGGTCAGCGGCATGTTGAAGCCGAGGGTGACCGTGTCACCGGTCGGGGCATTGCAGAATTCCTGGGCGTAGGCGCCGCGGCTGAAGAACAGCGGCATCGTGCCCGTGGCAAGAATGCCGGCCATGCCCCCTTTCAGAAGCGTGCGGCGGCTGAATCCTTTGGGATCCGTCATCAAGTCCTCCTCTTTGATGGCGGGGGGCCCGGTTCAATGCCGGATGCTCCTCACCGCTCGCCAGGATTGATGCGACCACCTGAAAACGAAAACAATATCCTATTGTAAATCAACATAAATTCTGTAAATTCTTGGTCTCTACCGCCGCCGTATCTGTAAATTCATTGACAGGAGAGCGAGCCGTGCGGGCACCGATCGGGCTGCGCATCGCCACGAGACGCCGGGCGACGGGGCAATCGCAGGCGTCCCTCGCCCGGATTGTCGGAATCTCGGCGAGCTATCTGAACCTGATCGAGCGCAACAAGCGCGAGGTCGGCGGCGCGCTGCTGAAGCGGATCGCCGAGGGCCTGGACCTGCCGCTCGACGAGTTGACCGGCGAAGGCGAGCAGCGGCTGATCAACGCCCTGGAGGAGGCTTTCGCCGATCCGGTGCTGGCGACTAGCGGCCTCGACGGCGCGCGTGCCCGCGACCTGGTGGCGAGTGCCCCGGACGCTGCAGCAGCGATCGTGGGGCTGCACCGCGCCTATCAGGGGGCGATGGCGAGTGCGGACGCCTATGCCAACCGGCTGAGAACCGACCCGCTGTTCTCGGAACTGCTGCACCAGATTCTCTCCGGGATCACGGCGGTGCGCTCGGGAGCGGAAATTCTCGGCGACGTTCCCGACCTTGGCGAGGACGAGCGGCAGCGGTTCCTCGGCGCCATCCGGCGCGAGACGGTGGGGCTGAGCGCGGTGGCGCAGACGTTGATCGGCCAGTTCGACAGCTCGAGCGAGACGCGGCGAATGCTGTCGCCGGTGCGCGAGCTGGACGACCTGATCGCGCAGGAGGCCAACCACTTTCCGTCGCTGGAAAGAGCCGGCGACGAAGTGCGCGCCGAGATCGACGCGGTCGGGCCGTTCGGCGAGACGAGTCTCAGGGGAGCGCTCAAGCAGCGGTTCGGGGTGGAGGTGACGACCAGCGGCGCGCGCGAGGTCGATGCCCAGGGCTTTCCCGGACAGTATCGCTACGATCCGGAACGGCGCAGCATGTGGTTCCAGACCAGCGCAAATGCGGCGACGCGGCAGTTCCAGCTGGCGCGGCTCTATGCCGAGCTGGCGCGGCCGGATGCGATCGACGCGCTGCTCGGATCGCCGCTGCTCTCCAGCCCCGATGCGCGACGGCTGGCACAGCGCGCGCTGGGATCATACCTCGCGGGCACGGTGGTGCTGCCCTATGAGGAGTTTCTTGGGGAGGCCGAAGCGCTGCGCTACGACATTGCGGCATTGCAGCAGCGGTTCGGCGCCAGTTTCGAGCAGGTGGCGCATCGGCTGGTGACCTTGCGGCGGAAGGGTGCTGAGGGGATCGCCTTCGGATTTCTGCGGTCCGACCCCGCCGGACGGTTGACCAAGCATTTCCCCCTGCCCGGCTTGCTGTTGCCCAGTGCCGGACATGCGTGCCCGCTGTGGGCGATCTACACGGCATTTCGCGCCGGAGACGGCATCGTACGGCAGGTGGTGCGGTTTCCCGATGGGTCGCGCTACCTGTTCATCGCGCGAGCCACGGCACGGCGGGCGGCACGGTTCGGCGACACACCGACGCCGACCTCGGTGATGCTGGCCTGCAACGTGCTGCAGGCCGATGGCACGGTTTATGCCGACGGGCTGGACCTCGGCTCAACCGCGGGCGACGTGCCGGTGGGGCCGGCCTGCCGGTTGTGCACGCGGCGCGACTGCGCAAGCCGGCAGGAAGAGGTGCTGAGCGCGGGGGGTGCTCGCGAGGCCGTGCGGGCGCCGCTGGTGCCGCGGGCACTCGCTGCCGATTGATGTTTGCGTTTGATCGCGATTGCGCTTTACTTAGCCCGCTGACGGAGGGGAGACCGACGGCAAAGGGGGGAATTTGGCCATCGACGTACTAATCGCCGAGGACGAGCCGTCCATTCTCGACTCGCTGGAGTTCATCCTGAAGCGGGCGGGAATGAGCTGCGCGTCGGTGACCGATGGCGACCTGGTGATCGGCGCCGTGCATCGCCTGCAGCCGCGCGCCGTGGTGCTGGACGTGATGCTGCCCCGACGTTCGGGTTTCGAGATCCTGAAGCAGCTGCGTGGCGATGCGATGACGGCCGATCTGCCGGTACTGATCCTCACGGCGAAGGGCCAGGCACAGGACCGGCGCGTCGCGGAGGAACTGGGGGCGACGAGCTTCATCACCAAGCCCTATTCGAACGCCGATGTGGTGGCGACGGTGCGCCAGCTCGTTGCGGAGGCCGCACCGCGGTAGGCGGATGAACCGGCGCAAAACCGTCAGTGCGGCGCTGTTCGTGACCCTGTTCGGAACGATGCTGTTCCTGCCGCCGCTGCTGGGGCTGGTGCATCACGAGGCGCGGGTGTTCGGCGCGCCGCTGGAGCTGGTCTACATGTTCGCGGCCTGGGCTGCGCTGGTGCTGGCGGCGATGTGGCTGGGCAAGCACCTGCCCGACGAAAGCGACGAGGGAGGCGACGGCTGATGCTTTCGGCCGACTTCATCGTCGCGATCGCCATGGCCTATGTCGGGCTGCTGTTCCTGATCGCCTATCTCGGCGACCGCTACACGCGGGGCGGCAAGCGCGGGCTGCTGCAATCGCCCTTCGTCTACACGCTCGCCATCTCGGTCTATTGCACGAGTTGGACCTTCTACGGGTCGGTGGGCTCGGCGGCGCGAAGCGGGCTCGAATATCTCGCGATCTATATCGGGCCGACGCTGGTGTTCGTGGGCTGGTGGTTCGTGCTCAGGCGGCTGGTGCGGATCAGCCATGTGCAGCGCATCACCTCGGTGGCGGACCTGCTCTCGTCGCGCTTCGGCAAGTCGAGCCGGCTGGCGGTGCTGGTGACGGTGATCGCGGTGATCGGCATTGCGCCTTACATCGCGCTGCAGCTCAAGGCGGTTACATCCTCGATCCAGACCATTGTCGGTGGCAGCGCCGGGCCATCGGCGATGGAGGGGATCGACGAGGTCGGGCTGGCGCTCGGCATCGCGGCGGGTATGGCGCTGTTCACGATCCTCTTCGGCACGCGCAATGTCGATGCCAAGGAGCAGCACCATGGCGTGGTGGCGGCGATTGCCTTCGAGGCGATGGTCAAGCTGACGGCGCTGATCGCGGTCGGGATCTTCGTGATCTATGTGGCGGGTGGGCTCGACAATATCTTCGACAATGCGGCGGCGGCCGGCATCGACATCACCACGACCGAAGACTTCGGCGGACGCTGGATTGCGCTCAATATCCTCGCGGCCTCGGCGGTGATCTGCCTGCCGCGGCAGTTCCAGATCACGGTGGTCGAGAACTCCGACGAGAGCCACCTGCGCACGGCCGGCTGGGCGTTTCCGCTGTACCTGTTGGGGATGAGCCTGTTCACCCTGCCGATCGCGCTTTACGGGCTGACGGCGATGCCGGCGGGCTCGAACCCCGACATGTTCGTGCTGACGCTACCTCTATCGGCAGGCAACGAGGGGCTGGCGCTGTTCGCGTTCATCGGCGGGTTCTCGTCGGCAACCTCGATGATCATCGTCGAGTCCATCGCGCTCTCGATCATGGTGTCGAACCACATTGTCATGCCCATTCTGCTCCGCGTGACGCAGGGGCGCGGGCTGGACGGGCGGCAGAGCGTCAGCCAGCTGCTGTTGAACGCGCGACGGTTCTCGATCGCGCTGATCCTCGCGCTCGGCTTCACCTATTTCTACCTGACACGGAACTCCGATGCGCTGGCGCCGATCGGGCTGATCTCGTTCACGGGCGTCGCGCAGTTCCTGCCCTCGATCCTCGCCGCGCTGTTCTGGCGCGAAGCCAATCTCAAGGCGGCGACGGCCGCGGTGGGGGTGGGGTTCCTGGTCTGGGGCTGGTCGAGCTTTTTGCCCTCGTTCGGCAATTCCTCCGACGCGGTGGCGACGTTGCTGGCGGAAGGTCCCTGGGGGATCGGCTGGTTGCGGCCGGAGGCGCTCTTCGGGCTGGATGGTCTCGACCCTCTGGTGCATTCGGTGTTCTGGAGCCTTTTCCTCAACACGCTGGTGCTGGTGCTTGGTTCGCTGTTCACCAGCCAGTCGCTGCTGGAGCGGGTGCAGGCGGCGGCGTTTGTCGATGTGTTTGTCCGCAATCGCGGCGGCGACCAGCCGTTGATACATGCCAGCGCCACGGCCGACGACCTGCATTTCGTGGCGCGGCGTGTGCTTGGCGCCGAGCGCGCCGATATGCTGTTTGCGGCAGCGGCGGCCGAAGCGGGTGTCACGCGGCAGGCGCTAACGCCGACACCGCGCTTCATCGACCAGCTGGAGCGCGAACTGGCCGGCTCGATCGGCGCGGCCTCGGCGCATGTGATGCTGTCCAAGGTCGTGTCGGGCGAGGCGGTATCCCTCGAAGAGGTGATGCAGATGGCCGACGAGACGCAGCAGGCGATCGAATATTCCCAGCGGCTGGAGCGGACTTCGGCGGAGCTGCGCTCGACGGCGGCCAAGCTCGAAAGTGCAAACAGGCAATTGCGCGAACTCGACCAGCAAAAGGACGACTTCCTCAGCCAGGTGAGCCACGAAGTGCGCACGCCGATGACGGCGATCCGGGCCTTCTCGGAGATCCTGCTCGAGGAAAAGGAACTGGAGCCGGCGGACCGGGCGCGGTTCATCGGCACGATCCACCGTGAGAGCCTGCGGCTCACCGATCTGCTCGACGAGATCCTCGACCTGTCGGCGCTGGAGCGCGGCGAGCGGCGGCTGGAGAGCCGGCGGGTGAATGCCGAGGAGGCGCTGGATCGGGCACTCAGCGTGTGCCATGCGCTGGCGCGGCAGCGGGGCACGGCGTTAAGCGCCGGCAACCGGGCGGGCCGCAGCATGGTGATGGCGGAGCCGCATCGGCTGAGCCAGGTGCTGATCAACCTGATTTCCAATGCCATCAAATACAATAACGACCCCCGCCCGGTGGTGACGGTGCGCAGCTTCCTGATGGGCGGCCAGTATGTGGTTGAGGTCGCCGACAACGGCCCGGGGATCCGGCCGGAGGATGCCGACCGGATCTTCGACAAGTTCTATCGCGGCGACAGCGGGGAAAAGAGTGCGCTGGGCGGCGCAGGGCTGGGGCTGGCCATCAGCCGCGAGATCATCACCCGCATGCAGGGGACACTGGGGATGATCCAAGGCCGGCGCAAGGGCGCCTGCTTCCGGCTCACGCTGCCGCTGTTGCCGGATCAACAGGGCTGAGGCCGCGGGCCAGTTCCTCGGGCCCGAGATCGAGCTCGAAATGCATGGCGTCCTTCAGCGTGCCGAAATGGCCGCCCCACTTGAAGACGCGGAGGCCATCGACGGTGGTGAGTGCCTCGATTTCGGCGATCATGGCAGCGGTCATGTCAGTGTCGGCCTGGCCGGCCGCAACATCGGCGGCGCGTTCGGCCTGGGTGGGCTTCGCCGAGAACCGCGGCGGACGGGTGCCGGGATGGTCACGATAGGGGTTGGTCTGCCAGTTGATGTCGAGCGCAATGCCATAGGCATGCAGGCTCTTGAGCTTGCCACCGGTGATGGTGCGGCAGTTATAGCTGTCGGTGTCGCCGGGGCGGATCTGGTAGCCGTGGCGGAGGATGATCGCGGCGAGACGCCCGAACGCCTCGGCGGCCGGCGCCGCGACGCGAATGCTGTCGGGGCCGAAGGGAATGCGGACCAGCCGCGTCTCGTTACACTCGTATGCGCGCCAGAGGTGGCGCAATTGGGCGTTGGTTCTGGGCATCGGTACCTCCATGTCGGAGGCATGGTGCGGGAGGTTTACCGCACGGGGATAAGTCACCGTGTGGACACCGGCCCGGCTGCCGCGTAAACCCGCCGCTCCAGCCTGGAGGCGACGATGGCCACGACATTCGACATCCCTGCCCTGCCCGCGCATCTGGTCAAGGATGCGGTGCGGCGGGCGCTCGCCGAGGATCTGGGGCTGGCGGGGGACCTGACCTCGCAGGCGACGATTTCGGCCGAAGCCACGGCAACGGCGACGATTTCGGCACGGGAAGCTGGGCGGATCGCCGGGCTGGCGCTGGCGGCGGAGGCGTTCCGTCAAGTGGGGGGCGTGAGTTTCGACGCACAGGTTGCCGATGGCGATGCGGTGGGACGCGGCGGCATCGTGGCAGTGGTGTCGGGCAATGCGCGGGCGCTGCTCGCGGCAGAGCGGACGGCGCTGAATTTCGTGAATTATCTCAGCGGCATCGCGAGTCTCACTCAGAAGTTCGTTGAGGCGGTCGCCGGGACCGGTGCGCGGATCTGCGACACGCGCAAGACTACGCCCGGCCTGCGGGCCTTCGAAAAGCACGCCGTGCGTTGTGGCGGGGGCTGGAACCATCGGTTTGCGCTGAGCGATGCCATCCTGATCAAGGACAACCACATCGCGGTAGCAGGTGGCGCGGGTGCGGCCTACCGGGCGGCGCGGGCCAATGCGGGGCATCTGGTCGCCATCGAGATCGAGGTGGCCTCGCTCGATGAGCTGACCGAAGTGCTGGAGGCCGGGGCGCAGGTCGTGCTGCTGGACAATATGGGCAATGACCTGCTGCGCGAGGCGGTTCGCATCAATGCCGGACGCGCTCGGCTGGAGGCTTCGGGCGGAGTGACGCTGGAGCGCGTGCGCGGTATTGCCGAAACCGGCGTCGACTATATCTCGTCGAGCCAGATCACCACGGGCGCCCGTCCGCTCGACCTTGGCCTTGATATCGAGATTTCCTGACATGAGCCTGACCGACCAGATGAACGCGGCCGCCATCGCCGCCGCCGAAGTGATCCTCGAGGTCTATGCGACGCCTTTCGAAGTGGAGCACAAGGGCGACGGCTCGCCGGTGACCGAAGCCGACCAGCGCGCAGAAGCCGTGATCCTCGCGGCCCTGGCCGACACCGGGGTGCCGGTGCTGGGCGAAGAAAGCGTGGCGGCGGGGATCGTCCCCGACCTCAGCGGGCGGTATTTCGTCGTCGATCCGCTGGACGGGACCAAGGAGTTCCTCAAGCGTAACGGGGAGTTCACCGTCAACATCGCCTATTGCGAGGGCGGCCGGCCGGTGCGCGGCGTGGTGCTGGCGCCGGCGACGGGCGCGATCTACTGGGGTGGGCCGGAAGGCGCGTTTGCCGGCACGGTGGCGGATGGACGGATCGGGTTTGTGCGCAAGCTGGTGGTCTCCGGCGAGCGGCCGATCCGCGTGGTTGCGTCGCGCTCGCATGGACATGTGGCGCTGGCATCGCTGTGCGAGACCTTTGCGGTGACCGAAGACGTCTCGGTCGGTTCGTCGCTGAAGTTCTGCCTTCTCGCGGATGCGAAAGCGGAACTTTACCCGCGATTCACCCCGACTTGCGAATGGGATACCGCGGCAGGCCAAGCCGTGCTCGAAGCGGCCGGCGGCGCGGTGATCGGGCTGGACGGCAAGCCGCTCGATTGCGGCCATGCCGACCGGAAGTTCCTCAACCCATTCTTCGTGGCCGCTGCCAGCCGAGCCCTGGCAGAGAATGCGGCAGCAGAGATGCGACGCCTGCTCGCCTGACCGATCGCGCGTCAGGAACGGACGATAAACCATTGCGCACCGCGCATGGCTGATCCGGCGCTCATGTCATTGCGTATCGACCGGCAGAGGTATATTGGGCCAGCATATGCTTGTTCGATATATGCCCGATCGATAGGGACTCATGAACGTCAGAACCGTCTGCCTCGCCATTCTCTATGAAGAGGACGCCTCCGGCTATGAAATCCGGAAGCGATCTGTCGAGGGCGAGTACGCGTATTTCACCGATGCCAGCTACGGCGCGATCTATCCGGCGCTGGCACGGCTGGAAAAGGACAAGTTGGTCACCGCTCGTGTGGAAGTGCAGGACGGCAAACCGTCCAAGCGCATCTACTCGATTACTGATGCCGGCAGGTCCGAATTTCTTTCCAGCCTGTTCGAGAAGCTCAGTGAAGACGAGTTTCGCAGTGAATTTATACTTTTCGTGCGCTTTGCAGGTGAACTCCCACGCTCTCTCGTGGAGCAGCGATTGAATGAGCGTCTGGCAGACATCGAAAGACAGCTGACGGATTTTGACTGTCTGATGAAAGAACACAAGAAACCGGCCGACGAGTGGATCATCGGCTTCGGCCGCACTTGTATGGCGGCGAGCCGCGACTACATCCACGCCCACCGGGGCACATTGCTGGCGCTGGCGCGACCCGATGCGGTCGACGCCGAAGCGGCAGAGTAGAGGGACAATTACGAATGCGTGCGATCTATTCCTATGGCACGGCGGGGATCATCACCCTGGTCGCTGCTGCCTGGCTGGGCACCGGGACCCTGGTTGCCGGCGGCAATGGCCCCGGCAACGGCGAGACGGCCATCGTCTCGCTGGTCGAAAAGGATGGCGGCCCGATCACCGAGGGTCTGAAGGGCGTCGGTCTCGAGCCGCACACCAACCATTACGAGATCGACCCGCACCTGACGATCGCCGAGCGCGTGGCCGAGGCTACGGGCGCGTCTGCCCCCAAGCAGTCGGTGCGCACCGAGACCTTCAGCGTGCAGCCCTTCGTCATTGAAGTGCCCGTACGTGGACGGACCGAGGCCAAGTCGATCGTGACGGTGACGCCGGAGACTTCCGGAGTGGTGACCGCCGTGAACGTCGCCAAAGGCGATCACGTGACACCCGGGCAGGTGCTGTGCACCCTCGAGGAAGGCTCTCGCGGTCTTGCGGTGACGCAGGCCGAGGCATCGCTGGCGCAGGCGCAGCTCGATTACGACACCAATGCCGAGTTGCGGCAGAAGGGGCTCGCGGCCGCCAATACGGCGACCTCCTTCGAGGTGCAGTTGCGCAGCGCACAGGCGGCGCTGGATCAGGCGCAACGCGAACTGGAACGCACGCAGGTCAAGACCGAAGTTGCCGGCGTCGTGCAGGATCCGATCGCCAATGTCGGCAGCATGCTTTCGGCCGGCACGGCCTGTGCAACAGTGGTCGAGCTCGATCCCATGCTGTTCGTTGGGACGGTTCCGGAATCGCGGATGGCGCTGGCCAAGATTGGCCTCAGCGCCACGGTGACGACGGTGACGGGCCAGACCGCAGAGGGCAAGGTCAGCTATCTGGCATCGATCGCCGACGAGGCCACCCGGTCGTTCCCGGTCGAGATCGAACTGCCCAATCCCGATGGCAAGCTGTTGAGCGGCTCCACGGCGACCGCCGTGGTCAACCTGGGCACGATGCCCGCGCACCTGCTGCCGCAGTCGGTGCTGACGCTCGATGACGATGGTGAGGTGGGTATCCGGGCCGTCGAGAACGGCGTGGTCGCCTTCTACCCGGTGACGATCCTGTCGGACTCGCGCGACGGGATCTGGGTCACCGGGCTGCCGACAACGCTGGATGTGATCACGGTGGGCCAGGACTTCGTCCAGGCTGGCCAGGCGGTCGACGCAACGAATGTGTCGTCCGGTGCGTCCGAGTCTGAGACCAGTGGCGAAGGGGTGCCGTCATGATGAACTTCCTCGAACGCGTGCTGCGGATGCCACGCGTTGTGCTGACGGTGATGGGGCTGCTGCTGCTGGCGGGCTTCAACGCCTATATGACGTTGCCGAAAGAGAGCTTTCCGGCGATCGATATCCCGTATTTCTACGTCTCCACCAGCCAGACGGGCATCAGCCCGCGCGACGCCGAGCGTCTGCTGGTCAAGCCCATCGAGGATCGCATCAAGGATCTGGACGGGCTGGAGAACTACACCTCCACCGCCTCGACAGGCCATGCCTCGGTGTTCCTCGAGTTCGACGTGAATGCCGATGCCGACAAGGCGCTAGCAGACATCCGCGCCAAGCTCGACGGCGTGGCGGGTGAACTGCCGGACGATGCGACCGAACCCACGGTGACGGAGATTTCCTTCACCGAGCAGCCGTCGATCTCGGTGGCGGTCTATGGCGATGTGCCGGAGCGGAGCCTGGTGCAGCATGCCAAGGACCTGCAGGACGAGCTTGAGAACATCGGCATTGCGCAGAGCGTGACCATTTCCGGGTCGCGCGACGAGATGCTGGCCGTCAACATCGATATGAACCGGCTGGAGGCTTATAACCTCACGGCCGCGCAGCTGCTCGACGCCCTCGCCCGCAACAACCTTGTGGTGCCAGGCGGTACGCTCGACACCGGACAGGGTTCGTTCAATGTCGAGGTCCCGGGGCTGATCACGACCGCAGCCGATGTCTATGCGCTGCCGATCAAGACCGATGGCGACAATGTCGTGACCTTCCAGGACGTCGCGACGGTAACCCGTACCTTCGAGGATGCCACCGAATATGCCCATGTGAACGGGCAGCCGGCGATCACGCTGGGCGTCATCAAGGATCTGGGGTCCAATGTCATCGACCTCAGCGACCAGGTGCGCGCGGTAACGGCCGAGTTCACCAAGGACTGGCCGTCGGGCATCCAGCACTCGTTCCTCGTCGACCAGGCGGACTCGACCAAGAGCCTGTTCCGGTCGCTGGAAGCCGCCGTGCTGACGGCCGTTGCGCTGGTGATGACGGTTTGCGTGGCAACGCTTGGCGTTCGTCCCGCGCTGATGATCGGCACGTCGATCCCGATCTCGTTCATGATCGCGTTCCTCGCGGTGCAGATGTTCGGCATGACCATCAACATGATGATCATGTTCGGCCTGGTGCTGGCGGTGGGCGTGCTCGTCGACGACCCGATCGTGGTGGTGGAATACGCCGAACGAAAGCTGCAGGAGGGCGTGCCGAAGAAGGAGGCGTTCATCCTTGCAGCGCGCAAGATGTTCGTGCCGGTGGTTTCGGCGACGTTCACGACGCTAGGTGCCTTTATCCCACTGCTGTTCTGGCCGGGCATCATCGGCAAGTTCATGAGCTATCTGCCGATCATCGTGATCGTGGTGATGATCGCATCGCTGCTGTCGGCGCTGGTTTTCATGCCGGTGATCGGCGCGATCATTGCGTCCAGCCATGTCGACCAGAAGGCCAAGGAAGCGGCCGACGTGGTGATGTATCCCGACAAGTTCGACGTGAAGAAGGTTCGCGGCGTGACGGGCATCTATGTCCGCTTCATGCAGACGCTGATCCGGCATCCGGTGCTGACGCTGTTCGCGGGCTTTGCCATCGTTGTCGCGATGTTCGCGACCTACATCTCCAACCCGACCGGCGTCGAAGCCTTCCCGGCTTCCGAGGCCGAGTTCGGCACGGTGAACGTGATCGCCCGCGGCAATTACTCGCCGGTGGAGATTCGCGACCTGCTGGTCGAAGTCGAGAAAGAGATCCTGCAGGTGCAAGGCATCCAGGATTCGATCATGACCTTTGCCAGCACGGGAGCACCGCCGGACACGGTGGGGCAGTTCAGCCTGCAGCTGATGCCCTATAACGAACGCGTCAAGGCCGAGACGATCTTCCAGAACATCCGCGAGCGGGTGGCGGATATCTCGGGCATCGAAGTGCAGATCGAAGCGCAGGAGAATGGTCCGCCGGCGGGCAAGGCGATCAACCTCAGTGTTGAAAGCACGGTCTATGACGACCTCGTGCCTGTGGTGACCAAGCTGCGCGACTATGTGGAGAACGAACTCGGCGACACGATCGACATTGAGGATGGCCGCCCCTCCCCCGGCATCGACTGGGAAGTGACGATCGACCGCCTTGCGGCCGCCAAGTACGGCATCGGCGTGCGCGAGTTGAGCCCATATGTGCAGCTGGTTACGTCGGGCGTGAAGCTCGGTACCTACCGGCCGGACGATGCGGATGACGAGCTGGAAATCCGCGTGCGGCTGCCGCTCGAGGAACGCAGCTTCGACAGCCTCGACTCGCTCAAGGTGGCGACGACGTCCGGGCTCGTGCCGGTGTCGAACTTCATCAAGCGCGAAGCCAAGCCGAAGGTGGCCAATATCAGCCGCAAGAACGGGCTGTACCAGATGGCGGTTGCCGCCAACCTGAGCCCGGGCGTGGCGGCCGATGCCAAGATCGAACAGTTGAAGGCGTGGGTTGCCGAACAGGACTTCCCGGCAACCTCCAAGGTGGTGTTCGGCGGCGCGGACGAGCAGATCGGCGATACCAACGCCTTCATCGTGATGGCGCTGGGTGCCGCCCTGTTCCTGATCTTCCTGGTGCTGCTGCTCGAGTACAACAGCTTCTATCAGGTGCTGGTGACGCTCACGACTGTGGTGATGTCGATCGGCGGCGTGCTGATGGGCATGGTGGTCACCGGGATGAGCTTCTCGGCGATCATGACCGGTCTCGGCATCGTGGCGCTGGCAGGTATCGTGGTGAAGAACGGCATCGTCTTGATCGACACCTATAACCACTACACCCGCGGCGACGGGGTGGAGCCGGTGAAGGCGATGCTGATCACGATGTCGCAGCGTGTGCGGCCGGTGCTGCTGACCGCAACCGTCACCGCCCTGGGCGTGATCCCGATGGCGCTGAATGTCGAGTTCGACTTCATCCGCCGGGAAATCGTGATGGGCGGTATCGCCGGTTCGTGGTTCACCCACCTCAGTGCCGCGCTGGTGTCGGGCCTGTTCGTTTCGACCGCGCTGACGCTGGTGATGGTGCCGGTGATGGTGACGGCTCCCAGCGTGATCTGGAAGGGCTGGGTCGGCAACCTGTTCCGGGCCATTGGCCGCGGGTTCGGTGGCAAGAAGCAAACGGCGACTGCCGTGACGCCGGAGGGCACCGAAATCGCCATTCCGGCCGGCATCGACAGCACGCAGCGGTTCATCAAGACCGATGGCTCGGGCCTGGTCGAGACCGAGCAGGATGGGGTGACCGTGGTCAGCCGGCAAGCGGCCGAGTAGGCTCCCAAGTCAGCGCTGAAACAATGAGGCCCGGGTGTTCTGCACCCGGGCCTTTTGCTATGCTGAGACAGCAAGAGCTGGAGTGCGTGGACCATGATCCGTTATTCAGTCGACGAGGCCGGACAGAACATCAACCCACATTCTCCAAGTAAGTCGCTGATTTCGCTGTCGTAATCGTGATATTTCGCATATAAATCATGGCGTTGACGGCTGCGAGGGGCGCGTTTCATGGATCACCTGGAGGGTGCGGGCTTGGCGCGGGGAGATCGGGTTGATTTCGACCGCCGTGTGCGTCTGGAGTTCCGTGGTGCGCAGATCAGTTCAGACGGTGGCCTGCTGGTGATGCGCGAGCTTGATGACGTGCTCGGCCTGTCCAATCTGGCGTCGGAGGCGCTGCGAGACAGCCGCACCGGGAAGAACACGCTCCATCGGCTTGACGGATTGTTCCGGCAATCGGTGTTCGGACGACTGGCCGGATACGAGGATGTGAACGATGCCGACCGCTTGGCCCTCGATCCCGTGATGCGTCAGGTCGTTGGCGGCAGGGCCGTCGAGGCGCAAGCTGCTTCGGCATCGCAGATGGGACGGTTCGAGACCGAGACGCTGGCTCTGGCCGCGAACCGGGCGGCGCTGGCCGATCTGAACGGCCAATGGATCGACCGGTTTCATGACCGCAACGGGTTGAAATACATCGTGCTGGACATGGACAGCTCGGTCAGCCCCACCCACGGCGATCAGGAAGGTGCTGCCTGGAACGGGCATTTCGACTGCACCTGCTATCACCCCATCTTCTTGTTCAACCAGTTTGGCATGCTGGAGCGCTGCGCCCTGCGTAACGGCAATGTCCACAGCGCCGATGGCTGGCGGGATGTCCTTGATCCCGTCATTGCCCGATATGCTGGCCGCGACCTTGGTGGACGCTTCTTCCGGGCCGACGCTGCCTACGCGATCCCCGCGATCTATATGCGGCTGGAAGAAGCCAGGTTCTTCTACGCCATCCGTCTGCCCGCCAACGCCGTCTTGCGCGAGAAGATCGCGCATCGGCTGACACGGCCCGTGGGACGGCCTTCGCTGACCAAGGTCAAACGGTTCTTCGAGGACTTCGAGTATCAGGCGGCGTCCTGGGACAAGCCGCGCCGCGTCATCGCCAAGATCGAATGGCATCCGGGCGAGCTGTTCCCCAAAGTCGGCTTCATCGTCACCAACCTGCCGATGGAGCCAGACTGGGTGGTGAGGTTCTACAACCAGCGCGGCACCGCAGAGCAGCACATCAAGGAAGGCAAATATGCCTTTCGCTGGACGCGGCTGTCATGCCGGAAGTTCCGGCACAACGAGGTGCGGCTGCAACTGCACGCGCTGGCCTACAACCTGGCAACCTTCCTGCGCTGCATCGAACTGCCCGAGGCCATGGCGGACTGGTCGTTGACCAGCCTGCAACTCAAGCTGATCAAGATCGGCGCCCGCGTCGTCCGCCACGCCCGCGCCATTACCTTCCAGTTGGCCGAGGTCGCCGTCACCGGCCCGATGGTGCGGGCCGTCCTTGCCGCCATCCGCCGTCTTCGAACGCCTCCGTCATGCGCATGACCACGATCCATGCCCAAGCTGAACGAAAGCGGCAGGACAGGTCCGTCTGCCGCGCGGAAAAGCGGCTCTGCCGGGCCAGAATGCTGCGGGTTCGAGGCTTGATCCACCCGACTTCGGCCGTTTGCGCGACGACAGACACCGCTCGGGGCGAAAAACGCTTGCCCAGCGAGCAAAATCAGGCGATCTTGAAGTCAAGCGGCAGGCCACTTGGGGAATGTCGGCCTATCGCAACTAAAGCGAGCATTGCGGCTATGGCCAGATAGGATTTGACCTTCTTCATCTTACTCTCACCTGCCCAGAGTTCGGGGGCTGTTCTGCCAACCCAACGCCTTGACCATATTGGACGGCGGCTCTACCTCCCACCGGAGTTTACCGACCGGATGGTACAGTCTTGAAGAATGGATCGCAAAGCCGACGGAAAAACGCAAGTGCGCGCGTGTTAACGGCCGCGCGCGCAATCGCCGCGCGCGAGGGTGTTTCACATATCTCCTTCGATGCGATTGCGCGGGAAGCAGGACTGAGCAAAGGCGGTGTTCTTTACAACTTTCCGACCAAGCGCGACCTCATGGCGGCGCTGCTGAGGGACATGCTCTCCGAGCATGAGTCCCTAGAAGCGCGCCTGCCGCAGGACTCGCGACAACGCACCCTTCGTCGCCACCTTTGCTCGCTCCGCACCCTCGACGCAGCGGCTTCCGACGTTTCCATGGCGATCCTAGCCGTCGCGGCGGCCGAACCGGACCTTCTTGACCCGCTGCGTGACGCGCTTGAGGTCGATCTTTCCTGCATCGAGGCGGAAATGAAGGACACAAGCCTAGGGCGTCTGATCTTCTTCGCGCTGCAAGGACTACGTTTCCATTCGCTCTTGGCACTTCCAGATGGTGGGCCATCGGTTCGCAACGAGCTTGCACAGAAAATTGAGGAGATGATCGACAATGCCCATTGAAGGCAAAGCGAGAGCGCTGCTTGGACTTGGTGTCGCAGGCTGCGTCTGTGCGCTCCTGTTTGCCGTGCCGAGTTGGCAGATCCATGCGCAGGATCGGGAAGCGGCGAGCAGCAGTGACGTTGCCGGCCCTCCGTCAGGTGCTGAAGCGTCTGCGTTGCCCATGCCCGTCGAGATCACTCAGGCTGTCGCGTATTCCGAGGCCAGAACCCGATCCTTTGCCGGGACAGTAGAGGCGCTGAAAACGGTGGATCTCGCCTTCCAGGTTTCCGGGCAGCTTGTCGAGTTTCCAGTCATTGCCGGTGATCGGGTGACGACCGGCGACTTGATAGGACAGCTCGATAAGGCCGATTTCCAGCTTGCGCTGGACCGCGCGCGTGCCTCGTACGATCTGGCGCGCAGCGAGTTTACCCGCGCCTCCGCCCTGTCGGATCGCGGGGTCGCCACCGACGCGCAGCTCGACGCGGTGCGCGCGCAGCTTGCCCAGGCCGAGACGGCGCTGCGCGAGGCGGAACGGCGTCTGACCCAGACCGAGGTGCGCGCCCCCTTCGATGCCATCGTTGCCCGCACCTATGTTGAAGCCTATGCCAACGTGACGCCCGCCCAGCCGGTGGTGCGCCTTCAGGACGTCTCCGAACTCTTGATCCGCATTTCGCTGCCCGAGGATCTGGCCGCCGTGGCCCGCGTCCAGCCCGATCTGTTTTCGGTGACGGCCACCTTTCCGGCCGCGCCGGGCTATCGTCCGACGCTGGAGCCGCGCAGTTTCGCGGCCGAGGCCAATTCCTCGACCCGGACCTTCGATGTCGAGTTCAGGATCGCAGGCGATATCGACCCGCGCATCCTGCCGGGCATGACGGCGAACGTTGCGGTGGGCGAAATCGAAAGCAGCCGTCCTTCGCAGGCGGTGACGCTTCCCGTCTCGGCAGTGGACACGACCAGCCGGGCCAATCCGACGGTCTGGATCTACACTGCCGAGGACAGCACGGTCTCGCGCCGCGATGTCCGGCTGGGCCTGCCGCGCGACAACTGGATCGTCGTGCTGGAGGGGCTGGAGCCCGGCGAAACGGTGGTCGCAACCGGCTGGTGGCGCCTGCGCGACGGGGCACGAGTTGCGGTCGTCGGCCTTTGACGGCAGGCGCTTTGACCGCCGTCCAACACACTGCGGAACGGGAGAATGACCGCCATGGCATCTGAGACGGTTGATGCAGCACGCATGAGCATCGCGCGCGGCGCCATTCGCCGCCCCGTCGCCGTCTGGCTTGCGATCCTGTTCTGCCTGCTTGGCGGGCTCTGGGGGCTTGCCAATGTCGGCCGTCTCGAGGACCCGAGCTTCACGCTCAAGACCGCGCTTGTCTTCGTGCCCTATCCCGGCGCGACCGCCGAGGAGGTAGAGGAAGAAGTCGCCGATGTCATCGAAACCGCACTTCAGCAGATGCGGCAGCTTGATCGCGTGCAGTCGAAATCCATGCCCGGTATGGCGCAGATCACGGTCGAGATCGACATGCGCTACGGGCCCGACGAGATCCCGCAGATCTGGGACGAGATGCGCCGGCGCATCGGTGACGTGCGCGGCGAACTGCCCGCCGGCGCCCGCGCTCCGATCGTCAACGATGATTTCGGCGATGTTTACGGGCTGTTCTATGCCGTGACCACCCAGGGCCTGACGCCGACCGAACAACGCGATCTTGCCACGCTTTTGCGGCGCGGGCTGGTGACGGTGGACGGGGTGGCCAAGGTCGAGGTCCAGGGCCTGATCGAGGAAGAGATCACCATCGCGATCGACCCGGCCCGCTTGGCCGGTCTGGGCCTGCCGCCCGACCAGTTGATCGGCGTGATCGCCAGCGAGAACCAGGTTTTCGCCAATGGCGAGGTCACCGCCGACACCGCGCGCATCGCGCTATCCGTGCCGCAAGGCTATGCCACGGTTGAAGGGATCGAGACGCTGCGCCTCGGCGCAGCTGGCGAGGTCGGGCAGGCCACGGTTTTCGATATTGCCGCGGTCAGCCGCCACGAGGTGGAGCAACCCTCCCAGATCATTCGCCAGAATGGTGTCCGGGCCTTCACCATCGGCATTTCCGCACTGACCGACCGCAACGTCGTGGCTGTCGGCCAGGCGGTCGAGGCGCGCCTCGCCGAACTCGGCGAGCAGCTTCCCGAAGGAACAGAACTGGTTCCGATCTACGAACAGACCAAGGTCGTCGATGAAGCGGTGTCGAGTTTCCTTGTTGGTCTCTTGCAGTCGGTGGTTATCGTGGTCGGCGCGCTGATGCTTACGATGGGCTGGCGCGCGGGCCTTGTGGTGGGCGCCACTCTGGGCCTGACGGTGCTGGCCACCGTCTTCTTCATGGCGGTCCTCGGGATCGAGATGGAGCGTATCAGCCTGGGAGCGCTGATCATCGCCATGGGGATGCTGGTGGACAACGCCATCGTCATCGCCGAGGGCATGGTGATCGGCATGGCGCGCGGCCAGACGCCCGAGGACGCTGCCGCCGAGACCGAGAGCGCGACGAGCATTCCGCTGCTTGGCGCCACGGTCATCGGCATCATGGCCTTTTCGGGTATCGGCCTGTCGCCGGATGCGACGGGCGAGTTCCTTTTCTCGCTCTTTGCCGTCATCGGGATCTCGCTGTTGCTCAGCTGGGTTCTGGCAGTCACGGTCACGCCCTACCTGGGCAAGCTTCTGCTGAAGGCCCCGCGAGACATGTCGGCCGATCCCTATCGGGGGCTCATGTATCGGGCCTACCGCGGGATCCTGCACGGCTCGCTGCGCGCCCGCTGGCTGGTGATGCTGGTGATCGTGGGGATCACAGTCGCCTCAATCATGGCCTTCGGTCAGGTCAAGCAGGCCTTCTTCCCTGCCTCGAACACGCCGCTGTTCTACGTCCAGTTCCAGATGCCGCAGGGCACTGACATCCACACCACCGACCGCGCCATGCAGCGGCTGGAGCAGATTGTTATGGCCGAGCCCGATGTGGTGGCCGTGACGACGCTGGTCGGGCGCGGGGCCAGCCGCTTCATGCTGACCTACAACCCCGAACAGGCCGACCCCAGCTATGGCCAGCTGATCGTGCGAACGCGTGACGCCCTGGTGATCCCGGAACTGGCGGCCCGGCTGAACCGCGAGCTGGCGATGGAGTTCCCCCACGCGCTGGTGCGCACCGAGGAACTGGTCTTCGGCCCGCCGGCGGGGGCTGCGGTGGCGGTGCGCTTCTCGGGGCCCGATCCGCTGATCCTGCGCCAGCTGGCCGACGAGGCGCTGAAGATCTACGAGGCGGCCGGCACGATTATCGAGCCGCGCACCGACTGGCGCCAGCGCGAATTGCGCGTCGTGCCGATCGTCGATGAATCGCGCATGCGCCTGACCGGCGCCACCCGCCAGGCGATCGCCGACACGGTGCAGTTCGGCACCTCGGGCCTGCGCGTGGCCGCCCTGCGCGAAGGCGACGCCGAGGTGCCGATCTACCTGCGCCTGCCCGAACCCCAGCGCGACGGCATCGACCGCGTGCAGGACCTGCCGGTGTGGTCGCCGGGGGCCGGTGCCTATGTGCCGATGTCCAACATGGTGACCCGGATGGAGGTCGAGCTTGCCGAGGCGCTGATCCACCGGCGCGACCGCGAGCGCACGATCACCGCCCAGGGCGGCAAGCGGCCCGATCTGACGGCCGACCAGGCCTTCCGCAGCGTGCGGGCGCAGATCGAGGCGATGGAACTGCCCCCCGGCTACCGGATGGAATGGGGCGGCGAGTTCGAAAGCTCGCAGCAGGCTCAAGAATCGCTAGGCAAGCAGTTGCCGCTGGGCTTCCTCGTGATGCTGACGATCTCGATCCTGATGTTCAACAAGGTGCGCCAGCCGCTGATCCTGTGGCTTGTAGTGCCGATGTCGGTCACAGGGATGGTGCTGGGACTGCTTGCCAGTGGGATGCCGTTCACCTTCACGGCTCTGCTGGGCTTCCTGTCGCTGTCGGGGATGCTGATGAAGAACGCCATCGTTCTGGTCGAGGAGATCGACCTCAGGCGCGCGTCCGGGGCGGCGGATTACGACGCCGTGGTGGATGGCTCGGTCAGCCGTCTGCGCCCGGTGGTGCTGGCGGCGGGGACGACGATCTTCGGCATGCTGCCGCTGCTGCCGGACGCCTTCTTCGCCTCGATGGCGGTCACGATCATGGGGGGCCTTGCCTTCGCATCGGTTCTTACGCTGCTGGCAGTTCCAGTGCTCTATGCGATCTTGTTCCGCATCCGGCGACCCAACGCCGCTTCGGCACGGGAAATCCCCTCCGGTGCCACGACATGACCGCTTCGAAGCTGCCTTGCGGGGCGGCTTCGCCTGTCCGCATGATTGCGGACTTGTCGGACATCGAAGGGCCGCAACCTGACGCAAATCGGGGCAGGAGGACCGGATCGGCGATGACGGAGCTTTCGTCCCGGACGATCTGATGCCGTCAAACGTATTGCCGAGACCCGGTCGCGGGACGCATCACCGGCAAAGTCCCACGGAGTCGAGGCGGCAGGGCGGCGGGAAAGGTTCGGCGCAGGGGGCGGGCCGGGCATCGGGCGAAATCCCGGCTCCGAGCGCGATACATGAAGCTTGTCGCGATGCAGAAGGCGGCAAGGCTCGGGGCGCCGACGATCCGGGCCTTGCCTGCCAGCCCCTTTTTGGGGAACGTCCGGAAACCGATCGCAGGCCTTGCGCTCGGAAGCGACGGTCGCCGGATCGGCATCGCCCATGCCGAACTTTCCCTTCAGGAAGAGCCCGAAGGACAGTTTCTGCATGGCCGGTCCCGGAGGGATGGCCTGCCGCCAGGCCCACTGGTCCATCGGGGCCTGTGTGGCGGAATCGTGCGGGACTAGCCCCGCTTCGGGATGCAGGCTGGCGCGATAGCCACGGAGCGCCCGCGATTCCCACAAGACGAAATCGCCTTTCTACCACTTCCGAGACACGACCCAGAACAATTTGCCAGGTGCCAGATCGGCAAAGGCTCAAATCCCGAGCCCTCGTGTTCGCCCCATTTGCCACGATACCGATCCACCCTGCACGATGCCCGCAACCTCGCGGCCGAGCTGGCGGTCGATCACTGGCCGCCATGGGACAAGAGTGAACTCGTGGCTCTTTTCGACAATGGCGAACTTGCCGCTCAATAGATGTGCGGTCCCGGTGAACTTGCCGCTGATATTTTCGCCATCGGCAGCCGCCCGGAACGGCAAGCCTTTGCTGCTGGCCATTTCCGCACCGACGCGGGCCACTTCCCTTTCTCGCAGATTGGCGAGCAGGTTGCGCCGATAGAGGATGCGTCCATTCTGCTGCCGCGTGGCATCGCCCTGTGCGATATGGTGTTCACGCCGCTGGTCCATAGCCTCGCGCACCTGCTGGCCGAACCCTGCCGGGGTAAGGTCAGATCAATGCCGTCATCGAGACGGCGCAGCACGATCCTGTCGAGATTGTCCGCGATGGTGAGGGTGTAGCTGTGGTGCTGTCCATGACAGCCCTGCGCAATCTGCTCTCGCGCAATGCCACGGTGCCGCGCAAGGATGTCGAGGCGTTCATGGAAGCCAGCAAGCTGCGCCACGACAGTGTCTACCGCGCGCTCGCGGCCTGGGAGGCCAGGCACGAGCCACCCGAGTTGGGCAGCAAGGCGTAGCGCGTTCGCTGCCAACGCCCTGTGGGACGATTGCACTTCGCAAGGCTCAGCGCGTTCGTCGCTCAAATGGACTGATTTGACCCTGCCGGCCGAGCCTCACTCAGCCGCTGGCACGCCGCGCTTGATGAAGCCCTCGGGGTCGCTGGCAACGCGGCGGGCGAGTTCCTCGACCTCGGAGGCCTCGCGCTGGCGGTTCCACATCTGGGCGTAGAGGCCGGCGCGGTTGAGCAGGTCAATATGGGTACCGCGCTCGGCGATCTGGCCATCGCGCAACACGATGATCTCGTCGGCCTTGATGACGGTCGAGAGCCGGTGGGCGATGACCAGTGTGGTACGATTGGCCGAGACCAGATCGAGGGCGGACTGGATGTCCTGCTCGGTCTTGGTGTCGAGCGCCGAAGTCGCCTCATCGAGGATGAGGATGGGTGGGCCCTTGAGGATGGTGCGGGCAATGGCGACGCGCTGCTTCTCGCCACCGGAGAGCTTCAGGCCGCGCTCGCCCACGGGCGTATCGTAGCCCTTGGGCAGGCTTTCGATGAAGTTGCCGATCTGGGCCAACTCGGCCGCCTCGCGCACTTCGGCATCCGTCGCGTCGGGCCGGCCGTAGCGGATATTGTAGGCGATCGTGTCGTTGAACAGCACGGTGTCCTGCGGGACCATGCCGATGACGCGGCGCAGGCTTTCCTGCGTGACGTCGCGGACGTCCTGGCCGTCGATAGTGATACGGCCCTCGATGACATCGTAGAAGCGGTAGAGCAGCCGCGAGATGGTGGATTTCCCAGCGCCTGACGGGCCGACGACGGCGATGGTCTTGCCCGCCGGCACCTCGAAGCTGATGCCCTTGAGGATCGGCCGGTCGGGGTCGTAGTGGAACTTCACATCCTCGAAACGGATGACCGGGCCCGTCACCTTCAGCGGACCGGCGCCGGGGCGATCGGAGATCTCGGGCGGCTGGTCGAGCAGCTTGAACATCTCCTCAATGTCGGTGAGGCCCTGGCGGATTTCGCGATAGACGAAGCCGATGAAGTTGAGCGGCCGGTAGATCTGCATGAGGAAGGTGTTGAGCAAGACGAAATCGCCCAGCGTCATGGTCTTGGACAAAACGCCATAGACCGCCATGACCCCGATGATGGCTGCCCCGGTGTAGAAGATCAGCGCCTGACCAAAGTTGAGAAAGCCCAGCGAGGTCCAGATGCGGATCGCCGAGCGCTCGTATTTCTGCATGGAGCGGTCAAAGCGCTCGGCTTCCATCTTTTCGTTGGCGAAGTATTTCACCGTCTCGAAGTTGAGGAGGCTGTCGATGGCCTTGCCGTTCGCGTCGGTGTCGCTGTCGTTCATGTCGCGGCGAATGGCGATGCGCCAGTTGGACGCCTTGATGGTGAAGTAGAGGTAGAGCCAGATGGTGGCGACGAGCACACCGAGATAGCTGACGCCGAAGAACACCACGAAGATCGTGCCAGTGATGATGAACTCGACCAGCGTCGGCGCGGTGTTGAGCATGGTGAAGCGCACCACGGTCTCGATGCCCTTGGTGCCGCGCTCGATGACCCGGCTCAGCCCGCCGGTACGCCGCTGCAGATGGAAGCGCAGCGACAGGCGATGCAGGTGCTCGAAGGTGCGGAAGGCAAGCCGGCGGACGGCGTGCTGGCCAACCGAGGCGAACAGCACGTCGCGCAATTGCTGGAAGCCGGCATCGATGACGTTGCCGACCGCATAGGCGATGACCAGCACGACCGGCACGGCGAGACCGGCGATGAGCGCCTGGTCGACAGTGGTGCCATCGAGGCTGTCGATGATCCACTTGTAGAGGAACGGCACCAGGGTGGTCGCCACCTTGGAGAGCAGCAGCGCACCGATGGCGAGCAGCACGCGCAGCTTGAGGTCAGCCCGTCCCGATGGCCACATATAGGGCCAGAGGTTGCGAACCGTGGCGAATAGACCGCCCTCTTCCGCGCTCACCGTGGGGCGGGCGGGCTCATTTGCATCGGTGGAAGCCAAGTTATGCCAGCTCTTTCGCTATTGCCGGTTCGGTCAGCCCATCGAACAGGCCATTCCAGGCGGTGCCGAACTGTTCCAGACGGTCAGCGCGCAGCGAGTAACAGTTGCGCGTGCCCTTGGAGTGACGCTCGACCAGACCAGCGTCGAGCAGCACCTTGATGTGCTGGCTGACGGTCGACTGCGCCAGCGGCAGGGATTGCGTCACATCCGTGCAGCAACAATTGCCTTCGCGCTGGTTGGCGAGAAGGCGCAGAATGCTGAGGCGCACCGGGTGACCCAGCGCGCGCATGACATTGGCGATATCGTCGTCCTGCATGGTGTTCATCGCAATTGACCGATAAAAGATCGGCCAAGGGAAGGCAAGGCGAAAGCACCTGCGCAGAGGTCGAGGTCAGTCGCCAAACACTGCAAATTCGCCACCCGGATGTTCGACAAGCCGTCGGGGCACGGTGGGCAGGATGGTGACCGATGCCGTCTCGCCCTTGGGCACGACGATGCGCAGCGGCGGAAGGGGCTTTACACCCTGTTCCAACGTGCTCGCCGGCTCCGTGGAGGGGGCAATGGCGGAAGGCGGGCCGAGGTCGGCGGCTGGGCCTGCGGGGGCGGCGGGCTCCGGCGCTGCTGTCGGTGAAGGAAAGGCCGGTTGTGGTACCACCGGAGCCGGCGGCGGGGTGGCGGGTTCGAGATCGGCAATACGGTCGGGTGCCGTGGCGGCCGGCTCGTCGGGGGCGTGAGGGGCGGCGGATTCCGGGATCTCGAGCTCGATGCTGATCTCGGTTTCGCCAAGAACGCGGCCGGTTTCCGGATCGACGGCGACCGCCCGCAGCGTCTGCATGGGCACGGCGAAGAGCGGTTCCGATCTCACCTCCCAGCGGCCATCCAGCACCTCGCCTTCGCCGACCAGTTCGGTATCGAGATAGAGCTTGATGACGGCCCCCTTCGGACCGTCGCCGGCGACAATGGTTCCGCTCAGATCGAAGGCGATGGTGTCGATGGTCGGATCGGCGGGCGGAGTCGCGGCGACACTCGGGGGCGGCTCGGCGGGAATCGGCGAGACTTCGGCGACCGGCGCGGCGGGAGGCTCGACAGCGGCCGGCGGCGCAGCGAGGTCCGCAGGCAGTGGCAGCGCGGGATCGGCAATGGCAGTGGCGGCGGCGGCGGCCGTGTCGGCAGGCGCAACAGGTGGAAGCGCAGCCGGCGCAACGACCTCGGGCACCGGCAGTGCGCTGCTCGGCAGGGGTTGATCGGCCAGACGCGCCGGTGGGGGCGCGCTCTCGGACGACGACGGCCGGGCGTTGGCCGGCACCTCCACGCGCTCGGGGGCAAGCGGCGGCGGCGGCAGCTGCGGCAACTGAAGCCGTTCCGGCTCGACCAGCGCTTCCACGGCCGGCGCGACCGGGGTTTCGATGGAACCGGTTTCGGCCGGGGGCGGCGCCGAGGGCACCGCGACGACGACGGGTGCGGGAACATTGTGGGGTGTGACCGCGACTGGCGTCCGCTCCAGCTTTTCCGGACCGGGGCGGTAGGGTGCGCGCGGCGCTTCGGGTTCGATGGCCGCGGTGTCCAGCGGCTCGGGCGGGAGGACCACTTCGAACCGGACCTCTGGCACGCGGGGATCGGGCGCCTCGGCCAGATCGGACGCGTCCGAGGTGCTAGTGGCGGGTGCTGCCGCTCCCGGGAGTGCGGGTTGCGGCAAGTCGGCCACTTGCTCCGCCGGGAGGTTCAAGCGCTTGAAGGTGGCATCGCGCAGGCAAGCCAAGGTCCCGCGATCGTCGGGCGCGCAGGCGCGCAGTGCCGGCTCGCCCAGCACGACCAGCATGAGAACGAGCGAAGCCCCTGCCCCGGCAAGGGTCAGCATCAGCGCGCGACGGTCGTTACGGCGGTTCAGCGATCGGCTCCGCATGCGGGCGGGCAACCTGCCCCTCTGCCGCGGGGTAAGGCTCAGGCTGCCTCGGACTTCATCAGCTTATAGGTAATCGACTCGTATAGCGCCTCAAATGAGGCGTCGATGATATTGGGGCTGACGCCGATGGTGTACCAGCGCTCGCCGGTGCCGTCACGGCTTTCCACCAGTACACGGGTGACCGCGCCCGTGCCGCCGTCGAGGATACGGACCTTGAAATCGACCAGTTCGAGATCGGCGATGCGCTCGGAATAGCTGCCCAGATCCTTGCGGAGGGCAAGATCGAGGGCGTTGACCGGGCCGTTGCCTTCGGCGACCGACATCAGCCGCTCGCCTTCGACGACGATCTTGACCACCGCCTCTGTGACGGTGATCTGCTCACCGCGCGCATTGTGGCGCCGCTCGACGCTGGCGCGGTAGCTTTCGACCTCGAAAAAGTCCGGCAGCGTGCCAAGCGCAGAATGCGCCAAGAGCACGAAGGAGGCATCGGCGCCGTCGTAGGAATAGCCGCGGGCCTCGCGCTGCTTGACGGTGCGCAGCAGCTTGTCGAGGCGGGGGTCGTCCTTGGCGACGGCGATGCCGTGGCGCTTCAATGCTGCGAGGAGGTTCGACTTGCCGGCCTGCTGGCTGACCATGATCGAGCGTTCATTGCCGACCAGCTCGGGCGGGACGTGCTCGTAGCTCGAGACATCCTTGGCCAAGGCCGAGGCATGGATGCCGGCCTTAGTGGCAAAGGCGGCGGTGCCGACATAGGGCGCCTGCCGCGAGGGGGCGCGGTTGAGGAGTTCGTCGAAGGCGCGGGCGATGCCGGTGAGGCGTTCCAACTGCTCGGGACCGATGCCGATTTCGAAGTGGTCGGCGAAGGCGGGTTTCAACGCCAGTGTGGGGATCAGCGTGACGAGGTTGGCGTTGCCGCAGCGCTCGCCGATGCCGTTGAGCGTGCCCTGGATCTGGCGGACGCCGGCGCGGACGGCGGCGAGCGAGTTGGCGACGGCCTGGCCGGTATCGTCATGGGCATGGATGCCGAGCTTGTCGCCCGGCGCGACCTTGAGCACCGCCGCGACGATCTCCTCGACCTCGGAGGGGAGTGTGCCGCCATTGGTGTCGCAGAGCACGACCCAGCGGGCGCCGGCGGCGATGGCGGTTTCGACGAATTTCAGCGCATAGGCCGGGTTGGACTTGTAGCCATCGAAGAAGTGCTCGCAATCGACCAGCGTCTCCTTGCCTGCGGCGACAGAGGCCTCAACGGTTTCGGCGAGGTTCTTGAGGTTCTCCTCGAGGCTGATCTCGAGCGCGACCTGGACTTGCTTGTCCCAACTCTTGCCAACAAAGCAGGCCGCGTCGGAGGCCGCGTTGAGGATGGCCTGCACGCCCGGATCGTTACCCACGGAGCGCCCTGCCCGCTTGGTCATGCCGAAGGCAGTGAAGATGGCGTCGCGGGTGCGGGTTTCGGCAAAGAACTGGTCGTCGACGACATTGGCGCCGGGATAGCCGCCTTCCACATAGTCGACGCCGAGCGCTTCGAGCAGCGCGGCGACCGAAATCTTGTCCTCCAGCGAGAACTCGATGCCGGCCGTCTGCGCCCCGTCGCGCAGGGTGGTGTCGTAGAGGTAGAGGCGGGTCTTGGACATGAGGCTACTCAGTTGCGAGGCGGCCAATCGGCCGTGTCATGATCGGGGTGCTGGTGGGGTTGGCGACGGCGGACTTCCTCGAGCGGCAGGTTGTCGCCAAGGCCAGCCACGGGCAGGCCGGCGAGGTCGCCGAACCATGGCATGCGCGTGCCGACCCAGTACTGCTCGGTGGGCCGCAGAACCTCCGGCGTGTCGAGCGTCGCAACACCGATGTCGAGGGTGTCGGCGTTGTCGGGCTCGAAGGTCAGGGGCGTGCCACAAGCGGGGCAGTAGCCCCGCAGCGCCACGTCCGAACTGCGATAGTGTTCCGGTTGGCCACGCGTCCAGGTCACGGCGTTGCGAGGCGCGGTGAAGAAGGCCCACGCAATCGAACCAGTCGCCTTCTGGCACATCCGGCAATGGCACAGCGCCACCAGTTCAGGCGTGCCCTCGAACCGGTAACGGATGGCACCGCATTGGCAGCCGCCGGACAATCGGTACTCGGTCATGGCCCAGCTCCTTGAGGCCACTCGTCCGTGTCGTGATCGGGGTGCTGGTGGTTGCTGGCCCTGATGGCGCTCCACCAGGAGGAATCGTTGGCGCCCTCGGTGGTGCCGACCACTTCGACGGTATCGAGATGGACGAGCGAGGGGTGTTTGCCCTCCATGCCCATCTGGTAGAGCACCGGGATCAGCTGCGGCTCGTCGAAGGCGCCGATGGACATCGAGACGTGGCGGCCGGCGGTATTGTGGTAGAACAGCGAGGTGCCGCAATCGCGGCAATAGCCGCGGTCGACCTCGCCCGAGCTGCGGAAGCGCGCGGGTTCGCCGCGCGTCCAGGTCAGATGCTCGTAGCGGATGCCGACCAGCGCCGCGAACAGGTTGCCGGTGGCTTTCTGGCACATGCGGCAATAGCAAAGGTGCGGATTGTCGACGAGCTGGGTGGCGTGAAAGCGCACGGCGCCGCACTGGCAGCCGCCGGAATACTCGCGGAAGCGATAGGCTTCGTGAGTGGTGGTAGCGTCTGTCACATTCCCCCTCCCGCGAACCGGTCGGTCGCTTCGATCAGGTGATGCAGGATGCCGGGCTGGCTGAGGGCGTGGCCTTCACCTTCCGCCATGATGAACTCTGCCTCGGGCCAGGCCTGATGCAGGTCCCAGGCGGTCTGGGGTGGGCAGGCGATATCATAACGCCCCTGGACGATGACTCCGGGGATATCGCGCAGGCGGCCCGCATCGCGGATCAACTGCCCCTCTTCCATCCAGCCTTCGTGGACGAAGAAGTGGTTCTCGATGCGCGCGAAGGCCAGCGCGTAGTCATCGGCATAGAAGGCATTGCTGACGCCGGGATCCGGCAGCAGCGTGATGGTTTCGCCCTCCCATTTCGACCAGGCGCGCGCCGCGGCGACTCGCGTCTGCCGGTCGGGATCGACGAGGCGGCGGCGATAGGCGCCGATCATGTCGCCACGCTCTTCGGGCGGAATGGGCGCGAGGAAGTGCTGCCATTTGTCGGGGAAGAGCAGCGAGGCGCCGTGCTGGTAGTACCATTGCAGCTCCCAGCGGCGGAGGGTGAAGATGCCGCGCAGCACCATTTCGGTGACGCGCTCGGGGTGGCGCTCGGCATAGGCGAGCGCGAGGCTCGACCCCCAGGAGCCGCCGAACACCATCCAGCGATCGACGCCGACCATCTCGCGCAGCCGCTCGATATCGGCGACGAGGTGCCAGGTGGTGTTGTTTTCGAGCGCGGCGAACGGCGTGGACTTGCCGCAGCCGCGCTGATCGAACAGCAGCACATCGTAGCGGGCGGGATCGAAGACGCGGCGCTGGTTCGGGCTGAGGCCGCCTCCCGGTCCGCCATGGAGGAACACAGCCGGCTTGGCGCCCGGCGTACCGACGCGTTCCCAATAGACCGAGTGGCCGTCGCCAGTGTCGAGATGGCCCGAAGCGTAGGGTTCGATTTCGGGATAGTAGGTGCGGAGCGCGCTCATTTCGCGAAGCCTTCGGCCGGCGGCCAGGTTGCGGTGTCGTGGTCGGGGTGCTGGTGGGAGACGACGCTGGCCTTGAACGCGACCCAATGCGCCGGTGGATCGGTCATGGCGGGCAGGTCACCAAGGTGATCTACGAAAGGCAACTTTCCCTCCAGATTGACCTGAATCACCGGGGCGGCGAGGGATGGCTGGTCGAAGGCTGCGATGGAGAGCTCGAGCTGCCCCTGAGGCAAGCCTTCAAGCTGCTCGAATGTGAGCGGGGTGCCGCAATCGCCGCAGAAGCCGCGCCGCACCTTGTTGGAACTCAGAAAGTACTTGGGTTCGCCGCGCGTCCAGACGACGCCGCGACCGGTGATGTAGGCGCCGAAGAAGCCCCCGGTCGCCTTCTGGCACATGCGGCAATGGCAGATGGAGCCGCGACCGAGGCTTTCGGCGCGAAAGCGCACGGCGCCGCACTGGCAGCCGCCGGTGTAGGGCGCGCCACTCGTGCTGGCCTCAGTCTGGGGCATGACACACCGCCTCGATATTGTGCCCGTCGGGATCGAGGACGAAGGCGCCGTAGTAGTTGGGGTGATAGTGGGCGCGGAGGCCCGGCGCGCCATTGTCGCGGCCGCCCATAGACAGGGCGACGGAATAGAAGGCCTCGACCTCGGCGCGGCTCTTGGCGGTGAAAGCGACGTGGGTTGCGGCGCGGGCGGTGAGGCCGTCCGAGATCCAGAAGCTCGGATGCTCGATGCCGAAGCCGGCGTGATGATCGCGCCCCACGGCGAAGTCGGACAGCAGTTGGATGCCCAGCGCACCAAGGGCTTCGACGTAGAAGGTCTTTGAACGGGCGAAGTCAGAGACGCGCAGGCCGACATGATCGATGACTTGGGTCACCGCTTGAGCTCCCATTTGGTGATGCGCTTGCCGGTTTCGTCCTTGCTGTCCATGAGCTGGATGCCCTGGGCGAGGAGGTCGGCACGGATCTGGTCGGCTTTTGCAAAGTCGCGGGCTTCGAAGGCGGCGAGGCGCTCTTGCGTAAGGGACAACAGATTATTTAGGTCCTGCTTCCGCAAATCCCCCCAAACTACCCCTGTTCCAAACCGGTCCAGAAAGTCGAGGACTTCTCTTGCCTCAGGGTGAGCTTGGCGAAGCCGTGAGGCGATGCGTGTCAGCGGCATGTCAATCGCCATGGACGGATTGTCGGAAATAAACTCGGCGACCGACACACCGCTCATGTCAGCGGCGTTGCTATAGTTGAGCGTCAACTTCAACTCGAACGAAGCTGAGAACAGGCCTAGCAACCTCAGGCTGCCAGCAAGACGCCTACCGGATTGCACGTCTCCGCCGTTGGCGGCTCGACGCAGAGCATTCAGCCGCTGGAGGGCTGCAGGTGAGTTCAGGTCGTCCGAGAGGAAGTCGACCACTTCATCGTCAACCTCTGGAGCGGCAACATAGTCCCGGACTGTCTCTGCGAAGGAGCGGTACAGCGCGGTCGCCTCTTCCAGCCGCTTCACCGAAAAGTCGATCGGCTCGCGGTAGTGGGTCATCAGCATGGCAAGGCGCAGCACTTCGCCCGGCCAGCTGCGGCCGCCGAACTTGTCGGTTTCGAGCAGTTCGTTGATGGTGACGAAATTGCCCAGGCTCTTGCTCATCTTCTGGCCTTCGACCTGCAGGAAGCCGTTGTGCATCCAGTAATTGGCCATCGCATGCGTGCCGTGGGCGCAGCGGGACTGGGCGATTTCGTTTTCGTGGTGCGGGAAGATGAGGTCGAGCCCGCCGCCATGGATGTCGAAGACGGCGCCGAGATAGGCCTCGCTCATCGCCGAGCACTCGATGTGCCAGCCGGGGCGGCCGTAGATCGGGGTGCGGGCGCCGACGGCGGAGAAGGTTGCGTCCCAGCCGGGCTCGGTGGGGTCGGATTCCTTCCAGAGGACGAAATCGGCCGGGTTCTCCTTGTGTGCGTCGACGGCGATGCGGGCGCCCGCGAGATTGTCCTCGAGGTTGCGGCCCGAGAGCTTGCCGTAGTCGGGCATCGAGCCGACGCGGAACAGCACCTCCCTGCCCTCATTGCCCTTGGCAACATAGGCGTGGTGGTCGTCGAGCAGCTTCTGGATGAGCGTCGTCATGTCCTGCTTGCCGTCAGGGCGCGGCAGGACGAAGTCGGTGGCCCGCGGCTGATGCGTGGGCTCGAGCGTCCCCAGCGCCTTGACGTCGGAGAAGAACTGCTGCGCGGTCTTTTCCGTGACCTTGCGGATCGCCTCGTTGAGCGGCAGATCGGGATAGTCGCGCCGAGCCCGGGCGTTGATCTTGTCGTCAACGTCGGTGATGTTGCGGACATAGGTGACATGCTCGGCGCCATAGAGATGGCGGAGCAGCCGGAACAGCACGTCGAAGACGATGACCGGGCGGGCATTGCCGATATGGGCGAAGTCATAGACCGTCGGGCCGCAGACATACATGCGGACATTGGCCGGATCGAGGGGGACAAAGTCCTCCTTTTGCCGGGTCAGCGTGTTGTAGAGCCGCAATTTGCCGATATCGCCCAAGTTCGTTCCCTCATGCGCAAGCCATCATGCTCGCGGCAGGGGTTCTTCGGGACTAGAATTCGGGATGAAGAAAACCGCGCCGCGAGGAAGTCCTAGCGGATAATAATGCAGCCGGTAATGCAGATTGCACTCGCAGTTTTCATGGCCGGCAAGATGCCGCTGCGGCGCCGGGAAATCAAGAGCGAAACGCAGGGGCTATTGCGGGGTCGGGGCGGCCAGCAATTGGGGGTCGGCGAAACAGGCGGTAACGACGCTGCCGGCCCGGGCCACCAACCCGTCATAATCGCCATAGGCGGCGTGATCGACCTCGGTCGCTTCGCCGTTGAGATCCTTGGTCAGCATGTCCAGATCGGCCTGGGGATAGCTGGCCATCTGCCCGGAGATGCAGGCGCAGAGCGGGGTCAGTACTGCGGTCTTGTCGACGTCGGGAGGGAGCGAGCCGATGAGCATGGTGCCGTTGGCAACACAGGCCGCTTCAAAGGCCGTTCGGTCCAGAGCCTGCTGCGCCGCAACCGGACCGCACAGCACGCAAAGCATCACCGCGCCGGACAGGATCCGGGGGAACAACGTCATCGATACTCTCCACTCGCATTTGCCGGCGGGACAATGGCACGCGGACCGGGCCAGACAAAGGCACGAAGATGAAAAAGCGGACGGCCCAGACCGGACCGTCCGCCCCAATCCTGTCAAAGTCCGCGTTAGCTGCGGAAGCCCTGATGACACTCGCCGCAGGTCGCGCCAAGCGCCTTGTTGGCTGCAGCATAGGCATCGGCGTCACCGGCTTCGGCGGCGGTCTTCATGGCGGTGGAGGCTTCAAGCGCCTTCAGCATGATGGCGTTGAAACCCTCCGCATTGTCCCAGACAGCCGGCAGGGCATCGGACGGGATGTCCTTGGTGGACTCGCCGAATAGAACGCTGAGATTGGAGAAATTGTAGATCAGCGTGTCGGCGGCGGCGACCGCTTCGGCACCGCTGAGATTGCCGGCGCTCCGCAAGGTGCCGCCGTTCGATTTCATCAACTCCTCACGCTTTGCCACCATGTCGGCCGGCGAAAGCGCAGCGATCGCGGGGTCGACCGTCACATCCTGGGCGACGGCGACGGCTGCAATGGCGGCGAAGGCAAGACCTGCGACCAAGGTCGCGGCAAGCTTGCGAGAGTGCATAAAGGGCTCCTATTCGAATTCGTTCGGAATCGAGACGACGTCGGCGTTTTACCAATCAAGCGTTACACTTAGGCGGGCATTCCAGTCCACATTAGCGGCTGACAACGAGAGTAACAGCGCGCCGCCGCTCACTATTCCACGCTAGCAGATCACGGCTTCGTGAGGGTTACGTGATGCCCAGTCGCGGCGAAAGCGGACATTGGCGAAGGCGGCGAGTGTGCTATGGGTGGGCCGAAACGAGACGACGGAGCCAATGGGTTCACCTGTTCTGATGACCTGGCGCTTGCTGATGCCGCTACTGGTGGGCATGGCGCTGGTGCTGGCCGATGTGTCGGCGGCGCAGGCCCAGGCTGCGGCCTGCGTGCAGTTGCAGTCGGCGCTCAACCAGCTCGACCGCAACAGCGATTTCCGCGATGCCCGGCAGGCCCGCGAGGCCTATCGGCAGACGCAGCGCGAGGTGCAGCGCGCCGAGAGCAGCTATGTGCGGCAGGGCTGCAACGACGACGCCAAGGCTGGCCGCTCGCTGAATGCGCAGTGCCGGGCCCTGGCACGGACGATTCTGGACGGCCGCGAGCGGGTCGAAGCACTGGCGCGTAGCGTCGAGACGGGTGACGCGGTCGGACAGCAGCGCGAGGCGATCCTGCAGGAGATGTCGCGCTTCGATTGCGACAACCGCTCACAGGTGACTCGTGAGCGGCGCGGAAACATTTTCGAGCAGCTGTTCGGCGACGTGTTCGGGGAGGATATCGACGGCGGCGGTGGCATCCGCGGCGACGAGTTCAACCCCTATGGCAATTATCACACCGTGCGCACGCTCTGCGTCAGGAAGTCGGACGGCTTCTACTGGCCGATCAGCTACTCGACGCTGGTGGAGTATGTGCCCAACGATGCGGAACAGTGCCGGGCGCAGTGTCCGACGATGGATGTCGATCTCTACTATTACGACAATCCCGGCCAGGAGCCGCAGCAGATGGTCAACCAATATGGCGAGCCCTATGCCATGCTGCCGACCGCCTTCCGGTTCCGCACCGAGATCGACATGAATGCGAAATGCAGCTCGACTCAGGATGTCGGGGCGGTGTCGGTGCAGCAACTGGCCGATGGCACGCAACGCGCGATCATCGAGTTCCGTGGGGATACGTTCCCACTGCCGGTGCGGGACCCGCGCCGCCTGGCGAGCAATGTGGTGACGGCGCCCGTCGAGATGGCCAGCACCTTTGTCGATGTGCCGCTGCCCCGGCGCCGTCCGGCGGCACCGGGCGAGGCGCCCGTCGCAGTCCCGGCGGCAACCGCGTCTACAGACCACGCGGAGCGCATCGTGACCTTCGGCGACCGCCGCGTCAGGATAGTCGGGCCAATGACTCCGTACGCCCAAGCAGGGGCAGCAGGGACCTGAGCTCCGGGCCGGCCTCGCGGCCGGTCAGCGCCAGCCGCAGCGGATGAAACAGCGCCCTGCCCTTGCGGCCGGTGGCGGATTTGATCGCGTTGGTCCACTCGCCCCAGGTTGCCTCAGTCCATGGCTCAAGCGGTAGCAGCTCGCGGGCTGTGGCGAGGAAGTCGCGGTCCTCGTCGGCAACGACAGGGGTCACCGGGCCGCGGATGAGCGTTGCGAGGTCGGCGATCTCGGGAAAGCGGGCGAGGTTGCCGCGCAGGGCCAACCACAGTGCTTCATCATCGAGACCCATAGCGGCCAGTCGCGGACGCGCCATTTCGAACGGCATTTCGTGGAGGATGCGGGCGTTGAGGCTATCGAGTTCGGCAGGATCGAAGCGGGCGGCGCCGTGCGAGACGACCGACAGGTCGAAGGCGCCGGCCATGGCCTCGAGATCGGCATGGGCCGTGACCGGCAGGCTTGTGCCGGTGAGGACGGCGACAGCGGCCACGGCCATGGCCTCGTAGCCTGCTTCGCGCAGATCGGAAAGCGACAGCGAGCCGAGGCGCTTGGAGAGCCCCTCGCCATCGGCCCCGGTCAGGAGATTGTGGTGGGCGAAGGCCGGCACGGTACCGCCAAGCGCCTCGAAGATCTCGATCTGGGTGCCGGTGTTGGAGACGTGGTCCTCACCTCGGATGACATGGGTGATCCCGAGGTCGATGTCGTCGACCACCGAAGGCAGGGTGTAGAGATAGCTGCCATCGGCGCGGATCAGCACCGGGTCGGACATGGATGCGGTGTTGACCGTCTGCGGGCCCTTGATCAGGTCGTCGAAATGCACGGGGCGGCCGTCGAGCCGGAAACGCCAATGCGGGCGGCGCCCCTCGGCCTCGAACTTCGCCCTCTGCTCGGCGGTGAGGGCCAGCGCGGCACGATCGTAGATCGGTGGGCGACCGAGCAAGCGGGCGCGGCCGCGCTTGATCTCGAGCTCTTCCTCGGTCTCGTAGGCCGGATAGAGCCGGCCGGCGGCGATCAGCCGGTCTCGGGCGGCGTCATAGAGCGCGGTGCGGTCCGACTGGCGGACCTTCAGGTCGGGCCGGATGCCGAGCCAGGCGAGGTCGGCCTCGATGCCCTCAGCGAAGGCAGCGGTAGAACGCGCGGTGTCGGTATCGTCGAGGCGCAGCACATAGCGGCCGCCACGGGCCCTTGCGAACAGCCAGTTGATCAGCGCCGGCCGGGCATTGCCCAGGTGCAGCTTGCCGGTGGGGGATGGGGCATAGCGAACGGTGGGCACGCTCACTCGACCCCCTTGCCTTCAAGGCCGGGGACCGCTTCGAGGTCAGTGTTCTCATCCCGATACCCGTTGGTGATCGGGTAGCGGCGGCCGAGGCCGAAGGCCTTGCGCGTGATCTTGACGCCGGGGGCCGACTGGCGGCGCTTGTATTCGGCGATGTAGAGCAGCTTCTCGATGCGCTTGACCAAGGCGAGGTCGAACCGCCCTGCCCCCTTGGCCACAACCTCGGCTACCGACAGCTCCAGCTCGACGAGGCCGTGAAGGATCTCGTCGAGGATCGGATAAGGCGGCAGCGAATCCTGATCGGTCTGGTTGGGGCGCAGTTCGGCCGAAGGCGCCTTGTCGATGATGTTCTGGGTGATGACGACGCCATCGGGCCCAAGGCAATCGGCCGGGCGGTTGTGGTTACGCCAGTCGGCCAGCTCGTAGACACGCATCTTCAGCATGTCTTTGATCGGGTTGAAGCCACCATTCATGTCGCCATAGATGGTGGCGTAGCCCACGGCCATTTCTGACTTGTTGCCGGTGGTGAGGAGCAGACCTCCCAGCTTATTGGAGACCGCCATCAGGTAAACGCCGCGCATGCGCGACTGGATGTTTTCCTCGGTGAGATCCTGGGGACGATTACCAAACACCGGCTGCAGCTCGGCAAGCGCCGCTTCCACCGGATCGCCGATTGAGACGACGTCGTAGCGGACGCCGAGGCGCCGCGCGCAATCCTCGGCATCGGCGAGGCTCTCCGGCGAGGTGTAGCGATAGGGCAGCATCAGGCAGTGGACACGGTCGGCACCCAGCGCATCTACGGCCATGGCAGCAACCACGGCGCTGTCGATGCCGCCGGATAGGCCCAGCAGCACCGACTTGAAGCCGTTCTTATTGACGTAGTCGCGGAGGCCCAGGACGCAGGCGCGCCACGGTGCCTCGTCGATGCTCGAGAGCGGCGCCACATGCGGATCGGTGCAGCGCCAGCCGTTCGGGGTGAGGTGCCAGTTGGAGAGCATGATCTCGGGCTCGAAGCTCTTGGCCTGCACCACCAGCCGGCCACCCGGCTCGATGGCAAAGCTCGCGCCGTCATAGACCAGGTCGTCCTGGCCGCCGACCTGGTTGAGATAGAGCAGCGGGACATTGTCCTCGGCGACTCGCGCGGTGACGAGGTCGTAGCGGGTCTTCTGCTTGTTGCGCCAATAGGGCGAGCCATTGGGGCAGAGCAGCAGGCGAGCGCCGTGATCGACGAGATGGGCGCAGACGTCGGGGTGCCAGATGTCCTCGCAGATCGGGATGCCGATCGAGACGCCCTTGATTGTCACCGGCTCCTGGAGTTCGGCTCGCTCGAAATAGCGCTTTTCGTAGAAGATGTCGTCGTTGGGCAGTTCGCGCTTGTAGCGGCGATGGGTGATGGCGCCGCCTTCGCAGACCAGCACGGCGTTGTAGAGCTTGCCGCCGTCGCGCCAGACCGACGGCATGATGGCGGTGACGTTGAGCCCCGCCGTGGCACGGGCAAAGCTCTCCACTGCGTCAATGGCATCGGCAACGAAGCGGGGCTTGAACAGCAGATCGTCCGGGAAATAGCCGGTGAGGAACAGTTCGGAGAACAGCAGGATGTCGGCGCCCTGCGCCTCGGCCTCGTGAAGCGTTCTGGTGGCGAGGGCCAGATTGGCAGCGATGGCGCCAACGGTGGGGTTAAGCTGCGCCAGCGCGATGCGAAGGTGATCGGTCACGGGAAAGGTCCGCCGCCAAGGAGGGCTGGGCACGCGGTCGGGACCGTCTCGCGAGGGGTTCCGGCCGCAATCCAGAAATCGCGGCAAGACTTATCCGCTCGACCCGGTGAGGGCAAGCGGACAGCCCGTCGCGGAGTGGGGTCAAGTGCTGGCGATCAGAACGAGTAGGTCATCTCGGCGAGCAGGCCATAACGGAACAGCGAGAACGGATTGGCCGTCTCGATAAAGCCCTGGTTGGTGACCGTCGGCGGCGTGTCGAAATTCGGATCCTCGCTGGGATCGCTGTCCGAGGGGTCGGTCAGCGTCATTGCCGTATAGGTATTGTCCGCGGTGCCCTGCAGGTACCAGGCGCGGCCGCCGACGCGGAAGGTCAGGTTCTCGATGGGGGTTACGCCGACCATGACCTCGCCCATGGCGCCGTAACCCCAGCCATCCATGGTCGTGGGAGACGACTTGACGAAGCTGTAGTTGCCGAGCGGGGTCAGCATCGAGGGATCGAAACCGGAACCGCCCAGAATGCCGCCGACCTTGGCGTAGGGCACCGCAGCGACTTCGCCGCTGATGTCGAACATGTCGCCGAACTTGGCCTTGCCGGAGAAGCCGACGCGCAGCATGTGGATGTCGAGTTCGTTGTCGGCACTATCGAAGGGCAGGAAGACTTCCCCCGTATCCGGGTCGTAGGTGACGTCATCGACCGACGAAGCGGTGGTGTAGTTGGCCCGCGAGGTGCGTGGGGAGTCGTTCCAGTACTGATAGCCGGCGAAGACGCCTGCCCCGGACCCATCCCCGTCACCAAAGGTGTTCCAGCCGATATCGGCGCCGACATAGCCGATATGTCCATCGTCGATGGTCGTATCAAGCGCGTAGTCGTCGCTGAAGGTGCCGTTGATGGCCGCCGAGTAGCCCATGATCGCCTTGGCGTAGGTGCGGCTCACGTGATCGTCGATGCGCAGATGCAGCTCGCCCGTATGGGCGTTATCGCGGTTCTCGAAATCCTGGCCGGTGGCCTCGAAGCTTTGCGAGCCCCAGGAGTACCAGTACCGTACCCCCGTCTCGATGGTGATGCCGTCGTCGGTGTCGCCGAGACCCGACCAGTCTTTCGGTTCGAAGCCCGGACGGAAGGAATCGCCGCTCCAGGTCTCCCCCCAATCGGCCGCGAGTGCGGGCGTGCCGATCATCGCGAGGAGCACGGCAAGGCTGGTGGCAGTACGGAACATGATGCTCTCCGCGAGAGGGGCGTTTGCTCCGTTTATGGGGCATTAGGGTTAATGTTCGGCTAAACGCCGCGGCAGAATGCGAAAGGGTGTAGCGCAAGTGCCATTGACATCGTCACAATGGTAACGATCCTGCGAGATTGGCTGGAATTTGCGCCTGCAGGTGAGGTTTGCTGCAACCCTTGGGCTATCCTGCGAGTTGGCCATTCAACGTGTATTGCTGACGGGTATGAAGATGACGTGCCGGGTGTTGGTTGTAGAGGACGAGTTCTTTGTCGCTTTCGAGATCGAGAGCGTGCTCAAGGAAATGGGGCTGGTACCGGTGGGCATCGCGCCAGACAGCCGTACAGCGCAGGAGCTTGCCGCCGAAGCCGAGCTGGCCTTCGTCGATCTCAACCTCGCCGATGGTCCGACGGGCATCGATGTCGGTCGCGGGCTCGCCGATCGTGGGGTGACCGTGATCTATATGACGGCCAACCCGGCCATGCTCGGTGAAGGCATTCCCGGAACGATCGGCGTACTGCCCAAGCCGGTCAACGATGCCGAGCTGCGTCAGGCGGTGCACTTTGCCGTGCACCGCCATCAGAAGTCGAACGAAGGCCTGCCGCCGGCGCGGCTCAGGCTGTTTGCTGATCCTGGCCAGCAGCCGATGCAGGCGTAGCCCGCACGCGCAGCAACGCATCAGCGGGGACGGTGACGTCCACCACAAGGCCATCGGGCTCCCAGCGCTTTTCCAGCTTGCCGCGGAGCTGGCCCTCAACACTCAGATTGATCAGGCGAGATCCGAAGCCCGACGTCTGGCTGGTGGCCGCCGGGGGGCCGCCCTGTTCGCGCCAGCGCATGGTGACGTCACTACCATCGGTTCCGGTGGAGATGACCAGCTTGCCGTCCGGGCGGCTCAATGCGCCATATTTGGCCGCGTTGGTGGCGAGCTCGTGAAAGAGCAGTGCCAGCGGCGTGGCGGCCGCGTCGTCGATCTTCACATCCTCGCCCTCGAAGGCGACGCGCTCCTGCCCTTCCCCCATATAGGGCGTCAGCAGTTCTGCAATCAGTGACTGCAGCGTCGCGGGGTGGCTGCGAGGGGCCGAGGCGCGGGAGTGCGGCCGCACGAAATCATGCGCACGGCCGAGAGCAAAGATGCGATCGCGCAGGGCGTCGGCAAAGCGAGCGGCGTCCGGATGCTGCCGCCCGACGAGCCCGACCAGGCCACCGAGCACGGCGAAGATGTTCTTGATGCGGTGGCTGAGTTCCTGCGCGATGATTTCGCGCTCCTCCGCCGCCAGCCGCGCCTCATGAATGTCGGTACAGGTGCCGAACCAGCGGGTGATGCGACCGTCGGCGTCGCGAATGGGCAAGGCCTGGCCCAGCACCCAGCGATAGGTGCCGGAATGGTGGCGCAGGCGATATTCGATGCGGTAGGGATCGCCGGTGGTTAGCGATTGACGCCAGGTCTCCCAGGCCCGCTCCTGATCCTCGGGGTGGAACATGTTGTTCCAGCCCTCGCCATCCGTGCTCCCGGCAGGCACACCGGTGAACTCGTACCAGCGGGCGTTGTAATAGTCATGGTAGCCGTCGGGCAGCGTCGACCAGACCATCTGCGGCATCGTGTCGGCTAAAGTGCGGAAGCGGCGCTCGCTTTCGGCCAAGGCTTCCGCGGCGAGACGCTGTTCGGTGATGTCGATGACGACGCCGGGGAATCGCGCCGGCTGCCCATCGGGGCCGGCAATCACTTCGCCAGACGCGGAAACGTAGCGGATGGAACCGTCCGACTGCACCAATCGGTATTCGAACCCCAGGTGTCCCGGCCGGCGCAGGCCATTCTCAATATCCGCCTGCACGTTTGCCCTGTCATCGGGGTGAATGGCACGCAGGTAGTCGGCGATTGGCAGTCCCTCCGCTGCTTCCTCCGGATCGATGGAAAACAGCCGGGCGAAGCGCTCGTCAGCGGTTACCTTGTCGCGCTTGAGGTCCCAATCCCAGGTGCCAACCATGGCTGACGAATGCAGCGCGAGTTCGAGCTTCTCGCGATTCTTGGCCAGGTCACGTTGCGCCACGACACGGTCGGTGGTTTCGATGACCACGACCAACACGGCGAGGACTTGGCCTGCCTCGTCGAGGACGGGCGAGTAGTTGAGATTCATCCATGCGGATTCAAACCGACCGCGACGGTTGAGCACGAGTTCCTGATCGCCGAGATACCAGGACTCGCCAGAGAACCCGCGGCGCATGTTCTCGCGGTTGAAGTCGGCGATCTCGGGCCATGCTTCGAGTACGGGGCGCCCGAAGAGGCCCGGATGCCGGTCGCCCGCGAACATGGCATAGCCGGAATTGTAAATGAGCACGCCGTCGCGCTCGCCGGCCATCATCACCATCGGCACATCTGAAACCAGCACAAGGCGAACCGCTGACCGAAGGGCTTCGGGCCACTCGCGGATCGGGCCGAGCTCGGTCTGAGGCCAGTCGAAGTGGTCGGCGAGCCGGACCATTTCGTCCATCTCAAGCCGTGCCTTCGTTTCCGCATCGGCGCGGGGAAATAGTGTGTGTGGCATCGATGACTTTTCTGCGTCGATAGAAGGATTGGCCAGAGGACTATCGACCGGACCACACCGTGAACCGCGCCCGGTTCTCGGATGATGCAATCCTATTCCGTTTGGGGAAGATCGCTACTCAATTTGACAGTCCAATTGCGTCTATTCGACGGCGGTTGCCCGGGTCCGTTCCGGCCGCGCCAGGCGTAGCTCCTCGGCCACGAGGAAGGCCAGTTCCAGCGACTGGCTGGCGTTGAGGCGAGGGTCGCAATAGGTGTGGTAGCGATCCGAAAGGCTGGCCTCGGTGACCGCGGAAGCTCCGCCGCCGACGCATTCGGTCACATCGTCACCTGTCATTTCAACATGGATGCCGCCGGCATAGGTGCCCATCTCGCGATGGGTGGCGAAGAAAGCCTTCACCTCGCCCAGAACGCGGTCGAAGGGCCGGGTCTTGTAGCCGTTCGAGGCCTTGATGGTGTTGCCATGCATGGGGTCGCAGCACCACACCACCGTGCGCCCAGCGCGCTGAACGGTTTCGATGAGTCGAGGCAGGTGCTCCGACACCTTGTCGGTCCCGAACCGGCAGATCAGGGTGATGCGGCCGGCCCGGTCGGTGGGGTTCAGCCGGTCGAGCAGACGCAGCAGGTCGTCGCTGCTGAGGCTCGGGCCGCACTTGATGCCGATCGGGTTGCGAATGCCGGCGAAGTACTCGACATGTCCGTAGTCCGGCTGGCGGGTGCGGTCACCGATCCACAGCATGTGGCCGGAGGTGGCGTAGTAGCCGCCGGTGATCGAATCCTGCCGGGTCAGGGCCTCTTCGTAGCCAAGCAGCAGAGCCTCGTGGCTGGTATAGAGCTTGGTTTCCCGCAGCGCGGGCGTGTTCTCGGAATTGAGGCCAAGGGCGCGCATGAAGTCGATGGCATCGTCGATCTTCTTGGCCACTTCCTCGAAGCGCGGATAAGCGTTGGAGTCCTTCATGAAACCCATGGTCCATTCATGGACCCGGGTCAGGTCGGCGTAACCGCCAGACGCAAAGGCGCGCAGCAGGTTGAGCGTTGCGGCGGACTGCCGGTAGGCGAGCAGCAGCCGCTCGGGATCGGGCACGCGGGCATCGCCGTTGAAGGCGATGTCGTTGACGATGTCGCCACGATAGGAGGGAAGCTCGACCCCGTCGATGACTTCGGTATCTGCGGAACGCGGCTTGGCGAACTGGCCGGCGATACGCCCCACCTTGACCACGGGCTTGCTGCCGCCATGGGTCAGAACGATCGCCATCTGCAGAAACACGCGGAAGAAATCGCGGATGTGGTCGGCGCCGTGCTCGGCAAAGCTCTCGGCGCAATCGCCGCCCTGCAACAGGAAGGCGCGACCGGCGGCCACCTCGGCCAGCAGGTTTTTCAGTTCGCGTGCCTCGCCGGCAAAGACGAGAGGCGGAAAACTGGCGAGCTGGGCTTCGACGGCGGCAAGCTTGGCCGGATCCGGATAGGCCGGAACCTGCAGCACAGGTTTGTTGCGCCAGCTATCAGGGGTCCAGGTCGACATGTCGTTTCTCCTCCGTCGGCGCGCGCTCTAGCAGTCCCGCGCGCCGCTGCCAAGCTGGGCCGACAAGCTGGGCTCAGACGCGCTCGCCACCGCGATAGCGATGGGTCGGCGACTTGAAGGTCACCAATTCCTCTGCCGCCGTGGGGTGCATGGCGACGGCCCGGTCGAAATCGGCCTTGTTCGCGCCCATGCCCATGGCGACGGCCGCCATCTGGATGATCTCCGCTGCACCCGGGCCGAGGATGTGGACGCCGAGCACCTTGCCGCCATCGGCCTCGGTGATCAGCTTCATGATCATGCGCTCGCTGCGCAGGGTCAGCGTGTTCATCATCGGCCGGAACCGGGCGATATAGACGTCGATGTCGCCATGAGTGCTGGCTTCAGCCTCGGTGAGCCCGATCGCGCCGATTTCCGGTTCGGCAAAGACAGCGGTGCCGATCTGCGAGTGGTCGACAGCGGTAGGGTTGTCGTTGAACACGGTTTCGGCAAAGGCCTGACCCTCGCGAATGGCGATCGGCGTCAGCGCCACCCGGTCCGTCACGTCACCCACCGCATAGATGGAGGGCACCGACGAGCGCGACTGCGCATCGACGACCACCGCACCGCGATGGCCGGTCTTGACCCCCACTGCCTCGAGGCCGAGGCCGTGCGTATTGGGCACGCGTCCGGTGGCGAACATTACGGCGCCATAGGGCGCCTCAACACCATCGGAGAAGGTGGCGACGATGTCGTCGCCCGCCTGACGGAGCGCGGTGACATTGGTCTGGTAGATGCGGCTGATGCCGCGGGTTTCGAGCCCGGCATCGAGGCCCTCGCGCATGTCCTCGTCAAAGCCGCGCAGCACGCGGTCGCCGCGATAGACCAGCGTGGTGTGAACGCCGAGACCGGCGAAAATGGTGGCGAATTCCACCCCGATATAGCCGCCGCCCTCGATCAGGATCGAGTGGGGCAGCTTGGGCAGATGAAAAGCCTCGTTGGAGGTGATGCCAAGCTCCCTGCCCGGAATGTCCGGGATGTGGGGGTGCCCGCCGGTGGCGATGAGGATGAACTTCGCACTTATCTCGCGATCGGCCTTGACCAGCCGGACGGCGTTCGGACCGGCAACGACCGCCCGATCGCGGATGATCTCGACACCCGGCTTCTCAAGGGCCGACACATAGGCGGCCTCGAGCCGGGCGATTTCCTTGTCCTTGTTGGCCACCAGGGTCGACCAGTCGAAGCTGGCCTCGGTGGTCCAGCCGAAGCTGGGGGCAATGTCGAACAGGTCGCGATAGCGCGCGGCGTAGACGAAGAGTTTCTTGGGAACGCAACCGCGGATGACGCAGGTACCGCCCACCCGGTATTCCTCGACTATTGCGACGCGGGCGCCGTAGCCGGCTGCAATGCGGGCCGCCCGCACACCGCCGGAGCCAGCACCGATCACGACAAGATCGTAGTCCATCTTGAGCCCCCGAAAGAAAAAGGCCCCGCACGTGCGGGGCCTGAACTAGATAGGCAGCGTTGGCTCAGGAGTCGATACCCTGCGCCTTCAGCTCGGCGCGGACACCCGCGAGGAAGTCACGGTTCAGGTTGACCGAGAACACATCCATGACGCGCTTGACCGTGGTGTTGAGCTGGGCGTTTGCCTTGGACAGCTTCATCCCCGCCGGCGAGGAGTAGAAGTCGACGATCGCCTGCAGTTCTTCCGGCGTGAAAACGATGGCGTAGACCCGGGCCAACTGGTCGAACAGTTCGCCCTTGCGACCCTTGTAGCTCGCGATGACGGTTTCGATCGCCTTGTTGAGCTGCGGGGCGATGGTGGGGTCCTGCGGCAGCAGGCGCTGGTAGACATCGATACCGGCCTGAACGACGGAGCCTTCATAGACACCCGAGTGGTCGGTGAGATCGAGATATTTGCGGGCGAGCGCCAGGTGCTCCGGGGAAATCTCCTGAGCGGTCGCAGCCGGAACGACGGAAACCAGCATGGTCGCGGCGGCGAGCAGAGCGATGGCGGCGCGCTGCAGTTTGGTGATGATCGACGTGTGGACTGTCATTGCTGTTCTCTTGACCCTCATAGCCATGTAACCGAGCGCCCGTCAGGCGTCCAGAACTTCGACCCCGTCCGGCCCGGCAATGTAGGCGCGGCGACACAGGCCGAGGAATAGACCGTGCTCGACGACGCCGGGAATGTCCATCAGCGCGGTCGCCAGTGCTTCTGGATCGGAAATGCGGCCAAAACAAGCATCGACGATGTAGTGGCCGCCATCGGTGATGTAGGGTTTGCCCCCGCCCCCGAGCCGCTGGGTCAGCTCTCCGGTGGCGCCGAAGGCCTGCATCACCGCTTCAAGCCGGCGCCAGGTGGCGCCGAGGCCGAACGGGTTCACCTCGACGGGTAGTGCGAAAGCCCCGAGTGCGTCCACCAGCTTGCTGCGATCGGCGATCACAATCATGCGCTTCGACGCGGCCGCAACGATCTTTTCGCGGAGCAAGGCGCCACCGGCGCCCTTGATCAGCGCGAGCCCCGGGCCGACCTCGTCGGCGCCGTCGACGGTGAGGTCGAGCTCCGGCGTTGTCTCCAAGTCGGCCAGCGGTATGCCGAGGCCCCGCGCCTGCGCCGCAGTCACCTCGGACGTCGGTACGCAGATGACCTGCAAACCGGAGGCGACGGCGGCCCCCACGAGGTCGACGAAGTGCCGCGCCGTGGAGCCCGTGCCGAGGCCAAGACGCATGCCGGGGCGAATCTCCGCCATCGCCGCCTCGGCCGCGGCGCGCTTGAACGCATCACTCATCCGTAGTTTCCCCCCTCAGTGCCGGATTGACCCCGAGCTATTCGGCAGCGCCCTGCCCTGTCAACGAACACTTTCACGCGGCTGTGAATGGCAAATGTCGCTTCGCGGCAACACAATGTACACGAGGTGGCGGGAGTATGTCCGAATCGAGGCATGCACCCTTTCGGGTCGGTTGTGTCGATTCTATTCAGTGTGAGAGATTCCGGGTCGCAACCTGCGCTCCCCGCATCCGTCGAGAGGCAAAGTACACCAAGATGATGAAGACCAGAATCGCGATTGCCGCGGCGCTTACGGCAATACTCAGTATTTCTACGATCGGCTCAGCCAGTGCGGCCCGCGTATACAATCACGATACGAACCGCTGGGAAGAGCCATCGGCAGCCACGACGCGTTCGAAGCGCGGCAGCCCGATCGCCCGGGCGGTCGTCGACTACGAGACCAACTACAAGCCGGGCACGATCATCGTCGAGACATCGGAACGGCGGCTGTACCTCGTGCTCGAGGGTGGCAAGGCCATGCGCTACGGCATCGGCGTCGGCCGCGACGGCTTCCGCTGGTCGGGTCAGCACAAGATCACCCGCATGGCCGAGTGGCCGGGCTGGACGCCGCCGGCGGCGATGCGCAAGCGCGTCCCCGATCTCCCGGCCTATATGCCGGGCGGGCCGGAAAACCCGCTTGGTGCCCGCGCCCTCTATATCGGTTCGACGCTCTACCGCATCCATGGCACCTCCGAGCCGTGGACGATCGGTCAGGCCGTGTCGTCCGGCTGCATCCGGCTGACCAACGAGGACGTTACCGACCTGTATGAGCGCGCCCGCGTTGGTGCGCTGGTGGTCGTCCACCAGTAAGCGCACCAGTAAGCTATCCTGGCTCTCAGCTTCAGGGGTCGGCCGCGAGGCCGGCCCTTTTCGTTTGGACGGGGCTGTTGCCGACACCGCAGTTGCGGTAAAAACCCTCCATGCCGCAAACGCTCATCGCACAGCCCAGCATCGCCCCGACGGGGGCCGCACCACTCATCGACAGTTTCGGGCGCCGGATCAGCTATCTGCGGGTCTCGGTGACGGACCGCTGCGACTTCCGCTGCGTCTACTGCATGTCGGAACACATGACGTTCCTGCCGCGCAAGGACGTGCTGAGCTTTGAGGAGATCGACACCATCGTCGATGCGTTCGTTGCGCGCGGCGTGACGCGGGTCCGGCTCACCGGCGGTGAACCGCTGGTGCGGCGCGACATCGGCGCGCTGATCGACACCCTCGCCATGAAGCGTGGCGCCGGCCTCGACGAGCTGACCCTCACCACCAATGGCAGCCAGCTCAGGCACCATGCCGAGCGGCTGGCACGCGCCGGCGTCCGCCGGATCAATGTCTCGCTCGATACGCTGCAGGCCGATCGGTTCACGGCCATTACCCGGCGCGGTCGTATTGCCGACGTGCTCGATGGGATCGATGCTGCGGCCGACCAGGGCATCGGCATCAAGATCAACATGGTGGCGATGCGCGGCGTCAACGAGGACGAAATCGAGCCAATGCTGCATTGGGCGCATGGGCGTGGCTTCGGCCTGACGTTGATCGAAGGCATGCCGCTGGGCGAAGTCGGCCTCGACCGCGTCGACAGCTACCTGCCCCTGCGCGAGCTGCGCGACCGGCTGGCGAGCCGCTATCGGCTCGAGGCCACCGACCACCGGACCGGCGGGCCGGCCCGCTATGTGCGGGTGGAGGAAACCGGCGGGTTGCTCGGCTTCATCACCCCGATGAGCCACAATTTCTGCGAGAGCTGCAATCGCGTGCGCCTGACTGCGACGGGTCAGCTGTTTCTCTGCCTCGGCCAGGACGACATGGTCGATCTCCGCGCCGCGCTCAGGACCGGAGGGCGCGAAGCGCTGGATGCGGAACTCGACCGCGCCATGCTGATCAAGCCCAAGGGGCACGACTTCGTCATCGACAGAAGCCGCACCGAACCGGCAGTCGCCCGCCACATGAGCGTGACGGGCGGCTGAACGAGGAGGCTGCTAGAACTCGCTCCAGTCGGACGAGATCGCGGCGTTGCCGTTCGACAGATAGCTGCGGGTGGCGCTGCGCAACTTCTGTTGCTGCTCGCGGGCACCGGACACCGCAGGCTTTGCCTGTGGTGCCGCGCTGACCAGCGTCGGACGTTCGCGGGCAACCGAGTCGGCGAGGACGAAGCCATCGACGGCAACATCAAGCTCGCCAGCCTGCGCTTCGGTCTGCTCGATCGATGCGTTGATTTCCTCGACCAGCGCGGCGTTGTGCTGGGTCATCTCGTCCATCTGACGGATGGCCGTGGTCACCTCGGCGATGGCGTTGGACTGCTCCTGGCTGGCGCGGGTAATGCCATCGACCAGGCTGCTGTTCTCCTCGACGGCACCGAGCATGTCGCTGAGCTTCTGCGCTGCGGCCGAAACCAGCCGCGAACCGCTGGAGACTTCGGTCGCCGACTGCTCGATCAGCGCCTTGACTTCGGATGAGGCGCCGGCGGCCGACTGAGCAAGACGACGGACCTCGACGGCAACCACGGCGAAACCCTTGCCGGCATCGCCGGCGCGCGCCGCTTCCACCGAGGCGTTGAGCGCCAGCAGGTTGGTCTGGAAGGCGATGTCGTCGATCATGCCGATGATGTTGGAGATCTTGGCCGACGAGTTCGAGATGCGCTCCATGGCATCGTTGGCCTGACGCATGACTTCGCCACCCTCCTCAGCCGCCTTTTGCACGGTCTGCGAGGTGGCGTTTGCGGAGCTGGCGCGCTTGGCGTTGTCGGTGACCGTGGTTGACAGCTGCTCCATGGCCGCCGAGGTCTCTTCGATGGCGGCGGCCTGCTTGGTCGTACGCTCGGCGAGGTCGTTGGCGCCCGAGAGGATTTCCGATGTGGCGGTTCTCAAGGCGCCGGATGTCTGGCGCAATTGCGAGATGATGGCGGCGAAGCTCTCAACGGAGTGGTTAAATGCCGTACGAACCTCCTCGAGCTCGTTCGGCATCGGAGACTCGATGGTGCACCGCAGATCGCCCGAGGCCAGCTTGGCGAGATTTTCCCCGATGACCTCGACGGCCTGTTTGCGGGCGGTCACGTCGGTGGCGTATTTCACGACCTTGAAGACGCGGCCACGGGCATCGAAGATCGGGTTATAGGACGCCTGGATCCAGACGCGACGGCCGTTCTTGCCGATGCGCAGATATTCGGCGGCCTGATATTCGCCGCGACCAAGTTTGGTCCAGAAGTCGCGGTATTCGGTGCTCTGAGCAAACTGTGGCTCGACGAACATCGAGTGATGCCGTCCCTTGATTTCGGAGAGGGCGTAGCCCAGCGCGTTGCAGAAGTTGTCGTTGGCGGTCAGGATTTCGCCGGTCGGCGTGAACTCGATGACGGCCTGTGACTTGCCGATTGCCTCGATCTGGCCCTTGTTGTCGGCGGCCTGCAGCTTCTGCTCGGTGATGTCGGTGGCAAACTTGACGACCTTGGCCACGGCGCCCTTGGCGTCGAGGATCGGATTGTAGGACGCCTGGATCCAGACTTCACGGCCGTTCTTGCCGATGCGAAGATATTCGGCGGCCTGGTATTCGCCGCGACGCAGCCGCTCCCAGAAGCTGCGGTATTCCGCGCTGCCGGCATAGTCGGGCTCGACGAACATGCTGTGATGTTTGCCGGCGACCTCCTCGAGGGTATAGCCTAACGCATGAAGGAAGTTCTCGTTGGCGTCGAGAATATTCCCATTCACGTCGAATTCGATCATTGCCTGCGAGCGCGAAGCCGCCCGCACGATTGCGGCAGCATCTGCCTGATTGGCGGTCACTCGACCACGCTTCGAAAAACCTAGCACGAAATCCTCCTGGATCGACCCCAGCGTCCACTGGCTTCAGCTTGAAGACATAGTCGACTTCCGTTAACCGTCGGTTTCCGGCATGCCTTCCTTTTGTATTTTGGAGTGGCTTTCACTTGGCGATTTGAAGTCACGCTAAAGAACAATAATTGCCCTTAGCGCCGATTCGCTTCGAATACTGTGGAACATTGATCGATCATGACGCAATGAATAGAAGTTCTACTAAGAATGATGCTGCGCCGTCTGCGGAAAATCGGCCAGTATCCGCCTGAGGAGATTATAGTAACAACCGGAACATACGCAAAAACGCGTGCATCTGACTATTGGCCGATAGTCCGAATGAGCGGTTCGGCCTCAGATTGCCCATGCCCCTTTGCGGTCTGAACTGTGCCGGGCTGCGTATTGTGTACGAAGTGCCGACAAGACAGAGAGGGGCAAATTTCTATGCGCCAAAACCAACCGGACGAGCACGCGGCCGCATTGCTGAACCTGAGCGAGTCGTTCAGCGAGATGGGCAGCTGGGTCTGGACGGTGGATGACGGCCGCGTTCGGTGGTCAGCTGGGCTGTTCCGCATCCTGGGTCTCGACCCGATCCATACCGATTCCTCCTGGGAGGCGCTCGAGGCTCTGGTGCATCCCGAGGATGCTGCGCCCGGTGGCGGCTATCACCGGCTGCTCCCGAGAACGGCACTGCAGGAACGGCATTTTCGCATCGTGCGTACCGGTGGCGAAGTGCGTCGGCTTCGACTTGTCGCAGGCGACCACGTCGCCGGACTTGGTGTGCCCGCTCGTTTGACCGGGATCGTCATCGATATGACCGAGGCCAACCGTCAGGCTGACTGCAAACAGCGCTTCGAAGGTCTCGTTTCCAGTTTGAAAGACCTGCAGGAGGTCGTGGTCTGGCAGACCGAGGCCGATGGAAGCATGGGAAATCCCATCGAGTGGTGGCGCTTCTCGGGCCATCTGGCACAGGGGGCGGATCCCTGGGCACATCTCGAGTCCGTCCATCCCGAGGACCGGGCCAAGGTGCGCGCGGCCTGGCAACACGCACTCCGCGAGGGCCGCTACCGCTGCGAGGTCCGGGTGCTTCACAAGGGGCGATACATCAATGCACTCTCCTGCGCGTCTCCGATCCGTGACGTCGAGGGCAGGATTGCCAGCTGGATCGGCATCTCCATCGCCTCCGGCTCGAAGCCCGATCAGCAGGCAACGACACCGGTTGCGGCAGGTGGCGAACTCAGCGCCGCGCAGATCAGGGCAGCGCGCGGCCTGCTGGGCTGGACCGCAAGGGAACTGTCGGAGCGCTCGATGCTGTCCTTCTCGACGATCCGGCGGATGGAAATGCCGGGACCACGCGCCGTTCGGGACGAGAGCTACGATGCCGTCAGAGCTGCGCTCGAAAAGCACGGGGCGCAGTTCGTCAAGCTTCCGGATGGGCGGACCGGGCTGGTGGTTGCGACCTGATCAGGCCTTGTCGTCGTCGGCGACGAAGGCAAACTCCAGCGGCAGCGCGGTTGTGTACTTGATCTGCCCCATGGCGAAGGAAGAGCTGACATCGGTGAGGGCGATGCGCGAGATGAGCTTCTTGTAGAAGGCGTCATAGGCGGCAATGTCGGGCACGACGACCCGGAGCAGATAGTCGACTTCGCCGCTCATCCGGTAGAATTCCACCACCTCGGTGAAGTCCTCGACGACCGCGGCGAACTTGCGCATCCAGGCTTCATTGTGTTCGTTGGTGCGCACCGAGACGAAGACCGTAACCCCGGCATTGACCTTGGTCGGATCGAGGATCGCGACGCGGCCCTTGATGATGCCATCCTCCTCCATCTTCTGGATGCGGCGCCAGCACGGCGTAGTGCTCAGTCCCACCTTGCGGCCGATCTCTGCGACCGGCGTCGTTGCATCCTTCTGAAGCAACGCAAGTATCTTGCGATCGATCTTGTCCAAAGCCCTACCCCCGGAAATCATTTCCAGCGCCAAGCCCAAAATGCCGCTTGCGCGCAAAGTTCAGTGAGAAGGGCGGCATGAAGCGCAAAGACGTTGCGCTTGTCAACGAGGGAACAAGCCGACGAGCCATTCGAGCATGACCTCGAAACGCGAAGGCCCTGCCGGCGCGACTTCACCTCCTGTCAGCCTGCGCCATTGTGCCGGGGCGACGAACGGTCCCGACCAAATGCCGCGCCCCGCGAGGCGCGCTTCCGCCTGCACCTCGTCATAGCGGCCGGTGGAGAGCGCCAGCCCGTCGCGGACCATGGCGGCTCCCAGATCGGCACCCGCATTCCGGCAGGCGGCTACAATTCGCCCCCAGCGATCCCGGTCTTCCGGCTGGCAAGAAATCTCGTTGCGGGCCAGTTCGACGAGCCTCGCCCCGGCACGTGCCCCGCAGGGCCATGGCGCTGCGGCCTCGCCGCAGGTCTGGCCCCTTTCCGGCGCATCGATATCGGCGAGGCGAATGCGGATGCTGCCCAATGCCAGCGTGTCGCCGTCGACCACGCGGGCCTTTCCGACCAGCGGCAGGTTCTGCTCCGGAGGGTCGGCAGGACCTGCGAGATAGACGGCAAGCGCCAGCGCTGCTGTCGCCCCCAGCCATAGCGGGAGCCGCGGAAAACGCGGTCGCCGCCTTGTATTCCGGCGGCCATTCCCCCAGGCCGGCATGGCGGCCGACCGAACCGGCCATTGCTTCAACTTGGACACGGCTCATCGGACCCGGTTTCATTTCCCCTTAACCATGCGGCGGCTAGGGTCGCGGAGCAAGCGGGCGGACATACCGCCGCCCCGGCGTCGGTTATCGAGTTTTGCGTAATGCCGGTCAGGTCTGCGATGCACGAGGACGTGCACGCCCCGCTCGGGCGTGAGGCGCGCCGCAACATGCAGCGCGCCGTCTTCGACGCGCGCCAGCGGCTGACCTCAAGCTCCGGAACCCGCGCCTCTTTCGACTACGAACTGCTCGAGGATTATGCGCAGTCGCGGATCTCGGCGATGGCGGCCATGCTGGGGCTGGTCGTTATCCTGATGCTGTTCGTGGCCCTGTGGGCTTCGCCGATCGCCACTCTCGCCTGGGGCGGCATGGTGGTGCTGAGCTATGGCGGCGTGGTGCTGCTGTGCCGCCGTTTCGTGAAGGTGCCGCGCGAGGGCTTCATCGCGCCGTTCTGGACCCACCGCTTCATTGCGCTGGAAACGCTGCATGGCATCGCCTGGGCGATGCTGACGCTATTGACGCTGGCGGCAACCGATGCGGCGAACCTGCAAGTTGCGATCTTTGCCACTGCGCTTGTGGGCATTGCGACCAACGCGGTGACCACCCGCACCTTGCCCGGCGCAACGCTGATGAGCACTCTGCCCCCGGCGGCGACGGTGACGATCAGCCTGCTTCTGGCGGGCGGCACATTGAACTGGGCTCTGGCGGCGGCGACGGTCGGTGGCGAGATCTTCTTTGTCTATCTCGCGCGGCAACTGCACACCTCGGCGCTCGAGACCATCTCGCATCAGTTCGAGAAGGATGCGCTGATCAACGAGCTCGAGGAGGCCAAGGAGATGAGCGAGGAGGCCCGGCGACACGCCGAGCAGGCCAATATCGCCAAGTCGCAATTCCTCGCGACGATGAGCCACGAGTTGCGCACGCCGCTCAATGCCATCATTGGCTTTTCGGAAGTGCTGCATTCGGAACTGCTCGGCCCGCATCAGGTGCCGCAATACAAGGAATATGCCGGCGACATCCACGCCTCGGGTCAGCACCTCCTCAACCTGATCAACGAGTTGCTGGATCTCAGCCGCATCGAGGCGGGCAAGTACGACCTCAACGAGGAGGCCGTCTCGCTGGCCGATGTCGCCGAGGACTGCCGGCGGATGCTGGAGATCCGGGCGCGCGGCAAGGGCATCGACCTCCAAGCCAGCTATGGCGGCAACCTGCCCAAGCTGTGGGGCGATGAGCGGGCGATGCGGCAGGTGGTGTTGAACCTGCTCTCCAACGCCATCAAGTTCACGCCGCAGGGCGGCAAGGTGCAACTGGTGGTGACCCGGTCCGGCGATGGCGGACAGCTAGTCTCCGTAAAGGACAATGGCCCGGGCATCCCCGAGCAGGAGATGGCGACCGTTCTGTCCTCATTCGGCCAAGGCTCGTTGGCGCAGAAGACCGCCGAACAAGGGGCCGGCCTCGGGCTCCCCATCGTCCAGCGCATCATGGAGCTGCATCAGGGCCGGTTCGACCTGTTCTCGAAGGTCCGCTTCGGCACCGAGGCGATCGCCACTTTTCCCCGCGCCCGCGTCATGGACGCGCTTGCCCCAGTGGTCGAGAAGCGCAGCCGGCTCAGGATCTATTCGGAAGCCGGCTGAACGGGCTCAGCCCTTGTCGCTGACGCCAGCACTTTCGAATGTCGCCATGTTGCGGTGGAGGTGCAGCGCGGTCTTGGCCAGCACCGCCACCAGCGCGGCTCCGGTCCCCTCGCCCAAGCGCATGCCCAGATCGAGCAGCGCGGTCTTCTCCATCGCGGCAAGGGCTTTGCCGTGGGCCGGCTCGGCCGAGACATGCGCGAAGATGCAGTGATCGATCGAAGCCGGGCTGACGGCGTGGGCGATGGCAGCGGCGGAGGTCGCGACAAAGCCATCGACGATCACCGGAATGCGCTGCTGGCGCGCCGCAATGATGGCGCCGACCATGGCGGCAATCTCGCGGCCACCGAGGCGCGCGAGCAGTTCGAGCGGGTTGCCGGCGGCATCGCGATGCAACGCGACGGCGCGATCTACCGCATCGGCCTTACGGGCGAGACCCGCGTCGTCGACACCGGTGCCGCGGCCGACCCAGTCGGCGCCGCTGCCGCCGTAGAGCGCGGCATAGAGCGCGGCAGCAACGGTGGTGTTGCCGATGCCCATTTCGCCAATGGCGAGCAGGTCCGGCTTTCCGGCGATGGCTTCCATGCCATAGGCGATGGTGGCGGCGCACATACGGTCGTCCATCGCCGGGCCTTGCGTAATATCGCCGGTCGGCAATTCCAGCGCCAGCTCGAAGACGCGCAGGTTGAGCTCGTGCAGCGCGCAGATCTGGCTGATCGCTGCGCCGCCGGCGGTGAAGTTGGCGACCATCTGCGCCGTGACTTCGGACGGAAAAGCCGAGACACCCTGAGCGGTGACGCCATGATTGCCGGCAAAGATCGCGACCATCGGATTGTCGAGGGTCGGGGCGGGCTTCCCCTGCCAGCGGGCGAGGAACTCGACCAGCTTCTCCATCTCCCCCAGCGAGCCAGCCGGCTTGGTGAGGCGCGCATCGCGGCGGCGAACGGCGGCCACGGCGGCCTCATCGCCCACGGGATTGACGTGCAACAGATCGACGATATCGGCAAATGGGGATGCCATCTCGCGTGACGACTCCGCGCTGGGGCTGGTAGGGAGGCGCTTGTGGACCAACCGGGAGCCAAATGCAATTGAGCGAGGAGCCGCAGCGCCCCAACCCGCCCAGGCAGGACAACGGGCCGGTACGCCCGCCGGAGCCGGACGCACCGCCGCAATGGCGGATGAGCGACGACCTGGTGATGGGCCTCAGGTTCTTTTCGCGCCTGCCCACCGGCAGCCGTCCCTTCGAGGCGCCGGATCTTGGCCGGATGGCGCTGGCCCTGCCCTTTGCCAGCGTGGTGATCGGCCTCGGCCCGGCCGCAGTGATTGTGGTGCTGGCGCTGCTCGGCGTGCCGGCCTGGTTCGCGGCGGGGATGGGGGTGCTGGCGATGATCCTCGTCACCGGCGCCATGCCCGACGATGCGGTGGCAGACGCGGTCGACGGGTTGTTCGGCGGACACAGCGTGGAACGCCGGCTGGAGATCATGAAGGACAGCCGGCACGGCAGTTATGGCGTGACGGCGCTGACGCTCTACATCGTGCTGCGGGTGGCCGCGATCGGCGGGGTGGCGACAGTGAACCCATTCGCGGCGGCCGGCATCTGGATCGCGGCTACGATTCTCGCCCGTTCGGGTTCGCTCTGGCTGACCCATGAGCTGCCGCCGGCTCGTTCCGGTGGCGCGGCAGCGGCGGTCGGCCAGGTCGGGTTGCGCCCCTTCCTGGTCGGAGGGAGTTTCGCGGCGGTGATCGCCTTCGTCCTTGCCGCCCCGGCCACCAGCCTCGTTGCAGTGGTGCTCGCCGTTTTGGCGACGGCAGCGATTATGAAGGGATGGAGCCGGCTCTGCCGCCGCCTCGTGGGCGGGCAGACCGGCGACCTGATCGGCGCCCTGCATGTGCTGATCGAGATCGGCGTGCTGACGGTGCTGCTGATCTTTGCGTGATAGCTGCGAGGCGGCCTTGAATTGGCGCCAATCGCCGCCACTATCTGGATCAGCAAGGAGCCATGGATGCTGTTCATCGGGGTCGCCATCATCGTCGCTGCGGGAATCGTGATCCTCGTCAGCACCGACGCCAGCGGCATGCTGGGGCTCAACGAGGGCCAGCTGATGCAGCTGATCCCGATGGTGATCATCCTGATCGTCATTGCCGGGGGGATGTTCTCGCGGCGGCACCGGCTGGGCACGCTGCTGGGCGGCGCAGCGATGTGGGTGGCGATCTTCGGCGCGGTGTTCATCGGCTACACCTATCGCGAGGATATCAGCCTCGTTGCTTCGCGCGTGTTCGGCGAGCTGGTGCCGGGTGCCGCCACCGTTGATGCCGAGCGGGGCACGGCCACGTTCCGCGGCGGCCGTGACGGGCATTTCCAACTCAACACCACGATCAATGGGGCGCAAATCCGCACGATCTTCGACACTGGCGCCAGCGCCATTGTCCTGACCGAGGCCGATGCCCGCCGCGCCGGCTATGATCCGCAAGCGCTGAGCTACACGGTGTCGGTGTCCACAGCCAACGGCACCGGCCGGGCCGCAGCGGTGACGTTGGACCGGGTCGAGGTCGGCGGCATCGTGCGCAACAATGTCCGCGCCTTCGTCGCGGAGCGCGACGCACTCGAAACAAGCCTCCTCGGCATGACCTATCTTTCGACGCTCAGCCGCTACGCGGTGAGTGGCAATTCGCTGGAACTGGTCGACTGAGCGCGGCATAGTCGATCCGACCATCCCCGGAGACCATGATGCCGCTGCGCCCCTACGACGAAACCCTGCTGCGCCAGTCCTTTGCCGTTGCCAAGCGCTCGCGCGATGGCGGCGACCACCCGTTTGGCTCGCTGCTCGCCGACAAGCACGGCAAGGTGCTCCGCGAGCAGACGAACGGCTATTCGTCGGAAGGCGGGGACCGCACCGCACATGCGGAAAAGCTGCTTGCCTCGTGGGCTGCGAAGAACCTCAGCCTCGAAGAGTTGCAGGAGTGCACGCTCTACACTTCGGCCGAACCCTGCGCGATGTGCTCGGGCGCGATCTACTGGGCCGGCATCGGTCGCGTCGTCTTCGGGCAGACCGAGAAGGACCTCAAGGCGCAGACCGGCGACCATGAGGAAAACCCGACGCTCGACCTGCCCTGCCATATCGTGTTCGAAGCCGGGCAGCGCCCGACAGAGATCGTCGGGCCGCTGCTGGCCGAGGAAGCGGCGCAGTTGCAGGCGGATTTCTGGGCCGAGAAGAGTTGAAGGCTAGGCTGCCTCGACCTGCCGCTCGCCGAGCACCGACAGGGCCCGTTCCAGCAGTTCGGGCCCTGCCCCGCGCCGCGCCGCATCGACGCTGAGGATCTGGCGGAACTGGCGGGCGCCCGGGCGGCCATTGGCGAGGCCGAGCATGTGGCGGCTGATATTGTTGAGCCGCGCGCCCTTCCCGATCTCGCGCTCGGCATAGTCGGCCATACTGGCGATGATGGCGGGCAGCTCGGGCGCCGGGGCGGTGTCGCCGAAGATGCGGCGGTCGACTTCGGCGAGCAACATCGGCTCGTGATAGGCCGCGCGGCCGAGCATGACGCCGGACATGTGCGGCAGCTGCGCCTCGGCGTCCTCAAGCGTCTTCAGACCGCCATTGATCATCACCGGCAGTGGCGCCAGCCGATTGGCCAGTCGATGGACTCGCGGATAGTCGAGCGGCGGGATCTCGCGGTTTTCCTTGGGGCTCAGGCCCTTGAGCCAAGCCTTCCTCGCATGGACGTAAAGCGCGTCGACCCCGGCCGCGATCATGGCGTCGGCGAAGCGATCGAGGCTCTCCTCGGTGTCCTGGTCGTCGATCCCGATCCGGCATTTCACCGTGACCGGGCGGTTGGTGGCGGCGCGCATTGTGGCGACGCACTCGGCGACCAGCTCCGGCTCGGCCATCAGACAGGCGCCGAAACGCCCTGACTGCACACGGTCGGACGGGCAGCCGACATTGAGGTTGATCTCGTCATAACCGTACTCCGTGGCGATCCGCGTCGCCTCGGCGAGCTCGGACGGGTCAGACCCGCCAAGCTGAACCGCCACTGGGTGCTCGGTCGCTTCGAAACCAAGCAGCCGCTCGCGCGGGCCATGGATGATGGCGGCGCTGGTCACCATTTCGGTGAAGAGCAGCGCGTGACGGGTCAGCTGCCGGTGCAGATAGCGGCAGTGACGATCCGTCCAATCCATCATCGGGGCGATGGAAAACCGCCGGGCCTTGGCGAGTGCGTGGTTCATGGGCGGCAAATAGGGCAAATGCCGGTCGAATACCAGTGACGACTAGTCGCCCCACTTGTCGAAGTATACGGCCTTGGCCTCGTGCCAAGACGCGGACCCGAACACACCTGCGCTTTGATGGGTGACGGCGATCGGCCAGGTACCCAGCCGCAGCCCGGCGTTGCGGGCCGTGCGGGAGAAATCAAGATCGTAAAAGTGAAACTTGAACCGCTCGTCGAAGCGGACACCCGCGGCCCGGAGCTTTGACCTTCTGGCAGCGAGAAATACGCCATCGAGCAGTTCGCAAGCTGCGGGTGCGGGCCCGTACGCGCTAACAAGGAAGTCCCCTGGCCCGTGGCGGTGGGCAAGGATGCCGCTCAGATATTTCGAGTCGAATTTCAGACCCTGCTCGGCAATCGAGGCCCAGATGTGCTGCCCCGGCAGACGCCGACGGGTCCCCGCCAGGCCGATCACGTCGAAGGCCTTCAACCCCTCAACAACACGTTGCCCAATGAAATAATCGTCGATGAAGACATCGTCATGCAGGAAGACGAGGATGTCGTTGTCGGTGTCGTCGTCGATGGCCCGATTGTAGAGCGTCGGCAGGCCCGTGGTGTTTTCCACGGTCACCCTCGGGACAATCGTTCGATTGTACGCGACACGTGGCAATGAGCGTCCGAGGGCCGTCGAGGACCTGAATTCAGCCAAAGTGCTGCGTGTGGCACTGACGAACTCGATCATTTTCGCACCCCCTTGCAGAAAATACTGAGGTCAGACCGGCGAGCGCCCAGGTTGCGGCACTACAAAAAAAGGTCGGGGCCGGACACAGAATGTATGCCCGGCCCCGAACCGAAAAGATCAAGCGATCAGTCGGCTTGAATCTCAGTCACGGCGATCTTGCCGGTGCGGCGATCCTCGCCGGTCTCGAACGAGACCTTCTGGCCTTCAGCCAGTCCGGTCATGCCCGACCGCTGCAATGCGGTGGCATGGACGAAGACGTCCTTGTCGCCGTTGTCGGGCTGGATGAAACCATAGCCCTTCTGATCGTTGTAGAACTTGACGGTGCCCTTCTGCATGGGTGCTCCCAGATTTCCCAGTGTCTCCGGCAGGAAGCCAATTCGCCTGCCGATCAGTCGATGTTTGGAGAGTGAGAACGTGCGCCAGACCGGAAGCGGCGGCATACGGCCTTATGTCAGCCAAAGTCGATGCGAATTGAGTAATGGTGCGCCTCGAAATTGGCAAGAGCGAGTCATCAGGATCATCGCATCGACAAGAGCCGGTCCGGAGCCAGCCAGAAGGGTGGCATCGCGCCAGCGAGGTTGGAGAGCGGCAACACCTCCGGCTTGAGGTGAATACCGAGGACATCGGCCATGAAGGCCCGGCGTGCCTCGATGCGGCGCCAGACTTCGGGAAACTCGTCCTGCATCCGCCGGCGGCCATCCTCATCCAGCAGGGCAACCCCATCCTCGATATTGGCGGAGTAGTAAGGCGGTCCAGCGGCCGGAATGATGTCGCACTGAACCATCTGGCCGGATCCGAAGGCCTCAGTCGACCCCGGGTAGACAGGGGTGTGCATCCACTCGTCGATTCCGATCAGATGCCCCGGATTGAGGGCGAGATTGAAAAAGGGCGAACCGATGTGGCGACGCACCAAGGCATCCAGCTCACCGCCGGTGGTGCCGATACCGATGGTCTCGTACCATTCGGCAGCGCAGGCGAAGTAAGGCCCTGCAAGGCGCTCTACATAGTCGCGACTGGCGGCGGGTATCTCGCCGGCATCGGCGGCGAGCCAGCCGAAGCGGCTCGACAGGGCGCCCCAGTAGCCGACAGCGGTCGATATCGGATCGCCGGGCTGCAGAATTCGTCCGCTAGGGCTATCCAGCCCCGACAGATCCGGCCCGGTCGCCAGCATGGTGTGGCACGAGTGCGGCAGGATGCCGAGTTGCATCAGATGCGCCGCCCCGAAGCCGGACATTCCCGGCCGGACACCACGGATCAGGCGCTTGATCGCTTCGGAGGCCGCCACTGCCGCAAACTCAAACTGGGCGATCTGAACGATTTCGTTGACGGCGCGAAGCCCGCTGACCGGGTCCATCAACAGCGCGTTGGCGTTGATTGCTCGGCCATCCGGTCCCACCACCTGCCGCAAGGCGTCGGCGATATAGGATGGCACTTCCAGCCAGCTCTCCGGCTTGCTGGCTTCATAGGGCCCGAAATACTTCCAGCCCAAGACACCGACGCGATGGTTGCGATCGATGCCGGCGTTTCGCATCGCCTCTTCCAGGGCCGGCGTCTTGGATCTGTCCTGCCCCATCAGCCCAAAGGGCGGATAAAGTCGCGCGGCGACATCGATGCCGGCGCGTCCGGCGCGCAGAAGATTCTCGGGCCCAACCAGGATGGTGGGCTCCGATTGAGGGGCGAGAATCAGCAGCGCCTCTTCGAAGCGGGGATCGAAGCCGGTGAGCCAGGCCAGATTGGCGGCGTGTTCGCGATCGGCATAGACAACCAGCGCGTCGAGCCCGGCCGCACGTCTTGCCCGGCCGAGTGCTCCCAGCCGTTCGCGATAGATCGAGCGATCGAGTTCGGGGCGCGTGTCGGGTACGCCGAATTCGGGAAGCGCCGCCTCGATGAGGCGAGCCTTCGGCATGATGGTCCCCCAGTCCCCTCTTGGATACGTTCCAATCGTGCGTGAAAGCGCCCACGAATGCAATCTGGCGCGATGCGAAGTGAACCATTGACAGACATGCTTCGTACACTGCAAATAGGAATTATTCGCAACTGGATCCGGAGTGAGTGTGATGCGCTTTCGATCTGCCATGCTGACCTTCTGCGCCATGCTTGCCCTTGCGAGCTTCGCCACAGCTGCCGCGGCCCAGGACAAGATAAAGGTCATCACGACCTTCACCATCATCGCCGACATGGCGCGCAATGTCGCGGGCGACGCGGCGGTGGTGGAGTCAATCACCCGGCCCGGGGCAGAGATTCACAACTACCAGCCGGGACCGCGCGACATCGTGAAGGCACAGGACGCCGACCTGGTGCTGTGGAACGGGCTCAACCTCGAGCAGTGGTTCGAGAAGTTCTTCCAGAACGTCAAGGATGTGCCGCAGGCGGTGGTGAGCGATGGCATCGAACCGATGGGGATTGCCGAGGGCCCCTATTCCGGCAAGCCGAACCCGCATGCCTGGATGAGCCCGACCAACGCGCTGATCTATGTCGAGAACATCCGCAAGGCGCTCGGCAGCGTCGATCCAGCCAATGCCGCGACATATGACGCCAATGCCGCGGCCTACTCCGACCAGATCCGCGCGCTCGATGCGCCGCTCCGCGCCCGTCTCGCGCAGATCCCCGAGGCGGAACGCTGGCTGGTGACCAGCGAAGGCGCCTTCAGTTATCTCGCCCGCGACTATGGGATGAAGGAGCTCTATCTCTGGCCGATCAATGCCGACCAGCAAGGCACGCCGCAGCAGGTGCGCAAGGTGATCGACGAAGTGCGGTCCAACGGCATTCCCGTAGTGTTTTCGGAAAGCACAATCTCGGACAAGCCGGCGCAGCAGGTCGCCAAGGAGACGGGCGCGGCCTACGGTGGGGTGCTGTATGTCGACTCGCTGAGCGAGGCGGATGGTCCGGTGCCGACCTTCCTCAAGCTGCTCGAAGTCACCGTGGATACGATCGCAAAGGGTTTCGGCAAATGAGCCTGAACGCCAACGTGCCGCACGAGGCCTGGAACCCGGCGCCGCAACCGTCCCTGCGCGTCGAGGGGGTGACGGTCGCCTATTCCAACGGCAACGTGGCGTTGCGCGATGCGAGCTTCTCGCTTGGTACGGGTACCATCGCGGCACTGGTTGGTGTGAATGGCAGCGGCAAGTCCACGCTGTTCAAGTCGATCATGGGCTTCGTCAAGCCGGTCTCGGGAACGGTGGAAATCGCCGGCCTCACCGTGCGCGAGGCGCTGAAGCGCAACCTCGTCGCCTATGTGCCGCAATCGGAAGATGTCGACTGGAACTTCCCGGTGCTGGTGGAAGACGTGGTGATGATGGGGCGACAGGGCCATATGGGCTTTTTCCGCATTCCTTCCGCCCGAGACAAGGCCATGGTCACCGAGTCGCTCGCCCGGGTGGGGATGAGCGAGTTCCGCACCCGTCAGATCGGCGAGCTGTCCGGGGGCCAGAAGAAGCGGGTGTTTCTCGCGCGAGCGTTGGCGCAGGAGGGGAAAGTGATCCTCCTCGACGAGCCGTTCACCGGGGTCGACGTGAAGACCGAGACGGCGATCATCGAATTGATGCGCGAGTTGCGCGACAGTGGCCACCTGATGCTGGTCTCGACCCACAATCTCGGCAGCGTGCCGGACTTCTGCGACCAGGTTGTCCTGATCAACCGCACCGTGCTGGCCTTTGGGCCAACTTCGGAAGTGTTCACCCAGGCCAATCTCGAACACGCCTTTGGTGGAGCGCTGCGGCATTTCCATCTCGGCGGCGGCGACCTGCACGATGATGGCGATGCGCGGCGCGTCACGGTGCTGACCGATGACGAGCGGCCGGTGGTGTTCTACGGCCAGGCGCGGCCCGCGACCCCCAGCAAGTCCGAGAGCAACGATGGCTGAGCTCCTCGCGCCCTTTGCCTATGATTACATGCTGAAGGCGATCTGGGTGTCGGCGCTGGTCGGAGCCGTCTGCGCCTTCCTCTCGGCCTATCTGATGCTGAAGGGCTGGTCGCTGATCGGCGATGCGCTTGGCCACAGCGTCGTGCCGGGCGTTGCCGGCGCCTATATGCTCGGTCTCCCCTATTCGTTCGGTGCGTTCTTTGCCGGCGCGCTGGCGGCGGCGGCCATGGTGCTGGTGCGGCAGCGTACCCGGCTCAAGGAAGACGCGGTGATCGGCATGGTGTTCACCTCGTTCTTCGCGCTCGGGCTGCTGATGGTGTCGCTGAACCCCACGGCCGTCGACGTGCAGTCGATCGTCATGGGCAATATCCTTGGCATCTCCGATGGCGACGCGCTGCAGGTGGTGATCATCTCGGTGGTGGTGCTGACCATCCTGCTCGTCCGCTGGAAGGACCTGATGGTCGTGTTCTTCGACGAGAACCATGCGCGCACCGTCGGTCTCAATCCGCGGGCCCTGCAGATCCTGTTCTTTGCGCTGCTTGCGGCCTCGACCGTTGCGGCACTGCAGACGGTGGGGGCCATTCTGGTCATCGCGATGGTGGTGACGCCGGGCGCGACGGCCTATCTGCTCACCGATCGCTTCAAGGTGCTGCTGGTGCTGGCTGTGGCGCTCGGCGCGGGCACCGCGGCTCTCGGCGCCTATCTCAGCTTCTTTCTCGATGGGGCGACCGGTGGGGTGATCGTCAGCCTGCAGACCGCGCTTTTCCTTCTCGCGTTCTTCTTTGCGCCCAAGCATGGGCGCATCGCGGCGCGCCGTCGGCGGCTTGCCGAAGGAGAGGTGAAATGATCGAGGCGCTATCGGCCTTCTTCATCGAACCACTGAGCTACGATTTCATGCAGCGCGCACTGCTGGTCGCCATCCTCGTCGGGGCCGTCTCTGCAGTGCTGAGCTGCTTCCTCGTCCTCAAGGGCTGGTCGCTGATGGGCGATGCGATCTCGCACGCGGTGCTCCCGGGGATCGTGCTCGCCTATCTGGTTGGGTTGCCGATCGCGGTGGGCGCCTTTGTCGCTGGACTGTTCGCGGCGGTGAGCACCGGCTATCTCAAGGACAACAGCCGGATCAAGGAAGACACTGCCATGGGCATTGTCTTCACCGGCATGTTCGCCGTGGGTGTGGTGCTGTTCAGCCGCATCGAGAGCGACCAGCACCTCAATCACATCCTGTTCGGTGACATGCTGGGTGTCAGCTGGGGCGACCTGATCGAGACGGCGGTGATCGCCGGCGGCACGCTGCTGGTGGTCCTCGCCAAGCGGCGCGACTTCCTGCTCTACGCTTTCGATCCGCAGCACGCCCGCGCCATCGGCCTGCCGGTAGGCTGGCTGCACTATGGCCTGCTCGCCATGCTGTCGCTGACCATTGTCGCCTCGCTGAAGGCCGTCGGCATCATCCTCGTCGTCGCCATGCTGATCGCGCCGGGCGCCATCGCCTTTCTCGTGGTCCGGCGCTTCGAGGCGATGCTGGCGCTGGCCATGGTGATCGCCATCGGCTCGAGCGTCCTCGGCACGCTGATCAGCTTCCAGATCAACGCGGCGACCGGACCCGCCATTGTCCTGATCCAGGCGACGCTGTTCGTCCTCGCCCTGCTCTTTGCCCCACGCGGCGGGCTACTGCGGCGGCGGGCGGCTTGAAGGTTTTGGGGTTTGGAGTAGTCTGGACCTCACCTATTGCGGGAGTCTGCCATGAGTACTGCCAAGCAGCGTCGACTGGAGGAGACTTCAGAGCAACCAATGTCGCGCAAGCCCGAGCTCTCGCCCGAAGCGCAGCGGTGGATCGAGGAAAACGCCGAGGCCATGAAAGAATGGAACGAGTGGGTCGAAAAGCACGGCCTGCCGCTTGAGCAGTACCGCCAATTCTAGATGGCGCGGTTTGATGTCTACGTGGTGGGTAGCGCCTACTACCTGGACGTCCAGAGCAACATACTGCCTTTGCTGAACACCCGACTGGTTGTGCCGCTGCTTCCTGCAGACAAGGCACCCGCACCGTTGCGAAGACTTCATCCCAGCCTAGCGATTGACGGCCACCTGCTGGTCATGGCCACGCATCTGATGGTGGCGGTGCCATTGAAGTCGCTTGGCAGACCAGTCGCCTCTGCGATGGACGACTACGATGAAATTGTTGCTGCCATCGACATGATCTTCAACGGCTTCTAGTCCTCCGGCGCCACTTCCGTGACGGTGGCCTTGGCCAGTTGCCGCTCGCGCAGCCAGATGTAGAGACCCGAGGCGATGACGATGGGCGCGCCGACGAAGATCCAGATGTCCGGCGGCTGGTTGAACACCAGCCAGCTCGAGGCTGTCAGGTAGACGATCAGCACATAGTTGAACGGCGCCAGCACCGAAGCCGGCGCAAAGCGGTGGGCAACCGTGATCAGCTGGTGCCCGACCAGCGCCGCCACCCCGATCAGGACGAACGGGATCCAGGTCGAGATGTCGTTCGGCCAGACCCAACTGCCAAAAGCGATCGGCAACAGGCAGAGGGTCGAAATGCCCGCCGCATAGAATTGCTGGGTCGTCGAGCCGTCGACGCCGGCCAGCGTGCGCGTGAACAGCATGTAGAAGGCCGAGCAGATCACCGCCCCGAACGACAGGAAGATCGCCGGGTGGAAGTCGGCGCTGCCGGGCCTGACGATGATCAACACGCCGACAAAGCCGACGATGATCGCCGCCCAGCGCCGCCAGCCGACCTTCTCGCCGAGGAGGGGGATGGAGAGCGCCACCACCACGAAGGGCATGGTGAAGCCGATCGAGGCCGTCACCGTCAGCGGCAGGTAGATGATGGCGAGGAAGTTGAAGATGGTCGAGCCGAGCAGGCCGATGGCGCGCCAGAACTCGATCCACGGCCGCCTTGTCACCACCAGCGCCTTGCCGTCGCGCGGCAGGAACAGCGCCAGGACCAGCAGGAACTGGCCGAGATAGCGGACGAACACCACTTCCAGTGCCGGCAGACCCTGCAGCATCAGCCACTTGGCGCAGCTGTCGATGATGGAAAAGCAGAGATAGCCGCCGAGCACCAGGCCGATGCCGAGCAGTCGCCGCTCCTCGATGGGTTTGATTGCCATTCAGTCCTCCACCGGGACGACAGTCGTCGTCCGGCGCTGCATTTGCCGCTCGCGCAACCAGATGTAGAGACCCGAACCGATGATGATCGGCGCCCCCAGATAGAACCAGACATCCGGCGGCTCCGAGAACACCAGCCAGGACGCCAGAGCGAGCAGGATCATCTCCGAATAGGAGAATGGCGCCAGCGTCGAAGGCGAGGCAAAGCGATTGGCAATGGTGTTGAGCTGATGGGCGATCAGCCCGGCGATGCCGATCAGCGTCAGCGCCAGCCAGCCCGGCGGTGTCGCCGGCCAGACCCAGCCATCGAAGGCGAAGGGCGTGATGCAGGCGAGCGCGATCAACCCGGAATAGACCTGCTGGGTCGTGGGTGAGTCGACGCCAGCGAGTTTGCGAGTGAAGATCTGGTAGAAGGCCGCAAACAGCGCACCGGCAAGCGCGATCAGCGACGCCGGATGGAAGGCCTCGGTGCCGGGGCGGATGATGATGAGGATGCCGACAAAGCCGGCGCACACCGCAGCCCAACGCCGCCAGCCGATGCGTTCGCCAAGCATCGGACCGCTCAGGGCCACGACCATCAGCGGGGAGGTGAACAGCAGTGCCCCCGTGACCGTCAGCGGCAGGAAGCGCATGGCGAGAAAGTTAGTCAGCGTCACGGCCAAGAGGCTCAGGCCCCGCAGCAGTTCCAGCTTCCAGTTGCGGGTGATGAACACGCCGCGCTGCATGGGGACAATCAACACCACGATCAGCGCCACCTGCACGGCGTAGCGCACGAAGACGATCTCGGTCAGCGGCAGGCCGATAACGGCGAGGTACTTTGCCGAACTGTCGAGCGCAGCAAAGAACAGCTGGGCCAGGAGCAGGATGCCAATGCCGGCGCTATGGCGCTCCTCGATGGGGGCAATGCGGGACGACATGGCGGGCTGAGGAAACCGTGAAGGGCGGGAAGGGCGGAACCGAACCAGTGCGTTCGGTTGTGGCCATAGGGGGACTTGTGGCGCGGCGGTGTCAATGCCGCCTGCCTCGAAATCCGTTCACTTCCTCGCCCTGTACAGGCTGAAGGCTGACCTCAGCCGCGATGCATCGTCCCGGTCGCCGTACGGTTCAGGTGCCAGCTGAAGGCCTCTTCCAACAGGTGCGGCGTGTGTCCGCCGCGCGCGCTGGCGCGAGTGAAATAGTCGTCGAGCTGGGCCCGGTAACTCTCATGCACGCAGTTGTCGATGATCCGCCGGGCGCGCTCGCGCGGGGCGAGACCGCGGAGGTCGGCCAGGCCGTTCTCGGTGACGACGATATCGACGTCGTGCTCGTTGTGATCGACGTGGCTGACCATCGGCACCACCGAGGAAATCGCCCCGTCCTTGGCCAGCGAGCGCGCGACGAAGATCGACAGATAGGCGTTACGGGCAAAATCGCCCGAGCCGCCGATGCCGTTCATCATCATGGTGCCGTTGACGTGGGTCGAGTTGACATTGCCGTAGATGTCGAACTCCAGCGCGGTATTGATGCCGATGATGCCGAGGCGGCGGATCACCTCCGGATGGTTGGAGATCTCCTGCGGCCTCAGCACCACGCGGTCCCGATAGTCGGCGATATTGGGCAGCACGCGCCTGCTGTATTCGGCCGAAAGCGTGATGGCCGAGCCAGAGGCGAAGCTCAGCTTGCCGGCATCGAACAGCGCGAAGGTCGAATCCTGCAGCACCTCGGAATACATCCTGAGGTGGTGGAACGGCCCCTTGGCGAAGGCCGCCAGCACCGAGTTGGCGATCGAGCCGATGCCGGCCTGCAGCGGGTTCAACGTCATGTCGAGCCGGCCGGCCGCCACCTCGGCTTCGAGGAAGCTGACGATGTGGCCAGCAATGGCCTCGGTGACCTCGTCGCCCGGCTCGACGGTCGAGTGGCTGTCGCTCTCGCCGGTCACGACGATGGCAGCGATCTTTGCCGGATCGATCTTGATATAGGGGGTCCCTGCCCGGCTGTCGCAGGCGATCACCGGGATCGGTTCGCGGGTGGGCCGACGGGTCGGGATGTAGATGTCGTGCAGCCCCTCCAGCGCCAGCGGCTGGCTGAGGTTGAGCTCGACAATGACCTTTTCGGCGAGGATGGCGAAGCTCGCCGTATTGCCCACCGAGGTCGTCGGCACGATCCAGCCCTCGGGGGTGATCGCGGTGGCCTCGACAATGGCGACATGCAGCCGGCCCATCTCATGGGCGCGCAGGTGCTCGACCATCTCGGAAAGGTGTGCGTCGACGAACATCACCTCACCGCGGTTGATGGCACTGCGCATGGTCGGGTCGGTCTGGAACGGCATGCGGCGGGAGACGACATGGGCGTCGCTCAACAGTCCATCGATATTGTGCCCCAGTGAGGCGCCGGTCAGCAGCGTGATCTTGAACGGATCGGTCCTCGCGCGATCGGCCATGGCCAAGGGTACTGCCTTGGCATCGCCGGCGCGGGTAAAGCCCGACATGCCGATGGTCATGCCGTCCTCGATCAGAGCGGCGGCGGCAGCGGGCGTCACGATACGCCCGAGCAGTTCGGGGCGGCGGATACGGGTCTCAAGCATTTGGAAGGTCCGTCGGTGAAGGGGCATGACGCGGTTCTACCCGGACTGCCGATGCAAACCTTGACCTCGATCAAGAGAAGCTTGATGTACGTACCTCACTATCCCATACTCCCTCTGCTGCGGAAGACAGCGGGAGGACATCACCATGATCGATCCGGCCTACACGGTTGCGGACGAGGAGGCGCTGCGTCGGCTCTTCCCCGCCACGCATGACCTTGCGATCCAGAAACTCCAGAATACCCTCGGCCGGCACGCCCAGGCCTTCATCCGGCGTTCGCCGTTCCTCTGCCTTGGCACGCAGGACGGCGCGGGCCGGGCGGACGTCAGCCCGCGTGGCGACCCGCCGGGCTTTGTCCGGATCCTCGACCAGCGGACGCTGGCGATCCCCGACCGCCCCGGCAATAACCGCCTCGACAGTCTGAGCAATATCATCGCCAATCCCAGCGTCGGATTGCTGTTCCTCGTCCCAGGCTTTGAGGAAACGCTGCGCATCAACGGACAGGCGACCCTCAGCACCGACCCAGAGCTGCTGGCCCAGATGAGCGTCAACGGGAAGCTGCCGACCCTCGCCATCGTGGTGCGGGTCGGTGAAGTGTTCCTCCATTGCGCAAAGGCGCTGAGGCGCTCGCACCTTTGGGAACCGGGGCATCGTCAGGACCGCAGCGAGATGCCGTCGCTGATCAAGATGATCCTCGACGAAACCACCGGTGCGCCGGATGACGAGGCGATGCGCAAGATCGACGCAGGTGAAGAGGACGATTACCGGCGGACGCTGTATTAGCGGCTACGCGCCCTGCCCTAATAGGTCTCGCGCAGGTGCCGCAGCCTGAGCGAGCCAGCCAGCGCATCCAGGGCCGGCGTTGCGCCGAGGCGTGGGGTGAGGCTCAGGCTCACCGGATGTTCCGGCAGCAATGTCAGCGCATTGTCGGAGAAGTAACCCGGCGCATCGACGGTGGCGGTGACGAACAGAGCCGGCTTGTCGGTGGCAAGCGTCAGCACCGGCGCGGCGTCGGTGCCCGACCAGGTGGCGGTGACCGTCGCGGCTGCGAGGTCATAGGCCTTGTAGGGCTTGGGGAAATAGTCGTTCTCGCCGAGCCGCGTGCCGTTCTGGGCGGTCCACGAGAAACTCAGGAACTCGTTCGTGCCGAGGGCTGCGAGGTCGATGCGCGCAGCAACCACGGCGCCGTCCGGGCTGGTGTCGGCCGCTACGGACTGCAGACGCCGCACTCCGCCCATGGCGTCGACCGCGAGAATCTCCAGCCGGATGCGCTCGGGCTCGGACGTATCGTTGATGGCACGGAACTCGAGGCCATCCGCGACCGGTACCACCACGACATTGATCGGGGTGAAGAAGCGCTTTGCCATGTAGTGCAGCAGCTTCCACTGGCCGCCGTAATCGAGGCTCGACCAGCTCGCCACCGGATAGGTGTCGTTGATCTGCCAGTAGAGCGTGCCCATGCAGCGCGGCTTGGTCGAGCGCCAATATTCTATGGCGGTCTTGATGGCGAGGCCCTGCTGCACCTGCGACAGGAACACCATCTGCTCGAAATCGCGCGGGAAGCGGAAGTACCGCGTCATGGTTTCGAGGATGCGGGCATTGCCGCCAGTGTTGCGCTGGTGGCTCTCCATCACCGGCGAGGACGGGTTCATGTCCTCGGGCCGCGCAAAGCTCTCGATGACATTCAGCGAGGTGAAGCTCTGGAAGCCGAATTCCGAGGCGAAGCGCGGATTGACCTCGCGATAGGCCGAAAAGTCCTTGGCCGAGTGCCAGACGCTCCAATAGTGCAGGTCGCCGCGCGTGTCCGAGTGCCAGCCGTCGGAGAAGTCGAGATAGCCGAGCGAGGGCGAGGACGGCCAGAAGCGGCGGCCGGGGTCCTCGTCTTCGACGATATTGCCCAGCATCGAACTCAGCCGGTCATAATTGGCGATGTAGCGCGGCAGGTCGGCCTTGGTCTCGGGGAACCAGCCGAGCGAGCCGATCACTTCATTATCGCCGCACCAGAGCGCAATCGAAGCGTGGTGCTGCAGGCGGCGCACCTGCTGGGTGATCTCGGTGCGCACGTCCGCAAGGAAGGCGCGATCGGACGGATAGCTCATGCAGGCGAACATGAAGTCGTGCCAGATGAGGATGCCGAACTCGTCGCACATCTCGTAGAACCAGTCGGGCTCGTACTGCCCGCCGCCCCAGATGCGCAGCATGTTCATGTTGGCGGCCTTGGCGCTTTGCAGCAGGTCGCGCACCACGGAGGGCGTGATCCGCGACGGAATGGCGTCTGCGGGGATCCAGTTGGCGCCGAACATGAAGATGTCGCGGCCGTTGACGCGGCACTTGAAGGTCTCGTCGATCTCGTCCTTTTCGACCACCCATTCGAGCTTCCTCAGCCCGATGCGGCGCACCGTCTCCTCGCCATCGAGCGTGGTGCGCAGCGTGTAGAGCGGCTGCTCCCCCTGCCCGTTCGGCCACCAGAAGCGCGGGTCATGGATGGTCAGATTGTGGACGAAGCTGTTCTCGCCGGGCCGCACCACGACCTTGTCAGTGAGCGTCTGGCCATCGATCTCGTGGGTCAGCTCAACCGAACCTTCAGCAAAGGCGAAAACGCGAGTCGTTATCGACAGTTCGACCGAGTTGTTGCCATGCGCCTGATCGACCGTGACGCTTTCCTGCCGCGCCAACCGCGAGCGGCGCAGGGCCATCTTTCCATAGACCCCGGTCGGCATCAGGCAGATGCCCCAGTCCCAGCCGGCATGGCAGGCGGTCTTGCGCACGAAGTTGAGGTGCACGCCCTCGAGCCCGTTGGTCAGGTAGTTGGCCGTGAACGGGATCGGGAACGGATGGGCCTCGGCGCGGGCCTTGGCCACCTCGCGCGTCACCGCGAATTCGATGCGCAACGTGTTGGCACCTTCGTGGACCTTGCCGGTGACATCGAGATCGTAGCGGATGAACTGGTTCTGGGTTTCGGCGATGGCTTCGCCATTGAGAGAGATGGTCGCGATGCAGTCGACGTTCTCGAGCGTCAGCGTCAGGTGGCCATCGATGTCGGCGGCCGTAGCGGTGAATTGCCGTTCCACCGTCCAGGGCGTCCGGCTCACCCACTCCACAACGGTTTCATTGGTGCCAAAGTACGGATCGGGGATCTCGCCTGCCGCCAACAGCGCGGTGTGCACATCGCCGGGCAATTCGATCGGCAGCCGCAGGTTCCGCGCCGGCGAGGTCAAAGCAAAGGTGCCCGAGAGGTCGATCTCGGCATAGGCGTCGCGCGCGCCAGCGGGGTGGGTCATCATCGTCTCCGGGTGCCGCCAGCGTGGTGGAATTGCTGGCGCCCGGTTCTCTAGACCTGCCCCGGGCCGCTGCCAATACGGCCCGGGGCAGAAGCGCTATTCGGCCGCCTTCAGATCAAGGAAGCCACCCGACTGCCGCTCCCACAGGTGGGCATAGTGCCCGCCCGAGGCGAGCAGTTCGGCATGGGTGCCCTCCTCGACGATCTGGCCCTTTTCCAGCACCACCAGCCGGTCCATCGCGGCGATGGTGGAGAGCCGATGGGCAATGGCGATCACCGTCTTGCCCTGCATCAGCGACACCAGTTGCTCCTGGATCGCCGCCTCGACTTCGCTGTCGAGCGCCGAGGTCGCCTCGTCGAGGATCAGGATTGGGGCGTTCTTGAGCAGCACGCGGGCGATGGCAACACGCTGACGCTGCCCGCCGCTCAGCTTGACGCCGCGCTCGCCGACATGGGCGTCGTAGCCCGTGCGGCCACGCAGGTCCTGCAGTCCGGCAATCACGTCGGCAACCTTGGCCTGCTCGGCGGCCCGGATCATCTCCTCGTCGCTCGCCGACTGGCGACCGTACTTGATGTTCTCCCGGATCGAACGATGCAGCAGCGAGGTGTCCTGGCTGACGAGACCAATGGCGGCACGCAGGCTTTCCTGCGTGACGTCCCGGACCTCCTGCCCATCGATGGTGATCCGGCCGCTTTCGACGTCGAACAGGCGCAGCAGCAGGTTGACCAGCGTCGACTTGCCAGCGCCGGAACGGCCCACAAGCCCGACCTTCTCGCCCGGCCGGATCCGGAGATCGAAGTTCTCCATCACCGTGCCTTCCTTGCCGCGCCAGTAGTTGAAGCTGACATTGTCGAAGACGATGCCACCTTCGCGAACGACGAGCGCGGGCGCCGAAGGTTTGTCGACCATGACGATCGGCTGGGCGATGGTGTCCATCGAGTCCTTCACCGTGCCGATCTGGCGGAAGATGTTGGAGCCGATATCGAGGATCCAGCCGCTCATGTTCATGATCTGCAGGGCGAAGGGGATCGCGGTTGCCACCGCCGCGGCGCTGAGCGCGCCGCTGTTCCAGCCCGAAAGCGCCAGCCACGTGATCGAGATCACCAAGGCGGCGTTGAGCAGGAACAGCACGCTCCACATGTAGGTGAAGACCCGCATCAGCTTCTGGAACTCGACCGTATGGTCGAGCACCGAGTCCGAGACGTATTTGTCCTCGTGGCCGTCGGTGGAGAAGGTCTTGAGGGTGTGGATGTTGGTATAGCTGTCGACGATGCGCCCGGTCATGATCGAGCGGGCTTCCGAGAGGTCCTCGGAATATTTGGCGATCAGCGGCATGGTGACCACGAACAACACGCCATAGAGCACCAGCCAGGCCGCGACCGGGACCAGGAGGATCCAGTCGAGCCCGGCGAGGGCGATCACCGCCACCACCACGAACACCAAGGCATACCAGGCGGCATCGATCGACAGGTTTACTGCCGTCTCGATGGCCTCGCCGGCCTGCATGATCTTGTTGGCGATGCGGCCGGCAAAGTCGTTCTGGAAAAAGGTCCAGCTCTGCCGGATGACGTGCCAATGGCTCTGCCAGCGCACCAGATTGACGATCGATGGGACGATGGCGTGGTTGCGCACCAGCTGGTCGAGCACGAAGGTGATCGGCCTGACCCCGAGCAGCACGGCCACCATCACGAGGAAGGTGGGCCAGTGCATCGAGAACATCTCGCCTTGCGGCGTGGTCGCCAGCATCCCGACAACGAGGCCGACAAAGATCGGCATCATCGCATCGGCGACCGACCCGATGGCCACCAGCACCATGCGCAGCCCGATGGCGCCGCGGAACTGCTTGATGAAATAGAACATGAATTTGTTGACGCCGGTGGGCGGCGTCGTGTCCGCGGCCAGCGCTACAGGGCTGTAGCGGGCATCGAACCAGGCAATGACTCGGTTGAGCATTTCTCACTCATCTCCGAGCCCGACGCTTCGACTTCAGTGAGTCAGGTCTGGGCTCTATCGTGTTGTTTTCGTTTGACCGTCGAGCGAAGAGCTTCAGGTGCGGTGCGAATGAACCCGAGATGGCCTGGCGTTTTCATCGGTCCCTCCTTGGGATTGTTGACGGGGTGATCGAGGCGGCTATTCCGCCGCCTCTTCGATAGTGTCGGGCAGGAAGCCGCCGGACTGGCGGTTCCAGAGCCTGGCATAGTGCCCGCCGAGCGCGATCAGCTCGGCGTGCGTGCCCTCCTCGACGATCTGGCCTTTGTCCAGCACCACCAGCCGATCCATCATGGCGATGGTCGATAGCCGGTGGGCGATGGCGATGACGGTCTTGCCCTGCATCAGCCGGTTGAGCTGGCTCTGGATGGCCGCCTCGACCTCGCTGTCGAGCGCCGAAGTGGCCTCGTCGAGGACGAGGATCGGGGCGTTCTTGAGCAGCACGCGCGCGATGGCGATGCGCTGGCGCTGCCCGCCCGAGAGCTTGACGCCGCGTTCGCCGACCTGTGCGTCATAGCCCTTGCCGCCCTTGGGATCGACGAGGGTTGCGATGAAATCCTCTGCCTCGGCGAGCCGGGCCGCTTCGTGCAGTTCCGCTTCGGTGGCGTCGGGGCGACCATAGAGAATGTTCTCGCGCACCGAGCGATGCAGCAGCGAGGTGTCTTGCGTGACGACGCCGATATTCTCGCGCAGCGAATCCTGCGTCACCGTGGCGATGTCGGTGCCGTCGATCGTGATCAGTCCGCTCTCGCGGTCGTAGAAGCGCAGCAGCAGGTTGACCAGCGTCGACTTGCCGGCGCCGGAACGGCCGACAAGACCGCTCGGCGAGCCGGGCCGGATCGCGAGGTTCAACCCCGAGATGACGCCGCTCGACTTGCCATAGTGGAACGAGACGTCGTCGAAGCGGATGTCGCCTTTCACACGGCCAAGCGGCTTGGCGCCGGGGGCGTCCGCAACGATGCGCGGCAGCGAGATGGAGTTGATGCCGTCGCGCACGACGCCGATGTTTTCGAACAGCGCCGACATTTCCCACATGATCCACTGGCTCATGCCCTGGAAGCGCAACACCAGTGCCGCCGCCACCGCAATGGCGCCCGGGGTCATATTGCCCCCCAGCCATTGCGTGATGCCGACCGCAACCACCGATGCCAGAAGCAGCGCATTCATGGTGGTGATGGTGACGTTGAGGATCGAGACCATGCGCATCTGCTTGTGCACGGTGCCCATGAAGCCTTCCATGGCCTCGCGGGCATAGGCCTCTTCGCGGCGCGAATGCGAGAACAGCTTCACGGTCGCGATGTTGGTGTAGCTGTCGACGATGCGCCCGGTCATGCTCGAGCGCGCGTCCGCCTGCGCCTCCGACACCTTGCCCAGCCGCGGGATGTAGTAGCGGAGCAGCGCGACATAGGCGACGAGCCAGACGATGAACGGCACCGCCAGCCACGGGTCGCCCATGAAGGCCAGAACCACGGCACCGACAAAATAGACGACCACGAATACGGTGACGTCGAGGAGCTTCATCACCACTTCGCGGGCGGCAAGCGCGGTCTGCATCAGCTTGGCACCGATGCGTCCGGCGAACTCGTCCTGGAAATAGCTCATCGACTGGCGGATGAGATAGCGGTGCGCCATCCAGCGGATGCGCTGCGGGAAGTTGCCGAGCAGCGACTGGTGGATGATCAGCGAGTCGATCAGTTGCAGCCCCGGCAGGAGGACGAGCAGGAACGCGCCCATCAGCCACAGCTTCCAGCCCTCATTGGCGAGGAAGGTCGCCTTGTCGGCGGTACCCAGCCAGTCGACCAGCGAGCCCATGAAGCCGAACAGCGTGATCTCGCCCACGGCAATGGCGGCCCCGAGCACGGTCATGGCGGCCAGCCAGCGCTTGGCACCGAACGAATAGTGCAGGCAGAAGCCCAGCAGCGTCTTGGGTGGCTGTTGCGGCTCGTGCAGCGGATAGGGATCGATACGGTCCTCGAACCACTTGAAGATGCCGTTGACCATGACCCCACTCCCGTCCCATTGCCTTTGGGAGCAAGCGCTACGCCCTCAACCGAAGTTGAGGTCAAGCGATGCTCTTGCCCGAAGGCCTGGCTTGCTATCCATTTGATTGACGCACACGACACGCCGATGGCGTTCGGAGGTGCGTGCAGGCGAACCGTTCCCCTGTCATCCCAATGCTGCCGAAATGCGCAGCGAGAGTGACATCGTGACCAGTTGTCAGCCGCATAGAATACATGAAGCCTCGGATTCGGCTGTCACCTCGGGGCCACACCCGGTTAACGAATTGATGTTGCGGAGCATTTGATGCGCGGCGAAAATGAAGAGACGATTTTCCTCAGGGACTATGCCCCGAGCCCCTATGTGATCGAGAAGGTCGAGCTCGATGTTTCGATCGTGCCCGAGACAGCGCGTGTCAGGAGCCTTCTGACCATCGTGCCGCGCGAGGGCACGCCCCCCGGCACGCCGCTGGAACTCGACGGCGAAGAGCTGAAGCTCACTTCGATCGCGATCGATGGCTTGCCGCTGTCGCTCACCGCCTATGCCGAGACCGCCACCGGGCTCAGCATCGCCGAGCCGCCGCTGAAGCGCTTCGTGCTCGAGACCGAGGTCACCATCGAGCCGGAGAAGAACACGCGCCTCATGGGACTCTACCGCTCGAGCGGCACCTGGTGCACGCAGTGCGAGCCCGAAGGCTTCCGCCGCATCACCTATTATCTCGACCGGCCCGACATGCTCGCCACCTTCCGGGTGAAGATGACGGCCGACAAGGCACTGGCGCCGGTGCTGCTCGCCAATGGCAATCTGGTCGAACAGGGCAGCGCGTCGGACGGCCGGCACTACGCGGTCTGGGACGACCCCTTCCCCAAGCCGAGCTATCTGTTCGCCATGGTCGCCGGCGATCTCGGCTCGATCCATGACAGCTTCACCACCGCCTCCGGGCGCGAAGTGAAGCTCGGCATCTACTGCACGCATGGCAAGGAGGAGGAGTGCCTCTACGCCATGGATTCCCTGAAGCGCTCGATGGCCTGGGACGAGCGCCGCTTCGGCCGCGAGTACGATCTCGACGTGTTCAACATCGTCGCCGTCTCCGATTTCAATTTCGGCGCGATGGAGAACAAGGGCCTCAACATCTTCAACGACAAGCTGGTCTTCGCGAAGCCCGAGACCGCCACCGACGCCGACTATGCCGCCATCGAGAGCGTCATTGCCCACGAGTATTTCCACAATTGGACCGGCAACAGAATCACTTGCCGGGACTGGTTCCAGCTTTGCCTCAAGGAAGGGCTGACGGTTTACCGCGACCAGGAATTCTCGATGGATGAGCGCAGCCGCCCGGTGGCGCGCATCGAGGATGTGCGCGGGCTGCGCCAGATCCAGTTCCCCGAGGATGCTTCCCCCCTCGCCCATCCGGCGCGCCCGGACCAGTATCGCGAGATCAACAACTTCTACACGGCCACCGTCTACGAAAAGGGCGCCGAGATTGTCCGGATGCTGGCAACGCTGCTCGGCGAGGCCGGCTTCCGCAAGGGCATGGACCTCTATTTCGAGCGCCATGATGGCGAGGCGACCACCATCGAGGCCTTCATCAAGGTGTTCGAGGACGCCAATGGCGTTGACCTCAAGCAGTTCGAGCAATGGTACCTGCAGGCCGGCACGCCCGAGGTGACGGTCAGCGACCGGTATGATGCGCAGAGCCAGACCTATACGCTGGAGATCAGCCAGGAGACGGCTCCGACCCCGGGGCAGCCGACCAAGCAACCGATGGTGCTGCCGATCAAGTTCGGGCTGGTCGGCCCCAATGGCAGCCCGATGACGTGGAACAGCGTCAGCGGTGGCGACGTGCGCGACGACATGATCGTCATGGACACGAGCAAGCTCACCCTCACCTTTGGCGGCGTGCCTAACCGGCCTGTGCCGTCGCTGTTCCGCGGCTTTTCGGCCCCGATCAAGCTGAAATCCGAGGCGAGCATGACGGACCAATTGTTCCTTGCCCGCCATGACAGCGATCCGTTCAACCGGTGGCAGTCGCTGCAAGACGCCTCCATGGCCCTGATGCTGGGCGCCATCGGCGGTAAGCCCTGGACCGAGGCGCAGGTTTCGGCGCTTGCCGAGGCGCTGGCGGAGACACTGCTGTCGAAGTCGCTGGATCCGGCGTTCAAGGCCAATGCTCTGCAATTGCCGCAGGAGCAGCTGATCGCCCGGACGATCGGCAGCAACATCGACCCCGATCGCATCCACGCCGTGCGCGCCCAGTTGATCACCGAGGTCGTCGCCCGCAATCGGGAGAAACTGGAGCAGGTCTACCTGACCAATGATAGCCGGCTCGCCTACTCGCCCGATTTCGAGCAGGCCGGCCGGCGCGCCATGAAGAACACCGCCCTCGCCCAACTGGTCGCTGGCGGCGCGGAAGGCGCGGCCAGCCTCGCTCGCGAGCAATACGAGCGCGCCCTCAACATGACCGACCGCATGTCGGCGCTCGCCACGATCGTTCACGCCTGGACCGCCGATGCCGAGCCGCTGCTCGCCGACTTCCATGACCGGTTCACGGCCGATCCGCTGGTACTCGACAAGTGGCTGTCGCTGAATGCCATGGCCCCGGATGGGGCTGTGATCGACAGGCTCAAGGCGATCCTCGCCGCGCCGGACTTCCCGAAGAACAACCCCAACCGCCTGCGTTCGGTGGTCGGGACATTCGGCATGAACAACCCAACGCAGTTCGCCCGGCCCGACGGCGCCGGCTTCCGCTTCGTGGCCGAGTTCGTTGCCGATGTCGACCAGCGCAACCCGCAGGTGGCGGCACGGGTGCTGACCGCCTTCCGGGTCTGGGAGTCGTTCGAGGCCGGCCGGAGAAGCGAAGCCGAGAAGGCCCTGAAATGGCTCAAGGATTCCGCATCGCTCAGCCGCAATGCCGCCGACATCCTGGCTCGGACGCTGGGCGGTTAACAAATGCTTTCCCGTAGAAAGATTTTTTCTCGGGGCTAAGTGATTCCGCAGACTCATGAATTCGCCGTGCTGGCCGGAGGGGGGCAAATCCCCCTCTGGACAGTGACAGCGAAGCGGATTCAAAGTCGGTCTCGGGTCAGGTTTGGGCTTATCACGACTGGAGTATTTGATGCGGGCGACGGAGCAATCCGGCGACGAGGCGAAGCGATTCCGCGCGCCTCCAGAAGGTGCAGACGCGGCGGCCAAGCCGACAGCCCTTCGCATCGATCTCGACCGATTGGGCCGGTTGCCGCCGATCACGCGCGACTTCGCGCTGACCACGGCCCTGGTCGTGGCAATCTATCTCGTCTCCGAATATCTGCGGGCGCCGGCGGACTGGCCCGGTCTGGCGCTCCGCGCCGGCGTTGCCAGCCTGATTGCCGCGACCCTCATTGCCCTTGTGCATCGCCGGCATCTCGATGACCGCGACGCATCGCTCACCCGGCACCTGGCGCTGATCGAGACCCTGCCTTTCGGCATCGCCTGCTGGGACGAAGCGGGGCGGCTGGTCGCGGCCAATGCCCGTCTCGCCCAGCGCCTGGGCGTACCCCAGGCGGAACTCTGCCCGGGCACCGCCTATGGCACGGTGCTCAACACACTCGCGAATGGCGGCTCGTTCGAATCCCTGCGTGAAGACTGGCAGAACCGGCTGATCGAAGTGCATCGCGACGATGGTGCGACGCTGCTCGTCGAGGAATGCCCGGTGGCCGGGTCCGGCTTCGTCACCATGGTGATGGACGTGACCGAGAGTCGGCGGACGACGCAGCTCCTCACCACCATCCGGCAGGAGCAGCGCCAGCTGGCGCGCCGCTACCATGAGGAAAAGCTGAAGGCGGAAGCCGCAAGCCGTTCCAAGACCAGCTTTCTCGCCCATCTCAGCCACGATATCCGCACGCCTCTCAACCACATCATCGGCTTTGCCGACATGATCCGGCAGCAGCCCTTCGGCGCGCTCGGCGATGCGCGCTATCTCGGCTATGTCGATGCGGTGAAGAGTTCCGGCGAACGGCTGCTCGGCTTCTTCGGCTCGATCCTCGAGCTCGCCGAACTCGAAGGTGGCCGCCGTCCCCTGAAGCACGAGCATTTCACCGCCGACGAGTTGATGATCGGCATCCTCCGTCGCTTTTCCAGCCAGGCGCAGCGGGCCGGACTGACGCTCGGGCTGGGCAGCGCCTGCGACGCCATGCTCGATGCCGACCGTTTCGCGCTCGAGCGCATGGTCTCAAACCTCGTCGACAATGCCGTGCGCTTCACGCCGCGTGGCGGGCGGGTCACCCTCGCTGCCTATGGCGCCGCCGATGGCGTCGTCATCGAGGTGACCGACACCGGCATCGGCATGTCGGCCGAACGGCTCGAACAGCTGTCGCAGCCCTTCGTCTTCGGCGACGCGGCGCTGACCCGCGACCGCGAAGGCGCCGGCCTCGGCATCGCCATCTCCCGCGCCATCGCTGAACTGAGCGGCGGCCACCTCGCCATCGACAGCCGCCCGGGGCTCGGCACAACGGTCGCCGTCAGCCTGCCGCTCGCTGCCGAGGAAGAGGCGAAGGCGGCCTAAGAACCCCTCTCCCCTGAGGGGAGAGGGTAGCGGAGCTTGGAGCGCCAGCGACTTAGCGAAGCTTGGGTGAGGGGTTCACGCTCCCACCCTGCGCAATCTCCCTGCTGAACCCCTCATCCGCCCAAACGGGCACCTTCTCCCCTCAGGGGAGAAGGGTGCTGAAGGCCCAGAAGCCCATGCTCCTTGGGCAATATCGCCTGTCCCTGCGCGACGAATCCATCGAGCGGCGCTTCCGCAAGATGCCGTGACGCGAGGTCCGCTGCTTCTCAGCGTCATCCAGCGGCACGAGCTTGACCAAGGGTCTTCCAGCCTTCGAAATGATAATCGTCTCGCCTGCCCTCGCGCGCTCGACCAAGCGGTAGAAGTGGATTGTGGCGTAAGCGATGTTGACGGTCATCATGGGCAAACTCGCCGATAGACTGGTTCCCTTGAGGTCGACACTTGGCAGCGGTTCAATAGGGTTTCGCACGCAATCCCAATCACTTTGCACTGCCCGACTCGGCCCTGCGCTCCGCCAGCCTGGCTTCGCGCTTCAGCTGGTAACTCCGCACGCCATAGTACGTCAGAGCGCCCACGCCCCCGGCGCACGCGAATGTCCCCACACTGTAAATGGTCACCGCAAACCCGGAGTAGGACAGTAGCGCCACGGAGATAGCGCCGGCGCCTATGGTCCCCACGGCGACAACGCCGAGCTTGGAGACGCGGTCAGTGCGCCTTGCGACCCAAAGGCCAACAAGGGCGACCGGCAGGAAGAACGCCGCTCCGGGAAGGAATCCGTACGCGAGTGCCGCGAGCGGATAGATCAGATAGGCGACGAAAATCCTGTCTCCGGAAATGACACCATGCAATGCCAGCAAGACACCCACAGTAACAGTCCCGGCCGCTACCGCCGCAGCATAGCTCAAGAATGAAAACGTTCGCACGGTCGCCCAGATACGCCACCAACAAAGAGCCCGCGCATCTTCAACCGCCGGGACGGACTATTCAATAACCCCCTACATTCCCCTTGCCCGCTGATACCATCGCTCCGCCGCAGCGCTCACCTCGCCCTGCATCTCGGCGATATCCGCGCTCAGCCGCTCGAAGTTCGGGCGGTTGGTGCGTTGGGCGATCAGTTCGCGGAAGGCGCCGGTCCAGCCTTCGTCGCGGAACGGGTCGGAGAGCGCGGCGCTCATGACCTCGAGAATGGTGGAATAGACACCGTGGATCTCGACCAGCCGCTCGCCCTCGGGCAACAGCCCCACGTCGAACATCCGGCCCAGCACCGTCGCCACAGTTGCCTGCGGCGCATCGATGGCCTTGCCGGCAAGCAATTGTCCGGTCTGGGCGATGAATTCGAGATCGACGATGCCGCCCGACGCGAGCTTCAGATCGTAGGGGTGGCGCGGCGGGCGCTCGCGGGCCATCAGGGCGCGCATGGCGACGACGTCATCGATGGTCTTTGCGACATCGCGCGGGCGGGCCAGCACGCCCGCGATGGCGTCCTCGACCTTTTCGCCGAAGCCGATATCGGCGAGCACGACGCGGGCGCGGGTCAGCGCCAGATGCTCCCAGGTCCAGGCGCTTTCCTCGTGATAGGTTTGGAAGCCCGCAAAGCTGGTCGCCAGCGGCCCGGCATTGCCTGAGGGCCGCAAGCGCATGTCGGTTTCATAGAGCACGCCCTCGGCCGTCGGCGAACTCACCGCCGCGATCAGCCGCTGCGTCAGCCGGGCAAAGTACTGCGAGGCGGCGAGCGGCTTTTCGCCATCCGACATCAGATTGGGGTCCGATGCCTCATACAGCATGACGAAATCGAGGTCCGACTGCGCGGTCATCTCTCGGCTGGCGAGCTTGCCGAAGCCGAGCACCGCCACCCGCGCACCGGGCACCTGGCCGTGGCGCCGGGCAAATTCATGCCGCACCGAGGCGAACAGGCGGCGCAGCAGCGTCTCGGCCAGCGTCGTGAACTGCTCGCCGGCCCGTGTCGCGTCGATCACCCCGGCGAGGACGCCCGCCGCGATCAGGAACATCTGCTCCTGCCCGATAATGCGGGCGCGGTCGATGACCTCCTGATAGTCCTTGGCCTCGTTGAGGAAGCTTTCGATCTTGCTGCGCAGAACCTTGCGGCGCCGCACGTCGTCGGCAAAGGCCGGGTCGATCAGGCCATCGAGCACATGGGCGCGGTGGATCACCGCCTCGGCCATGCGCGGCGCCGAGGCCATCAGCGCCACCAGCAGCCCACAAAGCCGCTGGTGCGAGCGCAGCAGCGCGAAAAGCTGCACGCCCGAGGGCAGCCTGCCGAGGAACAGATCGAACCGATGCAACGCATCGTCGGGGTTGCCGGTGTCGGCGATGGTGCGGAGCAGCATCGGCAGCAGTTCGGTGAGGTGGGCGCGCGCCACGGAGGTACGCGTCGCGGCATAGCCGCCATAGTGCCACTTCTTCACCGTCTCGATGGTCTTGCCGGGCTGCTTAAAGCCCATGGCCGCCAGCGTTTCCACCGTGCCCGGATCGTCGTCCGAGCCGGTGAAGACGAGGTTTCCCTCGCCTGCCGCGAGACTTTCGCCCTCCGAGAACAGTTCGGAATAATAGCCCACCACCCGCTCCAGCGCGGCGCGATAGGCCCTCTCGAAGTCCGCCAGTTCGGCAAAGCCCATCAGCCGGGCGATCACCGCCACCTCTTCGGCCGTCTCCGGCATCTGGTGGGTTTGCGCGTCGCGCAACATCTGCAGCCGGTTCTCGACGGCGCGGAGGAACCAGTAGGTGTCGGTCAGCTCATGCGCCGCGTCGCGTGAGATCCAGTTAGCCGCAGCCAGCGCCGCCAAGGCATCGCAGGTCGGCCGCACGCGCAGCGAACGGTCGCGGCCGCCGGCGATCAGTTGCTGGGTCTGGGTGAAGAACTCGATCTCGCGAATGCCGCCAAGCCCGAGCTTGACGTTATGACCCTCGACGCGGATGTCGCCGACGTTCTTGGCAATATTGATCTGCCGCTTCATTGCCTGGATATCGGCGATGGTCGCGAAGTCGAGATGCTTGCGCCACACATAGGGCGCCAGCTCGCTGAGGAAGGCATCGGCGACATTGCGATTGCCGGCACAGGGCCGCGCCTTGATCCAGGCCGCCCGCTCCCAGTTCTGCCCGCGCGCCTCGTAATAGGTCAGCGCCGCATAGGTCGAGAGCGCCACCGGCGTGGAGCCGGGATCGGGCCGAAGCCGCAGGTCGGTGCGGAACACATAGGCGTCCCCTGCCCGGTCCTGCATCATCGCGGCCAGCCGCTGCACGATGCGCGAATAGATCTTCGTCGCCTCGCCGGGGTCGCTGACGGCCGGCACTTCGGGGTCGAAGAAGGCGACGATGTCGATGTCGCTCGAATAGTTGAGCTCGCGCCCGCCATGCTTGCCGAGGGCGAAGATGGCGAGGCCGCTTTTCGCCGGGCTCGCCAGTTCCGCGACCACCTGCCCCTTTGCCGCCGCCTGCCGCAGCAGCACTGCAAGTCCGGCATCGAGCGCCGCGTCGGCGAGATCGGACAGCGCCGCGGTCGATTGCGCCGTGGTCCAGCGCCCGGTGACCTCGGCCGCCCCGGCGAGCAGCGCCACCCTGCCCTTGCCGGCCCGCAGCACCGCAGCGACTTCGTCTTCCGTCGCAGCCGTCTCGCCGGCCGCCGCGAGCTCGGCGAGCACACCGGCCAGCGCCGCATCGGGCTCGGGCAGTGCCGTGGCAAACCAATCCGCATTCCGCTCGGCCAGGCCGGCGAGGTAGGGCGATTCGGCGAGCAGCGTTTCGAGGGAGACTGTCATCCCAATTCGATACCGCTGCCGGCACTGCCCGGGCAAGCACAAGCGCCCGCATCAAACTTCTGAGCACGCGCAAGGATACCACTGGTTTTCGGCCAAAGGCGCGTTATGTTCCGGCGCCCAACTTTCCTGCTGCCCGGACCCAACATGCCAAACCGCCTCGGTGCTACTGCCGTCTGCGTTGTCCTCGTTGCCGCCACCCTCGCGTTTTCTGCGGCGCCCGCCAGCGCTGCCGGGCTCACCGGCATGGGCAAGGCCATCCACGGCAACACCTTCAACTTCTCCAAGGCGAACCTGCCCAAGGCGGCCGTCGGGCCGATCACCATGGGCCCGCTCAAGCTCGAACTGCAGCGCACCAAGCTTCGCGACGTGCAGAAGGCGCTGGGTGGCACCATCCGGCAGGAAGGCGCCGACGGCAGCCGTGCCGACTGGCTCTGCTACAATGCCGAAGGCGGCACCGTGTGGTTCATCTCCAACCCGCTGGGCGGCTTCGAGTTCGTGATGATGGTGGCCGCCGAAGCGTCGACCAAGCCGGTGAAGGATTGCGACACGGCCCCGGCCGGCGTCGGCTTGCCGAATTTTGGCGCTCCGGGCGTTGGTGCGACGCTGGCCGATCTGAAAGCCACCTTTGGCGCCGCCTCGGGCAGCAAGATCGCCTATCGAGCCGACCGGCCGGGCGGCTATTCCGACATCGCGCAATATCTCGGCTATGTGCTGAAGGGCGGCAAGGTCGCCGGCATTGGCGTCGGCGAAACCTCGGTGCCGACGGCGCACTAGGCCGCCGGCAAATCCAGCACCGCCCGCACCCCCGGCACATTGTCCTCGATGCGGAACGTGCCGCCATGCATGCGGGTGATGGCGTTGACCAGCGACAGCCCGAGGCCCGAGCCGGGTTCCGTGCGGCTCTTTTCCAGCCGCACGAAGCGCTCGACCACGCGCTTCCTGTCGGCATCGGCAATGCCGGCGCCATTGTCGGCGACGCTGATCAGGATACGGCCGGCCTCACGCTTCAGCGCCACCAAGATGCGCCCCGGCGTGCCGTCCGCCGGCTTTGAGTATTTCAACGCGTTCTCGATCAGGTTGACCAGCGCCTGCCCGAGCAGCTCGCGATTGCCGCTGAACCGCACGCCCTCGGCAATTTCACTGTCGAGCGTCACGCCTTCGTCCTCGGCCAGCGGCGCATAGAGTTCTGCGACATCGCCGACCACGGCGCTGAGATCGACATCGGCGAGCGCGCCCGGCGGGGTGCCGGCTTCCGCGCGCGCAATCAGCAGCAGGGCGTTGAACGTCCGGATCAGCCGGTCGCTCTCTTCGATGGTTTCCTCGAGCGCGGCACGGCGGGCCGCCTCGCTCTTGTCGTCGCGCAGCGCCGCCTCGGCCTGGTTGCGCAGGCGGGTCAGCGGGGTCTTGAGGTCATGGGCGACATTGTCGGTCACCTCCTTCAGCCCCACCATCAACTGCTCGATGCGGTCGAGCATCTGGTTGAGGCTGGTGGCAAGGCCGTCGAACTCGTCATTGCGGCGCGTCACCGGGACGCGTTCGGAGAGATCGCCGGACATGATCTTCCGCGAGGTCGAGGCGATCGTGTCGATCCGGCGCAGCACCCGCACTGCCGTGAGGACGCCCGCCAGCATCGACAGCAGCAGGATGCCGCCAACCCCGATAGCGAACCAGCGGAAGATCAGCGCCGTAAAGCCGCGACGCTCCACCACGTCACGGCCAACCACCAGGATCAGCCCGCTTTCGAGCTGGGACGAGCGCACCACCGCCGTGCCGACGGCGCTGACATCGGCCTCGTCCAGCAAGGGGCGCGGCCGGTCATAGTTAAAGCTGAAGGTGCCCGGCTCGGCGAGCACTTCGGGCGGAAGGTCGTCGATATTGCCGACGATCATCTGCCCGCTGGGGTCGGCGAGGTAGTAGAGCCCCGGCCCCGGCTGTCGGGCCAGCCGCTCGACGGCGACGATGGTGGCGCGGAAGCCGGCCTGGCTGTCGATGCGGATCAGCTGCGCCGTCTCGCGATCAATGGCGTCCGCCTGCTGCTGCTGCAGCTGCGTGCTCGTCTGCCAGCTGATCAGCGCCAGAAGGCCGATCGCAAACACCACGAAGATCAGCATGAACAGCGCGGTGAGGCGAACCGTGGTGGTCCGCCACAGCTGGGCCAGCCGGAACATTTCCCGCTACTCCCGGATCATGTAACCCGCGCCGCGAATGGTGTGCAGCAGCGGGTTGGCATGGCCCTTGTCGATCTTGCCGCGCAGCCGCGACATGTGCACGTCGATGACGTTGGTCTGCGGGTCGAAATGGTAGTCCCAGACGTTCTCGAGCAGCATGGTGCGGGTCACCACCTTGCCGGCATTCTTCATCAGATATTCGAGCAGCCGGAACTCGCGTGGCTGCAAGAGGATCGTCTCTCCGTCGCGCTCGACCTTGCGGGACAGCCGGTCGAGCGACAGGTCGGCGACCTGCAGCTGCGTCGCCGCCTCGGCCGGGGTGGCGCGGCGGGCCAGCACTTCGATGCGGGCGAGCAGTTCGGTGAAGGCATAGGGCTTGACCAGATAGTCGTCGCCGCCGGCGCGCAGGCCGGTCACGCGGTCATCCACCTCGCCAAGTGCCGAGAGGATCAGTACCGGCGTGTGATTGTCCTCGGCCCGGAGGCTCTCGATGATGGAAAGGCCATCGCGGCGCGGCAGCATGCGATCGACGATCAGCACGTCGTAATCCATCGACGACGCCATGGCGTAGCCGGTCTCGCCGTCGCTGGCATGGTGCGAAACATGTCCGGACTCGTCCAGCGCCTGGATCAGGTAGCTGGCAGCTTCCCGGTCGTCTTCGATCAACAGGATCTTCATCGTGGCGGCCCCCAGCCGGATCATAGTGCTTGCCGGAAACACGGCAAGTTGCCGTTGTGGTCCTCCCCTGCGAAGCGGGGGAGGGGGACCGCCGAAGGCGGTGGAGGGGGCGGCAGCACATTGCGGTGCCAACCCCTGCCCCCTCCACCATGCTTCGCATGGTCCCCCTCCCCCGTTGCACGGGTGAGGATAGCGCCCCGGAGCCGAAGCCCCGGGGCAGCAGTGTCGTTAGGAGTTGTCGGCGCTGAGCGGCAGGCCGACGAAGCGGGTGGCGCCATCACGCTGGGCCTTGACCAGAGCGGTGCTCCGGCCGGCATCCTTGACGGCCTGGATGGCCTTTTCGAAGTCCTCGACGCTCGAAACCGGCGTGTTGTTGACCTCGAGGATGGCATCACCGACACCAAAGCCCTTCTCGGCAGCCGGCGAGTCCGGGTTGACATCCTGGATCAGGAGGCCCTCGCCTTCGGCATTGGGCACGAGCACGAGGCCAACGCTGGTCTCGACCGGGCCGGCCGGGACATCGGCCGGCGGGGTCGGCTGCGACGGAGCGGCCGGCTTGCTCTCATCGAGCTTGCCAAGGGTGACGCTGAACGTCTGCTCGGCGCCATCACGGATCACGGTCACCTCGACGGCGGTGTCGGGGTTCTTGCTCGCAATGGTGCGGCTGAGATCCAGCGCGTCGCTGATTTCATCGCCATCGACGGCGGTGATGACGTCACCGGACTGGATGCCGGCCTTGCCGGCCGGACCGCCTTCGGTGGGCTCGGTGACGAGGGCACCGCGGGCACTGTCGAGGCCGAGGCTCTCGGCGATGTCACGGGTCACGTCCTGGATACCGACACCGAGGAAGCCGCGGGTGACGACGCCCGACGAGATCAGCTGGCCGGTGACCTGCTTGACCACGCTGGCCGGAATGGCGAAGGCGATGCCGACATTGCCGCCATTGGGGGAGAAGATGGCGGTGTTGACGCCCACGACTTCACCCTCGACGTTGAAAGCCGGACCACCGGAATTGCCGGTGTTCACCGCCGCGTCGATCTGCAGGAAGTCGCCATAGGCCGAGCCCTGAATGTCACGGCCGCGGGCCGAGATGATGCCGGCGGTCACGGTGCCACCGAGGCCGAACGGGTTGCCAACGGCCACTACCCACTCGCCAACGCGCGCTTCGGCGTCGGACAGCTTGACGAAAGGCAGGTCGGTGGCGCCATCGACCTTCACAACAGCGAGGTCGGTCTTGGGATCGGTGCCAATCACGGTGGCGCTCATTTCGTCGCCATTCTCGAAGGTCACCGTTACCTTGTTGGCCTTGTCGACGACGTGGTTGTTGGTCACGATATAGCCGTCGGCCGAGATCACGAAGCCGGAGCCCGCCGCCATGAACTTGCGGCTCGGACGCTGGCTGTTGCCCTGACCCTGATTGCCGAACTCATTGCCGAACTGCTCGAAGAAGTCCTTGAAGGGATGCTCGTCGGGAAGGTCCGGGAAGTTGAAGCGGAACTGCGGCCCACCACGCTGCAGGTCGCGCGAGTCGTCGGAGTTGCCTTCGACGGTGATCGAGACCACGGCCGGCTTCACCGCCTCGACGAGATCGGCAAAGTTCGGCGCGTTCGTTACGGCCGGCGGGTTGATCTGCGCAGCAGGCACCAAGGTGGCGGTTTGCGCCGACGACACGGTGGTGGCCGCGACGAAGGCGGAGCCACCACCAATGCCGGCGATGATCGCCAGGGCGGAGGCGCCGATCCAGCGGCGGGCACGGGAAGAAAGAATAGAGCGCATGACGTTCTCCTCAGTAGGGCAGTCGTTGTCGCCGTGAGGTATGGCGCTCTCCGCCTTTCTGCAGCATGTTCCTTGCGTTAAATGTTCGTAATGTTGCTCAACATTGCTCGGCAATGTACCGACGAGCCGCTCAAGAGCCGAACACGTAAGCGTCAAGGAAAGCGTTGCGGAACTTGCCGGCCGGGTCGTGCCGGGTAGCCAGGGCCTGGAAGTCGGCAAGACGCGAGTGGCTCTCCCGCACCGTCTGTGCCGGCATCACGAAGAGCTTGCCCCAATGCGGGCGCGGCTTGAACGGCGCCAACGCGCCTTCGATCACCTCCAGCGCCTGTTGCACCACGGCCCAGTCGCGGATCATCGAGAAGTGGAAGCCGACGCTGTCGTCTCCCAGATTGGTGCTGAGCCAGAGCCGGTCCTCCGCCACGGTGCGGATTTCCGAAACCACCAGCGCCGGGTGCAGCCCGGCCTCAACCGCTTTCAGCGCCCGCATCGCGGCCGGCGCATCCCGGCGCGCCACGAAATATTCCGACTGGTACTCATAGCCTTCGAACGGGATCGCGCCGATGCGGAAATGCGGCAGCATCTCGTACCACTTGCCAACGGTGCCCAGTTGCCCTGTCGTCCCATCGGATGCCCTGCCCACCACCGGGCTCACTGCCGCTTCTGCGGCCTTGCCCCCGAAGAGTTCGGACTGAGGCGCCGGCGAAGTCGACAGTTCCTTGAGCCAGCACTGATCGACGAAGTCGCTGTTCCAGTGGGTGAACAGGCTCACCGAATAGGCCGCGCCCATCACCGCATCGAAGTTCTCGACCACCGTGTCGAATGGCAGGTTGCGATAGACCGTCTGCCGGATGTCGAATCGCGGCACGAGGTCCAGCACCATCGCCACCACGACACCCAGGGCCCCCAGTCCGATCACCGCGCCTTCGAAATCGGCGTCGCCCCGGCTGAGCCTCAGCAAGTCGCCCGACGCCGTGACGATCTCCAGCCCGGCCACCGAGGCCGCGAGATTGCGGTTGCCGTCGCCCGATCCGTGCGTCGCAGTCGACACCGCCCCCACCACGGTGAAATCCGGCACCGAGGGCAGGTTGAACAGCGCGAAACCCGCCGCATCGATGACCGGGGCCAGCTCGGCATAGGTCGTGCCGCCATCGATGGTGACGGTGCGTGCGACCGGGTCGATCTCAGCCCGGCGCGGCAGCGCCCTGAGCGAGATCAGCGCGCCGGTGGTATCGGCAATGTGATTGAACGAGTGGCGCGTGCCCACGACTCGCACCTTGTCGGCGCCGCGGACGATCTCCTGCACCTCGGCGATGCTCGTCGGAAAGTGCACCGACGCGGCGCCGAACGCGACGTGCTCGGCCCAGTTGTGGCTGATCTTGAACATGGCTCCCCCTCGTTGGCGCGGATATTCCCGGGCAACGGGGGCAATGGCAAGGGGCGATGCGAGAGCGGAGGAAAGGTCTGGCGTCCGTCTACCGGTCGAGTTCGGCCAGCGCCTGCTTTTCCTCGTCGGTCAGTTCCGTCGGACCTTCGGCAGGACGCGCGCGGCGGGACAGACGCCAGAGGCCGAAACCGCCGATCAGCAGCGCCACCGGTCCGGCGATCCAGAGCAGCACCGTGTGCGGGGCCACCACCGGGTTCAGCAGCACATATTCGCCATAGCGCGCGACGATATAGTCGAACACCTGTTGGTCCGTATCCCCAGCAACCAGCCGCTCCCGGACGATGACGCGCAGGTCGGCGGCGAGATCGGCATCGGAATCGTCGATCGACTGGTTCTGGCAGACGAGGCAACGGAGGTTATGCGAGATGGCGCGCGCCCGTGCTTCCAGCGCCGGATCGGCCAGCACCTCGTCCGGCCGCACAGCAAAGGCCGGCACGGCCAGCAGCAGCACCAGCACAAGGGCGAGCAGCGCCCTCATTGCGCCGCCACCCTGGCGCGGGCCGGGCGCGGCGCGCCGACGCGCTGGCGGCGATCGGTCAGCGACAGGAAACCGGCCCCGGCCATCACCACGCAGCCGAGCCAGATCAGCGTCACGAACGGCTTGTACCAGAGCCTGACGATGCTGGCGCCATTGGTCGATTGCTCGCCCAGTTGCAGGTAAAGCTGCGAGAAACCGTAAGTCTCGATCGCCGCCTCGGTGGTCGGCATGCCGCTGGCGCGATAGACGCGGCGCTCAGGCGTCGCCTCGCGCACGCTGCCATTGCCGGTGATGGTGAAGCGCCCGGTGTCGGAAATGAAGTTCGGTCCTTCGACATGGTTGGTGCCGAGGAAGGTCACCGAATAGGCCCCGATCTGCGCCGTGCCTCCCGGCGCCATGGTCGTCACCTCCTCGAGCTGCCAGGCCGAAGCGGCGACGATACCCAGAACGCTCATCCCCATGCCGAAATGCGCCAATGCGGTGGCAAAGGCGCTGCGCGGCAGCCCCACGAAGCGGTGCCAGGACACCGACAGGCTGGTGCGGAACAGCTTGATGCGGTCCGCGAGGTCGGCGAGCGCCCCGAACGCCACCCAGAAGCCGAGCAGCAGCCCCAGCGGGGCCAGCGATATCGAGACTCCTGCGAGCGTGAAGCCGAGAATGGTGGCGAACACGGCCAGCACCGCCGCCCCGGCGAGGCGCTGCGCCGCCGCGACGAAATCGCCGCGCTTCCAGGCGAGGAAAGGCCCGAATGGCAAGAGGATCAGCAGCGGCGCCATGATGGCGCCGAAGGTCAGGTTGAAGAACGGCGCACCCACCGAAATGGTGTCGCCGGTCAGGGCCTCGAGCAGCAGCGGATAGAGCGTTCCCACCAGCACGGCCACGGTGGCGCTGGCGAGGAACAGGTTGTTGAGGATCAGCGCGCCCTCGCGGCTGATCGGCGCGAACAGCCCACCGGTCTTCAGCGAACTCGCCCGCGCCGCGAACAGCGTGAAGGCCCCGCCAATGAAGGCTGCCAGCAGCGCCAGGATCACCAGGCCGCGCGTTGGATCGGAGGCAAAGGCATGCACCGAGGTTAGCACCCCCGAGCGCACCATGAACGTGCCGAGAAGGCTCAGTGAAAAGGTGATAATGGCGAGAAAGATCGTCCAGATCTTCAGCGCATTGCGCTTTTCCATCACCAGCGCCGAGTGGAGCAGCGCGGTGCCGGCCAGCCAGGGCATGAAGCTGGCATTTTCCACCGGGTCCCAGAACCACCAGCCGCCCCATCCGAGCTCGTAATAGGCCCAGTACGAGCCCATGGCGATGCCGAGCGTCAGGAAGGCCCAGCTGAACAGCGTCCAGGGCCGCACCCAGCGGGCCCAGGCCGCATCGACGCGGCCGGTGACCAGCGCCGCCATGGCGAAGCTGAAGCAGACCGAGAAGCCGACATAGCCGATGTAGAGCAGCGGCGGGTGGATCGCGAGGCCGATATCCTGCAGCACCGGATTGAGGTCCTGCCCCTCGAATGGCGCCGGATCGAGCCGGGCGAACGGATTGGAGGTGAACAGGGTGAAGCCGATGAAGGCTGAGGCGAGGAGGCTCTGGAAAGCCAGCACCAGCGCGAGCAGGTCACGCGGCAGGTCGCGGGCGAAGGCGGCCACCAGCGCGCCCATCAGCACCAGGATCAGCACCCAGAGCAGCATCGAGCCCTCGTGGTTCCCCCAGACGGCGGTGATCTTGTAGATCAGCGGCTGCGCGGAATTGGCGTGCTCATAGGCCAGCGCCAGCGAGAAATCCGAGGTGACGAACGCCTGCACCAGTGCCCCGAACGCGGCGAGGATCAGCAGCAGCTGCAGCACGGCGCCCTGTTGCAGATAGCCGGCCACCGCCTCGGCCCGCTTCCACATGGCGAGCCCGAACACTGCCGAGACGGTGGCGATGGCGAAAGCCAGCACCATGCTGAAATGGCCGAGTTCGATGCTCATCCGCGCCCCATCTTCCCCATTTTCGCCTCAGCAGACCGGCCGCGGCTTGCCCACCGATCCGGTGACTTCCGGCCGCTGCCACTCGCCGCGCTTCTTGAGCTCGTCCACCAGCTCGCGCGGCATATAATTCTCGTCGTGCTTGGCCAGCACATTGGTCGCGGCGAAGCTGCCATCGCTCGTCACCGCGCCCTCGACCACCACGCCCTGCCCCTCGCGGAACAGGTCGGGCAGCAGTCCGCGATACTCGGCCACCATCTGGGTTTCACCATCCGTGACGGCAAAGCGATAGAGCCCGTCGGTGCAGGTCCAGCTGTTCTCTTCGACCAGCCCGCCCAGGCGAATCGGCGTGCCGACAGCGACCGCGCGTTCCTTCACCTCGGACGGTGAATAGAAGAACACGATCTGGTCGCGCAGCGCCACGAAGATCAGCCCGGCCGCCAGCGCGAGAACCGCACCCAGCCCGGCGATGATGGCGAGACGTTTTTGTTTGCGTGTCATTGGGAGACCATCAATCCGTTGTCCGCCGCCAGCACATCCAGCTCCTGCCGCACGGCGGCATCGGGATAGGCGGCACGTGCGGCCTGATACGCCTTCTGCGCTTCCTCGCCTTGACCCAGGACAAGCCGCGAGCGCACCAGCCGCGTCCATTCCTCGATGGTGCCGCCCTCGCTGGCCAGCCGCGCATCGAGGCTCTCGACCATGCCCTTGATCGCCTCGTCGTCCATCTGGCCGACATCGCCATTGGCCGCGGCGAGCCCCGCCTGGGCATTGGCCAGCCACGGTTCGTCGCCCTTGGCCAGCGCGATCAGTTCGCTCCAGCGGGCCTTGGCGGCCTCGAGATCGCCCGATTGCATGGCGGCGCTGGCGATATAGTAGCGCGAGCGGACATGGGCCGGGTCGCGCGTCGCGGCGCTTTCGAACAGCGCCAGCGACTCGTCACCGATCTGGCCGCCATTGGTCATCATCACCGCCTCCCCGAGATCGGTCTCGAGATCGGCGGTAGCGCCGTCGGCGGCGATGACCTTGCGCAGCGCCTCGGCAGCATCGGCGTATCGGCCGAGTTGCATATAGGCCGGGGCGATGACGCGCCAGCCGCGCATATCCTCGGGAGTCTCCGCCAATTGCGCCTCGATGCGGGCGACGGCATCTTCCAGCGACACTTCGGCGGCGGGAGCAGGACGACCGGCCAAGGGTAGCGCCGGCAGGTCGGGACGTCCCAGCGCCGCATAGACGCCGACGGCCATCAGCGCCGTCGCAGCCACCCCGGCCAGCACCGCAATTCTCGGCACTTGCCTGGCAGGGTCGGATTTCGGCATGGCCTTGAGGCGCAGCATCTCGCGCGCCACCTCGGCGCGGGCAGCCGTGATCTCTTCGGGCTGCAGCCGTTCGGCTGCCGCATCGGCATCGATCTCGCGCAGGCGGCGGCGCAGATGCTCGGTATTTGGGCTGTCGACATCGGACGCGGGCGCGTTGACCCTCGCGCGTGCCCCCGCATAATACAGAGCAGCACAGGCAATCGCCGTGACGACCAGGGCAAGCGACCAGAAGATCATGACAAGTTTTCGGCCCGGCGTGATGGTTGCGTTTGGCGGCAGTTCTATACCGACATTGCGCCGAGAACAGCAGCGCCATACGTTTTCGTGTGGACGACGCATTGCCGCAGCCCGAAACGCCCGGTAGCGCCCGATGTCCGATGGACCATTCGACTGTGTGGTGATCGGCTCGGGCCCCCTGCCCGGGCTGGTGGCGGGAGTGCTGACCCAGACCCACAAGCAGCGCGTCGCTCTGATCGGCGCGCACTGGTCGCCGTTCCAGTTGCACCGTCAGATCCCGGTGGCCGCGACACTGATAACCCGACCGGAAAGCCTGAAGCTTCTCGCACGCCTTCGCGATGAGACCACCAAGCTATTGGCGAGCCTTGGCAAGGGGCTGGTCGAACGCGGCGACATGCTGATGGTGGCCGAGACGCCCGAGAGCATCGTGGCGCTCTCGCATTTCCGGCACATGGCGCGGGCGCTGGGCTGGTCGGCTGAAATCGCCGTCGACCGGCAAAGCCCCGAAGCCAGTCTGGCAAAGCTGCGGGATGTCAGCCGCCTCGTCGACGGGCGGCTCGGACCGATCCTCGAAGACTGGCTCGATCGGCTCGGGGTGGCGCGCCCTTCGGCTCGCGACGTCAAGCTCACCGTGCGGCGCGACGGGCAGATCGCCATCGCCACCGCCAGCGGCGAGATCGGCGCGAGGCAGGTGCTGCTGGCCGATGACGCCGCGATCCTCGATCATGCGCCCGGCGCCTTTGTCGAGCGTCAGTTCGCCCAAGTGCCAATGGCCGCCTATCTCGTGGAAGACAGCCGGCCGCTCGATGCCTCGGTGGTCAGCTATCTCGACCGGGGCCTGCTTCTCGCGCGCGGCGCGCATGGCACGGTGCATGTTCTCGCCTCGGGCGACCCGCTCAGCATCGAGGCTCGAATCGGCACGACTCTGGCCGGCGAAAAGCCGGTGCGTGGCGCCGGTGAGGTGCGGTTCATGGGGTTGCAGACGCAGGATGGCGCGCCGATGCTCGGCCCTGTACGCGGCGAGGTCCATGCCATTGCCGGACTTGGCGCTGCTGCGGCGTTCCATGCGCCTTTGATCGCCCGCTATCTCACCGGCACTTCGACCCCGGCCGAAGCCGAATGGCTGGCGCTGCGCGGCCCTGCCCGCGGCAACCAGCGCGCCCTCGCACTCGACTACGCTGCGGCGCTGCCATGAGCGCATCATGAGCCGGCTCGCCGCAGACGCCCCGCATGGCTGGGCCGGACAGGGGATCGATCGCAGCAAGCCGCTGCGCTTCCGGCTCAACGGCCGGCTGCTCGAAGGCTTTGCCGGCGACACCGTACTCAGCGCCGCACTCGCCAACGACATCATCGCGGCCGGCCGGCATGGCGATTCGGCACTCGCGCTGGAAGAGCGGTTCGCGCCGCTGATCTCGCCGACCCGCGGCAAGACCAGCCTCGTGCTGCCGATGGCGCGCACGCCGGCCTTGGATGGGGTCGACTATGTCACCCTCGGCGAGCGCCGCGACCCCATCGCCTCAAGCGGTCTGCTCGGCGCGCTGCGCAACCGGCTGCTCGGCCCCTACCGGACGCTCAACCATCGCTATGGCGGTCCACCGCCCGCGCCGCCCTGGCATGGTGCAGAGGCCGAGACCACGCTCGATGCCGATGTGGTGGTGATCGGCGCGGGGGTCGCCGGTCTCGCCGCTGCGGGAGCCGCCGTCGCGGCCGGCCGGCATGTGGTGCTGATCGAAAAGGGACCGTCGCCCGGCGGCGTCGCCGGCTTCTTCGGCGCCGTCGAGGGTGAGGAAACCCCTGCCGCGCTGGTGGCGCGGCTGATGGCCGGGCTGGAAGGCAAGGGCCGCGCGACGCTGATCACCGCCGCCGAGGCCTATCGGGTGCTGGGCGGCACGGTGTTTGCGCATCGGGTCGCGATCATGGATGGCCATCCCACCGCCGATATCCTCGCCATCCGCGCGCCGCGTGTCGTCCTCGCCACCGGCGCCTTCGAGCGGCTGCCGGTGTTTCCGGGCAATCGTACGCCCGGCGTCGTCGGCGCGCTCGCCGCCTGGCAGCGGGCGAACCGTCATGGCGTCTGGATCGGCAGCAAGCTGCTGATCAGCACGCCGCACAGCCACAGCTATCGGCTTGCCCTGCACGCGGCCGATGCGGGTCTCGCCGTCCAGCGCATCGTCGATACCCGCGTCAATCCGCACTCGCGCTTCGTCGACTTCTGCAAGGCGATCGGGGTCACACTCGCCAGCGGCCAGATCCCTGCCCTCGCCGAGCCGATCCGCCGCAACGAGGCCAGTCTGGCGGTCACCTTCCAAGTCGCCATCGAGGGTGTTGCGCAGGAGACCGAGCCGGTCGAAACCGAGATGCTGGTGGCCTCGGGTGGCTGGCAGCCCGACCTCTCGCTGTGGCTTGCCGCCGGTGGCGCGACACGCTGGCACGAAGAGCGGCAAGCGCTGCTCGCCGACGGTCAGCCGGATGGCATTATCCTCGCCGGTGCCGCCGCCGGCTACCGCAGCACGGCCGCCGCGGTCGACAGCGGCACTGCGGCCATGCTCCGGCTCCTCGGCAAATCGGCGCCCGCGGTCAGCGACGCGCTGATCGCCTCCGAATTCGAAACGCCCGACGGCAGCAGTCCCAGCGCCCGCATCCAGCCAGGCCGCACGGCTTCGGCCTATCTCGATCGCGGCCCCACGCTGGTGACACGCCGCATCGCGGCAGCCAGCCGCCATGGCATCTCCCGGCTCGCCGCCCAGACCAGCGTCCTCGGCCTCGGCGACGTCGCTGCCGCAACCGCACTCGGGGCCATCGCCGCCGACGATGCCGGCATGGTCGCCTCCGAGCGGTGTGTCCCCGGGGTCGAACTGGCCGATCGCGGCTGGCGTGTCGCGGTGGCGCGCGCCCCCGCGCCCGGGCTCGCCGTTCCCCCTGCCTATCTTGCCGGCCGCTTCGGGCCGAAGCCGCAGCTCTGCGTCATCGCGGTCAGCGATTCGCGGCACTTCGAGCCGGGATGCCTGGTGTTTCTCGAATCCGACACCCGCAATGCCGACGACGCGGCAGGCGTGATCTTCGCGCCGGCGCCGGGCGGCCGCAGCGGTGGGCTCGCGCTGATGGGCAAGGTGCCCGAGCGGCTCGATGCGACGATCTATGTCGTCGAAAGTTCGGGCGCCGTCATGGCCCGAATACTGGAGCGCCTGAAGGCCTAACCGACCCGCTTGCTGGCGCTGTCGCGCGCGCGGCGAAGGACGTCCGCATAGTCGGCGTTGAACCGCAGTTCGGACATCTTAATCGCGGCATCGAGCCGTGCGGCCGTCGTCTGGTCGTTGGGGCTCTGGCGGAACACTTCGAGATTGCGCTGCACGTGCATTTCCAGCGCCTGCCCCAGCTGGTTCCAGGCCTGGTCGAACAGCGCGTTCAGCGCCAGCGAGTCGCGGGCCTCGCGGACCGTAGCCAGCACGTAGCAGCCATTGAGCGCAATCAGCAGCTGGTCGCTATCCAGCCGGTCATGGCCCTCGCGGCGGCGCAGGGCGCGGCTGACATCGGGCACGACTTCGCGCAGCCGCGGCTCGATCAGCTCGGAAATCGAGCTGGTCAGCCCCGCCACCACCATCGACCAGTGCGACATCCGCGCCAGTTCGACAAAGCCGGTGACGGCGCGCATCAGGCGATGGAAGCGTTCGATCGAGCGGCAGATCAGGTCCACGTCGGCATAGACGCCGTGCTGGGCCAGCGGCGGGATCTGCGCCTGTGCCTGCGAGAGCATGGCATCAACCAGTGCCGCCAGTCCGGCCCGGTGCATGGCCGCTTCCGTCGAAGAGCCAGCAATCTTGATTGCCGCGCCCATCAGCCGCGAAGGATTGGTGAGCTGGCCGACGGCCGCCTGCAGCAGCAAAGACGCGACCGCACGGTCGTTGAGCGGCATGGATTGCAGTGCCAGTGCCAGCGCGGCGTCGTCGCCCATGCTGTTGGCAGCGCGCCCGAAGCTCTGCGCCTTGACCAGGAGGTTCCGGCACTTGAGGGCATTGAGGATGATCGGCATGCGGCCATGAACGGCCTCGCCGCCCATCTGCACGCGCATGCGGCGATCGAGATCGCGGTCGCGATCCATCTCGGCAAGCACGCCGCGAACGCGCACCAGCAGATCGGGAATGGCGGCATCCAGCGCCTGGCGGCCAGCCGGATCGGTGTCCCCGCTCGTCACGTCGAGCAGGTCAGGCGCCACGTCGCGGATCATCCAGGTCCAGGCGGCGGCGGCATGCGAGCGCGCGACGGCGCCGTCGAACTCGAATTCCACCGGATCGGGGACCAGCACAGCATCGATCAGGCCGAGGAAGGGAACTCCCCCGTCCTCCTGCGCGCGTGCGCCGTTCGACGGCGTCTTTGGGCGTGGCGAAATATCGGCCATGTGAGTCTTACAGTCAGTTCTGTCTGATAGAACTGAGAACCTACATGGGCTTAGTAAACAAAGGCTTCGCGTCGGCGGCGCGCAAATAGCGTCAGGCGGCGACCTTCCAGGTGCCGTCGGCCTCGCGGCAGGCCGTGCCCTTCTTGGCAAAGGGGGTGCCGCCGATGGTCACGGTATGGGTGAAATCGCGGCAGTCGATATTGTTCACGCGCACATAGGGCCCAACGACCACCTGCCCGCTGGCGCCCTTGTCGCCCGACCAGGCCCGCGGCGCGCCGGGGCGGCCGAAGGTGAGGGCGTTGAATTGGGCAGAGGCGGCCTCGGACTGCTCCTTGGCGCTGAGCCGGCTGATCACCGAGGGATCGAGGTAACTGCTGACATCGGTCATCGCGACCTGTGTGCTGCCCGGCGTGGTGACCGCTGCGCTGGTGGCCGGAAGGGCCGCGGGCGTAATCGCCGGCTGCTGCGCCAGGGCCGGATTGGGCTGCGAAATCATCGGGCCGGTCGCGACATCGTTCGACGGCCCCATGCTGCAGCCGGCGGCAAACAGGGTCAGAGCGATAGGGGCGAAGCGGAAGAACTTATGCATATGAATCTCGCGGGTGGCCGTTGCCTTATTCCTTGCGCATTGAGGCGAAAGTGCGGAGGCCGCCGACCTTTGCGGCCGGCAGCCGCAGTTCGCACAGCAGTCCGCCCAGCACCGAACGCTTCAATTGCAGCGAGCCGCCATAAACCCCGACCAGCTCCTTGACGATGTCGAGGCCAAGCCCGCTGCCGGGGGTCTTCTCGTCGAGCCGAACGCCGCGGCGCATCACCGCTTCGGCTTCGGTTTCGGTCAGGCCCGGCCCATCATCCTCGATCTTGATCAAGAGGTTGGCGCCGCTCGGGGTGCGCTCGGCGACCAGCGACACGCCGATCGAGGTCTTGCACCACTTGCAGGCATTGTCGAGCAGGTTGCCGGCCATTTCCTCGAGATCGCTCTCATCGCCGCGGAACCAGGGCAGCGAAGCATCCGGCCGCACCATGGCGATGGTGACGCGCGGGTTGAGCTTTTCCATCACCCGGATCAGCCGCAGCATGACGTGCGTCGCGTCGGCCCGCTTGCCGACCACGGCCGAACGCGCCGAGTGCCGTGCGCGGTCGAGATAGGTCGAGACCAGCTGCTGCATCTTGTCGATCTCGGAGGTCACCACCTTGGCCAGCGGGCTCTTCTTGTCGGCGCTGGCCTCGTTGCGCAACACCGCGATCGGGGTTTTGAGGCCATGGGCGAGATTGCCCACCTGGTTGCGGGCCCGCTCGATGATCTGCTGGTTGGAACGCAGCAGCTCGTTGATCTCTTCGGAGAGCGGCGCCAGCTCGACCGGATAGGTGCCGGTGACGCTGGCGGCCTCGCCCTCGCGAACACTCTCGACCTCGCGCCGCAGCTGCCCCACCGGCCTCAGCGCAATGCGCGCCACGATGGTCGACATCACCGCCAGCATGATCGCCACGGCGCCCAGAACGATCAGCGTCTGGCCGCGGAAGGCGTCGACGCGCTGCAGCACCTCGTCGAGGCTGCCGGTCACCGTGATGTCGATGGGCACGCCATTGGCGGTTACCGCGCGTTCGATGACGCGGAGCTTGGTGCCGAAGGAATCATCGACCACCGCCGTCCGGGTATTGGTCGCATCGAATGCCTGCGGCAGCGGCGCCAGCGTCGTGCCGAGATAGGAATTGGAGAAGTTCAGCAGCTCGCCGTTCTCGTCGCGGATGGCCCAGTACCAGCCCGAGCCGGCGCGGTTGAAACGCGGATCGTTGGCGCTGATCGTCTCGTCGCTGATCGAGCTGAGGCTCAGCACCTGGTCGGTCAGCGTCTCGATGGTGAAATCGAGGGAGCGCGAGAGGTCGTTGTCCAGCGCGCGCGAATAGAGCTCGGTGAGCAGGAACGCCGTCGCCACCAGGGCAACGATCAGCCATCCGGCGGAAAGCCAGAACAACGACGCGGCGATCGAGCCCCTCTTGGTCATCGATTATCGTCCAGGACTGGCGCCAGAACTTTCGCCCCGGCGGTACTGGCCCCCGGCCATCAATCCTCGGCGATCTGGTAGCCGAGCCCGCGCACCGTCTGGATGCATTCCTCGGGCAGCTTCTTGCGCAGGCGCCCGACAAACACCTCAATGGTGTTACTGTCGCGGTCGAAATCCTGATCGTAGAGGTGCTCGGTCAGCTCGGTGCGCGAAATCACCTTGCCCTTGTGGTGCATCAGATAGCTCAAGAGCCGCAGCTCGTGGCTGGTCAGCTTCACCGCATGGCCATCGACGGTGACCTTGCCGGCCTTGACGTCCAGCCGGACCGAACCGGCAGTGATCTCGTTGCTCGCCTGCCCGGCAGCGCGCCGCACCAGCGCCCGGACGCGGGCCAGGATTTCTTCCATGTGGAAGGGCTTGGCGACATAATCGTCGGCACCGGCATCGATGCCCTGCACCTTGTCGCTCCAGCGGTCGCGGGCGGTGAGCAGCAGCACCGGCATCTTCTTGCCGGCCCGGCGCCATTCTTCCAGCACCGAGAGCCCGTCCATCTGCGGCAGGCCGATATCGAGCACCACCGCGTCATAGGGCTCGGTGTCGCCGAGATAGTGGCCTTCCTCGCCGTCAAAGGCGACGTCGACGACGTAACCGCCCTCTTCGAGCGCTTCCTTCAGCTGGCGGTTGAGATTGGTATCGTCCTCAACGACGAGAATCCGCATCGGTCGTCCCCTTTTGCCGCATGCCCAAGCGCCAGCCGAACCCCTCGGCGCCAGCATCGGGCAAACCGGACTGTAATCTTTGCGCTATTGTGCGGGCAAGGTCACCACGCGGCTTTCGCCGGAAGCGTCCATAACGCTGACCCGCCACTGCAGACCGCCGCCGATCTGGCACAGTTCGACCGTCGAACTGATCAGCTTGCCATCGACCCCGGCGCGCGCCATGGCCTCGGCAACCTGAGCCACCTCGCCGCTGTTGATCTTGTCCTGAATCTCGCGGCGATCAAGGCACTGCCCCTGCGCCGCAGCCGGCGCGACAAAACCCGCCACCACCCCAAGAGCAATGGCCGCCGCCGCGATCGATCGTGTCCAATTTCGTGTCATGCCGGATCAGATAAGGGGCGGAGGCTGAATGCGGGATGAACGCACTCAAGCCGACTTGATCCCCTTGCGCAAGAACAACACCGCCAGCCCTTCCATCAACAGATGCCCGGCGGACTGGCCATCGAAGCTGGGGAGGTCGACGCCGACGAGCTGGCTGAGGGCGGCCAGGACCATGGCGATCGCGACGATATAGGTCTTGAAACCGTCGAGCAGGTTCATGTTCACGAGAAATCTCCTGAGTTGAGCCGAAAGGATGCCGGCCAGCAGCGCCGCGCGCTGACGGGCAAGGGCGTCGCCGAGGCGACGGAAGATCGTGTCACGCATCGAAAGTGCCCCCAGCGGCGTGGCCCGGGCCGTAGGCCGGGCTCAGCTGCCGCACGCGCCAGTCGAACGTCGCCGGCAGGCTGCCGAAATCGGCGACCTGGTCGGCGGCGGCATAGGTGACGGTAGGGCTGACGGCGGCGAGGCTGCGCACCGGCACCGCCCCGTCGAGGATCTCCACTGCATAGCTCTCGGCGCCTTCGAGCGGCACCTCGAGCAGCGCCCAGTTGCCGCTGTCGGCCCGGCTACGGCGGATCCAGTTCAGGGCCACATCGCCGCCCGCCACGCGGTTGGCGCGCAGATGCCCCGGCGGCAGTGGCAAGAGGCCGTCGAGCCCGATCGGCACCTCGAACGCCGTGCCCACGGCGTCCCCCGCCCCGGCATAGGCGCGGAGGCTCAACGTGCCGCCCAGCCATTCCGGCGCGACATCGATCACCGCCACGCGCGAATCGAGAAGCACCACGCGGTTGCCGCTCGCTGCCGGGCCCATCACCGCATCGCTGCCCCCGAGCCCGCGCAGCAGCCGCGTCAGCCGGTAGGTGTTGGGCGCAACGAGGCTCGCCCCAGCAAAGCCGAGCACTTCCCAGTGACCCGCATCGGTCTCGACCGCCAACCGGTTGCCGCCATCGAGCGCCGCCAGTTCCTCAATATCGGCGACATGTCCGGCCGCCAGCGTCACCGTCATTGCGCCATTGTCCCAGCAATGGATCGGCCCGGGCACGAGCGCACTCGCCAGCGTCCCGAGGCTCGCCGCCCGCGTCAGTCGTGCCAGTGCCGCGCCGGTTCCGGCATGCTGGATATCGATCCGACCCGGCCAGGGCTGCGCATAGGCGGCGAGCGCCAGCCGCAGCACCTCCGGCCGCCCCGGGTCGGGCGGCAAGGGCAGCGCGACGATCTCCGGCGCGGCCGCGGGCGCCGCAACGGCACCGCCCTGCCCGCGCAGCTCACCGGCAATCGTCACCGCCACCTCGGCCGGCAGCGTCTCGGCCCTGACCCGTCGCTCCAGCCCGTCGCGCAGCTCAGTGATGACCAGCGGTTCGCCCGCCGCGCCGACGGCAATGGTGTCGCCGACTTCCAGCATGGCGAACTCCGGCGGCAGCGCCAGTTCCACGGCATCGCGGCCCCCGGCCCGGTCGCGCAGCAAGCGCTCGGCCGCAAGCCGCGCCCCTGCCGCCTCCAGCACCAGCCTGCTATCGGCCGTCTCGAGCCCCACCGCTTCGGCCGCCGCCACCGTGATGCTCGCCCCGCGATAGTCCGTCATTCGGTCGGCATAACCGAGGGCCAGCGCCGTCGGCACGCCGGTCGCATCCGGCCGCCGCCGCGACAGTTTTGGGCTCGCCTCGATCAGTTCCGTGTCGGCAATCGTCGCCGCGACCGGCAGGCGCGGCCGGACGATCTCCAGGCCCGCCGCCGCATCGCGGATCGCCAGCCCCGTCGCCTCCAGCACCGGCTCGAGCAGCGCCCGCGCCGTCGCGGGTCCATCGCTGGCCATGCCCAGCACCAGCGGCCCGGCCGCCTCCTCCGCCCGGAACGTGAAGCCGGCATCCGCCGCAATCGCCTGCGCCAACTCGTCTGCCGCCAGTCCGCCCAACCGGCCCGTCAGCCAATGGCCGCTCGGGTGGTTCTGCGCATCGGCCCACACACTGTCCGCCGCCGGAAACACCGGGAACGGCCGCGCGTCCCAGGTCCAGAGCGAGATGCGTTCGAGCGGTACCATCGGCCCGCCATAGACGCTGGAGGTCGGGTTGCCCGCCCGGGCCCAGTGCCTGAGATGCGCGCGCAGCACCTGCCGCTGCGCCAGCGCATCCGGGCTGCCGGTTGAGAAACGCGGTTTCCCGCCCTCAGCGCTCTTTGAATCCGAGAAGACGTTCGGCTGGTTGCCACCCTTGTCGACCGCGGCGCAGCCCAGCTCGGTGAACCACAGTGGCTTTCCCTCCGGCACCCAGTCCGTCGGACTCGCCTGCCGCACCCCGCCAATCCGCTCGTGATGCGCATGGCTCCACCAGCCGGCCAGGTCCTTGGCCCGCCACACCCAGGGCTCGCCATGGGCGCCATCGGCAATCGGCGTGCGCAGCCCGGCCAGCCGGTCGGCCTCGCTCAGATAGTACCAGTCGAAGTCCTCGCCCCCGGCGATGTTGGCGCCGAAATAGCTGAGATCATGCGGCCCGCCCGCCGCCGCATCCGGCTGCGTCTCCTCGTCCCGCCAGTCGCTGACCGGCAGGTAATTGTCGATGCCGACCGCGTCGATATTGTCGTCCGCCCAGAGCGGATCGAGCGGAAAGCGCAGGTCGCCCGGCGCCTCAGGCACCTGCCAGCCACCATATTCGGACCAGTCGGCCGCATAGGTCAGCGCCACCTCCGGCCCGGCAATGGCCCGTGCCTCCGCCGCCAGCGTCTTCAAGGCAGCCACGAACGGAAAGTCACCGCCCCCGTCGCGCACCCGCGTCAGCCCGCGCATCTCCGAGCCGATCACCAGAGCATCGGCGCCCGCCTGCGTCGCGATCTCCGCATAGTGCCGCACGAAGCGCCGATAGCCCCAGTCGCCGGCGCCGCCGACAAATGCCGCCACCTGGCTTCCCGCCGCACCGGTGCCGTCGACCGTCCCGAGCTCGCCCGGCGCCGGCGAGCAGCTGATCCGCCCACGCCAGGGATAGGCCGGCTGTCCCATCGGGTTATCCGCCGGAATGTCCATCAGCAGCATCGGGTAGAGCGTCACCGCCAGCCCGCGCGCCTTCAGATCGGCAATCGCCGCCCGCAAGGCGGTATCCGAAGGCGTGCCGCCATAGGCCGGCCCGCCGTCATGGCTGCTGACCACCGCAGCCGCGCCGCGCGTGAGACCCGCGACCGACCAGCTCGTGCCGCGCACGCTCCGGCTCGCCGCCTCGACCTTCGGTTCCACCTGGCACTCGCCGCAGCGCAGGTCCGAGCCGAACCAGGCCACCACCAGCCCGACATGTTCGAGGTTGGGGCAAAGCTCGGTCAGCTCGTCGAGCGACAGCGACCAGTTCGAGCGCCGCGACGAGAGGTGCGCATTCTCGTTGCCGGTCTCGCCCGGCCGCACCAGCCGCACGCGCGGTTCTGGGTCATAGCCGAACTCGGTCGCCCCGGGGATCACCGTTACCGAGCGGATCGCCGGCTCCAGCTCCCCGACCACCCGGCAGAGTTCCACCGTGATATTGGGGATGCGGTTGCCGAACGCGGTCAGCGGCAGCCGCTCGAACACCAGGTAACAGAGCCCGCGATAGGCGGGCGCCGTGCCCTGCACCGCCGCGATCAGCGGATCTGACGCCTGGGTTTCGCTGCCCGGATAGAAGCGCAGTGACAGCCCCTCGGTCTCCAGCAATTGCCCGTCGGCCCAGATCCGGCCCAGCCGCGCCACCTCGCCTTCGCAGAGGCCCAGCGCGAAGCTGACGACAATGGTGTCCTCTTCCTCCGTCTGGCTGCTGCCCTTGCCGCCCTGGCTCTCGCCGGCCAGCCGCTCCAGTTCCGTCGCCCAGATGATGTTGCCGGCGAGCCGGCTCCAGCCATAGAGCCGCGGAATGCCTGCGCCCTCGCTCGAGCCCTGCAGGCGGATATCGGCGCCGACCGATTTCGCCGGCTTCTCGGCGAACAGCGCTGCATCGATGGCACTGCCGGCCAGCGCTCCGAGGGCGCGCCCGACCGTCGCCCCGAACGGGCCCGCGACAAGGCCACCCACGGCCTGTCCGGCGAGGGAAAGTGCAAGAGTTGCCATAGGTTATGTCAGTCCTCGAAGGGAAAGCTCCAGGCGCCGGCAATCCGCCTCTGCCACGCGAGCGTCAGCGGCGCCTCGATGACGCCCAGCCGTTCCTGCGCGTGGACGATCCGGTCCGACGCCACCGCAATGGCGCAGTGCCGAGGCCACGGCGCACCGTGCAGCCGGAACATCAGGATGCAGCCGGGCCGCACCACCGGCTCGGCGACGACGAGATGCCGCTCAGCCAAAGCGCTCAGCGCCGCAACATGCGTCCAGTCGCGCCAGTCCGGCCGATAGGGTGGCAGCGTGGGCAGAGCCTCGCCGCCCAGCTCGCTCCACAGCCCCCGCACCAGCCCCAGGCAATCGCAGCCCACTCCGCGCAGAGCCGCAGCGTGCCGGTAGGGCGTCCCCACCCAGTCGCGCGCCGCCTCGGCAATCTCGGTCGGGCTCAATCGACCAGCTTCCGCCCGTCCAGCGCATCCCCGGCGCGGGGATAGCGCAAGACGAAGTCATTGCCGGGGATATGCGGGAAGCCGCGAAAATTCTCGGCATTGCCGAAGCGCGTCTTGCAGGTGCCAAAGCGCCGATCACAGCCCGCCGTCAGCACCAGCGCATCGCCCGCCGCCACCCAGTCGCCCACCGCGGTACCGAAGCCCAACACATCGACGCCACCGAGCCGCTCATGCGTCAGCACCCGGTCGCGTAGCCCCTCGCGCTTGCCCGCAGTGAAGCTGGCGATCCCCTGCACGAACCAGCCGGCCTCGAAGCCATCGATCCCCTCGACCGCAATCCGAAACCGGTCGCGCGCGCCCAGCACCGCGGCATTGGCCTTCAGCGCCGGCACATCAATATCGACACCGCAGCGCGCATCCCCCAGTTCGGCATCGCAATACGCCTGGTAGATCCGGCCGCTCACCCGGTTCAGTGCATGCTGGCCCGAGCGCAGTTCGGCGCGAAACACCCCATCCTCGCGGACAATCTCGCCGATACTGGTCCGGCTCAGCAGCAGCCGCTGCCCGACATCCCGCCAGTTGACCCGCCAGGTCTCCACCTCGGCGCCGTCATAGCGGCCGAGCAGGATGTCCTCCTCGGCAATCGCATCCGAACTCAGCACCCCCAGCACCTCGCTGGTGTCGGTCTGCGCCCCAAGCTTGGCCGTCGCCTCGCCGCCGTCCAGCCCGGTTACGGGCACGAAGTCCGTCCCGTCGAAACGCAAAGTGCGGTCGTGGTCACTGAAGCCCAGCACCACGCCGTCCGTCCGCGTCAGCCGCCAGCAGGTGGCGAGCGTTGTCGCCCGGCTGTCGAGATGCGCCTGCAACGCGGGATCGATCACCCTCATTCGAGCACCTCGATCACGGGGATCACCGGCGCCTCGGCGGCATCGAAGCTCGTGAGCTCCACCTCCAGCCGGTCGGTGTCGAAGCGCACCGGCACGTCGAACAGAAACCCAGCCGTCACCGGCACCCCTGCCCCCGGCGCAACTGCGAACGTCACCGTGCCCCCGTCGAGCGTGAAGTCGAACACCTCCGCGGCGTCCAGCGCCACCCGCATGCTCGCTGCCAACGGATGGCTGATCGTCCTCACAAACGGGTCGAATCCCGCGCCGTAACGCTTTGTTAAGGCAAAGCTCGTGGTCAGCCCGTCGCCGGTGCCGAGCATCTGGTCCAGCGGCGTCGGGGTCGCGGTGCCGTTCGAGGAAAAGTCCAGCGCATCGCGCCACAGGAAGCTATGGAAACGCCCGCGCCGCTCCTCGAAGAAGTCGAGCACCGCCAGCATGTCGGCCCGCGACTTCACGCCATAGCCGGCATTGTAGCGTCGGCGCGACCCGGCCCAGCGGCTGTTGCGCGCCTCGTGCCCGCTGGCCAGCGTCACGAGGTCGGTCGCCCATTCCGGCCCGCCCCGGGCGCCCAGCGCCACATCGAGCGGGAAGCGTACGGCGTGAAAGGCCATTGTCGGTCTCCTCAGCTTGCCCGGCTGCCGCGGCGCACGGCGCGCAGCAGCATGGCGCCCAGTTCCGCTTCGCTCGCCGCAAAGCTCCGGGCATCGGTCGCCGTGACATTCATCGTCACCTGCACCGCCCCTTGCCCGCCGGCGCCGACGCCCAGCCGTCCATCGGCCCCGCGCCGCAGTGGCAGGATCGCCTCGGCCCCGGCCTCGCCGGCCACACCCAGCCCGCCCGACATCGGGAAATAGCTCGGCGCCGCCACGACGCCGCCCTTGGCGAAGGGCGTCACCCTGCCCAGCGCCGGGTTGGTGGCGGTGAACAGGCTTTCGATCGCGCCCGAGACCAGCGTCCCCAACGGCGCAAATGCCGCCTTCAGCGCGATGTCGGCAAAGCTCGCGGCCACCTCGCCGAGGACGCTTTTCAGCGACTTGCCGTCGGTCACTGCGCCGCGCAGCGCCCGGCTCAGCGAACGCCCGACGCCATCGGCCAGGTCGCCGATGCGGTCGAGCTCCACGGCAACGTCGCCCAGTTCGGCATTGAGCTGGTCGGCAAACGGATCAGCCATTCACCCCTCCATCGGGAAACCGCGCCATCAGGTCATCGAGCCGCTGCCGGTCCGGCGCCCCGGCTCGCGCCGGTCCGTGCTGGGTCAGCGCCGCCGCCAGTTCGCGCGGCGTCAGGCCCCAGAACTCGCGCGACGACAGCCGCATCACGCCAAAGCCCAGCCGCATGGCCTCGGCCCACGGAAAGGCGTTCATGCCGCCTCCCCGAAGGTGGCGCGCAGCAATCGCGCCGCGATCTCGGCGGCGCCCTTCAGCCCGCCTTCGATGCTCATCCGCGCGAGGTCGTCGTCACTCACCGCATTGCCGCCGCCGCGCAGCCCCGCCCCGATGATCGCCGTCAGGTCGCGCGCCGACACCCGGCCGGCGGCAAAGCGTTCCGCCAGCCCGTTGAGGTCCCCTGCCCCGAGCCGCGCCTCGAGCTCTGCCAGCGCCCCGAGCGTCAGGCACAACACCCGCTCCTCGCCCTCGATATTTGCGGCAATCTCGCCGCGATGTGGGTTGACCATCTATGCCCCCGCGAACCCCAGTTGTCCGGCACTCTCCAGCGCCAGCTCGAAGGTCACCTCGCCGTCATGGCTGCCGGAGAACTCCAGCGCGACGATCTGGAAGGGTCCCTCGATGGTGCCGAAATCGGGCAGCACCAGCTGCCAGTTGCGGATGGTCCCGGCAAAGAACAGCGACCGGATCTGCGCGTCCGACGCCTGGTCCTTGAAGATGCCGCTCCCCGCCACCGCCGCCCGCTTGATGCCGCCGCCGGCCAGCAGTTCGCGCCAGCGCCCGGCGCTTTCGGCATCGGTGACGTCGATCGATGCGGCGTTGAGCGACAGGCTGCGCGTACGCAAACCCGCTACCGTCAGGAAACTGCCCGATCCGGTCTGATCAAGCTTCAGCAGCATGTCGCGGCCGCTCTGGGCTGCCATGATTCACCTCGTCAGTTGGGTTCGGAAAGAAAGCGGACCACCACCGCGGCCCGGGCATTGCCGGTCGCGAGGTCCACGCTGGTCTCGGTGCGTTCGTGCCGGCGGTGCGTGACCGCCAGCCCCGCCGTCGCCTCGGCGCCCAACGCCACGGCCAGCACGCGCTCGGCAATCGCCAGCGCCGCCTTCCGGCTTGGTTCTGCCGCCCAGACATGCAGCACCACGCGATGCTCGAAGCCGGGCGCAAGGTCCCCGTCGCGCGGCGCCACGTCATGGCGCTGGATCGCGACATAAGGCGGGCTCGCGCCCCGAGGCGACGCGTCGAATACAGCGGTGCCGACCAGCGCCGACAGCGCCATGTCGGCCCTCAGCGCCGCGACCAGCCCGGCCTGCAGCAACACGATAGGGTGGGTCATCAGCCGATAAATCCGGTTTCGGTGCAGGTGCAGCTCAGCCAGGTGCGCCGTCCATCAAGGTCGGTCGCGCCCAGCACTTCCAGCAATCGCCCGCGCCAGACGAAGCGGTCGCCGGGGTGCACATCGGTACGAAACCGCAGCACCACCGAGTGGCTGACGGTAAAGCCGCGCCCATCGCGCTCCGCCTGCTGCCGCGTTGTCAGCGCCCGCACCCGGGCCCAGAGCGAGGTGATCGGCACGTAGAGCGCGCCATGCCCGCCCTCGTCCTCGGCGAGACTCTGGCGCGATTGCAGCGCCACCCGGTCGGTCAGGCTGCCGATCATCGGCGCGCTCACAGCCGCACCTCGCGATACGGGGCGATCAGCCGGTCGAAGCCGAACGGGATCACCGCGCCCGAGCCGGCAATCACCACCGCGTCGCGATGCTCGAACCAGTGCGCCACCAGCACCAGCAGCGCCTGCTTCAGCTCCTGCGGCACATCCGCGGCTGCAGCGACGCCCGCGACATAGTCGATCTCGATGCCGAAGCGCTGCCGCAGCACCGGCATGCCGGCCACGGTCCTCGGCAACACCAGCCGCGCCGGCGTACCGCCCGCCTCGACAAGAAACTGCGCCAGCCCGATGGTGTGCTCGTCGCCGTCCTCATCGAAGGCACGGATCGCGGTCAGCGTGCTCAGCGGCGCCACCGGCAGCCGCACCTCGCCGCCCGCCGGCCACGCATCCAGCACCAGCCGCCAGCTCTGCGTCAGCAGCGCCCGGCCGGTGACACTCTCGAGATGCAGCCTCGCCGCCGTAATCAGCGTCGCAATCAGGGCATCCTCGTCGGCGCCATCGACCTTGAGCCAGGCCTTCGCCTCGGCAAGCGTCACCGGCTCCTCCGCGGGCCCCGCGAGAAGGTAGGAGATCATGGGTGTTCCTTGGGAGTGAAGAGAACCCCTCATCCGGCGCTGCGCGCCACCTTCTCCCCCAAGGGGCGAAGGGTGCCGTGGGGCAAGATGGTGCCAGCTCACCTTCTCCCCTTGGGGGAGAAAGTGCCCAAAGGGCGGATGAGGGGTCGGGAAGCCACCGGCCTCAGGGCCGTCAGCCCGAGTCGAATGGCGTGGTGGGTCGAGCACCGGAGCGCAGCGTACCCTGCGGTACGTGAGCACCGGCGCGCAGGGCCGCCGCGTCAGGCGGCCGGGATCACGGCCCGGGCTATCAGCTCGTCCCGAATTTCAGCAGCTTGATCGCATCAAAATCCTGCACCCCGCCGCCGACGCGCTTGGTGGTGTAGAACAGCACGTAGGGCTTGGCGCTGTAGGGGTCGCGCAAGACGTTCACGCCCATCCGATCCACCACCAGATAGCCGCGGCGGAAATCGCCAAAGGCGATCGGCGTGGTGTTGGCGCCGATATTGGGCATGTCCTCGGCCTCGACGAGGTCGAAGCCCATCAGCGTCGCCCGCGCCGTCGGGGCCGTCCCCGGCTGCCAGAGGTAATTGCCGTCGCCGTCCTTCAGCTTGCGCACCGCGGCCTGGGTCTTGCGGTTCATCACCCAGCTGGCATTCTGGCGATAGCCGGCCTTCAGCGCATAGACGAGGTCGACCAGGATGTCGGCCTCCTCGCTCGCCGGCCAGCCGCCCGACACACCCGTCGCGAGATAGCCGAGGCTGTCCCAGTCCCAGCTGGCCTCCGCCACCTGCGGTTCGGCAAGGAAGCCCTTGGGCTTGTTGGTGCCATTGCCGGCAACGAACGCCGCCGTCTCCTGCTCGGCGAAGGCGGCGTTCACCTCGTCGGCGATCCACTGGCCGACATCGACGGCCGCGTCATCGAGAAAGGCCGAGGTCGCGGCCGGCATGGCGTAGAGTTCGGCCGTCGGGAAATCCAGCTGGTCGATGGTCTGGCTGGTGGTCTGCGGCCGCGCTGCGGTTTCCGCCACCCAGCCCACCGCCGGCCCGGTCAGCGTCACGGGCTTGCGATAGACCGTCGAGGACACATTGCGCACCGTGGCAATGGCGCGGATCGGAGACACAGCCGTCAGCCGGCGTGTGATTTCGGTCTCGGTCTCCGCCGGCACCAGGTAGCCGCCATCGGGATTCGAGCCGATCGACAACGCCTTTTCCTCGCCGCGCTTCACATAGGCGGAGAACGCCTCCTTATACTCGTCGGCGGCGACGGGACTGCCGCCATCCAGCGCCGGTCGCGCCCGCTCGAGGCTCACCCGGTCGAGCGCCGCCTTGGCGCCATCCAGCGTGGCATTCAGCCGGCCGAGCTTTTCCTCGGTCAGCGCATCGGCACTGCCGCGCTTTTCGAGCTGCTTCAGCCGTTCGTCGTTCGTCTGCTTGAACTGTTCGAATGCGCCCATGAACTGGTCGAACAGCGTCGGCAGGTCGCCGCCGCCGTCCGCCTTGAATTCGAGGCGCTCGGTCGCATTGTCGGTCATTGCTGGTCCTTCAGCGGTTGAGAAGAGAAATGGCGGCGCCTAACGCCTGCCTGAGATTGGCGGCCGGCGCGATCCGCGCCTCGGCCAGCATGGGAAAGGTGACGATGGAGATCTCCCACAGGTCGACCTGCCAGAGCCGGCGCTCGCCCGAGCGCCCCTCCCGCGTCGCCCGCACCGTCCGGAAACCGATCGACAGCCCGTCGATGGCGCGCCTTTCGATCAGCCGGCGCAGCGCGTCCGCCCGGGGCACGCCCGGCACCAGCCGGCCTTCCACCCAGAGCCCGAAGCCATCCTCGGCGACGCGCTCCCACAGGCCCACCGGCTCCTTGGGGTCGTGCTGGAACAGCATGCGCAGCCGCCCGGCCCCGCGTTTACCCAGGCTCGCCGCGAACGCCCCCGGCATCACCACGTCGCCACTGTCGTCACGCGCCCCGAACACGCTGGCATAACCGGCGAACCGCCCTTCGGCGTCGATGGGGATCGCCTGCATCAGCGCTTCACCGGGCTCGTGCTGGGCCGCTGCGGCGGCTTCGCCAGCGTGCCGGCGAGGTTCCAGGCGAACAGCCGAAACTCCTCGCCCGCCCGTTGCCGGTCGGCCGATTTCACTTTCTTTTTCATGCAATTAGTCCTTGTGCCTGAACAGCCGATTCAGGTTGGCGATCTCATTGACGAAAGCGTCGAACCGCTTGTTCGCCGCGACCAGCTCCTTGAGCGTCCACACCAGCAGCGCCGTCGCCCCACTGGCCCAGAGGAACAACGCCAGATGCGCCAGATCCCCCCGCTCCACGACAGTGCGCGTCAGGTCGTCCATGGTGTCGATGTCCGTGTTGACAGCTGCGTTTGCCCGCACCAGCGTGCAACTCATGCATGAAATGGTCGCTTCAGATGAGCTCGTCGCGCGCGTGATCGAAGCGCTGACGCGCTGGTGCGCCGGCAATTCGGTTACGCTGAAGTATCCAGTGAGCCCGGAAACGCAGATCGAACGCGACTTCCGGACTTGTGGCGATGACATCTGGGAGATGCTCGAATGGCTTCGAGCCGATCTCGGCGTCATTGTCTACAAGATGGACGGACCCAGGTTTTTTCATCAGGAGTCTCAAGGCTATGAACTTCTGAATATTCGGCGGAAAATCGTCCCGCTCACCCCCCGCATCATTGCCAATCACCTCCGCGTCGTGGCCGATATCCCGCCGCCTCCGGAGCTGCTGGGACAGGTCATTTTGCTTCTGGAGCATTGGCGCAGCAAATCAGGCAATACTGACCAACATCCCATTCAAGCCGACACCCCGATCATGCAGGGGTTTCGTACCCGCGGTGACAGCACCGAGGACATGCTTGTCTGGATAAGCGACGAGCTGGACATGGTATTTGCCGAAGATTTCGACCACCGGCGATACCTCAAGGAGAAAGGCTCACTAACGGAGCTGCTTCATCCGTTCCGCAAGCTTGAACCGATCACCCCCCAGATCATCGCCGACAACCTGCGTGCAGTCAGGATGCCCTGACCCGCAAGGTATCGGAGGGACTGCCCTATCCCCTCGGCGCCGGTCCGATCGAGAACGTCTCGTACGCCTCGCTGGCCACATCCAGGATGTACTGCTCGTCAGGGCGCCATTTGAACCTCGGCATGAAGCATATCTCCGTCCCATCGGGGAACTTGGCAAGCACCCAGCTGTCGTCGAGTTCGTCGGTCGAAATAGAGTCTCGGAAATAGCCTGGCACAAAACCCGGCGACGTTGTGCCATCCGGCTCGGTAGCACTCGCTAGGTAGCTGAACCCCATCACTTCGCCCGGACAGCGTGGTCTGAACCTGTCGCGCTGCCGCGCCAATTCGCGCGCCCCGCGCGGGGTGATCGAGATATTGGTGGTAACCAGCATCGCGTGTCCCCTACGATGCTAAGTCTGCATGCTGTCTGAAACGGCATTTCGGACAGCCCGGTTCGGGATCTTCAGAACTCCCCTAGCCCCAGAAGAGCAATGGCCACACGCTGGGCCCGCTCGCGGTCAGGCTCGAGACCCATCATCTGAGTCTCGATGATCTGGAGTCTCTGAGCGATCCCAGCGACCGTTGGGCGCACTTTGAGCATGCGCTCGATCTCAATCGCGTAGCTATCGTATTCGTCCCGAGCTGCTGGTTCATCCTTGATGCCGATCGGGTCCCATTGTTCCCGAAGAATGGCCTTCACCCGCGTCAACGTATCGGAACGCATCTGAAGCCCCCGCGACAGCCCAAAAGCCTCCCATCGTACCGCCACTATTGCGTCCAGGCGAGTGCTGACAATCACCCCTGGCTACCACGTGGGCCGCCCATCACCTTCCCACCCCAACCATCTCCCGCTTCTCCGCATCCGTCAGAAACTCCGCTGCCCCGACCCGCGCCCACAGCGCCGCGCGGTCCTCGGCCAGGGCCTCGATATTGTCGAGGTCCGGCAGCAGCGTCACCCCGCCAAAGCCCGGCGCCAGCCAGAAGCTCAGGTCGTCCGCCACGCGCTTGACCAGCGGCACCACCGTCTGGCGCCAGAAGGCGCGGTTGGCCTCGGCATAGTTGGCATAGGTGTTGTCGCCCGGGATCCCGAGCAGCATCGGCGGCACGCCGAAGGCCAGCGCGATCTCGCGGGCGGCGGCGTGCTTCAGTTCGATGAAATCCATCTCCTGCGGCGAGAGCGCCATCGGCTTCCAGTCGAGCCCGCCCTCCAGCACCATCGGCCTTCCGGCATTGGCAGGGCCCTGGAACTGCGCGGCGAGCTCAGTCTTCAGCCGCTCGAACTGCGTTGCCGTCAGCCCGCCATGGCTCGCCCCGTGCACCAGCGCACCGGACGGCCGCGCGGCATTGTCGAGCAGCGCCTTGTTCCAGTCGGCGGCGGCATTGTGGATGTCGAGGCTCTGCGCCGCCGCCTCCAGCGGCGCCATGCCGTAGTGGTCGTCGAGCGGATGGAACAGCGCCAGGTGCAAGACGCTCGCCACCGGCTGGCTGTCGAGCGGCAACGTCGTCGTCCGCCCGCCGGCCGTATAGGCATAGGCGCGGGGATATCCCCCGCCGCCCGCCACCACCTTCACCCGGTCGGGCCGCAGCACATGCAACTCCCGCACCTCGCCGGCCACCACGCTCGCCGTCAGGTAGGCATTGCCGGCCGTCTGCAGATAGGCATGCACCGCCTCCAGCAATTCCCCGCCCGATTGCCTGGCATTGGGCCGGCGCAGCAGCTCCAGCAGCGGATGCGCGGTCAGCACCTTGCCGCCCTCGCTCGCCACCAGCGGCACCCGCGTCGCCGCCTCGGCGATCATCCGGATACAACGATAGGCCACCGGGTTGCGCGCATAGCCGGCATTGGCGAGGCTGACGAAACCGCGGCGGCTCCAGCTGGGCTCCCCCAGCGCTGTCAGCGTCATCAATGTCTGCGGCCCGCCCGATTTCGCCTCGGCAGGCGCGTTCGATCGTCCGGCGAGGCGGGAAAACCAGCTCGGCATGCGTTGTCCTTTGTTGTGGTTCAGGTCTGCCTGATCCGCGGCCCCTGCCCGTCCAGCAGCAGTTCCGTCAGCGCCCAGACCAGCGCATCCACCCGGTCGGGTGAATGCCCGTTGGCCCGCCCCGAAGGGGTCAGCGCGCACATCTCGTCTTCCAGCGCCGTCAGCCCCGGCATGTGCGCCACCCGGCCATTGGCGTAGAGCGCGGCCACCGGTTCGGCCCGCGTCCACTTCCCGTGCCGCGCCCGCACCGATCTCACCGGCACATCCGGATCCACCTGCGCGATCACCGCGGCCACCATGTCGCCGCCCTGGTTGGTTTCGGCGACGATGCAGTCGGCCTCGCATTCATGAAACGCCGCCACCGCCCGCCGGGCCCAGTCGTCCGGGTGCGCCGGCCCGAAACTCAGGTCGGCGATCACCACGGCGCCCTCGCCCAGTTGCGCGGCCACGACAATGCCGCAGGCGTCCGAGCTCACCCGCCCCGTCGCCGGCGGATCGACCGCCACCACGGTCCGGCCCCGTTCGCCCGTGCCCGGCGGGCCGAACATCTCGCGCCGCCACAGCGCATCCGGCGCATCCTCGATCAGCTCGCCTTCCAGCTCCTGCCGGCCCAGCGGCGTGTTGCGATAGCGCTCGACAATGAAGCGGAAGAAGGCGTCCGCCAGTTCGTTCTTGTTGTCGTCGGTGCGCATCACCACGGTCACCGTGCCGGGGTCGCTTGTCAGCCGCCGGATCAGCGCGATGTTGCGGGGCGTCGTCGTCACCAGTTGCCGGGGCCGCTCGCCGAGCCTCAGCCCGAATTGCAGCATGTCCCAGGCCGCCTCGGCCTTCCGCCATTTCGCCAGCTCGTCGCACCAGGCTGCGGCGAATTGCGGGCCGCGAAACCGTTCCGGGTCCGAAGCGCCGAGCACCGACGCTTCCACCCCGTTGGGCCAGGTCAGCGTCTGCCCCCTGATCCGCGGGCGATCCTCCAGCGGCGTCACCCGCATGATGCCGCTGACGCCCTTCACCATCACAGCCATGGCTTCGACCATGGTTTCGCCGACCAGCGCGATCGGGCTCACCTCCGCGTCGACCAGTTGCCGCACCCATTCGGCGCCGGCGCGGGTCTTGCCCGAGCCGCGCCCGCCCATCAGCAGCCAGGTGGTCCAGTCGCCCTTCGGCGGCCGCTGCTTGTCATGCGCCATCAGCTCCCAGTAGAAGACCAGGCCGCGCAGTTCGTCCTCGCGGACCTGGCCGGCGAGAGTCTGTGCCGAACGCCTGTGGATCACTTGACGCCGAGTTCCTTGAGCCGGCGGTCGATGCGCTGGCGCAGCTCCACCATCTCGGCGCTCGGCTTTAGCTCCGGCTTGGCGATCTTGCGCTCGCGCAGTTCGATCATCTTGTCGAGCGTCGTGACGAGCCGGCCCAGTGCGGCCGCCTCCTTGCTTCCATCGGAATTCTGCAAATCGATCTGTCCCATGCGGTCGATCAGGCGCTCGATCGCCCACATCAGGCGGTCGAGCAGCTTCAGATCGTCATTGGTGCGGCGCTCGTCACTCCAGCGGTTCCGCGTGGCGCGCGCCGAGAGCACCTCGCGGCTGATGCCGAATTGATGGCAGAGCGCGTTCAGCGTCGAGAGATCCGCCTCGTAGACCGCTCGCATTTGCGTCCAGTCCAGTGCGAGCGGCGCGCCGCCGTCCGCATCACCCATTTCTTCGACCATAGCCGAACTATAGCCGGCGGCCGTGACGCGGGGATAAGTTCGGGTTCAGTCGGCGCCCATCTCGCGCAAACGCAGCGCCGGGCGGGGCCTGAGCGCCGAGAGGATCGTCGTCGCGCCGAGAATGGCGGTGAACGCGATCGCCCCACCGATGACGATCGCCAGCGTCACCGTGCCGAAGCTGAACTGCACATCGAGCAGCACCTCGTTCAGCATAAAGGCCAGCACCAGCCCCACGGGCGTCGCGAGGATCGCGGCGAACAGCGCCAGCAGACCATACTGGATCATCGCGACCAAGAGGATGCGGAAGCGGGTCGAGCCCAGCACCTTGGTGATCACCGCATCGGCCTGCCGCTGCTTGCGGCCTGCCGCCAGACTCCCCAGCAGCACCAGCAGCCCATTGCCCACCGCCAGCCCGCCGACGAGCGACGCGGCCAGCGACAGCTGCCCCAATGCCACGGTGATCTGTTCCAGCGTCGCGCCGATCGCGATGAAGCGCACGTCGGGGAAGCGCTCGGCGAGATCGCGCTCCACCGCTTCCTCGGCGCCCGAGGCCGCCGTCACCGCGCCAAGCAGCGTAGCCGGATAGACCTCCAGCACGCCGGGCGAGAAGGTCGCAAGAAAGTCGATACCGCCCTGCCAGGAATAGTCCCGGAAGCTGGCGATCTCGGCGGTCACCTCTTCGCCGAACAGGGTGAAGGTCAGCGTGTCGCCCAGTTTCACGCCCAGCCCGTTCTCGAGGCTCTGGTGCAGCGACACCAGCGGCGGACCATCATAGCTGGCGTTCCACCAGCGGCCCTTCACCAGCCGCGACGAAGCCGGCATCTCGGCCCGATAGGTGATCGGCACCCCACCCGCGAGGATAAAGGCGGCTTCCGGCCCGCGCGGCCTGAGCGTCGTCACCGGCGTGCCGTTGATCGCGCTCAGGTCGCCGCGCAGCATCGGGGTCGCGGTGAAGCGGGTCACGTCGCCGCCCTCGTCCCGCAACGCGGCCAGCGCTGCCACTTCGTCGTCGAACAGGTCCGACGCCACCAGCGTCGGCGCATCGAACACCGAGGCGCCCAGATACTCGTTGCGAAGGTTGACCTCGAGCGCGAGGATCATCACCAGCATGGCGAGCGCCAGGCCCACCGACACCACCACCGAGCGCGCCTGCGCCCCGGAATTGGCGATATTGCGCAGCGCATAGCGCATGGTGCGGTTGCTGGGTGCCGGCATCACCCCGAGCAGCCACGACAAGCCGCCCAGCGCGATGCGGAACATCAGCACCGCCAGCACGCAGGCCACGGCAAAGGCCGCAACCAGCAGCGCATCGCCCGTCAGGATCACCGCCAGCCAGCCGATCGCCAGCCCCGCGACGATCACCGGCACGATCTCGCCCGACCTGATCACGTGCTGCCAGTCGATCGGCGGCGCGGCGAGACCCTTGGACCGGAACAGCGTCACCGGGCTGATGCTCTGCGCCTGCAGCAGCGGCAGATACGAGAAGGCAAAGGCAGTCAGCAGTCCGACGGCAGCTGCCACGGCCAGCGGCTGGATCTGCAATGTCGGCGGCAACGAGACCCCGACGGTCGCGCCCACGGCCGGCAGCGCCAGAAGCGCCAGCGTCGCGCCTATGGCGAGGCCGATCCCCACGCCCACCAGCGCCAGCAGCGCCACCTGCGTGAAGAAGTGGATGAAGATCCGCGTCCGGTCGGCGCCCATCGAGCGCAGCACCGCAATCACATTGGCCTTTTCGGCCACATAGCTCGAGATCACGGTCCACACGCTGGCGCCACCGACCAGCAGCGAGGCGAGCCCGACGATCACGAGGAAGTTCATGAACATATCGTAGTAGCGGACCATCTCGCCGAGGCCCTCGCGGGCGGAACGCACGGTCCAGCTGGCGTCGTTCAGCGCCGTCTCCAGCGCGGCTTTCCCCTCCTCGGCCGTGCCCTCATTGAGCACCAGCTTGTAGCGGAACCAGCTGCCAAGGCCGGGGAGCGGCGAGGTGCGGTCACCCAGGAAGGCCAGCCCGTCGGTCGAAATCACCGCCGGCAGCCCGAGGCGGAAACCGCGCACCGCCGCATCGGGCAGGCCGCGCAGCACGCCGCGCACCTCGAACGGTGTGCCGCCGATCTGGATGGTGTCACCAACCACCGCACCCAGTTGGTCGAGCAGCAGGGGGTCGACCAGCGCGCCGTAATTGGCGTCGCCCAGGCCGAGGAACTCCATCAGGCTCTGATCGGCCGGCTGTTCGAAACTGCCGACGCGACCCAGCAGCGGATAGTTTGGCCCCGCCGCGACCAGGTCGACGAAGCCTTCGGCGCCGTTGTTTTCGGCGCGGACATTGGTGTCGACCACCGTCGCGATGCGGCCGTAGCCGCCGATCAGTGCCAGTTCATCGGCCGTTGCCGGCCGGTCGGCGCGCGACAGCTCGACATCGCCGCCCATCAGCACCGCGGCGTCTTCGTCGACCGCCTGCCGGATGCTGGCGCCCACCGAGCTCACCCCGGCAATCAGCGCTGTGCCGACGGCAAGACACGCGATCAGCAGCCCGAAGCGGCGCAGGTCGCCGCGCATGTCGATCAGGCCGATACGGATGGTGGCGAGCAGCCGCAGCATCAGGCTTTGACCGGCTGGGTTTCCACCAGCTCGCCCTGCGTCATGGTCCAGACACGATCGGCGCGGGCTGCCAGCTGTGGATCGTGGGTGATCAGCACCACGGCAGTCCCCTGCTTGCGCGCCAGGTCGAACATCAGTTCGATGACCATCGCGCCGGTCGACTGGTCGAGATTGCCTGTGGGTTCGTCGGCCAGCAGCAGCCGGGGCCGCGCGATCATGGCGCGGGCGAGGCCAACGCGCTGCTGCTCGCCGCCCGACAGCGCGGCTGGACGGTGATGCAGGCGTTCCCCCAGACCCACGGCAGTCAGCGCGGCGGTCGCCGCTTCGCGCACCGCAGCCGGCTTCATCTTGGGATCGGCAATCTCCAGCGCCAGGGCGACATTGTCGAGCGCGCTCAAAGACGGGATCAGGTGAAAGCTCTGGAAGACGATGCCGACCGTCCGCCGGCGAAACCGCGCGAGGTCATCCTCGTCGAGGCCATTGAGCCGCTGCCCGCCGACAATCACTTCGCCCGAAGTGGCCTTTTCAAGTCCTGCCAGCAGCATCAGCAACGACGTCTTGCCGCTGCCCGAGGGTCCGACAATGGCAACCACTTGCGCCGGCGCCACATCGAAATCGACATTCTTGAGGATATTGAGCGGCCGGCCGGCGATATCGAGCGTGTAGTCGACATTGCGGACGCTGATGATGGACTGACCACGGTTTTGCGCAGAAGCAACAGTCGAAGTGCCAGCTGCGTCACTCACCAAGTTGGGACTTGCCGAAACCGCAGAAGCAACCGACATTGCCCCGCGATCTGCAGTTGGTTCGTCGCCGGGCATGGAGTCCTGTCCTCTTCGAAAGCAGCGGCTCCCGGCGCCTAGACAGCCGGGGCTGAATCGCATCGGGTGCGTCAGGGAGGGACACTTGCAGATTTGTCCGAGGTTTGGGAAGCGCCAACATGGCTTTGGGGATGTGGAAATGAGGGGACGGAAACACCTTGCAGCAGCGTTGGCAGCCATGCTCGCGCTCGGCACGGCGGCGGTGCCCGTCAATGCCGGACAGGCGGAGCTCGACCGGCTGGTCTCCTATATCGGCAACTGGAGTGGCAGTGGCGTGCTCGTCGGTGGCGAGTCTCCCGAGCCGTTCCGCTGCCGGCTGACGATCGCCAAGGGCAACCAGCTCAAGATTAACTATTCCGGCCGCTGCAGCCTGATCAACATGAACCTGTCGGTCTCTGGCACCATCGCTTTCGATGACGCCGCCCGGCGCTACCAGGCTGCCATGAGCTCGAATGCCGGGTTCACCGGCATGGCCGTCGGCAAGATCGAGGGCGATCGCATCAGCTTCGATCTCTCCGAAAAGCAGGTCGATCGCGGCGGCAACGATGTGCGCATCGGTTCGCGCATCGTGCTGGTCGACGACGCGATCAACATCGATTTCGAAGTCGAGTTCAACAACTCGGGCAGCGTGCTGACGGCTCAGGTGCCGTTCAACCGCTAGACGCGCGCCGTTTCGCCCCATCGACGGCCTCCCCGCGCTGTGCAAAGCTGCACGTATCGGGGGGTGCCAACATGCGACTGCGCGAGCATGCCGAAAGCCACGCGATGCACAGGATCGGCTGGCTGCGCGCCGCTGTCCTCGGTGCAAATGACGGCATCGTCTCCACCGCCAGCCTGATTGCCGGCGTCGCGGCCGCCGGATCGGATTCCAGCGCCATTCTCGTTGCCGGCATCGCCGGGCTCATGGCCGGTGCGCTGTCGATGGCGGCTGGCGAATATGTCTCGGTGAGCTCGCAGTCGGACACCGAACAGGCAGACATCGCCCGCGAACGCGCCGAGCTGGCGAGTGCGCCGGAGGCCGAACTCGCGGAGCTCACAGAGATCTATGTCGAACGGGGTCTGACGCCATCTCTGGCGGCTCAGGTTGCCCAGGCGCTCACCGTGGCCGATGCGCTGAAGGCCCATAGCCGGGATGAACTCGGGATCGTCGAGGCGACCACGGCCCGTCCGATCCAGGCCGCCTTCGTCTCTGCGGCCAGTTTCGCCGTTGGCGCCGCCATACCGCTCATCGCGGCAATTGTGGTGCCGGCCTCGGCCGCACTGGCGACGGTGATCGGCGTTTCGCTGGTGGCCCTCGCCGGGCTCGGTGTGCTTGGCGCCATCGCCGGTGGTGCCAGAATCCTCAAGCCAACGCTACGTGTCGTCGTCTGGGGAGCGGCCGCCATGGCGGTCACCACCCTTGTCGGCATGGCATTCGGCGTGGCCGCCTAGAGCGCTTTCAGGAAAAGTTGCAGACTTCTCCGGTTCGAAAGCGCGACAAGACAAAGACCTGGATCATTTCGCCGTTTCTATCAAACGGTGAAATGATCTAGCCGGCAGCTTACGCGGCGTGGCGCACTGCCGACCTGCCGTCCGACAGTGTGAACACATCGACAATCATGTCGAGTTCGGTGGCCTGCCCCTCGGTCTGCTCGATGGCGGCGTTGGTTTCTTCGACCAGCGCGGCATTGTGCTGGGTCATCTCGTCCATCTGGCGCACCGCGACGGTGATTTCCTGGATCGCGCTGGTCTGCGCTGCGTTGGCCGAGGCGATCTCGGCCATCAGCACGCCGTTCTCCTTCACCGCTTCGACGATGCGGTCAAGCTTGGCAGCCGCCTCCGAGACCAGTTGCGAGCCACCCTTCACTTCGACGGCGCTGTGGTCGATCAGGTCCTTGATGTCGCGCGACGCCTGGGCCGCGCTCTGCGCCAGGCGGCGGACTTCCACCGCCACGACCGCAAAGCCCTTGCCCGCCTCGCCGGCACGTGCGGCCTCGACCGAGGCGTTCAACGCCAGCAGGTTCGTCTGGAAGGCGATATCGTCGATCAGCCCGATAATATTAGAGATTTTCGAAGAGGATGCGGTGATCCGTTCCATCGCCACATTGGCGTCGGCCATCACGGTGCCGCCCTCTACCGCCAGCGAAGAGGCTGCCTTGGCCCGGCTGCTCGCCTGCTCGGCCCGGGAGGCGTTGTCGGTCACCGTATTCATCAGCTGTTCCATGGCCGCCGAGGTCTCCTCGATGGTGGCAGCCTGGCGGGTGGTGCGCTCGGCAAGATCGTTGGCGCCCGAGAGGATTTCTCCGGTCGCCGTGCGCAGCGCCTTGCCGGTGTCGCGCAACTGCCGGACGATCTGCTCCAGCCGATCGGCGACGTCGTTGGTGTCGTCCTTGATCTGCTGGAACTCGGGGTCGAAATCTTCGGTGATGCGCCGCGACAGGTTGCCCTGCGCCAGGGCGCGCAACATCTCGCCAGTGTTCTCAACGGCGCGTTCGACGCGGGCTTTAGCCTGACGATCGCGCTCAGCCGCTTCTTCGGTCAGCTTCTCGAAATACACCGAGACCGCCATGTCGATGTCGATCATTACCGCCTTCATGGTGGCGGCGAGGGCGCGGCCGATCTGGTCGCCGAGCTCGGTGGTGTCGAGCGCCTTGGCGAACATCCCGCCCTTCTGCTTGGCACTCCACTCGGCCAGCATGTCCTTGGTCACGCCTTTGACGACGTTCTCGACAATCAGGCCATAGCCGCCGATGTACCAGCGCGGCTCTAGGCCGATGCGCGCATGGCGCAGGCCGACGCGGCGGGTCGACTCCAGATATTCGGCATCGAACTTGCCCGCGGCGATCGCCTGCCAGTGGTCCGATTGCTTGCCCTGGGCACGCTGCATCTGCGGCTTGCCCTCGCCGAAAAAGCGGGAGACCGCAGGAACCTGCGCAAGTTTCTTGTAAAACTCCTCGAGCGAGGCGGTGAGGTGCTTTTCGATGTGTCCTTTGGCCAGCGCCAGGTCATCCAGCCCAGCTTGATCTAGGCCGATGAAGTCGAGTCGCGTTTCGAGTTGTGCGAGGTCCGAGGAGTTGTCGTTGGCCATGTCGTCCGCCTTCTGGCACTAGAGGGTCCGAGCTTCCGGCCCCGCCTCGCGGGTACGGGGCCATTGCTCTAGGGTCCTTTGACCTTCGGCGATTACACTTAATGCTTGGTCAATAGGCCTACGACGACAACCACTTACGCGGCGCCCCCGATGACGAACGTTGTCATGAAGTGCCGCCTCGTACGGGACCTACACGCCATCACGTGCGGCATGACTTCGCGGCCGGTTGGCGCGTTCGATCGGCCACAGACTTCTGCCTTTGTCGCACCAGCCGATCCCCAAAACGAAAAACCCGCGTCAGCGGCGACGCGGGTTTCGGGCTGCGCTGCGGAGTTGCAGTCAGGCCGGCATCAGACCTTGGTCAGGTTGACGGTCTGGCAGAAGATGGCTTGGCAGCCGGTCACCTTCAGGCTCCCGTCTTCCTTCATCACCATCGTGCCGGAATAGGTGTCACCGTTATGGATCACCGTCCCGGTCCACTTGTTCTCGGCCGCCTGCTGTCCCTTCACCACCATCTTGTTGAGGTAGTCGCGGTTCGGGTCGTCGGCGTCGCGCAGCCAGATCAGCTTACCGCAGAGTGCCTCGCCGCCGCCGCAGAAGCTGATCTCGTAGCGGCTCTTGCCATCGGTTGCGGCCCAGGTGCCGGTCGGGTCTGCTGCAACGGCGAAAGCGGGGGCGATCGCCAGCAACGAGGCGAACGCAGCAGCCGCGATCTTGATCGCTGAGTGCATGGTCTTCGTCTCCAGTTTCTTGTCTCGGGTCGTCGTTTGTGGCCGCATACCTAGAGACTGCGGCTGAATCTTGAATAACTGCGCCGTTCATCTGCCGTTCATCATTGTGGCAGACGACTGCCCTAGATATGGCAGTGTTGCTGACTTTCTTGGGAGTGCCCTGCCCGGCCTGGGTTGGCGCCGCCACAATTGGTCCCTCACAAAACGCACAAGCTGCGTTTTGGTTTCCGATCACCTGTGTGTGAGGCGCCGCAGGTCGGCACTTTTCGGCCCATCCCGTTGCGCGCGGACGAGAATCTGGCCGCTTGCTTCGCGCCGGTAACGGTGCGGCGTGGGCGAGGCTCTAGATCTCCTCGGGCGGCTCCCAGTTCGGCCAGTCGGCGATGTGGTCCTCCCACGCGCCAGGCGCGATGGCCAATTCGCTGAAGGTGCGGCCGCGCACCGAGACCCCGACGGCGGCCACTGTCTCCGGGTCACCCGACACCAGCGGATGCCACCAGGCGAGCCCCCTCCCCTCATGGATGCGGCGATAGGCGCAGGTCGAGGGGATCCAGGCGATGGTCTTGACGTTCTCAGGCGTCAGCTTGATGCAGTCGGGCACCTGCCGCAGCCGGTCGGGATAGTCGGTGCAGCGGCAGGTCTCGCCATCCAGCAGCTTGCAATGCACATCCGAGACATAGATGTCGCCGGTGTCCTCGTCCTCGAGCTTCATCAGGCAGCAGCGGCCACAGCCGTCGCACAGCGCCTCCCACTCTTCGGTGGTCATCTCCTCGAGGGTCTTTTCTTCCCAGAATGCCATCCACACTCGCTTTCGCTGCCCGTCCGCCACGGGCGTTTCCTATTTGCCACAACCGTGGATATCCGGACAGGCCGAAGCCGCTGCGGGTGGACAGGGTCACCTGCCGGACTATGTCTCCCGCCGCACGCTAGTAGGAGACTAAAGTGATTCTTAACCGCATTGCCCTTGCCGCCGCCTTGTTCGCCGGGCTGACTGGTGCGTCGCTCGCCGCCGACCTCTACATCGAGGAAGCCGCCCCGGTCGTCGCCGAGGCCGCCTCCGGCTGGGAAGGTTTTTACGCTGGCGTGTTTGCCGGCTATTCCTCGGGCACGCTGACCACCACCGACAATCTCGTGATCTCGCCCTACGAGGAAGATTACGAGGGCTACATGGTCGGCCTGCAGGGTGGCTACAACTTCTACCTCACCGACAACATCGTTGGCGGCTTTGCGGCCGATATTGCCTACAACGCCGCCGAAACCGAGGATCCGTCCTATGTCACCAGCTTCGGCTGGACCGGTTCGGCCACCGCCCGCCTCGGCCTCGATCTCGGCATCCTGATGCCCTACGCGCTGGCCGGTGTGTCGTTTGCCGGCGCCGATGTCGCCGACTTCCCGGCCGTCGAGGACAGCCAGACCCATGTCGGCTACACCGTCGGCCTCGGTCTCGCGGCCATGATCGCCGACAATGTGTCGCTCAATGGCGAGTACCGCTACACCAATTACGGTACGCAGATTTACGACCTGACCCACACCACGACGGCCGAATTCGCCGATCATTCGGTGCGCGCCGGTATCAACCTGCACTTCGACTGACGCCGGTTGCGAACCAGGCAACCGAACGTGTAAATCTGTTCAGGCCGGAGCATTCTCCGGCCTGAACTGTTTGCGTATCGGAACGCACGGAGCGCTTCTTGCAGGATCCCTTCTACCACAAAGAGAAGCGCCGCAAGAAAACCCGGATGCTGGCGGCCGACGCCTGGCTCGACTCCACGCTCTATGACTTCTGGCAGGCGCTGGGGCGCGGCTATTCGCGACTCGAAGATTTCTTCACCCGCTTCCGCGTCTCCGGCATCAAGCGGCTGTTCGTCGAAATCCTCTCGGATGGCCTGTCCTTCGGCGCCATCGGGCTGGTGCTGACCACTGGCCTCGCGCTCTCGGCCTTCGACGCCACGGCTTCGGGCCGCGTCAACAAGGCCGAAGACATCTCGGTGGTGTTTCTCGATCGCTACGGCGCCGAGGTCGGCCGGCGCGGCATCCGGTCGGACGATTCCTATCCGCTCGACAAGCTGCCCGACTATTTCGTCAAGGCGACCCTCGCTACCGAGGACCGGCGCTTTTACGAACACTGGGGCATCGATCCGATCGGCACCCTGCGCGCACTGATGTCGAACGCCCAGGGCGACGGGTCGACCCAGGGTGGCTCCTCGATCACCCAGCAGCTCGCCAAGAACCTGTTCCTCAGCTCTGAACAGACACTCGAGCGCAAGATCAAGGAAGCCTTCCTGTCGATCTGGCTGGAGTGGCACTATTCCAAGGACGAGATCCTCAAGCTCTATTTCGACCGCGCCTATATGGGCGGCGGCAATTTCGGCGCGGCCGCCGCGGCGGAATACTATTTCGGCAAGAAGATCACCGACGTCAGCCTCGCCGAAGCCGCCATGCTGGCCGGCCTGTTCAAGGCCCCGGGCCGCTGGGCACCGCATGTCGACCTCGCCGCGGCCCGCGGGCGCGCCAATGTGGTGCTCTCCAACCTCGTCGATGCCGGCTTTCTCACTGAGGGACAGGTGACGGCGGCGCGGCGCAACCCGGCGACACCGGTCGACCGTTCGGCCGACGCCAACTCGCCCAACTACTTCCTCGACTGGGCCTTCGAGGAGACCAAGGCGCAGGTCGAAATGAGCGGCACGCGGGCCAACAGCTTCGTGGTGCGTACCACCATCGATCCGGTGCTGCAGTCCTATGCCGAGGATGCCATCACCTCGGTCATCCGCGAGCAGGGCGAGCAATACGGCGTCGAACAGGCGGCAATGGTCGTTACCGAGCCCGAAGGCCCAGTGCGCGCCATGGTCGGCGGGGTCGACTACGGCAAAAGCCAGTTCAATCGCGCGGTGGTTCCCAACCGCCAGCCCGGCTCGTCCTGGAAGCCCTTCGTTTACGCAACCGCCTTCGAAAAGCACCCCGAATACACGCCGGAAACCAACGTCAGTGGCGCCACCCGCTGCATCGGCGACTGGTGCCCGCGCAACTACTCGGGCAACCAGGTGGGGCGGATCAGCCTTGTTTCCGCCTTCGCCCGCTCGATCAACACCGTTCCGGTCAATCTCTCCATCGAGATGGGCCGTCAGCCGATCGCAGACATGGCGCACCGCATGGGCATCCGCAACGAGTTCCCGGTCACCCGATCGCTGGCGCTTGGCGCCGCTTCGGTCTCGGTGCTCGACATGACCTCGTCCTACGCCGTCTTCGCCAATCACGGACGCAAGTCCACCGCCTATGGCGTCACCCGCATCACCACCAGCGCGGGCGATCTGATCTACGAGCATGACGATCAGGCCGTGCCCGAGCAGATCCTCGGCGACCAGACCGTCGTCAACATGAACCAGTTGCTGCGCGCCGTGGTCACCAGCGGCACCGGCCGCCGCGCCACCATCGAGGGCGTCCCCACTCTCGGCAAGACCGGCACAACCTCGTCCTATCGCGACGCCTGGTTCTGCGGCTTCACCGGCAATTACGTCGCGTCGGTCTGGTTCGGCAATGACGACTACCGCGTCACCAACGAGCTCACCGGCGGCACCCTGCCCACCATCGCCTGGCAGCGCTTCATGGCCTACGCCCACACCAATATCGAGGTGAAGCCGGTCTATGGCATCGACTTCGAGCCGCCCGCAATGGTCATTGCCGACGCGCCTGCCGACGAGGATGCGACCCCGGTGGCGGAACGTCCGCCGACTCTTCGCCCGGAAGCCGCCGAAAAGCTGCTGAGCGTTGCCGCCCGCCTGCGCGAGGCACAGGGCATCGCGGCGCCGCCACCGGCCGCCACGCTCGATGTGTCTGCTGCCCCTGCCCCGAGCGAAAGCCTCTAACCCTTGCGCTTCGTGTTCCACCTCGTGCTGATGCTGGGCATCGCGTTGACGCTGGGCTTCGGGCTCAGCTGGTACGCGCTGACCGACGGCAAGCTGTTCGGCACCATAGAAATCGGGCCATGGACCGCCTGGCGCGACGTCGGCCGTCCGGCCCCCGATCCCTATACCCGCGCTTTCATCGTCCGGAGCGGCGGGCTCGAGCTTGGCACCGGCGAGGGGCTGCAATTTGTGGCCAGCACCGACGATAGGGGCCGCCCGCTGACGCGCGAGTGCACCTATCTCGTCTCAGGCAATACCCCGACCGCTCGGTTCTGGACCCTCGTCGCGGTTGCCCCGGGCACCGGCGCTCTGCTGGCGCGTCCGGATGGACCGCAGGCCATGGTCAGCACCCGCCTTGCCCGCCGCGAGGACGGCAGCTTCCAGATCTATGTCGGCAGGCAGCTCATGCCGCTCAACTGGTATGAACTCAGCGGCAGCGGTCCCTACAGCCTGATGCTGACGCTCTACGACTCGGCGTCACCCACCGGCGCGGCGCAGGGCAGTTTCGTCCTCCCCAGCATCCGACGGGAGCGCTGCTGATGGTGCGCACTCTTCTCTATGCGCTGGGCGGTATCGTCCTCGGCGGCGTCATCCATCTGGTGGTGATCCTCGGCATGCCCAGTCTCGCCACCACCGCGGCGTGGGATCGGGTGGCGGCCCTTGGCGCCGCTGATGGGATGATGGTTCTACCGCAGCCGGCGGCGGGCGAGCCAAATCCCCTGCGTCTCGATCCGGAGCTGGTCTATGCCGCCTGCCAGATCGATCTCAGGCAGGGACCGGGGACGATTTCCGGCGTCCTGCCGCAGAGCTTCTGGTCCGTGGCCGTCTATGGCCGCGCCGGCGCGGTGATCTACTCGACCACCAACCGCGATGCGGGCACGACGCGGCTCGATCTGGGCGTGTTCAATCCCGCGCAGACCCGCCTGCTCGCCGAACAGAAACTCGATATCGCCGAAGGGACGCTGATCGTCGAAGCCATGGAAGACGACATCCTCGTCGTCATCCGACTCGCCCCGCCCTACCCGGCCATGCGCACCCGCTATGCCGAACAGCTCGGCGAACTGGGCTGCAGCAACATCTCGGGCTGAGCGCTTCCAAGAAAAGTGGCAACGGTTTTCCGGTTCGGAAGCGCGACCACCTAAGAGACCTACTTCAGATATTCGCCTTCGCTCGGCGCATTCATCAGCACGCGCGGGCGGATCGCGCCGTTGCCGTCCTCGTCACCGCCCCAGCCATCTCCGCAAAAATCATGCGCTTCGGCCCGGTCGACCCAGACCGCCAGCTCGCTCAGCGCCGCGTCGGTCTTCACCGCCTCGCGATGCGGGGTCTCGACCAGCAGGTGATCGAGCGCATAGCCATAGGACTGGTAGCGATAGGCCAGTGCCAGCACGAAGCGGTCGATATAGGCCTGGTTCTCGGCATGGCGCACATTGACCTCGCGCAGATAGCGCGGCTCGATATCGGGCAGTCCGTCCGCCGCCACCGCCCGCTGCCGGTCGATTTCCTCGACGACGCAGATGGCTTCGAACACGCCCGGCAGCGTACCGATGTCCCAGGCCACATGTTCGGTCACCGCATTGAAGCGGGCATGTGAGGAGGCATAGCCGGCATCGTGCAGCCACTTGTAGTAGCGGCCGATCCGCTTGGGCCGGCGGTCGTTCAGGCTGGCGGGCTTGATCTCCCAGCCATATTCGAAAGCCCAGTCCCTGGCATAGGGGGCGACGAGGAACCGCCAGACGCGGTCATGCATCTCACCTTCCTCATCCGTGCGCAGCAGCCGCGATTGCGGCTGTCCAGTGAGGAACTTACCGACCGTATCTATGGCGGGAAAGATCGTGTCGTTGACGACACCGGGCTCAACCCGGCCGAAATCGCCGAGCGTCTCAGCGGAAACCATTGCCGTTCCCGCGAGCCAGGCCAACATTGCCGAAAGCACCAGGCGCCGGGCAGCCCTGCCCTTCAGCCTAGCCACGGCGGCGCTTGGGCCGATCGGCAGAACCCTCCGGCCCGTCGGCCGGCGGACCCGTCCGCTCATAGCGCACACCGGTGAACAGCAGCACCTTGCCCGGCCCAGTCCAGCGCGTCGCGTCTATGGGATTCGGCCGACGCAGCGGCAGTTTCAACAGCTTACCCATCTGGCCTCCACCGGCCGGAATGTCGCCGGCCCCATGCCGACGCTTCGGGCCCGACGCAACGACCCGTTGAGGTGCATTAAGACTTCGTCAAGGTTAACAGTTCGCTAACGATTTCCCGAAATAGTCGCCTTGTGGTGTCGGGCTGAGTCCTGCGGGTCTCGGTGCCGGGCGTGCGGGGCAAATAAATGATCGGCTTTCAGCCTTACGAGACTTTCCAGCTGCTCATCGAGACAGGCGGCGTCGACCGCACGAATACGCTGCTCTGCGCGGCCTGCGATGCGTTCGCCCGGCGCGGCAAGCCGACCAGTGCCGAAATGGAACAGTTCACCACGCTGGCGCAGCGGTTGTTCCCCACAGCGGCGCCGGTGGCGCGGGCCAAGGCGGCAGCCACTCTCGGCCGCTCCCCTCACCTCTCGCCCGAACTCGAGGAACTGGTCGTCCGCTATCTCGGCGACGATCTCGCCGCCTGGCTGGTCGATGCGCCGAACCTCAGTGAAAGCACCATGCTGAAGGTGATCTCGGCCAATGACGTGACGCTGGGTGCCGCCCTCGCCCGCCGCGCCGATCTCGCCAATGTCGTCCTCGCCCGGCTGTTTCAGATGAACAGCCGCAAGGTCTACCGAGCGCTCGCAACCAATACCTCGATCACGCCGCGTGGCCCCTATCTCGCCGCGCTCGCCCGCTCCGCCCAGATGGATCACCAGGTCGCGTGGTCGCTCGCGGCCCGCGACGATTTCGATACTGCGCTGCTCGCCCCGGCCTTCTTCGACCTTAACGAAAGCGATCGCATCCGTGTCATCCGCGCCTTCGCCGAGCGCGACACCCCCGTCGCGCCGATCAAGCGCACGCTCGAACAGCTCTCTGTCGCGACGCCGGAGCTGACCCGCGCGCTGATGAAGCTCTTCTCCGAGAACCGTCGCCCGGAAGTCACCAAGCTGCTCCACCAGATCACCGGGCTCGACGAAGTCCGCTGCGGCCAGATCGCCCACGACACCTCGGGCGCGGCGCTGTTCGTGGTGCTGCGCGCCTTCGGCTGCGACGGCCACGATGGCCTCAAGGTGTTGATCCACGCCACCTCGCATGACGAGGACCGGTCGCGGGCGCTCGCCGATTTCGCCCGGATGTTCCAGTCGATCTCCATCGATGCCTGCGCCTTCCTGATGAGCGCCTGGCGCGGCGAGGTGAACCTCCTCGATCTCACCAAGCCGGAATATCGCCCGCTGGAAAAGGAACGCCGCCGCATCCCGCCGCCGCAGACCCGCGAGCGCAACCCGGTCGTCGACCAGGCCATCGAGGCCCTCGCCCGCATCGGCGCCAAGGCGTCTTAGCTAGCCCACCACCAGCAGCCCGAGATCACCGTCGCGCATCTCGAGCCCGATCAGCCAGTAGTCAGGGTCGAACTCGGCTTCGCGCGCCATGCGCTCGCGGACCTTGAGCGGCTCGACATGGTCGAAGCGGCGCTGGAAGCGGCGGTCGGCGCTCCCCTCGATGTCGGCAGGCGCCGGCGCATAGAGCGACACCAGGCCGTTCAGGTGATCGATTTCGACGAACACCTGGCCGGCAATCGGGTCCCCCCGCCGCGCCACCACGCAGATATGACCGATATCGTTGTGCCGTCTGACGAAGGCGGCGACCCAGATGTCCGTTCTTAGCATCCCGTCTGGCGCCCTTCCCGCAGCAGTTGCGCTGTTGGCCCTTCACCCCTCTCCCCTCAGGGGAGAGGGTTTGGGTGAGGGGTGAATGCCCTTCGGCGAGACGTTGGCGCTGAACCCCTCATCCGACCTTCGGGCCGTAGCCCGCAGGCAAAGCCTGACGGGCGTTCTTCGCTGTAAAGCTCCACCGGAGCTTTACAAGAGCGCTCAGAACTCTCCCCTCAGGGGAGAAGGGACAGGGGGGAATGCGCTGCGCCTCTATCGCGAGCGAGATAGCTAAATGGCAGCGCCGTTGGCGATCAGCAAGTCCGGCAGCTCGCGCGAGATCCGGCCGGTGACCGGATAGTTGTAGTAAACCTCGAAATTGCGGATCGCCTTGGCCGTCGCCTCGCCGGCCACGCCGTCGGCCGGCCCGTGCAGGAAGCCGAGGCTCGCGAGCCCGCGCTGTACGCGCGCCACCATCACCGGGTCGTTCACCGACACGGGTTGCAGCTGTTCGGGCGTCGTCGCTCCGGTCAGTTCGGCAATCGCCTCGCCCGGTTTGGTCGGCTCGTCCTCGATCTGAAGTGGCACGCCGGGGGTCGGGGTGGTCGCGAGCTTCGCGGTCGCGCTCGGCAGCGCGGCCGGCGGCGCTTCGGGCCGCGTCAACTCGGCCAGTTGCTCGACCCCGCCGACAATGGTGTCCAGCGCCTCGTTGGCGGTGGTCGTTGCCATCTCGACGGCCTCGTTGGCGTCGTTGGGCAGCGGCCGGCCGAGGAAGGTGTTGCGGGTCGGCGCCATGGTCTGCACCGAGCCGGTCACCGTCGCAGCCGGAGTGGCTGTCGCCGGGGCCGCGGTCGCCGGCGCGCTGGCCGCGACCAGTGGCGCGGGCGCTGCGAGCTCGGCCAGCGTCTGCGGGGCCGTGACGGCCGGCTCGGCTACAGAAGCGGCCGGGGCGACAAGGATCTGGCGCTCGACGACAGGAGCCGTCTCGACTGCCGCCTTGGGCGCTTCGGTCGCCACTGCTGCCGGAGCGGGCGTTGCGGCCGGAGCGGGCGTCGCCGCGGGCGCCAGGGCCTGCGGCTTGGGCTGAGCCGGGGTCGTCGGGGCTGAAAGGATCGTCTGGACGATCTCGCGGTTGAGCTCTCCCAGCGGCCGCAGCCCGTTCGCTTCCTCGAAGCGGCGGATGGCACCGGCGGTCTGCGGGCCGTAATAGCCGTCGATGGTGCCGGTAAACAGCTTGAGCTCAGTCAGCTTCTTTTGCAGCGCGAACACTTCGCTATTGCCGATCGGGGTCAGCTTGCTGAGGTCCTTGGCCGGCACCGAAGCGGTGGTTTCGGGTGTCGCCACTTTGGGTGTCGTCACCAGCGCCGCGGGTTTTCCGGGGGCAAGGCCCTTGGGCCGCGTCGCCGGAATCACCGGCAACGGCCCCGATGTCTGCTCGATCGCCGGCGCAAACCAGGGCGATGGGTGCTGATGGGTCTGCATGAACAGGGCATTGGACGCGGCAAAGGCGCCCGTCACCACCAGGGCGGCAATCGCGGTGTGGGTGAGCGGGTTGCGCATATATCTCGCGACAACCCACATGGCGCCGCGCCCGGCATAGGCGGCGGCGTAACCCGCGCCCACGAGGGGCAGACGGGTCAGGACAGCGGCTGCGGTCATAGCGCTCTTTTTCTTTCGTCGGGCCATTCACTGCTGATTTGGCTTGCCGGTTGCGGGGCGGGAATCGCTTCCCGACGCAGCGGCGTTACCTCGGCAGTCTCCTCCAGCTTGGTTTCCGGACCGTTTATGGGCAGCAAGACAGTGACCACTGTCCCCTCCCCCGGCACGGAGGCCACATTGAGGCTGCCCTGATGCAGTTCGACGAGACCCTTGACGATCGAGAGCCCGAGTCCGGTGCCCTCATAGCGGCGCGCGAGGCCATCCTGCGCCTGAAAGAACGGCTCGCCCACCCGGCGCACCGCATCCTCGCCCATGCCAATACCATGGTCGGTCACCGAAATGGCGATATGGTTGGCCTGCCGGCGCATGCCCACGGTCACCACCGAGTGCTCGTTGCTGAATTTCACCGCATTGGACAACAGGTTGATCAGCACCTGGCGACAGGCCCGCTCGTCGGCGACCAGCAGCGGCAAGGGCCGCGGAATATCGGTCATCAGCCGCACGTGCTTCTGCCGCGCCAGCGGGTCGATCATCTTCAGGCAGGGCTCGACCACGCTTTCGGGTGCAAACGAATCGGTCACCAGCTCGAACTTGCCGGCTTCGAGCCGCGACATGTCGAGCAGCATCTGCACCACGTCGAGCAGGTGGTTGCCGCTCTGGTGGATCAGGTCGGCATATTCCTTCTGCTGGGGGGCCAGTTCACCGGCGATGCCCGAGGTCATCATGTCGGAAAAGCCGACAATGGCGTTGAGCGGCGTGCGCAGCTCATGTCCGATGGTCGCAAGGAAACGCGACTTGGCGTTCGAGGCTTCTTCGGCGAGCTTTCTCGCGCGTTTCAGCTGGTTTTCATGGTCGCGCCGCTCGGTGACGTCGCGGAACAGCACCACCACCTCGTTGCGCTCGCCCGGCAGGTCGGGATCGGCGACCGGGCTCAATGAGGCTTCCACCCACACAAAGCTCGGCACCGTCAGTCCCGGCTCGTCGCGGCGCATGCGGATTTCCACCCGCTGTGCGCGGCCATCGACATTGGCGGCCGAGAACGCCCTCAGGTAGACGGGGCGATCCATGACGTGGATGCGCTCGACCAACCCGTCACCGGCGAGTTCGAAGCGGCGGCAGCCGAACAGCTTTTCGGCGGATCGCGAGGTGTAGAGCACCGCGCCGTTGCTGGAGAAGCGCATCACCGCGTCCTGCACATGCTCGATCAGATGGCGATAGGCGTTGATCTGGCCCTTCTCGTAGACCTCGAATACCGAGCTCAACCGGCTGGCCGAATAGGCCACCAGCGCCGCCGTCATTGCGAAAGACACCGCCGCCGCGAGCACGTAATCCGGCCGCATCGGTTCGGGCCAGACCACAATGCCGAGGCTCGACAGCATGGCCAGCGCCACCACGGCCACCATGATGGCCCAGCTGCGCTTCTTGACCGGCGAGCGCGCCAGTAGCGACGCATGCACCGGCCCCAGCAATGCCAACGCGAGGCCGAAATCCACCACGGCCGGGTCCGCCACAGTCAGCACAAGGCCACTGGTCAGCGTCGCGTAGACCTGCACCGCAGCAGCCCGTTCGAACTGGCCGCGCTGACACAGCGACAGCCCGAGAAAGCCGGAGGCCATGCCCATGGTCACGAGGATGAAGGGGAGCAGCATGCCCTGCGTCACAAGGCTGTACAGCGCCACCGGCATGCTGATCGTGGACGAAACCAGGACGACGCGCGCAATCGTCGTGATCGCCTCGCGACGCACGGTTTCCGGGCGTCCGGTGGCGACGCGGGTCGCCTTTGCCCGCCAGTACGCCTTCAGCCTCGACAGCACGCTACGCATATACAAACTCACTGGCCGGCACGCCTCAACTCTGGTGCCGGCACCTTGGGCGCCAGTGCCCAAGAAAGCTTTAAGCGCGAGCCCACGCGCGGGGGCGATCCCCGCTATGCACGCAATTGCGCAGGCCCTTTCGGCGATTAGCGTAAACGCTTGGTTGCGATCCGCCCTCGCCAATGCATGGCATTTTACCGGTTTGTCGAAACCGGGCTTAAGCGGCCAGCGTTAGCCTCCAGTCATTCGGGTGCGAGAGCCCCGGAAAGGAGAGGATCGATGTTTCTGTTGCGCTCGGCTTTCTGGCTGACCGTTGGCTTCATCCTGGTGGCGCCGCGAGACGCCGACCTGGGAGATGTCGCGCGTACGCTCGGCACCGACGCCGTCGCCGCCGGCCAGCAACTGATCGTCGGCGAAATCCTCAAGACCGAATGCAGCACGCTGCAATGCGTTGGTGGCAAGGCTGTCCTCACCAGCCTCGTCGCCCCGACCTCCCCATCCATCGCCGCGCCCGTTGAGGACGCGCCGAACCCGATGGTCCCGATCCCCCGACCGCGACCGGACTGGATGGGCTGAGCCAGGAGTTGCGTCACTTCCCCCGACGCTAACTCCAGAAACTCCTGGCATCTTGCCGCAAGTGCGCTGCCCCGCACTTGCGGCTTCTTGTTTCAGGCATCCGCTTTTGCGACGCGCGGCGATGCACTATCTAGACAGCATGACCCATCCCGCCGCCTTCCAGGACATCGCCGAAAATCTCAGCTTTCTCGACGACTGGGAGGATCGCTACAAATACCTGATCGAGCTCGGCCAGGCCCTGCCGCCTCTGGCCGAGAGCGAAAAGAACGCCGCGACCAAGGTCAATGGCTGCGTCTCGCAGGTTTGGCTGGTGTCCGAGCGCGACGGTGACACCCTGAGCTATCGCGGCGAATCCGACGCCATGATTGTCCGCGGCCTCGTCGCCGTCCTCGTCGCCCTCTATTCCGGCCGCACCCCGTCCGACATCGCCGAAACCGACGCCATCGCGGTGTTCGACGAACTCGGCCTCCGCGAACACCTCACCACCCAGCGCTCGAATGGCCTCGCCGCCATGGTCAACCGCATCAGGGGCGAGGCGAAGGCTTTGGCGGGGTAGCGTTGGTCGGAAGCAGAATAGCCGAGGTCAAACAACGGCTTACCTTCTGAACGACCTAAGCCGTTGAATCGGCGGGCTTTTCACGCTATCTAAGAAGTATGCAAACCAAACCCAACTACATGCCCAACACAGCGAAAGCCCTTGAGGTCATTCTGTGGATCGTGCAGCTACGGCCGGGTTTTGACATCTATCACATTGTGAAAGCTGCATACTTCGCGGACAAGTTTCATATCTCTACATATGGCCGGCCGATCTGCGGAGACGCCTATTCCGCTGGCCCCTATGGCCCCCTGCCACAAGTCATCTACGGGCTTCTGAAGAAGGACCCGATTGAGCTGCTGGCACTGGATGGCAATGGCGAGGTACCGTTCTCGGTAGGTGCGCGTTTCGGAGTAACCGGATCAAGAGACGCCAACCTCAGTCGTCTCTCGAAGACGGACGTGGAAGCTCTGTGCCTAGGCGTCGAGCACGTGCAGGACAGGACCTTCGACGCGATCTACAACGAGACCCACGAAGATCCGGCCTATGTGAATGCGGACGGGTCGCGGATGGACTATCGCGACTTTATCCCCAGCTCGGATCCCGAGAGGTCCAAGAAGGCCGAAGCGATTGCCGAAACTGCGGCGTTCGCGGTCTTCTAGAAATGGCTTTGACGGTTGGTGATGTTATTCGCGTTTGGGATCACCGGACGAGGCCACCAAAGATCAAGCGCCACATCTGTGTGTGTCCAGAGAAGCAGCTCTTTTTTCGGATCAATTCCGAGCCGCTTTGGCCACCGCACCTGCCTCTGAAGGCAGACGCGTGTGATTTTCTGGAGCACGATAGCTTCGTCGAGCTTCAGCAGCTTCAGCGGCTGCAGGCCTTTCATATTCAAGAGGCCGAGAAGATCGGCGCCATCAACCGAACTCAGATGAAAGCGATCCTCATCGCGCTGGAGACCGGCGGATGGATGACTGACGACTGGATTGATTTTGTGCGGGACAGGTTCGGTTTCTGACCCCTCACCCAAACATCGCCACCCGCTCCCCCTCCATCCAGCCCCGCTGCTTCCCGCTCTCCGGCCCCGTCGCCACCGGCGCCAACCCCAATTGCCCCGCCAGCTGCTCGAGTCCGATGCGCAGCACCAGTTTGGCGCTGCGGCGCGGCCACCCGCGCTCCGCTTCGATCTGCTGCAGGCCCTTTTCGAAGACGCAGACATCCATCACCACGCCGGCGCAGTCGCGCGGCAGGCTGTCCCACAGTGCGTTGAGGCGTTTGCGAGCGTCCGCGGCCAGGTCGCCGATCTCGCCGCGCTGACCCGGGCCGCCGCTTGCCACGTGCGCGGCCGAGTAATTCATGGTCAGGCGCGGGCTCAGCCGGGCTTTTTCGGCCCAGAGCCGCACCCGCTCGCCTGCCTCCAGCTGATGCCGCTCGAGAAACGCCGCTTCGCCGCCCGTCGCCTGCGCCAGCCGCGCCAGCGGACTGTCGGCAAGGTTGCGCAGGCCTTCCGCCGCCATCTGCCGGTGCTGCGCGGCGAAGCCGTCGGCTTCCACCATGGCCCGGCGCAACCAGGCTTTCGCCTCCGGCAGCGCCACACATTGCCCGTCGGCGCAGCGCAGCACCCCGGCCGAGGCTAGAGCCTCCACCTCCTTGGCCGCCAGCCGCGCGGTCCCCACCCAGAAAGTCTCGCCCTCGCGCACCGCCGCTTCGCCGCTCAGCAATTGCCGCACGAAGCGCTGCGCCGCCCGCCCCGGCCGCTTCATCGTGCCGCTCCCTTGCCCGAGCGCAGCGCCTCGAGCGCCATCTCGAGCCTGCAAACCTCGGCGTCGAAATCGCGGTCCTCGCGCAGATCCTCGATCAGCGCGCAGGCATAGGAGACCGTGGTGCGGTCGCGGTGGAAGAACCGCCCGACCTCGGCATAGTCGCGCTGCAAGATCACATGCATCAGATACATGGCCAGTTGCCGGGCCCGGGCGATGGGCCGGCGGCAACGCTGCTGGTGCAGCAACACCGCCTCGGGCACATCGAGAGCCTCGGCTACAAGAGCGAGCAGTGCCTCGCCGGCCGGATCGCTGACTGCCACAGTCCGCGCCGCAAAGACCAGCACCTTGGCCGGTCGCCCTCCCCACGCGGGCGCCTGCCCCGCCTTCGCCAGTGTCGCTTGCATCTCGCCCTCCATGCATAGGATGATATTCCTAATTATATACCTGACATAGCTAGACACCGATTCGCCCGCGCGCTAAGGATTGTGGGCGTGACAGGCCGGTGCTCTATCAGGTGATAGAGGAATATATGCCTATGATGGAGGATGGAAGCGAACGCGGGGATAAGTTGGCTGCCGATGAGCCTACGCCTGCTATGATCGAGGCCGGGATTCTGGCGCTGCTAGATTTCGATGTTCGTAACGACGAACTCGAATGGGTAGTGACAGCTATTTGGGCTGCGATGGATCGGGTAGATACCCGCCATGCTTCCGGTATGCCCGCAGAATTGCATCGAAACCGTCCGCCTCTTCGCCTGAGCTGATGTAGTTGGACAGCATCATGCACTTGATGACGAAAGCGTTCCTCAGCGCTTTGGGAGATCGGTCCACTAGGTGTTCGTAGGTGTCGGCAATCAGGTGACGGACTGCGTCGGCTATCGCCGGCACCTCCAATGCAACCGGCAGCCGAGAATGAGCGCAAGCGTTCCGGATTTCTCGAACTAGGTCTATCTGTTTCCGGTAGTGCTTATTCACAATCCCCATCGCGTAGGCCATATGCAGTTTTCGGGAGAACGACGCTATCGGGCCATCTAGCTCGAACATGGCTTTCCGCGCGGGCTCGTCTTCTAGGAGCGCAGGTAGCCGTTCGAGGATTTTGTATTCGAGCATGTCCTCAACGTTGGTCGACACCAGGATGATTGCCCCTCGGTCGCTTTCGTTGTTCGTTATCTCTCTTGCCGTGGCGATGGCCTCGGCATCATCCTTCCATCGTGCACGGCCATAAGCTTTGAGGTTTGCGAGATATGCAGGTTGATTCACCATCGGACGTTTCTCCGCAGGATGTTGAAAAGCGCCGCGACGATGCCTTGCGCCGCGCGCTGACGACGCCGCCGACGCCGCACAAGAAGCCACTGAGCAACCGACAGGCGCTGGACGACAAGTCGCCGGTGGCAAGCTATTTGTCACCGGCGACCACGGTTAAGGATTAGGCCCGGTCTGGGTCTGGACCAGCAGCTTCCAAAGGATCTCGCCTTTGGTTGGTGAGTGCTGGCGGTGGTTCTGAGGCGGGAGTGGGTTGCCCGCGTTGCACGCCGCCTCATCTCGGCAGTTCGTGCAGATGTATATCCCTGAGTATGGGCCGATCGAGCCCGGTTTGTACGTCGCGTTAAAGCGAGCGTCGACCAAGTGGGTTAGTTCGTTGCCGTTCTGGTAGAGCGCCATTGAAGGCTCCTATTGATGGAGCCGGATGTGACTTGACGACCATCCCCTGAGGGATAGAAGGTTCGTTGTCATTGAGGCCAAGCCACACCCGGCTAGGTTTCAGTCAAGAGGCCACGGTCTGAACCACCGTGGCCTCTCCATTTGGGCCGATTCTCCCGGGACCAATAGGGAATATTAGGATATCCACACACCATTTCCCCGTGAAAATATCGGGGATGTGGGTTGCTACCTTGGCCTGTTGGCGAGTCGCTTGATCATCTTGATCCGCTGCTTAGGCGAGACGGGCTTCACCAGTTTGATTGTAGGTGAGGCGCTTGCCAGAAGTTGCGGCGACCAGTGCAGCGGCGCGTTCGGTGTCAGTGATCTTGAGCGCGGCACGGCGATTATAGCGGAAATCGAACTCTGCGAGGTAGCGGTGCAGGTGGGCTTCGCCGCAATGCTGGTACACGCCGATCATGCCGCGCTTGAACACCGAGAACACGTTCTCGACGGTGTTTGAGTGGACAATGCCAGCGTCCTCATAGCGGACGTATTCCTTGCCGGAATGGTTGACCGTGCGGTGAGCGGCGAAGTCCTTGCCCGTCTCGGTGTAGAGGCGGCTTTCATCGGTGTGCAGCTTGGACTTGCGCGACACGTTCGTGAACAGGATCGTGCGGACGGCCTCAACGTTGGCCTTCTCGACATGGAATGAACGGACGCTGCCGCCGCGCTCGACTAGTGCCACAACGGCACGCTTGCCAACGGGGCCGCGCTTGCCGCCCTTCTTGAACGGCGTGCCATCGGTGCGGGTCTTGGGCTGAATGTCGGTCTTGCCGAAGTAGGTTTCGTCAGCCTCGACAACCTTGCCCTCGCCACCGAGCGGGCCAGAAGAAGCAACGTCCTCTTTCATGGCCTCACGGATGCGATGGGCCATGAACCAAGCGGTCTTGTAGGTGACGCCGAGCATGCGGTGCAGCTGGTGGGCGCTAAGGCCCTTCTTGCTGGACGCATACAGGTGGAAGCCGAGCACCCACTTGGCGAGGCTGATCTTGGAACGCTCCATGACCGTGCCGACCGTCACTGTGAAGTGCTGGCGGCATGCATTGCACTGCCACAGACCGGGGCGGTGTGACTTGCCTTCCAGCTTGTGCAGCGACGACTGATCAGCGTTGCCGCAGTGCGGGCAGTATGTGCCGTTGGCCCAACGGATGCCCTCAAGGTGGGCGCGGGCTGCGTCAACATCGTGAAAGATCGGGTCGGTGAGGTTCATTGCTCGTCTCCAGTGACCTCAACCTAGCAAATCTCGCCTGCTATGTCACGTATATAATTAGGATGATATTCCTAATTATATACTTGACGTACCGGACGAGATTTGGTCTATGGAGGGCATTGGAGACGACCGATGAAACTCACCGACGCGATCTACACCGACGCCAATAAAGCCCGCGAACACCTGGAGAAGATCCAGTGGCCGCATGGCCCGGTTTGCCCGCACTGCGGTAATGTCGATGCGGCTCGGATCACCAAGCTTCAGGGCAAGTCCACCCGCCCCGGCGTTTACAAGTGCAAGGAATGCGCGAAGCCGTTCACCGTTACCGTGGGCACCGTGTTCGAGCGTTCACATATCCCGCTGAATGTCTGGCTTGCGGCTTCTGCCCTCATGGCAGCCAGCAAGAAGGGCGTGTCTGCCCATCAGCTGCACCGCATGCTCGGCATCACCTACAAGTCGGCTTGGTTCATGGCTCACCGCCTGCGCGAAGCCATGAAGGCCGATGTTAAGTCGGACGGTCCCATCGGCGGCGAAGGCAAGACCATCGAAGCCGACGAAACCTATATCGGCAAAAAGGACGACCAGTCGCCGTCACCGCAGCGCAAGGGCCGTCCCTACCTCAAGCGCAAGCCGGGGCAGATCAAGCGCACCGTGGTGGCGCTGGTTGAGCGTGGCGGCTCGGTTCGTTCGTTCCATGTCGAGCACGCCACCAAGAACAGCGTTCGCGAAATCCTGTTCACCAATGCCTCACGCAAGTCGGTGCTCTACACCGATGAAAGCCGCCTCTACACCGTTCTCGGCAAGGACTTCGACCAGCACCGCACGGTCAACCATAGCGGCAAGGAATACGCCCGCTACGAAGGCGACAAGGTCGTGCACACCAACACCATCGAGAACGTGTTCTCAGTGTTCAAGCGCGGCATGCACGGCGTCTATCAGCACTGCGGCGAAGCCCACCTGCACCGCTACCTAGCCGAGTTCGATTTCCGCTATAACCGTCGCGCGGCCCTCGGCTTCAACGACACCATGCGCACCGAGGAACTGCTCGCTGCCATCCGTGGCAAGCGCATCACCTATCGGCGGATTGGTGAAGCCGGTCACGCCTAAGCAGAGGCTCAAGAGGCTGAAGCGCATCGGGAAAGCTTGGAAAGCAAAACCCCCACCGGGGTGACCGGTGGGGGCAGATGATCGCCGTTAACGTCCGGTTAACCTACGTAGACAGGCATGAACGAATCGTGCACGCTACCAGATGACTGGCCAGCGTTACGAGCGCTGGTGACCAGTCTTAACCGCCGTACTTGGGGTCGACCACTTGTCTGAACTTGATGAACACATAATGCATGTTCGTTCTAAAGGTTCAAGTCCCCAGCGGCTCTTCAAGGAGCCCAAAATTGGGAACCAACCGAAACTTCTTCCTATCCTATGACCTGAACGGGACTGCGCCGAGCCATGCCGAGATGGACAAACATCTCCGCAAACTCTCGTGCCCCGTTGAGCGCGTCCTTGAGACTGTGTGGTACGTCCACACCCTGTGGGACGAGGCAGCACTCTACACCTACGTGAACTCGATCCTGTCGATCAACGACCGGGTCTTGGTCATCGAGGCGAACGACGCGATGATGCGGAACCTGCTTGTGCCGAACCAGTCGGTGCAGAATCTCTGGCAGATGCCGTTGGTGCTCCCAGCGGCACCCCGTCCACCCGCAATGAGACGCCCAGCACTCGCGCTATCCGGTCGATAAGCCAGAGTCTCATGTTTCAGAATCGGGCCCCGGCTTGCGAGCCGGGGCTTTTCCTGGCGGTTTCTGCGGCGTCGGCGGCGTCTTGAGCATGCGCCGCAACAGCTCATCGCGGCGCTCTTCCACTTCCACTTCCGCGTTTTCCTTCTTGTCGCTCATTGGGCTGCAATAGCCTTCTCAGCAGTAAGCATCGCTTGGACCACAGCCGGGCCGCCGCTCTGCTTCATCTCCCGCACCATCTCGACCACGGTAATGGCAGACAGTTTGAATAGCTGGTCGGCGCCCACCTGGTCGAGCGTGTCGCGCGGGTGCATGAGCGGGTTTCGATCCAGTGATCTCATTCGGTCCAGCATGGCCGTAACCTTGGCCGACGGTTTGCGCGGGGCGTCTGCGTCCTTGATGAGCCCCTCGGCAGCCTTGATGTAGTCATTCCAACTCTTAAAGCCATCTGTGACGACGCCAAACGACGCGAGATAGTCATCCATGACAAGCTCCATAGCCCTCAGGGCGTGGAACCCGCAGGCGGTGGGCAGGTCGAAAGCAAGGCACTTCGCCGCGTTCGTGAACTCAGACTTGGCCAGATCCCCAACTGCGTCCCGAATCTCTGGCGGGAGGATGTTCTCCCCAGCGGAAACAAGCGCGGAAGTCTTGTAGAGCGAAATCTCACCGACCGAGTAGACGTCCACGTCCCGGCATTCAGCTTCGAACACGCTCTTGAACGAGTCGATTCGACGGCTGATGTCGTTGAGTTGCCAACCCTGAAAATCGGCGTCGAACTTTTCAGGGCTGAATTCCCCGTTCGGATCAAACGCGTTCTTCGAAAGCCAGATGTCGATTGCGTCGGCCAATTCTCTGGCAACGTGCTTGCAGGTGTTGAACCCATTATCGTCCGCGACAAATGTTCGAAGCTTCGCTGGCAACTGAAACGTGGCAAAATAAACATGCCCCGCCTTGGTCGTATCCAATGCCGTGGCACGCTTAGCCGTAAGCAGGGCTTCAGCTAGGTCGAAATACTCCAACAGATTTACGCGCTTCACGTGCCCGCTCCATGCCGAGTTCGGCAGAGCATAGCAGTGTGCGCCCCCGATTCCAAAAAAAGCGCCGGCCTGTCCCACGAATCATCTCCTCACATAACCGGTACGTCAAGTATATAATTAGGATGATATTCCTATACGCGGCAAGCGGGCATGCGGGGATAAGTCAGGATGCTGCGTCACGCAGCAACAAATGAAAAGGGCCGCACTGGGCGGCCCTTTCCAGAAGCAATGTCGCGGCGACTCAGGCGGCCTTGCGGCCCAGGCCATTGTCCTTGGCGAGACGCGAGCGGGTGGCCGAGTAGTTCGGCGCCACCATCGGGTAGTCCGACGGCAGGCCCCACTTCTCGCGGTACTCTTCCGGCGAGAGATTGTAGTGGGTGCGGAGGTGACGCTTCAGCGACTTGAACTTCTTGCCATCTTCGAGACAGATGATGAAGTCCGGTGCCACCGACTTGCGCACCGGCACAGCCGGCTTCAGCTCCTCGACAACCTCGACCGGCGTCGATGTCTGCAGACTCTTGAGCGTCGCATGGACGTCAGCAATCAGCTTGGGCAGGTCGGTCACGCTCAGCGCGTTGTAGCTAACATAAGCGGAGACGATGTCGGCGCTGAGGTCGATGAGATCGTTGTCAATGGCAGATGCCTTGGCACTCGTTTCGGTCATGTCGGGTCCTTTGCGAAACGTATTTCTGGGTCAGGCGCGGGCCCGCCTGTCCATAATTGCTCTGTTATCGCCTATTCTGTTTGAAGGCAACCAGAGATGGGTCCACATCAATATAAGATTTGTTTCCGAGATTTTTCGCTGCTTTCGGACAGCAGATCATATGAGTTTGTCAGTAATGGTGCGAGAATCGGGCTTCTGTCCGGCCTTGAATGCCGAACGGGCCAGCAGATGGGCCGATACGGGGGTGCTGAGGATCAGGAAGACGATGCCGAGCACGGCCCGCAGCGCCACCGCGGCGTCGAATGCTGCCACCGCCACGGCGAGCAGGATCAGCCCGGCCCCGACCACCCCGGCCTTCGATGCCGCATGCAGCCGCGTGAACAGGTCAGGCAGCCGCAGCACGCCCACCGCCGCCAGCAGCGAGAAGGTCGCCCCCGCCAGCATCAGCGCTGCCGCCAGATATTGGGCAATCTCGATGATCATTGCTCCTCCTTCCCCGCCGCGCCGCGGCTGGCCAGGTAACGGGCGAGTGCCACCGTCGACAGGAAACCGACCAGGCTCAGCGCGATGCCGATATCGATATAGAGCGTGAAGCCGGTCAGGATGGCGAAGCTGGCGATAAAGCCCACCGCCAGCACCATCATCAGGTCCAGCGCCATGATCCGGTCGCCCAGTGTCGGGCCGCGCCATAGCCGCACCAGTGTCAGCAGCAGCGCCAGCAGCACCAGGCCGAGCGAGATCTCGGCAGCAAGCCTGAGGACCTCGGACGCGCTCATTGCAATGCCTCCCGCACCCTGGTTTCGAACCCATCGCGAATCTCGGCGATGAAGGCGTCACGATCGGTGACGTTGAGCGCATGGATATAGAGCAGGCGCCCATCCGAACTGACGTCGACGCTCAGCGTGCCCGGCGTCAGCGTGATCATGTTGGCCAGCAGCGTGATCTCGGCCGGTGAGGTCACGGTCAACGGGAAGGCGATCACCACCGGGTTCAGATGCCGGTCCATGTCGCGGCGCAGCACCAGGCGGGCCACCCGCAGCGCACTGACGAACAGCTCACGGAGGAACAGCCAGAACAGCGCCACGATGCGCCGGATGCGCGGCCCCAGCGTGGGCTGGCTCACATGCTCACGCACGACATAGAGCCCGATGGCCCCGATCACGGCGCCGAGCAGCAGGTTGGGCAGCGACAGCGATCCGGTCGCGGCCGTCCAGCCGAGGGCCAGGATCAGGGCGAGAAGCGCAAGGCTCATGGCACAACCTCCGCCAGTCCGGTTGCGGCGATATAGGCGCTCGGGTCAAGCAGGGTCGCGGCGGCGGCCTTGCCGAAGGCCATCAGTGGATCGGGGAACAGCCCGAGCGCCAGCACAAGCAGCGTCATCGCCAGCCCGGCGCCCAGGCCCGGGCGCCATTGCGGCGTCGTCAGCGGCCTGAGATCGGGATTCGGCTTCTCGGATTCGTCGCCATCCTGCCCGGCGCGCCAGAAGACATGGGCAAAGATGCGCGTCGCCGCCATCAGCGTCAGCAGCGCATTGGCCAGCACACCAAACCACAGCACCAGCCCGCCGATGTCGCCGCCATTTGCCCAGGCGTCGAAACCCGCCTCGACCAGCAGCAGTTTCGGCCAGAAGCCGAGGAAGGGCGGCACGCCCGACACCGCGAGGAGCATCGCAAAGAACGCAAAAGTCAGGCCGGGCGCTGCCGCATAGAGCCCGCCCATCCGGCGCGTGTCGGTCTCGCCGGTCGCAGCCTCGACCAGCCCGGCCAGCATATAGAGCGCAGTGATGGTCAGCATGGCGTGGACGATATAGCTCGTCGCGCCGGCAATCCCGGCTTCACCACCCAGCGCGATGCCGGCCATCGTCGCGCCGATGCCGCCGATGACCATGAAACCAAGCGCCCGGCGGAGATTGGTTTCGGCAATGGCGCCCATCGGGCCGAGGATCAGCGTCGCCGCCGCCCCCGTTACCAGCACCGGCTCGAGCAGCACCGCGCTCCCCGGAAACAGCATGCCCAGCGTGCGCAACAGCGCGTAGACGCCGACCTTGGTCAACAGCCCCGCCATCAGCGCCGACAGCGCCGGCGGCGGCGTGTGATAGGAAGCCGGCAACCAGGCATTCACCGGCCAGGCCGCCGCCTTCATGCCGAAGGCCAGGGTCAGCAGCGCCGCCACCGAGGCAAGCGGCGCCGGCTCGACCCTTGCCGCCACCCCGATCAGGTCGGCCATGTTCAACGTACCGGTCAGCCCGTAGAGCAGCCCGAGCGCCATCAGGAACAGCGTCGTGGCGAGGAAATTGAGAAAGCCGTACTTCACCGTGCCGTCGAGCTGGATATTGCGCCCGCCCAGCACCATCAGCCCGAAGCTCGCGATCAGCATCACCTCGAACCAGACATAGAGGTTGAACAGATCGCCCGTGAGGAACGCGCCACTCACGCCAGTCAGCAGCAGCAGCACCAGCGGATAGGCGCCGTCGCGCCGCGCGCGGTCCGGCATGTCCATGCGCAAATAGACGAGGATCAGCAGCGTCACCACCGCGGCGGCCAGCGCGAACACGGCGCTGATGATATCGGCGGTAAAGCTGATGCCGAACGGTGGCAGCCAGCGCCCCATGGTCATCGAGACCGGGCCCGTCGCGACCACCTGCATCACCAGCGCCACGTCGGCGGCGATGATCGCCACCACGAACAGCGCCGCGAGGCTCCATTGCACTTCGCGTGTCGCGCCCAGCATCAACAGCGCTGCGGCACCGAACAGGCCGATGACCACCGGCAGGATCACCAGCCAGTCGGCCAAGAGGCTCGGGTCGGCTTGAAAAATCCCGTCCATCAGTAGCTCATCGGCGGGCGCGGCCCGCCCTTGGGCTCGGCCATGCGCATGTTGTCGGTATTGTCCGCTTCCAGCGACTGGTAGGCGCGGAACGCCAGCACCAGGAGGAAGCAGAACATGGCAAAGCCGATGACGATGGCGGTGAGGATCAGCGCCTGCGGCAACGGGTTGGCCGCCCCTTCCAGCGGGGTCTTCGCGCCATCGAGCGCCAGCGGCGGCACGATCCGCGTCAGCCGGCCGGAGACGAGGATCACGAGGTTCACCGCATTACCCAGGAGCGTCAGCCCCAGCAGCATGCGGATCATCGAGCGCGACAGCAGCAGGTAGATCGCGGCGGTCAGAAACACGCCCGCCAGCGCGGCAATGACATGGTCCATCAGGCGTCGCCCTCCCCTTCCAGGGCCAGGGCAATGGCCGACACGGCACCGAGCACGACGAGGTAAACGCCGATGTCGAACACCATCGGTGTCGACAGCGCCACCTCGGTATCACCCACCGAGAAGTACGCCCACAGCCCGGTCATGAAAGGCACTTCCAGCGGCAGCGACATCAGGCCGGCGAGCGATGCGAGCAGCAGGCCGGCGCCGGCAATGGCGATGGGGTCGAAGCGCAGCGCCCGCCGCGCCGCCTCGGGGCCGACCGCCATGCCGTGGATCGCGATGGCCGAGGCGGCGACCAGCCCGCCGATGAAACCGCCACCGGGCTCGTTATGGCCGCGCAGCAGCACGAAGACCGAGAAGACCAGCATGACTGCGGTCAGGAGCGGCGCGATGGTACGGAAGATCAGCGTGTTCATGTGGCCAGTTTCCCCGCCTGCGGCTGTCCGGCCGGAGCCGTTTCGGTCACCTCGGGCCCGGGCGCGGCCGGCTTGGGCTTCCGCGCCCCGCGGATCAGCGCCAGGATGGCGATGCCTGCGGCCATCACCACCGAAATCTCGCCCAGCGTATCCACACCGCGGAAGTCGACAAGGATGACGTTGACGACGTTGTGGCCATGCGCCACCGGCGCGCTATTGGCCTCGAAGAACTGGCTCAGCCGCAGGTCCAGCGGCCGGTCGAGCACCGAGAACAGCAGCGTGGTCACGGCAAAGCCGCCCATCGCCGCCACCGTGCCGTCGCGCAACCAGTCTTCCAGCGGCCTGGGGTCGGTGGAATCAAGCTGTAGCCGCGTCATCACCAGCGCCAGGATCACCACCGAGAGGATTTCCACCATGAACTGGGTGAAGCTCAGGTCGGGCGCGCCGAACAGCATGAACAGCATGGCGACGGCCAGCCCCTGAATGCCCAGCGCCAGGATCGCGAACAGCCGGCTGCGCGCCATCACCACGGTGACGACGCCGAGCACCGCCAGCCCGACCACACCCCATTCGTAGAAGCGCAGGTCCGGCATCAAGGGCAATGGCGGCACCGTCCCCAGCGTCCAGAGCGGCACGAAGGTCGCCACTGCCAGCAGCAGGAACACCACCAGCAGATAGAATTCCAGCCGACCATGGTGGAACAGCCGCGTCACGCCCGCGGCGAGCCGCACCAGCCCGAAATAGAACCCATCGAAAGCCGCATCGAAGCTGAAACCCGCCGATGCCCGCGATAGCCAGGTCCGCAGCCGGTCGAGACTGAGATAGGTGACAAGGGCCAGCGCCCAGGTCAGCGCAGAAAGGCCGAATACCAGTCCGAACAGTTCGAACGTCTCGCCAAGATGGCTCTTGAAGTTCTCGCCCGCCATGGCCGAGGCGGCCGGCGCGGCCAGTTCATAGCCCGTCCAACCCGGCAGGAGGCCAAGCACGATCCCGATCACGCCGAACACCAGCGGGCCCGCCAGCATCGCCACCGGCGCTTCATGCGGCTTCAGAGGCGTGGGCAGCAGCGGCCCCATGAACGGCCGGATCAGCATTGCCAGCCCGATCGCCGCAAGCAGCGCATTGCCGATCACCAGCACGGCCAGCGCCACGATCGCGGCGAAATCGCCGCCGACCAGCGCGGCATACATTTCTTCCTTGGCATAGAAGGCCAGCAGCGGCGGCAGCCCGACCATCGCCACCGCGGCCATGATCGTCGCGAAGAAGGTCACCGGCAGCTTGCCACGCAGTCCACCCAGCGCCGTGATGTCGCGGGTCCCGGTGCCATGGTCGATGGCTCCGGCAATCAGGAACAACGCGGCCTTGTAGAGCGCATGCGCGACGAAATAGAGCGCCATCCCCATCAGCGCCAGCTCGGTACCGATGCCCAGCAGCAGCATCAGCAGACCCAGCGAGGCCAGCGTCGTCTGCGCCAGCATCTGCTTCAGATCGGTCTGGCGCAGCGCCGCCACCGCCCCCCAAAGCAGCGTCGCGCCGCCAAACAGCATCAAGGTGCCGTTCCAGATCGCCTCGCCGCCGAGGTGCGGGCTCATCCGCGCCACCAGATAGACGCCGGCCTGCACCATGGTCGCCGAATGCAGGAACGCCGAGACCGGCGTCGGCGCCTCCATGGCGTTGGGCAGCCAGAAGTGGAACGGCAGTTGCGCCGACTTGGTGAAAGCGGCGAGCAGCACCAGCAGCACCAGCAGTGGATAGACCCCGCTGCCGCGCACATCGTCGAGCAACATGCTCAGTTCCCACCAGCCGGAGACGGCATGGATGGCAATTCCGGCACCCAGCAGCGCCAGCCCGCCGAACCCGGTCACCACCAGCGCCTGGATCGCCGCGCGCCGCGCCGCCTGCCGGTGATGATCGAAGCCGATCAAGAGGAACGAGGTGATCGAAGTCAGTTCCCAGAACAGGTAGAGCGCGATCAAGTTGTCCGACAGCACCACGCCCTGCATCGCACCCATGAAGGCGAGCATATAGGCGAGGAACCGCCCGCGATGCGGATGGTCGGCGAGGTAACTGTTGGCATAGATCAGGATGAACGTGCCCACCATCGCAATGGTCAGCGCGAACATCAGGCTCAGTCCGTCGATCAGGAAACTGAGCTCGATATCCCAGGATGGCACCCAGGGCAGCGAGAGCTGGATGGTCGACAAACCGTTGAGTTCGGGCAGCAGCCGGATCAGCGCATAGGCGGCGAAAGCCGGCACCAGCGCCAGCAGCCAGCCGGTTGCCGCCCCGAAGACGCGCACCAGTCCGGGCGCCAGCGCCGCGAGGACAAAGGGCGCAAACACGGCAGCGACAACAGCAATCACAGGCCAGTCCAGCACGCGGCTACGACTCCCAGGGTTGACAGAGGACGGCGTTCGGATTCGTCAGGGGCATCTCGGCGCCACCTTAGAGATGGCGGCGGCGGGGACAAGAAAAACCGGTCGGGCAGATCGCCACAGGTCTCGATTGCCACAGTTTTGTGAGCCGCCGGAAAGTGGCGGCGCAGCGCCGCAATGCCTATATCTCGGCCATCACCGAAGAGATCCGAGGAAGTGCCGATGACCGAGACTTTCAACGTCAACAAGTCCGATGAGGAGTGGCGCGCGACGCTGACACCCGAGCTCTACCGTATTGCCCGCGAGCACGGCACCGAGCGGGCCTGGACCCATATCTACAACACCGAGAAGCGCGACGGCGTCTATCATTGCGCCGCCTGCGACGCCCCGCTGTTCTCGTCCGACACCAAATACGAGTCCGGCTCCGGCTGGCCGAGCTTTTTCGCGCCGCTCGACAATGCGGTGGGCGAAAATATCGACCGCAGCCACGGCATGGTCCGCGTCGAAGCCCATTGCGCCAATTGCGGCGCCCATCTCGGCCACGTCTTCCCCGACGGCCCCCGCCCCACCGGCGAGCGCTACTGCATGAACGGCACCAGCCTCAAGTTCGAGCCCAAGCACGGCTAGCGCTGCCCTCTCGGGCGTTTAGAAACCAGCCGGGGAAGGGCAATTCCGCCCTTCTCCGGGCAGCGCTGCCCGCCACGTCTCCCGTCAGGCCGCAACCGCCACCCAGCCGCGAAACGACAGGGCGGCGTAGAACATCGACACATCGGTGAAGCCCGCTTCGGCCAGCAACGCCTCGTCATCGGCGATGGTCAGCAATGGCAGCCGCTCGGCCATCATCGCGGCGGACGCCGCGGCTTTGGCCGGGTCGAGACCCGCCCGGTCGCCGAACGCAATCGAGCGCGCCAGCCAGCGTTCGAGATTGTCGCCCTTGAGGCGGCTGTGATGCGCCACCACCAACGCGGCGCCCGGCCTTAGCCGGTGGCGGATCTGCTTCAGCGTCTCCAACCGTTCATCGGCGTTCAGAAAATGCAGTGTCAGCAGGCATGTTGCGCCGTCGCAAGGTGCCGTCGGCGCATCCGCGACAAAGCCCTCGAGCAGCTCGATGCGATCAAGGAACGGCGCGGCCGTCTGCCGCGCGATGTCCAGCATGGCGGCCGAGGGGTCGACGCCGACAAAGCGCCACCCCGGCTGCGCCTCTGCCAGGGCCCGCAGTTCGAGCCCGCCCCCTGCCCCAACCACCAACATTCTCGCCGCCGCGCCCGCCTGCTCTGCGAGCAGCAGGCTCGCCATCCGGTGCAGGTCTGCGAGGCCCGGCACCTTGCGCGGCGTCTCGGAGGCATAGCCCTCGACCAGAGTCGGGTTGGCGAACGGGTTCGGCTGGGCGGTCACGGCTCAATTCCTGTCCTGGCGAGGCCGGCCAGAACCCTTCCGCAACGCCCATTCGCGTCGGACAGGTCGCAGCGGCCAACTCATGTAGCTTTTGTTGTTACGAGAGCTGACCGCGGCTGTCAAACCTGGCGCTACCCCACCCGTTCGGGCTCGTTCTCGAACCTCACCCCGGCCAGTTCCTCCGACAGCGACCATAGCCGTTCGGCGACCGCGGCGTCGGTGGCCTGCGGCGGCACTTTGGCCAGGGTCGGATAGCCGCGCGTTTCGCTCAGGGCGTGCGGACCATAATAGGCGCCGCCCTTCGCCTCTGGCGCTGTCGCCGCGTAGAGCGTCGGCAGCGCGCCCTGCCAGACCGGCTGAAACAGGAACCACAGCAGCGAACGCATCCGGCCTTCGAGGCTGCGTTCTCCCGGACCGTTGTTCAGCAGTTCGGTCCGCGCGACGCCGGGATGCGCACCGATGCTGGTCACGCCCCAGTTCCCCGCCTCGCTCCGCCGCTGCAGCTCGAACGCAAACATCAGGCAGGCGATCTTGGACTGGCTGTAGGCCGCCATGGCATTATAGTTCGTCCGGCTCTGCAGGTCGCCGAAATCGATCTTCCCCTGCCGGGCTGCGACGCTGGACAACGAGACGACGCGCGGGGCATTGCCTTGACGCAACAGGGGCAGCAAATGCGCAGTGAGGGCGAAATGGCCGAGATAGTTGGTGCCGAACTGCAGCTCGAACCCGTCCGCGGTTTCCTGCCGCTGGGGCGGCACCATCACGCCCGCGTTGTTGATCAGCAGATCGAGCCGGTCCCGCGACCGCTTCAGCCGCGACGCGAAGGTTTCGACGGAGTCGAGGCTGGCCAGATCCAGCTGCTCGAAACTCACCGTCGCCGCGGGCACCTCGGCGCGGATCCTCGCCACAGCTTCGGCGCCCTTACCCGGGTTGCGCCCGGCAATGATCACGTCCGCGCCCGCTCGCGCCAGAGCCAGCGCGTCCTCGTAACCGAGCCCGCCCGTGCCGGTCACCACCGCCGTCCGGGATTTCTGGGAGGGGATATCCTGTGCCGTCCACTTGTCCATTGATCGCTCCGTCTATTTTTGCACTCAGTGCAACTATATATTGCACCGAGTGCAAAAAATGCAAGAGGGCTGCAGATGCTTGATGACGAGCGTGTTGAAGGCGCGGCCGGCGGGCTGCGCGAGCGGAAGCGCCAGGAGACCTTGCGGCGGATCACCGATGCCGGCATCCGGCTGTTTACCGCCCAGGGCTACGAAGCCACCACGCTCGACCAGATCGCGGCGGAGGCCGGCATTTCGCGCCGGACCTTCTTTCACTACTTCAAGTCCAAGGATGAGATCCTGCTGTCGATGCAGCGCGGCCTCGGCGACACCATCGCCGCCGCTCTCCTCGAGCAGCCGGCCGACCAGCCGCCGTTTGCCGCCGTGCTGAAGGCCATGCTGGAGGTCGTTGCGCCCTACACCTCGGAGGAACTGCTCGCGCTCGACAAGCTGATGCGCGCCAGCGAGGCCGTGCAGTCCCGCAAGCAGGCCGGCTACATCCAGGACGAGGCCACGTTGTTCGCCACCCTCCGCCAGCGCTGGCCGGCCGAACCCGAGCTGGCGCTCCGCCTCGTCGCCATGCTGTCCATCGGCACCAGCCGCGTCTCGCTCGACACCTGGAGCCGCGACGGCGGCACACGCCCGCTCGAAAGCTACGTGGTCGAGACGTTCGAGGCGCTGGACGCCCTCTTCCACTAGGCGACCAGCGCTTCCAGTTGCGTCCATAGCCGGGCGGCCGCTTCCGGGTCCTCCGCCGCCGCCGGCGGTTGCGCGACGCCGGGCGCGCCCCGCAATCCCATCAGCCCGCCCGGCCCGTAATAGCCGCCGGCCAGCGCGCGCGGCGCCGCCCCGGCATAAAGCAGCGGCAACGCGCCCTGTTCGGCCGGCTGGAACATCAAACCCAGGTAGCTGAAGCGCCAGCCTTCCGGGCTATCGAGCCCCGGCCCATCCGGGATCAGGTTGGTGCGCGCCACCCCCGGATGCGCCGCAAGGCTCGCGATCCCCCAGCCCCCGTCCCGGCTGCGCCGCTCGAATTCGAAGGCCAGCAGCAGGTTGGCGAGCTTGGAATGGTCATAGGCCGCCGCGTAGTCATACCCGCGCTCGAACTGCAGGTCGTCAAAGCGCATCGCATTGGCCGTCCGCATGCTCGACACCCAGACGACACGCGGCAGTCGCCCCCGTAGCAGCGCCGGCCGCAACAGTGTCGTCAGCGCGAAGTGCCCCATCGTGTTGGTTGCGAACACCCGTTCGAAGCCGTCGACGCTGGTTTCGCGCGTCCTCCGCCCCATCACCCCGGCATTGTTGACGAGCAGGTCCAGCCCCTCGCCGCTGTCGTTGATCCGGGCTGCGAAGGCCCGCACCGAACCGAGATCAGCGAGGTCCAGCCGCCCGAACCGCACATTGGCGGTCGGCGCCACCTGCCGGATCAGCCGCACCGCCGCCTCGCCACGTTCGGCGTTGCGCGAGGCGATGGTCACCTCAGCCCCGGCTCGCGCCAGGGCCAGCGCCACGTGGTAGCCGAGGCCGCTGCGACCCTCCATCGGATAGCCGTTGCCGCCGGTGATCAGCATCCGCCGCCCCGTCTGGTCGGGAATGTCCGACACACCCCAGTCGGCAATCGTCGCTGGCGGGCCACTCATCCGGCCTGCGAAGAACCCGCCGGCCCCACCCGTCACTGCTGCCGCGGTCCCGATTGCCGCCATCCCGAGCACGCCGCGCCGCGACACGCGCCTGTTGATCTCCATCGTCATGATCTCCGCCAGCGCCCCGCTCACATGAAGCCGCCATTGGCGTAGAGCAGCTGGCCGTTGAACCACTCGCCGTCGCCGCTGCACAAAGCCGCGATGGCGTTGGCGATGTCCTCGGGCTCGCCGACACGGCCATAGGGGATCATCGGTCCGATCTGCGCGATCTGTTCGGGCGTCGCGCCGAGCAGCCTGGTGTTGGTCGGTCCCGGCGCGATGGCGTTCACCGAGATCCGGCGTCCGGCCATTTCCTTGGCCAGCGACCCGGCGAGCGCCTCCTGGGCCATCTTTGTTGCCGCATAGGGCCCTTGGGCGGCGCGTTTGGCCAGGGTCGAGGTCGAGCTCAGGCACAGCACCCGGCCGCCATCGCGCACCCGCCGAGCCGCTTCGCGCATGACGTTGAAGCTGCCCTTCAAATTGGTCGCGATCATCCGGTCGAAAGCCGCGTCCTCGAACTGGGCCAGCGGCGCGGTGTTCATGATCCCGGCATTGCTGACCACCACGTCGACCCCGCCGAACGCCGCGTCATTGGCGTCGAACAGCGCCTTCACCGCCATCGGATCGGCGACGTCGGCCTGCAGCCAGATGGCGCGGCCGCCCTCCGCTTCGATCTCGGCGACCACCTCGGCGGCAAGGTCGGTGTTGACGAGGCAGTTCACCGTCACCGCATAGCCGTCGCGGCCGAGGCGTTTCGCCGTCGCCCGGCCGATGCCGCGCGACGAGCCGGTGACGATGGCGGCACGGCCCGCGCCCGGCAGGCGTGCCGTCGCGGCGCCCTCGCTCTGGGCGGCGGCGGTGCCGGCCAGCGCCAGCGCCGCCGGGGCGGCGGCGGCCAGTGTCAAAAACCCGCGTCGGGAGGTGTGGGTGTCGGCCTCGAATTGGGTCATGGCATCGGTCTCCATCAATGGCTCGCGCCCGTCCGGGTCCTGCCCGCGCGTGCGCGCGCCGGCAGGACGGTCCCGATGGACGGGCGTCTCGGTACTCAGGTTTCGTCGTCACCCGCCGAACGGTTCCCGCCCGGCGGCGTGTATACTATACGGTATAGTATACTTATGGCTTGTCAAGCCACCCGGTGCGGCGCATAACCGCCAGCACCTGCCGGGGGGTGAAAATGAAGATGATTCAGGGCCTGTCCGTGCGCGACGCGATCCTGCGCATGGCCGTCCCGACCTTTGTGGAACTGGGCTACGACAAGGCGTCGATGGACGAGGTGGCAGCCCGTGCCGAGACCACCAAGCGCACCGTCTACGCGCATTTCGGCAACAAGGAGGAGCTGTTTCGCGCCGCGCTCGGCAAGGCCGTACAGCTGTTCCAGAGCGAATTGCCACAGCTTGAGGACACCGCAGATCCCGCCGCCGCGCTCGAGCGCTATGCCATCCGGTTCTCCGACCTCTGCACTTGGCGCGGCCCGGTCCGGCTACAGCGCGTGGTGATGAGCGAATCCGAGCGCTTCGCCGATCTCGGCGCCATGCTGCATCGCGATGTCATCGAGCAGTCCGAGCGCCAGCTGACGGACTATTTCGAGCGCCTGCGCCGGGCCCGCCCCTCAGAGCCCATCCAAGCCGCGCCCGATTGGCCCGCCACGATGGCAAAACTCTTTCTCAACATGACCACCGCCCCCCAGCGCTTCGCCACCTTGCTCGCCGCTCGCGACATGCCGCTCCACCATCCGCATGTCGAAACCCCACCGGACACCGATCACGCCTTTATCCGGGAAGCGGTGCGGGTATTTCTGCGGGGAAGCGGGCTGGAAAAGTAGGGGCCAGCACAAACGGAATCGCGCGAGCGGGTCAAACGCTCCCCTTCTCAGCATGACGCGCCCCACCGCCCCCGATCACTGCTGCCAGTTTGCCGAGACACCCGGCCCAGCCTTCGGCGTGCTGGTCGCGCACCGCCACATCGGCAAACCGCTCATGATGCACCCGCACCTCGGTGCCCTCCGGGTGCTCGAGGAACTCCACATGCACCAGCGAGGGCTCGGGCGGCAGCGTGCTCAACTGCCATGAATAAGACAGCGCGTTCGGCGGCTCCACCCGGCTGAAAATGCCGCTGATCCAAATCGTCTCGCCCTCCGGCCCGAGATTGGCGAGCCGGAAGGCGCCGCCGACCCGGAGGTCGATCTCGGCCACCGGGCAGCTATAGGGCGGCGGGCCCCACCAGCGCTTGACCTGCTCGGGCCGGGTCCACGCGTCGAACACCGTCTGTTGGTCGGCCCGGATCACCCGCGCGGCACGCAGTTCAGTCGGCCGCATCGCTGCCCTTTCCCGCCTCAACGAAAGCAGCGAGGCTGTCGAGTTGGCCATCCCAGTACTGGCGATAGGCCGCAATCCATTGGTCCGCATCGGCCAGCGCGTCGGCGCGCAGCACACAGGTCTGGATCGTCCCCTGTTTCCGACGTTCCACCAGCCCGGCACGCTCCAGCACGAACAGGTGCTTGGAGATGGCATTGACCGACATGCCATAGGGCCGCGCCAGCTCGTTGACGCGGGCCGGGCGCGCGGCGAGGTCCGCCAGCAGCCGTCGCCGCGTCTGGTTCGATAGCGCGTGAAACACGGCGTCGAGCTGTTCTTCTGCTGGCACCATACAATTTCCGTCAACCAAACGGTTGACGACTCCTCTCGCGTCGGGCTACGGCTGCAGTGTCAACCGATTGGTTGATGGATAGTCGCTGAGCCGGTCATCGTCAATCGCGGCGATGGCTGGCCTTGAGATGGGGCCGGGGCCATCCGGCCCGACTGCACGGACAGGTGGAAAAATGACCATGCTATTGCAAGACAAGACCATTCTGATCGTCGGCGGCAGTGGTGCCATCGGCGCAGCCGCCGCCAAGGTCTTTGCCCGCGAGGGGGCCCGCCTGGTGCTCGTCGCGCGCAATGCCGAACGGCTGGAGCGGGCGGCGGACAAGGTCCGGGCCCTCGGCGCGAAAGTCGACACCTTCGTGGCCGACGCCCTCGATCCCGCCGCCCTCGAGGCCACCATGGCGGCTGCGGCCGATCGGGTCGGCCCCATCGATGTGCTGGTCAACGCCACCAGCTTCCTCCACGACCAGGGCCGCTTCATCGACAGCCTCCGGCTCCGTGACTTCATGCAGCCGGTCGACACTTTCCTGCCGGCCCTGTTCAACAGCTGCAAGGCGGTGCTGCCTCATATGGATTCCGCACGCGGCGGGGTGATCCTCACCCTCAGCACGCCGGCCGGCCGCACCGCGACCGCAGGGCATCTGGGCTACACCGTCACCTGCGCTGGCGTCGAAGCCTTCAGCCGCGTCCTCGCGGCAGAACTCGGCCCGCGCAACATCCGCGTCGTCTGCCTCGCGCCGCACGCCATTGCCGATGCGCCCGCCGCCGGGTCCTACACGGCCCTGCTCTTCGCCCCCAAGGCCGCCGCCATGGGGCTTTCGGTCGACGACTGGCTCGCCGGCGCCGCGCAAAGCACCATGCTCGGCCGCCTGCCGACGCTGGACGATGTCGCGGAAACCGCCGCATTCATCGTCTCCAATCGGGCACGCCCGATGACCGCCAGCTATGTCAACCTGACCGCCGGCGCGATTCCGGAGTAACGGCGGCGCCGGCCAGCGCAGAGGAGAAGCCGATGGACCCCATCGTCGAACGGGTGGTCGCAAGACTGGCGGGGACCGGTGGCGTCAGCGCCATCGTGCTGGGCGGGTCGCGGGCGCGGGGCTCGGCCACGGCCGAGTCCGACTACGATATCGGCCTCTACAGCTCGCGGCGGCGGGGACCATTGGATATCGATACCCTGCGTCGCGCCGTGGCCGATCTCGCCGACCCCGGCTCGAGCTTCACCGTGACCGAACCGGGCGAGTGGGGCCGCTGGGTGGTCGGCGGCGCCTGGCTCCGGGTGGATGGCAGGCCGGTGGACCTGCTCTATCGCAATATCGACGCGGTTGGTTCAGTCATTGCCGACTGCACGCACGGGCGTCTCGAGGTCGACTATCAGCCGGGGCATCCGCACTGCTTCGTCTCCTCGATCTGGATGGCCGAAGTCGCGCAATGCCAAGTCTTGCACGATGCGGATGGCGAGATGCAGCGCCTCAAGGCGGCGGTCACCCCCTACCCGCCCGCCTTGCGGCAGGCGACTCTCGCGCGCTTCGGCTGGGAATGCGGCTTCGCCGTCGCCAATGCCGGCAAGGCCGTATCACGCGGCGACCACGGCTACATCGCCGGCAGCCTGTTTCGTGCCTTCGCCTGCATGGCGCATGCGCTGCATGCCCTCAATGGCGTCTACCTGATGAACGAGAAGGGCGCGCTGGCCCTGGCCGCCAACCTCCCGGTCACAGTCCCCCGGCTGGCAGAGCGGGCGGATGGGGTTTGGCGCGATCTCGGTGCCGGCGACTATGCCCGTGCCCTCGCGACCGCAACTTCGCTGGTCGCCGCCTTCGAGCAGCTCGTCGAGTCGGACGACCTCACCAAGGCGAGCTTGGAATGAGCGACCTGCGACTCCTGCGGCTCCACCCATGCAGCGCTTCAGCCTGGCGATCCGGGAAGGCGCCAACTCTGGTTTCTATCGCCTCGGCGCGATACCGTGCCGGTCCCGATCCGCAGGCCCGACTCCCGTGACCGCCGCCATCCCACCTAGCCCACTGCCCCCCTATTTCCTACCGCGACCGCCCTTCACGCCCGATGCCGAGGCGGCCGCCGCCTTCGACGCGCTGTTCGACAGTGCCTGCGCCAACGGAGGCGAGATCGCCTACGCCCTGCCCTGGCCGCGCTGGCAATTCATCTGCCACATCGCCGACACCCGCGAGGTGATCCTCCACGGCTCGCAGAACCTCGAGATCACCACCTTCGAGCCGCGCAAATCCAGCGACGCGCATCCGTTCGGCGATCGGAAAGCCGTGTTCGGCGCCTCGGACGGGATCTGGCCGATCTATTACGCCATTCTCGACCGTGCGAGGCACCCGATGAGCCTCTGCAATGCCGCGTTCCGCCTCGGCCTCGCCGATGGCAGCCTCGGCACGCCGCACTACTTCTTCTCGATCAGCAGCAACGCGCTCGCCGCCCGTCCTTATGCCCCCGGCATGGTCTACTTCCTGCCCCGCGCCACGTTCGAGCCGATGCCGCCGGTCAATTCAGACGGGCGTGTCATCCATGTGGCGCAATGGGCCAGCCTTGAGCCGACCGCGCCGCTCACCCGCATCGCGGTCGGCCCCGGGGACTTCCCCTTCCTCAGCGAAATCCGCGGCCATGACGACGACACCCTCTGGGCCCGCGCCAAGGCCGATCCGGACGGTTTTCCCTGGCTGGATGAGGCTGAGCCGCAGCTGCCATGACCGTGGCAGCCCTGCATTCGCCGAGCTGGTGAAGCGGGAGGGTACGATGAATGCGCGGCTCGATGCTCGGAGCGATGGGTGGTCGCTTCATCCCCGGACCTCAAGGGGTTGAAGACCGCATCGTTCGGGCGGGGCAGCAGCCGTTAGGCAGAGTTCCGTTTGCCTGTCCTGGTCTGGGCTTGCAGCCGGTCGAAGAGTTCTTTGGCCGGCGCGGGACGATGCCAGAGATAGCCCTGGCCCAGATCGCATCCGAGCGCCTGCAAGATATCGGCCGCCTCAGCAGTCTCGACGCCTTCGGCCACCGATTTCAGATTGAGCTCGCTGGCCATGGCCAGCACCGTCCTGACGAGCGTTTCCTGCGATTGCGCGGTGCCGAGATCGAGGACGAAGGATCTGTCGATCTTCAAGCCGCCGATCGGCATGTGGCGCAGATAGCCAAGCGCCGAATAACCGGTGCCGAAATCATCGATGGAAATGAGGATCCCGAGGCTCGAGATGGCGTTGAGCGTGTCGATGGTCCACTCGTTCTCGGCCATCAGCAGGCTTTCGGTGATTTCCAGTTCCAGCCATTCTGCCTTGCAGCCGGTCTTTTCCAGACATTCGCCCAGCACGCCCAGAAAGCCGCCAAAGGCAAATTGCCGGGCCGAAACGTTGACCGCGACGCGAAAGGGCTGCTCCGTGATCTTGTTGCAGGCAACGGCAAACGCGCAGGCCTGCTCCAGCACGATACTTCCGATCTCCACGATCTGACCGGTTTCTTCCGCGACGGGGATAAAGTCGGCGGGCGACACGAGACCGCGCTCGGGATGATTCCATCGGGAAAGCGCCTCGGCGCCGACGATCTGGCGGCTCCTCAGATCGACCTTGGCCTGGAAATACGCTTCGAATTGCCCCTCCCGCAGACCGTCGTTGATCATCGCTTCCATATTGAAGCGGCTCTCGGCTTCCTCGCTCATGCTGCGGGTATAGAAGGTGAATTGCCCGCGACCCTTGGACTTGGCCCTGTAGAGCGAGATGTCGGAAAAGCGCAGGAGCTCGGTTTCGGACGCGCTGTCGTCGGGTCCGACGGCAATGCCTATGCTCACGGAAGCCCTGACGGTTGTGCCGCTCAACTGCATGGGCTGGTTGAGCACCGTCATGATCTCGTTCGCAATCTCGCAGGCGGACTCGCTTCTGGGGATATCGGGCAGGATGACGATGAACTCGTCGCCGCCAAGGCGTCCGAGCCAGGCCCTGTCGCCGACAATGCGCTTCAGGCGGTCGGCAAACTCGATCAGCAGATCGTCGCCGAGAAGATGACCGAGCGTGTCGTTGATGGTCTTGAAGCGGTCGATATCGAGCGTGAGAACGGCGACCTTGCTGTTGTCGGCAATTGACGACTCCAGAAAGGCTCTGAGCGTTTCGAGCATCGTGACCCGGTTGGCGAGGCCAGTCAGGCTGTCGGTATAGGCGAGGCGCTTGAGCTCTCTTTCACTCTCCTCAAGCCTGCGCTCGGCGTTCTTTCTCTCGGTGATGTCCCGCCCGACGCCGAGGATCGATGCCAGCGTCCCGTCCGCGGCATATTCGGGGAAGTAGCGCACTTCATGCGTCAGCACTTCTCCCGAGGCCGCGGTAAAGGCGATTTCCTTGACCGGGGCGGAGTATGGTTTGGCCGCGCGCGGACCCCTGCCGCGCCCCCTGCCCAGCTCCGCCGGGATCGGCAGTTCGGCCTTTGCCCTGGGCGTGAATTGCGCAATCGAGGATTTCAGCCGATCCTCGACGAAATGCCTGAAGGCGGCATTGTAGTAGACGATCTCGCCCGTCAGGTCGTGGCGAGCGATGCAGTCCGACATGTTGTCGAGCAGTTGGCGAAAGCTCTGCTCGTTGGCGCGTATCTCCTGCTCCAGCATCTTGGATGCCGTAACGTTACGCGCGATGCCGAGCAGGCCGGTCACCTCGTCGTCCGCGTTGCGGATCGCAACCTTCTGGACGGAGTAGTGCCGGCTCGTGGCTTCGCCGGTGATCTCGCCCGGCACTTCCAGCTCGAACTGGACGACCGTACGCGACGCCAGCGCCTCTGCATCCGTTCTCGTGTGGATCTCGAGATTCTTGGCGACCACGGACTCGTTGGCCGTTCTGCCGACCATCGAGCTCCTGGTCAGACGGTTGAATTCGTTGAAGACATCATTGCAGTGCGTATACCGCCCATCCACACCCTTCACCCAGAAGAGGTCCGGAATGGTGCGCATGGCGGCCTGCAGCATATCCTGGCTGCTGGCAACCTCCGCGCCGACATACTGCTTGAAGACATCGTCGGCATCCATGCCGTAGACAAGGGCAGTCTCGCCGCCCTCAGCAGTCACGCCTTCCGCCCGCATCACCCCGAAAACGTGGAATCGGAGCGTCCCCACCCCACAGTCGAGCCAAAGCCCGACCTTGCCGGGATGATCGCCTTCGATCGCCTTGTGAATGGCCTCTTCGAGGCTATGCACATTGCGACCGCGCAGGAACTCCGTCGGCCGTTTGCCGACCAGCGCAGCGGCATCCGATCCTGCTATTGAACTGAGACGCGCGTTGGCATGAAGCAGGCAGCAATCGGCACCGAACAGGCCCGTGATCCCCTGAAAGGCGTCAGGCGGGCTCTGCTCGAAACCAGAGTGCTGTTCTTCATCCCCCCCACGCGCCGACCCGCGCCGGCCATGGAATGGATGTGCATTATTCATGCGAGTGCCTCAGGCGCATATTCTCGTATCCTCGGCCGAATGAAACATGCGCGCGTTAATGTTGTGCTACGGGAGTGGGCACAACCAAGCACTCGCCTTCCCCCGCGTGCTCTAGACGAGATGAATTCTCTCACATCTTTGTGTGCCGCGCCGATAATGCAGAAATGACTGCCGAAACGCAGATAAAACGGCCCTCACTTCATGGCCTGGGGATCGTATGTCTTTCGAGGCCTGCCCTCTCTGCGGCTCAGTCGACCACGTCCCCGCAGGTCGCGCTCGACATGGGCGGACCAGAATGCGGGCTTACCTGGCAAAGGCGGTGGGGATGACGAAGGAGAGGTATAACGATCAGCGGTAGGGGGGAGGCGAGAGTCCGTTTTGCGCCACAGCCCGGCTTTCGATAAAGACGCCTATGGGTGGCTTGACGCAAGGGCGGGACGAGTCGCTCTCTCAACAAGTGGTTGGAGGGGCACCATTGAAACAGGGGGAGGCGATCGGCGCCGCAGTCTTCGGCGGGTTATGCGCTGGCGTAGCTCTCATGTGGTTCCTTTACGGAACGCCCGCATCGATCACCGGACCAGAGGCGTGGCCCCTAGCGTTTTCCGCACTAATCGGCGGTCTTGGCGCCGCGTTGATAGTTGGAGCTCTGTTCAGGATAAGACAGCAAGAGCCGGGCTGGCTTCTTGCCGTCTTGGGGGTATTTGCTGACATTGTCGCGGTGGCGGTGGCCGGATTCGCGTTCAATGTTGCGCTAGATGCCAATCAGCTTGCGCGTGACGCACTCGAAGATCAGCAGATTGGCACTGCTTGGCAACTGATCGGGAACCGCGCGACAGGTAGCACAGGCAAGCAGTACGCCTTGGGAGTTCTTCTGAAGCCGGCCGGGGCTGACCTTCGCAACATCGAACTCGGTTGCGATCGGGCCATGGGCGACAACATGGGAGGTATTGACCCGACAACTCTGTGCGACGGGTCCGTAGACCTCAGCGGCCTAACTGTCGTGCCGGTGGGGGAGGGCCAGCAGTCACGAACGATCAGCCTTTCCAATTTCGAAGGCGCACAATTCGACGATGCCAATCTAGCCGACATTATGGTCCTGGGTAGCAACCTCCGGGAGGCCGATCTTTCCTTGGCAACGATGAACCATGTGGTATTTTCGCACGTATCATTCTTCGAGGCACGAATCGACGCGACTTGGTCCCGGGCCAACTTCCACAACGTCGATTTCACGGGCGTGGACCTCTTCCGCGTGAACTTTGGAGCTGACGCCAGGTTCAGTGGGGCGATCAACGTCAGCGGGGCAACTTTCTGCCATGACGAGGAATGCGTCGAAGGGCTCTCGGATAAGTTCTGGACGATAGGGTGGTACTGGAGTGACAATCCTCCAAAAGCGGCTCTTGCTGACGACGAGGACCTATCGGCGCAGCTCCGCCTGCTGACAGCCTGCAAGTACCATGATGGATCGCGCGTGCGCGTGGTGCGGCCGAACACATGCGCACCGAACCCCTAGATACTCTTGGAACTCGATGCCGTAGATCCACTGCTGCTTGTCGCTCGGCCCGTTGGTTCCTTCCTCTATGACTTTCCGCGCAATGCCGCGTGCAGCGTCGTTGACGCCGGCGAGGTATTCCTGCTCAAGCATGACCTCCAGACGTGCGCTTAGTTCCCAATTAACGTGATCCTTCCCGACCACGTCTGACCTTCTTCTTCTTTGTTCCCGACTGTTATTAGCACGAGCTGACAAGGCAACCTTCAGGAGGAGGGGGCTGTGTCGGGTATGATACCTCCCGCCTACCGCTGCCTGCCTTGGGCCAATTGTCGCCCCCTCCCCCTACCCCGCCAACACCCCCGCCCCGCGCAGCTTCCCCACCACCGTCCCGCGAATATTCTTCACGTCCTGCCGCGCAAACCGCGCCAGTGCCTCCCGTTCCCCCTCATTCGGTTCGGCGTATTTCGCCAAGAGGTTCGCCACCATCACCACGCTGGCCTCGAGGCTGCCGTCGTCGCATTTGAGCGCATAGCCCCAGCCCTTGTCGCGGATGGCGCCGCATTGCACGCCGTCGGCGCCGCCCTTCTGCATCAGCCTTCCGCCGAACGCCGTCATCGCCACCGTGTCGAAATGCCCCGTGCCGGCCACCAGTTGCGGGTGGCTGGTTGCCGCATCGAAGATCCGGCGCGCCGCCGTCGCGAGATCATCCGGCAGGCCGGTGCCCGTGGCCATCCGAGCAAAGCCCGTGGCGAAGGCGCTGAGCGGCGCCGCCCAGGTGGGGATCGAGCAGCCGTCGATGCCGCAGAGGTCGACCGTCAGTTCCATTCCCAGCGCCGTCTCGATGGCCGAACGCACCGCCACCTGCGCCGGGTGGTCGCGCTCGACATAGCCGGCGGTCGGCGCGCCGAGCGCCTCGGCGACGCTCAGCATGCCGGAATGCTTGCCCGAACACATGTGGTGCGGGGTTGTCGGCTCCATGCCGGCGGCGCGCAGGGCAGCGCGGGTCTTCGAACTGATCGGCGCCATCACGCCGCATTCGAGATCGTCCGGTCCGAGCCCAAGATCGCCGAGAAACCGCGTCACCCCGGCGATATGCACATCCTCGCCATGGTGGCTCGAACAGGCCAGCGCCAGCTCCTCGTCGTCGAGCCCGAAGCGGCCGATAGCGCCGCTCGTCACCATGGCCAGCGCCTGCATCGCCTTGATCGCCGAGCGCGGATAGATTGGCCGCGCGATGTCCCCGCCCGCCGCGATGATGCGGCCCTCCGCATCGGCGATGACGAAGGCGCCGCGGTGGCGGTTCTCGACCGAGGCGCCGCGGGTCTGTTCGACGAGAATGGGGTTGGCGTCCAAAATGCTCTCCAGCAAACAAAGCGGCCCGGGGGTTCCTCTTGGAACGCCACCGGGCCGGTGAAGTCAACAGATTGGAGGTCAGGCACGTAAGTCAGGTTCGACCGGCAAAGCTTGCATGGGATCGGCGGTCGAAGGGTCCGCGGCGCCGTTTGGAGCAGCGCGCGGAAAGGCGCAGGCGAAAATCAGATGTCGGTATCGTAGGCGAGCTTCAGGTAGCGGGCGTTCACCCAGCCGCGGGTCTCGTTGGCCTCGACGAGGCACCAGTCCGAGCCACCCTGCGGGGCGATGATGCAGCGTTCCACCCACACATGCGAGCGGGGCTCGAAGCTGCCGACCAGCTGCGAATAGGAGGCCGGCCACTTGCGGGCGTTCAGCACGTCCCAATCCTGCACCTTCACCTGCGCGGGCATTTCGACGTCGTAACCCGCGGCGAGGGCGGGCTGCACGGCAAAGGCGGCAGCGCTGGCAATGATCAGCCCGGCGAGGGTCGCAACGAGCAGTTTTTCCTGGTTCTTGTTCATCTGGCGTCTCCCGAGGGGGCCGTGTTCAATCGTTGAGAGCGGTTTAGCGGCCGGGGTTTGAACCGGCGCTGAGACCGGTGTTCAGAATGCGTTCATCTTTTCGGCACTTGTGGCGGGCCGAGCGGCCGGGTGCATGGCACCCGGCCGCGGCTTCGGCCAATCAGTTCGCGAAATCATGGACATAGAGGTTGATGGTGTCGTCGCCCATCATCTTGACGGCGTAGACGTCATCGGGCCCGAAGTTCTTGTCGAACAGCGCGTCGACCAGCACTTCGTTGTCGGCAATGGTCGGCCGCAGGTAGGCGGCGTTGCCGGTGTTGCGCAGCAGCTGGTCGCCCATGCAGACCGGGGTCACCCAGACGCGGTACTCGTCGTCGATGGCGGCAACTTCCTCGGGCAGCACGCGCTTGAAATAGCCGAACTTGTCGCCGCAATCGGTGTCGACGCTCTTGGTGTAGCGCGGCGGCTCACGGTCATAGTTGCTGGGCTTCTGCTGGGCCATGGCCGGCGCGGCAAGGGCGGTGAGGGCAACGGCAGCAGTGGCGGCAAGGGTAGCAAACTTGTTCATCTTGGTCTCCCGTATCTCGGCGGCGCCAGGCGCCAGCCTTTTGTGTGGTGGGGCACAGCGCCCCGTTGATGGGAGGAGATTGCGCCGGGCCGTTTGAACCGACACTGATCCGGGCATTCACGTGGTGTTCACGGGCCGGGGAGCGTCCGGAACGCCCGGTTTACTAGGCGCGGCAACGTGCTAGGCTTGCTGTCCGCGCCAGCTGCTTCGGCGTCCGCCCGCACGTTCTGGGAACCACTGATGAAGATCCGGCTTGGCGGCCACGGGCTGCCAATCGACAGCGCCGACCCATTCGCCTTCGCCCGGGCGCATCGCGCCTTCGGCTATGGCGCGGCCTATGTCCCCGAGGTCACCCTCGCCGACGGCCAGCGGCTCGCCGATATCGAGGCGGCCTTTGCCGCCGAGGATGTGGTGCTCGCCGAAATCGGCATCTGGCGCAACCTGATCGCCCCCGAGCCCGATATCCGCAAGCGCCATCTCGCCTATGCCATCGAGCGGCTGGCGATTGCCGACGAGGTCGGGGCGCTCTGCGCCGTCAGCTATATTGGCACCTTCGCGCCGGGTTCGGACTACACGCCCGAAGCACGCAATTTCGGCGCCGAGGCTTTCGATCTCACCGTCGAGACCGCACGTCACATCATCGATGCCGTGCGCCCGCGCCGCGCCCGTTTCGCGCTCGAGATGATGCAATACAGCCTGCCCGACAGCGCCCAGAGCTATCTCGACCTGCTCAAGGCCATCGACCGGCCGGCCTTTGCCGCCCATCTCGATCCGGTCAACCTGATCATGACGCCGCGCGTCTATTTCGATAATGGCGCGCTGATCCGCGACTGCTTTGAAAAGCTCGGGCCGCACATCGTCTCCTGCCATGCCAAGGACATCCAGGTGCACAAGCGCGCCGCGCTCCACTTCGACGAGGTGCCGATCGGCGAGGGCGCTCTCGACTACGGCACCTATCTCAAGGAGCTCGCCCGGCTGCCGCGCGAGGTGCCGCTGATGCTCGAGCATCTCGAGCCGGCGCAATATGCCGCCGGGCGCGATGCCATCTTCGCCGCCGGCCGCGCTGCCGGCGTCGGCTTCGTGGTCGAGCCGGCATGAGGGTTCAATCCCGCGTGATCCGCCATCCATTGGCCCAGGCCGCGCCGTTGCTGCGTGCGACGCCCCCACGCCCACGGGAGACCTGAGTGGTCGCCTATATCCTTCGCCGCATCCTGCTGATGATCCCGACGCTGCTCGGCATCATGCTCTTGAGCTTCATCATCACCCAGTTCGCCCCGGGCGGTCCGGTGGAACAGATGATCGCGCAGATGTCGGGGCAGGATGTCTCCGTGCTCGAGCGGGTCACCGGCAGCGAAGGCGGCGATTTCGCCGGCCAGCAGACCGGCGCGCGGCCCGACAATTCCGGCCAGATCGGCCAGCCCAGCGGCTATCGCGGCGCCCAGGGGCTTCGCCCCGAGATCCTCGCCCGCATCGAACAGCAATTCGGCTTCGACAAGCCGCCGGTCGAGCGCTTCCTCACCATGATGTGGAACTATATCCGCTTCGATTTCGGCCAGAGCTACTATCGCGACATCTCGGTCATCGACCTCATCGCCGAAAAACTCCCGGTCTCGATCACGCTGGGGCTATGGATGACGCTGCTCGGCTATGGCGTCTCGATCCCGCTCGGCATCGCCAAGGCCATCCGCGACGGCTCGCGCTTCGACCTGTGGACCTCGACCATCGTCCTCATCGGCTACGCCATCCCCGGCTTCCTCTTCGCGGTGCTGCTGATCGTGCTGTTCGCGGGCGGCAGCTATCTCGACTGGTTCCCGCTGCGGGGCCTCACGTCGGAGAACTGGGCCACGATGCCGTGGTACCAGCAGATTCTCGACTATCTGTGGCACATCACGCTGCCCATCGTCGCGATGGCGCTGGGCGGCTTTGCGACGGTGACGCTCCTCACCAAGAACTCGTTCCTCGACGAGATCCGCAAGCAATATGTCGTCACCGCGCGGGCCAAGGGCCTCACCGACAACCAGGTGCTCTACCGCCACGTCTTCCGCAACGCCATGCTGCTGGTCATCGCCAGCTTTCCCGCCGCCTTCATCTCGGCCTTTTTCGGCGGTTCGCTCCTCATCGAGACCATCTTCTCGCTCGACGGGCTCGGTCTTCTCGCTTCGGAGTCCGTGCTCCGCCGCGATTACTCGGTGGTGTTCGCGACGCTCTACATCTTCTCGCTGCTCGGGCTGGTGATCGGTCTCGTCTCCGATCTCATGTATATGTGGATCGACCCACGCATCGATTTCGAAGGGCGCGACGTATGACGCCCGGCCTCGCCTTCACCACCCCGATGCCGGTCTTCGCCCCGGCCGATGCGGCCCGCGCCGCGCCGCGGCTCTCGCCGATCAATCAGCGGCGCCTCAGGACCTTCCGCGCCAACAAGCGCGGCTACTGGTCGTTCTGGATCTTCCTCGTCCTCTTCATGATCACGCTCTTTGCCGAGTTCGTCGCCAACGACCGACCGCTGCTGGTCTCCTATCGCGGCGAGTTGCTGGCGCCGGTCGTCGTCAACTACCCCGAAAGCAAGTTCGGCGGCTTTCTCGCCGAAACCGCCTATCGCGACCCGTTTATCGCCGACGAGATCAATGCCAATGGCTGGGCGATCTGGCCGCCGATCCGCTACTCGTACCGCACCGTCGATGAATCGCTCTTCGGCTCCGCCCCCTCGGCCCCCTCGTGGCTGCAGACTCCAGAGCAGCGCTGCGGCGGCTATCCGCAGGGCCTTGCCGATCCCTCCTGCACCATCGGAAACTGGCACTGGTTTGGCACCGACGACCAGGGCCGCGATGTCCTCGCGCGGCTGATCTACGGCTTTCGCCTCTCGGTGCTGTTCGGGCTGATCCTCACCGGCCTCTCCTCGGTCATCGGCGTCGCGGCCGGCGCCGTGCAGGGCTATGCCGGCGGCTGGATCGACCTTCTCGGCCAGCGCTTCCTCGAAATCTGGACCTCGATCCCGCTGCTCTATCTGCTGCTGATCATCTCCAGCGTCATCGTCCCCGGCTTCTGGGTGCTGCTCGGCATCCTGCTGCTCTTCTCATGGACGTCTCTCGTCGGCATCGTCCGCGCCGAGTTCCTGCGCGCCCGCAATTTCGAGTATGTCGCGGCGGCGCGCGCCCTCGGCGTCTCCGATTTCACCATCGCCGTCCGGCACGTCTTGCCCAATGCCATGGTGGCGACGCTGACCTTCATGCCCTTCATTCTCTCGGGCTCGGTGACGACGCTCACCGCCCTCGATTTCCTCGGCTTCGGCCTCCCCGCCGGCTCGCCCTCGCTGGGCGAGTTGCTGCAGCAGGGCAAGAACAACCTTTATGCCCCCTGGCTTGGCATCACCGGGTTCCTGACCCTTGCCATCATGCTCAGCCTCCTCGTCTTCATCGGCGAGGCGGTGCGCGATGCCTTCGACCCGAGAAAGGCGTTCAAGTGAGTGCGCCCCTGCTCTCAGTCGAGGATCTCAAGATCCGCTTCACGCTGGGTGACCGCGTCGTCGAGGCGGCGCGCGGCGTCAGCTTCGACATCGCGCCGGGCCAGACCGTGGCGCTGGTCGGCGAAAGCGGCTCAGGCAAGTCCACCACCGCGCTCGCGGTGCTGCGGCTGCTGCCGTCGCCGCCCGCGTCCTATCCCGGCGGCCGCATCCTGTTTCGCGGCACGGACCTGCTGACCCTCCCCGAAGCGGGCCTCCGCAAGATCCGCGGCAATGCCATCTCGATGATCTTTCAGGAGCCGATGAGTTCGCTCAATCCGCTCCATACCGTCGAGCGGCAGATCACCGAAATTCTCTCCGTGCATCGCGGCCTCCGCCCCAATGCCGCCCGTGCCCGCGCCATCGAACTGCTCGAGGAGGTCGGCCTGCCCGATCCCGCGACACGGCTCGCCGACTTCCCGCACCAGCTTTCCGGCGGGCAGCGCCAGCGGGTGATGATCGCCATGGCGCTCGCCAACGAGCCGGAACTGCTGATCGCCGACGAGCCGACCACCGCGCTCGACGTCACCGTGCAGGCTCAGATCCTCGCGCTGTTGAAGTCGCTGCAGAAAAAGCGCGGCATGGCCATGCTGTTCATCACGCACGATCTCACCATCGTCCGCCGCATCGCCGACGAGGTGCATGTGATGACCGAGGGCCGCGTCGTCGAGCATAGGCCCACCGCCGAGCTGTTCGCCGATCCCAGGCACGAGTACACCAGAAAGCTCATCGCCGCAGAGCCGCGCGGCGCCCCGCCGGCTTCCAACACCGGCACCCCGGTGCTGATCGAGACCCAGGACCTCAAGGTCTGGTTCCCGATCAAGCGCGGCTTGCTCCGCCGCACGGTCGGGCACGTCAAGGCCGTCGACGAGATCAGCCTTTCGGTGCGGGCTGGCGAGACCCTCGGGATCGTCGGCGAAAGCGGCTCGGGCAAGACCACGCTCGGCCGCGCCCTCCTCCGGCTCGTGACCTCCGAGGGCCGCATCAGCGTCAACGGCCAGCCGGTCGAAAACCTCTTCTGGCGCGGCATGCGTCCGCTCCGCAAGGACCTGCAGATTGTCTTCCAGGATCCCTACGGCTCGCTGTCGCCGCGCATGTCGGTGGCCGAAATCATCGGCGAGGGCATGGCCGTCCACATGCCGGAGCTCAGCGCCGTCGAACGCGACCGGCGCACGGTCGCCGCGCTCGAGGAAGTCGGGCTCGATCCGGCCGACCGCTTCCGCTACCCGCACGAGTTCTCCGGCGGCCAGCGCCAGCGCATCGCCATCGCCCGCGCCATGGTGCTGGAACCAAAGCTGCTCGTCCTCGACGAGCCGACCTCGTCGCTCGATGTCAGCGTGCAGGCGCAGGTGGTCGATGTGCTGCGCAACCTGCAGCAGCGGCACGGCCTCGCCTATATCTTCATCTCACACGACCTGCGCGTCGTCCGCGCGCTGGCCAACCGCATCATCGTCATGCGCGATGGCCATGTGGTCGAAACCGGCGAAACCGCCGAAATCTTCGCCCATCCGCGCGAGGCCTATACCCGAGACCTGATCGCCGCCGCCGGGCTCAATCTGGAGGCGGTGAAGTGAGATCGCGCCACAGCGGATCCTCTCCCGTTTACGGGGCGACTTCGACGGATCAGAAATCGGTCCAGTGGACCGATCTCCCCGAAGAAGGCCATGAGAGCTACGCTCGAATGGCGTCTGGACCGGCGAAGCCGGTGGAGGGGGGTGCTACTTGAACAGTATCTCCAACATTGTGCCGATCCCCGCATTTCAAGCTAAGCTCCCCCATCTCCCCCGAATGGAGGCCGTCATGAAGTTCTTCGCCGCTCTCGCCCTCACCGCCCTCGCGGCCCTCTCCCCTGCCCTGGCGCAGGAGCGGGTCTGGGAACACGCCAGCTCGCTGATCGGCGAGCCGAAATATCCGCCGGGCTTCGAAAGGTTCGACTACGTGAACCCCGATGCGCCCAAGGGCGGCATGGTGCGGCTGTCGCAGATGGGCGGCTTCGACACCTTCAACCCGATCCTGCCGCAGGGCGAGGCGGTCACCGGGCTCGGCCTCGTCTACGAAATGCTGACCACGAGCTCCGAAGACGAAATCTCCACCCAGTATGGCGCCCTGGCCGAGGCCTGGACCCATCCCGACGACTACTCCTCGGTGACCTTCCGCATGAACCCGCGCGCCAGGTGGCATGACGGGCAGCCGGTCACCGCCGAGGATGTGGTGTGGTCCTTCAACAAGATCATCGAGCTCAACCCCAGCCAGGCCAATTACTACGCCAATGTCACCAAGGCCGAGGTCACCGCGCCGGGCGAAGTGACCTTCACCTTCGACCAGACCGGCAATCGCGAACTGCCGCAGATCGTGGGCCAGTTGCTGGTGCTTCCCCAGCACTGGTGGGAAGGCACCGATGCCAATGGCAAGCCGCGCGACATCGGCGCCTCGACGCTCGAGCCGCCGCTCGGCTCCGGCCCCTATCGGCTCGAGAGCTTCTCGCCCGGCCGTTCGGTCACCTATCAGCGCGTTCCGGACTATTGGGGTGCCAATGAGGGCTTTGCCGTCGGGCACAACAATTTCGACCAGATCCGCCACGAGTTCTTCCTCGACACCACCGCCGAGTTCGAGGGTTTCAAGGGCGACGCCTTCGACTGGTGGGACGAGAACATCGCGCTGCGCTGGCAGTCCGGCTACGATTTCCCGGCCGTTCAGGACGGAAGGGTGATCAAGGAGACCTTCGAGAACCCCTATCGCAGTTCCGGCCTGATGGTCGGCTTCGTGCCCAATCTGCGGCACGAGATGTTCCAGAACGAAGCGCTGCGCGAGGCGATGCTCTACGCCTTCGATTTCGAGGAACTCGACAAGCTGCGCTTCTTTGGCCAGTACGAACGCATCAACAGCTATTTCTACGGCACCGAACTCGCCGCCCCCGGTCTGCCCGAGGGCGAAGAGCTCGAAATCCTCAACTCGATCAAGGATCTGGTGCCGGCCAAGGTCTTCACCACACCCTACCAGAACCCGGTCAATGGCGACCCGCAGAAGCTGAGGGCCAACCTCCGCACCGCGCTCGATATCCTGACGGCGGCCGGCTACACGCTTTCGGGCAATGCGCTGCTCGATCCGGCCGGAAAGCCCGTCAGCTTCGAGATCCTGCTCAACGGCCCGACCATCGAGCCCATCGCCACGTCCTTCCAGTCAAACCTGCAAAAGCTCGGCATCGCGGCCACCATCCGCACTGTCGATTCCCCGCAATATATCGAGCGCGTCCGCACCCGTGACTTCGACATGATCTACACCGGCTGGGCACAGTCGCTGTCGCCCGGCAACGAGCAGCGCGATTTCTGGGGCTCGGCCGCAGCCGCCCAGGACGACAGCCGCAACTATGCCGGCATCGCCGATCCCGGCGTCGATGCGCTGATCGACAAGATCATCTTCGCCGATGACCGCGAGACGCTGATCGCCGCCACCCACGCGCTCGATCGCGTGCTGCTGGCCCGCCACTACGTCACCCCCAGCTACACGCTGCGCAACGCCCGCATCGCGCGCTGGGACCGCTTCAGCCACCCCGAAAACCTGCCGGAATACTCGATCGGCTTCCCCGGCATCTGGTGGTACGACGAGGCGAAGGCCGCCAAGACCGGCGCACCGGGAAGCTGAGCCCCTTCAAACAGGCGGCGGGCCGTCAGGCCCGCTGTCCGCCAACCCGGCGTGCCAGCCGGCGCTCCAGCGCCGACAGCGCGTCGTAGCTGAGGATGGCGATCACCGCGACCACCAGCCCGCCCTGCAGCACAAAGGCGAGGTTGTTGCTGAGCAGGCCCGCTATGATCACCTCGCCCAGCGTCGACGCGGCGACCGTCGAGCCGATGGTGGCCGTCGCGATCGAGATCACCACCGATAGCCGGATGCCGGTCAGGATCACCGGCAGCGCCAGCGGCGCCTCGACCTCAACCAGCCGCTGCGCATTGGTCATGCCCGAGCCGCGCGCCGCCTCGACCACGGCGGGCGGCAGAGTCGTCAGCCCGGTCAGGGCATTCTCGAAGATCGGCAGCAGGCCATAGAGGAACAGCGCCACCAGCGTCGGCGCCGTGCCGAAGCCCAGCACCGGCACGGCCAGCGCCAGCACCGCCACCGGCGGGAAGGTCTGGCCGACATTGGCAACGGCCCGGCTCAACGGCAGAAACTCCGCCCCCGCCGGCCGCGTCACCAGCACGGCCAGCGACACCGCCACCAGCGTCGCGGCTGCGGTCGCCGCCGCCACGATCAGCAGGTGGCTGACCGTTAGGTTCAAGAGGCTGTTATGCACATAGATCGCCGGCTGCCCGTCGCGGGTCAGCGGCGCGAAGACGAAGGCGAAGCTCTCGGGCGTCACGAGGAACGCCACCAGCAGCGCCAGCACTGCAAGACGGATCACCACACCGGGCCGGATGCTCATTTCGGCCGCGCCGCCAGTTCGGCCAGTCTATCCAGTGTCAGCCGCCCGACAATCGCTCCACCGGCATCCGCCACCGGCACCGCGCAACGCCCGGTCCACAACGCCTCCTCGAGCGCATCGCGCAGGCTGAGCCCGATGCCGATCGGCGCGCCCTCGGCCGTGCCCGGCTCGACGAATTTCGCAATCGGCTGCAGCGCCAGCAGGCGGAACGCCCGCTCGCCACTGCCCAGCAGTTCGCCGACAAACTCGGTGGCGGGGCGGGTGACGATCTCGATCGGCGAGGCGTATTGCAGCAACTTGCCCTTATCGAGCACCGCGATCCGGTCACCCAGATAGATCGCCTCCTCGATGTCATGCGTCACCAGCGCGATGGTGGTCCCCAGTCGCTGCTGGATGGCGCGCAGGTCCGCCTGCGCCTTCTTGCGGATGATCGGATCGAGCGCGCCGAACGGCTCGTCCATCAGCAAGAGCCGCGGCTCAGCCGCCAGCGCCCGCGCCACCCCCACGCGTTGCTGCTGGCCGCCCGACAGTTCCGCCGGCATGCGGTCGCGATATTGCGCCGGGTCGAGCTGGAACAGCTCCAGCAACTCGTCGACCTTGCTCGTTATCCGCGCCTTGTCCCAGCCGAGGAGTCTCGGCACCGTCGCGATGTTCTGCGCCACCGTCCGGTGCGGAAACAGGCCATTGCCCTGGATGACATAGCCGATCTTCCGCCTCAGCTCGAAGGCCGGGATGCTGGCGGTATCGACCCCATCGATCAGCACCCGGCCGGAACTGGGCTCGATCAGCCGGTTGATGATGCGCAACAGCGTGGTCTTGCCAGAGCCGGAGGTGCCGACAATCGCTGTGACCTCGCCTTCGGGCGCGCGGAGGCTGATGCCGTCCACAACCGCCACCCCATCATAGAGCCGCGAGACATTGTCGATCTCGATCATCTCGCCGTCCCCCTCGGCGTCGCAAGCTCGACCGCCGCATCCAGTACAATCGCGGCCGCAAAGGCCAACACGATGGTCGGCACCGCGCCGAGCAGCACCAGATCCATCGCCGTCTGTCCAACGCCCTGAAACACGAACACCCCAAAACCGCCGCCGCCGATCAGCGCGGCAATGGTGGCGAGCCCGATATTCTGCACCAAGACGATGCGGATGCCGGTGAGGATCACCGGAAAGGCCAGCGGCAGCTGCACCGACCATAGCCGCTGCCCGTCGGTCATCCCCATGCCGCGCGCGGCATCGTTTGCCGCCGGCGAGACGCCGTCGATCCCGACCACGGTGTTGGCCACCACCGGCAGCAGCGCATAGGCGAACAGCGCCAAGAGCGCCGGGGCGGTGCCAATCCCGGAAATCCCGATCGCCGCCGCCCCCGGCACGTTCAGCGCCACCCAGCCCAGCGGCGCGATCAGCAGTCCGAACAGCGCAATCGAGGGAATGGTCTGGATGGCGTTCAACAGGTTGAGCACCGGCGCCCGCAGTACCGGCGTGCGCTGGCAGATGATCCCCAGTGGCACCCCGACCAGCGCTGCGGCGGCCAGTGAGCCGAGGGCCAACACCAGATGCGTCCGCCCTTCTGCCCAGAACGTATCGGCGCGATTGGCATATTCGCGCAACACCGACACCGCGTTCAGTGTCCCGCTCGCCAGCAGCGCCGCCATGGCCCCGCCGACCAGCAGCAACAAGGCCAGCCGCTGCCACGGTTTCGGCCGCAACCGGGCGAGGCCATCGGCGGCTAACAGCGCCGCTACCAGCAGCAACAGCCAGAAGCCGCCACCGGGCGAAACCCGCGCCACCCTGTCGCCCGCCGGTGTCAGCTGCTCAGCGGCAAGACCGAGCGCGACAATCAACACCAGAGCGGCAACGAGGCTCGTCACCACCCGCCAGAGCGGTGGCGCCTTGAGCAGTGCACTGCCCAGCGCCAGGGCCAGACTGACCAGCAGTAGCAGAGACGCCCAGATGGGCATCGCCGCGAACAGGCCCTGCCCTTCGCCCAGAACAATGCGATTGGCGCGAAACGCCACAAATGGCAGCAACAAGCCCGCCGCCGCCACGAGGGACAGCAGCAGGCCAAGTCTATCGAGGGCGGGCCACGCGGCTGCCGCCCTCGCTTCGGTTCGCGCCGCCACGCCCCTTACTGGAGGAAGCCGTTGGTCGTCAGCCAGTCGACGGCGACCGCCTTGGCAGGCTCGCCGCCCACCTGGATGCGGCCGTTCAGCTCCTGCAGCGTCTCAAGATCGAGCTTGGCAAAGACCGGGGCGAGGATGTCGGCAATCGCCGGATATTCGTTGAGCACCGCCTCGCGGATGATCGGGGCCGGCTGATAGACCGGCTGCACGCCCTTGTCGTCTTCCAGCACCACGAGGCCCGAGGGCGCGATGCCGCCATCGGTGCCATAGACCATGGCCGCGTTGACGCCGCTGGTCTGCTGCGCGGCCGCTGCGATGGTCGCGGCCGTGTCGCCACCCGACAGCGTCACCAGCTGCTCGGGCTTCAGCGTGAAGCCATAGACCTCCTGGAACTTCGGCAGCGCCGCCGGCGAAGAGACGAACTCGGCGGAAGCCGCGAGCTTCACCTCACCGCCACCCGCGACCCATTTGCCGAAATCCGAGAAGGTCACCAGCTGGTTGGCATCCGCCAGGTCCTTACGCAGCGCCACCGCCCAGGTGTTGTTGGCCGGCGCCGGGCTCAGCCAGACGATCTTGTTGGCGTCGTAATCGAGCTTCTTCGCCTCTTCATAGGCGGTCGCCGCCTCGTTCCACAGCGGCTCATCGGCGCGGTTGAAGAAGAACGCGGCGTTGCCGGTATACTCGGGATAGATGTCGATCTGGCCCGCCATGATCGCCTCGCGCACCACGGGCGTCCCGCCCAGCTGCAGCTTTTCGGTGACGGCAATGTCGTTGGCCTGCAGCATCTGGCTGATGACGTTGCCCAGCAGACCGCCCTCGGTGTCGATCTTGGACGATACCACCACCTGGGCGCTGGCAGCGGAAACGCTGAGGGTGAGCGCCGTGAGCGCGGCGAGCAGTTTGGTTGAGGCGTGCATGTGGGTCTCCCTGTGGACTGCCAGGCATTACGCTGCAACCTAGGCGGTTGTTACAGGCCCGGCACCCCGCCCGAATGGACAGTGATCCGGGGCACAGCCTATCTGTGGCCCGGTAAGTCGTAACGCTCCACCTCGCGCAAGAGTTCAATGAACGCCGCGACTGCGCCCTCGGCACTGGCCCGGCCCTTCTCGGCCGTCGCTTTGGAGGCCTCGCCCACCGCGCCGGTCGGGTTGAGATCGCTGGCAATCCACGCATAGGAGAGCGGGCCCGTCGGCCGCATGTACTTGTAAGCCTGCTCGTCGCGCTGGGCCACCGACGGGAAGTCCTCGGCCTTGCTCATGTCCACCGTCTCGGGCCGGAAATGCAGCAACACCGAGGTCTCGTAGTCGCCACCATGGATGCCGAAGCGGGTCTCGATATCCGAATAGTCACCCTTGGGCCCGAGCCCCGACCAGGCGGCCTTCACCGCCAGCATGCCCGCCTTCACCCGCAATTCGCGCGCCACAATCTCGTTGATCGCGACATTGCCGCCGTGGCTGTTGACGAAGACGATCTTCCTGATCCCCGAGCGCGCCACCTCGAGCCCGATCTGCGTCCAGCTCGAGATCAGGTCCTGAGCCAGGTTGGTCACCGTCCCCACCTGCCAGATGTGCTCGTTCGACTTGCCGATCGCCTGCACCGGCAGGATGCGAACATCGAGATCGGCCGGCAGCGTCTTCACCAGCAGATCCAGATGACCCTGGTTGATGATGGTGTCGGTGCCCACCGGCAGATGCGGGCCATGCTGCTCGATCGCCGCCGTCGGCAGGATCGCAATGGTCTTCATCGGGTCGATAGTGCTGAAATCGGCGGCCGTGAAATCGGTCCACCAGATCTTGCGGGTGCTCATATGTCGGGTCCGTGGCGATGGGCCCCGCCAGGGAGCGGCGGGGCGGAAACTGGTTCTGGCTCAGCCGGGGCTGGCGGCGATGGCTTCGATCTCGACCACGAATTCGGGCCGGGCAAAGCCGGAAACGATCATCAGCGTCGAGGCGGGGTACGGTTCGCCGAACAGGCCATTGCGCACCTCCATATAGGATTTCAGGTGCTCGCGGCCGGTGACATAGGCGTTGATCCGGACGATGTCCTTCGGCGTCATGCTCGCCTCGGCGAGAATGGCGAAGATATTCTCAAAGGCGAGCCTGGTCTGCCCGGCACAATCGGGGGGAATCGTGCCATCCTTGGCAATGCCGAGCTGACCCGAGCAGAACACGATGCGGTCGCGGGCGCTGACTTCGATGCCCGCGCTATAGGGCGCGAAGGGCGGATGGATGCTGGTGGGTGAGAGCGGCTTGTGCACGATACCTCCGGGACAAGGCCCGACAGGCTAACCGGCAATCGGCAAAGATGCAAAGCCCGGAGTGTCCGTCTTGCCCAATACTGGGGCAATTCGGAAAGTGACGCATTTTTGGGCTTTTCTTTTTCGTCCGCGCGCGGAATGAATGGTCGGGTGTGCCTTTCGCACGAAAGTTTGCCGATGGCACGTCGCTCTCTCGCGCCGTGCCGGACGCCGCTACAGGGAGACTGAAACAATGAACAAACTCGGCATGATGCTGGCCACCGGCGCCTTCGCGCTCGTTGCCGGCGCGGGCGCCGTCATTGCCCAGGACAAGGTGACCTTCGCCACCAACTGGTTGGCCCAGGCCGAACATGGCGGCTACTACCAGGCCGTCGCCGATGGCACCTACGCCAAGTACGGCCTCGACGTCACCATCGCCCAGGGCGGGCCGCAGAGCCCGGGCCGGCCGATGCTGGTCGCCGGCCAGGTGCAGTTCTACATGGGCGGGGCCACCGGCGCGATCAACAGCGTCAAGGAAGGCATCCCGACCGTCACGCTCGCCGCGATCTTCCAGAAGGATCCGCAGATCCTGATGTCGCACCCGGGCAAGTTCAAGACCTTCCCGGAACTGGCCGGCGCCTCCAAGTACATCCTCTCGGCCGATGGCTTCACCTCGTATTTCAGCTGGATGAAGTCGGCCTGGCCCGAATTCGTCGATGAGAAGTACGAGCCCTATCAGTTCAACCCGGCCTCGTTCCTCGCCGACGACATGTCGATCCAGCAGGGCTACCTGACCTCCGAGCCGTTCGGTGTCGAGCAGGTTGCCGGTTTCGCCCCGGACGTGTGGCTGCTCGCCGACCAGGGCACCTACACCCCGTACTCGACCACCATCGAAGTGATGAAGCCCTGGTACGAGGCCAACAAGGACATCGCCAAGCGCTTCGTCGAGGCCTCGATCATCGGCTGGTACAACTACCTCTATGGCGACAACGCCGCCGGCAATGCGCTGATCAAGGCCGACAATCCGGAAATGACCGACGAGCAGATCGCCTATTCCATCGAGAAGATGAAGGAATACGGCATCCTGATCTCGGGCGAAGCCGAGACCAAGGGCATCGGCTGCATGACCGACGAGCGCTGGAAGTCCTACTATGACAACATGGTCGAGGTCGGCCTCTACGAAGCCGGCATCGACATCACCCAGGCCTATACCACCGAGCTCGTCTGCCAGGGCCTCGGCATGGACCTCGTGAAGTAAGCGGTCTATTCGACCTCCCGGCGCGGGCGATTCCGCCCGCGCCGTTCCGACCCTAACGTGGGCGTCTACATTGACTGATACAGCTCCAGACGCGTCCGAGGCGCGTCCTGCCGGCAACAACCGGCTCGTCGTCACCATGCGCAACGTCTCCAAGCTGTTTTCGAACGGCACGCTGGCGCTCAAGGACATGACGCTCGATGTGCGGCGCGGCGAATTCCTGTCGCTGCTCGGGCCATCCGGTTGCGGAAAGTCCACCGCGCTCAGGATCATTGCCGGGCTCGGCGAAGCCAGTTCCGGCCAGGTCGACTGGCCGTCGAGCCAGCTCGACAGCCGCGGCAAGCCCAAGGGCGATGTCGGCTTCGTCTTCCAGGAACCGACGCTGATGCCGTGGACCACGGTGTTCGGCAATGTCTTCCTGCCGCTCCGCCTCAGTGGCGTCTCCAAGGCCGATGCCAAGCCGCGCATCATGGAGAGCCTTGCGTCCGTCGGCCTTGCCGACTTCCACAATTCCTATCCGCGCGAACTGTCGGGCGGCATGAAGATGCGCGTCTCCATCGCCCGCGCGCTGGTCACCAAGCCCAAGCTGCTCTTGATGGACGAGCCCTTCGCGGCGCTCGACGAGATCACCCGGCAAAAGCTCAACGACGACGTTCTGCGGCTCTGGCGCGAAACCGGCATTACCGTGATCTTCGTCACCCACTCGGTGTTCGAGAGCGCCTTCCTCTCCAACCGCATCGTCGTCATGCGGGCCCGCCCGGGCCAGGTCTATGCCGACCTGCCGATCTCCACTTCCTCGGTCCGCGACGCCAATTTCCGCACCTCCGAGGAGTATCGCGCCACCACCGACACCGTGTCGCGCGCCCTCCAGGAAGCCATTCACGTGGGAGCCGCCGCCAAATGAGCGACCTCGCCCGCCCCGCCGAAGCCGAAGAAGGCACCGACAGCGCCGTCCAGATCGTGCTCGCGCGCACCAGCACCGTCGAGAAGGTGCTGCGCATCGTCATCCCCGTCGCCATGCTGGCGCTGGCGATTGGCCTCTGGCAGTTCCACATTACCGTCAATCAGGTGCCGCGCTACATAATGCCGTCGCCCGGCGATGTGGTCACGGCGCTCTTCACCGACTGGCCGACGCTGTTCCCCTCGCTGCTGGTGACGCTGCGCATCACCTTCCTCGCCCTCGCCATCGCGCTGATCGGTGGGGTCGGCATCGCCATCATCCTCGTCCAGTCGAAATGGATCGAGCTCGCGGTCTTCCCCTTCGCGGTGATCCTTCAGGTCACCCCGATGATCGCGATTGCGCCGCTGCTCATCATCTACATGCCCGACACGCAGTCGGCGCTCCTGACCTGCGCCTTCGTCGTCGCCTTCTTCCCGATCCTTTCCAACATGGTCACGGGTCTGAAGAGCGTCGACCACAACCTCCTCAACCTCTTCGAGCTTTATGGCGCGAGCCGCTGGCAGTCGCTGATCCACCTGCGGCTCCCCTCCTCGCTGCCCTATTTCGCCGCCGGCCTCCGCATCGGTGGCGGCTTGTCGCTGATCGCCGCCGTGGTCGCCGAGTTCGCTGCCGGCTCCGCTGGCAAGGGCGCCGGCCTCGCCTTCCGCCTGCTCGAATCCGGCTACCGCCTCAACTACCCGCGCCTCTACGCCGCGCTGGTGCTGCTGATGATCACCGGCGTCGCCATCTTCGCCGCCACCAGCCTCATCTCCTGGCTGCTCCTCCACCGCTGGCACGAAAGTGCCGTCAAGCGGGAGAATTAGGGTGCTCTTCGTGTCGGCGCACTTGGCTACCCCCACCCTCAATCCCTCCCCACAAGGGGGAGGGAGGCGCTCACAGATGGTGCGGTTCCTTCGTCTCCCTCCCCCTCGTGGGGAGGGTAGCGCAGCTTGGGACCGTAAGGTCCCTAGCGAAGCTAGGGTGGGGGGAGGCCAGCGCACCTGATGTCCTCCGCCCTCACCTCCGGCACCGTCACCCTCACCAATGCCCGCGTCCCGGCTGCTGCCATGGGCCGCGTCGGCGATGGCGCGCTGCTCGCCGTCGATATCGAGATCGTCGGTGGCCGGATCGCCGCCATCCGGCCGACGGGCTCCGCACCGGTCACCGGCCCGGCGCACGACATGGACAAGGGCATCGTCCTCCCCGCCTTCGTCGATATCCACACCCATCTCGACAAGGGCCATATCTGGCCGCGCAAGGCCAATCCCGACGGCACCTGGCTGGGTGCGCTGATCGCGGTCGGCGAGGACCGGGTCAATAACTGGGCCGCCGCCGATGTCGAGCGCCGCTTCGATTTTGCGCTGCGCTGCGCCTATGCGCATGGCACCGCCGCCATCCGCACCCATCTCGACAGCGCCCCGCCGCAGCACGAAATCAGCTGGGCGCTGTTCGAAAAGATGCGCGATAAATGGGCCGGGCGCATCGAACTCCAGGCCGTCTCGATCACCGGCCCCGACACGCTGGTCGACGCAGCAGAGCTCGACGCCGTCGCGCGGCAGGTGAAAGCCTCGGGCGGCATCCTCGGCGGTTCGGTCGCGACCTATGACCGCTCGAAGGAAGCCATGCTGCGGGTCGTCGAGAAGGCCGGCAATCTCGGCCTCGATCTCGATCTCCACACCGACGAAACCGGCGATCCCGCCGCGCATGCCCTGCTCCACCTCGCCGAAGCCGTGCTCGAAACCGGCTATACCGGCAAGGTGATGGCTGGCCATTGCTGCGTCCTCACCGTGCAGGACGAAGCGACCGTCAAACGCACCATCGACAAGGCCGTCGAAGCCAAGATCGCCATCGTCTCCCTGCCGATGTGCAACATCTACCTGCAGGACCGCACCAATTCCGGCGCTTACGTCCGCACCCCGATCCGGCGCGGCGCCACCCTCCTCAACGAGTTCAAGGCCGCTGGCGCCGTCGTCGCCATCGCGTCCGACAACACCCGCGACCCGTTCTACGCCTATGGCGATCTCGACGGGGTCGAGGTTCTGCGCGAAGGCGCCCGCATCCTGCAGTTCGATCATCCGCAGGACATGGCCTGGGACTGGGTGCGTGCGGTCGGCTCGGCTCCCGCCAAGCATGCTGGCTTCACCTACAAGGCTGTGATCGAGCCCCGCGCCCCGGCCGATCTCGTCCTCTTCCGTGCCCGCGACTGGACCGAGCTCAATGCCCGGCCGCAGATGGACCGCATTGTCCTACGTCAAGGCGCGGCGATCGACACCACGCTACCCGATTATCGCGAACTCGACGACCTGATGGAGTAACTGATGGATATCACTGGCTTCCGCGCCGCGCTCGGCGACATTCCGGTCGAAGACAATCCCCGCGTCGTCCAGCAGAAGAGCCGCGACCATTACTGGTATTCGCCGCGGCTGAAGTCGCAGCTGGAAAACGTCACGGCGGAAATCGTCGTATCGCCGCGCACCCAGGACGAGGTGATCACCGTCCTCCGCGAAGCCTTCCGCTTCGAGGTGCCGATCACCCCGCGCGGCGCCGGCACCGGCAACTACGGGCAGGCCATGCCGCTTTCCGGCGGCGCCATGCTCAACCTGATGAACCTCGACAAGATCATCTCGATCACGCCCGACCGCGTCCGCGCCGAAGCCGGCGTGATCATGGAAAAGCTCGACGAGGCGACCATCCACGCCGCCAATAGCGAGCTCCGCTTCCACCCCTCGACCTATCGCATGGCCTCGCTCGGCGGCTTCATCGCCGGCGGCTCGGGCGGCGTCGGCTCCATCCGCTGGGGCGGGCTGCGCAATTTCGGCAACATCCTCGGGCTCAAGGTCATCACTTGCGAGGCCGAGCCGCGCGTGCTCGAACTCACCGGACCCGACATCCTCAAGGTCGCCCACGCCTATGGCACCAATGGCATCATCGTCGAAGCCGAGATGCCGCTGACCGCGCATTACGACTGGGTCGACGTTCTCGTCGGTTTCGACGACGCGCTCGAAGCCTGCGCCTTTGCCGAGCAGGTGGCGCGGCAGGATGGGCTGCTCTGCAAGGAAATCTCCCCCGTCGCGGCGCCGGTCCCCTACGATTATTTCAACCGCCACCGCCCGCTGCTCCGCTCGCGCGAGCAGTCGGTGGTGCTGATCATGGCCGCCCCGGCCTCGATGCCGGCCCTGGCTGATCTCGTCGCCTTCCACGAGGGCGACCTGCTCTATCGCGGCGACACCGCCGATCCGGAGCTCAAGGCCAAGCTGCCGCCGGTCTATGAGCTGGCCTGGAACCACACGACGCTGCGTGGCCTCAAGATCGATCCGACGATCACGTATCTCCAGACCCAGTATCCCGATCTTGCCCATGTCAAATGGGCCATCGAGACCTTCGGCGACGAGCTGCCGATGCATATCGAGATGACCCGGTTCGACGGCCGCATCGTCTTTTCTGGCCTCCCGATCGTGCGCTACACCAGCGAGGAGCGGCTCGAGGAGATCATCAAGCTCCACGAAGAGAACGGCTGCCTCGTCTTCAACCCGCATCGCTACACCCTCGAAGAGGGCGGCATGAAGCGCACCGATCGCGGCCAGCTCGCCTTCAAGAAGGAGGCCGATCCCAAGGGCATGCTCAACCCGGGCAAGATGATCGCCTGGGACGATCCGGATTTCGATTTCGAGAGCGGCCGCACCTGGCTGTTCACCGGTCTCTACACGCTCGGTGGCGCCGCCTGATGCGTGTCCACGTCGTCCATGCCCACCCGGTCGAGACCAGCTACAACCGGGCGCTGTTCCATGCCGTCTGCGAAAGCCTCACCGCCAAGGGCGATGAGGTCGACGCGCTGAACCTCTATGACGAGGAGTTTCAGGCGACCCTCAGCCGCGAGGAGCGGCTGGGCTATCACGACGTGCCGGGCAACCTCACGGCGCTCACCGCGCCCTATGTCGAGCGCCTGCGCGCCGCCGACAAGCTCGTCTTTGTCCACCCGGTGTGGAACTACGGTTATCCTGCGATCCTGAAGGGCTATTTCGACCGCATCTTCCTGCCGGGCGTCAGTTTCGTCCTGGTCGGCGGCGACGGTCCGGATAAGGGCAAGCTGATCCCGGGGATGAAAAACGTCAAAAAGGTTGCCTATGTCACCACTTATGGTGGCGATCGCTTCCGCACCATGATCATGGGCGACCCGCCGCGCCGCCTCGCCATGCGCTGGGCCTGGGCCACCTTCGGCACCGCTATGCCCCCGAAATATCTCGCCCTTTACGACATGAACAACCAGACCGAGGCCGGCCTCAAGGGCTTCATCGACAAGGTCAAACGCGAGATGGCGAAGTTCTAGAGCGCTTTCAGGGCGCCGGCGAGACGGGCCCGAAAGCCCGTTCAGAATGCGTTCATCTTCAGGGCTGAATCGTGGCAGACAGGCCCGGTTCCGGCCCGCGCCCTGCTGGCCACAATGCGCGCGCTGACCACTTCACCGTTAGGTTGACGCAAGCCTTCGCGCGTGCCGTTTCCGCCTCCCTCCCCCTTGTGGGGAGGGCCATCGCAGATGGGTACGGTGTCGCAGGGGTCGCCTTCTCCCCTTGTGGGAGAGTGCTGAGTGCTCTTGTAAAGCTCCGGTGGAGCTTTACAGCGAAGAACGCCCGTCAGGCTTTGCCTGCGGGCTAC